>Ga0209594_1000005_pt1 | contig 232358 bp, 224 predicted proteins | sample AshMeaCrysSpring_FD_184126 | JGI IMG/M metagenome (GOLD analysis project Ga0209594, IMG submission 184126) | Groundwater microbial communities from Big Spring, Nevada to study Microbial Dark Matter (Phase II) - Ash Meadows Crystal Spring... | ecosystem: Environmental > Aquatic > Deep...
CAGCCGGTTGACGCGGGAGGCGGCCGGGTGGATGCGCTGCTGCAGCGCGTCGAAGTCGAGCCCCTCGGCGGCCGGCACCACGAGCTCGCCGTCCACCACGCACCGCTCGGGTAGGGCGTCGAGCAGCGCGTCGACCACCTCGGGGAAGTAGCGGGTGAGGGGCTTCTCGTTGCGGCTGCCGAGCACCACCTCGTCGCCGTGGCGGAAGGCGATGCAGCGGAAGCCGTCCCACTTGGGCTCGTAGAGCCAGCCGTCGCCCTCGGGCAAGGCGTCGGACGCCTTGGCCAGCATCGGCTTCACGGGCGGCATCACCGGGAGGTCCATCGCGTCAGCCTGCCCCCGATCACCCAACCCGCGCGCCCACCCGCGGACCATTCCCCCGACCACGGCGGGCCAGACGTCCACGGTTCCCCGGGGCCAACCGATGCGCCCACCCGCGGACCATTCCCCCGACCACGGCGGGCCAGACGTCCACGGTTCCCCGGGGCGGGAACCACGGGCGCGGGCGGCGGCGTCACACGGGCGTGCCGGCGACCAGCCGGCCCGACGAGGGGAGGCGCCATGAGGCGTTGGTACGTGCCGGCCGCACTGGCCGGCGGGGTCACCGTGGGGGCGCTGGTCATGGGCATCGTCGCCCTGGCCGACGACGACCATCGCTCGCAGCCGGCGCAAGCCGACCGGCGCGCCACGACGGTGGCACCCGGCACCGAGCAGGCTGGTGCCATGAGGACGATCACCGTGAGCGGGGTGGGCAGCGTGAGCGGTACACCCGATGTGCTCACGCTCAGCATCGGCGTGCGGACGCGAGCCGACAGCGCGGGCGCGGCGCTCGACGAGGCCAGCGCGAAGGCCGAGGCCCTGATCGCCACGCTGAAGGGTGCCGGCGTGGCCGAGGTCGACATCGCCACCACCGACGTGAGCATCTGGCCGCAGTACGACAACCAGGGCCGCGAGGTGATCGGCTACGAGGCGAGCAACGGCCTGAGCGCCAAGCTGCGCGACCTCTCGAAGGCCGGCGCGGTGATCGACGCCGCCGCCGACGCCGTGGGCGACGCCATCACCCTCGGCGGCATCAGCTTCGCCATCGACGACACCGGCCCGCTCTATGCCAAGGCCCGCGAGCTGGCGGTGGCCCAGGCCCGCACGCAGGCCGAGCAGCTGGCCAAGGCGGCCGGCGTCGGGCTCGGCGGTGTGGTGGCCATCACCGAAGGCAACGCCTACGTGCCGACGCCCTACCCCTACGCCGGGGCCGACGGTGCCGCCGAGGCCCGCTCGGTGCCGCTGCAGCCCGGCAGCCAGCAGGTGCAGCTCACCGTGCAGGTGGTCTACGAGCTCACCTGACCGGCGGTCATGATGGGGCCGTGGGCTGGACAACGGTCTCGGTCGGTCACGTGTTCGTGCGCCTCCTCGGCGACGTCGACGACGGGGCCCCGCCGCTGGTGCTGCTCCACGGGTTCAGCGACAGCGGCGAGTGCTGGTACCCGGCGGTGCCGTCGCTCTCCCGCCGCGGCCGGCTGGCCCTGCCCGACGCCCGTGGCCACGGCCAGTCGGGCCTCCCCGACGGGCCGGTGACGCTGGAGGGTCTCGCCACCGACGTGGTGGCCGTGATCGAGCACCTCGGGCGGCCGTCCGTGCTCGTCGGGCACTCGATGGGGGCCCAGACGGCGGCCAAGGTGGCCGGGCTGCGGCCCGACCTCGTGGTGGGGGTGGTGCTGGAAGACCCGCCGTGGCGCGACGGCCCCGACCACCCGATGCTGGCCAACGACCAGGTGGCGCAGTGGCTCGACGCGCTCGAGGGCATGACGGAGGAGGAGCTCGCCGAGGGGGCCCGGCGGGACAATCCCCGCTGGGACGAGGCCGAGCTCGGCCCCCATGCCCGCTCGAAGAAGCAGCTGCAGCGCGGGTTCGTCGAGCGGTCCGACTGGCGCTTCGACGACTGGCGCGCCTTGGCCGACGCCGTGGCGGCGCCCGCGCTCCTGCTCACCGGCGACAACGGCCTCGGTGCGATCGTCACGGCCGAGGTCGCCGACGACGTGGGCGGCCGCCTCCGTCGCGGCACCGTCGCCCGTGTGGAAGGCGCCGGGCACTGCATCCGCCGTGACCAGCCGGCCGCCTGGTTGGCCCACGTCGACGCCTTCCTCGACGCCCTCTGAGCAGACCCATGGCCCGGCCGGGCCGCCAGGTCGGCCCGAAGAGGCAGCACCGAACGTCGTGTAGCCGACAGTTGGTCCTCACCCGTTCGGGGGAGGATCGGTGACGGAGCGTGGGAAGGAAAGCCGACGATGCACGACACCGAGCGCAACATCGAATGGGGCGGGCGGCGCTGACGCCCCCGCCGGGCGTGGAGCGAACCGGACGCCCGCAGTAGCGTCCGCGCCGTGAGCGACCACCCCATGCAGGCCAAGCTCGACGACCTCCAGCGCCGCCGCGAGGAGGCTCATCACGCCGGCTCGCCGCGCGCGATCGAGCGCCAGCACGACAAGGGGAAGATGCTGGCCCGTGAGCGGGTGGAGTTCCTCCTCGACCCGGGCTCGTTCCAGGAGCTCGACCTCCTCGCCCGCCACCGGGCCAACGCGGCCGGCCTCGAGGAGCGGCCCTACACCGACGCCGTCATCACCGGCTGGGGCACCATCGACGGCCGCAAGGTGTTCGTGTTCTCGCAAGACTTCACCGTCTTCGGCGGCGCCCTCGGCGAGGTGTTCGCCGAGAAGATCCACAAGCTCATGGACCTCGCCCTCAAGGTCGGCGCCCCGGTGGTCGGCCTGAACGACGGCGCCGGCGCCCGCATCCAAGAGGGCGTCGTGTCGCTGGCCAGCTACGGCGGCATCTTCTACCGCAACGTGCTGTCGTCGGGCGTCGTACCGCAGATCTCGGTGATCCTCGGGCCGTGCGCCGGCGGCGCCGTGTACTCGCCGGCCATGACCGACTTCATCTTCATGGTGCGCGAGTCGAGCCACATGTTCATCACCGGCCCCGACGTGGTGAAGACGGTGACCGGCGAGGAGGTGACGCTCGAGGAGCTCGGCGGCGCCATGAGCCACGCGTCGAAGAGCGGCGTGGCCACGTTCGTGTCGGCCGACGAGAAGGCCTGCCTCGAAGACGTCCGCTACCTCCTGTCGTTCCTACCCTCGAACAACCTCGAGGAGCCGCCCACGGTCCCGAGCGGCGACCGCCCCGACCGCCTCTGCGAGGCGTTGCGCGACGTGCTGCCGCCGAGCCCGAACCAGCCGTACGACATGAAGAAGGTCATCCGCGAGGTGGTCGACGACGGCGACTTCTTCGAGTACTTCCCCCACTGGGCCAAGAGCATCGTGTGCGGGTTCGCCCGCCTCGACGGCCGGCCGGTGGGCGTGGTGGGCAACCAGCCGATGATGTTGGCCGGCGTGCTCGACATCGAGAGCTCGGAGAAGGCGGCTCGCTTCGTGCGCACGTGCGACGCCTTCAACATCCCGCTCGTCACCTTCGTCGACGTGCCCGGCTTCCTGCCCGGCGTCGACCAGGAGTACGGCGGCATCATCCGCCACGGCGCCAAGCTGCTCTACGCCTACTGCGAGGCCACCGTGCCCCGCATCCAGGTGATCACCCGCAAGGCCTACGGCGGCGCCTACGTGGTGATGAACTCCAAGTCGATCGGCGCCGACCTCGCCTACGCCTGGCCCACCGCCGAGCTGGCCGTGATGGGGCCGCAAGGCGCCGTCGAGATTGTCTACCGGCGCGAGCTGCAGCAGGCCGCCGACCCGGTCGCCCGTCGGGCCGAGCTGGTGGAGGAGTACACCGAGAAGTACGCCAACCCCTACGCGGCGGCGGAGCGCGGCTACATCGACGACGTCATCGACCCGGCCGAGACCCGCATGAAGCTCATCGCCGGCCTCGACCTGCTGCGCACCAAGCGCGAGGAGCTCCCCCGCCGCAAGCACGGGAACATGCCGCTGTGAGCAACGTCCGCCCCGTGCCCACCGACGAGGAAGCCGCCGCCATCGCCGCCGCCGTCGAGGCGCTGTGGCCCCGCCCGGTCGTGGTGGTGGAGGAGAGCGAGCACCGCACGCCGGCCTGGCGCTTCAGCGGCCGCTGGTGGGCCCGCCCCGTCGCGGCCCGCCGCGACCGTCCCTGGCACTGAACCGGGGCATCGGCGTGATTGTCGAGGTGTCGAGCGTCGCCGACGACCTCGTGGTGCTGCACGCCGACGGGGCCACCCACCGCTTCGACGGCCTGACCCCCGACACCGCCTACTCGTTCCTCGGCGCCGAGGTGCGCACGCTGCCCCGGCCGCCGGGCCAGCTCCTGTGCACGTTCGCCACGGTCAACGACGTCCACTTCGGCGAGGTGGAGTGCGGCCGCATCGACGACCACCCGATGGGCCCGATCCTGCGCCGCGCCGACGGCGACGACCCGTACCCGCTCGTGATGAACCAGGGTGCCGCCACTGAGATCGCAGCGATCGCTCCCGACGCCGTGCTGGTGAAGGGCGACCTGACGAGCGACGGCACGCCGGAGGAGTTCGCCGCCTTCGAGGCGTGCTGGCGGCCCACGTTCGCGGATCGACTCCACGTGATCCGGGGCAACCACGACGCCTACCGGGGCCAGACCGACTACGCCGGCGACCACGTGGTCGACCTGCCCGGCGTGCGCCTCGTGCTGCTCGACACCGCCATCCCCGGCAAGGCCACCGGCACCCTCACCGCCGACCAGGTGGCGCTGCTCGACACGGCCGCCGCCGAGGCCGATCGACCGGTGCTCGCCTTCGGTCACCACCAGAACTGGGTGCCGGGCGCCAAGCGCGATCCCGACTACTTCGGCCTGCACCCCGACGCCAGCGACGCCCTCATCGACACGATCGCCCGCCGCCGCAACGTGCTCGGCTACTTCGCCGGCCACACCCACCGCAACCGCGTCCGCCACGTCGAGCGCACCGACACCGCGGTGTTCGTGGAGGTCGGCTGCGTGAAGGACTTCCCCGGCTCGTGGGCCGAGTACCGGGTGTTCGAGGGCGGTGTGCTGCAGGTGCACCACCGCATCAGCACCCCCGACGCGCTGGCCTGGAGCGAGCAGTGCCGCTGGCTCTACCGCGACTTCGGGGTCGACTACCAGAGCTACGCCCTCGGCCCGGCCGAGCACCGTTCGTTCGCCATCCCCCTGCGAGGTGTGCCGTGAAGGTCCTGCTGTTCAGTGCCAAGGCCTACGACGAGGTCTCGTTCGCCGGCGCCAACGCCGCGTTCGGCCACGAGCTCGAGCTCATCGAGGACCGCCTCTCGGTCCACTCCGCGGCGCTGGCCGACGGCTTCGAGGCCGTATGCATCTTCGTGAACGACCCGGCCCCCCGGGAGGTGCTCACGAAGCTGGCCGAGCGAGGGGTGAAGTACGTCGCGCTGCGGTCGGCCGGCTTCAACAACGTCGACCTCCACGCCGCCGCCGAGCTCGGCCTCACGGTGGTGCGGGTGCCGGCCTACTCGCCCAACGCAGTGGCCGAGCACACCATCGCCTTGGTCCTCGCCCTGAACCGCAAGATCCACCGGGCCTACAACCGCGTGCGTGACGGCAACTTCGCGCTCGACGGCCTGGTGGGCTTCGACCTCCGGGGCAAGACCGTCGGCGTGATCGGCACCGGCAAGATCGGCGCGCTGGTGGCCCGCCTGCTGTGGCACTTCCGCTGCGAGGTGCTGGCCCACGACCCCTACCCGAGCGAGACCGTCACCGAGATGGGCATCCCCTACGTGGGCCTCGATCGGATCTGGGCCGAGTCCGACATCATCAGCCTCAACTGCCCGCTCACCCCCGAGACCCACCACCTCGTGAACGCCGACGTGGTGGGCCGCCTGAAGCCCGGGGTGATGCTCGTGAACACCGGCCGCGGCCCGCTCATCGACACGGTCGCCGTCATCGAGGGCCTGAAGAGCGGTCAGGTCGGCTCGCTCGCGCTCGACGTGTACGAGGAGGAGGCCGACCTGTTCTTCGAGGACCGCTCGGGCGAGGTGATCGACGACGACGTGTTCGCCCGGCTCCTCACGTTCCCGAACGTGCTGATCACCGCCCACCAGGCGTTCCTCACCAACGAGGCCCTCGGCAACATCGCCGAGACCACGCTGGCCAACCTGGCCGACCTCGAGGCCGGGCGCCCGTGCCCGAACCAGGTGCGGCCCTGAACCCGCCGCTGGCCGGCCTGCGGGTGGTCGACCTGGCCACCGTGCTGGCCGGCCCCAGCTGCGCCCGCTACTTGGCCGACTTCGGCGCCGACGTCGTGAAGGTGGAACGACCCGACGGCGGCGACACCTGGCGGCGGGTCGGCTGGGTCGACCCGCGCGACGGCGTCGGCCTGTGGTGGAAGCTCACCAACCGCAACAAGCGCACGGTGGCGCTCGACCTGAAAGACGACGCCGACCGTGAGGTGCTGCTGCGCCTGCTCGACGACGCCCACGTGCTCGTGGAGAACTTCCGGCCGGGCACGCTCGAGCGGCTCGGCCTCGGGCCCGACGTGCTGCTGGCCCGCAACGAGACGCTCGTGATCACCCGGGTCACCGGCTTCGGGCAGGACGGCCCCTACGCCCAGCGCCCGGGCTTCGCCAGCATCGCCGAGGCGATGAGCGGGTTCGCGGCCGTGAACGGCGAGCGGGGCGGCGGACCGCTGCTGCCACCGATCGCCCTCACCGACGAGGTGACCGGCCTGGCGGCCGCCTTCGCCACCCTGGTCGCCCTGCGCAGTGGCGTGGGCCAGGTGGTCGACGTGAACCTGCTGGAGAGCCTGTTCCAGATCATGGGTCCGCTCGTGGCCGCCCACCGCCTCACCGGCTACCTCCAGCCCCGCATGGGCTCGGGCATCCCCTACACCGTGCCTCGCGGCACCTACCGATGCGCCGACGGGCACTACGTGGCCATCTCCACCAGCGCCGAGAGCGTGGCGGCCCGGGTGATGGACCTCCTCGGCGTGGGCCACCAGGAGCGCTTCACCACCTTCGCCGGCCGGGTGGAGCACCGCGAGGAGCTCGACGACCTCGTGGCCGACTGGTGCGCGGCCCGCCCGTGCGACGAGGTGCTGGCGGCGTTCGAGGCGGCCGAGGCGGCGGCGGCACCCGTGATGGACGTGCGCGACATCGACGCCGACCCGCACTACGCCGCCCGCGGCACCGTCGCCGAGGTCGACGGTGTGGCCATGCCCGGCCTCGTCGCCCGCCTGTCGGCCACGCCCGGCGTGCTGCGCTGGGCCGGCCGCCCGCTCGACGCGGATGGGCCGGCCGTGCGCGACCAGGGCTGGGGCTAGCCCTCCAGCTTGTCCTTGGCGTCCTCGACCACGTCGGCGACGGCGTCCTTGGCTTCTTCGACCTTCTCGGCCACCGTGTCCTTGGCCTCCTCGGCCTTCTCGACCACCGTGTCCTTGGCCTGCTCCACCTTGTCGGCGGCGGCCTCGGCGGCGTCGGCAGCGGCGTCCTTGGCCTCCTCGGCCTTCTCGGCGACGGCGTCGGCCGCGCCCTCGGCCTTGCTGGTGGTGAACGCCTCCTTGACCTCGCCGACCACGCCCTTGGCCGCTTCCTTCATCTTGTCGATGAAGCCCTTGTCGTCGGCCTTGAAGGCGCCCTTCACCGCGCCGACGGCACCGCTGCCGGCATCCGACACCTTGCCGGCGATCGGCTCGATCTTCTCGCCGGCCTTGCCGGCGAGCTCCTTGGCCTTGTCGATGGCGACGTGACCGAGGTCCTTGGCCTTGTCGACGATGCCGTCCTTGTCCGGGGTATCGCTCATGGCCAGGCACGGTACTGACCGGGCGACCCTCGGCGACACTGCCGGGTTGCTTTCCGAAGCACAGTCTTCTAGAACTGAACCACCCCTCGCGAAGGAGACGCCATGAGCGCCTACACCCTCCCCGACCTCCCCTACGACCCGGCCGCCCTCGAGCCGCACTACTCGGGCCGCATCGTCGAGCTGCACCACGGCAAGCACCACAACGCCTACGTCACCGGCCTCAACACCACCCTCGACAAGCTGGCCGAGGCCCGCGCCGCCGGCGACTTCGGTGCCATCGTCGGGCTCGAGAAGACGCTGGCGTTCAACCTGAGCGGCCACGTGCTGCACACCCTGTTCTGGCAGAACCTGTCGCCCGACGGCGGCGACAAGCCCGAGGGCGAGCTGGCCGCCGCCATCGACGAGGACTTCGGGTCGTTCGACGCCTTCAAGGCGCAGCTCACCCAGGCCACCGTCACCGTCCAGGGCTCGGGCTGGGGCTCGCTGGCCTGGGAGCCGCTCGGCCAGCGCCTCGTGGTGCAGCAGGTCTACGACCACCAGGGCAACCTCGGCGTCAACACCGAGCACCTGCTGGTGATCGACGCCTGGGAGCACGCCTACTACCTGCAGTACCTCAACGTGCGGGCCGACTTCGTGAACGCGGTGTGGAACATCGTGAACTGGGCCGACGTGCAGGCCCGGTTCGAGGCGGCTACACGCCGCTGACCCCGACCGGGCACGACACGCCGGTGCCGCCCAGCCCGCAGTAGCCGTCGGGGTTCTTCCCCAGGTACTGCTGGTGGTAGGGCTCGGCGTAGAAGAACGCGCCGGCCGGGGCGATCTCGGTGGTGACGGGGCCGTAGCCGGCGGCGCGCAGCCGCTCCTCGAACACCGCCTTGCTCACCTCGGCCGCCGCCCGCTGGGCGTCGTCGAAGGTGTACACCGCGCTGCGGTACTGGGTGCCCACGTCGTTGCCCTGACGCATCCCCTGCGTGGGGTCGTGGTTCTCCCAGAACACCTTGAGCAGCTGCTCGTAGGTGACCACCGAGGGGTCGAACACCACGAGCACCACCTCGGCATGGCCGGTGCGCCCGCTGCACACCTCCTCGTAGCCGGCGTTGGGCGTGTAGCCGCCTGCGTAGCCGACCGCGGTGGTGTACACGCCCGGGGTCTGCCAGAGCTTGCGCTCGGCCCCCCAGAAGCAGCCCATCCCGAACACGGCGGTCTGGAAGCCCTCCGGCCACGGCGGCGTCAGCGGGTTGCCGTTCACGAAGTGGGCGGCCGGCACCGGCATGGCGTCGGCCCGCCCGGGCAGCGCCTCGTCGGGGCTCACCATGCGGGTCTTGTGCGAGGAGAACAGCATGGTCGCGAGGCTACGGCCACCATCGCTCGGCCCGTCGGGCCGGGGGTCGCAGGCCGTAGGCTGGCGAGGCCATGACTGCGCCGACCACCACCCTGCGCTCGAACGACGTCTGCTGGTGTGGCAGCGGTCGCAAGTACAAGCGCTGCCACAAGCCGCTCGAGGGCCGGGTGCTGCCCCACGAGATCACACCGATCCGGCCGGTCCCGGCCCACATCCCGCGGCCCAGCTACGCCGACAGCGGCGTGCCGGTGCGGTGGGCCGAGCCACGGGTGAAGTCGCCCGAGGTGATCGAGCGGATGCGCGAGGCCGGCCGGGTGGCCGGCGAGGTGCTGCGGCTGGCCGGCGAGGCGGTGGCCGTCGGAGTCACCGGCGACGAGATCGACGCCTACGTCCACGACCTGTGCATCGAGCGGGGCGCCTACCCGAGCCCGCTCAACTACCACGGCTTCCCCAAGAGCGTGTGCACGTCGGTGAACGAGGTGATCTGCCACGGCATCCCCGACCGCCGGCCCCTGGCCGACGGCGACATCGTGAACCTCGACGTCACCGTTTTCCTGAACGGCGTGCACGGCGACACCAACGCCACGTTCCTCGTGGGGGACGTCGACCCCGAGAGTCGCCGGCTCGTGGAGGTCACCGAGGAGTGCCTGTGGCGCGGCATCGAGGCGGTGGCGCCGGGCCGGCCGGTGTCCGACATCGGCAAGGCCATCGAGGACCACGCCAAGAAGCACCGCATGGGCGTGGTGCGGGCCTTCATCGGCCACGGCATCGGCGAGCAGTTCCACACCGATCTGCAGATCCTCCACTACTACGACCCGTCGGCCAGCACGGTGATGCGCCCGGGCATGACGTTCACGATCGAGCCGATGATCACCCTCGGCACGTGGCGCCACGTGCTGTGGGACGACGGGTGGACGGCGGTCACCGCCGACGGCAAGCGCACTGCGCAGTTCGAGCACACCGTTCTCGTCACCGACGACGGGGTCGAGGTGCTCACCGTCCGCTGAGCCGCTCCCACCACGCCAGCACGGCCGGATCGGCCTCGTAGGCGGCCTGCATCTTCCGTGCGCAGCCGGCGACGTCGCCGGCCCGCAAGGCGTCGGCGGCGGCGTCCCACCGGCGGGCCGGCAGCGGCACCTCGAGCACCTGCGACGCGCTCAGCTTCACCGCTCCCGGTGACAGTCCGGCCCCCAGGTAGGTCGTCGCCGCCCATGCGCTGGCCGACGGCGAGCACAGCACCGCTCCCACCCGCCAGACGTCGGCGGGGTCGTGGGGCTCGACGCTCACGACGGGCACCGACGGCACCCAGTCCCCGGCAGCGTCGACGGCCGCCTCCAGCACCTTGGTCTGGGTGGCCAGCAGCACCTTGGGTCGCCGCCGACCGGCCACCCAGGCCGCGACCCGAGCGGTCCCGTCACGGGTCAGGCCGTCCACGTCGACGACCGGCGCGTCGAGGCGGCGGCGGTGGAAGCGGGCCGGCCGCTCGCCCCACGCGCAGCGACCGACGTCGAGCAGGCCGCTCGTCACGAGCGCCGGCCAGCCCGGGCGCGGCCCGTCGTGCACGAACGGCGCCAGCCCGTAGTAGTGGTCACGGAAGCCGGCCGTCGTGTCGGCCAGCGCCCCGAGCGTGCCGGCGGTGGCCCCGATGCCGCCGGGCACGCCCGCCGCGCCCGCCAGCAGGTGCGACCACGTCGGCCGAGCGCGGAGGTCGGCGCCGTCGACGAGGCCACCGTCGTTCCACGACGGGCCGTGCCAGACCCGCACGTCGCCCTGGACGGCCCCCTGCACGAGCACCACCACGCAGGTGTCGACGGCGGCGTCGAAGACCGCCGCGCCCGCCCACCACAGCTCGGTGAGGGCGGCCTCGGCCAGCACCTTGGCCCGCACGTCGGCAGCATCGCGGGCGGCCAGGAACGACGCCGGCAGCACCATCGCCACCCGGCCACCGGGCCGCACGAGCGACAGGGCCCGCAGCACGAACAGCGCGGCGGTGTCGGCGTAGGCGCCGCCGCCGAGGGCCGACGCGCCGCGCCGGGAGGTGGCCGCCGAGAGCTGCGACAGGAACGGCGGGTTGGCGACCACGAGGTCGGCCCCTCCCGGCAGCGGCACCGCCAGCGCATCGCCGTGGACGAGCTCGGCGTGCGGCACCACGGCCCTTGCGGTCGCCAGCGCGTCGGCGTCGACGTCGACCCCGACGAGACGGGCCCCGCCCCCGACGGCGGCCAGGAAGCGGCCGTCGCCGCACGCCGGGTCGACGACGAGGCGCGCCGGCCCGAGCCCGTCGAGGGCGCGGGCCACGACGCGCTCGACCAGCGCGGGCGGTGTCTCCCAGGCGCCTCGCCGGCGGCGCTCGTCGGCGTCCATGGCCGCCATGTTGGCCGGTCCCCCTAGCATCGCCCGGCGATGGACGAAGGCCGCTACCTCCACTTCGCCCGCGAGGAGTGGAAGGTGCTGCGCGCCGCCACACCGCTGACGCTGCGCGACCACGACCTGGCGTCGCTGCGTGGCGTGGCCGACCGGGTCGACCTCGACGAGGTGGTCGACGTGTACCTGCCGCTCACCCGCCTGCTGAACCTCTACGTGGCGGCCACCCAGAACCTGCACAAGGTGTCGGCCACGTTCCTCGGCACGCTGGCCCCGAAGGTGCCGTACATCATCGGCGTGGCCGGCAGCGTGGCCGTCGGCAAGAGCACGTTCTCGCGCATCCTGCAGGCGCTGCTGTCGCGATGGCCCGACCACCCCAAGGTCGACCTCGTCACCACCGACGGGTTCCTGCACCCCAACGCCGTGCTCGAGTCGCGCGGCATCATGAACCGCAAGGGCTTCCCGGAGAGCTACGACACCCGCGCCCTCCTCGCGTTCCTACGGTCGGTGAAGAGCGGCGAGGCCGAAGCCAAGGCGCCCGTCTACAGCCACGTCGTCTACGACATCGTGCCCGGCGACCAGCTGGTGATCCGCCAGCCCGACATCCTCATCCTCGAAGGCCTCAACGTGCTGCAGGTGGGCGATACCGCCCCGGAGTTCGTGAGCGACTACTTCGACTTCTCGATCTACATCGACGCCGACGTGAACGCCATCGAGCAGTGGTACGTCGAGCGGTTCCTGAAGCTGTGCGACACGGTGTTCCAAGACCCGCAGAGCTACTTCCGCAACTACGCCGACCTCACGCGTGACCAGGCCATCCACACGGCCCAGAGCATCTGGCGCTCGATCAACGGCAAGAACCTGAAGGAGAACATCCTGCCCACCGTCGGCAGGGCGTCGCTCATCCTCCACAAGGACTTCGACCACCGCGTCACCGACGTCGCCCTTCGCAAGCTGTAGCGGCGGCGACGCAGTGTCGTCGAGCGCATCTGCGACGAGCTCGAGCGCCGCCGTGCCGGCGTCACCAGTCGACGTGGGGGGTGGGCGGGAACAGGCGGTCGCGCTCGGCCGCCAGCCGCGCGCAGTCCCAGTCCGCCCCCACCCGTCGGAGGAGGACCGGGCTCTTGGTGAGGTCGGCATGCTGGACCCAACGCTGGCCCGAACCGGCGAAGACGGGGTCGCTCACCCCGAGGACGGACTGCTCCGAGCGATCCGTCACGGTGCCGACGACCCGGTCGGGCTCGACCAGGAAGGCCTCGTACGCGAAGACCTCCCGCCGCACGAGGTAGACCGCGCCACTGAGCTCGTCGCTCACCCGGATGCTGACCGTCAGGCCCGGCTTGCCGTCCCCGTCGTCGTCGACCACGCGGGGATCGTCCGGGTCGGTCGGGAGCGGGTCGTCGGCCGGGTCGGCGAGCCGGACCCCGACCGGGGTCGGTGTGGCCGCCCGCCGGAGCCGCACGACGCCGTCGACCACGTCGACGGACAGGGGCGTGCTCGGCGGCTTGATGGCCTGGGTCGCCGCGTCGGACAGCGAGGTCTCGATCGGTGGGTCGGAGCGCTGCTCCGAGAAGCAGAAGCTGGCCGTGTCGACGATCTCCCCGCCGACGCGGGTGAAGTCGTTGAACCCGTAGCTGATGATGAGCGTCTTCAGGACACCGTCCTCGTAGGCCACCACGTCGTAGTGGGCCCAGCGACCGACGAGCTCCTGGCCCACCGCCGAGGTGTCCGGTGGCGTCGACGTCGGGGCGGGCCTCGTGGGGGTGGCCGCCGCCTCACCGACCGGGCCGCCGGAGGGTTCGCTGCACGAGACCAGGGCGAGCGCCAAGACGACCAGCTGACCACGACGCCGCACCACGATGAACCTACTGTGGGACGGCCATGCCACGGGTCGCGACACCAGGTCGGAACGGATCGAGGCGCGCCCGGGCGGCGCGAGCGCGGCGCGGGCTGCTGGGCGCGCTCGTCGCCCTGACGCTGGCCGCGTGCACCCGGACCGACGCGAGCGCACCCGACGGCGCCGCGACGACGGCGATGGCGACGACCACGGCGCCCGCACCAGACGACGACGGGTCGGTCGTCTCGCGCTACGCCGGCGAGTCGTGGTTCCTGGGCGAGGTGCCGTCGGCGGCACGACCCGCCGACCCGTCCCTCGCCCCCATCCGGCTGGGCATCATCAACCAGGAGGGCACGCCGGTCGGCTCGTACAGCGAGGTACGGGCGGCCGTCGAGGCTGGGGCGGCCTGGGTGAACGCCGAGCTCGGCGGCGTGAACGGCCATCCGATCGAGATCGACCCGTGCCTCACGCCGTTCGACGCGGCGCAGTCACGGGCGTGCGCGCTCGAGCTGATCGCCCGGGGCGCCGTCGCCTTCGTAGGCGGTGTCGACGTGCTGAGCGGCAGCGCCTACCCCGTGATCGAAGCGAGTGGCCTGGCCTCGTTCGGTGGCATCCCGGCCAACCTGGTCGAGCAGCGCAGCCCGAACGCCTTGTTCTTCTCGGGCGGCGACGCCGGTGCGCTGGCGGCCTTCATGGCACACATCGCCCAGAACGGCGGGAGCCGGGTGATGCTGGCCTACGGAGCCGAGGTCGACTCCTTCGCCGTGGCGGCGCGCGACTACGGCGCCGCCGTCGGTCGGTCGTTGGGGATCGAGGTCGACCTGACCACGTTCTCGCTCTTCACCACCGACTACCGGCCCGTGCTCGCCGAGGCGAAGGCGTCCGGGGCGGACGCCGTCATCGTCCTGGCCGCCGTCAGCGCCTGCGTGCCCGTCATGCAGGCGGCCGCCGATGTCCAGCTCGAGGCCCAGCTCTACCTCACCGGCGCCTGCGCGTCCGAGACGACGATCGACGCAGCAGGAGAGCTCGCCGTCGGCGTGGTTTTCAACGCCGAGGGACCCGTCGACGGCGCCGACGTCGAAGCCAGCCTCTTCCAAGACGTCATCGACCGCTACGCCGACGAGCCGGCCGGCGGGGCCGGCACGGTCGGGTTCCGTGGCTTCATGAACCTCTACGCGTTGCTGCTGGAGGCCGGGGCCGCCAACGCCACGTCCGAGACGCTGATCGGGCTGGCCCGCGCCTCGGTCGACCGGCCGTCGTTCTGGGGGCACCCCTACACCTGCGACGGCGACCAGGTGCCCGGTCTGCCCGCCCTGTGCGCGCCTCAGCAGCAGCTCTTCTCGCTCCCCGCCGTGGGCGCCCGGTTCGCCGCCGTCACCGGCTGGATCCCCACCGACGAGCTCTTCGCCGACGCCCTCGGGTGACCCGGCCTCGCCCACGGCCCGTGGGGTGCTCCGGGCCGGCCCCGAGAGACCTCAGCCCCGGTTGGCGTCGAGCCACACCGGCAGCTGGCTGATGCTCGCCAGCGTCGGGACGCTGCCGTCGTGCTCGGCCAGCTCGTGGGCCCAGGTGATCTCGTAGGGGATGTGCACGGCCCGGGCCCCGATGGCCAGCACGGGCAGCACGTCGCTGCGCACCGAGTTCCCCACCATCACGAACGACGGTGGTTCCACCTCGTGGCGGGCCAGCAGCCGCTCGTACGTGCTCTCGTCCTTCTCGGCCACGATCTCGACCCGCCAGAACAGCTCGGCCAGCCCGCTGCGGGCCACCTTCTGCTCCTGGTGGAACAGGTCGCCCTTGGTGACGAGCACGAGCCGGTAGTCGGCGCTCAGGGCAGCGATGGTGTCGGCCACGCCGTCGAGCAGCTCGACCGGGTGCGAGAGCATCTCCTTGCCCCGGTCGAGCAGTACCTGCAGCTGCGCCACCGGGATGCGCCCCTCGGTGATCTCGATGGCCGTCTCGAGCATCGACAGCGTGAAGCCCTTGATGCCGTAGCCGAACAGCTCGAGGTTGGCCCGCTCGCGGGAGGCCAGCTCGCCGTCGACGTCGAGGTCACGGTCGAGGTAGGGCTCGACGATGGCCCGAAACATCTCCTGGCTCACCGCGAAGTACTCCTCGTTGCGCCAGAGCGTGTCGTCGCCGTCGAGGCCGACCACCTCGATCACGAGCCCACCGCCGGGGCCGTGCGCACGAACGTGTCGATCGCGTCCACCATCTCGGGCAACAGCGTGCCACCGATGCTGTGGTTCACGCCGTCGAACGGGCGCAGCTCGCACGGCGCGCCGACCGCGGTGGCCGCCTCACAGGTGGCCGCGGCCAGGTTGAACCCGACGATCTCGTCGGCCGTGCCGTGCAGGAGCAGCAGCGGCGGGTCGCCGGCGTCGACCTGGTCGAGCTCCATGCCGGCGCCCGCGATGGCGACGGCACCCACCACCGGGGCGTCGTGGGTGGCCACCTCGATGGCGGTGATGCCGCCGGCCGAGTACCCGGCCACCGCGATGCGGTCGGGGTCGAGGCGGAACTGCTCGGCGTTGGCCCGCAGCCACGCGACCGCAGCGGTGGCGTCGTCACGGGCCTTGGCCGCCGCCTCCCGCAGCGCGGCGTTCGTGAACTTGTCGGTGGGGAACCAGCGGCCACGGCTCAGGCGGTAGTCGATGGTGGCCGCCACGACACCCCGCTCGACCAGGGCTTGCGCGTAGCCGGCCATGTCCTGGCGGGTACCGAACGTGAAGCCCCCGCCGTGCACGAGCAGCACGCCCGGGCGGCGACCGTCGCCGGCCGGCACCCCGACGTCGGCGTACAGCCCGGGGGCGTACTCCACGCCGACCACGGACTGCGCCTCGGGCTCGGCCACGATCCCGCTGCACCCGGTGAGGGCGGCGACGGCCATCGCGGCCCACAGGATCCGGTGCACGGGGGAACGCTAACGACCGGGTGCGGGCCGGGCGGCTCAGGCTCCCATCACGCGGCGCAGCTCGGTGGCCCTGGCCCGGCAGTCGGTGCCGGCGGCCGCGAAGGCGTCGTTGAGCCGCCGGAGGGCGGCGGTGAACGAGCCGTTCCAGTCGGCCTCGAAGCGCTGGCGGGCCGGGCCCATCCAGGTGGTGCCGCCGAGGGCGGCCGACACGGTGGCGATGACGCCCTCGATGGCGTCGATCTGGCGCGACAGCGCGGTGCCCAAGTGGTCGAGCTCGTCGGGGTTGGCGCCGTAGAGGCCGCTCATGGTGCTCCTTCGCAGGTCGGGGTCGCAAAGGAGCGTGTGCCTCAGGCGGCGCCGATCGGAAGGACGTGCGGCGCGACGAGGGCCAGGCTGTCGGGCAGGAACGGGTCGCGGCCGATCCGCTCGGCCAGCTCGGGGACCGTCACCAGGCAGGCCTCCACCACCTCGCCGTCGGCGAAGCTGAAGGGGCCGTCGTGAACCGCGGCGTACACCCGGGCCACGAGCGACACGTCCGGGTCGTCGAAGGCGCCCTCGCCGAGCGGCTCGAGCCGCTCGACCACCACGCCGACCTCCTCGGCCAGCTCCCGGTGGGCCGCCTCCTCCCACCCCTCGCCGGCGCCCACCACGCCGCCGACCGCGAGGTCCCACTGGCCGGGCCACAGGTCCTTGTGCTCGCTGCGCCGGTGGACGAGGACGCGACCGTCGGACGATCGCACGAGCACGAACACGGCACGGTGACGCAAGCGCTCGGCCCGCATCCGGGCCCGCGAGACGACGTGCAGGACGCGACCGTCGGGGTCGACGACCTCGACGAGCTCGTCGGACGTCAGTGGAACAGCTCGTGCTCGTGCTTGCGGGCCCACATGCCCACGGCCACGACGCCGCCCATGATCCCGATCCAGAAGGCCACGCCGATGGCCACGCCGACCTTGGCCGGCATCGGGATGTCGGGGGCGGCCACGCTGATCGTGAGGAACATGAAGGCGAAGATGGCCAGGACGCCGCCGAGGTAGCCGAAGGCGACCGAGCGCATGTAGCCGCGGTCGAGCGACGAGAACGTGTCCATGTCGTGCTCGTAGAGCTGCCCCTCGGGCTCGGTCGAGGCATCGGCGGGCGCGGGGTGGGCGGCGATGTCGCTCATCGCCTCGACCGTAGGGAACGCGCCGGCGTCCGTCACGGGACCAACGTCACGACCTCGCCCGCCGGCTCACGTCACCAGCTCGGCCTTCAGCTCCTGCGGCGTGGACCTCGGCGGCGGACGGCACGGTCATGTGTGGGGCTTACCATGCCGGCATGTCACTCGACACCTTGCTCGCCGAGGCCCAGGAGCTCCTGCCCGAGGCCGTCCGCCTGCGCCGCACGCTGCACGCCCGCCCCGAGATCGGCCTGCAGCTGCCGTTCACCCAGGAGCAGATCCTCGGCGCCATCGACGGGCTGCGGCTCACGTCGGTGCGCACCGGCGAGCAGGTGTCGTCGGTGGTCGCCGTGCTCGAAGGCGACCAGCCCGGGCCGACCATCCTCCTGCGAGGTGACATGGACGCCCTGCCGATGCCCGAGGACACCGGGCTCGACTACGCCAGCACCGTCGACGGGGCCATGCACGCCTGCGGCCACGACACCCACGTCGCCATGCTGGCCTCGGCGGCCCGGCTGCTGGCCGACCGCCGCGCCGAGCTGGCCGGGCGGGTGGTGCTCATGTTCCAGCCGGGCGAGGAGGGCTACCACGGCGCCCGCTACATGCTCGAGGAGGGCCTGCTCGACCTCGGCCCGATGAGCGACGGCAGCGAGAGCCCGGTCACCGGCGCCTTCGCGCTCCACATCAGCACCATGGCGCCGAGCGGCACCGTCGGGCTCCGCGGCGGCACGCTGCTGGCGTCGAGCGACACGCTGCGCATCACCGTCCGGGGGCGGGGCGGCCACGCCAGCGCTCCCCACCACGCGCTCGACCCCATCCCGGTGGCCTGCGAGATCGTGCAGGCCATGCAGACGATGATCACGCGGCGCATCGACGTGTTCGACCCGGCCGTCGTCACCGTCGCCCGCATCCAGGCCGGCACCACGAGCAACGTGATCCCCGAGATGGCGTCGATCCTCGGCACCATCCGGGCCGTCAGCGAGCGCACCCGCACCAAGGTGCACGACGCCGTGCGGCGACTCGCCGAGGGCATCGCCGCCGCCCACGACGCCGCCGCGGAAGTCGAGGTGGAGCTGGGCTACCCGGTCACGGTGAACGACATGGGCTACGCCGCCTTCGCGCTCGAGACCGCCCGCGAGCTGCTCGGCCCCGACCGGGCGCGGGAGATGCCGTCGCCGATCATGGGCGCCGAGGACTGGAGCTACGTGCTGCAGCAGGTCCCGGGGGCGATGGCGTTCCTCGGCGGCTGCCCGAAGGACCTCGACCCCCGCACGGCGCCGCCGAACCACTCGAACCGCGTCACCTTCGACGAGGAGGCGATGGCCACCGGCATCGCCACCTACGCCGCCGTGGCGCTGCGCCACCTCGGCGCCGCGTAGCTCGCATGCGCACGGTCGCGCCGATGAAGGCGGTGTCGGCCGAGCTGCCCACCGACGACGAGCAGTGGGCCTTCGAGGTGAAGTTCGACGGCTACCGCACCATCGCCCACGTCGGCGAGGGGCGGGTGCGCCTGCAGAGCCTGCGCCTGCCCGACGTGACGGCGAAGTACCCCGAGCTGGCCGGACTCCCCGAGGCGGTCAACGCCAGCAGTGCGGTGCTCGACGGTGAGGTGGTCGCCTTCGACGACGCCGGCCGCCCGTCGTTCGGCGCGCTCCAGCACCACGAATCACCGGTGACCTACGTCGTGTTCGACGTGCTCGAGCTGAACGGCGTCGACACGACCGGTCTCCCCTACGAGGACCGCCGGCGCCTGCTCGACGCGCTCGTCGAGCCGGGCCCGCGCTGGCGGGTCGACGAGTGGAGCGTCGGCGGGGGCGCTGCGCTGCTGGCTGCCACCGAGAGCCTCGGGCTCGAGGGCGTGGTGGCCAAGCGGCTGGGCTCGCGCTACACCCCCGGGAAGCGGTCACCGGCGTGGCGCAAGATCAAGCACCGCCGCCGCCAGGAGCTGGTGGTCGGCGGGTTCACGCAGGGCACGGGCAACCGTGAGCACACGTTCGGGGCGCTGCTGGTCGGGTACCACGGCGACACGTCCGGTGACAGCCTGCACTTCGCCGGCGGCGTCGGCACCGGCTTCGACCAGCGGCTGCTCACCAGCCTCACGAGCACCCTTCGAGCCCTCTCGACCGAGGTCTGCCCGTTCGCCGAGCCGCCCGCGGCCGTGGGGCGGCGCATCGGCTGGCGCACCGTGGCCCGCACGTCCACGTGGGTGCGACCCGAGCTCGTCTGCGAGGTGGCCTTCGGCGAGTGGACGACCGACGGCATCCTGCGCCACCCGAGCTTCGTCGGCCTGCGCGACGACAAGGACCCGCGGCACGTGGTGCGCGAGCCCTAGCTGTACCCGTCAGCGGTCACCGAGCGCCCGCGGGTCGAACCCGAACGGGAGCTCGAGGCGGTGGGCCGCCAGCAACCCGGTGTTGGAGAGCAGCTCGCTCGTCGGTCCATCGGCCACCACGGTGCCGCCGCTCACGATGACCGAGCGAGGGCACAGCTCGAGCGCGAACGGGAGGTCGTGGGTGATCACCACCTGCGTGAGCGGCAGCGACAGCAGGAGGTTGGCCAGCTCACGCCGGCCGGCGGGGTCGAGGCCCGACGTCGGCTCGTCGAGCACGAGCAGGTCGGGCCGCATGGCCAGCACGGTGGCGATGGCGACGCGGCGCTTCTCGCCCCCCGACAGGTGGTGGGGCGCCCGGTCGGCCAGCTCGGTGGCCTCGACGGCGGCCAGCGCCTCGGCGACCCGGGCCACCTGCTCGTCCTTGGGCAGCTGGAGGTTGGCCGGCCCGAAGGCGACGTCCTCGCGCACGCTCGGCATGAAGAGCTGGTCGTCGGCGTTCTGGAACACCATGCCGACGCGGCGGCGGATCTCGCGCAGGTTGGCCTTGGCCAGCGGCAGGCCACTCACGGTGACGGCCCCGGTCTGCAGCTCGAGGACACCGTTCAGGTGCAGCGCGAAGGTGGTCTTGCCGGCGCCGTTGGGACCGAGCACGGCCACCCGCTCACCTTGCTCGACGGTGAGCGACAGGTCGTGGAGGACCAGGCGACCACCAGGGTAGGAGAACGAGAGGCCGTCGACGGCGAGCGCAGCGGTCATGGTGTGATCACGTCAGTGCGAAGCCTGCGACGGCGGCCGAGATCGACACGACCGGGACGAGCAGGCACCAGGTCCAGTCGCGGGCACCCGCCCGCCGGTGCTCGAGCTCGGGCATCGTGCCGGAGAAGCCGCGGGCCAGCATGGCGGCGTGCACGCGCTCACCGCGCTCGTAGGAGCGCACGAACATGGCGCCGGCGGCCGAGGCGATCGGCTTGGCCTGCCACAGCCAGCGAGGGTCGTGGGCCCGGGACACCATGGCCGTGCGCATGCGGCCCATCTCGTCGACGATCAGGTCGAGGTAGCGGAACATGAACGAGACGATCGACACGACCACGGCCGGCACCCGCAGCCGACCGAGGCCCCGCACCACCTCGGGGATCGGGGTGGTGCCGGCCAGCACGAGGCTGGCGCCGGTGCCGAGCACGGCTTTGACGATGATGTTCCACGCGGCCCACAGGCCGTCGCGCGACACCGAGAACCACAGGACGTCGACCCGCTCGCCGCTCGACACGAACGGCACGAGGAACGCGAAGGTGATGAACGGGAGCACAGCGGCCAAGCGGGCCAGCGCCTGGCGAAGGCCGTAGCCGGCCACGGCCAGCAGCACCAGGATCACGAGACCGTCGACGGCGAAGGCCCACACCGCCTCACGCGGCGTGACCGCCACGCCGACCACGAACAGGAACGTGGCCGCGATCTTCGCCTCCGGGGCGAGCGCGTGGATCGGCGAGTGGGCGTGGACCAGCAGGTGCCGGTGGGCGCCGGCCACCTCAGACGACCGCCGGACTGCTGTCCGGCTCGTCCTGGCGTCCTCGGCGGACGGCGCTGAACAGGCCGAAGCCGACGACCAGGGTCAGCACGACACCGCAGGCGCCGGCGATGGCCAGGCTGAGCGACTCGTTGTCGATGCCGGACGTGGCGTAGTCGGCGAAGATGCTGTCGCCGAGGGCATGATCCTGGGCCTGGTCGGCGAACCCCTCGTCGATGGAAACCTTCTCGAGACCGTCCGGGTCGTCGGCCGCGAACTGGCTCACCACCACGGCGAACAGCAGCGCCGTGACGACCCCTCCGATGACGAACGTCCGGGTGGACACCTTGGTGCGAGCGGTGTACTCGGCCTGGTCGAGGTCGCGGATGCCGTAGACGAGGTCGGGTCGCGACGCCAGGACGGCGGCGATGGCCAGCGCGCTGATGAGGCCCTCACCGATGCCGATGAGCAGGTGCACGCCGACCATCGCGGTGAACACGTCGTCGAACGCGATCGGGGCGCTGGCCCCGAAGAGCCACTCGATCGAGAACGCCATCGCCGACAGCACGACCGACAGCGCGGCGGCCAGCCCGGTGGCCCCGACGATGCCGCCGCTGTTCTTCGGCATGATTCGGCGGAACAGCAGGAACAGGGCGTAGCCGCCGAACGCCGGCACGATCGCCATGTTGAGCACGTTGTAGCCGAGCGCGCTGAGGCCGCCGTCGGCGAACAGCAGCGCCTGCACCACCACGACGATCGTGACGACCACCGAGCCGGTGGCCGGGCCGAGGAGGATGGCGGCGAGCGCACCCCCGAGCAGGTGCCCGGTGGTGCCCGAGGCCACCGGGAAGTTGAACATCTGCGCCGCGAAGATGAACGCGGCGGCGATCCCCGCCAGAGGAAGCTGCTTGTCCTGGAGGTCGCGCCGGCTCTGACGAAGCGCGAAGACGAGCACGACCACCGAGATCACGGCCGTCGCGAGGGCGACCGTGGGCTCGAGGAACCCGTCTGGGGCGTGCATGGCGTACATCGGTGACCTCCGCGTCCGTTCGCCGGGAGCGTAGGAGCCGGATCACCTTCTTGCAACGAGGTCGCAAGAAGGATCCTGGGTGACGCCGGGGTCCGTGACCTAGGTTCGGGCCGTGACCACCCCGACCGTCGCCGGCTCCGCCGCCGCTCTCAGTCTCGACGATGCGATCGAGCGCCTGCGGGCCCACGGCGGGCGACTCACCGCCGCCAAGCGGGAGCTGCTGCAGAGCCTGCACGACGAGGCCGACCGGATCACCGCCGCCGAGCTGGTGGAACGCCACCCCGACATCGACGCTGCCACGGTCTACCGCGCCCTCGGCCAGTTCGAGGAGGCCGGCGTGGTGGAGCACGTCCACCTCGGCCACGGCCCCGCCGCCTACCGCTGGGTGCGCGCCGCCACCTTCCCGGCCGTGTGCGAGACCTGCGGCAGCGTGACCGACCTGCCCCGGGCCGAGGTCGACGAGCTCGCCCGCCGCCTCCACGAGGCCTACGGCCTCGAGCTGCTCCTCGGGCACTTCGCCCTCACCGTGCGCTGCGCCCGCTGCGCCAGCGCCCACTGATCAGGCCAGCCACAGCTCCACGCGGGCCCGCAGCGCGTCGATGCCCGTCCCCGTCGCTGCGCTCACCCACAGCACGTCGCCCGGCTCGAGCCGGCACCCCTTGGCCAGCTCGGCCTTGCGCTTGGGCCGCTGCGACGACTTCACCTTGTCGTGCTTGGTGGCCACCACGCTGTGAGGCAGGGCCTCGGCCCGCAGCCACTCGAGCATCTGCACGTCGAGCTTGGTCGGCCCGATCTCGCCGTCGACGAGCACCACCACCATCACGAGCTGCTCGCGCCGGCGCAGGTAGCCCTCGATCATCGCCTGCCACGTCGCCCGCACCCGCCCCGGCGCGGCCGCGTAGCCGTAGCCCGGCAGGTCGACGAGCGCGCCGCCGCCGACCCGCTCGAACAGGTTGATGAGCTGCGTGCGCCCGGGCGTCTTGCTCACGTGGGCCAGCCCCTTGCGGTTGGCCACGGCGTTGAGGAGCGACGACTTCCCGACGTTGGAGCGGCCGACGACGGCCACCTCCGGCCCGAGGTCGGGCAGCGTCGCCACGTCGGTGGCCGACTGCACGAACCGCAGCTGCAGCGGCGCTGTCACCCCGCCAGCATGGCAGCGTCGGTCAGGGCAGGCGGCTGAACCACAGGAGGCTGCCGGCGGCGGCCAGCGACACGAGGGCCAGCGCAGCCAGCGTGACCACGTCACCGAGCTCCCGCGTGACGGGCTCGCGGATGACGCCCTCACCGAGAGCCTCGAACACGGCCTGCAGCTGCTCGGCCGAGCGGGCGTCGAACGTGCGGCCGCCCGTCTCGGACGCGATCGACGCCAGCGCCTCGCGGTTCACCGGCACCGGGATGGTCTGGCCGTCGGGGGTCGTGACCGTCCCGTTGTCGGTGCCGAAGGCGATGGTCTGCACGGCGATGCCGGCCGCCTTGGCCGCCGCCACCGCCTCGCTGTCGGGCCGGCCTTCGGTGGTCTCGCCGTCGGACAGCACGATGATCGTGGCCGGCTCCGGACCCTCACGCTCGGCCGAGTCGTCGTCCTCGTCGGCCTCGTAGGCCTCGGTCACCACGTCGAGCGACGTGAAGATGGCCTCGCCGATGGCCGTGCCCTGCCCCAGCCGAAGGCGGTCGATGGTGCGCTGCACGGCATCGAGCCGGTCGGTGGGGGCCAACGCCACCTTGGCGGTCGAGTCGAAGGCGACCACGCCGACGCGCATCCCCTCGGGGATGGCCGACAGGAACGAGCCGGCCGCCTCCTTGGCCGCCTCGAGCCGGCTCGGCGTCACGTCGGTGGCCTGCATCGACAGCGAGGTGTCGAGGGCCAGCACCACCAGGGAGTCTTCGACGGCGCGCTCCGACGCCACGGCCGGCCGGGCCACCGCCAGCACGCCGAGGCCGAGGCCGGCGAGGAGGGCGAGGGCCGGGACGTGGCGGCGCCAGCCGGGGCGGTCGGGCGCGACGGCGTCGAGCAGGTCCACGTTGGTGAAGCGCACGGCGTAGCGGCGGCGCGCGCGCTGCAGCACGAGGTAGCCGACGAGCAGGGCCAGCGGCACCACGAGCAGCACGAGGCGGTGGCCGGCGAGGAACGAGAGATCATCCATCAACGACGCCCTCCGGCGGCGGCGAACCGGGCGCGGCGCCCGGACACGAAGCGAACGAGGTCGACCACCCAGTCGCGGTCGGTGCGCAGCACGAGGTGGTCGGCCCCGGCGGCGGTGAGGCGGCGGGCCACGTCGGCCCGCTGCGCAGCGGCCGCGGTGGCGAAGCGTTCGCGCACCGCCGCCTTCGACGTGTCGACGTAGCGGCGTCGGCCGGACTCGGTGTCGACCACCTGCAGGAGGCCGACGTCGGGCAGCGCGAGCTCGCGGGGGTCGACGACCTCGAGGGCCAGCACGTCGTGGCGGGCGGCCAGGGCCCGCAGCGGCCGGTCCCAGGTGGACGGGCCGAGGAAGTCGGACACCACCACCACCATCCCCCGCCGAAGCGCCGAGCGGCGAACGGCGGCCAGCGCCGTCGCGAGGTCGCCGGCCCCGTCGCCTTGGACGTGGCGGAGCGCGGCGAGCGCCGTGCTCACGTGGTCACGGCCCGACCGGGCCGGGATGACGCGGCGGTGGCCGCCCGACGCCACGACGCCCACGCGGTTGCCGCCACGGGCGGCCAGCATCGCCAGCGCGCCCCCGGCGGCCCACGCCAGCTCGGCCTTGGTGTGGCGGGCCGTGCCGAAGTCGAGGCTGGCCGAGGTGTCGAGGCACAGCCACAGCTCGAGCTCGTGGTCGGCGATCGTGTCCCGCACGTGTGGCTCGCCCGTGCGGGCCGTCACCGACCAGTCGATGCGACGGGGATCGTCACCGGCGGCGTACGGGCGGGCCTCGCCGGCGTCGCTGCCGTGTCCGGGCAGCAGACCGGCGTGGTCGCCTTGCAGCAGGCCGTCGAGGCGGCGCATCACCGCCAGCTCGAGACGGTGGAGCGGCACCTGCGAGGGCGACGGGCGGCGACGGCCCGAGACGCCCGGCACGGCCGGCGACGTGGCCGTCACGGGCGAGCGACCACCTTCTCGAGCAGCGCCACGAGCACGTCGTCGACGGTGACCCCGTCGGCCACGGCGTCGAAGCTGAGCACGAGGCGGTGGTTCAGCACGTCGTACGCGATGTCGTAGACGTCCTGGGCCAGCACGTGGTCGCGGCCCCGCAGCAAGGCCAGGGCCCGGCCGGCGTGGACCAGGCCGATGCTGGCGCGCGGGCTGCCGCCGTAGGCGAGGAGCCCGTCGAGCTCGGGCAGGCCGGCCGCCGACGGTGCTCGGGTGGCGAGCACGAGGCGCACCGCGTAGTCCTGCACCGACGGGTCGACGCGCAGCGAGGCCGCGAGGCGCTGCAGGTGCTGCACGTCGTCGACGCTGAGCAGCCGCTCGGGCACCTCGGTCGGGCGCGACGCGCGGGCCACGATCTCGTGCTCTTCGGCCGCGGTCGGGTAGTCGACCGGGATGCGCAGCAGGAACCGGTCGCGCTGCGCCTCGGGCAGCGGGTAGACGCCTTCGTTCTCGATCGGGTTCTGGGTGGCCAGGACGAGGAACGGCGACGGGACGCGATGGGTGATCCCACCGATCGACACCTGCCGCTCGGCCATGACCTCGAGCAGGGCCGACTGCACCTTGGCCGGCGCCCGGTTGATCTCGTCGGCCAGCACGAAGTTGGCGAAGATCGGGCCGAGCTCCACGTCGAAGCGCTCGACCGACGGCCGGTAGACGCGGGTGCCGACGATGTCGGACGGGATGAGGTCGGGCGTGAACTGCAGGCGGGTGAACGTGCCGCCGAGCGTCTTGGCCAGGGTGGACACGGTGAGCGTCTTGCCGAGGCCGGGGACACCCTCGAGCAGGCAGTGGCCGTTGGCCAGGAGCGCGACGAGCACGCGATCGAGAACGCGATCCTGGCCGACGATCACCCGCTGGAGCTCGTGGCGGACCTGGGCCAGGCGAGCGCCGGCGAGCGCCAGCTCGTCGGCAAGGGCGGGGGCAGCGAGTGTGGTCACGAGCGCACCTCCACGGCCTCGGCCGCGGCCCGGACGTCGGCGTCGCCGACGTTGCCCGACGGGCGTACGAGAACGATCAGGTCGTCGTCGGGCTGCAAGGCGATCGTGCCGTCCTCGTGGACCTTGGCCGGGTCGCCGTCGATCTCGGTGCGCTTGCCGCCGAAGGCGTCGAAGCGCTTGGCGGCGCCGTCGCCGCGCTCGGCGTCGATGCCGATGGAGCCGTCGTCGCCCTCGAGGACCACCCGGTGGGTGCCCTCCAGGCCACCAGCCGTCTCCTCTACCTGGACCTGGGCCCGGCCCTGGGTGTAGCCGTCGACCTCGTCGACGGTGATCAGGCCGAGCTCGGCCGGTGCTGGGCTCGCGCCGGCGGTGCCGAAGATCTGGTCGAGGAGCCACTGCAGCGCGCTGTCGAGGAGGCTGTCGCCGCCGCCGAGCAGGTCGTCGAGGCCGGGGACGAGCTCGTCGATCCCGGGCAGGAGGTCGTCGAGGCCCGGCAGCAGGTCGTCGAGGCCGGGGAGCAGACCACCGAGGCCGCCGCTCGACTCGGGCGCCGGGACGGTCGGGGCGTCGACACCGCCGGCGGCGGCCACGTCGTCGAGGAGCGAGGCAGCGTCCTCCACCGGGACGGCGAAGCCGACGCCGTCGCTGCCGCCCGACGCCGACGCGATGGCGGTGTTGATGCCGATCACCCGGGCCTCGGCGTCGGCCAGCGGGCCGCCCGAGTTGCCGGGGTTGATGGCCGTGTCGGTCTGGATGAGCCCGGTGAGCGTGCCGACCGGGGTGTCGAGCTCGCGGTCGAGGCCGCTCACGATGCCGGAGGTCACCGAGGCCTGGAAGCCGAACGGGCTGCCGAGGGCCACCACGTCCTCGCCCACCTCGACGCTGCCGGTCTCGGCCAGGCGAGCCGCCACGAGGTCGGTGCCATCGGCGACGGCCACCACCGCCAGATCCCGCTCGGGCTGGCGGCCGACGACACGGCCCGACAGCGTGGTGCCGTCGGCCAGCTTCACCGTCAGGTCGTCGGCCGCCGCCACCACATGGTGGGCGGTGAGCACGAGCCCGGCGGTGTCGACGATCACGCCGCTGCCGAGGCCCCCGCCCACCTCGAGCTGCACGACGGCCGGCCCGAGGGCCTTCGCGACGGCGGCTGGCGACCCGGCCTCGTCGGCGGCGACGGTGCCCGTGGTGGCGGCGCCGTCGTCCTGCAGCACCCACATCGCCCCCGCAGCCAGGGCCACGGCACCGGCCACGGCCGCCGGCACGAGCCAGCGCCTGCGGCGCTTCGGCGAGCCGGGCGCCGGCGGGCGCGGCTCGTCGACGACGGTCGCCGCGGTCACGAGCCCCGAGGGGTCGGGCGGGGGCAGGGGCGCCCCCATCGGGGGCGACGGGGGGAGCTCGCGCCACGAGCGCTTGGGCAGCCGTGGCGTGGTGTCGGGTTCGAGCAGGACGGGCACGCGAGAAGACCTCCGGATGCGGTGTCGGACGGCAGTGTGCGGGGGTCGCCGTAAAGGCGGCGTCAAGCGGGCGACGGGGCGGCGAGCGGTTCGCACACCGGGTGCACGCCGTCGGGCGCGACCACGTCGTCGGTCCGAGCGTCGGTGCCGAGCGGCAGCCAGACGACGAACGACGATCCCTCACCCTCGGCCGACGTGACGGTCACATGACCGCCCTGGGCCTCGGTCACTTGGCGGGCGATCGTGAGGCCGAGCCCGCCGTCACGCCCGCGCTCACGGTCGTAGCGGCCCTGCCAGTGTCGCTCGAACACGGCGGCGTGGTCGGCCGGCGCAATGCCGGGGCCCTCGTCGCGCACGCCAACCCAGGCCCAGCCGGCGCGCGTGCCGGCGTCGACGACCACGCAGGTGCCGGTCGGTGCCAGGCGGACGGCGTTGGCGAGCAGGTTGCCGACGGCGGTGCGCACGCCGACCCGGTCGGCCACCACGGGAACTGGCGCCGCGGCGGCGACGTCGACCCGCAACCCGCGCCGCAGTGCCGGACCCTGGTGCTCGGCCGCCAGCCCCCGGGCCTCAGCGGCCAAGTCGACCTCGTCACCGCCGGCGTCGACGTGCAGGCGGCCGTGGCGGGCGAGGTCGTCGACCGTGCGGCTCATACGCTCGAGGGCCCGCTGGGCGGCGGCCACGTGCTCGGGGCCGTCGAGCTCGAGGTTCGTGGTGGCGACGGCCAGCGGAGTGCGCAGCTCGTGGACGACCTCCTGGAGGAGCCGGCGCTGCGCCTGCTCACGCTCGTCGAGGCGGTCGAGCATGGCGTCGAACCCGGTGGCCAGGCGGCCGAGCTCGTCGTCTCGCCCCACCGGTCCGACCCGCTCGCCCGACCCCGGCCCCTCGACGGCCTCGGCGAGGTCGGTGACGCGCGCAACCGGCGCCAGCACGCGGCCGGCGGCGAACCACGCCAGGGCGGCGGCCGGCACGAACGAGGCGCCGAGGGCCACAAGGAGCCAGCGCAGCCCGCTCTCGCGGGCGGCCTCGGCGGCCGCCGCGCCTTGCGGATCTTCTTGGACCTGCACGACCACGACCCGGTCGTCGAACTGCTCGAGGCGGGTGACGGTGCGGGCCTCGGGATCGGGGCCTCGCCACGCCGCCAGCGCGGCGGCACCGAGGGCGACCAGCGCGGCCACGCCGAGAGCGAGCGCGGTCATCCCGACCGCGAGGCGCAGCCGCAGCGACCCCCGGCGCTCGGCCGATCTCATGACGGCGCCGCCTCGGCGGCCAGGCGGTACCCGCGGCCGGGCAGGGTCTCGATCGGCTGCTCGCCGTCGCCGGCCTCGGCCAGCTTGCGGCGCAGGTTGCTCAACGTCACCCGCACGGTGTTCGTGAACGGGTCGGCGTGCTCGTCCCACACGTGCTCGAGCAGCCGCTCGGCGCTGTGCACCTCTCCGGGGTGCAACAGGAACCAGCGCAGGAGCGCGAACTCCTTGGGGGTGAGCGCCACCGGGCGATCCCGGTACCAGACCTCGTAGGTGGCCGCGTCGAGCACGACGCCGGCGGCCTCGAGGCGGGCGCCGCCCACCGGTGCGTCGCGCCGCAGCAGGGCCCGCACGCGTGCGCCGAGCTCGCCGAGCGAGAACGGCTTCACGAGGTAGTCGTCGGCACCGCCGTCGAGGCCGGCGATGCGGTCCTGCACGCTGCCGCGAGCCGTGAGCATGAGCACCTTGGGCCGCTCGGGCGCGGCGACGAGCGAGCGGCACACGTCGAGCCCGTCGCCGTCGGGCAGGTTCAGGTCGAGGCAGACCAGGTCGTAGGGCGTGAGTCGGCTGCGCTCGACGGCGCCGGCCGCGTCGCCGGCGACGTCGACGGCGTAGCCGTCACGGCGCAGCCCGGCCGCCACGGCCAGGGCCAGGTCGTCCTCGTCCTCCACCACCAGGATCCGCATCGACGCTCTGTCCTTCCGGGGCGCGAAGTTGCGCCCAGCAAGGACAAGACGTCGCCGGAGACGCTGCGGTTCCCGGAGGCGCCTCGGTCAGGCCGCCGCTCGGTACACGGCCCACATCGCCCGCATCCGCGAGCCCTGGCCGAACGAGAACTGCGACAGGCACTCGTCGGAGCTGTAGTCCATGTAGTTGTGGATCGGGTCGACCCCGGGCTCGGCGCACGTGTCGGGCGCGTCGGGGCGCTGATCGTCACGGCGGATCGGGCAGCCGAAGTTCGGGAACCGCTGCGACGGCGTGTCCGACACGTAGTCACCCTTGGCGTTACAGCCTCCCTGGAACGTGTGGTAGAGCCCGAGCCAGTGGCCGACCTCGTGGGCGAGGGTCTTGCCGCCGTCGTACGGGTCCTTGCCGCCGTCGGGGAAGCCGTAGTCGGGGTCGCCGGCGTTGAGCCCGCCCGGAAGGCTCTCCTGCTCGATCACCACGCCGTCGTACTGCAGGTTCTGCGCCTTGCCCGTGGGGTAGGTGCCCCAGCCGAGGAGGCCGCCGAGCTTGGTGATGTAGACGTTGAGGGTCTCGTAGCCGCCGACGCGGCCGGCCTTCAGCTCGTCCTCGGCCTTCGAGCCCTGCTGGAGGAACTGGTAACGACCGGTCGGGTCGGGGATGCGACGGACCTGCTGGAGGGTGAAGGCGACGCCGGTGTCGACGCCGGGCGCCCGCGTGAAGCGGGTGTCGCGGTCGTCACCGCGGTAGGCCTGGTTGAGCACCTTCATCTGGTTCGTGATCTCGGGGTCGGACACCCGGGCGTTCGGCCCGTCCACCACGTGGAGCACGACGGGAATCGTGACCGACGCCGGGACCACGACGCCGTCGGACTTGCGGGTGATGAAGTCGGCCTCGAGCGCGGCGGCCTCCTCGTCGCTCAGACCGGAGTCGCGGCTCTTCGGGCTGCCCTTGCGGGCGTCGACGGTGGACGCGTCACCCTCGACGCAGTCGGCCAGGGCCGGCGCGACGCCGGCGACGCCCACGGCAAGGGGTCCGGCCAGGAGGGCCACGGTGAGCAGGAGACGGGAGCGGTGAGCCAAGGCGAGAACCTCCGGTGCGGCCCGCCCGCTCGGGGCGAGACTCTACCGAGGGAGTCCCGCACGATCGGGGGATGGCGCCAGGACGAGCCACCCGGTGTCCGTGACCCCGACCACGCCGTATCCCATGGACCGCGCTTGCTCCACCACTTCTCGCTGCATTCTTCGCCACAGCAACGCGGTGTCGGGGTCGGTGCGGCGCAGCACCACGACGTCGTCGGGCAGGGCGGCCAGCCAGGGCCCGGCACCGGCGTCCAGCCACACGGGCCGGCCATGCTCGTCGGCCTCGACGACGCGTGTCCCGATGGCCTCGGCGTCCGCCGCGGCTGCCCGGGCCTCGGCGGCGTGCTCCTCGGCCCGCACGACGTCCCACACCACCACGGCACGGTCGCTCTCGTCACCGGCGTTGATGCCGTCGACCATGCCGCCGTAGAAGTGCGGCTCGTAGGCCACGACACGAGCACCGAGCACCTGGAGGTTGAAGCGGACGTTGCGCCGCACGAGGAGGTCGAAGGTCCATGTGATGCGGCCGATCCCCCGCTCGGCCGCCCAGGCCCGCTGGTGGGCCTTCACGAGCCGGCCGACACCGCGATCGCGCGCCCCGTCGCGCACCCCGGTGATGTGGGAGTGGAGCAGCAGCCCCTCGCCGTCGAGCCCGAGGAGACCGCACGACGCGCCGACCACCTCGGCGCCGTCGCGCACCACCGCCGCGTAGCCCCCGGCGTGGGCCACGGCCCGCACCAGCTCGGTCGGCATCGGCACCTGCGGTGCCCACACGTCGGCGAACAGCGCGGCGGCCGCCTCGGCACCGGCGAGGTCGACGACGAGCTCGACCTGGAGCTCGCCCATCAGCCGGCGAGGGCGGCCAGCTCGTCGAAGCCCCGGGTGATCCCGGCCACCAACACGTCGGCGTCGGGGCAGGCGTCGGGGTCGACCGTGACACCGAAGTTCAGGGCACCGTCGTACGACAGGATCGCCACGCCCACCGTCATGTTGCCGGTGAGCGGCACGTAGGGGAACGCTTCCAGCATGCGCCGGCCGAGCAGGTAGAGCGGGAGCTGCGGGCCAGGCACGTTCGTGACCACGAGGTTCACGAGCGGCTGGCGGTGGACGGTGGCCTCGCTCACGAGCTGCAGGAGGGCGAACGGCCAGCGGTCGGCCGACGACAGCACGGCCGACAGCGCGCCAGCACCCGACCCCTGCTTCAGCCCATCGACGTGGCGAGCCACGAGGTCGAGCCGCTCGAGCGGGTCGGGCTCGCGCAGGGGCAGCGTCGCCAAGAGCCCGCTCACCTGGTTGCCGAGGCTGAGGCGCTGGTCGTCCGGGCGCAGCGAGACCGGCACGAGCACCTTCACGTGGTCGAGGGTCGCCAGCTCGCCACGCCCGTCGAACAGGTCGCGCAGGCCGGTGGTGACCGCCCCCAGCACGACGTCGTTGACCTTCACCCCGAACGCCCGGGCGATGCGCTTCACGTCGGCCAACGACTGCCGCGCCAGCAGGAAGCGGCGCCTTGGCCCGACGGGCACGTTGAGCGACGTGTGCGGCGCCAGGCGCTCGGAGCGCAACGAGCCGACGGCGCCGTTGACGGCACCGGCCGCGCCGGCGGTGGCGTCGGCCGGCGCCCGGAGCACCTCGGCCGCCCGCAGCAGCACCTCCTGCGACACCCGAGCGAGGTCGAGCACGGCCTCCCGCAGCTGCGTCGCGAGGGGGGGCGGCGGCTCGGGCGTCCACGGCGCGGCGTCACGCGGCTCGGCGTGCGGGTCGGGATCGAGGATCACGGCGAGCGACTCGGCCCCCGACACGCCGTCGACCAGCGCGTGGTGGACCTTGTAGACGAGGCCGGTCCGCCCGTCCGGAAGGCCCTGCACGAACACCATCTGCCACAAGGGGCGGTCACGCGGCAGCGGTTCGAGCAACACGCGGGTGACCTCGTCGTGGGCGGCGTCGGCATCGAAGTCGGCGGGGATCGCCGCCACACGGACGTGGTCGTCGACGCGAAACCCGGCGTGGTCGACCCACAGCGGCGGACGCTGGCCGAGCGCGTCGCCGAGCACCTTCTGGCGGAAGCGAGGCAGCCGGTCGAGGTGGCCGAGCACGAGGCGGCGCACGTCGTCGACGCGCACCTCCCCCGCCTCGAACGTCGCCAGGCCCCCGATGTGCAGCGGGAACCCCGGCTTCTCGGCAGTGAGGAACGAGGCGTCGAGCGCGCTCAGCCGGTCGGTCACGCCGTCCACCTTGGCCGCCCACCCGGTCCGACGGCAAGGAGCAGCGCGCGATCCGCGAGAATCGGGCCATGCACGAGCACCGCCGGGAGGCCGGGGAGCTCTCGGCGGATGCCTTCCGCATCATCGCCGACCGGACCGCGGCACCCTTCGTGATGATCGAACCCGACGGTCACATCGTCTGGGCCAGCCGCAGCATCGAGGGGACCACCGGATGGACGGCCGAGGCGATCGTCGGCCGGAACATGATCGAGTTCCTCCCCGACGACCAGGTGCCGCGGGCCCTCGAGGCGATCGCCGAGATCACCACCGTCGACCGCGAGGGCCTCGGCGTGCCGATCGTGTTCGCGGTGGTCGGCCCGCACGGTGACCGGACGTGGGTCGAGGTGGGAGCGACGCCGCTGTTCGACGAAGGCCTGGCGCTCATCGTCCTGCGGCACCGGCCCTTCGCCAAGGAGCACCACTTCGACGCCTTCCTGGGCCAGCTGGTGGGGGCGGCCGACCTGAGTGCGGTCATCGAGCCGCTCACCCGTTCCATTGCGGCCTCTGTGGAGGGTGCCGGGGCGGTCGTGCACCACGGCTACGACGGCACGTGCTTCGTCGGCGCCGTCGGCAGCGGGTTGCCCGAGCCCTGGCTCGAGCGCTGTGGCACCTCGATGCCGTGGGCCCTCGCCGCGAGCAGCGGTGAGCCGTTCGTCGCCGACGTCACGGGGCTGCCTGAGCGGCTGGCCACGAGCGGCGCGGAGGCTGGCCTGCGCGCGTGCTGGTCGCTCCCGGTGCCCGGCACCGACGGCATTCCGCCGTCGGCCCTCACGATCGTGCGGTCACGTCCGGGGCCGCCCCTCGTCGGCCACCGCATGACGTTCGAGCGCAACGTGCGCCTCGTCCAGCTGGCGCTGCAGCGCAACGCCGAGCACCAGCGGCTGTCGCACCTGGCCCGGCACGACTCCCTCACCGGCGTGGCGAACCGGGCCGACTTCCGGGACCGGTTGGTGGCTGCACTGTCCGTCGGCGAGCCCGGCCTGGCCGTCGCGTACTGCGACCTCGACGGCTTCAAGCCGGTGAACGACACGCTCGGGCACGGCGCCGGCGACCTCGTGCTCGTGGAGGTCGCCCAGCGGCTGCGGGCCGCGCTGCGGGGCGGCGACGCGCTGGCGCGGGCCGGCGGCGACGAGTTCACGGTCCTGCTGCGCAACGTGCCCGACGCCGACACCGCAGTGACGGTGTGCCGGCGCCTCGGCCAGGCGCTCACCGAGCCCATCGAGGTCGACGACACGAAGGTCGACGTCGGCATCTCGGTGGGTGTGGCGCTCGCGGCGGCCAGCGACAAGGCCGACACGCTGCTGCGCCGGGCCGACCAGGCCCTCTACGAAGCCAAGCGAGCCGGCGGCGGCGTCGTCCGGGTGGCACCCTGACGAGCGCCTCCGCCGGTCAGTGGGGAGCCGACCGCCGACCCCGCAGGAGCCCGCCGGGCAGCTCGCCGGTGTGCTCACCGTCGAGGAAGGTGACCGAGCCCGCCTTCACCGTGGCCCGGTAGCCGCTCGCCCGTTGCACGAGGCGGCGACCCCCGGCCGGCAGGTCGTGGACCAGCTCGGGCGGCGAGCAGGCCAGGCCCTCGAAGTCGATCACGTTGAGGTCGGCCAGGTACCCGGGTGCGACGACGCCCCGGTCGAGCCAGCCCACGTGGCGGGCGTTGCGCTGGGTGTGCCCGTGCACGAGCTGCTCCAGCGGCACGCGCTGGTCGTCGGGTGCGTCACGGTGCCACAGCAGGAGCGTCGACGTCGTGAAGCTGGCGTCGGAGATGGCTCCGCAGTGCGCCCCGGCGTCGGACAGGCCGAACAACGTGTGGGGCGAGGTGATCATCTCGTGCACGTCGCGCAGGTCGTGGCGGGCGAAGTTGAACAGCGGCAGGTAGAGCAGCTGCTCGCCGCCGCGGTCGAGCAGCGCGTCGTAGAGGCTCGACGTGGGGTCGACGCCGAGGCGGGCCGCCTCGGCCGCCACCGATCGGCTCGTGTCGAGGGCGTAGTCGACGGGGTCGCCGAGCCGGAACATCACGTCGGTGCTGCCGACGATCTGGCGGAACAGGCCGTCGGGCAGGCGCCTCACGAGGTCGGCGTGCTCGACGAGGATGCGGGCCTTGCGGTCGGGGTCACGCAGGAGCGCGACCCGTTCGCCCAGCGGCCGGTCGGCGATCGCCACGTACGTCGGGCACCCGACCAGCGGGTTGATGGACGCCTGCAGGCCGAGCAGCGTGCCGATGGGCCGCGGCGCCACCTGGCCCTTCACGTCGACCCCGGCCGCCTGCAGCGCAGCGGCCCGCCCGAGCAGCAGGCGCCAGCGGTCGGGCGCGTGGTACGGCTGCTGGACGGTGAAGCTGAGGGGGCGGCCCGACGTGCGGGCGAATGCCTCGATGAGCGCCAGCTCCTCGTAGGCCAGCTCCTCGTCGTCGCTCAGGTAGCAGTCGGAGATGAGCTGCGTGACGCCGTCGCCGTGGTCACGCAGCACGGCCGCGATGGTGAGCAGCTCCTCGTCGCCGGCGCTGAGCGTGCCGATGTTGGCCCCCGCCTTCGTGCGGTGGACGTAGGTGCGCGAGGTGGCGAACCCGATGGCGCCCGCCTCGAGCGCCTCGGCCACGAGTCGGGCCATGGCGACGACCTCGTCGGTGGTCGGCTGCTCGGTGTGGTCGGCGCCGCGCTCGCCCATCACGTAGGCCCGCAGCGGCGCGTGCGGCACGTGGACGCCGACGTCGACGGTGCGGGGCATCCGCCCGAGCACGTCGAGGTACTCGGGGAAGCTCTCCCACCCCCACGTGAGGCCTTCGGCCAGCGCGGTGCCGGGAATGTCCTCGACGCCCTCCAGCAGGCCGATCAGCCAGTCGTGCTGGTGGGGCCGAGCCGGCGCGAAGCCGACACCGCAGTTGCCCATGGCGATGGTGGTGACGCCGTGCCACGCCGAGGGCGCCAGCACCGGGTCCCAGGTCGCCTGGCCGTCGAAGTGGGTGTGGATGTCGACGAAGCCCGGCGTGACGAGCATCCCGTCGGCGTCGAGCACCCGGGCCCCGGCCGGCACGTCGACGGCGCCGACGGCCACGATGCGCCCACCCGAGACGGCCACGTCGGCCCGCGTCGCGGGGGCTCCCGTGCCGTCGACCACCGTCCCACCACGGATCACCAGGTCGTCCATCGCCCCACCTTAGAGAGCGTGGAACACGATGCCGAAGGCGCCGAGCCCGGTGTGGGCCATCGTCGACGGGCCGAAGACGAACCGCTCCACGCCGCCGGGCACGTCGAGGCGCGCCGCCGCGGCCGCCAGACGGTCGGCGACGAGGGGCACTGCGGCATGGCCCACGCCGAGGCGCAACGAGGCACCGCTGGCGAGGGTCGCGACGTGGGCGACGATCACCTCGATCGCCTCGTCGACGTCGTGCACCGTCCCGACCGGCTGCATCCGCCCGCCCTCCAGCGCCAGCACCGGCAGCCCGTCGCCGAGCTCCTTGGCCTGCGGGCTGAGCCGGCCGCCGCGCTCGGCCAGTGCCAGCCCTCCGAGCACCACCACGTTGGCCAACCGCGCCGCCACCGCACGGGCCGCCGCGGCCGCCTCGTCGGCGTCGCCACCGGCGTCGAGCGCTTCGGCGGCCGCCCACACGCAGCAGCCCGTGCCGAACGACGCGCTGGCGCTGTCGACCACCTCCACCGGCAGCGGCGCCATGCGGGCCGCCAGCGCGGCGGCCTGGGCGGTGCCCGACGTGTCGGCCCCGAGGTGGACCGACACGACCCGCTCGGCTCCGGCCGCGACCGCCTCGGCGTAGGCCCGGACGAACTGGCCGGGCGCCGGCGCGGCCGTGGTGACCGTGGCCCCGCGCGCCAGGGCGGCCGCGAGCGCGTCCGCGTCGACGTCGATCCCCTCGAGCAGCTCGCGCCCGTCGACCCGGACGCTCAGCGGCACTACCAGCACCCGCCCCGCCAGCACGGCCGGCAGCGCCGCGTTCGAGTCGGTGACCAGGGCGACACGCATCCCCGCATCGTCCCACGCCCCGGGCTGCTCGACACCGGTCGGGTCGATCAGGCCTCGGCGAGGACGCGGACGTGGTGCCAGCCGGTGGCGCCGTCGGGCAGCACGTCGCGGCGCTCGCCGGTCTGCACCACGCCGTCGCCGTCGGTGGCCCGCACCCGCAGCACGTGGTCGCCCGGCGTGGCGTTCCACGGCCATCGCCACTGCACCCACGTGTGCTCGCTCGCCACCCGACCGAGCACGGCCGGCTGCCACGGGCCGTCGTCGACCGACACCTCCACCGCCACGATGCCTCTTGACGGCGCCCACGCCACCCCGGCCACCGTGGTGGGCCCGGGGGTGACCCGGCCGAGGTGCCGCGGCACGTCGATGCGCGACATCGTCTTGACCGGTGCCTCCCGGGCCCATCCCTTCGGGACCCAGTAGCCCTCGACGTCGTCCCACGTCGTCAGCTCGATCTCGCTCAGCCACTTCGTCGCCGACACGTAGCCGTAGAGGCCCGACACCACGAGACGGGCCGGGAAGCCGTGGCGGATGGGCAACGGCTCGCCGTTCATGGCATAGGCGACGAGGGCGGCGCGCCCGTCGGTGGCCAGCCCCACCGGGAACCCGGCGGTGAAGCGGTCGACCGAGCGACCGACGAGCTGCTCGGCACCGGAGCGCACACCGGCCCGCTCGAGCAGCACCGAGAGGGGCACGCCCTGCCACACCGCGTTGCCCACGAGGTCGTCGCCGATCTCGTTCGACACACAGGTGAGCGTGACGGCCTCCTCGACGGCGTCGAAGCCGAGCAGCTCCTCGTAGGACAGCGAGTACGGGCGATCGACCATGCCCTTCACCTTCAGCGACCACGACGACACGTCGACGCGAGGCAGCGTGATGGCAGTGTCGATCCGGTAGAAGTCCTTCGTCGGCGTCACGTAGGGCGACAGGCCCTCCACCATGAACGGCTGGGCCGCCGGGACCGGGGTCGCCCGCACCGGACGGGGGATGGTGGTGCGGCGCCGCACGGCCTCGACGACCTCGTTCGACCGCAGCCGCCGACCCACCACGGCGCTGGCGGCCGCCGCCCCGCCGACCGTGACGGCGGCGACGAGGAAGGTGCGCCGTGTCCCGGCCCCTGCCCGCGGTCGCGGCACCGAGGTCGGCTCGGCCGCCGGCGGCTGGGCCGGTGCCTGGAGGCGCAGGAGGAACCACAGCGCGCCGAGGCCGGATGCCGCACCGAGAACCGCCGCCAGCCCACCGACACCCCACGACCCCTCGGGATGCGAGGCGTACGACCACGCGCCGACGGCCGCGAAGCCGCCGAACAGTGCGGCGGGCACCCAGGGGCGGCGTCGGGCGGCCAGCCCGGCCAGCGCGCCGAGCCCGAGGGAGATCGTGACGATCCCGACCACGAGCGCCGTCTTGTCGTTGGCGCCGAACAGCTCGACGGCCAGCTCCTTGAGCGGCCCGGCGAAGCGGTCGACGAAACGGGTGGCCACCGCCGACACGAGCGACGGCGGCCGACCGGCCGCCGCGCACACGAGCTCGCTCACACCCAAGGCCAGGCCGGCCGCCACCGCCCCGGCGAGCGCGTCGTCGGAGCGGCGGGCGGTCATGGCCCAAACGCTAGGAGGTCAGTGCTGGAACGACACGACGGGGAGGCGCTTCTCCAGCCACTTCGGCAGATACCAGTTGCGCTCGCCCAGGAGACCCATGGCCGACGGGACCAGCATCATCCGCACCACGGTCGCGTCGAGGAGCACCGCCACGGCGAGCGTGATGCCGAGCTCGGTCGGCGGGATGGGTCCGGTCACCCCGAAGGCCACGAACACCACGATCATGATGAGGGCGGCGTTGGTGATGGGGCGGCCGGTGCGGGCGATGCCGTCACGGATGGCCCGCTGCGTGTCTCCCGTCGCCTCGTAGCGCTCGCGGATGGCCGCCAGCAGGAACAGCTGGTAGTCCATCGACAGGCCGAACAGCAGGGCGAAGAAGAACAATGGCGCCCAAGCGTCGACGAAGCCCTGGTGCTCGATGCCGATGAGCGAGGCCCCGACGCCGTCTTGGAACACGAGGGTGGCGAAGCCGAAGGCGGCGGCCACGCTGATGAGGTTCAGCACCACCGACGTGACGGCGATGGTCAGGCTGCGGAACACCACCAGCAGCAGCAGGAAGGCGACCACGAGGATGAGGCCGATCGCCAGCGGCGCCCGCCCGGTGAGCACCTCGGTGAGGTCGTGGTTCTGGGCCGCCGGTCCGCCGACGGCGGCCTGCGGTACCTGGGTATCGAGCTCGCTGCGGAGCCGCTCGACGAGCTCGGAGGTCGCCTCGTCGTCGACGGGCGTGCTGCCGATCACGCGCACCACGGTGCGGCCCGAGCCGGCCGGCTCGCTCACGACGCGGGCGTCGACCACGGCACCGTCGGCCGACGCGATGGCCACCACCTGCTCGGCCTGCTCGACCGGGACCGTGACGAAGAGCGGTGCCGCCGCACCCGGACCGAAGGCGGCCACCACCTGCTCGTAGCCGTCACGGCTCGTGCGGCCCTCGTCGACCACGCGGGCGCCGGGCATGCCGAGGCGCATGTGGAGGGCAGGCAGGGCCAGCAGGCCGAGCAGCACCAGGCCGACGGCCAGCACGGCCCCCGGTCGCTTCATGGCCAGGCCGGTCCAGCGGGCCCAGCGGCCTTCGGCCTCGACGTCGGGGTTGTGGTGATGGTGCGTGCGGGTGTGCAGCACGCGGTCGCCGAGCGACACCAGGATCGCCGGCAGCAGCGTGAGCGAGGCCAGCGCCACGGCGACGACCGACAGGATCATGCCGAGGGCCATCGCTCGGAACACCATGATCGGCACGAGGAACACGGCAGCCAGCGACAGCACCACGGTGAACGCCGAGAGGAACACCGCCTTGCCGGCCGTGGAGAGCGTGCCCTCGATGGCCTCGACGGCGTCCTTGCCCTCGAGGCGCTCCTCGCGGTAGCGGCTCACGATGAACAGGCTGTAGTCGATGCCGACCGCCAGGCCGATCATCATCGAGAAGTTCATGGCCCACACCGACAGCGGCGTCGCCAGGCTGAACAAGTGGAGGGCGGCGAAGCCGGTGGCGATGCCGGCGAGGGCCAGGATGAGCGGCAGCCCCGCGGCGATCGCCGAGCCGAAGGCGACGAACAGCAGGATGATGCTGGGCAGGCCCGACAGCAGCTCGGCCTTGTGGAGGGCTTCCTCGTTCACCTCGTTGAAGTCGCTCCACACCGGCCACTCGCCGGTCGTGTTCACCACCGTGCCCTCCGGTGCCTCCACCTCGCGGACGAGCTCGCCGAGCTCGCCGGCCGAGATCGGCAGGGCGGCGTCCTCGTCGGCCTCGAGCGCCACGGGGATGAGGATCGTGCGGCCGTCCTGCGACACGAGGCCGGCCTCCGGCGGCAGCGCCATGGGATCGGCCACCTGCGCGGCCCCCGGGGCGTCTTGCAGCTCGGCGACGAGCGACTGCACGAACGCCGGGTCGTCGGCGAGGGGCTGCGGCTGGGTGACGACCACGATGGCCGACTCGGCCCCCACGTTCGGGAAGTCGCGACGCAGCTCGTCACGCACCTCCTGGGCCGTCGAGCCCTGCGCCTCCCAGCCGGCACCCGACAGCGCCCGGTTGAGCGTGAGCGCGAGCGGAGCGGCCGCAACGGTGAGGAGGAGCCACACGACCATCACCGTCTTGCGGCGGCGGGCCATGAGGGCACCGAGGCGGGAGAACCAGGTCCGGGGGTCCGGGTGGTTCACCGGGTCGTGCGCGGGCGGGAGGGAGTCCAGGGTGTCGACCTGCATGGGTGAGCACCTTACATACCCCCGGGGGTATCTACAACCCGCACCAGCCCGGGAGGCAGCGCCCGGAAGGCGGCGGCCAGGGCGGGGAGCATCGAGCGGTAGGCGCTCGAGCGGCGCCAGAACATCGCGATGCGCCGGCTGGGCACCGGCTCGCGCCAGCGCAGCAGCACGACGTCGGGCGACGGCGGCACCGGCGGCCGCACCGCCAGCTCCGGCAGCAGCGTGACGCCGACCCCGGCCGCCACCATCTGGCGCAATGTCTCAAGGCTGGTGGCTCGGAACCCCTGGCGCTCGGCCGCACCCGAAAGCGAGCACACGCTCAGCGCCTGCTCCCGCAGGCAGTGGCCGTCCTCCAGCAGCAGCACGCTCTCGCCGGCCAGCACCGACGTCGGCACCGGGCCCTCCCGGCTGGCCAGCGGGTGGCTGCGAGGGACGGCGAGCACGAAGTCCTCGTCGAAGAGCACCTCGTGGTCGAGCTGGTCGTCGAACACCGGGAGCGCCAGCACCCCTGCGTCGAGCTGGCCGGCTCGCAGGCGCCGCAGCACCTCCTCGGTCTTTTCCTCCACGAGCAGCAGCTCGAGGCGCGAGAAGCGGTCGCGCACCACCGGCACCACGTGGGGCAGGAGGTAGGGCCCGAGCGTCGGGAACAAGCCGAGGCGGATGCTCCCCGACTCCGGCTCGCGGGTTCGGCGGGCGATCTCGCGGATGTCATCGGCCTCCCGCAGCAGGAAGCGAGCCCGCTCGACGATCCGCTCGCCGGCGTCGGTGAGCATCACGTTGCCGGGGTTGCGCTCCACGAGCTCCACGCCGAGCTCCTGCTCCAGCTTCTTCAGCTGGGTGGACAGCGTGGGCTGGCTCACGAAGCACGCTTCGGCGGCGCGACCGAAGTGACGGTGGTCGGCCACCGCCACCAGGTACTGCAGGTCGCGCAGGTTCACGCTGCGATCATCGCGGGCACCGGTGAGCGGATGAGGTGGTCGAAGGCCGACAGGGCGGCCGTCGCCCCGGCCCCGAGCGCGATCACGATCTGCTTGTAGGGGACCGTCGTGCAGTCGCCGGCCGCCAGCACGCCGGCGACCGACGTCTGACCGCGGTCGTCGATGACCACCTCGCCTCGCGGCGACAGCTCGACGGTGCCCTGCAGCCAGTCGGTGTTCGGGAGGAGGCCGATCTGCACGAACACGCCGTCGAGGTCGAGCTGCTCGAGCGCACCGCTCGACCGGTGCTCCACGACGATGCCGGTGACGCGCTGGCCGTCGCCGACCACCTCGGTGGTCCGCCCGCCGAGCACGACGTCGACGTTGGGGAGGCTGCGCAGCGCGCGCTGCAGCACCTCGTCGGCCCGCAGCCGGTCGTCGAACTCGACCAGGGTCACGTGGGCGACGATCCCGGCGAGGTCGATGGCCGCCTCCACGCCCGAGTTGCCGCCGCCGATCACGGCCACCCGCCGGCCCTTGAACAGCGGGCCGTCGCAGTGCGGGCAGAACGTGACGCCCCTGTTGCGGTACTCGTCCTCGCCCGGGACGCCCATCGTTCGCCACCGGGCACCGGTCGACACCACCACGGTGCGGGCCCGCAGCGACGCGCCGTTGTCGAAGGCCACCTCCACCAGCCCGTCGGGGCCGGCTGGCACCAGCCTGCTGGCCCGCACGCCGACCATCACGTCGACGTCGTGCTCGCGCACGTGCTGCTCGAGCGCCCGGGCCAGCTGCGGGCCCTCGGTGTGCGACACCGACACGAAGTTCTCGATGCCCATCGTGTCGAGCACCTGGCCGCCGAAGCGCTCGGCGGCCACACCGGTGCGGATTCCCTTGCGGGCCGCGTACACCGCGGCGGCAGCACCGGCCGGCCCGCCGCCGACGACCAGCACGTCGAAGACGTCCTTGGTGGCCATCCGCTCGACCTCGCGCGCTGCGGCGTCGATGTCGAGGCGGCCGAGGATCTCCTCGATGCTCATGCGGCCCTGGGCAAACGGCTCACCGTTGAGGAACACGGCCGGCACCGCCAGCACCTGACGGTCGTCCACCTCCTCGCCGAACGAGGCGCCGTCGATGGCCACGTGGGTGACACCCGGGTTCAGCACGGCCAGCACGTTCAGCGCCTGCACCACGTCGGGGCAGTTCTGGCACGACTGCGAGAAGTACGTCTCGAAGTGGAGGTCGCCCTCCAACGACCGGGCCTGCGCCGCCACCTCGTCGGTCACCTTCGGCGGATGGCCGCCGACCTGCAGCAGCGCCAGGACGAGCGACGAGAGCTCGTGGCCGAGCGGCAGGCCTGCGAACCGCACCGCCACCTCGGGAGCACCGGATCGCTGGACGACGAACGACGGCCGGCGGGCGTCGTGGCCGGACCGCACCACCGTGACGAGGTCCGACAGCGACGCGATCTGGTCGAGCAGGGACGCCATCTCGGTCGACGTCGGCGACTCGTCGAGGGAGGCGACCAGCTCGATCGGCTGGACGAGCCGCTGCAGGTAGCCCCGGAGCTGGTCGGTGAGCGTGGCGTCGAGCATCGTCAGATCTTTCCGACGAGGTCGAGCGAAGGAGCGAGCGTCTCCTCGCCTTCGTCCCACTTGGCCGGGCACACCTCACCCGGGTGGGCGGCGACGTACTGGGCCGCCTTCACCTTGCGAACGAGCTCGGCGGCGTTGCGGCCGATGCCGCCGGCGGTGATCTCCACCACCTGGATGCGACCGTCGGGGTCGACCACGAACGTGCCGCGGTCGGCCAGGCCGTCGGCTTCGATGTACACCTCGAAGCTGCGGCTGATCGTGCCGGTCGGGTCGCCCACCATCGGGTACTGGATCTTGCTGATGGTCGACGACGTGTCGTGCCAGGCCTTGTGGGTGAAGTGGGTGTCGGTCGACACCGAGTACACCTCCACGCCCATCTGCTGCAGTTCGGCGTAGTGGTCGGCCAGGTCGGCCAGCTCGGTCGGGCACACGAACGTGAAGTCGGCCGGGTAGAAGAACACGACCGACCACCTGCCGCGCAGGTCGGCGTCGGTCACCGGCACGAACGAGCCGTTGTGGAATGCGGTCGCCGCGAACGGCTTGACCTCGGTGTTGATCAGAGACATGTGAGCACCTCGGGGGGATCGATTGATCGTGTTACCGATTAAACCGGTCATCGATAGATAAGACCAATTGATTGTGCCGACCCGTGCGATGGACGCCGCCTATCCCGGGCCGGCGATCACCACGGCTGCTCCTCGGGAGATGCGGGCCGACCGAGCTCGGCGCACCACTGGCTACGTGGGCTGCTCCAGCGCGGGCGCCGCCGCCGACCGGTCGCTGAGGGCGGTCAGGCCGAGCGTGGTGAGGTAAGCGACGACCGTGGCGACGATGGCCAGCGGTGCCGTCGTGATGCCGGCGCTCGACGTGAGCAGCAAGGTGACGATCAAGGCCGACAGCGGGAGTCGCAGGATCGACACGGCCATGGCGGCCATCAGGATGACGACCGCCGGCGTCTGGCCGAGCCCGGGGAGGTCGGCCACGGCCAGGCCGCCGACCGCGCCCAGGAAGAGCGCCGGGAAGGTGGGGCCGCCCCGGAAGCTCCCGAGCGAGAGGCTCCAGGCCACGCCCTTGCATGCGACCAGCACGAGCAAGGTGGCCGTCGAGAGGCCGGCTGCATCCGCGAACAGCTCGCCGAAGGCCTCCTGGCCCGAGAACAGCACGCCCAGCTCGCTCTCGTCGGTGGCAACGTCGAAAGCCATGGCGACGAGCGCAACGGCGAGGCCAACCGCCGGCATCAGCACGAGCGGGCGCCGGGCGACGAACCGGCCCGACATGCGGGCACCGGCCACCACGATCCAGGTGAACACCGCAGCCGCCACGGCGAGGCCCACCGCCCAGCCGAGCTGCGCCAGCGTCGGGGTCGAAAAGGGCGCCAGTGAGAAGGGCTGCAGGGCGTGGTTGCTGTTGTCGAGCCCCGTCCAGCTGCCGAGGCCGACGAACACCAGCGAGCCGATGCCGGCCGACATCAGGCCGGGGAGCAGCACCAGCGGCAGCATCGGGCCGCCGAGCCCGGCCGCCTCGATGAGGATGATCGTGCCGATGAGCGGCGAGCCGAACACCGACGCCAAGGCCGCGAAGGCGGCCGACGCGCTGAGCACGGCCATCGCCTGGTCGGGCGTGTCCTTCTTGGCGCTGCGCACGGCGAGGACGGCCAGGCCGGTGGCCAGGGCCAGGAGTGGGCCCTCCGGCCCGAGCACGAAGCCGAACCCGAGCGACGCGAGCGCGGCCAGCAGCACTCCGGGCAGGTCGACCGGTGGGATGGCGCCACCCTTCATGCCCTCGTAGGGGACGTGACCGCCCTTGCCCGGGAGCCGGACGATGGCGATGGCCGCGAGGAGACCGCCGACGACGAGCCAGGGGACCGGCCACCACAGGGGCATCTCGTCGAAGCCGAGCGCGTCGGGGAGCTCCTCGTAGATCCCCACTTGGAGCCCGTGCACGAGCTCGAGGAACGCCCACGACGCCACCGACACGACGATGCCGACGATTGCGGCCATCACCAGGATGACGCGGTACTCGCGGCTGCGCAGCAGCGCCGCAGGGTCGGTGGGCACGGCCGCCGGCGCTCCCCCGGCCCCCTCGTCATTGCTCACGGAGCGACTGTACGCAGGCTGCCGCAGGATCTGGGCGACTCACGCGGCGAGCGCGAGATCTGGTCGCGAGCGACCGACCCGGACGGCGTGGCGCGCTCGGAGGGACTCGAACCCCCAACCTTCTGATCCGTAGTCAGATGCTCTATCCATTGAGCTACGAGCGCTGGGCGACGGGTCAGCGTAGTGCACCGTCGTGCGAGCGAGCGTGGCGACCCGCTCGAGCGGAGAGGGTGGGATTTGAACCCACGGGCCACCTTGCGGCAGCCAACGCCTTAGCAGGGCGTCCCGTTCAACCTGGCTCCGGCACCTCTCCAGGAGTGCCGCATCGTACTCAGTCGCCCGTGACCCCGTCGATGCGCTCCCGGATCAGGTCGGCGTGGCCGTTGTGGCGGGCGTACTCCTCGACGAGGTGGACCAGCACCCACCGCAGCGAGACGGGGCGGTCGTCGCCGTGGCGCGACCAGGGCGCGGCGGCCGACAGGTCGTCGAGCGAGCGGGCGGCGGCCACGGCCCGGCCGTGCTCGCACTCCTCCCGCCAGCGGGCGAACGCCTCGTCGACATCGGCGGTGTCGACGTCGTCGAAGTCGCCGTCGGGGTTCGTCTCGCGCTCGTAGAAGAACGGCGGCGCCTCGACCCCCTCCACCGTGCGCCGCCACCAGCTGCGCTCCACCTCCGCCATGTGGCGCACGAGGCCCAACAGCGACATCGACGACGGTGCCACGCTGCGCTCGCGAAGCTGGTCGGGCGTGAGGCCCTCGCACTTCCAGGCCAGGGTCTCGCGGTGATACTCGAGCCACCCGTCGAGCATCTCTCGCTCAGGGGCCACCAGGGGTGGGTCGACACGTGCCATATCGCGCACCCTACGACCCCGTCTGGGCCCTAGGTTCGCCGATTCGTGGGGTCGATCCAGGTGAGCCACGTGTCGTGGCGGCGTCCCGGTGGGGCGACGCTGCTCGACGACGTGTCGTTCCACGTGGGCGACGGCGAGCACGTCGCGCTCGTCGGCGCGAACGGCGTCGGCAAGACCACGCTCCTGCGCCTCCTTACCGGCGAGGCGACCGGTCACACCGGCACCATCACCGTCGACGGTCACCTCGGCGTGCTGCGCCAGCTCGTCGGCCAGCAACACGACGCGGCCACCGTGCGCGACCTGTTCGAGTCGCTGGCCCCGGCCCGCTTCCGCCGTGTGGCCGCTGTGCTGCACGCCGCCGAGCGGGAGATGGCCGACCACCCGCTCGACGCCGATCTGGCCGTTGCCTACGCGGCCGCCCTCCACGACTGGGGCGAGGCCGGGGGCTACGACCTCGAGGTGTTCTGGGACACCTGCGCGACCAAGGCGATCGGCCGCCCGTTCACCGAGATCGCCGACCGACCCCTGGCGACGTTCAGCGGCGGCGAGCAGAAACGACTCGGGCTGCGGGTGCTGCTCGACGGCGAGCACGACGTGCTGTTGCTCGACGAGCCCGACAACTTCCTCGACATCCCGGGCAAGCGATGGCTGGAGGCCGAGCTGCGGGCCTGCCCGAAGACCATCTTGTTCGTGAGCCACGACCGTGAGGTGCTGGCGGCCTGTGCCACGAAGATCGTCACCGTCGAGGGCAACGGGGCGTGGACCCACGGCGGCTCGTTCGCCACCTACCACGAGGCCCGTGACGCCCACCGGGCCCGCCTCGAGCACCACGCCACCCTCTACGACCGAGAGCGGGAGCGGCTGGTGGAGCTGGTGAAGGAGATGCGCCGGCGGGCCAAGGTGAGCGACACCTTCGCCCCGAAGCTGAAGGCGGCCGAGAGCCGGCTGCGCCAGTTCGACGAGCGCAACGCACCACCGGTGACCGTTCAGGAGCAGCGCATCAACGTTCGGCTGCGGGGCGCCCGCACCGGGAAGAAGGTGCTCACGCTCGAGCAGCTCGAGCTGGCCGGCCTCACCGACCCGTTCGACGCCGAGATCTGGTTCGGCGAGCGGGTGGCCGTGCTCGGGCCCAACGGCGCCGGCAAGAGCCACTTCCTGCGGCTGCTGGGCGGTGACACGACGGTCGAGCACGCCGGGCGGGTGACCCTCGGTGCCAACGTGCGACCGGGCGCCTTCAGCCAGACCCACCACCACCCTGAGCTCCGTGGCCGCACGCTGCTGGACATCCTCGAAGGCCGCGACGTGGTCCGCGGCCCTGCCATGGCGATGCTGCGCCGCTACGAGCTGCAGGGCTGTGCCGAGCAGTGGTTCGAGACGCTGAGCGGGGGGCAGCAGGCCCGGTTCCAGATCGTGCTGCTCGAGCTGGCCGGTGCCACGCTGCTGCTGCTCGACGAGCCGACCGACAACCTCGACCTCGTGTCGGCCGAAGCCCTCGAGTCGGGCCTCGCCGGGTTCGAGGGCACCGTGATCGCCGTCACCCACGACCGGTGGTTCCTGCGCGGGTTCGACCGGTTCCTCGTGTTCGACGCCGACTGCCGGGTCACCGACCACCTCGAGCCACCCGCCCTCTACCGCTGACGGACCTTCGGCCCTGGGAGCCCGCTCGGCAGCGCGCGTTCCCTTCGGCACCTGGGCCTTCGTGCTGCAGCCGGGCGCGTCCGGTACCCGCCCGCTGGGAGCGGTCGTAGGGTGCCGCCGTGCCCCGGCCGGCCTACGACGACGAGGACCTCGACGCCATCGCCGCCGCCGTGCGGGCTGTGTGCGCCCGGTTCGACGACGCCTACTGGTCGGCGTGCGACGCCGGCCACCGCTTCCCCACGGAGTTCTACGACCGCATGGCCGAGGGAGGCTGGCCCGGCATCGCCATCCCCGAGCGCTTCGGCGGCGGTGGGCGAGGCATCACCGAGGCGGCCGTGCTGCTGCGGGAGGTGGCGGCCAGCGGCGCTGCCATGAACGGCTGCTCGGCCCTGCACCTCACGGTGTTCGGCCTCAACCCGGTGGTGGTGTTCGGCAACGAGCGTCTGCAGGAGGCGTTCCTCCCGCGCGCCGCCGCCGGTGAGCTGCACGTCGCCTTCGGCGTCACCGAGCCCGACGCCGGCACCGACACCTCGCGCATCACCACCCGGGCCGTGCGCGACGGCGACGGCTGGCGGGTGAGCGGCCGCAAGATCTGGACCACCAAGGCCCTCGAGGCCGAGGTCGTGCTGCTGCTCGCCCGCACCGACCCCGACCCCGCCGCCGGCCTGCACGGGCTGAGCCTGTTCCTCGCCGACCTCGATCGCCGCTATGTCGACATCCGGGCCATCCCGAAGCTGGGCCGCAACGCCGTCGCGTCGTGCGAGGTGGCCTACGACGGCCTGCCGGTGGAGGGCTGGCGCCTCGTCGGCGAGGAGGGCAGGGGCTTCCAGCACCTCCTCCACGGCCTCAACCCCGAGCGGGTGCTCCTGGCGGCCGAGGCCGTCGGCATCGGCGAGGTGGCCCTCGACCGCGCCGTGGCCTACGCCCGTGACCGGGTGGTGTTCGACCGGCCGATCGGCGCCAACCAGGCCATCGCCCACCCGCTGGCCCAGGCTCACGTGCAGCTACAGGCGGCCTGGCTGGCCACACTCGACGCCGCCCGCCGCTACGACGCCGGCCTGCCCTGTGGCGAGCAGGCCAACGGGGCCAAGTGGCTGGCTGCCGAAGCGGGCTGGTTCGCGGCCGACCGGGCCGTGCAGACCCACGGCGGCATGGGCTACGCCACCGAGTACCACGTGGAGCGCTACTGGCGGGAGGCTCGGCTCATGCGGCTGGCCCCGGTGAGCCAGGAGATGGCCCTCAACCACCTGGCCCACCAGGTGCTCGGCCTGCCGAGGTCGTACTGAGACCAGCGAGTCCGGCGAGGCGGCCACGGTCGGGGTCGCCGGGCCCGGCGGTACTGTCCACCCGTGGCGGAGCTACACCCGGGTCTGTACGAGCAGCTCGTCACACACGGCCTCGCTGAGCACCTCCGCCTGATCCCCGACGAGCTCGTCAGCCGTGACCCGCTCGACGCGGCCGATGCCCACGAGATCCTGAGCCGTCATCTGACCGCGCTCGTCAGCCGCGCCCTGCGGAGCGCGGGCGGCGCAGACGGTGCTGCGGTCGCTCGACAGGTTCGGCTGGCCAACGACATCGCGCGTGCCGTCGACGCCCTCGCCCCGTCGGTGGGCGACAGGGACGACCTGGTAGCACCCGGCGGCGACGTCCTGATGGCGCTGGCCGCCCCCGCGGTGCTCCCGACGGGGGCTGTCCGGTTCCCGGAGCGCCCGGAGGTGCCGCTCAGTGCGACCGCACTGCTGGTCAACGGCCGCGACCAGCCACGCATCGGCACCGAGGTGCAGCGCGAGCTGGCTTCGGCCGACGAGGTCGACCTCCTGTGCGCGTTCGTGAAGTGGCACGGGGTGCGGGTGCTGGAGGAGCACCTCGCAGCGCTGGCCCGCCGTGGTGGCCGTTTGCGGGTGATCACCACGACCTACATGGGCGCGACCGAACGACGAGCGCTCGACCGCCTGGTCGAGCTCGGCGCCGAGGTGAAGGTGTCGTACGAGACCCGCACGACCCGCCTTCACGCCAAGGCATGGCTGTTCCGACGGGCGACCGGCTTCTCGACGGCCTACGTCGGCTCGTCGAACCTCTCGAGGTCGGCGCTGCTCGACGGACTCGAGTGGAACGTGCGGCTGAGCGCCGTCGACCAGGGCCACCTCCTCGACACCTTCGCTGCCACGTTCGACGAGTACTGGCTCGATCCTGCCTTCGAGCCGTACGACCCGTCGCGCGCCGGCGACGTCGACAGGCTCGACGAGGCGCTGGCCGCCGAGGGAGCCGGGCCGTCGGATCTCCCGATCGAGCTGACCACGCTCGATGTCCGACCCTGGGGCTACCAGCGCGAGATCCTCGACGAGCTTGAAGCGCTGCGCACGGTGCACGGCCAGTGGCGCAACCTCGTGGTGATGGCGACCGGTACAGGCAAGACCGTCGTCGCCGGACTCGACTACCGGCGGCTGCGTGACGCAGGGCAGGTCGACAGCGTCCTGTTCGTCGCTCACCGGGAGGAGATCCTGAGCCAGAGCCTGTCGACGTTCCGCCACGTCCTGCGAGACGGCTCGTTCGGGGAGCGGTTCGTGGCCGGTGATCGTCCCCGCGACTGGCGCCACGTCTTCGCGTCGGTCCAGTCGCTCGCCCGCCTCGACCTCGAGCGTGAGCTCGCAGCGGACCGGTTCGACATGGTGATCGTCGACGAGTTCCACCACGCGTCCACCGAGAACCGCACCTACGCCAGCCTCCTTCGTCACCTCCGACCGAAGGTCCTGCTCGGGCTCACGGCGACACCGGAACGAACCGACGGCGTCGATGTCCGCTCGTGGTTCGACGCGGCAGGCGGCGTCGAGCTGCGCCTTTGGGAGGCGTTGGAGCGCGGCCTGTTGTGCCCGTTCCAGTACTTCGGCGTCCACGACGACGTCGACCTCCGCGATGTCACGTGGCGGCGCGGCCAGGGCTACGACACCGCCGCACTCACCGCCAGGTACACGGTGCACGACGGCCGCGTCCGCCTGATCGCGCAGGCAGTTGCAGACAAGGTCAACGACCCCCGGCGCATGCGGGCGATCGGGTTCTGCGTGAGCATCGACCATGCCGAGTTCATGGCGAGGCGCTTCGAGGAGCTCAGCGGGATCCCCGCCCTCGCCGTGACGTCACGGACGCCGCGCGACGAACGAAGGGCTGCGCTGTCGGCCCTGAGCCGCCGCGACGTCAACATCCTGTTCACGGTCGACCTCTTCAACGAGGGCATCGACCTGCCAGAGATCGACACGGTGCTGTTCCTGCGCCCGACCGAGTCGGCAACGGTGTTCCTCCAACAGCTGGGGCGCGGTCTGCGCCTGGCCGACGACAAGCCGTGCCTCACGGTGCTCGACTTCATCGGCCAACAGCACGCGGAGTTCCGTTTCGACCTTCGCTTCCGGGCGCTCACCGGTGTGACGCGGCGTGCGCTGGCTCGCCAGCTCGAGCGGGGCTTTCCGACGCTCCCCCCTGGCTGTCACATCGACCTCGACCGGGTCTCGTCCGAGATCGTCCTGCAGAACCTGCGGTCGGCGCTACGGGTCGACTGGGAGGGCCTTGCCGCCGAGCTGCGCCGAGTCGGCCCCTGCACGCTGGCCGACTTCCTCACCGAGACGGGTGTGAATCTCGACGACATCTACCGGCGCCGGCGCGGCGGCTGGACCGGGCTCAAGCGTCAGGCCGGCCTCGAGGTCAGCGAACCGTCCGTCGACGATGCCCTCCTGGCCGGTGCCATCGGGCGGCTCCTGCACGTCGATGACCCCGACCGCCTGGGGGCGTATGCACAGCTCCTGCGCGATGCCCGCGTCGCCCGGCCGCGGAGCCCGCGCCAGCAGCGGCTCGCGCTGATGCTCCACTTTGCGCTCTGGGGAGCCCACGCCTCACCCGACGACCTCGACGCGTCACTTCGTCGAGCGGCGAGCGACGAGGCGCGGGCACAGGAGCTGTCGGAGCTCATCGACGTGCTGGCGCAGCAGCGTCGACGGGTCGTACGCCCTCTCGACCTCGCTGGTGCGGTTCCCCTCCATGTGCACGCCAGCTACAGCCGCGACGAGGCCCTGGCCGCATTCGGCGTCACGAACCCCGGGACGGTGCGCCAAGGCGTGAAGTGGGTGGAGGCCGAACGCGCTGACGTGTTCTTCGTGACGTTGCGCAAGACCGAGCGCCACTACTCGCCCACCACGATGTACCAGGACCGAGCCCTCTCACCCTCGCTGTTCCAATGGGAGTCGCAGAGCCTCACGAGCGAGCAGTCGCCCACCGGCCAGCGCTACCGCCATCACGTCCGAGAGGGATCGTCCATCCACCTCTTCTTGCGCGAGACCAAGGAGAGCGACGGCGACCTCGGAGCGCCTCCGTACGTCTACGCCGGACCGGCGACGTACGTCAGCCACACCCGCGATCGCCCGATGCGCATCGTCTGGCGCCTCGCCCACGAGCTACCGGCCGACGTCTTCCACGCCGCCCGCACGGCAGTGGGCTGACCAGCGACGCCGAGGACCTGCCCCCTCGGGAGGGCATCCACCACGCCCAGGACTGGCGCACGAATCCCGCCGCCGCCTAGCTCAACGTGCACCGCAAGCAGATCGCTCTTCCCCTTGACAGACCGAACATATGTTCGTATCCTTGGACCCATGGAACGAACGTCCGTGCTGGCACTGGTCGACGAGGTGTGCCGCCTCGACGCCGCCAGCCACGACCGGGCCGCCTGGGTGGCGGCGGCCTCGGCGGCCCGCCGCCTGCGCGGATGGCTCGACGCCTTCGACGTGTCGTTCGCCCGGGCCATGGCGGCCACCGGGCCCTGTGCCGACGACGCCATCGCCCGCGCCACGCTCACCTCGTCGCGTGACGCCGCCCGCACGCTCGAGCGAGCGGCCACCGCTACCGCCGCCCCCACCATGGCTGCCGCTCTTGCCGAGGGTGAGGTCACGGCGGCCCACGTCGACGAGCTCACCCGGGCGGCCAAGCGGCTCGAACCGGCCCAGCGAGCGGCGCTGCTGGCCGACGCCGACCTGTCCCGAGCGGCGGTCGGCCTCACGCCGAACGGCTACCGGATGATCCTCGACGACGAGGTCCGCCGCCTCCAGGCCGACGAGGGCATGGCGGAGTTCGACCGACAGCAGGCCGCAGTGCGCCTGCGTCTGGGCGAGCGCAGCGACGGCATGTGGTTCGTGTCGGGGTGCCTCGACCCGGTGAGCGGGCTCCGGCTCCGGAACCGTCTCGCCAACGAGGTCGACCGGCGCTTCGCCGAGCGCACCCCACCGCACTGCCCCACCGATGCCGGGGAGAAGCAAGACTTCCTGCGGGCGCACGCCCTCCTGTCGCTCACCGGCGGGGGCGGACCAGGGGTGGCCCGGCCCGACCTCATCGTGGTCGAAGACCACACCACGGGCAGCGCCGAACCGGTCATCGATCTCGGCGCCGACGTCACGATCCCGCGGCCCGTGCTGACCGGGCTGCTCGCCGGCGCCCGCCGGTTCCACGTCACGGTGCACAACGGGCGGATCGTGTCGGCGCCCGGTCGGCTCGACCTCGGGCGCACGTCGCGGGTCGCCAACACGGCCCAGCGCCGGGCGCTGCAAGCCGTCTACCCCACGTGCGCCGTTCCCGGGTGCCCGGTGCGCTTCGCCGCCACCGACATCCACCACGTGGTCTGGTGGGAGCGCGGCGGCGCCACCGACCTCGACAACCTCCTTCCGCTGTGCTGTCGGCACCACCACGCCGTGCACGACGAGGGCTGGCTCCTCGCCCTCGCCCCCGACCGCACGCTCACCGTCACCTTCCCCGATGGCAGCACGATGGCCACCGGCCCGCCCACCCGACAGCGAACCAGCCGATGAGGGCCCGCTGCGGCGCACACGCCCGCCGCTGCCTCGTAGCGACCGACGAGCTCCGCCGGCCTGTGCCAGCGCGACGGCACGGCGCCGATCGTCGTCCGGGTGCCGCCGGCCGACGACGTCATGTGACACAGCGGTGCATCGTCGGCGCTCGACACCTGCTCACGGGCGTGTCTGCGCGTGCCGGGCGCGCGCTGCGAACGGTTGGTTGCCTGCTACGGCTGCCCGAAGGCCGACGACGGGATCTCGCGCTCGTTCTGCTCGATGGCCACCACGATCCGCTCGGCCACGACGTGGGGGGCCAGACCCTCGGCGAGCCGGGGGGCCTGGCCGGCGATCGGCCGGGAGGCGAGACCGGTCTCGGTGTGGGGCGGGCGAGCGTCGACCACCTGGATGCCCGACCGGCGCAGCTCGCGGGCCAGCGCGGCGTCGGCCGCGGTGAGGGCGGCCTTGGTGGCCGAGTAAGCAGCCATGTCCGCCAACGGCTGCTCGGCCACCACCGCGCTCAGGTGGACCACGAAGCCCTTGCTGTCGCGCAGCAACGGGATGACTCGACGCAGCAGCCAGAGGTGCCCCACGACGTTGGTGAGGAACAGCTCCTCGATGGCCACGTCGTCGAGCGCCTCGAGCGCTCCGAAGGCCACGATCCCCGCCGCATTCACGAGCCCGTCGAGGCGACCGAAGCGGGCCGTCGCCGCCGCCACGAGCCGATCACCGGCCGATGCGTCCCGCAGGTCGAGGGCCACCACCTCGGCACCGGCAATGCCGAGGCCGGCCAGCTTGTCGGGATGGGGCCCGGCCAGCACCAGCTGCGCGCCTCGACGGGACAGCGCGCGGGCGATCGGCGCGCCCAGCCCGCCGCTGGCGCCCACCACCGCCACGACGGCGCCGGACAGGTCTCGGTTGCTCATGCGATCTCCTCGGGAATGGCCCTTCGGCCCCGCTGGTTGTCCGACGCAACGGCTTTTAGTGCTGAAACCTTCCCCATGACCGCGCTCGACACCCGAACCCCGTTCCCGCCCGGCCACCCGCCGCGGTCGCACCGAGGGCAGCCGCGGTCAGCCCCGTCGCTGGCACCGGGGCCCCTGACGCCGGTGACGTGCCCCGAACCCGTGCGCCGCGCAGTCATGGTGCAGCGGTGGGCCGACGCCGTGTTCCTGCACTGGCCCTACGACCCGGCCACCGTGCAGGGGCTCCTACCGCCCAACGTGGAGGTCGACACGTTCGAGGGCCAGGCCTGGGTCGGGCTGGTTCCGTTCCACATGGAGGGCCTCGGCTTCCCGGGCCTGGCCCCGCTGCCGCTCGTGGGCGCCTTCCCCGAGGTGAACGTGCGCACCTACGTGCGCGCCGGTGGGCGACGGGCCGTGTGGTTCTTCTCGCTCGACGTCGACCGGCGACTGCCGGTGGCCGTCGCCCGCCTCGCCTACCACCTGCCCTACCACCTCGCTCGGGCCGCGCACATGCGGGCCGGCGACGTCGTCACCACCCGGGTGCAGCGGCGCTGGCCGCGGGGTGGCGTCACCAGCGCGGTGGCCGTCGGAATCGGCGTGCCAGCCGACGACGACGAGCAGACCCGCTTCCTCACCGCACGATGGGGACTGGTCTCGGTCGGCCGGTCGGGGCAGCTCCGGCACGCGGCGGTCGACCACGAGCCGTGGACGCTCCACCGAGCTCAGGTCTTGCACCTCGACGACCAGCTCGTGGCGGCGGCTGGGCTCCCGTCGCCCGCCGGCAACCCCATCGCCCTGTGGTCGCCCGGTGTGGACGTGCGCGTCGGGCGCCCCACCACCCTGAGGACCCCATGACACCGCTCACCCCCGACCAGCTGGCGACCCGCGTCGAGGGTCACCACCTCGCGCCCTCGACGCTGGCCGAGGTGCTCGACCAGCGCACCACGCTGCTGGTGTTCCTGCGGCACTACGGCTGACTGTTCTACCGACAGCTCGTCGACGAGTTCGCCGACGCCGTGCAGCACGATCCCGACTACCCCGCCGTGGTCTTCGTCTACCAGGGGACCACGGAGCAAGGACCGATGTTCTTCGACCGGCTCTTCCCCGGCGCCCGGGCCATCGCCGACCCCGGCGGCGATCTCTACGCCTCCTTCGGTGTGGCGCGAGGCGGCCTGAAGGAGATGTTCTCGCCGGCTGCGTTCCGGTGCGGCATCACCGCGGCCCGCCAGGGCCACCGCATCGCCCGCAAGGTGGGCGACCCCTGGACCCTCCCCACCGTGTTCGCCGTACGCGACCGAGCCATCGTGTGGGAGCACCGGGGGGACCACGCTGGCGACCACCCCGACGTCGCCGCCATCCCGGGGCTGCTGGCGTGACCACGATCGTGGCCGTGCACGGCAACGGCGGCGGTGCGTCACGGTTCGCGGCAGTGGCCGCCGTGCTGCGGGGTCGGGCCGACCTCGTGGCCGTCACCCTGCCGGGGTTCTCGACGGTGCCTCGTGACCCGTCGCTGCGAACGATGTCCGACTACGCCGACCACCTGGCCGAGCTGGTGGCGGCGGCCGGGCCGCGCCCGGTGGTGCTGGGCCACGGCATCGGCGGCTCGTTCGCGCTCGACCTGGCCAGCCGCCGACCCGAGCTCGTCGGCGGCCTCGTGCTGCACGCACCCGTCGGCGCCCACCTCGACACCCGGCTCTTCCCCCGCCTCATGAGCACGGCGCCGGCGCGGGCCGCGGCCAAGCGCCTCATCGCGGCGCGGCTCCCCCGACCGCTGTGGCGACGGCTGTTCTTCCCCCACGGCGCACCCCGCCACGTCCTCGACCGGTTCTTCGACGAGTACCGGGCGTGCGAGGCCTTCGGCCAGATGTTCGAGATCATCACGCCGGAGTGGTTCGAGTCGCTGGCCCCGGTGACCTCCGTGCCCACGGTGCTGCTGTGGGGAGCCGGCGACCGGGTGCTGCGCTCGGGCCAGACCGAGGCCATCGCGGCCAAGGTGCCCACCGCCGAGGTGGTCGTGCGCGAGGGGTGGGACCACTTCCCGATGATCGAGCAGCCCGAGGAGTACGCCGATGAGATCCTGGCGATCTCGACGCGCCTGGCCGCACCGGTCTGAGGCCGCCATCGCCCTCGGGTCGGGCCGGGTGCGCGCCCTGGGTGCCGGGCCGAAGGCGGCGCTGCTCGACCGCGCCGCACAGGCCCGGCTCCCCGTCCCGGCCGGGTTCGTGGTCCCCCACGGCCACCGGCCGATGCTGCCGCCGGACGGGCCGGCCTGCCTGGCCGTGCGGTCGGCGTTCGCCTTGGAGGATGGCCGGCAGTCCAGCCTGGCCGGCCACTTCGCCACCCTGCTGCGGGTGGCGCCGCACGACGTGGCCGACGCCGTCGAGCAGGTGCGGGCGAGCGGTCCGACCGGTGGCCGTCTCGACGTGCTCGTGATGGCGATGGTCGAGGCCCGCCACGCCGGCGTCGCCTTCAGCGAACCCGGCACCTACGACGACGTCGTCAACGTCACAGCCGGCACCGCCGAGTCGCTCGTGGCCGGCGCGGTGGAGGGCGAGCGCCGGCTGCTCCCCCGCCTGGAGCGAGCCGAGCCCGGTTGGCCCCGGCGCCTGCAGCGGCTGCTTCGTCGGGTGCGGCGGTTGCTCGGCGACCAGGCCTGGGACGTCGAGTGGGCCGACGACGGCCGGACCTGCTGGCTGGTGCAGGTGCGGGCCATCACCCGACCGACCCGCCGCGACGAGGTCCTCACGATCGCCAACCACGCCGAGATCCTCCCGCCCCTGCCGTCGCAGCTCATGACGAGTGTGATCGCCGAGGCCGGACCGGACCTGTTCGCCTGGTACCGCCGCTTCGACCGCTCGCTGCCCGCCGACCGTGACTTCCTCGAGGTGGTGGCCGGGCGCCCCTTCATCAACCTGTCCCTGCTCGAGGACCTCCTGCGTCACCTGGGTCTGCCCACCCGCCTGGTGTCCGACTCGATCGGCGGGCCTCCCTCGCACGAGCGACCAGCCCGGCCGCTCCGCCTGGCCCGCAAGGCGCCGGTGCTGGCCGGCCTCGGCCTGGCCCAGGTGCACGCCGTCGCCCGCTCGGGCCGCATCGAGGCGCGGGCCGCCGGCCGGGGCCGGCCACCGGCCACGTCGTTCACAGAGTCGCTCGACCGTCTGCGCTCGGCCTACGTCGCCCTCGTCACCGGCATGTTCCCGCTCTCGTCGGCCATCGGGCCACCCCTGGCGGTCCTCCGGGCCACCGGCACGCTCACCGAGCACGCCACCCGGCACCGCACGGTCACCACCGAGCTGGCCGAGCGGCTCGACCGCGCCCACCGCGCCGGTCCGGCCAGCCCCGAGTGGCGACGGCTCCTCGAGCGCTTCGGCCATCGCGGCGTGTACGAGAGCGACATCGCCCGCCCTCGCTACCGCGACGACCCGTCACTGCTCGGTGGGCTCGGTGGGTCCGGTACCACCCGCCCACCGGCCGCGCTGCCCCGCCGCACCTGGCGGGGGCGGCTCACCGCCGGGGTGTGGGCGCTGGCCCGGCCACCGCTGGCCGCTCGCGAGCGTCTGCGAGATGCCGCCATGCACGGCTTCGCCGACCTGCGCGACGGGCTCGTGCGACTGGCCGGCGACGCCGTGGCTGACGGTCGCCTGCCGTCCGTCGACCACCTCTGGCTCCTCGACGCGACCGAGGCCCGCCGGCTCGACGCCGGATGGCGACCTGACGCCGCGTTCTGGGCGGAGCGGCTCGAGCACCGCCGGCGCCTCGCCACGCTCGACCCGCCTCCCGTCGTGCACCGGTTCGACGACCCCGACGACTGGCGCCACGACGGGGTCCCGCCCGGTGACCGACTGCACGGCCTGTCGCTCACCGACGGCGTGGTGCGGGGTCGGGCCTGGGTGCTGCGCGAGCCGTCGCTCGACGCCCCGTTCGACCCCGCCGACACCGTGCTCGTCGCTCGCTCGGTCGACGCCGGGTGGATCCCGACGTTCTCGCTGGCGGCCGCCGTGGTGGTCGAGACGGGTGGCGACCTCTCGCACGGCTCGATCCTCCTGCGCGAGCGCGGCGTGCCGGCCATCACGAACGTCCGGGGTGCTACCCGCGCCATCGCGACCGGCGATCTCGTCGAGGTCCGAGCGGGATCTGGCGTGGTGGAGCGCCGATGAAGACCTGTCAGTCGTGCGGACGGGCCATGATGTGGCGCAAGTCGTGGGAGCGGTCGTGGGACGACGTGCGCTACTGCTCCGACGGCTGCCGTCGACGCAAGGTGCGGCCGGTCGATCGTCAGCTCGAGGAGGCGATCATGTCGTTGCTGATGCAACGACCGTCAGCGGCGACCATCTGCCCGAGCGAGGCGGCCCGTGCCGTCGCCCCCGACGGGTGGCGACCGCTCATGGAGCCGGCCCGGGCGGCCGCCCGACGTCTGGTGGCCGCCGGCCGGGTGCAGGTGCTGCAGCAAGGCCGCACCGTCGACCCGTCAACGGCGAAGGGGCCGATCCGCATCCGCCTGGTGCGACCATGAGAGTCGCCGTGATCGGTGCAACCGGCTACGTGGGCGGCCGGCTGGTGCCGGCGCTGCTGGCGGCCGGCCACGAGGTGCGGTGCCTGGCCCGCAGCCCGGGACGCCTCGACGGGGTCACCTGGCGCCACGACGTGGAGGTGGTGCAGGCCGACGTCCTCGAGCCGGCCTCGCTGGCCGCCGCCTTCGAGGGGGTCGACGCCATCTACTACCTCGTGCACACCATGGGGCAGTCGGGTGACTTCGAGACGCAGGACCGCCTCGGGGCCCAGCACACGCGCGACGCCGCGGCAGCGGCCGGGGTGGGTCGCATCGTGTATCTCGGAGGCCTCGGCAACGACGACGCGGAGCGGCTCTCGCCCCACCTCGCCAGCCGTCACGAGGTCGGAGCCACGCTGGCCTCAGGCTCAGTGCCGGTCACCGAGCTGCGGGCGGCGGTCATCATCGGGTCGGGCAGCGTGTCGTTCGAGATGCTCCGGCACTTGTCGGAGGTGCTGCCCATGATGGTGTGCCCGAGATGGGTGACGCAGACCCGGTGCCAACCGATCGGCATCGCCGACGTCTTGCACTACCTCGTCGCCGTCCTCGACTGCGAGCCCGCCGCCGGCCAGGTGCTCGAGATCGGCGGCCCCGACGTGCTCACCTACCGCGAGATGATGGACCGCTACGCCGCGGTGGCCGGGCTTCGCAAGCGGGTGATCGTCCCGGTGAACGTCTTGTCGCCCCGCCTGTCGTCGCACTGGATCAACCTGGTGACCCCCCTGCCGTACCAGCTGGCCAAGCCGCTGGTCGAGAGCTTGGTCAACGACGTGGTCGTCACGCCCGAGCGGGACATCCGACGACTGCTCCCTCACGAGCCGCTGCCCTTCGACGACGCGGTGCGACGAGCCCTGGCGCGGGTGCACGACGTCGACGTGACGACGAGCTGGATGGACGCGGCGCCCCGCAGCCCCGCGGCGCCGATGCCGACGGACCCGGGCTGGTCGGGTGGCACCGTCTACACCGACGAGCAGGTGGTGACCTCCAGCGCGAGCGTCGAGGACCTGTTCGTCACCGTGTCGGGCATCGGCGGCCGGCGGGGCTGGTACGTCGCCAGCTCGCTGTGGACGATGCGGGGCTGGATCGACAAGGTGATCGGTGGCGTCGGCATGCGGCGAGGCCGCCGTCACCCCGACCAGCTGCGAGTGGGCGACGCCCTCGACTTCTTCCGCGTGGAGGCCTACGAGCCCCCGCACCTGCTGCGGCTGCGGGCCGAGATGAAGGTGCCCGGCGACGCGTGGCTGGAGTGGCGCATCACGTCGGTGGAGGGGGTGACGACGCTGCGCCAGTACGCGCGCTTCCACCCTCGTGGCGTCGGCGGTCGCCTCTACTGGTGGGTGCTCCTCCCCTTCCACGAGGTGATCTGGCGCCAGCTCGCCCGCCGGCTCGTCGCAGCGGCCGAGGTCGTACCGGTCAGCCCGCCAGCCCGCTGATCCCGTCGCCGAGCACCTTCACGCCCAGCAGCAGCAGGATCGCCATCATGATCGCGGCGTTGTGGGCGAGCATGAACTGCTTGACCGACGCCAGCGCGGCGGCCGACCGCTCCGCCGCGACGAGGTTCACCACCACCGCGCCGACCACCGTGCTCGACGCCAGCGCAACGAACACACCGACGGCGACCGCCGTCTCACTCCCGGTGAGCCCGGCCGAGGCGATCGAAGCACCGGCGGCGCCGGCCAGCACCAGGTTCTTCGGGTTGGCTCCCGACAGGGCGGTGCCGGTCACGAAGCCCTTGGCCGGGTTGAGTGAGTCGATCGACGCCATCCACGCGGGTATCGGTGGCTCCTCGCCGTCACGAGGCCGCCCACGCCACGTCTTCACGGCGAGGAAGATGAGGCCGACTCCAGCGGCGATCCGCGCCAGGTCGACGGCCGTCGACGAGCCGCTGTCGGGATCGTCGGCACCGGAGGCCAGGACGACGACGATCGACGTGACCGCCGCCAGACCGACCACCCAGCCGAGCGCAAACGCCGGCCCGGTGGACCGGGCGTGCGACGAGCTCAGCACCAGCACCACCGCCACGATCGGGATGGGGCTCAGCGCCACCCCGGCCGCCAGCGGCAAGAGGTCGCCGACCACGTCGAGGAGCACGGAGGCAAATCGTACGTGGGACGCCGCGAGCACGGGCTCGGGCGCGGCTGGCGCGGCCATTGGTGACGGGGCTCGGGCACACGGTCGCGACGGGTGGGCGGGGCGTCAGGGACAGCAGCAGACACCCCCCGCCACGGTGCAGTCGCCCCATCGAGCGCCCCCAGGTGGGCGCCCGAGCGGACCCGACCGACCCTTGCGCAGCCCATCAGGCCGACGAGCAAGCCGACGAGCAAGCCAACGAGGTGGCGACGCGCTCGGGCGCGCCGCCACCGCCACCGCATCGTCGGAGCCCGGGAGCCCGCGGTGCTGAAGTGCTACCATGTAGCACATGAAGACGGTTGGCGTGCGGGCCCTCAAGCAGAACGCGTCCGCGGTGGTCGCCGAGGCGGCTGCCGGCGAGGTCGTGACCATCACCGATCGCGGCCGCCCCGTCGCACAGCTCGTGCCGCTGGCGATCGATCCACTCGCGGGCCTGGTGGCTGCTGGTCGGGCCCGGCCCCCTCGGGGCCGACTCACCGACCTCGGCGATCCACCCAAGCGGCGCTCGGGAGGGAAGTCCCTGTCGTCGGTCCTGCGCCAGCAGCGTGACGACGAGCGCTACTGATGGCCTTCTACCTCGACACGTCGGCCGCCGTGAAGCTGGTCGTGGCCGAGAGGCACACGGCTGCGCTCGTGGCGTGGGTCGCCGAGCACGAGGCGGACCTGGTGTCGAGCGATCTCCTGCGCACCGAGCTGCTCCGGGCAACGCGCCGAGGTGCTCCTCACGTCATGACCCGTGCTCGGGCGGTGCTCGACGCCATCGCCCTGCTGACCGTTCCGACCTCCACCTTCGAGCGAGCGGCAGAAGTGGACCCGGACCTGCTGCGGAGCCTCGACGCACTGCACCTCGCCGCTGCCCTCGAACTCGGCGACGAGCTCCGTGCCTTCGTGACCTACGACGACCGCCTCACACGCGCCGCGGAGCTTCACGGCATCACGGTGCTCGCCCCGGGGACCTGACCAAGGCGGGCGACCGCCTCGGTGGCCACGAACGGCATCTACCGCTAATGACGGCCGACCGCGGAACGGGAGGGATTCGAACCCCCGGGCCCTTGCGAGCCGGCCGCTTTCAAGGCGGCTGCATTAGTCCGCTCTGCCACCGTTCCGGGCCCGAGGCTACGCCGAGGGTGGTCCCTGAGCCGTGCGATGGCGGCCGCGCTGCGACACGCGGCTGGGCGGCTACGACGCGAAGTGGTCGCGGACGTTGGCGACCGAGCCGGCCACGTTGGGCTCGTGGCGCTTGGGGTAGCCGGCCAGGCGCAGGCCGGGCGGGAACTTGGCCGTGCTCATGTCGAAGGTCTCGGTGACGGTGGTGGTGCCGTCGTCGTTCGGCACCAGCTCCCACCGCCACCGGTGGCCGCCGACGTGGGCCCATGCGATCAGCCGGTCCTGCTCGAACTCCACCACCTTGGAGGTGATCGAGTAGGGCACGCCGAGCTTCATCTTCATGCCGAAGCGGTCGCCCATCGACAGCACGTCGGGGCCGGTCTTGGTGCCCCGCACCGAGTGGTCGCCGCTGACGATCGTGTGGTTGGCAGGGCGGCGCAGGAACTCGAACACGTCGTGGGGCGACGCGGCCACCACCGCCGACGCGCTCGCCGTGTCGTGGCCCACGCTGGTCGTCACGCCGTCGGGGGTGGCCATGGTGTCTCCTCGTTCTTGGTGGTGCCGGTTTTCCCGGGCTGGATGGCTCGGGTGTCGCGGGCCGGTGTCTCGGCGAGGTGCGCCTCGATGGCGTCGTGGCGCTTGGCCCACTGCGAGGCGAGCTCATCGACGTCGAGGCGCTCGACGGCGGCGATGGCCCGCCGGATGCGGTCGTCGCCGTCGCGGCCGAGCAGGCCCCGCACCAGCCACGAGCGAGCGACCGAGCCGGTGCGGGCCCGTCGCTTGGTGAGGTTCGGCGCCTGCTCGGGCCGCAGGTAGAGCTCCACCATCGTGCGCTTCACGAGCTCGGGGTCGGCCGGGCGGCCGGTGGTGTCCTCGATGCGGGTGGCGAGGTAGGAGCCGAGCACCTGCATCTCCCGCACGCCTTGGCGCAGTTGCACCGACACCGCGGCAGCGGTGGTGGCCGTGAACACCCAGGGCACCCGACGCACGCCCGGGATCCGCCCGGTGCGGGCCAGGCGCCGGACCACCGGCACCGCCAACACGGCCACCTTCTGGATCTGCTCGCTCATCTGGCGCTGGTCGACCCCGCCCGAGGCCAACAGGGCGTGGGCCTGGGCCGCCGACGCCACGCGGTGCGGTCGAGCCAGCACCTGGTCGACGGCCCTGTCGTAGAGGCCGGCCAGCGCCAGGCCGAGCTGCGACGCCTTGTCGCGCCCGGCGTCGGCCACCTTGCGGGCGGCCACGCGTGCCTTTGACGGCTCGGTCACCGGATCGTCGCCCGCAGCGCTTGGATCCAGTCGTCGGCCTCCCGCCAGCGGGCGTCGGCGTGCTCCCGAGCGGCGGCGGCGTGGTGCCCGGCCGCCGGGTAGGAGCCGAGGAACTTCACGCCGCCCTGCTTGGCGTGGAGGTCGCGCATGGCGTCGGCCAGCAGCTCGTCGGCCACGTGGCCGTCGGCGTCGATCACGAAGCAGTAGTCGCCGAGGCCGCCCTCCTTGGTGGGCCGGCTCTCGAGCTTCGACAGGTTGATGCGCCGAGCGGCGAACTCCTGCAGGATCGAGATCAGCGAGCCCGGCTCGTCGGCCCGCTGGTAGACGACGAGCGTGGTCTTGTCGTGGCCGGTCGGGGCCGGGGTGCCGTGGCGGGCCACCACCACGAACCGGGTCTGGTTGGCCTCGTGGCCGGCCAAGTCGTCGGCCAGCACCTCGAGCCCGTAGAGATCGGCGGCGGTGCGAGGGCCGACGGCAGCGGTGGTGGCGTCAGCCGACTCGGCGACGAGCCGGGCCGCCTCGGCCGTGGAGTTGGCCGCCTGCACCGTGGCGGCCGCCAAGTGCTCGTCGAGGTACGGGCGGACCTGTGCCGTGGCCATCGGCATGGACAGCACCACCTTCACGTCGGCCAGGGAGGTGCCGGGCTTCACCATGAGGCAGTGCACGACGTCGAGCACCACCTCGCGCTGGATGAGGAGGTCGTAGGTGAACGCCAGGGCGTCCTGGGTCTGGTTGACCGTGCCCTCGATGGCGTTCTCGATGGGCAGGAAGCCGAGGTCGATGGCGCCACCGGACACGGCCCGGAGCACCTCACCGATCGAAGCGAGGGCCACCAGCTCGCTGGCGGCCAGGTCGGGCTGGGTGAGCAAGGCCTGCTCGGTGAACGTGCCCCGAGGGCCGAGGAAGCCGACCCGCCCGAGGGAGCCGGGTACGACGGTCGACGGCGAGCCGACAGCGGGTTCGGGGGCGACGGGCGGCACGTCTTGGCAGGATAGTGACGTGGATGCCGAGGCCCTGAGGGAGCTGCTCGACGGCGTCGCCGCCGGCGACGTCTCGCCCGACGAGGCGGCCGCCCGCCTGGCGCGGCTGCCCTTCGCCGACCTCGGCTATGCCCGTGTCGACCACCACCGTGGCCTGCGCCAGGGGCTGCCGGAGGCGGTCTACGGGCCGGGCAAGTCGCCCGAGCAGTGCGCCGGCATCGTGGCCGAGCTCCTGGCGCACGGCTCCGGGCCGGTGGTGCTCACCCGCACGAGTGCCGAGCAGGCCGAAGCGGCCCTGGCCGCCAACCCGGGGGGCGAGGCCCACGGCACCACCCTCGTGTGGCGCCCGCTGCCCCCCACCCGGGTGGAGCGGGTCGTGGTGGCCACGGCCGGCACGGCCGACCTCCCGGTGGCCGACGAGTGCGCGGCCGTGCTGCGGGCTTACGGATTCACAGCTCAGCGCATCACCGATGCCGGGGTCGCCGGCCTGCACCGCCTGCTCGGCCACGTCGACGACCTCGCGGCGGCCGACGTGGTGGTGGTGGTGGCCGGCATGGAAGGAGCGCTGGCCAGCGTGGTCGGCGGCATCACTGCGGCCCCGGTGGTGGCCGTACCCACGAGCGTCGGCTACGGGGCGTCGTTCGGCGGCCTCACCGCGCTGCTCGCCATGCTGGCATCGTGCGCCTCGGGGGTGACGGTGGTCGGGATCGACAACGGCTTCGGTGCCGCCTGTGCGGTGGCCCGGCTGTGCGGCCAGCGGGCCGGGCGAGCGTGACCTCGAGCGCTCGCACCTGCCGGCCCGTGCGGTGCAGCCGGAGGGGACGGGCATGACGACGGCCTGGTTCCACTGCTTCAACGGCGTCGCCGGCGACATGGCGCTCGGCGCGCTGCTGCACGCCGGAGCCGAGGAGTCCGAGGTACGGGCGCTGCTCGGCCGGCTCCCGGTCACCGGCTGGGAGCTCACCGTCGCGCCCGTCCAGCGCAACGGGATCGCCGCGCTGCACGCGCGCGTCACCACCGTCGAGACGCAGACGCACCGCACGGTGAGCGACCTCGAGCGCCTCCTCGATGAGGCCGCCCTACCGGCGCGCGTCGGTGCCCGGGCCCGGGCGGTGTTCCGCGCCTTGGGCGACGTGGAGGGCGCGGTGCACGGCCAGGCCCCCGGCGACGTCGAGCTGCACGAGGTGGGTGCGCTCGACGCGCTGGTCGACGTGGTCGGCACGTGCGCTGCCCTCGAGGTGCTGGGCGTCGACGACGTGGTGTGCTCGCCCATCGCGACCGGTCTCGGCACGGTGCGCGGTGCCCACGGCGTGCTGTCGAACCCGGCGCCGGCCGTCGTGGCACTCCTGGCCCGGGCCGGCGCGCCGGCCCGCGGGGTCGACGTCCCGGTCGAGCTGGCGACGCCGACCGGGGTGGCGCTGATGACCGTGCTGTCGTCGGGCTTCGGGCCGCTGCCGCCGATGCGACCGGCCGCGGTCGGGCACGGCGCCGGCACCCGTGAGCTCGAGGGCCGGCCCAACGTGGTGCAGGTGGTGGTGGGGGAGCCGACGTCCGCGGGACGCGCCCCCGGGCCGGGCCAACCGGTTCGGCTGTTCGAGGCCAACGTCGACGACGCCACCGGCGAGGTGCTGGCCCACACCGTCGCCGCACTGCTGGCCGCCGGTGCTCTCGACGCCTGGGTGACGCCGATCGTGATGAAGAAGGGCCGACCGGCCCACGTGGTGAGCGCCCTCGCCGGCGACGGGTGCGCCGACACCGTGGCGACGACCCTCGTGCGCGAGACGGGCACCCTCGGCCTGCGGGCCAGCACCGTCGAGCGGTGGCCCCAGGCTCGCGACGAGCGGACGATCGATGTCGGCGGCCATCCCGTGCGGGTGAAGGTGACGGCCGACCGGGTGAAGGTGGAGCACGACGACGCGCTCGCCGCTGCGCGGGCGCTCGACCGCCCCCTGCGCGACGTGCTCTCGGCGGCGGAAGCCGCCGGGCGAGACACCTCGGCGGGCACCCCGAGCTAGCGATTCCCGGACGACACGCCGGCTCCGGCGACCGGGCGGGCGCTGGGCCCGAGCCGCTCAGCTCGCCAGGGCGCCCTGCAGCCAGGCCTCGAAGGTGGCCTCGTCCGGGAACTCGCCCGACCACCGAGCCTTGACGACGCCGTCTTGGTCGACCACCACGAGGTACGGGTACGACGAGAGGCCGTAGGCGCGGCCCGCTTCGAAGTTCTCCGTCGTCGGGCCGTCGGCCAGCACCGGGTCGGTCCAACCCTCACGGTCGAGCCACTCCGACGGCGGGTAGTTCGGGAACGTGGGGTTCGTGCCCGTGGCGATGGCGACCATGTCGAGGTCGGCCGGCTGCTTGCCGGCCGCCTTCCAGGCGACGAGGTCGGGGAGCTCCGCCTGGCAGTGGTTGCACCAGTGGGCGAGGAACACGAGCAGCTTGTCGCGCCCGTCGCTCGGGTCGATGACGACCTCGGAGCCGTCGAAGCTCTGGCCCTCGAGCCGGGGGGCCTCGAGGCCGATGGCCTTGTCCTCGCCGCCGTCCTCGGGCTCCTTCGGCAGCGCGGTGCCGGTCCAGGTGACAGGGCGGACCTGCTCGAGGTCACCACCGCTCGCCGAGCCCTCGTCACCGCCGAGGTTGGCCACGATGGCGATGACGACGAACAGCGCGACGACGGCGCCGACCACGATGCCGACGAGCGCGCCGGTGCTGAGGCCCTTCTTCTTCGGCTGCTGCACGTAGCCGGGGATCTTCGTCTTGGTGGCCATGGCTAGGGCTCCTCGGGGCGGGGGGAGGGCAGGGTGAGCACGGCCAGCACGAACGTGAAGGCGGTGGCGGCCATGAACGGCAGCGTCACGAACCCGAACTCCTCGAACCACACGAACGTGCACGGCACGGCGGCCGAGCAGGCGCCCGAGTCGAGATCGGGGAAGCGCTCGATCAGGTAGTGGTACAGGGCGATGGCGAGGCCGATGCCGGCCAGCGGGAGGGCGTACCACCGGATCCCCCGGTCACGCCGGAACGCGGCGATGCCGAGGATGACGGCCAGCGGGTACATGAAGATGCGCTGGAACCAGCACAGCTTGCACGGCTCGAAGTTGGCGATCTCCGAGAAGTAGAGGCTGCCGAGAGTGGCGCCCAGGGCGACGATCCAGGCGAGGAACAGGCCGGCCTCGTTCACTTGCGCGAGCAGCGTCGACCGGGGCGCGACGAACCGCAGCACGGTGACGACGACCGCGCCGGCCAGGGTGGCCAGGGTGAGCACGGCGAAGAAGAGCTGGAAGGTCTCGGTGTCCACGGGGTGACCCGGATCGTACGGCCTGCCCGGCGCCGGGAAGCGTCGCCCCGCGGCCGCGGCGCGACGACCTCGGTGGGTGATCTCGCCGGATGGATCTAGGTTGCCAGCCATGCCGACCTTGCCCGGGGTGATCGTCGACGCCGACTGGCTCGCCCACCACCTCGACGCCGTCGCCGTGTGCGACGTGCGCTGGTACCTCGACGGCCGTGACGGCCGGGCCGCCTACGAGGCCGGCCACCTGCCCGGCGCCCTCTACGTCGACCTCGACACCGACCTGTCGTCGCCCGACAAGGGCGGCACCGCCGGACGCCACCCGCTCCCGGACCCCGTCGCCTTCGCCCACGCCCTCGGCCGCCACGGCATCGGAGCCGACGACGTGGTGGTCGCGTACGACGACTCGGGCGGTGGCACGGCCGGGCGCCTCGTGTGGATGCTGCGCCTGCTCGGCCAGGAGGCGGCGCTGCTCGACGGCGGCCTGGCCGCGTGGCCCGGCGAGGTCGAGCACGGCCCGGCCGTCCCCCGCCTCGAGGTCTTCGTCCACGCCCGCCCGTGGCCGGCCGACCAGCTGGTCACCGCCGACGAGCTGCTCGCCAACGTCGACCACGGCGGCTTCACCGTGCTCGACGCCCGGGCCCCGGAGCGCTACCGCGGGGAGAGCGAGCCGATCGACGCCCGGCCCGGTCACGTGCCCGGCGCCCGCAACGCGCCGTGGGCGGCCACCCTCGGCCCCGACGGGCGCTTGCGCCCGGTCGAGGAGCTGCGCGCGCACTTCGAGGCCCTGGGCGCCGGCGACGGCACCATCGTGTACTGCGGCTCCGGCGTCTCCGCGTGCGCCGACCTCCTTGCGATGCGCCACGCCGGCGTCGGCACCGGCCGGCTGTTCGTGCCGAGCTGGTCGGGCTGGAGCGCCGACCCCGACAACCCGGTGGCCACCGGCCCCGAGTGATGGCCGACCCCACCGTCGCCCTGCGTGAGCTGCACCGGGCGCGCCGCAAGGCCCGCTTCGCCCATCTCGACTGGTTCGAGGCCGTCTACCGCGTCTACCTGGCTGCCGCGGTCGGTGTGGTGGTGACGCTGTTCGTGTCGAGCTGGCTCGGCGATGCGCCCCTCACCGCCGCCCAGCTCGACGAGGTCCAGGCCCACGGCCCGGCGGTCGTCGGCCTGGTGACCGCCGCCGTCGCGGCGCTCGGCCTGCGCTCGGGCAGCCGGGGCGGCCCGCTCGCCATGGAGCCGGCCGAGGTCCGCTACGTCCTCCTGGCACCCGTCGACCGCCGTCGCGCCCTGCTCGGCCACGCGTTGCGACAGCTCCGCTTCGGTGTGTTCGTCGGGGCCGTCACCGGTGCCGTCGCGGGCCAGCTCGCGCACCAGCGTCTCCCGGGTCCGGCGCTCCAGTGGCTGGTCGCCGGGGCGGCCCTGGGCGTGGTGCTCAGCCTGGGCCTGCTCGGCGCGGCACTGCTCGCCTCGGGGCTGCGGCTGCGCCGGTGGATCGCCACGCTGGCGGCGCTCGCCATCGTCGCGTGGGCTGCGGCCGACCTGCTCGGCAGCCTGCCTGCCCCGACCACCACCGTCGGCAGCCTCGCCCTGTGGCCCCTCGAGGTGGTGTGGCTCGACCTGGTTGCCCCGGTCGCCGTCGTCGCCGCCACCCTCGCCGGCCTGGCCCTCCTCGGCCGGGTGTCGCTCGAGCTGCTCGAGGTCCGCACGGCGCTCGTCGGCCAGCTGCGCTTCGCGGTGACCGTCCAAGACCTGCGCACCGTGATCGTCCTGCGTCGCCAGCTCGCCCTCGACACGCCGCGGCTGCGCCCGTGGGTGACCCTGGGCCCTCGCAGCCGCCACACCGCCTGGCGGCGCGGCTGGCACGGGCTCCTGCGCTTCCCGGCCGTGCGGCTCGGGCGGATGCTGACGCTCGGTGCCCTCGCCGGGCTGGCGATGGCCGCCGCCTTCCGTGGCTCGTCGGCGCTCGTGGCCCCCGCCGCCGCCGCGCTCTTCCTCGCCGGCCTCGACGCCATCGAGCCGCTCAGCCAGGAGCTCGACCACCCCGACCGCCACGAGACCCTGCCGGTGGAGCGGGGCCTGTTGCTGACGCGCCTCGTGGCAGCACCGGCGGTGGCGCTCGTCCCGGTGGCCGCGGCCGTGGTCGGCGGCTGGGCCGTCCTCGACCGCACCGCCCTCGGACTCGCCGCGCTGGCGGCGCTGCCGGCCGTGTGGTGCGGCGCCGGCGGGGCCGCCGTCAGCGTCGGCATGGGCGCGCCGAAGGCCGGCGGCACTCAGCAGCTCCTGCCTCCCGAGGCCGCTGGGTTCACGATCGCCATCCGCACGGCGTGGCCGCTGGTGGTCGCCCTCCTCGGCACGCTGCCCGCCGTCGTGGCCCGCCACGGTGCCGCCGACGGCGATCCGGCGCTGGTCGCCGGCGCACCCGCGGTGTCGTTCGCCCTCCTGGTGTGCCTGGCCGTCGTGGCCTGGCTGCGCTTCCGTGACGCCGCCAGCGCGTGGTGGCGCCAGGCGATCGAAGAGACCCAGCAGACTCGACGACCGGCATGACGCTCACCACGACCACCACGACCACGACGGCTATGACCACGACCGACCTCGCCGTGACGGCATGACCAGCCGACATCCCAAGCCGAGCCGACCCGCGCACGAGCCGGCCGGCGCCGAGCCGGTCGACGCCGCCGGGGCCGCCGCGGCCTCGACGCCCCCGGCCCGGCGAGGCGGCGGGGTGCTGGAGGCCCACGGGCTCACCAAGGCCTACGGCGAGCTGGTGGCCCTGGCCCCGCTCGACCTGTGGATCGGCCCCGGTGAGGCGGTGGTGCTGGTGGGGCACAACGGCAGCGGCAAGACCACCCTCCTGCGCATGGTGTCGGGCCTGCTCGACCCGAGCGGCGGCGAGGTGCTGGCCGCCGACCACCCCGCCGGGTCGGCCGGCGCCCGGGCGGCCGTGAGCTACCTGCCCGACAACCCGACGTTCTACGACGACCTCTCGGTCTGGGAGCACCTCGAGTACGTGGCCCGGCTGCACGGCCGCGAGCCCGACGACTGGCAGCAGGATGCCGCCGACCTCCTCGGCCTGCTCGGCCTCTACGAGCGAGCCGACGACCTGCCCGTCACGTTCAGCCGCGGCCTGAAGCAGAAGACGTCGATCGCACTGGGCTTCGTGCGCCCGTTCGACGTGCTCGTGGTCGACGAGCCCTTCGTGGGCCTCGATGCTGCCGGCAAGGCGGCCCTCCTCGACCTGCTCGACGAGGCCCACGGTCGCGGCGCTGCGCTGCTGGTGGCCACCCACGAGCTGGCCTTCGTCGAGCGGGTCGAGCGGTGCGTGGCCCTGCGCGACGGCGAGGTGATCTACGACGGCCCCACCGAGGGGATCGACGTGGTCGGGCTGGTGGCCTGAGCGGAGTGCGCCTCGCCACACCCGACCGCCAGGACGGGCCGGTGGCGTGGCTAACGTTCGACGCATGCACGAGTACGCCCGGGTCACCGCGTCCACGTTCGATCTCGACAGCCTGGTCCACCAGCTGAACGACCGGGCCAAGGAGGGCTGGTCGGTGGTGGCCATCCTCCCGACCGGTGGCGACGTCACCGCGTTCCTGCAGCGGCCCACGGCCGACCCGGCCACGGCCATGCCGGTCGAGTACGCCCACCTCGAGTCGGGAGGGCCGGCCGAGGCCGTCGCGCCGGCGGCAGCGGTGGCCGCCGCCGTCGCCGACGCCGGACCCACGCCGGCCCCCGACATCGTCGAGCCGTCGCCCTGGGCCCCGACGCCCGCGCCGGCCCCCACCCCCGCCCCCGAGCCGGCCCCGGCCGCCCCGGCCACCGGCGGTCTGGCAGGAAGCGCGCCCGTCGTCACCACGCCTGCCGGCTGGTACCCCGACCCGAGTGGACGCTTCGAGCTGCGCTACTGGGACGGCAACCAGTGGACCGAGTACGTGAGCCGGGCCGGTCAGCAGTTCACCGATCCGCCCGTCGCCTGATCCTTGCGCGCCACCTCGCTCGGCCACGCCGGGATCCTGGTCGAGACCCGCCAGGGCACGACGATCGTCTGCGACCCGTGGTTCGTCCCCGCGTTCTTCGGGTCGTGGTTCGTGTTCCCCCGCAACGACCGGCTCCCCGCCGAGGTGATGGCCAAGGTCGAGCGACCGGACTTCCTCTACCTCTCACACCTGCACGGCGACCACTTCGACGAAGCGTTCCTGGCCGACCACATCGACCGGGGTGCCACCGTGCTGCTGCCGGGGTTTCCCACCCGGGAGCTCGAGCGGGAGTGCCGTGCGCTCGGCTTCGAGCGCTTCGTCCACACTCGTGACGGCGAGCCGGTCGACCTCGGCGGCGGTGTGACCGTCGAGATCCACGTCGAGACCTCGATCACCGACGGTCCCGGCGGCGACTCGGCGATCATCGTCGACGACGGCGAGTCACGGCTCCTCGACCAGAACGACTGCCGGCTCCACGACCTGGCCAAGCTCACTGCCAACGGCCCCATCGACCAGCAGTGGCTCCAGTTCTCCGGCGCCATCTGGTACCCGATGGTCTACGACGTCCCCGAGGCCGACAAGCGGGCCCTCGCCGCGGCCAAGGTCGAGCACCAGTTCACCCGGGCCATCCGCTACGTGGAGGCCGTGAGCGCCGCCGCCGTCGTGCCGAGCGCCGGGCCACCCTGCTTCCTCGACCCCGACCTGTTCGGCTTCAACGTCGTCACGGGCGACGAGCTGTCGATCTTCCCCGACGCCACCGAGTTCGTGACCCGGCTCGAGGCCCGCGGGATCCACACGGCCTGCATCGTCACCCCCGGCGCCACGATCACCGTCGACCGGGCCGGGACGGGTTCGCCCCGCACCGCCGGCACGGCCGCCCACCCTGCGCCGACGGCCACCGACACCGGCACGTCGACCGACACCGAACCGGCGCGGACGCCCTCCGGCGCCATCGCGGCGCTCGTCACGGTGACGGGCAACGATCTGCGGCCCTACACCGACAAGGCGGCCTACCTGCGCGAGTACCAGGCCGACTGGCTGCGCTGGATCGACGAGATGAAGGCCTCGTGGCCGGCTGCCACCGACACCGTGCTGGCCGAGCTGCAGGCCTGGTGGGAGCCGCTGCTGGCCGAGGCGCCGACGCTGCGGCGCGCCGTCGGCGCCAACGCCCTCCTGCGGGCGGGCGACCTCCACGTGCTCGTCGACTTCCCGGCGGGACGGGTGAAGGCACACGAGGGCGAGCCGTTCGCCTTCTCGTTCGACATCCCGCGCCCGCTGTTCGAGGAGGTGGTGCGGCGCCGGGCCGTCGACTGGAGCAACTCGCTGTTCCTGTCGTGCCGGTTCCGGGCCTGGCGAGCCGGCGAGTTCAACGAGTTCCTCTACAACTTCCTCAAGTCGCTGTCGCCCGAGCGCATCGTGCGGGCCGAGGCAGAGGCCACCGCCAAGGTCGCCCCACCCACCAGCACCGAGGAGATCGAGCTGGACGGCTACGTGATGGAGCGCTGGTGCCCCCACCGCAAGGCCGACCTCTCGGTGTTCGGCGAGGTGTGCGACGGCGTGCTCACCTGCACGCTGCACGGCTGGCAGTTCGACCTCGACACCGGGGCCTGCCTCACCGCCAGCGACCGCAGCCTGCGCGTCCACCCGGCCTGAGCCGGCCGCGTTCGCGGCGGGTGCGGCTCGATCGCGACGCCACGGCAGCGCCCGACTCACCCACGTTCCAGCGCATCCCGTGGCTGCTGTGCCGTGCATCTCGACGGCCGGTGAGGCACGCTGCGACGACGGCCGCCACGGCCGGACTGACCCGCACCGGCCGGTATCGCCGTCAGGCGGGGACGACCGGGCGCAGGGCCCAGCGCCAGCGGTGGGAGCCGGCAGGGATGCGGAACCGCTCGGCGGTGTCGGGACCGCAGCTGCGGGTGCCGAGGCCGCGCTGGGCCACGTCGAGGTGGACGACCACCTCGTCGCGGCGCACCAGCTCGGTGCGGTCGCGAGCGACGAACAGGTCGTCGACGGTGTGGTGGGTGACGGAAGCGACGAGCGGGGCGCCGAGTGAGCGCACCTCCACGCCGCGCCCCTCGTCGTTGCGCAGCTGCAGCCACCGCACGCCGACTCGGGCGCCGAACTCCTGGGGGACGAGGTAGGGGAGCTCGTCCGGCTCGCCGCACCACCGGTGCGCCACACCCGACGCACACCGGTCGGGGTAGGTCTCGTGGGGACCGACGGCGAACCACTCGACGTCGGTGTGACCGGCCGTGAGGACGAACCCGTTGCCGATGCGGGGCAGGTCGGCCAGCGCCTCGGGCACCAGCACCTCGTCGTCGATCACGAGACCGTCGTGGTGCACGGTGAGCCGCTGCACGTGGCGCACCACACCGCCGTCGCACGACCACTCGTGCTCGCACGCAACCCCTTCGGCGTCGACGTCGACCGTCACCAGGCGCCGCTTTGCCCGATGGAGCCCGGCGGCCAGCCACCTCCCCATCGGCGTCAGCTCCTGGTGGGGCAGCAGCTTCAGGCCGTCGTTGTCGACCGGTGCACGGAACAGCCACAGTCGCATCGGCTCGGCCAGCACCTCGCGGCCCTCGACCGCGACCGACACCAGGCGGCCGTCACGCACGATGCCGACGAGCGGGCCGACCTCCAGCACGACGTCATCGCCCACCGACCGCACGCGCGTCGGCACCTCCGTCGACGACGACGATCCGAACCCCGACGACGACGTTCCGGGCCCCGACGACCCGGGCCCCGACGACAACGACGACGGGGGGAGCGCCACCTCGTCCCAGCCGACGAGGTGACCGGCGGGCGCCCACGACGTGGCCTCCTGCAGCCGCCACCGCACCACGAGAGCCTGCTCACCCTCGACCCGCTCGAGCCCCGACGGCAGGGCCAGCACGGCTTGGGCTCCGGGCGCCAGCCCGGCCACGTCGAACGTGCCGTGCTCGCGGCCGGCGCCGTCGACCAGGCGGACCCAGTCGCACGTGAGGTCGTCGAGCGTCGAGAACGAGCGACGGTTGCGCACCACGAGCGTGCCGGGCTCGTCGCCGGCGCGCACGGCGGCCGGGCGGTGCACCCAGAGCACCTCGCGCATCGCCGGGTGGGGCTCCAGCTCGGGCGACACGAGGCCGTCGGCCACGAAGTTGGCGTCGTTGGGCTCGTCGCCGAACTGGCCGCCGTAGGCGAAGCGCTCCTGCCCGTCGGGCAGGTGCTGGCGCAGGCCGTGGTCCTTCCACTCCCACAAGAACCCACCCTGCAGCTGCTCGTGAGCGTCGATGGCGGCCCAGTAGTCCATGAGCCCGCCGTTGGAGTTCCCCATGGCGTGGCTGTACTCGCACATCACGAGCGGCCGGTCGTGGTGGCCCCCCTCGGCCCAGCGCACGATGGCGTCGAGCTCGGGGTACATCGGGCACACGAGGTCGGTGGCGTGATGGCCGTGGTCCCAGCCCTTCGTGAACACGGCCGGCTCGTAGTGCAGCGGCCGGCTCGGGTCGACCCGGCGCACCCACGCCGCGGCGGCGTCGTGGTTGGGGCCGTAGCCGCTCTCGTTGCCGAGGCTCCAGGCGATGACGCAGGCGTGGTTGGCGTCGCGCTCCACCATCCTGGCCACCCGCTCCAGCCAGGTCTCTCGGTAGGCCGGGTCGTAGGCCAGCAGCTCGTTCCAGGCGTGGCACTCGAGGTTGGCCTCGTCGACCAGGTAGAGGCCCAGCTCGTCGCAGAGGTCGAGCAACGCCGGGTCGTTCGGGTAGTGGCTGGCCCGCACCGCGTTCACGTTGTGCTGCTTCATGAGCACGAGATCGGCCCGAATGTCGTCGACGTCGACCGCCTTGCCCTTGTCGGGGTGGTGGTCGTGGCGGTTCACGCCCTGCACCGTGATCGGCACGCCGTTCACCCGCAGCAAGCCGTCGCGCACCTCGACCGCCCGGAAGCCGACGACCTGCACCACCGACTCCACCTCGGCGCCGGCCGCGTCGAGCAGCGTGAGCACGAGGCGGTAGCGCCGCGGCTCCTCGGCCGACCACGGCCGGACCCCGGGCACGTCGGCCGCCACCGAGGCCGTGAACCCGCGGAACAGGTAGGGCGAGGTCGCGGCGGCCACCTCGGCGGTGGCCTCGTGGAGGACGTCACCGGTGAGGGTCTCCAGCACGGCACGCACGGTCCACCCCCGGACGGGCTCGCCGTCGACCGGGGCCGGCACCACCCGGACCTCGGCCCGGACCGCCAGGGTCGCCTGCTCGCCGGTCCAGCCGGCGTCGACCCGGACCTGGCCGAGATGCACCGGGCCGCGCGCCTCGACGTGCACGCCACGGTGGAGGCCGGCCATCCACCAGTGGTCCTGGTCCTCCACGTGGCTGGCGGCCGACCACCGCACCACCACACAGCACAGCTCGTTGGCCCCCTCGGTCACGAGATCGGTGACATCGACCTCGGCCGCCAGGCGGCTGTCGGTGCTGCTGGCGGCGAAGGCCCCGTTGACGAAGACGTAGAGCACGCTCTCGGCCGCGCCGACGTGCAGCACGACGCGCCGCCCCGACCACGACGGCGGGACGGCGAACGTGGTGCGGTAGACGCCGGTCGGGTTGTCGTCGGGCACGGTGGGCGGCAGTCCCGGGAACGGCATCTGGATGTTCGTGTAGTGGGGCCGGTCCCACCCCTGGGTCGTCCAGTGGCCGGGGACGGTGATGGTCGGCCAGCCCGAGGCATCGCCGGTGACGTGGGCCGCCGACAGGTCGTCGGGCCGGTCGAGCAGCGTGAACCGCCAGGCGCCGTCGAGCGGCTGCTGCCACGGTGACGGACCGTCCCGGCGTGCTCCGGCAGCCGTGGGGTGGGCCACCAGGGGGACCCGCATGGGCAGTCGGTTGGTGGCGACGTGCGTGGGGTCGGCCCACGAGCGCCGGCCCGGCAGCACGCTCATGCTGCGAACTTACGGTGTCCCGTGGCGGGCGCCGGGCTCAGGGGTTCTGGCCGTGGACCCAGACGCGCATGCCGATCGGCATGAGGTCTTGCGCCCACACGAAGTCCATGAACGGCAGGCTCACCCGCACACACCCGTGCGACACCGGCCGGCTCGGGATGTTCGTCATCCCGTGCACGGCGATGCCGCCGTTGAAGTACTTGGGCCGGTAGATCTTGCCGAGGTCGCCCTCCCACCAGCCCTCTTCGCGATGGCGGTTGACCTTCCACCACCCGTTGGGCGTCACCGCGTCGCCCTCGAAGATCTCCGTGGGATCCTTGGCGCCTTGCTCGACGTAGGGCTTCTCGGACCCGGTCGAGGTGTTGACGGCCCACACGGTGCGGCCGTCACGGATCACGAACAGGATCTGGCGCGCCTTGTCGACCTCCACCAACGAGCCGCGGTTCGCCGTGGCGTACACGCGGTTGGGCGTGGTGTTGAGGAACTCCGCGGTGGGGAAGTCGACGGCACCGGTGGCCGGGCGTCCCGTGTACTTCTGGAACGCCATCACCGCCTGCGTGGTGGCGTGGCCGTAGCGACCGTCGACGGCGTCGACCCAGAAGCCGAGGTCGAGCAGGCGCTGCTGCAGGGCAACCACGGCGTCGCCACGTGCACCGGGCTTCACCGGTGACACGGCCACGAGCAGCGGGGGGGCGGGCTCCGGGAGCGCGGCCGGCGCCAAGGTGGTGACGGGCTCGGGCACGACGGTGGTGGTGGGAGCGGCGGTGGTGGGCGGCGGCGTGGTGGAGGGCGCGTCGATGGTGCCGCTCGTCGGGCGGGCGATCGTGGTGCGAGGCGGCGCCGTCGGGGTGACGAGGGTGGGCGCCGAGGTGTCGACCGGGGACGTGCCGGACGCACCGGCGGTGCTCACGGCTACTCCGGCGTCGACCGCGCAGCCGGTGCCGAGCAGCACGAGCGCGGCCGACCCGAGCGTCACCAGCAGCCACTTCCGTTCCACGAACGCGCAGCGTAGGCGCTCCCCCACCGGAATCCTCGGCACGACAGAAGGTTCGCCGGGACGACCCGCTCGGGCGGGCCGGCTCAGGCGGGCTCGTGGCCGGGGGGCAGCTCGAACCAGACCGTGAGCCCGTACTTCACGCCCGCCTCCAGCGGGCGGGTGCGGTGGGGATGGGTCACGAGCGAGGGCCACACGACGAGGTGACCGACGGGCAGGTCCGCGTTCGACCATCCCTGGCGAGGGAACTCGAGCTCGGCACCCTCGTAGCCCTCGTTGAGCTTCAGCGACGCCGACAGCTGGGCGACGTCGTGGTGGAGGCGCAGCTCGTCCTGCCCGCCGGGCGCGTACTTGATGACGAAGGCATCGCGCAGCCCGTGGTACTCGACCAGCGGCCACCGCCCCTGCAGCAGCGGCAGGAGCCGGACGGCCAGATCGTCCTCGAGGTGGGCGAACAGCCGCGGGCTGATGGCCGCCAGCGAGATCTCGTGCCCTGGCACCGGGTCGTGGTCGTCGGCGGCGAACGCGCCGACCGCCTCGGCCGCCCGCACGACCGTGGCACAGAACGCCGGCGTCCAGAACGGCACGGCGACGATCTCGCCGGCCACCTCCGTCAGCCCGGCGGCCAGGCCGGGGTCGGCGGCGTCGTCGTAGTGCAGGAGGCGGGCCAGGTCACGCGAGCCGGGGTCGGCCAGCTCGGCGTCGAGCGCGGCCAGGGTGGCCTCGTCGGCGGTGGTCACGACCACGGGACGGGTGCCCGTGACCACGTCGAGGAGGCGGCCGTTGAGCGCCACGGTGGTCGGGTGGCGGCCGTCGACGTGGGTGTGGAGACCCCCGACGTCGGCGAGCTCGGGGGCGGCCGTCAGCAGGGCGGGGCGGGCCAGCACCAGCGGGCCGGGCCGCCGCAGCGGCGGCGCGCCACACTCGGCGTAGGCCCGCAGCACCTCCCCCGGCGAGCCGAGGACGCGGGCCCGGCCGGCCGGCACGACGAGCGCGAGGCGCGTCGGCGCCAGCTCGTCGGCCAGCGACGCCAGCCGGGCGTCGACATCGAGCGCCTCCACCACCACGAGGTGGTCGCTGAGCACGTGGTCGGCCGACGGCCCCGGCCCCGGGTGGGCCAGGACCGGCGCCAGCGAGAAGCCGTCCAGCTCCACGCGGGCGAGGTAGGCCTCGAGCGGCACGAGCTCGGGCGGGAACTCGTCGAGCAGGACCTGCGCCGCGTCGGGGGTGACGACGTAGGCGGCCCCGGTCATGTGCTCGTCGAGGTGGACGAGATCCCAGGCCGGCAACCCCGGCAGCGCCTCGGCCAGCGCGGCGGCGACGTCACCCACGAGGCGGACCCCGGCGTCGAGCACGACCACCGGCTCGCCGAGGAGCACCACCTGCTGCCACGCGGCCTCGTGCCCGAGCAAGCGGGCGGCCTGGTACGCGCTGAGCGTGCGCCCGTCGTGACCGACCCAGCCGGGGTCGACGCTGCGGTCCCACACCGCCAGCAGGTCGTGGCCCACGTCGGCCGGTGCCGGGCCGACCGCCACCATGCCGGTGAGACCGGCGGCGTGGAGCTCATGGGCCTGGGCACCAGCGGCGGCGACCGCGCCGTCACCGAGCGCCACCACCACGGAGTGCACGGCGTCAGCCCTTCCGGCTGATGGTCGAGAGCCGGTCGAGCTGGTCACGGGTCCCGATGGCGATCATCACGATGCCGCCCCGCAGCACGGTGGCCGGATCAGGGTTCGACGTGAAGCCGACGTCGTCGCGCAGGGCGAGGATGAGCGCACCGGTGCGGTCGCGGATGTGGGCGTCACGCAGGCTGGCGCCGGAGAGCTCGGAGCCCTCCTCCACGACGAGCTCCTCCAGCCGGAACTCGAGGCCGCCCTCCCGGTTGACCACCTCGAGGAACTCCGCGACGTTGGGCTGCAGCGTGAGCGCGGCCATGCGGTCGCCGCCGATGCGCTGCGGGTTGACAACCCGATCGGCCCCGGCCTGCAGGAGCTTGGTGTCGGCGTTCTCGTCGCGAGCCCGGGCCACGATGAACAGCTTGGGGTTGAGCGCCCTCGCACTGAGGGCGACGTAGAGGTTGGCGGCGTCGTTGTCGAGCGCGGCGACCAACGTGACGGCCCGGTCGACCCCGGCGGCTTGCAGGACGGCGTCGTCGGTGGCGTCGCCGGCCACGTGCGCGTAGCCGGAGTCGGCCACGCGCTCGAGCTCCCGGTCGATCACCACGACGTCGCGGCCGGCCCTGGCCACCTGCGCGGCGATGGTGCGCCCCACCCGGCCGAGGCCACACACCACCACGTGCCCGGACAGCTCGGCGATGCGCTTGCTCATGCGCCGCTCCGCCAGAAGGAGCTGGATGCGTCGCTCGACGAGCACCTTGACGAGCACCCCGGCGGCGTAGAACGCCGACGCCACCCCGAGCGCGATGAGAGCGATGCCGAAGGCCCGGCGGCCCGGGCCGTACGGGCCATCGATCTCGCCGTAGCCGACCGTGGCCACCGTGGTGACGGTCTGGTAGAGCGCGTCGAGCAGCGACAGGCCGAGCAGCGTGTAACCGGCCGTACCCACGACCACCGGCAGCAGGAGCAGCAGGACGGCGCGGCGTATCTCATGCCAGAGTCCCATCCGTGGCCGTCAGGGGGTGGGGCCCTTCGGCCCGCCGAGCGGCGTGGGCAGTGGGCCCTGCGGCGCCACGTTCTTCGGCACAGTGATCCTGCGCTTGCCCGGCGGCGTGGTGCCCGACGACGAGAACAGGGCGATGGCGACGAGGAAGGCGACGAGCCCGACGGCGAACGCCACGACGCCGACCGGGAAGATCCACGGCAGGTACAGCTCCACCTTGGCTCGCACGTCGAGGGGCACGGCGCCATCGGGGTTGGCGATCACCAGGCGGAACGAGCCGTCCTGCAGGTCCCAGTCGAGCCGCTGCGGGCCCTCGCCCACCGTCTGGACGTCCCAGAACGGCTCGCCGGTGGGGTCGCGGGGCGCGCCGAAGCCGGCCACCGGGAGCAGCTCGACGCGCAGCGGATCGTTCTCGACGCTCGTGATCACGTCGTGGGTCGTGCCCAGCAAGTAGGCGTCGACCTCCGGGGTGGGTCCGACCCCGATGAAGACCGGGCGCCCGGTCGCCACCGGCTCGACGACCACCGTGAGCGTGCCGACGCCGAACTCGACCGGCGCCGCCTCCTCGAGGGTGGCCGGCTCGCTGACGAGGGCCGACGAGGAGCCGGTGATCGTGCCGGTGCTCGACTCGAAGCGACCGTCGGTCCCGAAGAACCACACGACCCCGACGCCGGCGGCCAGCGCGCCGAAGCAGACGGCCAGCGCCAGCAGCCCGAGCACGATGTAGACGACGCGTCGCACGCCACCTCCCTCTCGGCGCGGACCCTAGCCCCGAGCGGGCCGAGACCTGCGACGACGCGCGCCGCGGCGTCTAGGGTCTCGCACCCGTGGGCCTGTTCGGGAACCTCGCCAACCGCGTGCGCCGCCGACCGACACCGGTCAAGCCGAAGCAGGTGCTGCGCCTGGTCTACGAGCCACGCCACGACGGCGACGCCGACCCGGGTGAGGTGGTGTGGACCTGGGTGCCCTACGAGGAGGACCCGAAGCAGGGGAAGGACCGACCCGTGCTCGTCATCGGGTTCTTCGGCACCGCCCTGGCCGTGCTGCCGCTGACGTCGAAGGACCACACCGACCGGCCCGACTGCGTCGAGCTCGGCTCGGGCGCGTGGGATGCCAGCGGGCGCCCGAGCTACGTGAAGCTCGACCGCCTGCTGAAGGTCGACCACGGCAGGGTCCGTCGGGAGGGCGCCACCCTCGACCGCGAGCGGTTCGACGAGGTCGTGCGGGCGTTCAAGGACTACACCGCCGCCGGCGGCCGCTGACGGCCGGCGGCCACCGGCCGCCCGTAACCTCGCGCTCGTGCCCGCCCGCCCGCTCGCCGTCGCCGCTGCGCTCGTGCTGCTCGGCGCCTGCGGCGCGTCGGAGGCGGCCGGGCCGGCTGCCCCGCCCGTGCCCGTGGCCGGTCCGGCCGGAGCGGAGCCTTCGCCCACCAGCTCGGCGGCGACCACGGCGGCGGCCACCACCGAGGCGCCGACCACCGTCGCCCCCACCACGGCGGCGCCGACCACGCTGCCGGCTCCGGCGCTGGCCCCCGGCGAGACCCTTCCCGAGCTGGTGGCGCCCATCGACCCGCCCTCCGGCAGCGGCCCGGTGCCCACCGATCCGGTGCGCCTGCCCGACAACCCCTCGCGCCCCGTCGGCGTGCCGCTGCTCCCCGGCGAGCAGGGCTACCTGTCGTGCCAGGTGTCGATCGTCGGCGACTCGCTCACCGTCGCCGGCAGCGGCGCCCTCGCCGACGCGCTGCGGGCCAACGGCTGCGCCGCTGTGAGCATCGCGGCCAAAGGTGGCGCCAACACGCGCTACGGCGTGCGACTGGCCACCGACCTGCGCGACGCCGGGCTCCTCACCAGCGTGGTGCTCGTGAACATGGGCACCAACGACTGCGCCGCCGACGCCCGTGAGATCGACGGCGCCATCGACGAGATGATGCGCGTCCTCGGGCCCGACCGCCTCGTCGTGTGGCCGACCACGAACATCTCCCGCACCACCCCCTACTGCGAGCCCAACGGCGACCTGCTGGCCAACGAGCGCATCCTGGCCGCCGGGAGCCGCTACGCGAACATCCGCAACGTCGACTGGTGGGGTGTCGCCGACCAGCATCCCGAGTGGCACCCCGACGGCGTGCACCACAACCGCGAGGGCATGCGGGCCTGGGCCTACGTGCTGGCCACCGGCGTGTCGCAGGCGGTCACCGCCGGCTAGCTCAGCCGTCCCAACGGACCGTCCCGAGGGCCTTGTCGACCATGCCCCGGATGCGGTCGGCCTGGGCCGGGTAGTTGCCGTTCACCGTGACGGCCCAGGTGATCCCGTCGGCGCGGTGCACCACCATCGAGCGGGCGTTCTCGAGCGTGCCGGTGTGGCCCCAGGCCGTGCCGTTGTCCCATTCGATGAGGCCGAGGCCGTACCAGACGTCGGGCTTCGTGAACGCCACCGGCGGGCGGGCGTGCATCTGCAGCGCCGACGCCGGCGTCAGCAGCTTCGGGCCGGGCTTGGCCGGGTCGAGCGCGTCGACGATGGTCACGAGGTCGACCGGCGTGCCCACCCACGCCCCTGCGGCACCGAGCGCCTCCATGAACTTGCGGGTCGGCGTGGTGGGGTGCAGCACGTCGCCGTCCTGGAAGTCGAACGTGCCGGCCATGCGCATGTCGTTGATGCCGAGGGGGCGCAGCACCAGCTCGTCGACCACGTCGGCGTAGGGCCGCCCGGTGACCTGCTCCACCAGCAGGCCGAGGAGGCAGAAGTTCATGTTGGCGTAGTTGTAGGTGGAACCAGGTTCGGTGGCGAGGCGCCGGCTCAGACCACGGATCCCTGCGGCCGTGCAGTCGTCGACCAGCCCGCCGAAGAACGTCCGCTCGTACTCGGGGAAGCCCGACGTGTGGCCGAGGAGGTGGCGCACCGTGACCGACTCCATGCGAGGGTCGCCGATCGGGGTGCCGAGCGACGCGGCCAGCGCGCCGAGCACGGGCGAGTCGATCGAGAGCACGCCCTGCTCGGCGAGGCGCATCACGGCGATCGCCGTGATGGTCTTGGAGATGCTGGCGATGCGAAACGTGCTCGACAGCCGTACCGGCTCGCCCGTGAACGGGTCGGCGGCGCCGTAGGCCTGCACGTGCACGAGGCGTCCGTCCTTGGCGACCGCCACCGAGGCGGCCATGGCGCCGTGGCCGAGCAGCGACTGACGCAGCGACGCGTCGAAGTCGGCGAAGCCGCTGCCGGCCGGCAGCGGGGCAGCCACTGCCGGAACGCTCGTGGGCGCGAACGGGGGCAGCGTGCCGTCGACCATCGGCGGGTGCGACGGTGCGGGGGCCTTCGGCTGCACCGGCGCGGTCGCCGCCGGCATCGTGGGCGGCGCGGGGAGCGTGGTGGGCGGCGCCGCGGTGCCCGTGGCGATGGCATCGGCGGCCGCCTTCACCGGGTCGGTGATCGCCGGGTCGGCCGAAACGGTGGTCGGGTCGGTGGGGTCGGAGGCGTCGGCGCCGGCCCCACCGCAGGCGGCCATCGTCGGCAGGGTGAGCAGCAGCGCGCCGACCAGTGCCGACCGTCTGCGCCCTGGGTGTCGCCGCCGTCGCACGCCTGCCAGTCTCACCGACGCCGGCGCCCCTGACCGGGCATCCCCTCCGACAGGCGGCGCTACGGTCCGGCATCGTGCGCGCCGTCGTCTGCCACGCCTTCGCCCCGGTTGACCAGCTCGTCGTGGAGGAGCGGCCGTCGCCCCCCTGCCCGCCCGATGCCGTGCGCGTGGCGGTGCGGGCCTGTGGGGTGAACTTCGTCGACGGGCTGTTCGTGCAAGGCCGGTACCAGATCAAGCCGCCCCTGCCCTTCACGCCTGGCGGGGAGATCGCCGGCGTGGTCACCGAGATCGGTTCCGACGTCGCCGGCGTCGGGGTCGGACACCGGGTGCTGGCCAGCGTGGGCCTCGGCGGCTTCGCCGACGAGGTGGTGGTGCGGGCCGCCCAGGCCGTCGCCATCCCCGATGCCTTGTCCGACGGGCAGGCGGCCACGTTCGTGCAGAGCTACCTCACCGGGCTCTTCGCGCTGCGCGAGCGTGCCCACGCGCGGGCGGGGCAGTCGCTGCTCGTGCTCGGCGCCGGTGGTGGCGTGGGCCTGGCCGCCGTCGACCTCGGTCGGATGCTCGGCCTCCAGGTGATCGCGGCCGCCTCCAGCGAGGCGAAGCGGCGGGCGGCCCTCGACCAGGGCGCGCAGGCCGTCATCGACACGAGCACCGAGGACCTGAAGGACCGGGCTCGCGAGCTGTCGGGGGGCGGCGTGGACCTCGCCTACGACCCCGTCGGTGGCGAGGCGGCCGAGCAGGCACTGCGGGCGCTCGGCGAGGACGGCCAGCTCGTCGTGATCGGCTTCGCGTCCGGCACCATCCCCCGCTTGCCGGCCAACCAGGTGCTGCTGCGCAACCGGCGGGTGACCGGCGTCGACTGGGGCGCCTGGGCCATGCGCCACCCGGGCGAGAACCGGGCGCTCCTCGCGGAGGTGCTGGCGGCCATCGAGGCCGGGCGCCTCTCGCCGGTCGAGCCGCAGACCTACCCGCTCGACCACGTGGCCCGCGCGCTCACCGACCTCGCCGAACGGCGGGTGGTGGGCAAGGTGGCGCTCGTGCCGTGAGCGCTACCGGGAGGCCCGCTCGTCGAGCAGCGCCCGCACCCGCCGGCCCAGCTCCAGCGGGTCGACCGGCTTCACGAGCAGCTCGTCGGCGTCGGTGACACCGGCCTGGCGGGCCCGCTCGGCGTAGCCGGTGAGATAGAGCACGGGCAGACCGGGGCGGTCGAGCGCGAGGCGGTCGTGCAGCTGGGGCCCGGTGCCGCCCGGCATCACCACGTCGGAGACGAGCAGGTCGAGGGGCGGGCCATGGCGGGCCGCCTCGATCGCCGTCCGGGGGCAGTCGGCCGACAGCACGTGGTAGCCGAACTCGGTCAGCACCTGGGCCAGCAGCTCGCGCACGTCGGTGTCGTCCTCGGCGAGGAGCACCGTCTCGTCACCGCCGCGCAGGGGCGCCGGCCGCTCGCCCGGCTCGACCCGCTCACCGAGCGGGTCGCACGGCAGGCGCACGTCGACGGTGGTGCCCTCTCCCAGGCGGCTCGTGATGTCGACCGTGCCGCCGAGCGAGCGGACGATGCCGTAGACCGTCGACAGGCCGAGGCCAGTGCCCTGCTCGGGGGCCTTGGTGGTGAAGAACGGCTCGAAGGCCGAGGCGAGGGTGGCCTCGTCCATGCCGCGGCCGTTGTCCTTCACGACGAGGTGCACGACCGACTCGGCGCCGGGCGCCTCGGCGCCCACCACGGTGACGGTGATGGCCAGGCGGCCACCGTCGGGCATGGCGTCACGAGCGTTGAGCACGAGGTTCATGACGACCTGCTCGAGCTGGCTGCGGTCGCAGGAGACCGGCGCGTTCACGGTGTCGAGCAGCACCTGCAGCACGATGTCCTCGCCGATCACGCGGCGGAACAGCCGCTCGAGATCGCACACCACGGCGCTCACGTTCACCACGCTGCGGGGCCCCGACGGTGGGCGGCCGAACAGCAGGAGCTGGCGGGTGAGGTCGGCGGCCCGCTCGGCCCCCCGCAGCACCTCGTGCAGGTGACGCTCGACGGCCGGGCTGCGGCCCTCACGCTCGAGGCGGTCGAGGGCGAGCGTCGTGTGACCCATGATCGCCTGGAGGATGTTGTTGAAGTCGTGGGCGACGCCACCGGCGACTCGCCCGAGCGACTCGAGCTTCTGCGACTGGACCAGGCGCGACTCGAGGTGCTCCACCTGGGCCAGCAGTGCGTCGGTGTCGTTCGGCTCGCCGGAATCCTGGGCGCGCACGTCGACCTCGGTCACAGCGCGGAGGTTACCGGTGGGGGAAGCGTGGCGTCGTGGACCGTCACCAGGGGTCGAGCGCCACCGGTGTGAGCACGACCGTGTGGGCTCCGGCGTCGGCCAGCGCGTCACGGCCGGGCGCCGGGTCACCGACCAGCGCCAGCAGGTGCACCCACTCGTCCGGCACGGCCGCCGGGTCGGCACCGCCCGCTCGCCAGGCGTCGACGTCGGCCTGGATGCCCAGGGGCAGCCGCTGCACGTCGTTGCGGGCCTTCGCCAGGGCGCGCGCGACCGTTGGACGCACGTCGTCGAGCGTCGGGCCCCACCACGCGAAGACCGTGACGCGATGGGGGCCCGGCGCCGCGATCTGCTCGACGGCCCATCGCACGTAGGCAGGCGACGAGCCCTCGGCCAGGATCGTGCCGTCGGCGACCCGGCCCGCCACGGCCAGCGAGCGTGGGCCCCGCACACCGAGCGACACCGGTGGAGCGACCGCGGGTGGGTGGTCGAGCCGCACGGCGTCGAGATGGACGTGGCGCCCGTGCACGGTGACCCGCTCGCCAGCAAGGAGGCGCCGCACCGCCACGGCCACCTCCTCGAGCGCGGCCAGCTGGCTCTCGGGGAACGCACCGACCTGGCGCATCCAGTCGGCCACACCGTGGCCGAACCCGGGCAGGACACGGCCGGGGTAGAGCCGCTCGATCGTGGCCAGCTCCATCGCGGCAAAGGCCGGGTTGCGGGCCACGGCCGGGAGGATGCCCATGCCGACGGTGAGCGAGTCGGTGGCGGCCAACGCCGCCACCGCCGACGACGGCCCGGCGGCGAAGAAGCAGTCCTCGACCACCCACAGCTCGTCGAACCCGGCCGCCTCGGCCGCCCGGGCGAAGGGGCGGAGGTCTTCCGGGGGGCGGGCGCAGGGGAACTGGACGCCGGTGCGCGCGGTCATGCCCCCATCGTGGCGCGCGCGCCGGGCGACGCGCCGCCGTGCCGCCTCGGGTAGCACATCGCATGGCGGCACGGCGGACGGCGCGGCCTCGCCTCGCAACAGCGCAGCAGCGGCCGGCCAAGTCGTCGAGCGGCGGGACGCCAGCGCCGGGCTCGACGCCCTCAGACCTCGCCCGGCTCCATGAGCGGCTCGTCGTGGGGGCTGGGCTTGCCCTCCTTGACGTAGCCGTAGATCATGCGGGCGGCCACCACGAGCAGCAGCGTGGCGAACAGCACGTTGGAGAGCGAGTCGGACAGCCGGTCGGAGATGACGCCGCCGGCCACCGCCGACACGATGCCGGCGCCTCCGAGGATCATCGCCACCCGAAGGTCGGCGTTCCTCTTCTTGCGGTTCCGCCAGGTGCCCATGATGGCCGTCGGGATGATCACGGCCACCGAGGTGCCCTTGGCCAGCACCGGCGCCATGTGGAACAGCACCACCATGGCCGGCACCATCACGATGCCGCCGCCCACGCCGAGCAGACCGGCCAGGACGCCAGACGCGAGGCCCAGCACGACCAAGCCGATCACGGTGGCGACGCTCAGCTCGCCACGGCCGGCCGCCTCGGTGTCGATGAACAAGCGGACGGCCGTGACCACCAGCAGCGCTGCGAAGGCGTAGCCGAGCACCCGCTCGGGCAGCACGTGGAGGAGCTTGGTGCCGAGCACGGCACCGGTCACGGCGCCCACGGCGATCCAGAACGCCACCGGCCAGTCGACGTTGCCATTGGCCCAGTACGTGGCCAGGCTGGCCACCGAGATCGGCAGCACGGCGGCTAGCGACGTGCCGTGGGCCAGGCGCTGCTCCATCTTCAGCACCAGCACGAGGGCCGGCACGATGAGGATGCCGCCACCCACGCCGAAGAGACCCGAGAGGAAGCCGGCCGCCAGGCCGACGAGGGCGATGCGCACGATGTCGTGCTGGCCGGTGGCGCGCGCAGCGCCGGTGGTGGGGGTGGTCATGCCATGTCCTCCTGGCGTATCCGACCCAGCATGGCGCGAACTGCCCGGGACTCGTCTCCACGAGCGGTGGCTCCTCGGTGCGGCAGCGATCCCGCACGAGCGGGGTGCGGGTCTGAAAGCGGCAGCCCCGTGGCGGCTCGATCGGGTTCGGGATCTCCCCGACCGTTGCCATCGACCTGCACCGTGTGATCGGATCACCGTTCGTCGGCCCCGACGGGGACCACGAGGGGGAGCCATGTACACGAAGATCGTGGTCGGCACGGACGGTTCGGACACGGCCTCGCAGGCGGTCCTGCACGCGGCGAACCTCGCCCGCACCTTCGGCGCCACCCTGCACCTCGTGAGCGCGTACAAGCGTCCCGGCTCGGTCGCCGCGCTCGCCGCCGCCCCCGAGGCCATCCTCACCGTCGACGACAGCCAATGGCGCTACGCCGCCGAGAGCGAGACCACGAAGATGCTCGACCAGGCGGCAGCCAGCTTCGGTGACGTGAAGGTGGTCACCCACGTCGAGGCCGGCGACCCGGTCCGCGCCATCTGCTCGGTGGCCGACGTGGTGGGGGCCGACCTCGTGGTCGTCGGCAACAAGGGCATGAAGGGTGCCCGCCGCCTCCTCGGAAGCGTGCCGAACTCCGTGGCCCACAGTGCCCCGTGCAGCGTGCTCGTCGTGGAGACCACCGGGAGCTGAGCGGCGAACACCGCGCGGGTGTTCGGTGCGGTGGCAGCCTCGCCGGTACCGTGGCGGCCGATGTCGACCGGGGAGCGCAGGCCACGCCGGCGGACGTCGACGTCGAGCTTCGGCGTCGGCGCCCGCGAGAGCCACGACGCCACCGCCTTCTACGAGCGCTTCCGACCGCCCACGCTCTCCACCGACGACCAGGTGGCGCCGCCGCTCCCCGTCGCCGAGCCGTTCGTGGCGGGCGATTCCCGGCACATGGCCGCGGTGGCCGACGCGTCGGTCGCCCTCGTCGTCACGTCGCCGCCCTACTTCGCCGGCAAGCGCTACGAGGAAGAGCTCGAGCGCGACGGCGTCCCGTCGTCGTACCTCGAGTACCTCCAGATGCTCACCGACGTGTTCGCCGACTGCGTGCGGGTGCTCGAGCCGGGTGGGCGCATCGCGGTCAACGTGGCCAACCTCGGCCGCAAGCCCTACCGCAGCCTCTCGGCCGACGTGATCCGCATCCTCGAGCACGACCTCGGGCTGCTCCTGCGGGGCGAGCTGATCTGGCAGAAGGGCGAGGGTGCCAGCGGGTCGTGTGCCTGGGGGTCGTTCCGCCGCGCCGCCAACCCGGTGCTGCGCGACGTCACCGAGCGGGTGGTGGTGGCCAGCAAGGGGCGCTTCGACCGGGCCCGCACCCCCAAGCAGCGCAAGGCCGAGGGCCTGCCGTACGAGAGCACGGTGCTCACCGAGGACTTCACGTCGCTCACCCTCGACCTCTGGTCGATCCCGCCGGAGAGCGCGCAGCGCGTCGGCCACCCGGCACCGTTCCCGGTGGAGCTGCCCGAGCAGCTGATCCGGCTCTACACCTACGCCGACGACCTCGTCCTCGACCCGTTCATGGGCAGCGGCTCCACGCTCGTGGCGGCGGCCCGCCTCGGCCGCCGCTACGTCGGCTACGACCTCGACCCCACCTACGTCGACATCGCCCGCCGGCGGGTGGCCGACGGGCTGGCCGCCACGCCCGTCGACCCCCTGCGGGCTGCTGCGCTCGCCGAGGGCCGCTCGGCTTCGGCGGTCGCCGCGTCGGCGCTGGTCGAGGCCGGCTTCACCATCACCGGAACCAGCCGGCGGCTGCGGGGCAGCGGGCTCGTGGTGCCCTTCACCGCCGACGACCGTGCCGGCGCCGGCTGGTGCTTCGAGCTGGCCGGACCGTTCACGAGCCGCCGCGGCGGTCTCGCCCGTACGGAGGTGGCCTGGCGCACCCTCGGGCGGGTGGCCGCCCTGCGGGGGCGGCGCCCCGACACGCCGGTGGTGGTGCTCACCACCGAGCTGCCCCGCCGCGGCAGCGAGGCCGACGCCGGCCTGCGAGCCGCTGGTCCCCACCTCGTCCACGACGTGGTCGACGTGCTGTCGAGCGACGGCCGGGCCCGCCTGGCCGCCTATGCCGCCGGGTCACGGGAACCGCGGACCGGCTTCTGGACCGAGCGCGACCTGGCCGGCTGACCGGGACCTCTGCCCCTCCCGGCCGGTGGCAGCCGGGGGGATGCTCAGGGCACGACAGAGGAGGTGCCCATGAGCGCGGAGCGTGTGTGGACGGTGACCATCGCGTTCACCGAGGACGACGACAAGACCCGGGCCGATGCCCTCATGCAGGGCGGCCCCATGGAGCTGCGGGGCTGGGGCCGGGCCCGACGCAACCCGGAAGATCCCGACGTCCCGGCCGTCGGCGAGGAGGTGGCCGCGTCACGGGCGCTCGTCGACCTGGCCCACCACCTGCTCGAGCAGGCTGCCCACGCCATCGAGAGCTGGGAGGGCCACCCGGTCCAGCTCGACCGTTGAGCCCGAACGCGGGCGCTCCCCGCCACAGCGGGGAGCGCCCGTCGTCGCGTCAGGAGGTGACGCTCAGGTGAGGGTCATGGTCAGCGTGCGGGTGACGCCGCCGGCGAAGGTGAAGGTCAGCGTGACCAACCCCTTCACGTTCTTGGGCGTCTTCCACGCGTACTGGTAGAGGTCGGTCCACGGGTCGTAGCTCAGCGAGCCGACGGCGCTCATGGTCGTCGAGCCCTTCGTCCAGAAGGGAGGCACGCTGAACACGTCCATGCCCCGGTCGCCGCCGAGCGAGAACCGCACCGGCACGGCCGCGCCGGCCTTGGCCGTCGTCCGGTCGCCGCTCGGGTAGAGCTGGCTCACTGGGTGGACGACGTGGCTGGTCGTGGCGTTCGCCGTGCGACCACCGGCATCGGTGACGGTGACCGTCACGGTGTAGGTGCCCGGCATCGCCCAGGTGTGCGGCACGCTGCACGTGCGACCGGTGGCCGGCGCCGTTGCCGGCATGGTGCCGTCACCGGCGTCGAACGTGCACTCGTGCGGGTCGTGGGCGAACGAGCCGGAGAACGCCGCTGCCACCGTCGTCGGCTGCTCCTGCGACGAGGGCTCGGGCGTGACGGTCACGGACCGGACGTCCGGCACGACCGCAGTGAAGGCCAGGCGGCCCTCGATGGCCGGTGCGATCGGCGCCGTCTGCTCCTGCACGTACTCGATCACGGCGTCGCGCACGTAGTACTGCGTGTCGGCCGCGATCTGGCCGAGCGGCCACAGCGTGGTGCCGCTGTCGCTGAAGTTGCAGGCACCGGCGGCGAGGTAGTTGACCGTCGACACCCGGTAGTAGGTCGACGCGTCACCGAAGTCGACGGGCACGCCGCCGATCCGCAGTGCCGACACGTTGTTTCCGTTCGGCATGCTCGGGTAGCTGTCGTGGTACACGATCTGGTTGCCGGCATCGGTGTCGAGCATGCAGGTCGTGTAGTACGAGTACCCGCCGTAGCCGGGGACGTACTTGTAGAAGTAGTAGTTGCGATAGGACCGCTCGAGCACGGTCTTCAGCTGCGGCCCGTTCATCTCCAGCACCACGAGCGAGTTCTCGTAGGGCATGGCGGTGAACATGTCCGACACCTTGAGGGTGTACGGCGTGGCGAGCGTGGCCGTGTCGGCGATCCTCCGGTTGGTCATGGCGCCCGACAGGTGGACGTCGACCGGGATGCCTTCGGACTCGAGCTTCCAGACGGAGGCGTCGGCCTGCAGGTTGGCACCGTTGGTCTCCTGCGTGAAGGCGTCGTTGGTGTCGATCGGCACGGTGGTCTGGCCGATCTCGGTGTTGTTGTAGGCGGTGATGAGCGCCTGGTACGGCGCCACGAGGGCGACCGTCTCGGGGTCCTCGGGTGTGTCCGACGCTACGGCCAGGTAGCGCCCGGCCGCCGACACGGTCTCGTAGCCGCCCGATCCGTCGGGCAGGAGGCCGAGCACGACCTCGCCGAGGTACGTGTTGTACCGGTAGGCCTGGCTGACGAGCACCGGCTCACCGTCGGGGCCGGCCACGAAGGTGGGCAGGAACTTGTAGGCCCCGAAGCCGGTGTCGGGCCGGGTGTGGCTGTGCCCGCCGATCACGGCGTCGACGCCCGGTACCTCGGCGGCGAAGTAGGTGTCGACGTTGGTGTCGACCTCGACGCTCGCCGGGTTCTCGGTGAAGCCGATGTGCGTGAGGGCGATCACCACGTCGTTGCCGGCCTGCAGGGTCGGGGCGTGGTCCTTCCCGGCCTGGATCGGGTCGGTGAAGATGAGCCCGGCGATGTTGCTCGGCAGCTCGTAGCTCGGCACGCGGTGGTTGCCGATGCCGAGGATGGCGACGTCGATGCCGTCGACCGTCTTCACGACGTAGGGCTCGACCGGAACCTCGACCAGGCCATAGGCATCGGTGTCGGTGAGGTTGGCCTGCAGGATCGGGAAGTCGGCCTGCGCCAGCGTCTTGAACACCTCGGATCCGAAGTTGAACTCGTGGTTGCCGAGCGTCATGGCGTCGTAGCCGACGGCGTTGAACGCCTTGACGAGCGGGTTGATGCTCAGCTCGGGCGGCAGCACGGTGCCGTCGGCGGCGTAGCCCAGGCCGGCCGACTTGAAGTAGTACATCGTCGAGTCGCCCTGGATGTTGTCGCCGGCCGACACGAGCAGCGTGCGGCTCGGGTTGTGCAGCCGCTCCTGCTCGATCAGCGTGACGAGCTGGCTGTAGCCGACCGTACTGCCCGACTTCAGCAGACGGCCGTGCGAGTCGTTGTGGTGGAGCACCGTGAGCGGCACGACCTCGCCCGCCTCGTGGCTGTCGTCGCCGTCACCGTTGCGGGTGATGCGGCCGTCGAGCTGGCCGTTGCCCAGCGGGCCGCGGTAGGGGCTCGCCATCGTGTAGCTGGCCGCCACGTAGGCGTTCACGAGGTTCAGCTGGTCGCCCCAGTACGAGATGTTGGTCATGTACTTGAAGGGCGTGAAGCCGTCCTGGCCGGCAGGGGCCAGGAACTCGTTCGTGGCCACCTTGTAGGTCTTGGAGGCCTCGAGCGGCTGCCACGTGTCGGACGCCTTGTCGAAGACCTCGATGTCGTAGGCACCCCAGGCGTAGGGCTGGGGGCCCGGCAGGCTGTCGCTGTAGCGGAAGAACTTGTAGCGCACGCCCGACGGCTGCAGGGCGCCCTTGAAGAGGGTGGCCGACTGCTGCAGCAGGTCGTGGATCTGCGCGCCGGTCATCTCGCCGATGGCGGTCGCGTTGCCGAACGGCAGGATCGAGTACATCTGGCCGTAGGTCAGCAGCATCGGGTCGTGCGACCACAGCCCCACCTTGCTGCAGTCAGCGGCAGCGCTGCTCCACACGTAGGTGCCGGATCCGGGTGGGTCCTCCTTGTCGCACCAGTCGGCACGCAGGCCGCCGGAGTTGTTGAACACCATGTCGGCGTCGTTGGCCGAGCTGGCGTCGGTGTTGAGGGCTCCGTAGATGGCGTCGTCGACGAAGCTCCCCATCATGTTGTCGCCGTTGTAGTCACGGCCGAGGTCGACCTGGACGTAGCCCACCGGCGTGTTGATCAGCGCCTGATAGGCCAGGTCGGACGCGTAGTCGTCGACGAGGGCCTTGATGGTGGGGTCTTCGGACGCGCTCGTCGCCACGACGAGACGGGTCCATCTGATCGACACGGCATCCGTGTCAGGGCTGAACGTGACGTCGGCCCTGCCCACCTTCCGCCCGGCGTAGTGGGCCTGCACGACCGCGGTTCCACCCACCATCGTCGCGGCAGTGAGGTCGGTGTGGCTGTGGGCACCGATGATCAGGTCCGCCGGCTTGCTGGCATCGTTGAGCTTCTGGGCCAGCGTCTTGTCGCCGTAGACCGCGACGCCGTAGCCGTAGCCGCCGTCGTTGAAGCCGTTGTGGCTCAGCACCACGATCACGTCGGATGCGGCGTCGACGGCGTCGTAGTAGTGGAGGATCGACTCGGCCGGGTCACGGAAGCACAGGCCCTCGGTGGCCGAGGCGATCGTGATGAAGGGTGTCTCGACGGAGCTGACGCCGATCACCCCGACGTCCACGGTGTTCGGCGCCGTGCCGACCGTGAGGATCTCGTAGGGCGTGACCGACGCGTTGAACGGCGTCCACGTGCAGGCGCCGCCGGCGTCCTTCGTCGTGACGTTGGCCGCCACCATCTGCATGGGTTGCTCGTCAGCAGTGGCCGCGGCTTCGGCCTGAGCGATGCGGTCACCCAGGACGGTCTGGCCCCAGTCGAACTCGTGGTTGCCGAGCGTCGCGGCGTCGTAGCCGAGCGTCCGGTAGTAGTCGATGGTCGGCAGCCCCTTCTGCAGGTTGGAGAGGAGGCTGCCCTGCATGATGTCGCCACCGTCGAGCAGCAGCACGTTCTCGGGGCCGACCGCGTCGCGCACGTCGTTGACGACGTGCGCGACGCGCGCTGCGCCCGGGTTGCTCCCGGCCGCCTCGAGGTTGCCGTGGAAGTCGTTGGTGTGAAGGATCGTGAACGAGATCGGGTCGGCCGCTGCGGCCGGCCCTGCCGTGTCGAGGACGGGGATCGCGAGGCCGACGAGTGTGGCGATCGCTACGAAGCCACAGCGCCTGGCCCTCGCCCGGTGACACGAGCTGCGTCGGGGGGTTCCCACGCCGCATCACCTCCTGAAGGGCGCGCGGCGTACAGGACAAGCCGCCGCGCGCGTCGTCACCCTGCGCCCGGTGGCCGCGTCCGACCAGGGTCGTCCGTCCCACCACCGCCGCCACCCGGGACCAAGGGCCCGGCCGGCTGCTGCCTGAACAGGCGCCTCCTGCTTCCCTTGCCGACGGCACAACGGCCGATCCCCCGCAGCGAGCGAGCCGTCAGGATCGAGCCGTGCTCGACCACGCGCCCGCGCCGAAGCGACACGCGCCGGCGGCCCCGGCGCCGGCAGGCGCGACCGGGCTTCTCCAGCTGCAGGGGACAGCCGGCAACCACGCCGTCGCCCGCCTCGTCGAGGCCCAGCGCCTCGTCGACGACACCGGGAGCGGGCTGCGCAGCGACCGGTTCCGCGGCGAGCCGACCCTCGAGGCCGTGCAGCAGGGGCAGCGCCTCCTGCGGGCCGGCGCCTCGGGGGAGGCGGTCACCCGCATCCAGCAAGCGCTCATGGACCTGGGCTACGCGATGCCCCGCTTCGGCGCCGACGGGCAGTTCGGTGGGGAGACGACCCAGGCCGTGGTGGCCTACCAGCGCGACCACGACCTCGGCCCCGACGGCATCGTCGGGCCCAACACCCTCGGCTCGCTCGACGGGAGGTTCGCCGGTGGCACCGAACCAGGACCGGAGCCTGGCGCCGGTACGACACCGGGCGGCGACCTCGGTGGGCTCCTTCCCGGCGGCGGTCCGGGAGGTGGGCTCGAGCCCATCCCCGTCGAGCCGGGTGGCGGCACCGCTCCCGTCCCGGGCGGCGGGGGACCAGCACCCGGTGGCGAGGGTCCGGCCGGGGGCACCGACCAGCTGTCGAGCCCGGCCCTCGTGCAGGTGTACGTCCAGGCGACGCTCAGCGGCTCGGGCTGCACGGAGCAGCAGTTCGCCGCGCTCAAGGCGCTCGACATCGACGCCACCGGGCCGTGGGCGCACGTCGACTGGGGCGCGGTGCAGGTCGGCGCGGCGCGGCGGGTGTTCGACCCCAGCCTCATCAGCCAGGAGTCGCTGAACGTCTGCGGCCCGGCGACGCTGGCCAACATGCAAGCCGACGTGAACCCGCTCGGCTACGCCCGCTTCGTGCTCGACGTGTTCCAGACGGCCACCATCGACGGGACACGTGCCGTCGACGACCTGCTCAACAACACGCCGGTGGCCGGCATGGACCAGGCCGACTGGATGCTGCTGTCGGCCATGCGCGACACCGAGAACTGGATGACCGACTTCGAGGGCACCCCCAGTGAGGCGTTCGAGGGCATCACGATGCCGGCCGAGATGGCCGAGTGGATGGAGGAGGTCCTCGGGGCATCCGACGTCGAGCAGTACACGTCGTACCTGTGGGGCGAGGTCGACAACGCGACGACGGTCAGCCAGCTGCTGTCGGCCCACGGCAAGAACGTCGTGGTGGCCATGCTGGTCGACGCCGACGCGCTCCAGCAGAAGCAGGACGCCCTGAAGGAGCAGGACAAGTTCAGCCAGGAGACGGGCCACCAGTCGACGGTGGAGTCGTTCGGCGAGCAGGACTGGTCGGTCAACTACCCCGACCACTGGGTCCGGCTGCTCGAGCCCATCCGCTTCGAGGGCGACCACATCATCGTGAAGGTCTTCACCTGGGGCGCCGAGTACGTGTTCACCTACGACGAGGAGCTGTTCGAGGACGTCCTGTTCGAGTTCGTCGTCGGAGCACTCAAACCCGACATCGAGCTGCCGTAGTCAGCGGCCGTCGCGCGCCGCCCGGGAAGATGAACGTCATGAGCAGGAACGCACCCGACCAGCCCACCGGCCGCCCGTCCAGAGGGATCCCGTGGGGGTTGGTCGGCGGCGGGGTGGCGCTCGTGCTGGCGGCGGTGTTCGTCCTCCAGAACACCGAGACCGGCACGATCGAGTTCCTCATCTTCGAGTGGGAAGTCGGCATCTGGCTCGGCCTGCTGATCACGTTCCTGCTCGGCGTGCTGGCCGGCTGGCTGTTGCCCATGTTCCTCCGACGCAGGAAGAAGGACTGACGCTCGACCGTGGTGGCCCGTGAGCCCAGCGCACACCTGGCACCACAGTGACTCAGGTCAGGGGCGCGGTGAGGTCCGCAGGAGGAGCCCTTCCACCAGCGCGTTGAGCTCCTGCGGGCGCTCGAGCATCACCTGGTGGCCGGCGCCAGGGAGCACGACGAGCTCGGCGTCGGGCAGCGCGGCCGCGATGCGCTTCGCGTGGCGGGGTGGCGTGAGCGTGTCACGCGAGCCGACGACGACCAGCGTGGGCGTGTCGACGGTGTGCAGCACCGGCAGCTCGTCGTTGTCGAGGAGGCCGACCATGCTGCGGTGCATCGACTCACGCTGCATCTCGACCAGCATGCGGCGGGTCACGTCGACGTGGTGGGGCAGCGCCCGGTCACCGAACGACAGGCGGGCCAGCGAGTAGCCGAGGTCGGTGTCGCCCGGCGCGAACGCCGGCACCCGCTCCCACCCGATCGACGCTCCCCGGCGGTCGAGCGCCTTGCCCAGCCGCTGCACCCGGGCGCTCGAGCCGAACCCGAGCACCGGCTCGGCGGTGGTGGCCACCAGCACAAGACCCGCCACGCGCTCCTTGCGGACCAGGGGATGGCGGTGCGCGAAGCGCATCGTGGCCATGCCGCCCATCGAGTGGCCGACGATGACGACGTCGCGCAGGTCGAGGGCCTCGAGGACGTCGGCCAGGTCGTCAGCCAGGCGGTCGAGACCGAAGCCGGCCTCCCCTGGGCGCGACTCGCCGTGGCCGCGCTGGTTCAGGGCCACCACGCGGTAGTGGTCGGTGAGCGCGAACTGATAGCGCCAGATGCCGGCCCGCAGCGTGACGCCGGGAACGAACAGGACGGGGCGACCCTGCCCCTTGTCGAGCAGGACGAGGTGGCCACCGTCGCGCGTAGCCACCTCGAGGCGGCTCACACCAAGGTCGGCCAGGAGGTCGAAGTCTTCGTCGGCATCCGGGTCGGGGCGGGTGCGGGCCCGGTGAGCGAGGTACTTGCCGGTACCGACGGCCACGGCGGCCGCTGCCACCGCCACGCCGGTCCCGATCGCAAGGCGTCGGAGATCAGGCATCACCTCCATGCTGCCCACGTCGACCGGCCTCGGTCAGATCGACAGCCGATCCGGACCGTGGGATCGCGCCGGCGAGTGACGAACCGGGAACCACGATGGCGACTGCAGCCGTCTGATGGCTGCTCCACCACCAAGGAGCGCATCCGAACCCCTGCAGCACGCGTGCACCCGAACCCGCACGCCGACCCACCGAAGGAGAACCCCATGCGCCTCATGGCCCGCATCGCGGCCGGCACTGCCGTGGCCGCCGCCGCCGTGGCGTTCAGCGGCTCGGCCGCCTTCGCCTCGCTCGACGCCGACGGCAACGTGGTGGTCGCCCCCGACGGGATGGCCGCCATCACCGCCGTCGACGACGCCCAGACCATTTCGGCCCCGGTCGACCTGCCCGTCGACACCACGCCCATCGAAGCCCGCACGGACGGCCCCGTGGACGTGCCCGTCGTCGACGCTCCCGTCGAGGCACAGACCGGCGCTCCCGTGGAGGGCATCACGCCGATCTCGGCCGTCGACAGCGGCGTCACGCCGATCTCGGCCGTCGACGACGAGCCGGTCGCGGCTCCCGCCGACAGCGAGAGCAACGGCCTGCCGCTCCTCGTCGGCGGTCTGGCCGCCGCCGCAGTGATCGCCGGTGGCGCGCTCGCCATGAGCCGTCGCCGCCCGGTCACCGCCTGACCGGCACGGGGAACCACCGCACGAGCTCGGCGCCCGTCCGCTCCACCAGCGGGCGGGCGCCGAGGCGCGTCAGGGGCGAACCGTCGTCACCGGCGGACCGGAACCGCCTCGGTGGCCAGCGCCGGGGCCGCAGGGGGCGCTGCGTCCACGTGGAGGCGGGGCAAGCGGCGACCGAGCCAGCGGGGGAGCCACCAGTTCGCGTCGCCGAGCAGCTCCATGGTCGCCGGGACCAGCACCACCCGAACGATGGTGGCGTCGACGGCCACCGCCACGGCGAGCCCGAGGCCGATCAGCTTCAGCGCCCGCACGTCGGCCACCACGAAGCTGCCGAAGACGAACACCATGATCGTGGCGGCGGCAGTGATGACCCGCGCCGTCGACCCGAGGCCGTGGGCGACGGCGTCGGCGTTGCTGTCGCCGGCGTCGTAGCGCTCCTTCACGGCCGACAACAGGAACACCTCGTAGTCCATCGACAGGCCGAAGACGATGGCGAACAGCATCATCGGCGCCCACGGCTCGATCGGCGCCGGGGTCACACCGAGCAGGTCGCCGAACCAGCCCCACTGGAACACGGCGACCATCACGCCGTAGGCGGCGCCGATCGACAGCAGGTTCATCACCACGGCCTTGAGCGGCACCAGCACCGAGCGGAACACGACGAGCAGCAGCAGGAAGCTCAGGCCGAGCACCGCGCCGATGAACACGGGCAGCCGGGCGGCGATGTGGTCGGCGAAGTCGATGCCGACGGCGGTCTGGCCGGTCACCTCGGCTTCGGCCGAGCCGAGGTACGCGGGCACGAGGTCGTCACGCAGGCGGTGGACGAGCTGCTCGGTGGCCCGGTCCTGCGGGCCCGTGGTGGGCAGCACCGTCACGAGTGACGCCCGCCCGGAGGGGCTCGGCACCGTCGCGCTCACGGCGGCCACACCCGGCTCGGCCCGCAACGAAGTCGCGAGCGACTCGAAGGCGGCGGCGGCGGCGGGCGTGCTCGTGTCGGCGGCCACGATCACGGGACCGTTGGCGCCCGGGCCGAAGCCCTCGGCCACGAGCTCGTAGGCGGCCCGGGTGGTGCTGCCCTCCGGATCGTTGCCGGCGTCGGCGAAGCCCAGGCGCATGCCCATGAGGGGCAGGGCCGCAGCCACGAGCGCGGCCAGACCGGCGGCGGCCACCACGGCCGGCCGGCGCTGCACGAAGCGGGCCCAGCGGGTCCACACCGTGGGGCGGTCGGCCTGCGGCCGGCGCCCGACGTGGAGCCGGTCGATGGTGCCGCCGATGAAGCCGAGCAGGGCCGGAAGCAGCGTGAGGGCGGCCACGACCGCCACGGCCACGGCGGCGGCCACACCGACAGCCAGACCGTTCATGAACTCGAGCCCCATGAGGAACATGCCGAGGATCGAGATCATCACCGTGACACCGGCGAACAGCACCGCTCGCCCTGCGGTGTTCAGCGCCTCCCCCACGGCGGCCTCCGGGTCGCCCTGACGACGCAGCGCGTCGCGGTAGCGGGTGACGACGAAGAGCGCGTAGTCGATGCCCACGCCGATGCCGATCATGGCCGCCACCTCGACCGTGAAGTCCGGCGTCGAGAAGAAGCGGGCGGTGAGCCCCACTGCCGCCGTGCCGATGCCGACACCTGCGAGGGCGGTCACGATCGGGACGCCCATGGCCAGCACGGAGCCGAACGCCACCAGCAGCACCACCGCTGCCGCCAGCAGGCCGAACGCCTCGCTGGCCGGCATCTCGCCGACAGCGAACCAGCCGCCGGACAGCTCGACGACACCGGCCTCGCGCAGCGGCTCGGCCAGCGCGGCCACTGCGGCCGCCGCCGCCTCCGGGTCGGCGCCGTCACCGTCGGCCAGGGTCAGGGCGGCATAGGCGACGCGGCCGTCGGGCGCCACCACGAGGGGCTCGACGCCCACGACACCCGGCACGGTGGCCACCGCATCGAGCAGCGAGGCCACGGCCGCGGCGTCGCGCTCGACGTCGCGCACCACGACGGCGCCCTCCGAGCCGTCTCGAGCCGGGAACTCGCGGGCGATGAGGCCGTCGCCGGGCGCGGCGTCGGACGCGAAGGTGCCCGCCAGCCGCGGTCCGACGACCACGGCGGCGACGAGGACGACCAACCAGGCCACCACCACGAGTCGGCGGTGCCGGTAGCAGGTGCGGGCGAGGGTGCTCAACATCGCGGATTCCTCCCGGCGTCGGGACGCGCACCGCCGAGGCGGTGGCCGTTGCGTGGTTCCGTGGCGGTGCGCGGCTTCGACTCAGCGGGTCGGGAGCGGCACACCAGTCACGATGCGAACGTACGACCGGGTTCGCCTCGCCACATCCGGCATCCACCCTGAACTCGCTCGGGGACGACCCCCGGGTCCCCCTGAGCCCTGCGCGTTGAGGCGTCGCAGCGCTGAGGGCGACGATGCCGCATCGGGGCTGGAGGAGCGGTGGCTCGAGATGGCCAGGCCACTCGTGGAGAGCATCGCCGGCCCCTGGCCGCCCGCCTGAGGAGTCTGCCTCGGCCGCGCCGCCGGTGCGAGCCTGCCGCTACAGGCGGACGACGGGCGTCCCGAGATCCGGGGAATCGGCCGGGTCGGCGAAGAGCGCGTCACCCGGGTGGCCCGCGAGCAGGGCGCCGATCCAGCTCGCTGCCAGCGTCCGGACGGCCGCGACGTTCTCGGCCCGCGCGGCACCGCAGACCACCGACGCCATGTGGCCGCCGTCGGGTCCCTCGGCATCGACGTGCGACCCGGTGGTGAGCCGCACGCCCACGAACTGGCCGGGCCGCCCCTGCTGCAGCGCCTTGGTGCCGCTGCTCTTCGCGTTGCACGACGAGTCGGGCGCCGCGATCGTCCACACCGGCCGGAAGCGCTCGCCGGACAGACGGTCGAGCGCGGCGCCCATCGCCCCGCCGTGGTCGACGCCGTCGAACAGCACCACGCCGCGCAGACCACCGAAGCCCGGGCCGCGGTCGGGGGGCGCCTCGGCGAGGTGGCCGGCGACGGCGGTGGCCAGGTTGCCGCCCGCCGAGTGGCCTGCGAGCACGAACGACGACGGCAGCGACTCGAGGCCCGCTGACGTCGCGCTGGCCTGCAGCCACTCGAACCGGCCGGCGAGGAGATCGGCGATGGCCCGGTGCATGGCGTCGCCGTTGATCCAGCACCCCGACCGCGACCAGAAGCCGCTGCCGATCGAGGGGGCCACCACCACGGCGCCGGTCGACGCGGCGACCGCCGCCGCCAGCGAGGCGACGTGGCGCTTGCGCCGAGAGAAGCCGTGCTGCAGCCACACCAGGCCCGTCGGGTCACCGGGCGGCCGGTACCAGTCGACCGCTACGGTCGTGCCCTCCCGCCGGCACGGCAGCGTCAGCGCGGCGGTCGTCATCGACGGCAGTCTCGCGCCGTGCCTTCCTCGATCCGCTGCGGTGGTCGACGGCCTGGATACGGTCAAGGCGTGCACGTGGATGTGCTGTTCGATCCGTTCGGGGGACGTTGGGACGACCTGCGTGACGCGGCCGTGCTGGCCGACGAGCACGGCATCGACGGCGTCTGGCTCTACGACCACCTCTCCGGCTCCGTGCACCGCGCTCCGCACGTGCTCGAGTGCTGGACCGTCATGAGCGCGCTGGCCGCAGCCACGTCGCGCGTGATGATCGGCTCGCTCGTGCTCAACGTGGCCAACCGCGACGCCGGCACCCTCGCGGTGATGGCGGCCACGCTGCAGCAGGTGAGCGCCGGGCGGCTGCTCCTCGGCGTCGGCGCGGGCGGCGGCGCGAGCACGCCCTACGCCCGCGAGCAGGAGGCGCTGGGCAGGCCGGTTCCCAGCGACCCCGAGCGCCGGGCCGCGGTCGCCACCACGATCGAGGTCGTCCGCGAGGTGTGGGGCGGCACGTCGGGCGGCACCAACGGGTTCCTGCGTCCCGACCCGGCCCCGCCGGTGATCGTCGGCGGGTTCGGGCCGCGGATGGCCGAGCTGGCCGGCCGCCTCGGCGACGGCATCCACACGCCGGCGGGCCCGTCGCTCCCACGCCTGCTCGACCTCGCCCGCACCGCCCACGAACGGGCCGGCCACGACCCGGCGGCGTTCGTCGTCACCACCTCCGGTGACCCCGACGACCCCGACCTCGAACGACTCGGCGTCCAACGCGTGATCACGATGGTGCGCCCGCCCTACGTCACCGGAGTCGCCCAGCTCCTGCGGGTGCTCGGCCGCCGCTGACCGTCGCTCCCGTGTGGAGGGCGGGCGTCAGCCAGGCCGCGCTCGTCGTCGAGGACGTTCACCGTCGAGTCGATCCACCCGAAGCAGAGGGCCTCCTCGACCGCCTCCGGATAGGCGCAGATCGGACGACCGGTCTTCGTGCGCCACGAGCACAGCCACACCCCCGGCGCGGAGCCGTGGTTCACCTCCAACCACGCCCGCCACTGGGCTCGAGACTCCGCGTGGTAGACGGCGTAGCCGAACTTCCACGTGGGGGGATGCTGTGACGACGACGGCACCGCGGCACCGGTGTGGACCAAGCGCGGCGACCGCGGGGTGGTGGTCGAAGGCGCCGTGGGCTCCCGCCGCATGGGGCGGTCGAGCTTGTTCCGCGACGAGGTCCGCTGCTCGGAGGGCGGGCCCCGGGCTGGGACGCCGGCCTCGCCGTGGCGTCCCGGGCCGGCTGACCGGTCGGCGGCCATCCGGCCCGGCGACCCCACGCAGTACCGACAAGATCCGCCGATATGGACGAGGCGCCCCTGTGACGTCCCGCCTTACCGTTCAAGCACAACGACGAGGCGCTCGGGATCGGTAGTTGCACGGTCGCGGCCGCCTTCGCGGCACACCGAGGAGGAGCATGTGAGCAGTCAACGAAGCTCGTGGGCAGTGGCGTACGCCCTGTTCGCCGCTATTGCCCTGATGATGATCGGCGTCTTCCACTTCATCGCAGGCCTGGTCGGCATCTTCGATGACGAGTTCTACGTGGTCACCAACAAGTGGGTGTTCGAGTTCGACACCACGACGTGGGGCTGGATCCACCTGATCGGCGGCGTCCTCGTGGTGCTGGCCGGGCTCTCCGTGCTGAAGGGCCACATGTACGGGCGCATCATCGGCACCATCGTGGCGTCGGTGAGCGCCATCGTGAACTTCGCCTGGCTTCCGTATCAGCCGGTCTGGAGCACCCTGATGATCGCCCTGTCCATTGGCGTCATCTGGGCGCTGACCGTTCACGGACGCGACGTGGCGATGCCCAGCCAGTGACGCTGGCCGGCGCGATGGCAGCCTCACCGACCACGCCGGCGCCCGACCCAGCCAAGGACACCGCCCGCATCGTGGAGCGCGGTGGGAGGCTGGCTTGGAGCTTCGTCGGGTTGTGCGTCGCTGCCGCCATCGTGCTGAGCGCGCTCGCGGTGACGAGCTCGGTGGTGTTGCCGCTCTTCCTGGCCGTGGTGCTCGCCGTGGTGCTGCGCCCGCTCGTTCGGTGGCTCGAGCGGCACCACCTCCCCGCACCCGTCGCGGCAGGCCTCGTGGTCGTCGTGCTCCTCCTTGCGTCGACGGCGTTCATCTGGGCGGTCGTCGTCGGGCTCATCCGCGAGGCCGACGACCTGCTCGCTCAGCTCGAAGCTGCGCTCACAGAGCTGGACGTCGACGAGGCGGTGACCGAGAGCATCAGCACCGCGGTCCAGAGCCTCGCGCCCGTGGTGGCATTCGGGTTCGTCGCCATCGTCATCTCGAGCATCGACACGCTGAGCGGCTTCATCGCGGGCGTGGTGCTCGGCGTGCTGATCCTCTACTACATGCTCCGAGACGGCGGCGCGTTCCTGCGGGCCGTGGAGCAGCGGATGCTTCCCGGGCGTGCCGCACAGCTCGGCTCCTTCGTCACCGACGCAGCGACGGTGATGCGTCGGTATTGGCTCGGACGCACCATCGTCTCCGCGGTCGTCGCCAGTGTCGTTGCGGCAGCCGCGCTCGTGATGGGGCTCCCGATGGTGCCGGCGCTGGCTGCCGTCACCTTCGTCGGCGGCTACATCCCGTACTTCGGGGCGTTCATCGGCGGGTTGCTGGCGGTGATCGTGGCGATCGGTGAGGACGGCCTCGCCGCCGGGATCGTGATGCTGCTCGTCGTGCTCGTCGCGAACCTCGTTGTCGAGAACATGGTCGATCCCCATGTCACCGGTCGGACGCTGCGCATCCACCCCTTGGCCGTCCTCCTCGTCACCACGCTGGGGGGTGTCACCGGAGGCTTGGTCGGCCTGATGATGGCGGTGCCGATGACCGTCATCGTCATCAGGGCCGTCCGGTACTTCCGTGCCGCCTTCGAGGTCGACGCCGACGCCGTTCGCTCGGCGGTGCGCGGCGCGGTAGCGCTGTCGGACGCACGTGGTGGTGACAACCGCTGACCAGCGTCGACACCAGACGGCGTGTTCCGCGGGCGACCGGTAGTGTCCCGGGCGATGACGCGTGGGAGTGACATCGCCGATGCGGCACTCGACGCTCGGTTCGCCGCCCCGCAACCTGCAACCGGCCTCGCCCTGCGGTCAGCGGTCCTGGAGCGGCTGGCGGCGCCAGAGGTGCGCGTCGGCGTCATCACTGCTCCAGCCGGCTACGGCAAGACGTCGCACGCGGCCGTCTTCGTCTCCCACGACGAACGAGCCTCGGCCTGGCTCGACATCGAGGACTGGCACAACGACGCCCTCGTCCTGCTCACCGACCTGACGGCGGCCCTCGGCGCTGTCACCGACTTCCGCGGCGGTGACCTGCCGACCCGAGGGGTCACGCCCGACCAGCTCGCGACGATCGTGGTGCGCAACCTCGGCCGGGCTGTGCGCCGGTGCAGCGTGCCGTTCGTCCTGGTGCTCGACGACGTGCACCGGCTCCACGACCAATCGGCTCTCGACGTGGTCGGCGCCCTTGCCTCGAACGTTCCCCCGGGCGCAATGGTGGTGCTGGTGGGCCGTGCCTGCCAGCTGGCCGATCTGGCGCGCTTGCGGGTCGACACCTCCGTCGTCGAGCTGGGCGTCGAGGACCTTGCGCTGGACACTGCGAACGTCGCAGCCGCGCTGTCGGCCATGGGGGTGGGGGCCGACGCCGAGCACGTGGAGCGCGTGGTCGCCGACACGGAGGGCTGGCCGGTCGGGGTCCGTCTGGCCGGTCTCGCCTCGCTCGCCGACGTTCGCCGTCAGACGCCGGGTTCGTCGTATCTGAGCGGACGCGACACGACCGTGCTCCACTACCTCCGCTCGGAGTGGTTGTGGAACCTGAGCGAAGACGACCGCGAGTTCCTCGTGCGGGTGAGCGTGCTCGACTGGCTGTCGGGTGACCTGTGCAACGCCGTGCTCGGGCGCAACGACTGCGGCGACGTCCTCCACCGTATCTACAGCGACCGTCTGCTCGTCATCCCGCTCGACCGCCGCGAGGGCGCGTACCGCATGCACGGACTGCTGCGTGAGGCTCTGACAGCCGAGCTCGAGCGCACCGACGCCGTGGCGGTTCGCCAGGTGCACCGGCGAGCCAGCGCCTGGTTCGAGGCAACGGGCGATGTCGACCGGGCCGTCCGACACGCCGTGTCAGCCGGCGACCTGCCCCGCGCCGAGCGGCTCATGGTGACACACACCCCAGCCCTCCACACGAACGGTCACTACGCCACCATCCACACGCTCCTGGAGCTGATCCCACGCGATCGCATGCTGCAGAGCCCGGAGCTGTGCCTGTGCGCCGCGCTGGCGGCGATCGGCCTCGGCGACGTGGCGGCCTCCTCGGTCTGGCTGCGCCTGGGCGAGCGCGCCGCCACGCCGGACACGGCGCCGGAGACACGGCTGTGCCTGATGATCCTGCGGTCGACGACGAACATAGGACTGGCTCGCCCCGCCTTCGACGACGCCGCTGCTGCCTACAAGGGTCTGCCACCCGGCATCTGGCACACAGCCTCGTGCCTGGTCTATGGCGTGTGGTCGTGGACGATCGGTGCCGACGGGGCGGTCGAGGTCCTCGCCGAGGGTGCAGCGGAGGCGGCCGTGCTCGGCGCCACCACCATGGAGGCGAGCTGCACGGCCGTCCTCGCCATGATCGCCCATGCCGAGGGAGACCTTGCGCGCGCGCAGTCCCTGGCCACTCACGCCCGGCAGCTCCTGGTCGACCACGGGCTGGAGCGGGCACCCGCCATGGCAGTCATCACTGCAGCGCACGCACTCACTGCGGCGAGCACTGGTGACGCGCTGACAGCCCAGACCGACTGGCGCCTGGCCCGCGTCCAGCTCGCGTACCTCAGGGACGTGTCCGGTTGGGCGAACGTGCAGGCCCGCATCGCGCTGGCGCGCACGAGCCTGCTGCTCGGCGATCGGATGGGTGTGGAGACGCTGCTGCGCGAGCTGCGCGAGTACCTCGTCCGGCAGCCGGACGCCGTGCGGGCCCAGCGCCAGGTGGCGGAGCTCGAGGGGCTGCTCCGGCAGATGCAGCGCCACTCGACGCTCGGCTCGTCGTCACTCACCACGGCCGAGCTCCGGGTGCTGCACTACCTCCCCACCAACCTCTCGCTCGCAGCCATCAGCACCCGGCTCTACGTGTCCCGCTACACGGTCAAGACCCACTGCGAGTCGATCTACCGGAAGCTGAACGTCACGTCGCGGTCCGAAGCGGTCGAGTCGGCGCGACGCCTCGGCCTCCTCGACGGCCCCGGGCCGGGCGACGCGCCCTGACTCGCGTCAGCCGGCGTCGCCCCGTGCCTTGGTGGCCGCGGAGCGCCGCTGCCGCATGCGCCGCTGCAACCACAGCGTGGCCGAGCTGGCCACGACGAGCATCACGACGTTAGCGAGCAGCACCTGCATCGCCCCGATCACCGGGTCATCGCGTCCCATGGCCATCGCCGCGCCCACGTAGGCCGCCGCCGGGATCGTCGTCACCGAGATCGCCACGCCGACGGCAGCGCCGCCGGGCCGCTCGAACGCCACCATCCCTGCGACGCCGGCCGCTGCGGCGACGACCAGGCTGCCAGGACCGAGCTCCGTGAGCGCGTCACCCATCGCGGTGTCGGCCAGCACGAGATCGTCGGGAAGCCTCCCGAACAGCCGCAGCAGCACGGCCGCGGCGAAGGCACCGAGAGCGCCCACGACGAGCCCGATCGTCAGAGCGCGGAGGGCCCGTACCGTCAGCCCCCAGCGACGCTCGACGATGCCGATGGCGCTGGCCGAGACGGGCAGCAGGTCCGGGCTGATGGCCATGGCGCCCACGAGCAGAACGGCCGAGCCGGTCAGCACCCCGACCCCCGCGATCACGCCGGCGGTGGCCATGAACACGAGGTAGGTCGCGGCGAGGCGAGCGTTGTCGTCGGCCCGCCCGACGATCTCGGCCCACACCTGCGTGTCGGACCCGGACGACTGCGTCCTGCGGCGCCAGCCCAAGGGTTGGATGCCGGGCATGCGCCACAACGTCAGGTCGTCCGAGGCGATGCCGAAGCTCGCCAGCGCGTCGACGGCGGCGTCGGCGCTGTCGATGTCGACCTCGGCACCCAAGGCGACGAGGCCCTCGGATGTCGTCGGGCCCGTCACGACATGTCTCGTCCCCGGGACCGCCACCAGCACAGCGCGGACCTCGTCCGCGAGGTCCGCTGGCACGAACACGTCGAGCCGGAACATGGTCGAAACCTCGCCTTCAGGCTCCCTCGGCCACGTCGACCGAGCGACGACGAACGAGGATGAGCACCGACGAGCCGGCGACCCAGGCGGGGAAGAGCAGCGTCACCGCAGGCACCGAGTCGTGGACGAACAACAGCGCGACCGCCGTGAGCATGCTGAGCAGCCCGTACGCGCGGGGGAACAGCCCCGACCGCACGGCCCGGGTGGCGCTGACACCGACGAACACCGCGGCCGACCGCAGCGCCATGATGTCGGACGAGGCTTGGCCGAGAGCGAGCAGCGACCGGGAGGACTCGACCTCCAAGGCGTCGGTCTCCGCGAGCCAGGCGACCGCCAGCTCCACCGCTGCCACGGTGAACAGCGAGGTCACGACGAGCACACCGGCCACGACGTGCGCGGTCGACAGGATCGTGTTCTCCCGGGTCGCCGTGCGCAGGTAGCGGTCGCGCAGCGCGGCCATGAACCAGATGAAGGCGATGCTCGCCAACGGGATGACGTAGAGCCCGGCGAGCACGGACTTCGATCGCTGGTCAGGGTCGCCGTAGTAGTCGAGCAGCTCTTCCTCGGTGGCGTCGAACGCCGGTGACCCGCGAACCAGGAGCCAGCCGACCACGAACAGCAGCGAGAACAGGAACCCGGCCAGAGCGATCCGAGACCCCCTCGACCCCCCGAGCGCCCCGGTCGCGTCGAGCGGCGCGGTGCTACTCGTCGAGCTCGCCATCACAAGCTCCGCTTCGTGTCGTCACGGTCTGGAGCATCCGCTGTCTCGTCGCGGCCGCCCTCCGCCACATCAGCCGATTTACCGCTGCGTGATCTCCGCCCATGTGGCGGATGCCGGTGCTTCGGGCGCGTCCTACCTTCGGGGTGGTCACACGCGAGCCGTGAGTCCATGGTCGAAGGGACGGAGCGAGCATGGCGAACGAGATCAACGACCTGACCGCGCTGGCCTACGAGGGTGGCACGACGCCGCTGACCACCACGCCGATCGTCGGCACGCCCAAGGGGCCCTATGCCGGGGTGTTCACCCCGGGGACCGAGCAGCTGGCTCCCGACGAGATCCGGGTCACGGTCCTCGGCAGCGGCGACCCGTTCGTGAAGAAGAGCCAGGCGTCGGCATCGCTGCTGATCGAGGTCGGCAACGCCGAAGGCGACTTCTTCTTCTTCGACCTCGGCAGCGGATCCCTCGCCAACTTCAACGGGCTCGGCCTTCCCGTCACCTCGACGACGAAGGTCTTCTTGTCGCACCTGCACGCGGACCACATCGGCGACATGCCGACCCTGCTGTGGAGCCTGGCCAGGGGCGGCCGCCGCGACCCGGTGGAGGTGTGGGGCCCGGCCGGCCAGCATGAGCGGTTCGGCACGCTCGCCTATGCCCGCCATCTCGAGCTGGCGCACGCGTGGGACATGGAGTCGTTGTGCGGTCACCCCGGGCAGTCCGGCGCGCGCACGATCACGACCGAAATCCCCTACGACCGGCCCCAGGTCGTCTACGAGCGCAACGGCGTGACGATCACCTCGTTCCCCGTCATCCACATCCACAACGGCGCCGTGGGCTACCGGCTCGACTACGCCGGCCGCAGCGTCGTCTTCTCCGGCGACACCCGGCCGTGCCGCTACCTCGTCGAGGCCTGTGACGATGCGGACCTGCTGATCCACGAGACGTTCCCCACGGCCTCGGTGCTGGCCCAGAAAGCTGGGATGCCACTGCCGGTCGCCGAGATGATCGTCAACGGCGCCCACACCAGCCCGGAGATGGTCGGCATGGTGTTCGCTCGGGCCGGCGTTCGGATGTCGGCGATGTGGCACCTCGTCGTCGACCACGAGACCGTCGGACCGGTGTTCACAGACATGCGCACCCGCTACGACGGTCCGGTCGTCATCAGCCAGGACCTCACGGTGTTCAACATCACCGAAGCGGCCGTCGTCGCTCGCCAGGCAACCATCGATCCGTTCCGCTGGCCGGTCGTCGGCCCGTCGAACACGTCGGGGCCGCCGATGTCCAAGCCGCTCGACCCGCCGGCATGGTGGGCAGACGCGCTGGTCACGGACTGAGCAGGAGGGACGGTCGAACATGAACGTGGCCGACGACACAGCGGTCGCGCCGCACCGGCTGCCCCGAGTGGCCGGGGTGCTGCTGCCGGGCCGGCGAGCTCGATTGATCACCGAGATCTTCGCCGGCATCACGCTGGCCGCGCTCGCGCTGCCGCTCAACATCGGCTACGCCGAGGCGGCGGGCCTGCCGGCCATCGTCGGCATCAACTCGGCCATCCTGCCGATCATCGCGTTCGCGCTGCTCTCCGGCTCCCGTCACCTGATCGTCGGGCCGGACGCCACCATTGCGGCCCTTCTCGCCGCCGCGATCCCGGCGGTCGCAGCCGAGACGGGCGTGCTGCCCGAGGAGCTCGCCCTCGGGGTGGCGATGCTCACCGGAGCGATCCTCATCATCCTGTGGCTCCTCAAGGCCGGGTCGATGGTGCGCTTCATCTCCAAGTCCGTGCTGGTCGGGTTCCTGGCCGGGCTCGGGATCGAGGTCCTCACCTCCCAGGTCGAGAAGATCATGAACATCTCGGTCGACACCGGCGAGTGGCTCACCGACGTGGTCGACATCGTCAAGAGCATCCCCGACGCGTCGATGGCCAGCATCGTGGTCGGCGTCTCGACCATCGTGATCCTGCGGCTCACCAAGCGCTTCGCGCCGCGCTTGCCCGGCGCGCTGATCGCCCTGGTCCTCGTCGGCGGCGCCGTGTACCTCTTCGAGCCCGGCGGCGTGAAGGTGCTGGGGGAGATCCCCTCCGGGCTGCCCGACCTGTCGTTCCCGACGTTCGACTTCTGGACCTGGGTCGACCTGTTCGGCACTGCGGTCGCCATCGCCGTCTTGACCATCGCGGAGGGCCTCCTCGTCGCCAGCGCGGCAGCGCGACGACACGACGACGAGCTCGACGTCAACGGCGAGCTCGTGGGCATGGGCGTCGCGAACATCGCGGCGGCCGTCACCTCGGGCATGCCGATCGGGGCGAGCGCATCGCGCAGCGCCGCCACCGAGGCGGCCGGCAGCCGATCCCAGATGGCGGCCCTGGTGAGCGCCGTCATCGTGGCGTTCGTCGCCTTGTTCCTCACCGACCTCGTCGCCGAGATCCCGTCCGCCGCGCTGGCCGGGCTCGTGGCCAACGCTGTCGTGTCCGTCATCGAAGTACGTGCCTTCAGGGACTTCTTCCGAGTACGCCGCAGCGAGTTCCTGATCGCGCTCGGGTGCACGGCCGGCGTGCTGGTGCTCGGCCCGATCGGCGGCCTGGTGCTTGCCATGCTCGCCACCATGGTCGACATGGTGCGCCGCGTCGCCGGATCCCCCTGGGTGACCCTCGAACCACCCGAAGGCGACTGGGAGATGGAGCGTTTCGCCGCTGTCGCTGCGCCGGACACGCCGCCGACGACGTTGGACCACATCAGCTTCGTGCGGCTCACCGGGCCGTTGTTCTTCGCGAATGCCGACACCCTGCGAGATCGCATCGAAACCGCGGCGGCCGACGACATCGACTGCGTCATCCTCGACTTCGAGTCGGTGACCGACATCGACCCGACCGCCAGCGAGGCGCTCGCCGAGTCCGTCACCATGCTCCAGGAGAAGCACAAGACCATCGGCATCGCTCGCGCCTCCGCCCCCGTCGAAGCCCTGCTCGGGGTCTACGGGATCGCCGACCTCATCGGGCCGGAGCTCCTGTACGCCAGCAACCGTGCCGCCCTCGCCGCCTACCTCGACGACAGCAGCACCACGAAGGGACCCTCCTCCGACGGCGGTGAGCACGACACGAAGGGGAGCGAACCATGAGGTACCGCGAGGCCGCGAGGCCGACCGGGCAGCGGTAGCCAGTACGGCGTCAGTCTCCGGGAAGCCGCGAGAGGATGACGGCGTCGACGCGTGACTCGTCGAGCTCGAGGTAGGCCCGCAGCACGCCCTCCCGGCGGAACCCCGTGCGCTCGGCCAAGGCGAGTCCGGCTGCATTCGTCTCGGCCACGAACACCTGCACGCGGGCCATTCCCAGCGAGTCGAACGCCCAGCGAGCCACGAGGTCCAGCGCCTCGGCCGCGCATCCACGACCCCTGGCTTCAGGGGCCAGGAGGCAGCCGAGCTCGGCCACACCGTGCTCCCCGAACGCCACCATGACCTCCCCCAAGTAGACATCGGTCGTTCGGTCCGCGATCACGAGGTGGAGCAGCTGACCGGCGCGGCGGCACTCCTCGAAGTACCCGATCACGCCATCCGCGTCGCCCGCTGGCATCGGTTCCCGCCAGATGGTCGTGCCATCGTTGCCGGCCGCGAGCGCCGGCTCGAAGTCCCCGGGCCGGAACGGGCGGAGCCGGACGATCGATCCGACGAGCGGCGGGTCGGGGTAGTCGATCGATGCTCCGATGACCGAACACTACGGCCGGCCCTGGGCTCCGCACTCCACGATCGCGACACCGATCGTGCCGCCATATCCGCCACATCGGCCGATCCTCCTCTGGTCGGCCGGGCTTACCTTCGTCACGAAGGACGGCGCTCCGCCCGTCCTTTCGTCCAAGGAGGAATGTGCAGCCATGTTTCGCAGACGGCCGCTGAGGAATGCCGCCATCGTCGGCGGTGTCGCCGCCGCAGCGCATCATGCGGGAACGAAGTCCGCTCGGGCGCAGGCTGCTGAGGCCGAGCAGAACCGTGAGATCGCCGAGCTCCAGGCCCAGCAGAGCCAGCAGTACGCCCCGGCGCCGCAGTATGCCCCGGCAGCGCAGTACGCGCCGCCGGCCGCACCGGTCGCACCGGCGATCACCGCCGACGTCGTCGACCAGCTCACCAACCTCAAGCAGCTCCTCGACTCCGGCGTGCTCACGCAGGCGGAGTTCGACCTGCAGAAGCAAAGGATCCTGGCAGGGTCATGAACGAACTGACGAACACACGGGAGTTCGGTCCGATCCAGATGCTCGTGCTCGGCTTCGCCGACCCGGACTTCACCGGCAAGATCGCCGCCGAGCTCGACCGCCTCCGCAGCCTCGACTTCATCAAGATCGTCGACGCCCTGGTCGTGGACAAGGCCGACGACGGCACAGTCACCGCGCTCCAGGTGAGCGACCTCCAGGCCGACGAGGCCACCCAGCTGGGCGCGCTCATCGGCGCGCTCATCGGTATCGGCTACGGCGGTGAGGACGCTGCGCTCGAAGCGGCGACGGCCGGTGCGGCAACGATGGACGACGGACACCTCATCCCCGAGGAAGATGCGTGGTACGTCGCCGACACCATCCCCAACGGGTCGGCGGCCGCCATCCTCCTGATCGAGCACCTGTGGGCCATCCCGCTGCGCGACGCGATCGTGTCCGCCGGAGGCCTCGCCCTCGCCGACCGCTGGATCCACGCTGGCGACCTCGTTGCCATCGGCGCCGCTGCAAGCGGTTGACACCACTCCTCGCGGGTTCGGCTGGGGGTGACCTCCTCGCGGTAGAACCGAGGCCCTTTGGGCGCGAAGAAACCCCTGCCGAGCAGGGGTTTCGTGGTGGGCGAGGGGGGACTTGAACCCCCACATCCTTTCGGACACAGGTACCTGAAACCTGCGCGTCTGCCTATTCCGCCACTCGCCCGAGTGAGGGACCAGAACCCTAGCGCCGCCCGATCGGCCGCCGCACGGCCGGGTCTGCCCATCGGCGCCGAGTACCCCCGCAGGGGCGTGGGCAGCAGGGCGTCCAGGCTCGTCGGTACCCTCGTGCGGGTGGGGTTGCAGTCCTTCGAGCACGGCGTGGAGCGTATGGTCGAGGGCGTGTTCGCCCGGGCCTTCAAGACCAGCGTGCGCCCGCTCGAGCTGGGCAAGCGGCTCGTGCGGGAGATGGACGACCACCGGTCGCTCGACGTGCGGGGCCGCACGATCGTCCCCAACGACTTCACCTTCTACCTGAGCGCCAACGATGCCGCCGGGTTCTCCGAGATCCACGACGCCCTCGTGCGCGAGCTGGCCGACGCGGCACGCGAGTACGCCCGCGACGAGGGCTACTTCTTCATGGGCCCGGTGTCGGTGGCGCTGCTCGCCGACCCTCGCCTGAAGCCGGGCCGGTTCGGGCTCGAGAGCCGCATGGTGGAGCTGGCCGGCGGCCGGGGTGCCGGCGCACTCGTGACCCCCGACGGCCAGCGTCACCCGCTCGGCGAGGGCGTTTCCCTCATCGGTCGCCTGCCCGAGTGCCTCGTGGTGCTGTCCGACCCCAATGCCAGCCGCCGCCACTGCGAGGTGCGGGCCGTCGGCAGCGGCTACGTCATCACCGACCTCAACAGCACCAACGGCACCACCGTCAACGGCGCCCGCATCGGGGCCGACCACCCGCTCGGGGACGGCGACGTGATCGGGGTGGGTGCCACCCGCATCCGCTTCGAGGCCTCGTGACCGACAGCCTCCTCGGTCTGCTCAAGCTCTGCCTGCTGGCGCTCCTCTACCTCTTCTTCGTGCGGGTGCTGTGGGCCGTGTGGACGGAGGTGCGCGGACCCCGCACCCCGGCCCCGTCCGGCGCCACGCCGGCCCCCAAGACCAAGGGTCGCAAGCGGGGCGAGGTGGGGCGTCTCACCATCACCGAGCCCAAGCCGCTGCGGGGCGCCGCCTACGACCTCGGCACCGAGACCACCGTCGGGCGGGGGGCCGGGTGCGCGGTGTCGATCCCCGACGACACCTACGCCAGCACGCTGCACGCCCGCGTCTTCCAGCGTGACGGCGCGACCTTCGTGGAGGACCTCGGCTCGACGAACGGCACCTACGTGAACGGCCAGCCGGTGGGCGGGCCGGTGCAGCTGCACAAGGGTGACCGTCTGCAGGTCGGCTCGACGGTGCTGGAGGCCGGCTGATGGAGATGCGCTGGGGTGCCGCCACCGACTCGGGCCGGGTCCGAGCCGTCAACCAGGACGCCGTGCTGGCCGAGCTGCCGCTGCTGGTGGTGGCCGACGGCATGGGCGGCCACGCGGCCGGCGAGGTGGCCAGCCAGATCGCCGTCGACACGCTGCGCGCTGCGTTCGGGCGGGACGACCGGCCGACCGTCGAGGCCGTGGTGGCCGCCGTCGAGGCGGCCAACCGGGCCATCTTCGACGACGCGCTCGCCAACCCCGAGCGCCGCGGCATGGGCACGACGGTGTCGGGGTTGGCGCTCTTGGCCGACGGCTCGCTGGCCGTCGTCAACGTGGGCGACAGCCGCACCTATCTCTGGCGCGACGGCGACCTCTCGATGGTCACGCGTGACCACACCTACGTCGAGGAGCTGCTCGACGCCGGCGAGATCAGCGCCGAGCAGGCCCGCATCCACCCGCAGCGCCACATCCTCACGCGCGTGCTCGGCGTCGACCCCGTGACCGCCGTCGACGTGTTCCCGGTGGCACCCCTCGTCGGCGACCGGTTCCTGCTGTGCAGCGACGGCCTCGTGAACGAGGTCGACGACCGCACGATCGCCGACGTCCTGCGCGAGGAGCACGACCCGCAGCTGGCCGCCGAGCGGCTCGTGAGCCTGGCCAACGACTTCGGCGGTCGGGACAACATCACGGTGCTCGTGGCCGACGTGGTCGCCGTCGCCGACTCGCCGGCCGGCAGTGGCGAGGCGGTGGGCGGCTGGCTCGGCGACGAGGTCGAGCCGTTCGACACCAGCCCGCCTCCCCCGCCCGTGAGCCCGTCACCGGTCGACCCACCGGCGACACCCGCGGCGCGCCGGCGTCGGGTCCCCGTGGCCGGCCTCGTCATCGGGCTCGGTGTGGTGGCCGTCGCGCTGGCGTCGTTCGTGTTGGTGACCGTGTTCGGCGGGCGGGGGTGGTTCGTCGACTTCGACGGCGACACCGTGAGCATCTGGCAGGGCTCGCCCGAGGGCGTGCTGTGGGTCGACCCCGAGGTCGACCGGTCGTGCGGCATGGAGCGCGACGAGCTGACGCCACCGTTCCAGGAGCAGGTGGCCGACCAGCCGACGTTCCCGTCGCTCGACGCCGCCCTCACTTACTGCACCGACCTGCAGGCGAACCCGGCCGCCCAGGTCACCACCACCACCACCACGACCACCACCACCACGACGCTGCCGCCCGTCACGGCGCCCCCGACCGCCACGCTGCCGGTGCCGACCGTGGCCCCCAGCACCACGCCGGCCGCGCCTGGCACCTCGGTGCCCTGATGCACGCGCTCGGACGCCGCAACGTCGAGCTCGGTCTCGTGCTGCTCGGCGCCATCGTCACGGGTGGCGCCTACACGCTCATGGCGCTCGGGCGCACGGCCAGCCTCCCGGCCGACATCGGGCCGTTCCTCGGCGTGGTGCTGGGTCTGCTGCTGGCCGCCCACGTCGCGACGCGCTTGCTGGCCAAGGGGGCCGACCCGGTGCTGCTCCCGGTGGCGGCACTGCTCAACGGGCTCGGCTACGTGTTCATCGCCCGCATCGACAACGACCTCGCCGGGCTCCAGGCCACTTGGACGATGATCGGCATCGGCGCCTACGTGGCCACGCTGGTGCTCGTCCGCCGGCCCAACGACCTCGGCCGCTACAAGTGGACGTTCGCCATCATCGGCCTCGGGCTCCTCGCCCTGCCGTTCGTGCCCGGTGTGGGACGGCTGATCAACGGCAGCCGCATCTGGGTGAGCATCGGCCCTGTCAACTTCCAGCCCGGCGAGTTCGCCAAGATCGCCCTGGCGATCTTCTTCGCCGGCTACCTCGTCGAGAAGCGCGAGGTGCTGGCCATGGCGACGTGGCGGGTGGGGCCCTTCTGGCTGCCGGAGCCGAGGCACCTCGGCCCGGTCGCGGTGGCATGGGCGGCGAGCCTCGTGATCATGGTGGGCCAGCGCGACCTCGGCTCGAGCCTGCTGTTCTTCGCCCTGTTCGTGGTGATGCTGTGGGTGGCCACCGAGCGCACCAGCTACCTCGTGCTCGGCGCCGTGCTGTTCGCCGCCGGTGCCGTGCTGGCGTGGACGACGTTCGACCACGTCCAGCAGCGAGTGAGCATCTGGCTCGACCCGTGGTCCGACCCGCTCGACGACGGCTTCCAGATCGTGCAGAGCATGTTCGCCTTCGCCTGGGGAGGCCTCACCGGCACGGGGCTCGGCCTGGGTGACCCCACCCGGATCCCCGAGGTGCAGAACGACTTCATCTTCGCCGCCATCGGCGAGGAGCTCGGTCTGCTCGGCGCAGCCGCCGTGATGGCCGGCTACCTGCTCATGATCGGCGGCGGGCTGAGGGTGGCGATGCGGGCCGACCGCCCGTTCGAGAAGCTGCTGGCCACCGGCCTCACCACCATCCTCGGGGTGCAGGCGTTCATCATCATGGCCGGCGTCACCCGAGTGCTCCCGCTCACCGGCGTGACCCTGCCGTTCGTCAGCTACGGCGGCTCGAGCCTCGTCGCCAACTACGTGCTGCTGGCACTCCTCGTGCGCATCAGCGACGTCACTGCGGGCCGGCTCGGCGAGGTGCCGACACGCCCGAACCGCCGGGCACGCCGGTGGGCCCGCCAGGAAGCCAAGGCGGCCAAGGCGGGGGCGGCCGCGTGAACGCCAAGCTGCGCCGCCTGGCCCTCGGCCTGATCGTCGCCTACGTGCTGCTGTTCGTGCAGCTCAACCGGCTGCAGGTGTTCGGCGCCGAGGGGCTGAACGACAACCCGAACAACAACCGCGAGGTGGTGCGCGACTTCAGCCGGCCTCGCGGCCAGGTGCTGTCGGCCGAGGGCCTCGTCCTCGCCAAGAGCGAGCCGGTCGACGACCGGTACCAGTACTTGCGTACCTACCCCCTGGGCGACCTGTTCGCCCACAGCGTCGGGTTCTTCAGCTTCCAGTACGGCACCGACGGCATCGAGCGCCAGTACAACGACGTGCTGGCTGGCCAGACCGACGAGCAGCGGCTCGACCGGGTGCTCGGCGGCCTGTTCGACGACCGGGTCGAGACCGGCGACGTGATCACCACACTCGACGTCGACATCCAGCAGGCGGCCAAGGAGGCCCTCGGCGAGCGCGAAGGCTCGGTCGTCGCCCTCGACCCCCGCACCGGCGCCGTGCTGGCGCTGTGGAGCTACCCGTCGTACGACCCCAACCTCCTGTCGAGCCACGACTTCGACCTCGTCAGCGACGTGCGCCAGCTCCTGGTGGCCGACGGCCGCAAGCCGCTCCTGGCCCACACCTACCAGGAGCGCTACATGCCGGGATCGACGTTCAAGGTCGTCACCACGCAGGTGGCGCTCGAGACCGGCGTGGCCACGCCTGGCACCGTCTTCGAGCCGAGCACCGAGTGGACGCCGCCGCAGACGACCGACCCGATCACGAACTACGGCGGCACCCGGTGCGGTGGTGACCTGCTCGAGGTGTTCCGGCGCAGCTGCAACATCCCCTTCGCCCAGATGGGTGTGCTGGCCGGGGCCGAGGCGATGGTCGCCGGCGCCGAGGGATTCGGCTTCAACCAGGACGTGCCCATCGACCTGCCCCGCCCGGTCCGCAGCTTCTTCCCGCCCGTCGAGGCCTTTGACCAGGACATCCCCAAGCTGGCCCAGGTGTCGTTCGGCCAGAACGACGTGGCGGCCACCCCCTTGCAGATGGCGCTGGAGGCCGCTGCCGTCGCCAACCGCGGCGTGATCATGCAGCCCTACGTGGTGCAGGAGACCCGCTCGCGCGACGGGAGCGTGCTGAGTCGCACGACGCCTCGGCCCTGGCGCACCGCGATGCGGCCCGAGACCGCCGCCTGGCTGAACGGGGCGATGGTGGAGGTCGTCAACAACGGGACGGCCCGCTGCTGCATGCAGCTCGAGGACGGCGCCCAGGCGGCCGCCAAGACCGGCACTGCCCAGCTCGGCACCGACCCACCCCTGAGCCACGCCTGGATCACATCGTTCGCCCCGGCCGAGGCGCCCCGCGTCGTCGTCACCGTGATGGTGAAGGCCTCGCCCGAGGTGAGCGCCGGCACCGGTGGCACCGTGGCCGGTCCCGTGGCCAAGCAGGTGCTCGACGTGGCCCTGCGCAACGCCGACCCCCTGGCGGGGTGACCCGGCCGGCACCATCCCCCTCGGTAACCTCGACCCGACATGTCGTCCAACCAGGGCCCGCCCGTCTTCAACGACCGCTACGAGATCCGCAGCCGCATCGGGCGCGGGGGCATGGCCGACGTGTTCCTGGGCCACGACCGCATGCTCGATCGCCCGGTGGCGGTGAAGGTCCTGTTCCCCGAGTACGCGGCCGACCCGGCCTTCGTCGAGCGCTTCCGCCGTGAGGCGCAGGCGGCCGCCAACCTGAGCCACCCCAACGTCGTCGGCGTCTACGACTGGGGCCGCGTCGGCAGCACCTACTTCATCGTCATGGAGTACGTCCAGGGCCGCCCGCTGTCGGAGATCCTGCGCGCCGACGGGCCGCTCTTGCCCCAGCGGGCCGCCGACATCGCCGCCGACGTGTCGGCCGCGCTCGGCTTCGCCCACCGCAACGGTGTCGTCCACCGCGACATCAAGCCGGGCAACATCCTGGTGTCGACGCAGGGCGCCGTGAAGGTGGCCGACTTCGGGATCGCCCGGGCACTGAACTCGGCCACCGACCAGAACCTCACCCAGGCCGGCGCCGTGATGGGCACCGCCACCTACTTCTCGCCGGAGCAGGCCCAGGGCTCGAACCCCGACCCCCGCAGCGATCTCTACAGCCTCGGCATCGTCATGTACGAGATGGTGGCCGGCCGGCCGCCGTTCGCCGGCGACAACCCGGTGGCCATCGCCTACAAGCAGGTCCACGACACGCCGCAGGCGCTGAGCGAGGTCCGCCCCGACGTGCCCCGCGGCTACGAGGCCATCGTCGGCAAGCTGCTGTCGAAGCGGCCGGAGGCCCGCTACCCCTCGGCCGACGAGCTCCGCAACGACCTGCGCCGCTTCCGCGAGGGGCAGCCGGTCAGCGCCCTGGCCCCGCTGACGGCCGGGATGGCGACGCAGGCCAACCCGGTCCGGCTCCAGCCCACGCAGGTGGTGCCGGCCACGGGAACCCCGCTGCCGCCCACCTACCCGCAGTACGAGGAGGACCGTCGGGGCAGGGGTGTGTGGTGGATCGTGGCAGCCGTGCTCGGGCTCGTCCTGCTCGGGTTCGGGGCGTGGTTCATCGTGTCGGCGCTGTCCGACGACGACGGGCCCGCGACGGCCGCCGTCGCCGTGCCCGACCTGCGGGGCAAGCCCCTCGACCAGGCCAAGCAGGAGGCCGAGGCGGCTGGGCTGCGCCCGGTGGAGCGCGGCGAGGTGAACGACGACGTGCCGGTGGGCACCGTCTGGAACCAGTCGCCAGCGCCCGCCACCGAGGTGGCCCGTGACGCCGAGATCACCCTCGTGTTCAACCCGGGCACGGGGAACGTGAAGCTGCCCAACCTCCTCGGGCGCACCCAGGCCGATGCCGAGGCCGCCCTCACCGGGCTCGGCCTGGCCTACGAGGTGGTCGAGCAGGAGAGCGAGGAAGCCCCGCCCGGCATCGTGATCGGCCAGGACCCGCAGGCCGGGGAGGTGCCCGCCACCACGCGCGTCGTGCTGAGCGTGTCCGTCGGCAAGGGCCAAGTCGACGTGCCCAACGTGGTCGGCCTCGACCAAGTGGCCGCGGCGTCGCAGCTGGCCGCCAAGGGCTTCCAGGTGAACACCACCGAGGAGCCGAACGACACCGTCACCGCCGGCGTGGTGATCCGGACCGACCCGCCGGCCAACACGCAGGCCGATCCCGGCTCCACCGTCACCATCGTGGTGTCGAGCGGGCCCGCTCCGGTGAAGGTGCCCAACGTGGAGGGCCAGACCGAGTCGGCTGCCCGCGACACCCTGCAGCAGGCCGGCCTCCTCCAGCGGGTGGTGTACCAGGACGTGCCGTTCGGGTCGCCGCAGTCGGGCCGGGTGATCGCACAGTCGATCCCGCCCGACACCGAGGTCCCCCGGGGCAGCACGGTCGTGATCACCGTCGGGCGCGAGCTGGCCCCGCCGACCACCCCGCCCACCACGGCCCCGCCGACCACCCCGCCGCCGACGCTCCCGCCGACCGAACCGCCGACCACCCCGCCGCCGGTCGACACCACCACGCCCTGACGGGCGGCCGCCTACACCGCGGCGGGTGCACCTGCGCCCGCCTACACCGCGGCGAGCTCCAGGAAGTTGCGCAGCAGGTCGTGGCCTCCCACGGTGAGGATGCTCTCGGGGTGGAACTGCACCCCCTCCACCGGGAAGCGGCGATGGCGCAGGCCCATCACGGTGCCGTCGTCGGTCTCGGCCGTCACCTCCAGGTCGTCCGGCAGGCCGTCGCGGGCCACGACGAGGGAGTGGTAGCGCGTGGCCTCCAGCGGGTCGGGGAGGCCGGCGAACACGCCGAGGCCGCGATGGTGCACGAGCGACGTCTTGCCGTGCATCAGCTCGCGCGCCCGCACCACCCGGCCGCCGAACGCGTGCCCGATGGCCTGGTGGCCGAGGCACACGCCGAGCACCCGCGTGCCCCGCTCGGCGAACGCACCGATCACCTCGACGAGGATCCCGGCGTCGGCCGGGTGACCGGGGCCGGGTGACAGGAGCACGGCGTCGGGCTCGAGGGCGAGCGCCTGCGCGACGGTGAGCGCGTCGTTGCGGTGCACCAGCGGCTCGGCACCGAGCTCCCCCAAGTACTGCACGAGGTTGTAGACGAAGCTGTCGTAGCTGTCGACGACGAGCACGCGAGGCGCCATGGCCGCCGAGCCTGCCCGGCGGGGGGCCGGGCTGTCGAGGCGGTTACCATCACCGTCCCATGGCACCTCCGAAGCGCAAGGCCGGTGGCCGCGTCACGGCCAAGGGCACCCGGCCCGGCGCGCCCAAGCGCCTTCCCACCGCCGACGCGCCGCCGCTGCACGACGACGACCAGGCCCACCACGCGTCGACCACCTCGTCGCGCTACACGCCGCCCACGCCGAAGTACGTGAAGGAGAGCCCGCCGTGGGTGCCGGTGCTCATGTTCGGGCTGCTGGTGGCCGGGCTGGCCATGATCGTCCTGAACTACATCGAGCTGTTGCCGGGCTCGGTGTCGAACTGGTACCTGGTCGGGGGGCTCGGCCTCATCTTCGGCGGCATCGTCACCGCCACGCAGTACCGCTGACCTGCGCCGACGTACGCGCCCGAGTGCTCACGCGCCGGGTGGACGGCAGGCGACGCCAAGGCAACCGGCCGGTGGCGGGGAAGTTACAACGCTGTGACCCTGCACAGGTTTGTCCACAGCCTGTGGGGACCGTTTGGCCTACTCCATCACCGGCGCCACCAGGTCCATGTCCTCCTGGCAGTGCCGTGGCGGATCGGGCATCTCGTCGGTGGCCAGGGTCATCTTGAGCTCGACCCCGCAGATCGAGCACCGGAAGCGCAGGTTCACCTTGCGCAGCTCGCCCGCCGGCGGCGGGGGCGGCAGCGGGGTGGTGAAGCTGCGCAGCATCGCCGCACCGACCTTGAACGTGACGTAGCCGAGCACGACGGCCCCGAGCGCCCACATCACCGTGCCGAACACACCGGGCAGGGTACCGACCGCCGGTTCGTCACCACACGTCGCCGGATGCGGCGCGGCGCCCTCGCAGGGGCGCCGCGCGATCGCCGGAGGGTCGCCGAGCTAGCCGAGCCGCTCGATGATGGTGGCGTTGGCCATGCCGCCGCCCTCGCACATCGTCTGCAGGCCGTAGCGGCCGCCGGTGCGCTCGAGCTCGTTGAGCAGCGTCGTCATGAGCCGGGCGCCCGAGCAGCCGAGCGGGTGGCCGAGGGCGATGGCCCCGCCGTTCACGTTCACCTTGTCCATGTCGGGGTGCAGCTCCTTCTCCCACGCCAGGACCACCGACGCGAACGCCTCGTTGATCTCCACGAGGTCGATCTGGTCGATCGTGAGCCCGGCCCGGGCCAGCACCCGCTCGGTCGCCGGGATGGGGGCGGTGAGCATGAGCCGGGGATCGTCGCCGGCGAGCGCGAAGCTCACGAACCGGGCCCGCGGCCGAAGGCCGAGAGCGGCTGCCTTCTCCTCGCTCATGATGAGCAGGGCCGCCGAGCCGTCGGTGATCTGCGAGCTGTTGCCGGCGGTGACCTTGCCACCCTGCTCCTCGGGGACGAACGAGGGCTTCAGCGAGGCGAGCTTCTCGAGCGTCGTCTCCCGCAGGCCCTCGTCGACGCGCACGAGCTCGCCGTCGGCGCCCATCACCGGGAGGATCTCGCGCTCGAAGCGGCCCTCGCGCGTGGCCCGCTGGGCGTTCTCCTGGCTGCGCAGGCCGAAGCGGTCGAGGTCGTCACGGCTCAGGCCCCACTTCTCGGCGATCATCTCGGCCGAGATGCCCTGCGGCACCAGGCCGCCGACGGGGGCGTAGCGAGCACCGACCTTCGGTCCGAAGGGCATGCCGTACTTGCCGTCGGCCATCGAGGCCCCCATCGGCACGCGGGTCATGACCTCCACCCCGGCCGCCACCACCACGTCGTAGGCCCCGGCCATGACGCCCTGGGCGGCGAAGTGGGCCGCCTGCTGCGACGAGCCGCACTGGCGGTCGACGGTGGTGCCGGGCACGTCTTCGGGCCAGCCGGCGGCGAGGACGGCGTTGCGGGCGATGTTGATGCCCTGCTCGCCCACCTGCATGACGCAGCCCATCACGACGTCCTCGACGATGCCGGGGTCGATCCCCGTGCGGTCGACCAGGGCCTTCAGGGTGTCGGCGGCGAGGTCGACGGGGTGCCAGTCCTTCAGCTTCCCGTTGCGCTTGCCGAGCGGCGTGCGGATGGCGTCGACGATGACGGCGGTGGGCATCTCGTGCTCTCCTGATCTCTCCCCGGCCGTGACTGACCGGCGGGTCAAGTCTGGTGCCCACCCGGCGCCCTTCGCCAACCGGCTCGACCCCTTGCCCTCGGGTGCCAGAATGACGCCGGTCACACCCAAGAGGGGAGCGAGCATGGCGAGCTGGTCGACGATCGAAGAGATCGACGCTGCGGTGGCGGGCCAGACGGCCCCGAAGATGTTCCTGACGACGGTGGCCGACCACGGCGACCTCGTGGCCCTGCGGTCCATGAAGGGCGACGAGCCGGGCGCCTGGAACGAGTGGACGTTCGCGCAGTACGCCGAGCAGGTCGCCAAGGCGGCCGCCGGCCTGCGGGCCGCCGGGGTGAAGCCGGGCGACCGGGTGCTGCTGATGATGCGCAACCGGCCCGACTTCCACTGGTTCGACACCGCGGCCCAGTTCCTGCGGGCCACGCCGGTCAGCATCTACAACTCCTCGTCGCCGGAGGAGATCGCCTACCTGGCCGGCCACGCCGACGCCGAGGTGGCGATCGTCGAGGACATGGGGTTCGCCGAGCGCATCGTGAAGGTGCGCGGCGAGCTGCCCCGGCTGCACCACCTCTCTGTGATCACCCCGCCGGCCGGCGGGCTGGCCGACGGCCTGCTCGACGCAGCCGCCCTGCTCGAGCAGGGCGCCCTCGACCTCGCGGAGCTGGCGGCTGCGACCGACCCGAGCGACCTCGCCACGCTGATCTACACCTCCGGGACCACCGGGCCACCCAAGGGCGTCATGCTCAACCAGTACAACGTCGTGTACACGGTCGAGCAGCTGAAGCGGTGCTTCGGCCTGCAGCCGGACGAGTACCCTGGCCTGAAGCTCGTGTCGTACCTCCCGATGGCCCACATCGCCGAGCGCATGACGAGCCACTACCAGCAGATGATCGCCGGTTACGCGGTGTCGTGCTGCCCCGACCCCACCCTCATCGCCACCTACGCGAAGGAGGTGCGGCCCCAGATCATGTTCGGCGTGCCGCGCGTGTGGGAGAAGGTCTACAACGGCGTGAACGCCGCCCTCGGTCTCGACCCCGAGAAGAAGCAGAAGTTCGACGAGGCGGTCGCCGCGTCGCTCGCCATCAAGGAGCGGGAGCGCAACGGCACCCCCGAGCCGAGCGACGCCGACACGTGGGCGTTCCTCGACGCCGTCGCCTTCAGCACCGTGCGCGGCCTGGTCGGTCTCGACGAGCTGAAGGCCGCCATCACCGGCGCCGCTCCCATCCCCAAGGAGGTGCTCGAGTGGTTCAACGCCATCGGCGTGCCACTCAGCGAGATCTACGGGATGAGCGAGTCGAGCGGTCCGATGACATGGGAGGCGTACAAGATCAAGCCGGGCACGGTCGGCCCGGCCATCCCGGGCTGCGAGGTCCGCATCGCCGACGACGGCGAGGTGCTGTGCCGCGGCGGCAACGTCTTCCAGGGCTACTTCAAGGCGCCCGACAAGACGGCCGAGACCCTGATCGACGGCTGGCTCCACAGCGGTGACATCGGCGTGATGGACGACGACGGCTACGTGAAGATCGTCGACCGCAAGAAGGAGCTGATCATCACCTCCGGCGGCAAGAACATCAGCCCGGCCAACCTCGAGGCGGCCCTGAAGACGATCCCGCTGGTCGGCCAGGCATGTGCCATCGGCGACAACCGCAAGTTCGTGAGCGCGCTCTTGGTCCTCGACCCCGAGTCGGCCGCCACCTGGGCCCGCAGTCGCGGCATCGAGGTCGGGCCGGCCGAGCTGGCGCGCCACCCCGACGTGCTGGCCGAGGTCCAGGCCGGCATCGACCACGTCAACCAGCAGTTCGCCCAGGTGGAGCAGATCAAGAAGTTCACGCTGCTCGGCGACGAGTGGCTGCCCGACTCCGACGTGCTCACCCCGACGTCGAAGCTGAAGCGCCGGGGTATCCACGCCCGCTTCGCCGACGCCATCGACACCATGTACGCCGAGTGAGGCGACTCCTGGCCGCCGCCGCGCTCGCCGTCGTCCTCGCCGCCTGCGGTGGCGGCGACGACGAGGGCGGCGGCGACACCACGGTGGCGTTCGAGACGATCCCCGACCTGATCCCGGGGCCGGGCGACCCCAACCAGATCGGCCAGGCCGAGGGCGTCGCCTGCGACGTGGAGCGCGACGCGCTCGACGCCGTCCTGGTCGCCTTCGGCGGCGTCGAGGGGACGCCGCCGGCCTCGATCCAGGCCCTCATCGATGCCGGGTACCTGACCGACCCGGGCGGGCTGACGCAGCGATGGGAGATCGTCGACGGCGAGCTGCAGGGAGTGACCGGCGGTCCCTGCGAAGGCAGCTAGACCACGCCGGCTTCGGCGGCCGCCACCACCGGCCGCACGCGCAGCAGGTACCACAGGCTTGCGACGACGCCGACGGCGCAGAACATCACCCCGAGACCGATCACCGCCAGCCAGGCCACCCGGTTGCGCCCCGCCAGCGCCCACGCCCACGCTGGCCGGCGGGCGACATCGAGGAACGCCCACAGCGACAGCCCGATCGGGACGCAGGCGACGACCAGGAGGGCGAGCTGGCGCAGCATCGCGCCGTCAGTCGGTGGCGCCGGGCAGCTTCGCGAACACCCGCTGCAGCGCCACGACATCGCTGTCGGTGAGCTGGCCGGCGAAGTGCTCCTGCACGCCGCGCAGGTGCGTCGGGGCCGCCCGTCGCAACGCTTCGCGCCCTTCACGGGTGATCACGGCCTCGAGCCCGCGCCCGTCGTCCTCGCAGGGCTGGCGGACCACGAGCCCGGCCTCCTCCATGCGGTCGACCATGCGCGTGAGGCTGCTCTTGGCCACCACCAGCCGGTTGGCGAGCTGCTGCATGCGCACCCGGCCACCGGCCTCCTGGAGGTGCAAGAGCACCTCGTACCACCCGAGCGCGAGATCGCGCTCGGCCAAGAGCTCGTGCTCGAGCTCGCGCACGATGGCCGCGTGGGCCGCGAGGAACGAGCGCCACACGGCCAGACGCTCGGGGTCGGGACGGCTCATGCGTCGGGGGCGCTCACCCGGTGGCCTTGAGTGCGGCCGCGAAGGCAGCCAGGCCCAGCTCGATCTCCTGCTCGGTCACCACGAGCGGCGGCATCCACCGCAGCGTGCGCCCGTAGGTGCCGGCGTTCATGAGGATGACGTGGCTCTCCTCGAGGCAGTGCGTGAGGATGGCCGACACCCGCGCCGGGTCGCTCAGCTCGGTGCCCACCATGAGGCCGAGCCCCCGCACCTGCAGGATGCCGTCGTCGTGGCGCTGCAGGTCGCGCAGACCGGCCATCAGCTGCTCGCCCCGGGCGGTGACGGCGTCGAGGAAGCCCGGCGCCGTGAGCACCTCGATGGTGGCCAGCGCCGCCGCGCAGCCCATCGGGTTGCCGCCGTAGGTGCCTCCGTGGCTGCCGGTGGGCCAGCGGTCGCTCAGCTCCTTGCGGGTGCCGAGGGCCGAGAAGGGGAAGCCGGACGCGATGCCCTTGGCCATGCAGATGACGTCGGGCTCGACGCCGTAGTGCTCGACGGCGAACAGCTTGCCGGTGCGCCCGAAGCCGCTCTGCACCTCGTCGGCGACGAAGACGATGCCGTGCTCGCGGCACAGCTCGGCCACCCCGGTGATGAAACGCTCGGGTGCCGGGATGTAGCCGCCCTCGCCCAGCACCGGCTCGAGGACCATCGCCGCCGTCTCCTCCGGGGCAGTCTGAGCCTTCAGGAGGTGGCGAACCCCGTCGAGGGCCCGCTCGGTCTCGGCGTCGGGGTCGGCGGCCAGCGGGTCGGGGTACGGCGCCACGAACACCCCCGCCGGCAGGTTCGGGTAGCCGGCCCGGTAGCCCGTCTTCGACGTGGTCATCGCCATGGCGAGGTGCGTGCGCCCGTGGAAGCTCCCACTGAACACGACGACGTTCGAGCGCTTCGTGGCCTGCTTGGCCAGCTTCACGCCGGCCTCGGTGATCTCGGCGCCACTGTTGGAGAAGAAGAACGTGTCGATGGCCCCGGGGGCCAGGTCGGCCAGGCGGGCGGCCAGCGGCTCGAGCAGATCGTGGCGGTACACGTTCTGCTGGGCGTGGAGGAACCGCTCGGCCTGACGCTGGATGGCCGCCACCACGTGTGGGTGGGCGTGGCCGGTGGAGGTGACCGCGATGCCCGACGTGAAGTCGAGGTACTCGGTGCCGTCGGTGGTGGTGACCCACGACCCCTTGCCGCTCGCGACCTGGAGGTCGGTCACCGAGAAGAGCACACCGCTCAGATGTGACGTCATGGACCGATGCTACGCCCGGCCGCGATGGGCCCGCCCGGGCCGTGGGTCAGGCGTCCTGGGTGCGGGCGAAGGCGACTGCCTCGTCCCATGACGCCCGCTCGGCCAGGAGCTTGCGGAACGGCATCACCAGGCGCGGCACGCTGACGCCCAAGGCGGCGGTGAGGCGGCCGCGGCGGCCGTAGAGGGCGAGGAACCGCCGCTCGTCGACGCTCCCGTGCACGATCTCGACGTCGTCGTCGCCGCCGCTGCGACCGAGGATCTGCAGGCGGGCGTCGAACTGGTCGCTCCACACGAACGGCACCGCGTCGTAGGCCCGGCCGGTACCGCCGGCGGCCGTCGCCAGGAGGTTGCGGGCGGCGAGGGCCCCGTGCTCGGCCGCGTTGGTCCAGTGCTCGATGCGGACCTCCTCGCCGAGCAGCGCGTGCGGGATCCGGGCCACGTCGCCGGCCGCGTACACGCCGGGCGGGCCGGCGGCCAGCGTGGCGTCGCACACGATGCCGTCGCGGAGCTCGAGGCCGCTGCCCTCGAGCCAGCCGGTGGCGGCCTGCACGCCGATGCCCACCACGACGACGTCGGCCGGCACGGTCGTCCCGTCGTCAAGCCGCACCCCTTCCACCCGGTCGGTGCCGACGAACCCGGCCACGCCGGCCCGCAGCCGCACGTCGACCCCGTGGTCGCTGTGTACGGCGGCGAGCGCGTGGCCCATGCGGGCGCCGAGTCCACGAACGAGGGGAGCCGGCAACGCCTCCACCACCGTGACGGCCAACCCGCGGGCACGGGCGGTGGCCGCCACCTCGAGGCCGATGAACCCGGCGCCGATCACCACGAGGTGCGAGGCCAGCGACAGGTCGGCCCGAAGTGCGAGCGCGTCGTCGAGGGTCCGCAGCACGTGGACGCCCGCCAGCGCGGGCTGGTTCGGCAGGCGGCGGGGCGCGGCGCCGGTGGCCAGCACGAGCCCGTCGAAGGGAAGCCGCTCACCGTCGGCCAGCACGACGGCCCGTGCGTCGAGCTCGAGCGCCACCGCCCTGGTGCCGAGGCGCAGGTCGAGGCCGAGCGGCTCCCATGCCGACGGCTGGCGCAGTGCGACCCGCTCGGGCTCCCACGTGCCCGCGAGCAGCTGCTTCGACAGCGGCGGGCGGTCGTAGGGCAGGTGCGCTTCGGCGCCGACGAGGGTGACGACACCATCGAAGCCTTCCGTCCGCAGGGTCTCGGCTGCCCGCAGACCCGCCAACGAGGCCCCCACCACGATGACGTTGCCCATGTGCGCACCCTGCCATGTGACGGCGCTCCCTGGACAACTGCCCGGAAAAAAGGTGGAGCGCCCGGTCGGGCCACCAGCACCGACCGGGCGCTCGAGCACCCGAACCCCGTGGTCCGCAGGTTGGCAGCGCCACTCGCGCCCGATGTGGCAGTTCTGTGACGATTGCGCGCGCATCCTCGGGGCCCGGCGGGTGGCGAGCGGGACGACGGTTCGGCTCGGACCCCGCGATGATCTGGGTGTGGCCCACCTGGTACCGGTCGACGACCCCGACGACCCCCGCCTGCGGCTCTACCGCGCCCTCAACGACGCCGAGCTGCGGCGAGCCGTCGAGGACGACGAGGGCGTGTTCGTGGTGGAGGGGGTGCTCGTGTTGCGGCGGGCGCTGACCTCGCCCTACCCGGTGCGGTCGTTGGTGCTGTCACCCAACCGCCTGGAGCAGCTGGGACCGGAGCTCGACGGCGTCGACGCCGAGGTGTTCGTGGCGTCGCGCGACGTCGTGCGGGCCGTCGTCGGCTTCGACCTCCACCGGGGGGCCGTGGGCCTGTTCGGCCGCACCCCGCTGCCGCCCTTGGCCACCGTGCTGAGCGGCGCCCGCACCGTCGTCGTGCTCGAGGGGGTGAACGACCACGAGAACCTGGGGGCGCTGTTCCGCACGGCGAGCGCGCTGGGGGCCGACGCGGTGGTGCTCGACCCCACCTGCGCCGACCCGCTCTACCGGCGAGCCGTGCGGGTGTCGATGGGTGAAGTGCTGCACCTGCCGTTCACCCGGGCCCGAGCGTGGCCCCACGACCTCGAGGTGCTGGCCGCCGACGGGATGACGGTGCTGGCGCTCACCCCCGCCGGTGACGCCATGCCCATCGACGCGGTCGACGCACCCGAGCGCCTGGCCCTCCTGCTCGGCGCCGAGGGCCCCGGCCTCACCACCGCCGCGCTGGCGGCGGCCCACCTCCGGGTGCGGATCCCCATCCGCGGCACGGTCGACTCGCTCAACGTCGGCCACGCCGCCGCCATCGCGCTGCACCGGCTGGCCCGCGCCGGGCAGTGACGCCGGCCGGCTGACGAGCGAGGGTGGCCGGCGGAGACCGGCACCGCCCGGGGTCGGGCCATTCGGCTCTGCACCGCCGGCGGTCGGGAGCGCACCCTGACGCGCGGAGGTCACCGTGACCGCAGCGGTGGGCAAGGCCATCGTGCTCGTGAAGCAAGTGCCCGACCTGCGGGCCGCGCCCGTCGGCCTGGCCGAGGACGGCACGATCGAGCGTGACCAGGCCAAGGCGGTCGTCAACCCCGTCGACCTGCACGCCCTGGAGGCGGCGCTGCAGCTGGCCAGCGAGGTGTGGGCAGTCACGATGGGCCCACCCAGAGCCGAGGAGGTGCTGCGCGAAGCCATCGCTCGCGGGGCCGCAGGCGGCGTGCTGCTGTGCGACCGGACGTTCGCCGGCTCCGACACGTGGGCCACCGCCAACGTGCTGGCGGCGGCCATCGAGCGCCTCGGCGCCGACCTCGTCGTGGGCGGCCTGTCGGCGCTCGACGGCGAGACGGGGCAGGTGGGTCCCGAGGTCGCCGCCCGTCTCGGCTGGCCGCAGGTGACCATGTGCGAGGCCATGCACGTCGACGGCGACCACCTCGTCGCCCGCCGCATCGTGGAAGGCGGCTACGAGGTCGTCTCGTCACCGCTGCCGGCCGTCGTCACCGTGGCCGAGACCGGCTACCTGCCTCGCTACCCGACGCTGCCCGGCCGGCGCCGAGCCACCACCGCCGAGCTCGTGCGGTGGGGTGCAGCCGACCTCGGGCTGACGCCCGACCGGGCCGGCCTCGACGCCTCCCCGACGAAGGTGGCCCACCTCACCCCGGCACCACTACCGGACCGCCGCTGCCGCTTCGTCGGTGACGGGTTCGCCCTGGGCGACCTCGCCGCTGCCCTCCGGGGACTCGGCGTGGTGCACCCGGCGACCACAACGCCCAGCGGCGGTGACGACGCCGTCCCGGACCGGGAGCCCGACGACCCGACGACCGACGCGCCGGCGGTGTGGGTGGTGTGCGAGCTCGACGGCGACGGCCTCGCCCGCTCGTCGGTGGAGCTGCTGACCAAGGCCCGCGACCTCGCTCCCGGGCTCGGTGGCGGCGTCGGTGCCGTGGTGGCCGGCGCTCAGCCGGACGCGGCCGTGCGCGACGCCGCCCGCTTCGGTGCCGACGTCGTCCACGTGGCCCGCCACGCCGCCCTCAGCCCCTACCGCACGCTGCCGCACGCCCGGGTGGTGGTCGACGCGGTCGCCCGCCACCGGCCGGCCGTGGTGCTGATGGCCGCCAGCACCACCGGGCGCGACCTGGCACCGCGGGTGGCCGCCGCCTTGGACACCGGCCTGGCCGCAGACTGCACCGACCTCGCCGTCGGGCCGTGGGTGCGCCGCGGCACCACGTTCCACGCGCTGCTGCACCAGATCCGCCCGGCCATGGCCGGCGGCGTGCTGGCCACCTGCGTCACCCCGACCGCCCGACCACAGATGGCCACCGTGCGGCCCGGCGTGTTCACCCCGACGGCCGCTCCTCGGCGGGCCCTCGTGGTGGAGGCGGCCGTGTCGTTCGAACCGGCCGACCTCGCCGTCGAGGTGATCGAGCGCGAGGTGCGCGCCGGCGACGTGGGGCTCGTCGACGCCGACGTGATCGTCGCCGGGGGCGCCGGCTGCGACGCCCGGACCTGGCCGGTGGTCGAGGCGCTGGCCGACGCGCTCGGCGGGCGCGTGGCGGCCACCCGCGGCGCGGTGGAGGCCGGGCTGGCACCGCGGTCACGCCAGGTCGGCCAGACCGGCGTCACGGTGCACCCGCAGCTCTACGTGGCCTGCGGCGTCTCGGGTGCGCTCCAGCACGTGGTGGGGATGCGCAGCGCTCGCGTGGTGCTGGCCGTCAACCGCGACCCGGAGGCGCTGATCTTCTCGCTCGCCAACTTCGGCGTCGTCGGCGACGTGGCCGAGGTGGTCCCCGCCCTCACCGCCGCGCTCGCGGCACCGTGAGCAGCCCTACCCTTCGCGGCATCGACCCGCCGTTCCACCACCTGCGGCTCCACCTCGACGAGCCGGTCGTCGGCGACGTCGCCGCAGCCGTCGACGCCGAGCTGGAAGCCAGCGGCGTCACCCTGCCGGCAGGGGGCGAGGTGGCGATCGCGGTCGGCTCACGTGGCATCACCGACCTCGTGGTGGTCGTCGAGCGCGTCGCCGCCTGGGTGCGCGCCCAGCAGGCGACGCCGTTCCTCGTGCCCGCCATGGGCAGCCATGCCGGCGCCACCGCCGAGGGCCAGCGCCGGATGCTCGAGTCGTACGGGCTGGCGCTGCCCGGCCTCGAGATCCGCAGCGACATGGCGGTGGTCGAGCTCGAGCAGCGGGGCTGCCCGGTGCCGGTGGCGACCGACGCCGCCGCCTGGAGCGCGGCGGCCACGGTGGTGGTCAACCGCGTGAAGCCGCACACCGACTTCCACGGCGCCTACGAGAGCGGGCTCGTGAAGATGCTGGCCATCGGGCTCGGCAAGCGGGTGCAGGCCGAGCGCATCCACGCCCTGGGCACGGCCGGGCTCCGCTCGCTTCTCGCGCCGGTGGCCGCCGAGGTGCTGGCGCAGGGGAAGGTGGTCCTGGGCGTCGCGGTGGTGGAGGGCGCAGGCGAGCAGACGATCGCGGTGCGAGCCCTGCCGGCCGACCGGATCCTCACCGACGAGCCGGCCCTGCTCGAGCTGGCCCGGTCCCACCTGCCTCGCCTGCCCGTCGACGACCTCGACGTGCTGCTCGTGGACCGGATGGGCAAGGACGTGAGCGGCGTCGGCATGGACACCAACGTGATCGGCCGACTCATGATCGCCGGCGAGCCCGACCCCCCGGCACCACGGATCTCGATGATCGCCTGCCATGCGCTCACCGAGGCGTCCCACGGCAATGCCACCGGCATGGGGCTGGCCGACGTGGTGACCCGCCGCTTCGCCGAGGCCGTCGACCACGACGTGACCCGCACGAACATCGTCACGAGTGGCTTCCTGCTCCGCGGCAAGCTCCCCGTGGTGGCCGACGACGACCGGCACGCCTGGGAGCTGTGCCTGCGGGGCGCCGGGGTGACCGGCGCCTCCGCGGTCCGGGCTGCCCGCATCGTCGACACGCGGTCGTGTGCGGAGGTGTGGGTGACCGACGCCGTGCTGGCCGAGCTGGCCGGGCGGGCGCGGGTGGAGGTGGTGGCGCGTGGGCTGGCCCTCCACCGGCCCGACGGCTCGCTGGCGCCGTTCGCATGACCGCGCTGCTGGTGGCGGCCGACGACCGCAGCGGCGCCCTCGAGACCGCTGCGGCCTGCGCCGGCGTCGGCTGGTCGGCCGTCGTCGTGCCGCGGCACGGCACCGCCGCCGCCGACTGCACGGTCGTCGACCTGGCCAGCCGCCACGTCGATCCCCTCGAGGCGGGCCGGCGGGTCGCCGAGGTGGCGGGCCGGGTCAACGGCCGCCATGCCCACAAGATCGACTCGACGCTGCGAGGACCGTGGGCGTGGGAGCTGGCGGCGCGCCACCGGGCCACCGGGCGAGCCGTGCTGCTGGTGCCCGCCTTCCCGGCCGCCGGCCGCACCTGTCGGGGCGGGGTGGTGCGGGTCGACGGCCGACCAGTCGACAGCGTCGACGACCCCCGCCGGCCGGTGGCGTCGGCCCGGCCGGCCGAGCACCTGCGCCGGGCCGGGATCGACGCGGTGGAGCTGCGCCCCCACGACGTCGCCGGCTGGCTGGCCGGCCGACCCGGCGTGGCCGTGTGCGACGCCGACTCCGACGCCGACCTCGCCCTTGCCGCGAGCGGCTGGGCCGCTGGCGGCTCGTGCGACCTGGCCGGCACGGCAGCCACCGTGGCGGCCGGGGCTCGGGCGCTGCGACCAGGCCCACCCGCAGCCGCGCCGGCGCTGCCCGGGCCGGTGCTGGTGGTGTGCGGCTCGCTGCATCCGGTGGCCCGGGCTCAGGTGGCGGCCCTGGTCGAAGCGGGCGCCGTGGTCGCAACCACGGGAGCGGAGGCCGCCACCGCCCTCGCCGCCGGGCGCGACGCCGTGCTCGCCACCCCCCACGTGGCCGGCCCGGTCGACGACGCCGCCGCCGTCCAAGCGGCCGGCGCGCTGGCCGGCGCCGCGCGCGCCGCCGCGCCGGCCGCCGGCACCGTGGTGATCGTGGGGGGCGATACCGCGGCCGCCCTCCTCGGTGACACCGCCGTGGCCGTGGGCGGCCTGCTGGCTCCGGGCGTGGCGTGGTGCCCGTCGCAGCACGGCCTCCCGCTCCTCGTGGCCAAGCCCGGCGGCATCGGCGGCGCCGACCTCCTCGTGCGGCTCCGCTCGGCCAGGATGCCGACATGACCGCGCCGATGGCGATCACGATGGGCGATGCCTCCGGCGTGGGGCCCGAGATCGTGCTGCGGTGCGCGTCCGGGGGCCGGCTCGACCCCGACGTCGTCATCTACGGCGACCGGGCCATCCTCGAGCGCGGGGCCGACCTCCTGGGTCTCGACGTCCCGATGACGTTCGTCGACGACCCCACCGATCCCGGCGACGGGCTCCGCGTGGTCGACCTCGGGCTCCTCGGCGCTGCCGACCACACGCCGGGGGTGCTGAGCGTGGCCGCCGGGGCAGCCGCCCGGGCCTACGTGCTGCGGGCCGTCGACGACGCGCGGGCCGGGCGCGTGGCAGGGGTGGTGACCATGCCCATGAGCAAGGAGGCCACCCAGCGCAGCGACCCCTCGTTCGTGGGCCACACCGAGCTCATCGCCGAGCGGTGCGGCACGCCTCACGTCACGATGATGCTCACCAACGGTGACGTCGCCGTCACCCACGTGAGCACCCACTGCTCGATGCGGGAGGCGATCGAGCGGGTCCGCGCGCCACGGGTGCTCGAGGTGATCCGCCTCACCGACGCCACCCTGCGGCGGTTCCTGCCCGCCCCCCGCGTCGCCGTGTGCGGCCTCAACCCGCACGCCGGCGAGCACGGGCTGTTCGGCACCGAGGACGCCGAGCACATCGCGCCGGCCGTCGCGGCGGCCCGGGCCGAGGGCATCGACGCCACCGGCCCGCACCCGGCCGACACGGTGTTCTTCCAGGCCGTCCGCCGGCAGCGGTACGACGCCGTGGTGTGCATGTACCACGACCAGGGTCACGGCCCGATGAAGCTCCTCGCCTTCGAGGAGGGGGTCAACGTCACCGTCGGGCTCCCGATCGTGCGCACGTCGGTCGACCACGGCACGGCGTTCGACATCGCCTGGCAGGGCGTGGCGTTCATCGGCTCGCTCCCCCACGCCCTCGACTACGCCTGGCGCCTGGCCGGCCGCCCCTGAGCCGTCGCCTGGACGGCCTCAGCACTCGCCCCCACCGCCCCGGCTGGGCTACGAACGGGGCGTGCACGGACCGACCGCCTCGCCCTCGCGCTTCGACGCCTCGCTGCCGACCCACCACTTCGCCGGCACCGACATGTGGCTGATGCTGGCGGCCCGGGCGCTCGCGCGCGCCGACCACCCGGCGCTGGTGTGGGAGCCGTTCGAGGGCGACCGGCGCGTGTGGACGTACGCGCAGCTGGCCGCCGACGTGGAGGCGGTGGCGGCCGGGCTGCACGCCCGAGGCGTGCGGCGGGGCGAGCGCCTCCTGATCCACCTCGACAACTGCCCCGAGTTCCTCCTCGCCTGGCTGGCCTGCGCTCGCATCGGCGCGGTGGCCGTCACCACCAACACCCGCTCGGCGGGCGACGAGATCACCTACTTCGCCGACGTGGCCGACGTGGTGGGGGCCGTCACCCAGCCCACGTACGCCGGCCTCGTGAGCGCGAGCGCGCCCGGGCTGCGCTTCGTGGTGGTGACGGCGACCGACGGCGGTGCCGCCCCGGCAGCCGGCACGGCCACCGGCCCGGCCGACGACTTCGCCTCGCTGACCGGCGACCCCGCCACCCTCCCTGACCCGCTGGGCGACCCGACGGCGCCGATGAGCGTGCAGTTCACGAGCGGCACCACCAGCCGGCCGAAGGGCGTGCTGTGGACGCACGCGAACGCGCTGTGGGGGGCCCGCACGGGCGCCGTCCACGAGATGCTCACCCCGGACGACGTCCACATCGTGTCGATGCCGCTGTTCCACACGAACGCGCAGACCTACTCCACGTTCAACACGCTCTACGCCGGCGGCACGGTGGTGCTCCAGCCGCGCTTTTCGGCCAGCCGGTTCTGGGACGTGAGCCTGCGCAACGGCTGCACCTGGGCCTCGATGATCCCGTTCATGTGCCGCGCCCTCGTGGAGCGGCCGGTGCCGCCCGGCCACCGGTACCGCCTGTGGGGCAACGCCATCGGCCCCTTCCCCACGGATCCGTACTTCGGTGTGCGCACGATGGGCTGGTGGGGGATGACCGAGACCGTCACCCACGGCATCGTGAGCGACCCCTACGAGCCCGGCCGTCTCGGCACCATCGGCCGCCCGGCCCCTGAGTACGACGTCGCCGTGGTCGACGCCTTCGGTGAGCCGGTCGAGGTGGGCGGCACCGGCGAGCTGCTCATCCGCGGGGTGCGGGGCCTGTCGATGTTCGCCGAATACCTCGCCAACCCACAGGCGACAACCGAGAGCTTCGACGACGCCGGCTGGTTCCGCACCGGCGACCTCGTGACGGTGTGGCCCGACGGGCTGATCTCGTTCTCCGACCGGGCCAAGGACATGCTGAAGGTGGGCGGCGAGAACGTGGCCGCCAGCGAGGTGGAGCGCGTCGTGCTGGGCGTGCCGGGCGTGCGCGAGGTGGCGGTGGTGGCCAGGCGCCATCCGATGCTCGACCAGGTGCCCTTCGCCTTCGTGCTGCGCGACCGCTCCGACATCGACGCCGACGAGCTGGCCGCGGCGGTCATGACGGCGTGCCGGGCGTCGCTGGCCGACTTCAAGGTGCCCCACGGTGTCCGGGTGGTCGACGAGCTACCCCGCTCGACGATCGAGAAGATCGCGAAGAACGTGCTCAGAGAGCAGCTCGACGCCACTGACGGGGGTTGATCCGCCGAAGCCTCCGAAGCGACCAGACTTCGCGGCACGGTCCTCCGGGCGGCGCTACGGTCGGCGCGTCTGCCACCGGGGGGAGGAGACATGCGGGTTCGCTCGGGCATCGCTGTCGCTGTGATCGGAGTGCTCGGCGCCTGTGGCGGAGGCGACGACGGTCCGGCGCCGCTCGCGCTCGACACCCGGCACGTGAACCGGGGCGATCGCACGGTCGATCGAGCCGACGCCGGGTCGGTCGGGCTCGACGACGACGGGAACCTCATCTCGAGCACCGTCATCATCGACATCGGTCGACAAGGCCCACATGCTCGAGCAGCCGGAGGGTGAGGAACCCGAGTGGATCTACTGGGCCGTCGAGTAGCCGGCCGTGACGGCGTTCGCGTGTGACGGCATCCTGATCGAGGGCCAGCGGTGGCTGCTGCGTGGTGCCCCGCTGGTCGAGGCGCTGCGCGCCCGAGGCTGGGGCACGGTGATGACCAGCACGGCCAACAGCCACGGTCACACCGCCGAGTGGGCCATCGTCGACGACCGCCTCGTGCTGCTGCGCGCGCACGGGAAGGTCGAGCTTCCCGCCGTCCCCGGTGAGGTCCCAGACGTCGACGAGATCACCGGCTGGACCCACCGGCGCGAGATCGTCGAGCTCCGGCTTGAGGACGTCTTCGGTCAGCCGCCGCCCATCGAGGCGACCTGGGTGAGCGGGTCGCTGTGGGTCGTCGGCGGCGAGGTCACGAAGTACGTCCACATGGGCTACGAGTCGGAGTACGAGCACGAGGGCTGGATCACGGTCGAGGCCGGCCGCGTCACCAAGATCGACCTGCTCGCGGCCGAACGGCGCCGAGAGCGCGACGGGCGCCTCGTCACGGCCCCACGACGACCACCGCGCTGGAAGTTCTGGGTGAAGCGACCTCCGTCGCCGTGGACGTGCCGGCACGGCCACCTCGTGGAAGCCGAGCGGCGCTACTGCCCGGTGTGCGGCTACGGCAAGGGCGACTGAGCCCCGACGTCGCGGTGGAGACGATGGGACTCGAACCCACGACCCTCTGCTTGCAAAGCAGATGCTCTTCCAGCTGAGCTACGTCCCCGCAGGGAGCCCGACTGTAGTGGCCCCTCGCTAGCGTCCGGCGGCGGTGACTGCCGCATCGAGCCGCCCGGACCTCAGCCGCTTCGGATGGCTGTCGATCGTCGCAGCCCTCACCACGCTGGTGCTGAAGACCGGTGCCTGGCTGGCGACGGGCTCGGTGGGCCTGCTGTCCGACGCCGCCGAGTCGGTCGTCAACCTCGTGGCGGCCGTGCTGACGCTCCTCGCGCTGAGCCTGGCGGCCCGTCCACCCGACGAGAGCCATCACTTCGGCCACGAGAAGGCGGAGTTCTTCTCGGCCGGTGCCGAGGGCCTCATGATCCTCGTGGCCGCGCTGATCATCATCGCCACGTCCGTCGAGCGGCTGCTGAACCCGCGTGACCTGGAGCAGCTCGGCGTCGGCATGGTGGTCGGCTTGGTCGCGTCCGTCGTGAACCTCGTGGTGTCCATCGTGCTGCGCCGCGAAGGCGAACGGCACGACTCGATCGCCCTCGTGGCCGATGCCCGTCACCTCATGACCGACGTGTGGACGTCGGCCGGCGTGCTCTCGGCCGTGCTGCTGGTGGCGCTCACGGGCTGGTACCGCCTCGACCCGATCATCGCCCTGGCCGTCGCACTGAACATCGCGATCACCGGTGTCCGGCTGCTGTGGCGGGCCGGCCAAGGCCTCATGGACCCGTCACTCCCCGACGACGAGCGGCGAGCGGTGGAAGCGGTCCTGTCCCGCCACGCCGGCGACCACGTGCGCTTCCATGCCCTGCGGACGCGCGTCGCCGGCCCCCGCCGCTACGTGAGCCTCCACGTGCTGGTGCCGGGAACCTGGTCGGTGGCCGAGGGCCACCACCTGCTCGAGCGGGTGGAGTCCGACCTGCGGGAGGCCCTCCCCAGCGCCGTGGTCGCCACCCACCTCGAGCCGCTCGAGGACCCCGCCTCCTACGACGACGACCCGCTCCACCCCGGCTCCCCCTCGTAGGGTCGGGGGGATGAAGGCCGTCCGATCCGACGACCACCGCTCCCACGACCCCGCCTACGAGGTGGAGTTCGGGAGCCAGGTGCCCGTGCACGAGCGGCCCCAGCGGGTCGACGCGATCGCCGAGGTGTTGGGGAGAGAGCCGGGCATCGACCTGGTCGCGCCGACCGCCCACGGCCTCGCGCCGATCGAGGCGGTCCACGACCCGGACCTCGTCGACTTCCTCGCCCACGCCTGGCGCGACTGGGTAGAGGCCACCGGCCACGAGGTGGCCATCGCCGAGACGTTCACCACCACCTCGGTGCGCGAGGGGATGGGACCGAACCGAGTCCCCTCGGGACCCGTGGGCCGCTTCAGCCACTACGTGTTCGACACCTCCACCCCGATGGTGGAGGGCACCTACGCGGCGGCCCGGGCCGCCGTCGACATCGCCCTCACCGCCACCGACGTGGTGCTGGCCGGCGAGCCTGTCGCCTACGGCCTGTGCCGGCCGCCGGGTCACCACGCGCCCCGGGCCGCCTTCGGCGGGTTCTGCTACTTCAACAACGCCGGCGTAGCCGCCCAGCACGCCCGGGGGGCCGGCGCCACGAAGGTCACCGTGCTCGACGTCGACTACCACCACGGCAACGGCACCCAGCAGCTCTTCTACGACCGCCCCGACGTGCAGTACGTCTCGCTGCACGGCGACCCCGACCACGCCTATCCCTACTTCGCCGGGTACGCCGACGAGACCGGCACCGGCGCGGGGGCCGGCACCACCACGAACCTCCCGCTGGCCGCCGGCACCACCGACGAGCAGTACCTCGAGCGGCTGGCCAAGGCCCTCGACGCCGTGGCGCGGTTCGGGCCGGACCTGCTGATCGTGTCGCTCGGCGTCGACACCTACGAGCTCGACCCGCTGGGCGACCTGGCCCTCACGACGGAGGTGTTCGCCCCGATGGGCCAACTCGTCGGCTCCCTCGAGCTCCCGACGGTGGTGCTCCAAGAGGGCGGCTACCACCTGCCCTCGCTCGGGGCCAACGTGGCGGGCTTCCTGCGGGGCGTGACCTGATCAGAGCGTCACGGTGGTGGCCGACCCCGGGTTCGTCACCGAGATCACGCCACCCCAGTTGCACATGCACTTCGACATCGCGTTCATGGCCGGCTGACCTCCGATCAGCACCGTCGGCACCGGCGGGGCCCAGGGCGCGGCGATCACCGGGATGCACGGCATCGGGGTGAGCACGCCCGACGCCGCCGACGTGGCGCTGGCCACCACCGGGTTGGCGAGGCTGTTGCACATCCCGAACGGCGGGATGTTGGCCATGGGGTTCTTCGACATCGACGTGGCGATCGGCGTCCCCTTCCCGAGCACCTTCACCTGCTCCGGCACCACGAGGGTGGACGGCGCCATGCCGAACGTGCACTGGAGGGTGGCGCCCATGGTGACGGCAGGAGCGGGCATGGCGCGAGCGTGCCGAGCACCCGGGGCGCTGTCAACGTCACCGCCCCACCATTGCCCGGACGGGCAGCCCCCCGCACGGGCGTAGCGTGGGCTCGTGGAGCTGAACGTCACCCATCGCTACGACCACCCGGCCGACGAGGTCTTCGCCGTGCTCACATCCTTCGAGGCGGTGAAGGCCAAGTACGAGGCGCTCGGCCACTCGGACGTCACCTTGGTGTCGCGTGACGAGGCGGCCGACGGCGGCGTCACCGTGGTCACCCACCGCATCGTGCCCCTCGACGTGCCCGGCTTCGCCAAGAAGGTGCTGTCGCCCAAGAACAGCGTCACCCAGACCGACCGCTGGTCGGGTCCCGACACCGGCGGCGTGCGCACCGGCACCTTCACCGTGGAGGCCAAGGGCGTCCCCGTGTCGATCGGCGGCACGCTGCGGCTCGCACCGGCCGCCGAGGGCTGCACCAACACGATCACCGCCACCATCACCTGCAAGGTGCCGCTGATCGGCGGCAAGATCGCCGACCTCGTCGGCGGCGACACCAAGAAAGCCGTCACCCACGAGGAGATCTGGACTCGGGAGCACCTGGCCGGCCGCTGACCCGCCGACGCGCGCCGAGCAGTCGTCGTGGTGGCAGCGCCCGCCGACCGACCCCCACCCTCAGGGGTTGCGGTCGTCGGCGATCTCCTCCATCACGTCGTCCATCTCCCGCTCGTCGTAGCTGGGCTCCCCGATGATGTGCAGGGCGCCCTCCTCCGGTGACAGCGGGTCGGGGAGCTCGAGCATGTCCGTGACCAGCGGATCGCGGTCGGGCAGCTCGTCCCACACCGGTGGCTGCTGGTTCCTCATGGGTGCAGCATGCACTTCCGCCCCTGGTCACGGGAAGGTCGAAGGTCCCCACGTCATCGGCCATCCACCACTGGCCCCGCCACGCGGTCTAGACCGACGCGGCATCACGACGCAGTGGGGGTTGCGATGCCGGGACCGGATGCGCTGAGGCGGCTCATCGGCCGCGAGATCGACGTCGACGAGCGCGACGGCCGACACCACCGCGGCCGGCTCGTGAACGTGAACCGCAGCAGCCTCTGGATCGTCGAGGGCGACGAGGACTGCATCATCCCCCTCACCCGCGTGCACGACCTGCGAGCGAGCTGACGTGACGGCCGGTCAGATCACGTTCACGGCATCGAGCACCGATGCGGCGTAGGCCTCGTCGCCCGTCACGGTCACGCCGCTCACCCGCCAGTCGCGCCGCTTCGTCCCCCACTGCACGAAGTCGTGCGCGGTGGTCGTCACGCTGGCGGCCGCGTCGGCGGCCTCGCCCCGCTCGACGACGCTGAGGCCGTCGCCCGGGCGCAGCACCCACGATCCGGCCGCCGGTCCGGTGAACACCAGGTTCAGGGGCCGGTCGAGCGCCTCGAGGCCGTCGGCGCACATCTGCGGCAGGCCGGCCAGCATCCACTCGACCGCCGCCGCGAGCGCGCCCTCGTCCGGCGGCAGCGGTGCCCGCTCGACGGTGCCGCCGGGCGCCAGGATGTCGTGGCGCAGGTGGCAGTAGTGGTCGAACACGATGGCGTTGGCGAGCAGGTGCAGCGGGTGGCTGCCCAGGTTGCCGAGCGGCACGACGGCGTCGGCCATGGGCGGCTCCTGCAGCCCGGCCAGGGCGGCCACCCCCTTGTCACTCCACTCCTCGTAGGCGGCCATCACCTGCTCGGGCGACCAGTCGCGGCGCGCCTCCACGGCGAGCTCGGCCGTCTTCTCGGCGTCGCCGTCGTCGGACGAGGGCATCGATCCCGGGCTGGCGATCTGCTCGTAGACGCTCGCCATGTGGCAGACGACGTCTTGCACGCGCCACCCGGCGCAGTCGCTGGCGGCCGCCCACTCCTCGGGCGAGAGGGTGGCCGCGACGGCCTTCACGTTGGCGACCTCGCGCTGCAGCGCAGCGATGGCTTCGACGGTCATGGTCGGTCCTCCTGGTCGATCGTTCGGTCGGTGGATCGGCCCCCATGACCGCACCCCTTGTCGCGGCGGCAGTCTCGCTCCGCCGGACCGGCGCATGCCAACCGGCGCCCCTGGTTCCCGGAGCGCCCGAGAGGGCAGGGGGTACCCTGCCCACCATGGCCGGCGAGCTCATCTACGCCTTTCGCGTGATGCGCCTGCCGTTGCGCGACGCCGACGGCACCACCATCGGCAAGCTCGACGACATCGTGCTCGTGCCGGCCGCCGGCGAGGAGCCACCGGCCGTCGTCGGCTTCGTGGCGATGAGCCAGCGCCGCCGCATCTTCGTCAACGCCAACCGGGTGGCCGGCATCGACAACGACGGGGTCCACCTGCGCTCGTGGGACGTCGACCTCAACCCGTTCAAGCGCAAGCCCGGTGAGCTCCTCGTGAAGGACCTGATCGACCACCGCCTCGGGGAGGAGACGGTGAGCGACGTGGCCATCGGCCTCGACCCCGACAAGGCCAGCGCCTGGGAGGTCGCCAAGGTCCGCCTGGCCCGCCGCACCAGCGCGCTGCGGCGGCGACCGAGCTACCGCCTCGTCGACTGGGACGAGGTTCCCGAGCTGTTCGCCACCACGGCCGCCGCCGCCGAGGCGGCCCGCATGCGTGACATGCACCCGTCCGACGTGGCCGTCCTCGTGCGCGGTCTGCCACTCGACCGGCGGGCCCAGCTCGCCGAGGCGATGGAGGATGAGCGGCTCGCCGACCTCCTCGAGGAGCTCCCCGAGGCCGAGCAGCTGCGCATCATCGCCGGCCTCGACCTCGAGCGCCTCGTCTCGGTGCTCGAGGAGATGGAGTACGACGACGCGGCCGACCTCGTGGCCGAGATGACGGGCGAGCAGCGCACCCGCGTCCTCGCCGCCATGGACGCCGAGGAGGCCGACGTCATCCGCCGCCTCCTGTCGTACGGCGAGGGCGTGGCCGGGTCCCTCATGAACCCCGACGCGGTGATCATGGGTCCGACGGCCACCGTCGCCGAGGCGCTGGCCCAGGTGCGCGACCCCGAGTGGCAGATCTCGGTGGCCACCCAGGTCTTCGTCACCCAGCCGCCCTGGGTCCCCCCCACCGGGCCCTACCTCGGCATCGTCCACTTCCAACGGCTGCTGCGTGAGCCGCCGTCGATGGAGCTCGGCCGCATCGTGGAGGACGAGCCGACGATCCTGCCGGACGTGCCCGAGCGGGAGGTGGCCGAGCGCCTCGCCAGCTACAACCTGCTCGCCATCGGCGTGTGCGACGACAAGCGCCACCTGCTCGGCATCATCACCGTCGACGACGTGCTCGACCGGACGCTGCCCACGGGCTGGCGCCAGCGGCGGCGCCAGGTGGGCCGGCCGTGAGGCGCCGGGAAGACCTCAGCCTGCCGCGGGGGCGGCGCCGCTTCGGGATCCACTACGACCCCGAGGCCTTCGGCGCGTTCTCCGAGGGCATCGCCCGGCTCCTCGGCACGGGCCGCTACCTCGTCTTCCAGACGGTCGTCATCGTCGTGTGGGTGTCGTGGAACCTCGTCATGCCCGAGGCACTGCAGTTCGACCCCTGGGACCGCGGCCTGGTGTTGCTCACCCTCGTGCTGTCGCTCCAGGCGTCGTATGCCGCGCCGCTGATCCTGCTCGCCCAGAACCGCCAGGAAGCCCGCGACCGCGAGACCCGCGACGACGACCGCCAGGTGAACGCTCGCACCCAGGCCGACACCGAGTTCCTCGCACGCGAGGTCGCCAGCATCCGCCTGGCCCTGTCCGACGTCGCCACCACGACCGATCTCGAAGAGCACGTCGACCGGTTGGCTCGGGCCGTCGAGCGGATCGCCGAGCGGCTCGACGCCGTCGACGCCGGCCGGCGGCCGGCCGAGACCTGACGTCGCCGCGCCTCACGCGCACGACGAGCAGCGACCAACCAGGTCGAGGCGGTGGTGGTCGAGCACGAACCCGTTGCGCTCGGCCACCGTGGCCAGCGCGTCGTCGATCGAGCGCTCGAGGCGGGCCGACACCGTGAAGTCGCGCACCACGCCGCAGGACGAGCAGATGAGGTGGTGGTGGTGCTGGGTCAGGTCCTCGGCCAGCTCGTAGCGGGCCCACTCGTCGGTGGTGACGATGCGGCGCACGACGCCGGCGCGCTCGAGCACCCCGAGGTTGCGGTAGGCGCTGCTTTGGGCCAGGTCCTGGCGGCGGCGCAGGATCTCGGGGATCGTGAGCGGCTGCCCGGCCTCGGCGAGGGCGCCCACGAGCTGGCGCCGCCCGTCGGTGTAGCGCTGCCCGTCGCGGCGCAGCCTCGTGAAGGCGATGCGGTCGAGCTCGCTCGTCATGTCGCTCCTCCCGGGTGTTCGTGGCCACGGTAGCGGCGAGATGAGAACGGCTGAGAGCGGCCACGGTTGGCTCTCATTACGAGAATGAGTATCATATAGCCATGCGTCGCCTGATCCCGTCAGTGCTCGCCGCCCTGTCCCTCGTCGCGTGTGCGACCGGCGCCGGCTCGAGCACCGACGACGGCCGGCCCGTGGTGGTGGTCAGCTTCCCGGTGCTGGGCGCGGTGGTCGCCGACGCGGTGGGCGATGCCGCCGAGGTTCGCGTCCTCATGCCCAACGGCGCCGACCCGCACGACTGGTCGCCGAGCCCGAAGGACATCGAGGCCATGAACCAGGCCGACCTCGTGGTGGTCAACGGCTTCGACCTCGAGGAGGGCATGGCGGACGCGCTGGCCGACGCCGAGCGGTCCGGCGTCCCGGTCTTCGAGGCCGCGTCGACCGTCGAGCCCGTCGAGGCAACCGGCGGTGGGCACGCCGACGAGACCGACGGTGACGAGCACGACCTCGACCCCCACCTGTGGATGAACCCGCGGGCCATGCGGTCGGTCGTCGAGGGCTTCGCCGCGGCCATGGCGGCCGAAGGTGTCGACATCGCCGTCACCGCGAACGCGACGGCCGAGGCCCTCAGCGCCCTCGACCGAGAGATCGAGACCGTCCTCGCGGCCGTCCCCGACGACCGCCGGGTGCTCGTCACCGGCCACGAGTCGATGGGCTGGTTCGCCCTGCGCTACCGCTTCGAGGTGGTCGGCACGATCGTGCCCGGCCTGTCGTCACAGGCCGGGGTCGACGCCGGCGTGCTCGCCGAGCTCACCGAGACCATCGAGGCCGAGGGCGTGCCGGCCATCTTCACCGAGCTGGGCACGCCACCCCAGGTGGCCGAGGCCATCGGCCGCGAGGCCGGTGTCGAGGTCGTGGAGCTGGCGTCGCACCACCTGCCCGACGACGGGACGTACCGTTCGTTCCTGATGGGCAACGCCGAGGCGATCGCCGGCGCACTCGCCTAGTGCGCTGGCTCTGGGAGCCCTTCCAGGGCAACGAGTTCATGGTCCGGGCCCTGGTGGCCGGGCTGCTCGTCGCGCTCACGTGCGCCGTGGCGGGCACGTTCGTCGTGCTGCGCGGCCTGGCCTTCATCGGCGACGCGCTGGCCCACGGCGTGCTGCCCGGGGTGGCGGGGGCCCTGCTGCTCGGGGTGCCCGGCATGGTCGGCGCCACCGTGGGTGCCGTCGTGATGATCGCCGGGGTCCAGCTGGTCACCACCCGGTCGCGCCTTTCGAGCGACACGGCCATCGCGCTGGCGTTCGTCGGGATGCTGGCCCTCGGTGTCGTGATGGTCTCGCGCTCCGACGCGTTCGCCGGCGACATCGTGCGCATCCTCTTCGGCGAGATCCTCGGCGTCGGCCCGGCCGCCCTGTGGGGCCAGGTGGCCGCCACCGTGACGATCGCTGCGATGGCCGGCCTGTTCGCCCGCCCGTTCCTGCTGCTGTCGGTCGACCCCGACCTGGCCACCGTGTCGGGCTACCCGGCCAGCCGCTACCACCTGCTGATGCTGGTGCTCGTCGCCGCCACTGTCATCACGTCGTTCCGCACGGTCGGGACGCTGCTGGTGTTCGGCATGCTGGTGGCCCCGGCCGGCGCCGGTGCCCTCCTCGCCCGGCGGGTCGGGTCGATGATGGCGTGGGCCGCGGGCATCGGTGCGGTGTCGGTCTACCTGGGGCTCGTTCTCAGCTACCACGCCGGCTACGCGGCCGGGGCCACCATCGTCCTCGTCGCCGTGGCCATCTTCTTCGTCGTGTTCGCCGTGACGTCGCTGCAACCGGTCGCCCGATGAGCTGCCCGGAGGTCGTGCCCGACCGCGACGAGGCCGCTGCGGTGCGGGTCGGCGCGACGGGCCTGGCGGCCGGCTACCGCGGCCAGGCCGTCATCGACGGCGTCACCTTCGAGCTCCGGGCCGGTGAGTCGCTGGCCCTCGTCGGCACGAACGGCTCGGGCAAGTCGACGATCGTGCGCACGCTCGTCGGCCTGCTGCCGGTCGTGGCCGGGACGGTGTGCGTCCTCGGCGGACCCCCCGGCTCGGCGCCGCACCGGCTCGCCTACGTCGGGCAGTTCCACGTGCAGAGCACGATGCTGCCGCTGCGGGTGGCCGACGTCGTCCGCATGGGCCGGTACCCCCGCCACGGCCTCCTCGGCCGGCTCACCAAGGCCGACGGCGCCGCCGTGCGGGAGGCGCTGGCCCGCGTCGACCTGCTCCCCCAGGCCGACGCGGCCTTGCGGTCGCTGTCGGGTGGCCAGCGCCAGCGCGTCCACCTGGCCCAGGCCCTGGTGCGCGAGGCCGACCTGCTCGTGCTCGACGAGCCCACGGCCGGACTCGATGCCGCCAGCCGCCAGCGCTACCTGGCCGTGCTCGACGAGGAGCAGGCGCGGGGCGCCGCCGTGATCACCGCGACCCACGACATGGCCGAGGCGCTGCGCTGCACCCAGGCGTTGCTGCTGGCCGGGCGGGTCGTGTCAGCCGGCCGGCCGGCCGACGTGCTGGCGCCGGAACACCTGCTCGAGGCCTTCGGCATGGCCCTGTCGGCGGTGCCCCACGCTGGGCACACCGACCTGCTGGCGGTGGAGGACCCGCACGGGCACCACGGGCCCGACCACCGCCACGACCAGGGCCACGACCACGCCTGACGCCGTCAGCTCGGCGCGCGTTCGCGCACCTGACGCACGTGCGCCATCGCCTCGCGCAGCTCGCCGAGCCAGTCGGCCTCGTGCTGGCCGACCAGGCGCACGCACCATGCCAGCGCCTCCGAGCGGCTGCGGGCGATCCCGGCCTCGATCAAGGTGTCGAGCACCTGGCGTTCGGCCAGGCGCAGGCGGGTCATCACGGGGACGCTGGCGGTGGTGAAGTGCTCCGTGCGCTCACCGCAGCGGGCACCCCAGGCGACCTTGCGACCGAAGCGGTGCTCGGCCTCCCGGGCGATGGCGATGCGGTGGTCACGGGTCTCGGCCCGGAACCCGGCGATGCGAGCGCCCAGCGCCACGTCGCGGGCCTCGGCCCCGAGGTCGTCGCCCAGCTCTGGCGTGGGCAGCGTGCCCACCACCAGCACCTCGTCACGGTCGGCCACCACCTCGAGCAGACCCTCGAACCACGTGTCGGGCACGCGGCCACGGAACCATCCGGTGATCTCGTCGTGTGTCATGGCGTAACTATTACCGGATTACGTCGTAACCAACAACCTCACCAGGTCGTCCCCCCGCCCCGTCCCTGGAATCGGGCCGCCTTCACGCCCCGCTGGGCCAGCGACCGCAGCAGCGCCCGGGCATCGACGGCCGGGTCGGCGAGGCCGAAGGCGCCCGAGCGCACCGCCGGCGCAGCCACCAGCACGGCGGCCACGGCGGCCACCGCCCCCGCCGCGATCCCGGCCCGGTCCATGGCGCCGAGGACGTCGACCTCCTGTGCTGACCCCTGCCGGCCCCGCACCTCGACCCGCACAGCGCCGAGGCCCCCCTCCGGATGAGGAGGGCGCAGCATCGGCAACCGCGCGGTGAGGCGGTCGCGCCGGGTGGCGCTGACCCGGGCCGTCACCCGGCGCACGCCGGGGAAGGCGGCGACGAGCAGCGCAGGGTCGGCGACCTCGGCCCGGTAGCAGTCGAGCGCGCCGATCGGGTCGGGGAACCAGCACAGCTCGCGACCCGAGCCGGCAGGGCGCTCCTGCCACACCCCGTCACGCCAGTCGACGGCCGTGCCGCCGAGCGCCACGTGGTGCTGGCGGGCGCACGCCGGACCACCGGTGCCGTGCTTGGCGACGTGGATCTCGTCGACCTCGTCGAGCACCCGGGCCGCCTCCCGGGCCAGCAGGCAGCTGTAGCCGGGCGCGAAGGCGGCACCGCACACGAGCGCCAGGCCCCGGTCGTCGGCGAGCACCCCGAGGGCGAGGAGGCGTCGCACGTCGTCGACGTCGTCGGACGTCGACACGACGGCAAGGCCGTCGCGCAGCAACAGCTCGGCCTGGGGCGCATGCGGCGCCGGCGTGGCGAGCACGACGACCGCGGCCCCCTCCACGTCGGCCGCCGCCCGGACCTTGGTGGCCACGGCGGCGGCGACGCTGCGGGCCCGGCCCGGGTCGGCGTCCACCACCACGACGTCGTCGACCTCGGCAGTGGCGCTCAGCTGGCGCACGGCCCGGGTGCCGACCGCCCCGGCACCGACGACGGCGACGCGCATCAGCGCGGCGGCTCGTCGAGCGGGAGCTCCTGCCACCCGCCCTCGCGAGGCGGCACCCCGCCGCGGCCACGCACACGGAGTACGCCGGCGATGGTGCCGGCGGCGAACAGCGCGAGGAGGGCACGCCGGAGGGCTTTCACCGTGGGGCTAGCTGGAATCGAACCAGCGACCTCATCCTTATCAGGGATGCGCTCTAACCGACTGAGCTATAGCCCCGGCAGGCGGGCAACGTTACCGAATCGGCCCGTGGCGGCGTCAATCGTCTCGGCCGTCAGGACCGAGGCTTCGACGGCGCTCCGACCGGTCGCTCGCGCAGCACGACCTCTTCTTCGAGCACCGTGATGCGCACCCCACCGACGAGGTCGGTGATGAGGTTGAACAGCACGCAGCCGACGAGGTTCAGCCCGGTGCCCGCCACCACCATCACGGCGCCCAGCACCCAGCTGGCCCGGAAGATGCGGTCGCCGTCGAACTCGAAGGTCTCCAGCGCGAACAGGTCACGGATGAAGCCCTCGACGTTCTCCACCGTACCGGTGGTGTTGGCCAGGTTCCACAGCAAGACACCGGCCACGAGCAGCACCGCGTAGGTGAGCAGCCAGAAGATCACCGAGACCTTGAGCACCGTCCACGGGTCGATGCGGCGCACGACCCGGCTGACCTTGCGCACCCGCGGGCGGCGGGCCCGCCAGCGGAGCCGCCGGCTGACCTTGGGGATCTCGGTGCGGCGGGCATAGGGCATGGCCGCCGGCTCTTCGAGCGGTGCCGGCACCACGACCGGGGCGACGGCGGGCACGGCGGCCGTGCGCACCGGCGCCGGCTGGACCGGCACCTCGGGGGCCTCGGGCACGAACGCGACGGGCGCCACCCGAGCGGTCTCGCCGTTGCGGGGCGGGGCCTCGGTGCGGACCTCCACCGCCGGCGCAGCCTCGACCACGGGCGCTGCGACCGGCGCCGGCGTCGGGTCGGGGTCGACGGCCGGGGGCGCCTCGACCACGGTGGACGACCGGGCCTGTGGTGGGGGCGTGGGGTCGGCCGCCACCGCCGGTGTCGGTGCGGTCACCGGACCGCGCCCGGCGCTCGAGGCGACCTCGTCGTCGGCAACCGCGACACCCGCCACCACGTCGTCGGGCAGGGTGAGCCCCGGCGAGGCCGCCGGCGGGCGGCGCACCGGGCGGCGCGTGATCGGTGCGCTGCCGGTCAGCAGCGGGTCACCCACCACATTGCCGGGCCGGCGGGACGGCGACGGTGCGGCCTCCACTCGGGGATCGACCGGTCCACGGCTGCGACCGCCACCGGAGCGCGAGTCGGAACGGTCGGCCACCTGAGCGAGTGTAGAGGCCGGTCCGCCGGCCTGGCCTTCATGGGGGTGCCGCGGTGGCACGGGCCGTCGCGCGCGCGTCACCGCACGCCACGACGACGACGACGTCGGTGCCCTCGTCGTGCAGGCTCACGAGCGTGGCCCCGTTCGCCTCGGCCAGCGCCACCGCCGCCGGCCGCCCACCGTGGACGGCGGCCAGCGCGGCGGCGTCGGCGGCCGTGCGGGCCCGTGCCGCGTCGGCCGCGTCGGCTGCCACACGACCCACGGCCGCCACGCCGAGCACGGCCAGCACCAGGGCGAGCAGCACGAGCGGCACGGCCTGGCCGCGCTCGTCATGTGGTTCCACGGGATCCTCCCGTCGTCGGCGCGGGAGGGAGCAGTGCGCTCCGAGCTCAGTCGTCGGTGGCCGACAGGATCGGTGCCACCGAGGCGACGGTCTGGCCGCCCTCCAGGTTCATCACCCGCACGCCGGTGGCGTCGCGTCCCTGCGAGGAGATCTCCCGCACGGCCGTTCGCACGGCGTGACCCCCGGAGGACAGCAGGATGATCTCGTCGTCGATGCCGACCATGAACGCGGCGACGAGGTAGCCCTTGCGGGCGGTGAGGCGGATGCCGATGACCCCGACACCGCCCCGGCCCTGGGCGTTGAACCGGTCGAGCTGCGTGCGCTTGCCGTAGCCGCTCTCGGTGACCATCAGGAGGCTGGTGTCGTCACGCACCGGGTCGCACGACACCACCTCGTCGTCGGCCCGCAGCTTCATGCCGCGCACACCGGAGGCGGCCCGGCCCATGGGCCGCACCTCGTCTTCGTTGAAGCGGATGGCCATGCCCTTGCGGCTCGTCATCACGATGTCGTCGGTGCCGCTCGTGACCACCACCCGAACGAGCTCGTCACCGTCGCGCAGATTGAGGGCGATGATGCCGTCGCGGCGGCTCGAGTCGTACTCGCTGAAGGTCGTCTTCTTCACCACGCCCTTGCGGGTGGCGAAGAACAGGTAGCGCTCCTCGGACAGCTCGCGCGTCTCGATGATCGCCTGGATGGTCTCGCCGGCCTGCATGGGAAGCAGGTTCACGATCGGGAGGCCCTTGGCCGTGCGCTCGCGCTCGGGGATCTCGTGCACCCGCAGCTTGTAGACCTTGCCGCGGTTGGAGAACAGCAGCAGGTAGGCGTGGGCCGAGGTGAAGATCACATGGCTCACGAGGTCTTGGTCGCGGAGCTTGGCGCCACTCACGCCACGGCCACCGCGACCCTGCACGCGGAACGCTCCGGCATCGACGGTCTTCACGTAGCCGGCCTGCGTCATCACGACGACCAGCTCCTTGTCGTCGATCAGCTCGAGGTCGTCGATCTCGCCGGTGTCGTTGATGAGCTGGGCCCGCCGCGGCGTGGCCCACTTCTCGCGCACGGCGAGAAGCTCGTCTTTGATCACGCCGCGCAGACGCGCCTCGTCGGCGAGGATCGACTCGAGCTCGGCGATGATGGCCCGCAGCTCGGCGAGCTCCTGCTCGATCTCGACCCGACTCAGCCGGGTGAGCTGGCCGAGACGCATGTCGAGGATGTGGTTGGCCTGGAGCTCGGTGAACGAGAACGGCTCGGCCATGAGGCCGTCACGGGCAGCGTTGCGGTCGTCGCTGGCCCGGACGAGGGAGATGATCTCGTCGATCATGTCGAGGGCGCGGCTGAGGCCCTCGAGGATGTGGGCCCGGTGGCGGGCCCGCTCGAGGCGATGCTCGCTGCGTCGACGGATCACCTCGACCTGGTGGTCGATGTAGGCGCTCAGCGCGTCACGCAGGTTCAGCGTTCGGGGCACACCGTTGACCAGCGCCACCATGTTCACCGGGAAGCTGGTCTGCAGCTGCGTGAGCTTGTAGAGGTTGTTCAGCACCACGTTCGGGTTGGCGTCGCGCTTGAGGTTCACCACGAAGCGGGTGCCGGTCTTCTGCGAGCTCTCGTCGTTCACGTCGTCGACGCCGCTCAGCTCACCGCCGTCGACGAGCTCCTTGATGCGGCTGGCCACCGTGTCGTGACTCACCTGGTAGGGCATCTCGGTGACGACGATCTGGAAGCGGTCACCGCGCTTGCCGGCCTCCTCGATCGACGCCTTGGCCCGGATCTTCACGCTCCCCCGCCCGGTGCGGTAGGCGTCGATGATGCCGGCCCGGCCGAGCAGGAACCCCCCGGTCGGGAAGTCGGGACCCTTCACGAACTGCATCAGCTCGTCGGAGGTGGCCTCGGGTTGGTCGATCAGGTGGATCGTGGCGTCGATCACTTCGCCGAGGTTGTGGGGAGGGATGTTGGTGGCCATGCCCACTGCGATGCCCTGGCTGCCGTTGACGAGCAGGTTCGGAAAGCGCGCCGGCAGCACCACCGGCTCCTGCGTGGTGCCGTCGTAGTTGGTCGTGAAGTCGACCGTGCTCTCGTCGATGCCGGCCAGGAGCTGCTGGGCCAGCGGGTCGAGGCGGCACTCGGTGTAGCGGCTGGCGGCCGGGCCGAAGTCGGGCGAGCCGTAGTTGCCGTGGAAGTCGATGAGCGGGTGGCGCAGCGAGAAGGGCTGGGCCATGCGCACGAGTGCGTCGTAGATGGCGCCGTCGCCGTGGGGGTGGTACTTCGCCATCGTGTCGCCCGAGACGCGGGCGCACTTCACGTAGGGGCGGTCGGGCCGGAAGCCCTGCACCTCCATGTCCCACAGGATCCGCCGGTGCACGGGCTTCAAGCCGTCGCGTACGTCGGGCAGGGCGCGGGCCACGATGACGCTCATCGCGTAGTCGAGGAACGACCGCTCCATCTCCACCTGGAGCTCGATCGGCTCGATGCCGGGGCCGTTCTGCTCGGGGCCGTTCGGCGCGTCGGTGTTGTCGAGGGGTTCGTCGCCGGGGGGCGGGGTGTCGCTCATGGGTTCCTTGCGTCGTCGTCGGGGTGACGGGCCGGCGGCCCGGTCAGATGTCGAGGAAGCGGACGTCCTTGGCGTTGTGCTGGATGAACTGCTTGCGCAGCTCGACCTCATCGCCCATGAGGACGCTCATGATCTCGTCGGCCAGCGCGGCCTCCTCCACCGTGACCTGCAGCAGCGTGCGCCGGCCGACGTCCATCGTCGTCTCGCGCAGCTCCTCGGCGTCCATCTCGCCGAGGCCCTTCAGGCGAGCGAACTCCTTGCGGTGGTTGGGGTGCTCGGCGAGGAACACCGCCTTGGCGGCGTCGTCTTTCAGGTACACCTTCTCTTTGCCGACCTCGGTGGAGTACAGCGGCGGCTGGGCGATGTAGACGTACCCGGCCTCCACCAGCGGGCGCATCTGCCGGTAGAAGAACGTGAGCAGCAGCGTGCGGATGTGGCTGCCGTCGACGTCGGCGTCGGCCATGGCGATGACCTTGTGGTACCGGGCCTTGGTGACGTCGAACTCGTCGCCCACCCCGCCGCCGATGGCCGTGACGAGGGCGGTGATCTCGTTGTTCTTCAACATCTTGTCGACGCGGGCCCGCTCGACGTTGAGGATCTTGCCGCGGATGGGCAGGATCGCCTGCGTGCGCGGGTCACGGGCCGACACCGCGGTGCCGCCCGCCGAATCGCCCTCGACGATGAACAGCTCGGCCTCGTCGGGGTCACGGGTGGAACAGTCCTTCAGCTTGTCGGGCATGCCGGCACCCGACAGCGCCGTCTTGCGGCGGATGGCGTTGCGGGCGTTCTTGGCCGCCACGCGGGCCTGAGCCGCCGCGATCGCCTTCTTGACGACCTTGTTGGCCTCGGTGGGGTTCTCGAGCAGCCACTCGGCCAGCTTCTCGTTCGTCACTCGCTGCACGAGCGAGCGGATGCTCACGTTGCCGAGCTTCGCCTTCGTCTGGCCCTCGAACTGCGGCTCCTGCAGCCGCACGGCGATGATGGCCGTGAGGCCCTCACGGATGTCCTCGCCGGTGAGGTTGTCGTCTTTCTCCTTCAGCAGGTTGGCCGACCGGGCGTAGTCGTTCATGGTGCGCGTGAGGGCCGTCTTGAAGCCCTCGACGTGCATGCCGCCCTCGATGGTGGAGATGCCGTTGGCGTAGCCGTGGAGGCCCTCGTAGTAGCCCGTGTTCCACTGCAGGGCCACCTCGACCTCGGCCGACTCGTCGCTGCCCTCGTACGACGCCACCTTCGTGAACAGCGCCTCTTTCGACGCGTTCAGGTGCTTCACGAAGTCGACGATGCCGCCCTTGTACTGGAACGTGACGTCTTGGGCGTGGCCCGGCCGCTCGTCGACGAAGCGGATGGCGAGGCCCTTGTTGAGGAAGGCCATCGTCTGCAGGCGCTCGGTGACGGTGCGGGCGTGGAACTCGATGCCCTCGGCCGAAAAGACCGTGGGGTCGGGCCAGAACGTGACCGTGGTGCCGGTGGCGCGGCCCCGCGCCGGTGTGGGACCGACCCTGTCGAGCTTGGTCTGGGGCTTGCCGCCCTTGGCGAACTCCTGGCGGTGGCGGGACCCGTCACGGTCGATCTCCACCACGAGCCGCTCGCTCAGCGCGTTGACCACCGACACGCCCACGCCGTGCAGTCCACCGGAGACCTTGTAGCCGCTGCCGCCGAACTTGCCGCCGGCGTGCAGGACCGTGAGCACCACCTCGGCCGCGCTCTTGCCCTTGTGCGGGCCCGACGGGTAGGGGTCGACCGGGATGCCTCGCCCGTCGTCCTCCACGCGGCAGCCGCCGTCGGCCAGCAGCGTGACGGTGATGTGGTCGCAGTGGCCGGCCATCGCCTCGTCGACGCTGTTGTCGACGACCTCCCAGATGAGGTGGTGCAGGCCGGCCAGACCGGTCGAGCCGATGTACATCCCGGGGCGTTTGCGGACCGGGTCGAGGCCTTCGAGGACCTGGATGTCCTTCGCGCCGTAGTCGGTGGTGGTGTCAGCCATGCGGGCGCTCTCGTTTGCGTCGGGGGGACAGGCCAAGGGCCGTCGGAGAGGGGGGAGATCCGGGGAAAAAGCGCTGGTCAGCGGCCCGAATCACGATGAGGGCAGTCTACCAGAGGGGTGTCACGAACCCGTGCCGCGCGACCGGTCTCAGCGACGGGCGACGCGCACCTCGATCGCGGTGACCGCGCCGGCCCCGGCCACCTCGGCCAACCGCTCGATCAGGGTCTGCTCGAGGAAGCGCAGCTGGGTCGCCCAGCCAGGCTGGTCGACCTCCACGACGAGGCGCCCCGCCTCGAGTGACACCGGCGTGGCGTGGGCCGCGACCTGGGCTCCGACCGCGGCCTCCCATCCGGCGAACACGCCTTGGACGGCGCGAGCGCCCGTGCCTCGCAACGACCGCACGACCTCGTCGATCGCCTCGCCGACCGAGTGCAGGTCGTCGTCTCGGCGGCTCACGGCGCCACCGTGCCGGCCCGGGCCTGCAGCACGCGGGCGGCCGGCGCGCCCGCAGGCAACCCGGTCGCCGTCGTGAGCAGCACCTGACCAGCGGGCAGGGCACCGAGCAGCGCGGCGCTGCGGTCGGGATCGAGCTCGCTGAACACGTCGTCGAGCACGAGGAGCGGAGGCTCGTCGACACGGGCGGTGACGAGGTGGTGGCCGGCCAGGCGCAGGGCCAGCGCCAGGCTGCGCTGCTCGCCCTGGCTGGCATGGGTCCGGGCCGGGAGGCCGGCCAGCACCAGGTCCACGTCGTCACGGTGCGGGCCGACGGTGCTCACCTGGCGGCGGACGTCGTCGATGCGGGCCGCCACGAGGGCGGCCTGCAGGCCCGCCGCCCGCCACGGCGGGTCGTACCCCACCGTCACCGGGACGGCGTGGCCGGCGAGGGTGGCGTACGCCCGGGCCACCAGGGGCGCCAGATCGTCGACCAGCCGGGCCCGCGCCGTGCCGAGCGCCTCGCCCGTCTCGGTCAGCTTGGCGTCCCACACGTCGAGCGTGAAGGCGATCTCGTCGGTGAGCCGGCCGCCGGCCTGCTTGAGGAGCGTGGCACGCTGGCGCAGGATCCGCTCGAGGTCGGTCCGGAGCTTGTCGTGCTTGGGGTGCAGGGCGACGAGCAGGTCGTCGAGGTAACGCCGCCGCTCCCCCGGCGGCCCCTTGACCAGCGCCAGATCGTCCGGCGAGAACACGGTCACCCGCAGCACGCCCAGCAGGTCACGGGCCCGGGCGAGGCGCTGCTTGTTGACGAGCACGCGGTTGCGCCCCGTCCGCACGAGCTCGGCCTCCACCAGCACCACGCGCCCGTCGTCGTGCACGATCTCGGCCCGCACCACGGCCTGGTCGGCCCCGGCTCGGATCATCGCCTCGGGCGGCGCGCCCCGGAAGCTGTCGAGCGTGGCGAGGTAGCCCAGGGCTTCGACGAGGTTCGTCTTGCCCTGGCCGTTGGCGCCCACCACCACGGTCACCCCCGGTTCGAGCTCCACCTCGGCATGGCCGTACGAGCGGAAGTCGTCCAACCAGAGCCGGCGTACCAGCACGCCGGCGGCCTACGGCACGCGGACGGGCATCAGCAGGTACAGGTAGTCACTGCGCTCCGCCGAGCGCACGACCGCCGGCTTCATCGGGTCGAGCGTCTCGAGCAGGATCTCGTCGCCGAGGACGGCGTCGACGCCGGCCGACAGGTACTCGGCGTTGAAGGCGACCACCAGCTCGGTGCCCTCGTAGCGGGCGTCGACGGTCTCCTCGGCCGTGCCGAGCTCCTGGGAGGTGACCGTGAGGTCGAGGCCGTCGGCGCCCATCTTCAGGCGCACCGGCGGGTTCTCCCTGGCACCGGTGAGGGGGCGCAGCCGCTTGACGGCCTCGAGCAGCGACTCCCGGGCCACCGTCAATCGGTTCGGGTACGACGCCGGGATGAGCTGGCGGTAGTTCGGGAACTCGCCGTCGATGAGCCGGGTGGTGAGCCGCTTCGTGCCGACGTCGAAGGTGGCGTCGCGCTCACCGACGCGCAGTGAGAGGTCGCCGCTGCCGGTCAAGAGGCGGGCCAGCTCGTTGAGGGCACGGGACGGCACGAGCACCCGCTGACCGGACGCGAGCACCTGGGTCTCCGGGAGGTCACGCACGGCCAGGCGGTACGAGTCGGTCGCCACGAGGCGCAGGCCCTCGTCCTCGGCGGCCAACAGGACGCCCGTGAGGATCGGACGGGCGTCGTCACCCGAGGCGGCCCGGACCACCTGGCGCAGGGCCTCGGCGAAGGTCTCGGCCTTGAGCGTGACGGCCGACGGAGCCGGGGAGCCCAAGCGCGGGAAGTCGTCGGCGGCCAGCGAGCGCAGGCGGAACTCGCTGCGGCCCGACGAGATCCTCACCTCCTCGGCGTCGGCGTCGACCGTGACGCGCCCGCTGTCGAGGTTCCGCACCACGTCGCTGGCCAGGCGGGCGTTGAGCACCGCCACGCCGTCGGCGTCGCCGGCCACCGTCTCCGACACCTGGATCGTGAGCTCGAGGTCGGTCCCCGTCACCGTGAGGGCGTCGCCGTGCAGCTCGAGGCGCACCCCGGTGAGCACCGGGAGGGTGGGGGTCCGACCGGTCGCGGCACGGCCGGCGGTGCCGAGGGCGTCGGCGAGGACGTCACGCTCGCATCGGAACTTCACAGGCGGGCCTTTCCCCTGAGAGATGGATGTACCTGAAGCGTAGGAGTAGTAGGGCCTGTGGATTGGGGAGAACCCGATCGATGCCCTGGTCGGCGCAGGTGTTCGCCCGCGCACCGTCGTCCACAGGATCCCACAGGCACGGCCCGGTCACGGTGACCGTCGGTGGACGACCGGGCATCGTCCACCGCAGCGGACCTGTTGCCCACAGCGTTGCCCACCGCAGCGTCCCCAACGTGGCGAACGAGGGTCACGGTGCCGACTTCAGCCGCTGGGTCAGCTCGGTGACCTGGTCGTACACCTGCTGGCGCTCCTTCATGAGCCGCTGCACCTTGTCGACGGCGTGGATGACGGTCGTGTGGTCGCGGCCACCGAACTCGCGCGCGATGGCCGGGTACGACAGGTCGGTGAGCTCGCGGAACACGAACATGCCGATCTGGCGGGCCGTGACCAGGGGGCGCTGGCGGCTCTTGCCCCGTAGGGCCTCGACGGTGAAGCCGAAGAACTCCGAGATCACCTGGAGCATCTCGGCCGGCGTGCGAGCGCGCGGGCTGCTGTCGGTGAGGATGTCGGACAAGAGGCGCTCGGCCAGTGGGACGGTGACGGGGACCCGGTTCAAGCTGGCGTAGGCCGACACGCGGATGAGGGCACCTTCGAGCTCGCGGATGTTGTTGGTGATGTTCGACGCGATGAACTCGAGCACCTCGGCCGGCACGGGCGACATGTCACGCTCGGCCTTGTTGCGCAAGATGGCGAGCCGCGTCTCGAGGTCGGGTGGCTGGATGTCGGTGATCAGCCCCCACTTGAAGCGGCCGCGCAGCCGGTCTTCGAGCGTGGGCATGGCATCGGGCATGCGGTCGGACGAGATCACGATCTGCTTGTTCGCACCGTGGAGGAAGTTGAACGTGTGGAAGAACTCCTCCTGCGTCCCCTCCTTGCCCTCGATGAACTGGATGTCGTCGATGAGCAGGACGTCGACGTCTCGGTAGCGACGCTTGAACATCGGCATCGAGCCGCTGCGGACCGAGTCGACGAAGTCGTTCACGAAGGTCTCGGTCGACACGTAGCGCACGGTGTAGTGCGAGTAGTTCTGGTGGACGTAGTGGCCGATGGCGTGGAGCAGGTGGGTCTTGCCCAGGCCGGCGTGCCCGTAGATGAACAGCGGGTTGTACGAGCGAGCCGGTGTCTCGGCGACGCGCAGGGCCGCTGCCAGGGCGAACTGGTTCGACTGACCCTTCACGAAGGTCTCGAACGTGTAGCGGGGGTTCAGGCCCGTCGCCGCGCCGGTGGCGGGCGGAGCCGTCGTCGCGACCGGCGCGGGGCCCCCCATCGGCTCGAAGGCCAGGGTGGGTGTGGTGTCGACGGTGGGCGGCGGGTTGTCGACGACGACGGCGATGTCGAGGTCGCCGGTCCCCGACTCGACCAGCGAGCTGCTCACCAACGGCAGGTAGCGTCCCTGGATGCGGTCACGGAGGTGGCTCGACGGCACGGCCAGCACGAGGCGGTCGTCGTCGACGTCGACGGCGCGCACGTCTTGGAAGGTCGAGAGCCAGACCGCCTCGGAGACCTGTGCCCTCAGGAACGGAGCAGCGGCTGTCCACAGCCGTTCGGCGTCGTCCACCTGCTCCTCCGTCCCGCGCGCTCATGTGTCGTCCACAACCTGCTCCACACCCTGTGGATATGGGCGCTGAGCAGGGAGAACGCTTCTCCCCGGCGGGGAGAGAAGGGGACCGTAGCACTTCTCCACAGGGCACCGGCAAGGGCCGCGCGTCCCGTCGTCGACGATGCCGCAGGGTGGTCGCGGTTGCCCCTGGTCACGACGTCGCGTAGCCTGGCCCGACTGGTGCGCCGGGTCGTCCGGCGTTCCTGATCGTTCCGATCTGGCGAGCGCGACGAGACCGTCGGCCGCTCGTCACCCCGGTGACGGCCCCGAGGAGGAGCCCCGGTGAAGCGCACGTTCCAGCCCAACAACCGCCGCCGTGCCAAGCGGCACGGGTTCCGAGCCCGCATGTCGACGGCCGGCGGTCGTGCCGTGCTGAAGTCCCGCCGCGCCAAGGGGCGGCTGCGCCTGTCGGCCTGACCTGGCGGATCCGGGAGGCGGCCGTGTTCGGTCGCTTCCGGACCGAAGGTCGCCGCTACCGCCATGGGCCGCTGTGGTGTTCGTACATTCCGGACGGCGACGCCGTGCCGCCGCGTGTCGCGTACGCGATCGGCCGTTCGGTCGGCACGGCCGTGACGCGCAACCGCCTGCGCCGCCGGCTGCGGGCCGCCGTCGCCGCCGAGGCCACCGCGTTCGCTCCCGGGTGGTACCTCGTCGGCGCCCAGCCGGCGGCCGTGTCGCTCGACCACGCTGCGCTGCGGGCCGCGGTGCGCTCCTTCGCCGAGCAGGCCCGGTCGTGACGACCCGAGCCGCCCGGCCGTTCGTGGCGCTCGTGCGCTTCTACCAGCAGGCGCGCGCCGGGCGACCGTCGCCGTGCCGTTACGTGCCGAGCTGCTCGCACTACTCGCTCGAGGCCCTCGAGCAGCATGGTGCTGCGCGCGGTCTGTGGTTGACCACGCGCCGGCTGTGCCGCTGCCATCCCTGGGGCGGTCATGGCTACGACCCCGTGCCCCCGGCCCGGGCCGCCACTCCTCCCCCGCTCACCGAGAAAGCCCGGCGTCCATGTTCCAGCTGATCGCCAACGTCCTCGCGTTCTTCTACTCGTGGACCCACAACTACATCTTCTCGATCGCGCTGCTCACCATCTCGATCATGGTGCTGCTCATGCCGCTCACCTTGAAGGGCACCAAGTCGATGCTCGAGCTGCAGAAGCTGCAGCCCGAGATCCGGCGCCTGCAGGCCGAGCACAAGGGCGACCGCCAGAAGATGAACGAAGAGATGATGAAGCTCTACCAGGAGCACAAGATCAACCCGCTCGGCGGGTGTCTGCCGTTGCTGCTCCAGGCGCCGGTCTTCATCGTCCTCTACCGGGTGCTGAGCAAGCTGACCCAGCCCGAAGACGGCTTCGAGCCGTCGTACATCTCGGAGGACTCGGAGCTCTACCAGAGCCTGGTGGGCCAGACGCAGATGCTGCAGTGGGGCCTCGACCTCTCCAAGCCGGCGACCGAGATCATCGCCGACGACTTCGTGGCGGGCATCCCGTACCTGATCCTGGTGCTGGCCGTCGCCGTCACCAGCTACATCCAGCAGTGGCAGATCTCGGCGCGCACGAAGAACCAGCAGGCGAACCGCCAGCAGCAGCTGATCATGAAGGCCCTCCCGGTGTTCTTCGCCGTGATCTCGCTGACGCTGCCTTCGGCCCTGATCATCTACTTCCTGACGTCGAACCTCTTCCGCATCGCACAGCAGGCCTACATCACGCGGCGGTTCTACCGCGACCAGCCGGAGGTCGTCGCAGAGGTGGCCCCGAAGGCCCCCAAGCCGGCGCCGAAGGCCCCGGCCAAGCCGGCGCCCGCGGCGGGCTCGACCGCCAAGCCGGCCCCCCGTCACCAGAAACCCAGCGGCCGGGTCACGCCGCCGAAGGGCTCCGCCACTCCGGCCCGGCCGGCACCGCGCACGCGGCCGTCGACGCCGGACCCGAAGAAGAAGAAGTAAGGACACCGTCACCATGGAATGGGTCGAGACCACTGGTCGCACGATCGACGAGGCCAAGGACCGCGCACTGGACCAGCTCGGCGTCGACGAGGAGGACGCCGAGTTCGAGATCGTGGAGGAGCCCCGCCCGGGTCTGTTCGGGCGGGTGCGGGGCGAGGCGCGGGTGCGGGCGCGAGTACGCCCGACGCAGCCGCGGCCCAAGGCCGACCGCCGCCGCAAGCGCACCCCCAGGGACGCAGGTGAGACCCAGGAGGCAACCGTGGCGCTGGACGACCGACCGACGGACGACGAGATACCCCCCGAGCCCACGCGTGCGACCCGCCCGCCCCGCCGGCGGGAGGAGGCGGCCCCGGCTGCCGAGGCGGAGGCGGCGGCCCGGTTCCTGGAGGGACTCGCGGCCGCCTTCGGGCTCGAGGCGACGACCGAGATCGTGCCGGACCCCGAGGAGACCGAGATCCGGCTGCAGGGCGCCGATCTCGGACTGCTGATCGGGCCGCGGGGGCAGACGATCATGGCCGTGCAGGACCTCACCCGGCTCGCCGTCTCGCAGGCACTCGGTGAGCGGCAAGGCCGGCTGCGGGTCGACATCGGTGGCTACCGGGAGAAGCGCAACGAGGCGCTCGTGCGCTTCGTCCACCAGGTCGTCGAGCAGGTCAAGGCCACCGGTGCCGCCAAGGCGCTCGAGCCGATGAGCCCTCCCGACCGCAAGGTCGTCCACGACACCGTGAACCAGCTCGACGGCGTCACCACGGTGTCCGAGGGTGAGGAGCCGCACCGGCGGGTTGTCATCCGTCCGGATGCCTGAGCGCCCCAGCGCGCTCTTCGACGTCCTCGCCGAGTCGGCCCGGCTCGGCTTCCTCGGCCCTGGCCCCGTCGAGGACGGCGCGCGCCACGCCCGAGGGTTCCTCGGCCTGCTACGGCCGGCCGCCACGTTGCTCGATCTGGGCAGCGGCGGCGGCCTTCCCGGCCTCGTACTGGCCGAGGCGCTCCCGGCGACCTCCGTGGTGCTGCTCGACGCCTCGCAGACCCGCACCGACTTCCTGCGGCGGGCGGTGGGACGGCTCGGCCTGGCCGACCGGGTCCGGGTCGTCACCGGGTCGGCCGAGCTCGTCGGTCGTGATCCCGACCTGCGGGGGTCGTTCGACGCCGTGGTCGCCCGGAGCTTCGGGCCACCGGCGACGGTCGCCGAGGGCGCAGCACCCCTGCTGCGCATCGGTGGACAGCTCGTGGTGAGCGAGCCCCCGGGCGCGGTGTCCCGCTGGCCGGCCGAGCCGCTGGCCGAGCTGGGCTTGGTCGTCGACGTGGTGACGGCCGGGTTCGCCTCGCTCCGCCAGGTCGAGGCCTGTCCCGAGCGCTTCCCGCGGCGCCGTCTGCGGCCGGCGCTCTTCTGAGGCGGTGTTCCACGTGGAACGTGACCCCACCGCTGACCGCCGAGGCTCCACGTGGAGCCGGAGGAGCCCCCGCGGCGGTCCGTCGACGTTCCACGTGGAACGTCGAGGGTCCCGACGGTGGCCCTGCAGCACCACCGGTGCGGCTACCATTCCCGGTGCCACCCCTCGGCCCGCGCCCGACCCCCGCTCGGCGGGGCCGACCACTCCCAGGGGGATGCCCTCATGACATCGACCACGGGCGACACGCCCGCGCCGGGGTCGGACGAGCCGGTCGCTCCGGCGCCGCACGACGCAGCACCGCCGTCCACCCCACCGCCCGAGGATCCGACGCCCCGCCCGCTGCCGCGCGTGCTGGCGGTGGCCAACCAGAAGGGCGGCGTCGGCAAGACCACCACCGCCATCAACCTCGGGGCCAGCCTCGCCGACCTCGGGTACCGCACCCTGGTGGTCGACCTCGATCCGCAGGGCAACGCGACCACCGGTCTCGGCTTGAACCCCCGTGAGCTCGACGTCTCGCTCTACGACGTGATCATCCAGGAGGTGTCGCTCGCCAGCTGCATCCAGCCGACGGCCGCGCCCAACCTGTTCGTGGCGCCCGCCAGCCTCGACCTGGCCGGTGCCGAGATCGAGCTGGTGCCGGCCTTCAGCCGGGAGCTGCGGCTGCGCCGCGCCATCGACAGCGTGCTCGACGACTTCGACTTCGTGTTCATCGACTGCCCGCCGTCGCTCGGTCTCCTGACGGTGAACGGGTTGGCGGCTGCCCAAGAGGTGCTCGTGCCGATCCAGTGCGAGTACTACGCCCTCGAAGGGCTCGGGCAGCTGCTGCGCAACGTCGACCTGGTCAAACGGAGCCTGAACCCGGGCCTCGAGGTCTCCACGATCGTGCTCGTGATGTACGACGCCCGCACGAAGCTGGCCGACCAGGTGGTGCAGGAGGTGCGGGGCCACTTCGGCGACAAGGTGTGCCGCATCGTGGTCCCCCGCACCGTCCGGCTCTCGGAGGCGCCGTCGTTCGGGCAGCCGATCCTGGCCTTCGACCCGTCGTCTCGGGGGGCCATCGCCTATCGCGAGCTGGCCAAGGAGGTGAGTGGCGGTGCGCCGCAGCGGACTCGGTAGGGGGCTCGACGCCCTCATCCCCCAGGAGGGGACGGCCGGGCCCCCGGTCGGCGATGTCCAGGCGCTCCAGGACCTCCCGATCGAGTCGATCGATCCCAACCCGAACCAGCCCCGCGTCCACTTCGACGAGGCCACGCTGGGCGAGCTCACGGCATCGATCCGCGAGGTCGGGGTGCTCCAACCCGTCCTCGTACGTCCCGCCGAGGGCGGCCGCTTCCAGCTGATCGCCGGCGAGCGGCGGTGGCGGGCGGCCCGCCAGGCCGGGCTGGACACCGTGCCGGCGGTGATCCGGACCTCCGACGACGTCGGTGCCGTCGAGCAGGCCCTCGTGGAGAACCTCCACCGCGAAGACCTCAACGCCCTGGAGGAGGCCGGCGCTTACCAGCAGCTGATCGAGGACTTCGGCCTCACGCACGAGCAGGTGGCCCAGCGCGTCGGCAAGAGCCGGGTGGCCGTCACCAACACGCTGCGGCTGCTCCAGCTGCCGCCGAGCATCCAGCACCTGGTGATCGACGGTCGTTTGAGCGCCGGCCACGCACGGGCACTGCTCGGTACCTCCGACCGGGCGTTCCAGGACGCACTGGCGGCGAGGGCCATCGCGGAGCAGCTGTCGGTTCGATCGGTCGAAGACGCCGTCCGGGAGCACCTCGCCGGTGCCGGCGCAACGGCTGCCACCGCGCCGGTGAGCACCAGGCCGGCGCTGCGGCCCCCCGGGTTGCTCGAGCTCGAGGAGCTGCTGTCGAGCTTCCTCGACACGCGGGTGAAGGTGGCCATGGGAGCCAAGCGGGGCAAGGTCACCATCGAGTTCGCGACCCTCGACGACCTCGAGCGCATCTACCGGCGGGTCACCGAGCCACCTCCGGCCTGACGTGCAGGTCGAGGCCTCCCGCTTGTGACTCGTCGGTCACCCTGCGGTCGAGGTCAGGAGATGATCACAGGCTGTGGTCAACCCTGTGGATGAACGCGCGGGGGGTGGGGACGAGCGCGCCGGACGGGTTAGGTGAGTGGCTGCACCCAGGCGGTGACGGCGGCCGTCACGGCCTCGCTGACCTGGGCCGACGCGTCGAGAACGGCGCGCTGCGCCGGCACCTCGCACACCACGGCGGGCATGCGCGTCTCGCGCAGGGCAGGGAGCCGCATGCCTCGCGCGTCGAGGTGCCAGCCCAGCCGCTCGACCATCGCATCGGCGAGGAGCCCGGCCAGCCGGCGCCCGCCGACCGACTCGAACTGCGGGACGCCGTAGTAGGCGACGAACCCCTCACCCGAGGCGGCCGCCAGCCCGACGAAGACGTCGGCGCCGAACCGGTTGGCCGCCGTGGCCTGACCCGATCCCTCCGGCTCGTCGACGACGATCACCGCGGCGCCTTCGTGGCGCAGCGCCCGCCCGATGGCGCGAGCGAGGGCGCCGAGGCCGCCTTCGTGGCCGACCACGATGCGCTTTCCGGCCAGCGTCGGCGTCGCGTGGCGCAGGTGCTCGGCCTCGCGCACTGCGGCGACCGGCTGGCCGGTCTCGCGGCCGCCGAGGCGGTGGAGGGCCTGCACGGTCTCGAAGCCGCAGATGCCGTCGACGGGCAGGCCGACGTTGCGCTGGAACTCCTCGAGGGCCCGGGCGGTAGCAGGGCCGAAGATGCCGTCGACCCGGCCGGCGTCGAAGCCGAGGCTCCCGAGCCGGCCCTGGAGGTCGGCGACGTCGTCACCCCGGAGGTTGGGGGCCCGCTGGTAGAGCAGGCGGTCGCCGAGCCGCCAGTTGGCCTCGACGAGCGCCGACCAGGTGTGGTGGTCGCACACGCCGTCGTCGCGCAGGCCGCGCACGCGTTGGAAGGCCCGCACGGCCAGGCGCGTGGCGTCGCCGTAGGAGCCGTCGAGGTCGCCGTCGCCGAAGCCCGCGGCAGCGAGGCGGCGCTGGAGGTCGCGAACGGCGTCGCCCTCGGTTCCGGGGGTCAGCGGGAGGACGTGCCCAGGAATTCGCCCAGCTCCTGCAGCAGTTGGCCCTTGCCCTTGGCGCCGACGAGCCGCTTGCGTACTTCGCCGCCGTCGAACACGAGCAGGGTCGGGATGCTCATGACGTTGAACCGCATGGCCAGGTCGGGGTGGTCGTCGACGTTGAGCTTGGCCACCTTCAGCTGACCGGCCAGCTCGGTGGCCAGCTCGCTCAGGATGGGAGCGATCATCTTGCAGGGCCCGCACCACTCGGCCCAGAAGTCGACGATGACCGGCTGGTCGGACGACTGGACCGTCTCGTCGAAGGTGCTCGTGGTGAGGGTGATGATGCCGTCGGCCATCGAGGGCGTCCTTTCCGGGGCTGCGGAGATGGTACTGATGCAACTCCTGGTGCGACCGGGCTTGTTCCCCGGGCCGACTCAGGCGTGGCGGGTGGCCTCGAGCCAGCGCTCGGCGTCGATGGCGGCCATGCAGCCCGAGCCGGCCGCCGTGATGGCCTGACGGTAGGTGTGGTCCTGGACGTCACCGCAGGCAAAGACGCCGTCAACGTTTGTATAGGACGAACCAGACTTCGTCATCAGGTAGCCGGTGTCCTCCATGTCGAGCACGCCCTGGAACAGGTCGGTGTTCGGCCGGTGCCCGATGGCGACGAACAGACCCGTGACGGGCAGCGTCTCGCGCTCGCCGGTCACCGTGTCTTGCACCACGACACCCTCGAGCTTGTCGGTGCCGACGAGGTCGGCGACGACGCCGTTCCAGCGGAAGGCGATGCGCTCGTTGGCCATCGCCCGCTCCTGCATGATCTTGGAGGCGCGCAGGGCGTCGCGCCGGTGGATGATCGTGACCTTGGTGGCGAACTTGGTGAGGAACAGCGCCTCTTCCATCGCCGAGTCGCCGCCGCCGACCACCGCGATCTCGTGGCCCCGGAAGAAGAAGCCGTCGCAGGTGGCGCAGGTGGACAGGCCGTGGCCGAGGAGGCGCTGCTCGGCTTCGAGGCCGAGCATGATGCTCTGGGCGCCGGTGCTCACGATGATCGCGTCGGCCGTGTAGAGGTCGTCACGCACCCACACCTTGAACGGCCGTTCGGAGAAGTCGACCTTGGTGACCTTGGCGGTGAGGAACTCGGCGCCGAACCGGGCGGCCTGCTCCCGGAACTTCATCATCAGCTCCGGTCCCATGATCCCGTCGGGGAAGCCGGGGAAGTTCTCGACCTCGGTGGTGAGCATGAGCTGGCCGCCGGGCTGGTCGGAGGTGGACGACGGCTCGCCTTCGATCACGAGTGGGGCCAGGTTGGCTCGGGCCGTGTAGATGGCCGCGGTGAGCCCGGCGGGGCCGGACCCGATGATGATGATGTCGCGCGTCATGGAGCCTCCGGGGGAGTGGTCGCTCAGGCGACCGCGTCGGTGGGGGGATGGCGCTTCACCATGGCCACGATGCCCACGATGAGGAACAGCGACCCGGTGATGAGGTGGGCCACCCACACGCCGCCCGGGAGGTAGGTGAGCACGCGCACCAAGGTGATGGCGATGAGCACCACGGCCGCCAGCCCGAGGACGAGGGCGAGCAGACCGAACACGATGCCGCGGGTGGCGGTGACGACGGGCTGGGTGGTGCGGTCGCGCACCTGCCCGACGAGGTCGACGATCCGGTCGGCGACCTGGGCGGCCCAGTCCCCCGACGGCGGCGGCGTCGGCACCTGCTGCGGAGCAGTCATGGGCGGGAGGATAGGGGACGCCGGGCCGGCCGGCATCGAGGCGCTACCCGATCGGGACCTGGCCGAGCTCCGTGCAGCCGTCGACGGCGACGGCGGCGATCTCGGTGTCGTTCACGAAGATCTCGATGACCTGCCCGTCGGTCCACACCACCGTGCCGGCGTAGGCGAGCTCGGGCGCTGCGGCGGCGCAGCTCGGCGCGGTGGCCGGCGCGGCCAGCTCGCCGGCGCGCAGTCGCTGGCCGAGCGTGGCCAGGTCGTCGAGGTCGACCGGCTCCTCGACGAGTGGCGCCTCGTCGGCGGGCGGGGCCGCCGACGCCGCAGTGACGTCGGCGCCGCCGGCCACCACCGTGGCCTCGCTGCCGTCGGCGGCAGCCGTCCCTGCGGCCTCGTCGCCGGCGGCCGACTCGGTCGAGCGCAGGGCGTCGGGCGAGGGGGCGACGGTGGTGGCGCTGACCGAGGCGACGTCGGTCGGCAGGTCGTCGCGGCTGGTGGAGGCGCCGAGGGCGACCACGGTGATGACGGCGGCGGCTGCGCCGAGAGCGGCCACCGGCAGACCCCACGTGACCCAGCGGCGACGCTCCTTGCGTGGCCGGACGGGCGCGAAGCCGACGACGGTGTCGTCGTCGAAGGCCGCCAGTGCCACCCGCAGCGCCTCGTCGCGCCGGGCAGGGTCGGCGACGGGGTCGGGCGCGCTGCGCAGCGCCTGGCGGACGGCCTCCAGTGACGCCACGGCCTCGGAGAACCCGGTTCGCGCCTGGGCGTCGGCGAGCTCGTCGGCCGTGAGCACACCGTCGAGGTGGGCGCTCGCCAGCTCGAACAGGTCGTGTTCGCCGGGATCGGGGGAGGGGTGGTGGCTCATGGCTGCCCGTTCGGACGATCGGAGGGCGGGGGCGGGTTCCCGAGGATCTTGGCCAGTGCCGCCCGACCCCGCGCGATGCGGGACCGGACCGTGCCCGGCGGGATGTCGAGGGTGGCGGCGATCTCGGCGTAGTCGTAGTCGAGCAGGTCACGCAGCACGACGGGGGTGCGGAACTCCTCGGGGATCCGGTCGAGGGCGGCGTCGATCACCATGCGGTCGGCGATCGTCAGGTCGACGGGGCGGTCGTGCTGGCCCGGGTCGGACGGGAACTCCTCCGGCAGCCCGACCATGCCGCGGCGCTTGCGCCGGCGGAGCTCGTCGAGGCTGGCGTTGGTGGCGATCCGGTACGCCCAGCTGCCGAACGACGAGCGTCCGTCGAAGCGGGGGAGGCCGCGGACGATGGCGATGAGGGCGTTCTGGGCCGCGTCGGCGGCGTCGGCGTCGTTGCCGGTCATGCGCCGGCACACGCCGTACACACGGTCGTAGTGGAGCCGCAGCAGCCGGTCGAGCGCCGGGCGGTCTCCCGCCTGCGCCGAGCGCACGAGGTCCTGGTCGTCGAGCGGCGCGATGGGCGCAGCGTAGCGATCAGCGCTGGGGTGCCACGGAGACCTCGGCGATGCGGGCCTGGTAGGGGTTGGCCTTCGAGCATCGCTCGCTCGGCCCGGCCTCGCGCAAGAACAGCAGGACGTAGCGGCCCTTCGACGAGCCGAGCGGGAAGCGCACGGTGCCCGGCACGAGGTCGTCACGTGACGACACCGGCAGTCCCCACCCGGTGAGGGTGGCAGCGGGCCGGTCGGCGACGTAGACGTCGGCCGCCAGCGCCTCGGTGAGCGCCGAGACGATGAGGTCGTGCCCGGCGGCCGCGCCGGAGAGCTCGAACAGCAGGCCGACGCCCTCCTTCGGCAGGAAGGTGGGCGACTCGTAGCACAGCGTCGTCCACGTCGTGGTGGTGTCGCCGTCAGTGAGCAGGCCGATGCGGTCGGGGTTCTCCTTGCCGTCACCGGCGGGGGGCGGGTCGAACTCACCGGCGCTCACCACCTCCGACGGGCCGCGCGCCACGGTGGTCGGGGCGTCGGCCACCGTCGTGGGCGCCGCGGTCGTCGCCGTTGCACCGCCCCCGGTGACCCGGTCGAGCAGCCGGTCGCCGGGCCCGGTGCGCGAAAGCACGACGCCGGCGGCCAGCAGGACCCCGGCGACCAGCAGGATCATGCCGGCTGCGGCCACCCAGCCCCGGTGCTGGCGCGGCGGGTGGACGTGGCCGTAGGGCACGGGCGGGGTGCCGTCGGGCCCGACGGCACCGGGCAGGGGGCTCGGGTCGACGGGCAGCGGCGGCTCCTCGTGCCCGCCCGGGAACACCATGCGGTCGAGCTGGTCTCGTACCACGGCGGCCGACGGCGGCCGGTCGTCGGAGGCGCGCTCGAGGAGCTGGTCGACGAGGTCGGCCAGCGGGCGGGGAACGCCGGGCTTGAGCGAGCGCACCGGCGGTGCCGGGCGGTCGAGCCGGGCCCGGGCGGTGTCGGTGTCGGTGGCCTCCCAGAACGGCACGCGGCCGGTGAGGCACTCGTAGAGCACGATGCCGAGGGCGTAGAGGTCGGCCCGGCCGTCGACCGGGGCCCCTTCGACCTGCTCCGGCGCCAGGTACTTGGCCGTGCCGACCATGGCGCGCGGCACGGAGAGGCCGTCGTCGGTGTCGAGCACCTTGGCCAGGCCGAAGTCGGCCAGGAGCACCCGCCCGTCCGGGGTGAGCAGCACGTTGCCGGGCTTCACGTCGCGGTGCACGACCCCGGCGGCGTGGGCCGCCTCCAGCGCGTCGGCCAGCGCCCTCCCGAGGCGCCGCACCGTGCCCGGCGTGAGCCGGCCCTCGGCGTCGAGGACCTGGCGCAGCGAGCGGCCCCGGACGAGCTGCATCACGACGGCCTCGGTGCCGCCGTCGCTCACCGTGTCGTACACCGACACGATCGACGGGTGCGACAACCGGGCGGCGGCGACGGCTTCGCGACGGAAACGGGCCACAAGCTGCGGGTCGGCCGCCAGCTCGGGCCGCAGGAGCTTGACGGCGACCCAGCGCCCGAGCACCAGGTCGACGCCGGCCCACACCTCGCCCATGCCGCCACCGGCCAGGAGCTGCTCGAGGCGGTAGCGGCCGGCCAGGACCCGCGGCGGTGCGGAGGTGGCCCCGGCGGGCTCGGCGCGAGGTGCGGGTCGGTCGGCCACGTCGGACGGCGAGGCTACTGGTCGGCCGGTCCGCCAGCGGGGTGGCGCTCGGTGGCCGCCGCGGTGGCCTTGGCCCGCCGACCCTTGCGGACGTGCTGGACCCACCACGTCGCCAGCACGAGCAGGAGACCGACGATCAGGACGATCCCGAGGCCCGACAGCGCCGACACCTGCACGGTCAGGACGCTGGGCGGGGCGACGGGGACGTCGCCTTCGGGGGTGAGGACCTGCACCGTGAGCGGGAAGGTGCCGCTGGCCCGGGTCTCCACGGGGACCCGCACCTGCTGGACGCCGTCCACCACCACGATCTGGTCCTCGTCGGGGAACTCCAGCTTGGCGCTGGCCAGGTGCACCCGCACCCGCACCGGGAAGTCGACGGTGGTCCGCAGCGTGAGCGGTATCTCGGTCGAGCGGCCGGCCAGCGTGACGTGTCCCTCGGGCACCGGCTCGACCGCCGAGCGCATCACGTCGAAGCGCCGGTCGACCTCGTCGAAGTACGGCTCGCGGTCGGCGTCGGTCAGGTCGGCCGCGACGGTGGTGTCGAGGAGCTCGTCGGTCCCGGCCAGCCCCGTCGGCGGCTCCTCGGCGACGACCATCGTGGCGAGGGCCCCGCCGACGTAGCGGCGCACGCCGATGGCGCCGGCCAGGCCGCCCAGGTCGGGTGGGGTCACCGGGGCCAGCGCCGCCGGTACGGGGGCCCCGGTGTCGTCGACGAGCGGGTCGACGGCGGCGAACCAGTCGTCGAGCGTCACCGGGTCGAGCAGCGGTGTGGTGGCCAACCCCGACAGGAGCGTGGCCAGGAACGTCGGGTCGGGCGACCACTGGCGCGGGGGCAGCACCACCACACCGCGGCGGCCGCGCTCGTCGGGGGCGGTGTCGAGCTGGATCGTCAGCAGCTCGGCCAGGAGCCGGTAGGCCGACAGCACCGGGTCGCTCCCGGGCACCATGCCCTCGCTCAGGCGCTGGTCGGCGATCACCGCCGTCACCGGGTCGCCGGTGGCGCTCGCCAGCGCCACCGTGCCGGTGGTGGTGCTGGGGTCGATCACGGTGTCGTGCGGCAGCACGAGCTGGCGCACCCCGAGGTCACGTAGGCGGTCGACGGCACCACCGTCGAGGACCCCGTCGGCCACCCAGGTGGCGCGGTCGGCAACGGCCGCCCCCAGCAGATCGCTCAGCGCGTCCTCGCCCGCCCGCAGCTGCGCCGTCAGCTCGGGGCCGAGCCCGGCTCCGACGAGCGACGCCGGGTCGACGCGCTCGAACGTGGTGGCCACGAGGGAGCGACCGCCGAGCCCGCTCGCGAGATCCTCGACGAGCTCGGCGTCGGTGGTGAGGCCGGTGCGGGTCAGGCCGTCGACGAGTGCCGGGCGGACGGCGACCGACAGGGCCGCTCGCTGGTCACGGCGCACGGCGTCGGTGACCGTGCGCAACCGGTCGCGGTCGGCCGGCTCGACGGCGATGGAGGCGTCGGATCGCAACGTCGGCGGCGAGTCGCTCGGGAGCACCGTGGCGACCGGCAGGGGCGGGGAGGCGCGCAGCTCGTCGTCGGCGCGGACGACGAACGTGGTGAAGCGCGACACGACGGCGTCGCGCCCGGCGCGGAGATCGACCCGGACGGCGTAGGCGCCGGCAGTGGGCAGGCGGATGTTCTCGGGTCGCTTGTCGGCCCGCGCCACGACGGTCGGCACGGCGACGTCGAGGCGGCCGGCGCCGTCGCGCGGCACCTCGTCGAGCGGTTGGCGCACGAGGCCGACGGTGGGCGCGTCGATGGCGCCGAGGAGCGCGGCGGCCAAGCCGAGGCGAGCCGGCTCGAGCGGGCCGTTCACCTCCAAGACGAGCTCCACGGCGGCCGGCTCCTCGCCGACGACCTCGAGGAGCATCGTGAGGTCGTCGTTCTCGTCGAGCACCAGCGACTGGGCGACGAGGCGCAGCGGCGGCGGGTCCTGCGCCGACACCGGTGCCGGCCAGGCGAGTCCGGCGGCGACGATCGCCAGCGCGGCGAGCACCCAGCGGACTGCCGCGGTCATGGCGGTGGGACCGGCCGGCCCAGCACGGCCAGGCCGGGACCCGTCGAACGGAAGCCGTGGCGCTCGTAGAGCGCGAGCGCCCGCCCGTTGCCGACCTGGGTGTTGACGAGCGCACTCGTGGCGCCCCGGGCCCGCAACCACCGCAGGCCGTCCATGAGGAGGTTGCTGCCGACGCCGCGACCCTGCGCCGACGGGTCGACCGCCAGGCGCTGCACGTAGCCGCTGCGGCCGCTGCGGCCGGTCACGGCGTAGCCGACGAGCCGGCCGTCGCTGGTGGCCGCCCGCAGCCGGGCCGACGGGGTGGCCTGGACGGCCTCGGTGATGCCGGTGGCGTCGAGCCGCCAGAAGTCGTCGAAGGCGAGGTGGTCGACGTGCACGAGCGCCGGCCAGTCGTGGCGCCGCACGCGGCGCACGCCGCCGGCCGGTCGGGGCAGGTCGTGGAGCCCTGCCTCGAGGAGGTGCAGGCGCTGGCGTACGAGGAAGCCGGTGGCGCGGTAGGGCTCCTGCTCGCCGGCGGCCAGCGCCGTCGTGAGGACGTCGGCGTACCCGAGCGTCGCCAGCTCGGCCAGCACCTCGCGGAGCTCGGCGACCGACGGCGGGCGCTGGCCCGGCACGGGCACGAGGTGGGCGACGGCCCCCGGCCGACGCCACGGGGCCACCCGGGCGGTCCACCCGCCGACGTGGAGCATGGTGGCCACGGGTGCCGCGGGACGCTCGATGCTCCTCATCCCGGCCCGACGGTAGCCTCGCCCCGGTGGGGATCCTGTTCGCGACGCACTCGCGGTACCTCGACCACGAGGCCGGCCACGGCCATCCGGAGCGGCCGGCTCGCCTCGAGGCCGTGCTGACCGGGGCCCGTTACGGCGGCGTCGACGACGCGCTCTCCTTCGTCGAGCCACGCCGCGCCACGCGCGCCGAGATGGAGCGCGTCCACCCGGCCCGGTACCTCGACGCCATCGAGCGCCTGAGCCGCGCCGGCGGCGGGCACATCGATGCCGACACGTCGTGCAACGCCAGCTCTTGGGACGCCGCCGTCCTCGCGGCCGGCGCTGCGCTCAGCGTGATCGAGCGGCTCGACGAGGGCGACGGCACGGCCGGCTTCTGTGCCGTGCGACCGCCGGGGCACCACGCCACGCCGTCGCGAGCGATGGGCTTCTGCTTCGTGAACAACGTCGCCGTGGCCGCCGCCCACCTCGCCGAGCGAGGCGAGCGGGTGCTCGTCGTCGACTACGACGCCCACCACGGCAACGGCACGCAGGACGCGTTCTTCGCCGACCCGCGCGTCTTCTACGTGTCGTTCCACGAGTACCCGCTCTACCCGGGCACCGGCCCCCTCCACGACGTCGGCCGCGGCGAGGGCCTCGGGACGACCATGAACTTCCCGTTCCCCGAGACCACCACGGGTGACGTCTACCTCGCTGCCATCGACGATGTGCTGGCGCCCGTGATGACGACGTTCGAGCCCACGTGGCTCCTGATCTCGGCCGGGTTCGACGCCCACCGCCGCGACCCGCTCACCGGTCTCGGTCTGGCGTCGGGCGACTTCGCGATGCTCACCACGCGGCTGTCCGAGCTCGTGCCGGCGCGCCGCACGGTGGCGATCCTCGAAGGCGGCTACGACCTGCAGGCCCTGGCCGACTCCACGGCCGCCACGCTCGCCGCGCTCGTGGGTGAGGAGCATCGGCCGGAGGCGCCCACCCACGGCGGACCGGGTGGCGAGGTGGTGCGCGCGGCGGGTCACCTGTGGCACGAGATGGGCATGCTGTAGCCCGTGGTTCCCGAGCGCTTCGCCCCGGTCCTCGCGGAGCTGGGCCCACTCGCCGAGCGCTTCGCCGCCGCCGGTCACCGCCTCTACCTCGTGGGCGGCACCGTGCGCGACCTCGTGCTCGGGCGTGAGATCGACGGCGACTACGACTGCACCACCGACGCGCGCCCCGACGAGGTGAAGCGCCTGCTGCACGGTTGGACCGACGCGCTGTGGACCCAGGGCGAGCGGTTCGGCACCATCGGCGCCCGCAAGGGTGGGCGTACCTACGAGATCACCACCCACCGGTCCGAGTCGTACCTCGCGCACTCGCGCAAGCCCGACGTCGACTACGCCGACGACATCGACGCCGACCTGTCACGGCGCGACTTCACGGTGAACGCCATGGCGCTGGCGCTGCCCCACCCCACGCTGATCGACCCGTTCGACGGGATGGGCGACCTCCTGACCGCCAAGCGGCTGCGCACTCCCCTGTCGCCCGAGGAGAGCTTCTCCGACGACCCGCTGCGCATGCTGCGGGCAGCCCGCTTCATCGCCGGCTACGACCTCGAGCCCGAGCCGGCCCTCGTCGCCGCCGTGGTGGCGCTGCGAGAGCGCCTCGAGATCGTGTCGGCCGAGCGCATCCGCGACGAGCTCGACAAGCTGATCACGGTGCCGCGCCCGGGCCCCGGCCTGCGGTTCCTCGTCGAGACGGGCCTGGCCGAGGAGTTCCTGCCCGAGCTGCCGGCGATGCGTCTCGAGCAAGACCCCATCCACCGGCACAAGGACGTGCTGGCCCACACGATCGCCGTGGTCGAGAACGTCTGGCCCGACGCCAAGCCGGGCTTCGACTTCCGCCTCACCCGGCTGGCGGCGCTGTTCCACGACGTGGGCAAGCCCAAGACGCGCGGCTACCGCGGGGGCAAGGGCGTCACGTTCCACCATCACGAGGTCGTCGGGGCGCGCATGACGCGGGAGCGCCTGACGGCGCTGCGCTACTCGAACGACGACGTCGACGCCGTGACGACGCTGGTGGAGCTCCACCTGCGCTTTCACACCTACAAGATGGGCTGGACCGACAGCGCGGTGCGCCGCTACGTGCGCGACGCCGGCCCGCTGCTCGACGAGCTCAACGTGCTCACGCGCTGCGACTGCACGACGCGCAACGAGCGCAAGGCCGCGCAGCTCGCTCGGCGCATGGACGAGCTCGAGGCTCGCATCGACGAGCTGGCGGCGCAGGAGGAGCTGGCCGCGATCCGGCCCGACCTCGACGGCGTCGCCGTGATGCAGCACCTCGACGTTCGGCCCGGGCCGGTGGTCGGCGAGGCCCTCGCGTTCCTGCTCGAGCTGCGGCTGGAGGAGGGTCCGCTCGGGGAGGACGAGGCCCGCCGGCGCCTCGACGCCTGGTGGGCAGCGCGGGTCTGAGCTACGAGCCGAGCTTGCGGGCCCTGATCACGAGCGCAGCCGGGACGAAGGCGCCGGGCTGGTCGGTGGGGCTCGGCTCGGCCAGCACGTCGACCTGGAAGTTCGCGCGGGCCAGCGTGGTGAACAGCCCGCTGACGGTGCGCAGGCCGGCGGCGGCGTAGGGCTGGCGCAGCACGAGCTGCCCGCCCTCCAACATGGTGCCGATCGGGTGGGGGACCGTCAGCACGAACGGGGCGTCGGACCGCAGGACGCGGTGCACCTGGCGGAAGACGCGGGCCAGGTCGTCGACGTGCGCGAGGGCGCCCGCGGACACGACGAGGTCGACCGAGCCGCTGGTGGCGAAGCCAAGGTCGGCCAGGTCGCCGTGGTGGAGCTCGACGCGCACGCCGGCGCCGTCGGCCGCGGCCCGCGCCGCTGCGATCCGTTCGGCCGACGGGTCGACCGCGATGGCCTTGGCGCCCCGCTCGGCGAACACGAGCGAGTTGGGCGGGTCGGCCAGGCCGAGCTCGATCACGCGCTTTCCCGCGACGTCACCACACAGTCGGAGCTGGTCGTCGCCGGGGACGCCCGGTCCGTAGGAGATGCTGGAGGCCACGCAGGCAGTGTGCCCGCAGCCCTGCCCTGGGGCGCGGATGCGACGCGATCGGCCGACGGGCCGGGCGGTCGTCGGTAGCCTGTCGCCCGTGACCTTCCGGCCCGACGCGCTGCTGGGGGCGCCGGGCCGCGGTGGCGCCGGCGTCGTCGACCACCGCTTGGCGCGCCGGTTCCTCATCAGCGAGTACCGCAAGGGCCGCCTGGCCCGTCACCAGGTCTGCGACGCCCACCCCGAGCTCGTTCGAGCCGCTCGGGAGGTGGGCGACGAGACGAGCGTCGACTGCCCGATCTGCGACGACGACCGCCTCGTGCTCGTCACCTACGTGTTCGGGCCGCGGCTGCCGCCGTACGGGCGCTGCATCAGCGAAAAGGGCGAGCTGGCCCGCCTGGGCCGCCGCCGTGACGACCTCACCGCCTACGTGGTGGAGGTGTGCCGGAGCTGCCACTGGCACCACCTGCTGCGGGTGCTGCCGGTCGGCGGGGCCAAGCCGGCTCGCTGAGCACCCCTCAGCCCTCGGCCACCTCGTGGGGGTAGTGCGACCGGCAGGCGAAGCACCAGTGCTCCACGTCGGTCAGCGTCGTCTGCGAACCCGGGGTGTCCCACGTCTCGGGGACGACGTACATGCGGTGCACGGCCGTGAGCTCCTCACCCTCGCGCCCACAGCTGTCGCACGTGCCGGTCGCCATCGGGCCCGAGGGTACTGCTCCTCGGTCATGGGGCCGAGGGGTACCGTGCGACCATGCCCCGCTGGCTCGCTGCTGCGATCGTCGTCGCGCTCGTGGCCGCTGCCGGCTGCGGCGGCGGTGACGGTGGCGGCGCCACCACCACGGCTCCGCCGTCGCCGGGCTCGTCGGCCACCGTGGCCACGACGGCGGAGCCGCCCGCCACCGTGGCGCCCGACGCGGTCCTCCCGGTTGGGTTCGAGCGGGTGGTGGTGCAGGTGGTCGATGACGCGGGCGTGGAGCGGGAGTGGTGCTTCTTCCTGGCCGACACCCCAGCGCAGCGCCAGCGGGGCCTCATGGAGGTCACCTCGCTCGGCGACGCCGCCGGCATGCTCTTCCGCTTCGGCGCCGACTCCTCCGGAGCCTTCTACATGTACCGCACGCTCCTGCCGCTGACGATCTCCTGGTACGGGGCCGACGGCGGGTTCGTGTCGACGACCGACATGGCCCCGTGCGAGAGCGACGACCCCGGTGCGTGCCCGCTCTACTCGCCGGACGGCCCCTATCGGGACGCGCTCGAGGTGCTGCAGGGCACGGCGCCGGAGGTCGGGGCCGTGCCCGGCAGCCGGATCGCGGTGACCGATCGGGCGTGCTGACCCTGCCTCGTCAGAGCCAGCCGGCGTGCTTGAACTTCCGGTACAAGAACACGCAGATCCCGAACATCAGCCCGAGCGCGAAGGGGTAGCCGAACCACCACTCGAGCTCGGGCATGTGCTCGAAGTTCATGCCGTAGATGCCGGCGATGGCGGTGGGCACGGCGGCGATGGCGACCCAGGCTGAGATCTTGCGCATGTCCTCGTTCTGGCGGACCGTGACCCGCGTCAGGTTGGCGGCCAGGATGTTGCTCAGGAGGTCGTGGAACGTCGACACCCGGGTGAGGATCTTCTCGAGGTGGTCGAGGGCGTCGCGGAAGTACTCGTGCAGGTCCTCGTGCACGGCCGGGAAGTGGCGGGTCGACAGCTGCTGCAGGGGCGTGACGAGCGGTCCGAGGTTGTCCTGGACGATCAGGATCGTGCGCATGAGGCCGTAGATGCGCCCGACCGGGTTCTCGCCCAACCGCTGGGTGAACACCTGGCGCTCGACCTCGCGGATGTCCTGCTCGATGCCGTCGACCACGGGCTCGTAGTCGTCGACGATGTGGTCGATGATGGCGTGCAGCACGGCGCCCGGCCCGCACTGGAGGCGCTGCCGGTCGTGTTCGAGCGCCGCCCTCACGCCGACCAGCTTCGACGGGGCGTTGTGGCGCACGTGGAGCACGGCGTGCGGCGTGAGGAACACCTGGATCTCGCCGTACTCGACCTCCTCCTCCCGATCGAGGTAGCGCGCCGTCTTCAGCACCACGAACAGGTCGTCGTCGTACGGCTCGAGCTTGGGTCGCTGGTGGGCGTTCAGCGCGTCCTCCACGACGAGGTCGGGCAGCTCGACGTGCCGGCGGATCTCGTCGAACTCGGCCTTCGTCGGTTCGAACAGGCCGACCCAGATGAACGAGTGCGGGTCGTCGAACGTGCGAGCGGCCTCCGACGTGTCGAAGCGGCCCTCGGCGCGGATCCCGTCCACGTAGTGCGCGCTGTCGACGATCACGCGACCATCGTCGCACGCCCGACGGCTCGTTCGGGTGGCTTCAGAACGGGCTGAGGCCCAAGCGTGACCGCAGCGAGATCATCTCGCCGAGGTGGCCCTGCGGGTGGCCGAGCGCCTCCCACCGGACGAAGAAGTGCACCGGGCGGTCGGTCCACATGCGGTGCAGCCACGGGACCTCGTCGTCGCCGAGCCCGGCCAGCCGGGCGACGCGGTCGGAGGCCGGCGGCACGTCGTCGAGCGTGGCGAGGTCGGCGGTGGCCAGCCACGACACCGTGTGGTTGCGCACGTGGCGCCAGTAGACCGCGAGGGCGTCGAGGTCGATGCGGTCGGTGAGCGTCGGGTCCTCGGTCTCGCCGACGCCGGCCTGGGGGGCGGCGCCCTGCAGGCCGAGGTCGTCGCGGTGCCGTTCGAGCAGTGGTGGCTCGGCGCCCACGACGGTGGTGATGGCCAGGTCCTCGTGCAGCGCCATGTGGTAGAGGAGCGAGGCGATCGACGAGCCACCCTCGCCGGCCCGCTCGCGCCACCGGTCGCGAGGGACGTGGTCGGCCACCGTGGTGGCGAAGCGGGTGCCGATGGCCTCGTGGTCGGCGAGGATCCACGTGCGCAGGTCCATGGCTCGCACTCTCGCGCCCCGGCGGCCCTGGCCGCGAAACCGTCGGACACCCCTTGGCCACACTGCCGGCATGGATCACGGGCAGGGCCGGCCTCGACGGGCGTCAGGAGCGACGGGGGGGCTATCATCCCCGGGTTCCGAATTGGCCCTGCCCCCGCGGGGGCCCCGGCGCAGCCGGGTCCGAAGGGAGGTACTGCTCGCGATGCGAGCCTACGAACTCATGGTCATCCTCGACGGAGACCTCGACGAGCCGGTGGCGCAGGCCTGGGTGAAGACCATCACCGAGGCCGTGGCGGCCAAGGGCGGCAAGGTGGTCGGCCAGCCCGACTGGTGGGGGAAGCGCCGCTTCGCCTACGAGATCAACCACAAGACCGAGGGCTACTACGTCGTGTTGAACCTCGTCGCCGAGGGCGGTGCCCTCGACGACCTCGAGCGCACCATGCGCCTCGCGGACGACGTCGTCCGCCACAAGCTCCTCCGCCTGCCCGACCGTGAGGCCGCTCGCCGTGGCCTCACCGGGGCCGGCTCGGCGGCCTGAGTGCCACCGACGACGTCGAGGGAGACGCCCCATGGCTGACAACACCATCACCCTGATCGGGAACTGCACCCGCGAGCCCGAGCTGCGCTACACGCCCGGCGGCCAGCCCAAGGCCGAGTTCGGCCTCGCCGTGAACCGCGTGTGGACCGACCGAACCACCAACGAGCGACGCGAGCAGGTGTCGTTCTTCAACGTCATCTGCTGGGGGAGCCTCGGCGAGAACGTGGCCCAGTCGCTCCACAAGGGAGCGCGGGCCATCGTCACCGGCCGCCTCGAGCAGCGCGCCTACGAGACCCAGCAGGGCGAAAAGCGCGAGCGGGTCGAGATCGTGGCCGACGAGGTCGGCCCCAGCCTGCGCTGGGCGACCGCGCAGGTCGACCGCAACGACCGCCGCTCCGACAGCGGCCCGCAGGGCAGCGCGCCTGCGGGCGCCGCTCGCGGTGGCGACGAACCCTTCGAGGAGCCGTTCTGATGAACAAGAGCACGAAGCGGCCGGCCAAGGCCAAGGACACCACGAAGAAGATCAAGAAGAAGACGAGCATCCTCGTCGCCGAGCGCGTCGACTACGTCGACTACAAGGACGTGAACCTGCTGCAGCGCTTCATGTCCGACCGCTCGAAGATCCGGGCTCGGCGGGTGAGCGGCAACGACACCCAGCAGCAACGAGACGTCGCCACGGCGATCAAGAACGCTCGCGAGATGGCGTTGCTGCCCTACGCCAAGCGCGTCACCACGCAGCGGGGCGGCCGCCCCGACCGTGGCGACCGAGGTGACCGTGGCGACCGTGGTGACCGCGGTGAGCGTCCCGATCGGGCCCCCGTCGACGTCGAGGTCGAAGTCGACGACGTGGCCGCCGTGGTCGACGAGACGGCCGGCGAGGAGTGAGTGCGATGAAGGTCATCCTGCGAGCCGACATCACCACGGTGGGCAAGCGCGGCGACATCGTCGAGGTCGCCGACGGCTACGCCCGTAACTACCTGTTCCCGAAGGGCCTCGCCATCACCGCCTCCGACGGTGCCGTGGCTCAGGCCGGTGCCATGCGCCGGGCCCGTGACCTGCGTGACGCACACGACCGCTCGGCGGCCGAAGAGGTGGCCCGCCATCTCGTGCCGAAGGTGATCACCGTGAAGGCCAAGGCCGGTCCCGAGGGCCGGCTGTTCGGCTCGGTCACGTCGGCCGACGTGGTCGACGCCGTGGCCCAGCAGGCGGGGGTCAACCTCGATCGCCGCAAGGTCCTCCTGCACGACCCGATCAAGTCGATCGGCAGCCACCAGGTGCCCGTGAAGCTCCACCCGGACGTGGAGTTCCCGGTCACCCTCGAGGTCGTCGCCAGCTGAGCTGAGGCGACCGCCACCCACTTGCGCGACCAGCACAGGGGCGCGCCTCGGTTCGTCCGGGCGCGCCCCTGTCGCGTCCGGGCTCGGATATCCACCGTTGCCCACAGCCGGCGCGGGACGATGCACAGGGTTGCGCACAGGTTTCCCCTCTTCCTCCACACAGGCCTGATGGTCAAGGGTGACGATCCGATGTCCGATGTGCACAGCGATCGGCGCCGCCGCTCGGGCGGGAGCACGTCCCGGGTGCCGCCGCACAACCTCGATGCCGAAGCGTCACTGCTCGGTGCGTTGCTGCTGTCGCGCGACGCCATCGACGCGGCGTCCGAGGCGAACATCATCGCGGCCGACTTCTACAAGCCGGCCCACCAACACCTCTTCGAGGCCATCCGGGTGCTGGCGGCCGGCGGGCAGCCGGTCGACGCCGTCACGGTGGCCGAGGAGCTGCGCCGTGCCGGCCTGCTCGACGAGATCGGTGGCCCGGGACTCCTGCTGTCACTGCAGGCGGCGACGCCCGCCATCTCCAACGCCGCCCGCTACGCCCGCATCGTGCAGGACACGGCGCTGCTGCGCCGCATGATCGCCACGGCCGCCGACATCGCCGAGCTGGCCTACAGCGACCCCGACGACGTCGTGAAAGCGCTCGACGAGGCCGAGTCACGCATGTTCGGTCTGGCCGAGCACCGGGTCACCGACAGCACCCGCCCCATCGGAGACCTGCTCCAGGTCACGATGAACGACCTCGAGGTGGCCTACGAGCGGGGCTCGAGCATCACGGGCACGCCCACCGGCTACGTCGACCTCGACGACCTGCTCAACGGGCTGCAGCCGGCCACCCTGAACGTGATCGGCGCCCGCCCCTCGATGGGCAAGTGCATTGCGCACGACGCCGAGCTGGTCGACCCGGCCACCGGCGCCCTCGTCACCGCGGCCGAGCTGCACCGACGCGGCACGGCCGGCGAGTGGGTGCAGGTCACTGCCCTCGACGGCCACGGGCACCTGCGGGTGGCCACGCCTTCGGCGTTCGTCGACGACGGCGTGAAGCCGGTCTACGAGGTGCGCACCCGCCTCGGTCGGCGCATCCGCACCACGCTGGCCCACCCGTTCCTCACCGAGCGGGGCTGGGTCCGCCTCGAGGACCTGCGCGAGGGCGAGCGTGTCGCCACGCCGTGCCGGCTGCCGTGGTTCGGGACCGAGCGGGTGCCGGGGGCCGAGCTGGTCCTCGTCGCCCACGTGCTCGGCGACTGCGGGCTGCGCCACAACGAGGCCAAGCGCCGAGACGAGGCCGTGAAGCGCTGCCGGGCCATGGACGTCGACGCCGTCGACGTGCTGAAGCGCCACGGGCTGTGGCACTGCGACGACGCCACCGTCGCCGTCCCGGCGCTCGTCTACCGCCTCGCCCGCCACCAGCTGCTGCTGTTCCTCGGCCGCCTCCTCGAGGCCAACCGCACGGTCCGCCCCGGCAGCCCCGAGCGCGTCGCCTTCGCCAGCCGCAGCGAGCCGCTCGTGCGTGGCGTGCAGCACCTGTTGCTGCGCTTCGGCGTGCTCACGGCGCTGCGGGCCGTCGACCGGCGCAGCGGCCCGTCGTTCGAGCTGCTCGTGGAAGACGCCACTGCGGTCACGGCCGACGCCGACGCGCTGGCCGTGGTGGGGGCGGCGGCCCGCCGCCTGGTGACGGCCGGGCCGGCACCGTCGGCGGCCGCACACGCCCTCGTGCACGCCGACATCTTCTGGGACGACGTCGTCGCCATCGACCCGGCCGGGTGGGAGCAGGTCTACGACCTCACGGTGCCGGTGCTGCACAACTTCGTGGCCGCCGACGTGGTGGTGCACAACACCGCCTTCGCGCTCGGTCTGGCCGCCAACGTCGCCGTCGAGGCCGACCTGCCGGTGCTGTTCTTCTCGCTCGAGATGGGCCACAAGGAGCTCACGCAGCGCATCTTGTCGTCGGAGGCCCGTGTCGACTCGAAGAAGCTGCAGACCGGCCGGCTCTCCGAGCAGGACTGGAGCAAGATCGCCAAGGCGATCGGCCGGCTCGAAGCCCCGCTGTTCATCGACGACAACCCGAATGTCACGGTCATGGAGATCCGGGCCAAGGCGCGCCGCCTGGCGGCCCGACACGGCAAGCTCGGCCTGGTCGTCGTCGACTACCTCCAGCTCATGAGCGGGCGGGCCAGCGCCGAGAACCGCCAGGTGGAGGTGAGCGAGATCAGTCGCGGGCTGAAGATCCTCGCCCGCGAGCTCAACACCCCCGTGATCGCCCTGAGCCAGCTGAGCCGCAACCTCGAGAGCCGCGCCGACAAGCGACCCCAGCTGAGCGACCTCCGCGAGTCGGGCAGCATCGAGCAGGACGCCGACGTGGTGATGTTCCTGTACCGCGACGAGGTCTACAACCCCGACACGACCGAACGAGGCGTGGCCGAGGTGATCGTGGCCAAGCACCGCAACGGGCCGATCGGCACGAAGAAGCTCGTGTTCCTGGGCCCCTACACCCGCTTCGACAACGCCGCCCGCGGGATCTGACGCGTCGCTCCCGCGTATCCTGCGGGACCATCGGTGCCTGGGGGGCGCCGGACTGGGGGAGCGATGAGCGGGAGCGGGCTGCCGGAGATCGCGCAGGGCGCCGACGTCGGCGGCACCATCCGCCACGTGCACGACCACACGCCGCGGACCTTCCTGTGGCACTACGACCGAGAGCGGCCGGCCCTCGTGACGCTCTACAACAAGGCGATGGCGTCGCAGTGGTCGAGCGTCACCGAGCTCGACTGGTCGACCGAGGTCGACCCCGAGCGCCTCATCGACTGGGACGCGCCGGTGATGGTGCTGGCCAAGGCGGCCCGTGACCTGCCCGGCTCGCCGATCGCGTCGTGGGGCGACAAGGAGCTCACGCAGCTCGGCCTGGAGTCGCTGAAGGCCACGCTCAGCCAGTTCGTGCACGGCGAGCAGGGGGCCATGCTCACGGCCGCCAAGATCGTCGAGACCGTCCCGTGGATCGACGCCAAGTACTACGCCGCCACCCAGACGATGGACGAGGCCCGCCACACCGAGGTGTTCCACCGGTACCTCACCGAGAAGGTCGGCGACCTCTACCCGATGAGCCCGTTCCTGCAGGGCCAGGTCTTCGGCCTGCTCGAGGACACCCGCTGGGACATCGCGTACCTCGGCATGCAAGTCGTGATCGAGAGTCTGGCCCTGGCCGCGTTCGGCGAGATGCTGCGGCGCACCGAGGAGCCCCTGCTGCGCAAGCTGCTGCGCTACGTGCTGGCCGACGAGGCCCGTCACGTGGCGTTCGGCATCCTCAGCCTCGGCGAGCACTACGCCCACCTGTCGGAGGCCGAGCTGAAGGACCGCCAGGAGTTCCTGGCCGAGAACACGCTGCGCAACCGGCTGCGCTCCACCACGCCGGAGATGTGGGAGCGCCTCGGCGTCCCGATCGACAAGGTGCTGCCGTACCTGATGGAGGCGGCCGGCTCGATCGGCCTGAACCCGGTGGCCGGCTTCCAGCGGGCGTTCTTCTCGAAGCTCGTCCCCAACGTGCGCAAGCTCGGCCTGCTCGACGCCAACGACGGCTACCTGCGCCGCCTGTGGGGCGAAGCCGGCCTGCTGCAGTTCGAGTTCGCCGACGACACCGCGGCCGACTACGAGCAGTACGACGCCGTGGCCGCGGACCGGGCAGCCCGGGCCGCCGTCAGCTGACCGGTCGGCCGCCCACGAGCGTGGCCGTCACCAGGGGAACGCCCGGCCGGTAGGCCAGGTGCGTGTACGACGGCGCGTCGAGGATGGCCAGGTCGGCGCGGGCCCCGGGGCGCAGGTTCCCGACGTCGTCGCGTCGGAGCGCAGCGGACCCCCCGAGGGTCGCCGCCACCAGCGCCTCCTCCACCGTCATCGCCATCTCCCGCACGGCGAGGGCGATGACGAAGGCCATCGACGTCGTGTAGCTGCTGCCGGGGTTGCAGTTGGTGGCCAGCGCCACGGTGACCCCGGCGTCGAGGAGTCGGCGGGCGTCGGGGTAGGGCTGGCGAGTGCAGAAGTCGGTGGCCGGCAGCAGCGTGGCCACCGTGGCGCTCCCGGCCAGCGCAGCGATGTCGGCGTCGTCGAGGAACGTGCAGTGGTCGGCCGACGAGCAGCCGAGCTCGACGGCCAGCTGCACGCCGGGGCCCGGGCCCAGCTGGTTGGCGTGGAGGCGAGCACCGAGGCCGAGGCCCTGGCCGGCGTTGAGCACGGCCCGGCACTGGTCGGCGTCGAGGGCCCCCCGCTCGCAGAACGCGTCGACCCAGCGGGCGTGGGGTGCGGCGGCCGGGAGCATGGCGTCGACGACCTCGGCCACGTAGTCGTCGGCCCTCCCCTCGTACTCCTCGGGCACGACATGGGCGCCGAGGAACGTGGTCTCGTCGGTGAGCGTCCGGGCCACCTGCAGGCACCGCACCTCGTGCTCGGCGGTGAGGCCGTAGCCCGACTTCACCTCGACGGTCGTGGTGCCAGCCCGGTGGGCCTCTCGGAGCCGGGCCGCTGCGAGCGCGGCCAGCTCGCCGTCGGACGCAGCCCGGGTGGCAGCGACGGTCGTGCGGATGCCTCCCGCCTCGTACGGGCGGCCGGCCATGCGGGCCGCGTACTCGTCGCTGCGGTCGCCGGCGAAGACGAGGTGGGTGTGGCTGTCGACGAACCCCGGGATCACGCAGCGACCGCCGGCGTCGATGCGCTCGTCGGCCGCCGCACCGGCTCGCTCGACGGCGACGACCCGACCGTCGGCCACCACCACGGCGGCGTCGCGCACGAGGCCGAGGGGGCCCTCCCCGAGGGCCGGGTCGTTCGTGACGAGCAGGCCGATGCGATCGACGACGGTCGTCACCACCGGGCCAGCTCCCGGGCCAGCTCGGCTGCCACGTCCATCGCGGTGTGGACACCGCCGTCGACGACCACGCGCCCGCCCACCACCACGTGGTGCACGTCGGCCGCGGCGGCGGCGAACACCACCGTCGAGAGCGCGGTGGCGGCGGTGGCCCCGGCCGTGCGGACCGAGTCGAGCCGGACGCTCACGAGGTCGGCCGGCGCGCCCGGCGCCAGGCGGCCGGCCTCCGGCCAGCCGAGCGACCGGTGGCCGTCCTCGGTGGCCGCTCGCAGCAGCGCCACCGGGTCGTGGTGGCCGCGGGAGAGTGTGGCGAGGCGCTCGTCGAGCTCCACCGCCCGCGCCTCCTCGAACAGGTCGACCATGGCGTGGGCGTCGGTGCCGAGGGCGAGGCGGGCGCCGGCGGCCACGAGCGCGGCCGCCGGGCCGACGCCGTCGGCCAGGTCGCGCTCGGTGGTGGGGCACAGGCAGACCGTGGAGCCCGATCGGCCCAGCAGACCGATGTCGTCGGCGGTCACGTGGGTGGCGTGGACCGCCGTGAAGTGGGGGCCGAGGGCACCGGCGGCCGCCAGCACCCCGGCCGGCGTGGTGCCGTGGGCCTCGACGCACCGCTCGTTCTCGGCCGGCTGCTCCGACACGTGGGCATGGAGCGGCACGCGGTGGGCAGCGGCCCAGTCGGCCACCGACGCGATCGAAGCGGGGTCGACGGCTCGCACGGAGTGGACGGCGGCGCCGAGGCGGGCGTGCGCTGGCAGGCGCAGCGCCTCCACCCGGATCGCCCACCGGCCGGCGTCGCCGTCGCCGAAGCGCCGCTGCACCTCGCCGAGCGCGGCCCCGATCCCGCCGTGCAGGTAGCAGGCGTCGAGCAGCGTCAGGCGCACGCCGGCGTCGGCCGCGGCGGCCACGAGGGCCTGGCCCATGGCGTTGGCGTCGGCGTAGCGCAGGCCGCCCGGACCGTGGTGCAGGTAGTGGAACTCGCCGACGCACGTGATCCCGGCCAGGGCCATCTCGGCGTACACGGCGCGCGCCAGCGCGTGGTAGCCGTCGGGGTCGAGCCGGGCGGCCACGTCGTACATCTGGTCGCGCCACGACCAGAACGACCCGGCCCCGCCGTGCGTGCGGCCGCGCAGCACGCGGTGGAACGCGTGGCTGTGAGCGTCGGCCAGGCCGGGGAGCGTGAGGCCGGCCAGCCGGGTCGCACCGGGCGGTGGAGCCACGCCGGGGGTGACGGCGACGATGCGGTCGCCGTCGACCTCCACCAGGACGTCGGCCTCGGCGGCGTCGCCACCGAGCCACGCCAGCTCGCAGTGGTAGGCCGTCACGACCCGACGCGCGCCACGAACGCGGTGATGCGCTCGACGAACGCGTCACGGTGGAAAGCCTCGAACGACTCCCACGTGGTGAACGTGGTGGGGTCGGTGACGCGGTCGAGGAACAGCACCCCGTCGAGGTGGTCGCACTCGTGCTGGAACGTGCCGGCGGTGAGCCCGCGACGCACCTCGTCGTGGGCCGTGCCGTCGCGGTCGAGTCGGCGCACCCGCACCGTCACGTGGCGGCGGACGGTGCCCCGCAGGTTCGGCACCGACAGGCAGCCCTCGTTGATGTCGACCGTCTCGTCGCCGACGGGCTCGATCACCGGGTTCACGACGACGGTGAGCGGGATCGGCGGCTTGTAGGGGTAGCGCGGGTTCTGGCCCACCTCGATCACGGCCACCCTCAGCGGCACGCCGATCTGGTTGGCCGCCAGGCCGGCACCGTTGGCCGCCCGCATCGTGTCGACGAGGTCGTCGATCAGCTCCTGCACGTCGGGTGAGGCCAGCTCGGCCGGCGTGACCTCCCGGGCTCGCTCGCGCAGCACCGGGTGGCCGACGGTGACGATCGGGCGGACCGTCATGGGTGCTCCGCCATCGGCAGGCGCACACCCCGCTCGGCCGCCACGGCGACGGCCCGCTCGTAGCCGGCGTCGGCGTGGCGGATGACGCCCATGCCCGGGTCGGTGGTGAGCACCCGCTCGAGCTTCTGGGCGGCCAGGTCGGTGCCGTCGGCCAGGCACACCATGCCGGCATGGATCGAGCGGCCGATGCCCACGCCGCCGCCGTGGTGGATGCTCACCCACGTGGCCCCGGACGCGGTGTTGACGAGGGCGTTGAGCAGCGGCCAGTCGGCGATGGCGTCGGAGCCGTCGGCCATGGCCTCGGTCTCCCGGTAGGGCGACGCCACCGAGCCCGAGTCGAGGTGGTCGCGTCCGATCACGACGGGCGCCTGCAGCTCGCCGCGGCGGACCATCTCGTTGAAGCGCAGCCCGAGGCGGTGGCGCTCGCCGTAGCCGAGCCAGCAGATGCGGGCCGGCAGCCCCTGGAACGCGACCCGCTCGCCGGCCATGCGGATCCAGCGGTGCAGCGGTTCGTCGTCGGGGAACTCCTCCAACACGGCCCGGTCGGTGGCGGCGATGTCGGCCGGGTCGCCCGACAACGCCACCCAGCGGAACGGCCCCTTGCCCTCGCAGAACAGGGGGCGGATGTAGGCCGGCAGGAAGCCGGGGTAGTCGAAGGCCCGCTCGAAGCCGCCGAGGCGGGCCTCGGTGCGCAGGCTGTTGCCGTAGTCGAACACCTCGGCGCCCCGGTCGAGGTAGCCGACCATGGCCCGACAGTGCTCGGCCATGCTCGCCCGCGACCGGCGGATCAGCTCGGCCGGGTCGGTGCGGGCCAGCTCGGCGGTGGCCTCGGGCGTGAGGTCGGCTGGCACGTACATCAGCGGGTCGTGGGCACTCGTCTGGTCGGTCACGATGTCGGCCGGGAAGCCGAGCTCGAGCAGCTGCGGCAGCACCACGGCGGCATTGCCGACGAGGCCGACGGAGAGGGCGCGGCGCTCGTCGCGGGCCCGCTCGCAGCGGGCGACGGCGTCGTCGAGCGAGTCGGCCACCTCGTCGAGGTAGCGGGTGTCGAGCCGGCGCTGCACTCTCCACGGATCGACCTCCACCACCAGCGCCACGCCGCCGTTCATGGTGACCGCCAGGGGCTGGGCGCCGCCCATGCCGCCGAGGCCGGCGGTGAGCGTGATGGTGCCGGCGAGGGTGGCCCCGAACGACCGGCGGGCGATCTCGGCGAAGCACTCGTAGGTGCCCTGCAGGATCCCCTGCGTGCCGATGTAGATCCACGAGCCGGCCGTCATCTGCCCGTACATGGTGAGGCCGAGGGCCTCGAGGCGGCGGAACTCGTCCCACGTGGCCCACTCCGGCACGAGGTTCGAGTTGGCGATGAGCACCCGTGGCGCCCACTCGTGGGTGCGGAACACCCCGACCGGCTTGCCCGACTGCACGACCATCGTCTCGTCGCCGTCGAGCGTGGTGAGCGTGCGGGCCATGGCGTCGAACGCGTCCCACGAGCGGGCGGCCCGGCCGGTGCCGCCGTACACGACGAGGTCGTCGGGTCGCTCGGCCACGTCGGGGTCGAGGTTGTTGTGCAGCATCCGGTAGGCGGCCTCCTGCGGCCACCCCCGGCAGGTGAGCGCCGTGCCGCGGGGGGCGTGCACGGGACGGGGTCCGGCCATCACAGCACCTCCAGAGGTCCGACGGCCGCCTCGACGGCGGCCAGCACCGAGCCGTCGGCCAGCAGGCGCTCGGCCGCCTGCAGGTCGGGCGAGAGCCACCGGTCGGGGCCCGGCCCGGCCACCGCCTCCCGGAGCACCGCGACGCCGGCACCGGTACCGGGGGCCGGGGCCAGCGGCGCCCGCAGATCGAGCCCGGCCGCTGCTGCCACGAGCTCCACGGCCAGCACCCGCCGCAGGGTGGCGACCGACTGTCGCAGCTTGCGGGCGGCGGCCCAGCCGTTCGACACGTGGTCCTCCTGCATGGCGCTGGTGGGCAGCGACTCGATCGACGCCGGCACGGCGAGGCGCTTGGCCTCGAGCGCCATCGCCGCCTGCGTGTAGTGGGCGATCATCAGCCCGCTGTTCACGCCGGCGTCGGGGCTGAGGAACGGGGGCAGGCCGTGGGAGCGGGTGCGGTCGAGGAGGCGGTCGGTGCGGCGTTCGGCCGCGGCGCACACGTCGGCCACCGCGATGGCGAGGAAGTCGCACACGAGCGCGAGGGGCGCGCCGTGGAAGTTCCCGCACGACTCCACCCGGCCGTCGGGCAGGATCATCGGGTTGTCGATGGCGGCCGCCAGCTCGCGCTCGGCCACCGTGCGGGCGTGGGCCAGCGTGTCGAGGGCGGCGCCGTGCACCTGCGGGGTGCAGCGCAGCGAGTAGGCGTCTTGCACCTGCGGGTCGCCGGCACGGTGGCTCGCCACCACGGCCGAGCCGGCCAGGAGGCGGCGGAGGTTGGCGGCGCTGGCGGCCTGCCCCACCTGCGGTCGCAGGCCGATCAGGTCGGCCGCGAAGGCCCGGTCGGTGCCGAGCAGCGCCTCCACCGACATTGCCGCGGTCACGTCGGCCAGCCGCAGCAGGGCGGCCAGGTCGTGCAGCGCCAGGCACAGCATCCCGAGGATGCCGTCGGTGCCGTTGATGAGGGCCAGTCCCTCCTTGGCCCGCAGCGTCACCGGTGCCAGCCCGGCGGCCGCCAGCGCCTCGGCGGCCGGCAGCGTGTGGTCGCCCACGGCCACCTCGCCTTCGCCGATGAGCACGAGGGCGGCGTGGGCCAGCGGGGCCAGGTCGCCGCTGGCCCCGAGCGACCCGTGCTCGCGCACCACGGGGGTGAGGCCGGCGGCCAGGAGGGCGAGCTGCAGCTCGACCAGGTCGGGGCGGGCCCCCGAGCAGCCGAGGGCCAGGCTGCGGGCCCGCAACAGCACCATCGCCCGCACCACCTCGTTCTCGACGCGCTCGCCCATGCCGGCTGCATGCGAGCGCACCAGCGCGACCTGCAGCTCGGCCGTGTGCTCGGGTGCGATGGCGGTGGCGGCCAGCGAGCCGAAGCCGGTCGTGACGCCGTAGACGGGGTGGTCGGCGGTGACGAAGCCGTCGACGAGGGCGGCCGATCGGGCCATGGCGTCGCGGCCGGCGTCGCCGAGGCGGGCGGGGGCGCCGTGACGAGCCACGGCCACGACGTCGTCGACCGACAGCGTCCCCTCGCCGAGCACGACGGTGGCTGGCCGGGTGTCCATCGCGGCCAACCCTGCCACGCGCCCGGCGGGCTCCGCGCCCGAGCCGCCGCCGTGCGCCAAGGTGGTGGCTCCGCCGGGCGAGGAGGGACCGTGTCGTCGATCATCTGCTGGAACTGCGAGCAGCCGTTCAACCCCGACGCGTCCCGTTGGTTGTGCCCGCACTGCAAGGCCAAGAGCTCGTGCTGCGAAGGGGAGCCCTGCCCGCTGCCGACCACGCAGGCCACGCCCGCGGCACGCTGAGCGGCGGCGGGCCGTAGCGTGCGCCCGTGCCTCGCCGCCGCTCGTGGCTCGATGTCGAGCTCGACACCGTCGAGGTCGCTGACGACCAGGCGACCGGCGCCGCTCGCGTCGCCCCTCGTTGGCTCGGAGTGGCCCTGCCCGGCCTGGCCGCGGTCGCGCTGCTCTTGGCTGCCGTCGTCGTCGGCAGCGGCGATGCGCCGGTCGCGGCGCCGGTGCCGACGACTGCGCTCGATGTGGACCCGGTGGCCGACGACGGGGCAGGGGCCCTCCTTCCCGAGGCCCGGCTCGTCGTCTGGAGCGGCGACGCGCTGCTGATCCGGCGGCCGGCGGACGGCCGCACGACGCTCCTCGAGGAGCTGCGACCGGTCGGGCAGCCGCAGCTGTGGGTGCGCGACCGCTGGGTGCTGGCCCACGGCGACTGGCGTGGGGGCGGCCTGTGGCGCATCGACGCGACCGGCGACCGTGAACCCGAGCTCCTGGCCCAGGCCGAGCACTTCATGCCGGCGCCCGGTGGGGCGTGGGCGATCGATGGGACGGCCGTGCGTCTCGTCGGCCTCGACGGCGCGGTCACCGTCGGGCCCCTGATGGCGCCCGGCGAGGTGGTGGCGGCGGCCGCCGACGGACTCGTGCTCGACCTCGGCGGCGCGGTGGCGTGGTGGCGCCCGGGCGACGACGCGGCCGTCCCGATCGGTGCCGGCCGGGTGCTCGACGCCGGCCCCGGACCGACCGTGCTGTGGCTGGCCGCCGACGGCAGCGTGAACCTGAGCGACGTCCATGCCGTGCGGACCCGCCGCTTCGACCTGCCGAACACGACGTCCGGGTGCTTGTCGCCGACCGGTGGCCACGCGCTCCTGTCACGCCCCGAGGGACTGCAGATCGTCGCGACCGACTCCGGCGAGCCGACCCTCACCACCGCCGATGCCGCCGCGGTGGCCTGGGCCCCCGACGGCTCGCTCGTCGCGGCGGGCCGCGACGGGCTCCTGCGCCTCGTCGACGCCATGAAGGGGAGCACGCGGGCGCTGCGCCCCCTGCGGACCATGCCGCTCGCACTCGCGATGGTGTCGGATGAGTGGTGGCTGCGCCCCGTGGTCGCGGAGGACCTCGCCATCGGCTGGCAGGTGCAGGCGTTCGCCACGCCACCCGATGCTCCCCGCACGCCGAGCGTCTACTTCCGCACCGCCGACACCTTCGAGGCGGTCGACGTGTGGGTGGACCAGCCGATGGCGGCGCGTGCGCTGCGCGACGGGACCGTCGTCGGCGTCGTGCACGACCCCACGATCGTGCGCGTGAGCGTCGTGCGCAACGACGTGGCCGTGGAAGTGCGGGTCCGGTCGGCCGACTCGGCCGTGCGCCACCGGGTGTTCGCCGTGCCGCCGTTCGGCGACGGCAACATCACGGTGGTCGGCCTCAGCGCGGCGGGCGAGTCGGTGAGTCGCGTGCGGGTGCCCGGCTAGCGGCGCCGCCACGGCATCGGCACGAATCGCGGCGTGCGCAGGGCGTAGTCGGCATAGCCCTCGTACCGTGCCCGCAAGGCCCGCTCCTCGATGTTGGTCTTCACGGTGAACAGCCCGAGCAGGGCGACGAGCACGACGAGGCGCCACAGCGACGCGTTCGACACGGTGAGGCCGAGGCCGATGAGCAGCACACCGCTGTAGATCGGGTGGCGCACCTGGCGGTAGAGGCCGGTCGTGACGAGCGAGCCGCCTTCGCGCGGCAAGGGCGACGGGGTGAGCGAGTCGCCGAGGCCGAACGTGGCCAGCAGCACGATGCCGAAGCCCACGCCGACGAGCCCGTACCCCAGGGCCCGCACCGCCTCGGGAACATCGAGGCCGGGCTCGCCGGGCACGATGACGATGGCCACGAGCAGCACGACCTGCAGGCCGACGAGCAGCCAGGCCACGGGCCTCGACGTCACGGGGAGAGCATGGCCGACGGTGACGCTCGCGGATGCGGACCATCCCGCCGACGTTTCGTAGCCTCGACCGGATGCGCCAGCGCGAGGCCGCCGTGGGGTTGCTCGCCATTGCGGCGGCCTGGGGGATGATCGGCGTGATCGTGCGCTGGGTGGCCCTGCCGGCGGTCGTCGTCGTGTGTGCCCGCACGCTCCTGGCGGCCGCCACGATCGGCGCCGCCAGCCTCGTGCATCTCGGTCCTCGACGGGCGCAAGCCGCGCTGCACGTGCCCCGTCCGCTCGCCGTGGTCGGCCTCGGGCTGCTCCTGGCCGTCCACTGGACATGCCTGTTCGCGGCGCAGCAGCGCGCACCGGTGGGAACGGTGCTGCTCATCACGTACATGGCCCCGGTGCTCGTGGCGGCGCTGGCGCCCCGCCTGCTGCACGAGCACGTGCCGGCGTCGACGGTGGCCGCGCTGGTCGTGGCGATGGCCGGCATCGTGCTGCTCGTGCGGCCGGAGCCCGGGCAGGGCGACGGCATCGTCCTCGCCGTGGCCGCGGCTGTCAGCTACGCCGGCATCACGCTCACCTCCAAGCACCTGGTCGGCGACGTGGGTGGCGTGCGCCTCGCGTTCGCCCATCTCGGCGTGGCCGGGCTGGCGATGCTGCCGCTCGCCGTGGCGGCCGACTGGGGCGAGCCGAGCTGGTCATGGGCGTGGCTGCTCGTCGTCGGCGTGGTGCTCACCGGCATCCTCGGACCGCTCTACCTCGTGCTGCTCGGTCGCCTCCCGGCGGCCACGGTTGGTGTCCTCACCTATGTCGAACCGGTGTCGGCGGTGATCCTCGCTTGGGTGTTCCTCGGCGAGCGGCCGTCGCCGGCCACCGTCGCCGGCGGGACGCTCGTCGTCGCCGCAGGCATCATGGTGGTTGCGGCGACCGGTGCCGCGGCTCGGCAAGGAAGCGTGGCTCGTGTTCCTGGGCGGTAGAGACATCCTGATGTGGCTGGTGCTGGCCCTCGGCGCCGCCTTGTTCCTCGGCAACGTGGCCGCCCTCCTGCGGCCGCCCGCCCGCACGAGCGAAGGCGACTTCGAGCGAGCGCCGGTGGGTCGGAGCCTCGTGATGGCCCTCGTGGGCCTGGCCGCCGGGCTGTGGGCCCTCGCCTCGCTGGTGGCGGGCTGATGGGCGAGCGCCTCGACGCGCAGCTCGCGTTCTTGCTCGAGGCCGACCGCCTGAAAGGGGTGGAGCGGCGCAACCGGGTGCTGGCCGGCGAGCGGCGGGAGAACACGGCCGAGCACTCGTGGCACCTCGCGCTGTTCGGGCTGGTGCTGGCCGAGCACAGCGACGAGCCGGTCGACGCCGGCCGCGTCGTGCGGATGCTGCTGCTGCACGACCTCGTGGAGATCGACGCCGGCGACACGTTCGCCTACGACGTCGAGGCGATGGCGACCAAGGTCGACCGGGAGCGAGCGGCCGCCGACCGCATCTTCGGGTTGCTGCCGGCCGACCAGGGTGCCGTGCTGCGGGCGCTGTGGGACGAGTTCGAGGCCGCCGAGACCGCCGACGCGCGGTTCGCGAACGCCGTCGACCGGCTGCAGCCGGTCCTGCTGAACCATGCCGCTCAGGGCGCGTCGTGGCAGGAGCACGGTGTCACGGCGGGGCGCATCCGCGAGGTGAATGGCCGTATCGCCCACGCCTCTGCCTCGCTGTGGGCGGCCGCTCAGGTGCGCATCGACGACGCCGTGGCCCGGGGCTACGTCGACGAGGGGTAGCCGACGGTCACGACGGCACCGGCAGGGCGCGGCGGCCGGCCTCGAAGTCGAGCAGGTACCGCTTCGTGTCGAGGCCGCCGGCGAAGCCGGTGAGCGAGCCGTCGGCGCCGACGACGCGGTGGCACGGCAGCACGATGCTCACCGGGTTGCGGCCGTTCGCCATGCCGACGGCCCTCGCCTTCTTCGCGTCGCCGAGGCGGGCCGCCTGCTCGGCGTACGTGGCCGTCGTGCCGTAGGGGATGGCGGCCAGCGAACGCCACACGGCGATCTGGAAGTCGGTGCCGTGCAGGTCGAGCGGGAGGTCGAACGCCGTGCGGTGGCCGGTGAAGTACTCCCGCAGCTGTTCGGCCGCGGTGACGAGCACGGGATGGGTCGGGTCGTCGACCGTGTCCGCCGGGACGCAGACCCGGCGCTCGTCGTCGCTCGGCCACAGCACGGCCCGCAGCCCGCGGTCCGACGCGACGAGCGTGAGCGGGCCGACGGGCGAGGCGACGACGGTGCGAGCGTGCATGAGAGGGGCCTTTCTGGTGGCGGGCATCACAGGGATGCCCACAGGTGGTGGAGGGCGTACGAGCGCCACGGCTGCCAGGTCTCGGCGAGGGCGGCGGCGTAGCGGGCGTCGCTGGGGTGGCCGAGCGCGCCGAGCGCGTGGCGCACGCCGAGGTCGGTGGGCAAGAACACGTCGGGGTCGCCGAGCGCTCGCATGGCGACGTAGGCGGCCGTCCACGGGCCGATGCCGGGGAGCGCGAGCAGCCGGCGCTCCACCTCGGTGCGGTCGGCGCCGGCGTCGAGCGTGACCGCGCCGCTTGCGAGGGCCGCGCACAGCCCGCGCAGCGCCCGGCGCCGGGTGGCCGGCATGGCGAGCGCGTCGTCGGGTAGCTCGGCGATCGCGGCGGCCGTGGGGAACATGTGCGTCACGGCGCCGTCGGCTCGTTGGAGCGGGCGCCCGGCTGCCGCCACGAGCCGGCCGGCCAGCGTGCGGGCGCCGGCCACGCTGACCTGCTGGCCGAGGACGGCTCGCACGGCCAGCTCGGCCCCGTCGACGGCACCGGGTGACCTCCGGCCCGGCGACCGTCGTACGAGCGGGCCCAGGACGTCGCACGCCCCGAGGTGGTCGGCGACGGCAGCGGGGTCGGCGTCGAGGTCGAGGAGGCGGCGGCAGCGCTGCACCGCCGTGCCGAGGTCGCGCAGGTCGTCGAGGTGCAGCACCGCCTGCACGTGGCCGTCGGCCGCCGTGAGCGCGGCCGTGCCGGCCCCGTGCGGGAGCGACAGCGAGCGTGTGTACGTGGCGCCGTCGACGTGCTCGACACCGGCGACGGCCCGGGCGCCGAGGAAGGCCCGCAGCGCGGCCCCGTCGAACGGCTCACGCCTCGGCAGCCGCAGCGTCAGGGGCCCCGCCACGCCCACGGCTGCGGGACGGCGGGCCTGGCGCAGCGCAGTCGGCGTCGTCGCGAACACCTCCTGCACGGTGTCGTTGAACTGGCGGATGCTCGAGAACCCGGCGCCGAACGCGACCTGCGCGAACGGCAGGTCGGTCGTCTCGACGAGCAGGCGGGCGGTGTGGGCCCGCTGGGCGCGCGCCAGCGCGAGCGGGCCCGCGCCGACCTCGGCCAGGAGGAGCCGGTTGAGGTGGCGCTCGCTGTAGCCGAGGCGCCGGGCAAGGCCGCCGACGCCGTCGCGGTCGACGACCCCGTCGGCGATGAGTCGCATGGCGCGGCCGACGGCGTCGGCCCGGGCGTTCCACTCGGGCGAGCCGGGAGCCGCGTCGGGGCGGCACCGCTTGCAGGCCCGGAAGCCGGCGCCCTGGGCGGCGGCCGCCGTGGGGTAGAACGCGACGTTGGCCCGCCGCGGCGTGACGGCGGGGCAGCTGGGCCGGCAGTAGATCCCGGTGGTGGACACGGCGGTGAAGAACCACCCGTCGAAGCGGGGATCCTTGCTCTGCACCGCCCGGTAGCACCGCTCCTCGTCCAGCTCCACCCGGTCATCGTGGCCGAACGGGAGCGCCCGGGCTAGCGGGAATCGGACAGGGCGGTCGGCGGCTCAGTGGACGGCTTCGCGGATGCGGGCGAGGGTCGGCCCGTCGAGGCGCTCGAGCACGGCGAGCGCGCCCATGTTCTCGCGCACTTGCTCGACGCGACTGGCGCCGGTGATCACGCTCGACACGTTCGGGTTCGACGCGCACCACGCGATGGCGAGCTGCGAGAGCGAGCACCCGAGATCGTCGGCGATGGCCTTCAGGGCGCGGACCTTGTCGTTGCGATCCGGGTCGGTGAGCGCGTCGCGCAGCCACTCGTAGCCCTTCAGCGTGGCGCGGCTGCCGTCGGGCACGCCGTCGAGGTACTTGCCCGTGAGCAGGCCGGACGCCAGCGGGCTCCACGTCGTGAGGCCGAGTCCGATGTCGCCGTAGAGCAGCTCGTACTCCTCCTCCACCCGCCGCGTGTCGAGCAGGTGGTACTGCGGCTGCTCGACGACGGGCTTGTGGAGGTGGTGGCGATCGGCGATCTCCCACGCACCGCGGATGGCGTCGGCCGGCCACTCGGACGTACCCCAGTAGAGGGCCTTGCCGGACGACACGATGTCGGACATCGCCCACACGGTCTCTTCGAGCGGCGTGCTCGCGTCCGGGCGGTGGCAGTAGAGGAGGTCGACGAAGTCGAGCTGCAGCCGATCGAGGCTGCCGTCGATCGCTTGCAGGAGGTACTTGCGGTTCAGCGTGTTGCGCATGTTCACGGCGTCGTGGATGCCCCAGTAGAGCTTCGTGGAGATCACGTAGCTCCACCGCTCCCAGCCGAGCTCCGCGATGGCGGCACCCATGATGCGCTCGCTGGCGCCGCCGGCGTACACCTCGGCGTTGTCGAAGAAGTTCACACCCGCCTCACGTGCGGCGGCCAGGCAGTCACGGGCCAGGCCGGTGTCGAGCTGGTTGCCGAACGTCACCCAGCTGCCGAACGACAGCACGCTCACCTGCAGTCCGCTGCGGCCGAGCCGCCGATGCTCCATCGTCATGGCGCCACCCTCGCGCCGAACCGGCCCGGACGTGAAACGGGCTCAGCGGGCACGGGCGCAGGGTCGCCATCGGTGCGCCGTAGCGCGCCGCGCGCGGGGCTGCCCGCCCGTCGGGTAGGAACGGCCCGGTGAACGAGCCCGTCGCCAGCCCGGACGCCGCTGTGCCGTGGGCCCGTGAGCCGCTCGTGCTGGCGGCCGAGCTCGGCACCGACCTCGACCGCGGGCTCACGGCGGATGAGGCGTCGGCTCGCCTCGCCGCGGTCGGTCCGAACCGGCTCGACGACGCCCCACCGGTGCCCCGGTGGCGGCGGCTGCTCGCGCAGCTGGCGAGCCCCCTCGTCTACGTGCTGCTCGCCGCGACGGCGATCGCTTTGCTCACGTGGGGCCTCGACGGCGCCGAGGGGATGCCGTGGGACGCCGTCGTCATCACCGTGATCCTCGTCGTGAACGCGTTGCTGGGCTATCTGCAGGAGGCGAAGGCCGAGCACGCAGTCGCCGCGCTCCAGGCGATGTCCGCGGCCACCGCCGTCGTCGTGCGTGATGGCACGCCGCGTTCGGTCGCAGCAGCCGAGGTCGTCCCCGGCGACGTGCTCGTGCTGGCCGAGGGCGACACCGTGTGCGCGGACGGGCGCCTGCTCGACGCGGCGGCACTGGCCGTCGCCGAGGCGGCGCTCACGGGCGAGAGCCAGCCCGTCGGCAAGCACGTGGCCGCGCTGGCCGTCGACGCCCCGCTGGCCGACCGGACGAACATGGTCTTCAGCGGCACGGCGGTGGCCCGCGGCCGTGGGCGCGCCGTGGTCACGTCGACCGGCATGGCCACCGAGATGGGCGGGGTGGCCCGGCTGCTGTCGAGCGTCGAGGCCGAGCCCACGCCGCTGCAGCGCGAGATCGCCCGGGTGGGCCGGTGGCTCGCCGTGGCCGTGGTGGTCGTCGCCGTCGTCGTGGTCGGCGCCATCCTCCTGACGTCCGACGTCGACGGCGCCGCCGAGGTCGTCGACGTGGCGCTCGTCGGCGTGTCGCTGGCGGTGGCCGCCGTCCCCGAGGGCCTACCGGCCGTGCTCTCGGTCGTGCTGGCGATCGGTGTGCAGCGCATGGCGGCGCGCCACGCCATCGTGAAGGAGCTGTCGTCGGTGGAGACGCTCGGTTCCACCACGGCGGTCTGCTCCGACAAGACCGGCACGCTGACGCTGAACGAGATGACGCTGCGCACGGTCGTCACGGCGTCCGGCGTCGTCGACGTGACGGGCACGGGACACGAGCCGGTCGGCGACGTGGTAGAGGCAGGTGTGCCCCTTGGTCCCGGGCCGCTGCACGACGAGGTGCGGGCGGTGCTGGCCGGCGGGAGCATCGCCAACGACGCGACCTTGCGGTCCGGCGAGGCCGGCTGGACGGCGACCGGCGACCCGACCGACGTGGCGTTCCTCGTCGCGGCGGCCAGGGCCGGGGTCACCGCCCGCGACGCCGTGGCTCGCGTCGACGAGCTGCCGTTCAGCTCCGAGCGCAAGCTCGTGAGCGTGGTGGTGCGCGACGGCTCCGCCGTGCTCGTGACCAAGGGTGCGCCCGACGTGCTGCTCGGCCGCTGCACCCACGAGGTCGCCGGTACCGCTCGCCGGCCGCTCACCGACGAGCGTCGTCAGGCGTGGCATGCGGCGATCGAGCGGCTGGCCGCCGACGCCATGCGCACGATCGGGGTGGCCCACCGCCGCTTCGACGCCGAGGGGCCGCTGGCGGAGGCGGACGAGCAACGGCTCACGTTCGCCGGGGTGGCCGGGATCGTCGACCCTCCCCGCCCGGAGGCCCGCCGGAGCGTGGAGGAAGCCCAGCAAGCCGGCATCCGCGTGCTGATGGTCACCGGTGACCACCCGCTCACGGCGCGGCGGATCGCCGCCGAGGTCGGCATCGCCGGCGCCGACGGGGTTGCGCTGACCGGCCGGGACCTCGACCACCTCGAGGGCGATGCGCTGCGCGACGCGGTGGCCGGCACCGCCGTGTTCGCCCGGGTCGCGCCGGAGCACAAGCTGCGCATCGTCGAGGCGCTGCAGGCCGACGGCCACGTGGTGGCGATGACGGGCGACGGCGTGAACGACGCGCCGGCGCTGAAGGCGGCCGACATCGGTGTGGCCATGGGCATCACCGGCACCGACGTGTCACGCGAGGCGGCCCGCATGGTCCTGGCCGACGACGACTTCGCCACGATCGTGGCTGCGGTGCGCGAGGGCCGGGCCATCTTCACGAACATCCGGACGTTCCTGCGCTACCTGCTGTCGTCGAACGCCGGCGAGGTGCTCACGATGTTCCTCGCCGCCCTCGGCGCCGGGGTGATCGGGCTGTCGGGCGACGGGATCGCCGCCCCGCTGCTGGCCACGCAGATCCTGTGGATCAACCTCCTCACCGACACCGCGCCGGCACTCGCTCTGGGCGTCGACCCGCCGCCGACCGACGTGATGGCGCGCCGCCCACGCCGCCGGGGCGCCCGTGTCATCGACCGACCGATGGTGGTCGGGATCGCCGTGGTGGGAACCGTGATGGCGCTGGCCGCCTTGGCCGCGTTCGACCTCACCGCGCCGGGAGGTCTCGTGGAGGGCTCGGGCTCGTTGGCCGAGGCCCGCACGGCGACGTTCACGACGCTCGTGCTGGCCCAGCTGTTCAACTGCTTCAGCGCCCGCTCCGACCGGGCCAGCGCGTTCGGGAGCCTGTTCACGAACCGCTGGCTGTGGGGCGCCGTCGCGCTGTCGGCGCTGCTGCAGGTCGCCGTCGTCCACCTGGGGTCCCTGAACGACGCGTTCGGCACGGAGCCGCTCGACGCCGGCCGGTGGCTGCAGTGCGCGCTGCTGGCCAGCTCCGTGCTGTGGGCGGCCGAGCTCCGCAAGCTCGTCGCCCGCCGGGCCCGCTAAGAGGTGGCGAAGTCGGCGTCGGTCGGCTCGCGCACCTCGGTCGCCTCCCGCCTCCACCTCTTGCACGTCGCCGTCGTCGTCGCCGCTGCAGGCGCCGAGCGCCAGACCGATCACCGCCGCCAGCGCGAGAGCCCATCGGAGTCGAGCCATGGGTGCCACCTCCTGCCCGGCCGCCACCGTCCGTCGGCCCCCGCGTCCCTACCGGCCGGTGGCGTCGCTTCGGGCCGGTGGGCGGATCTGTGATCATCGGGACATGGAGACGACCCGGTTCTCGTTCGCGGCCGCCGACGGCACCACGGTGGAGGCCTACCGCTGGGACGGCGACGGCGACCCGAAGGCCGTCGTGCAGATCGCCCACGGCATGGGCGAGCACGCCGGCCGCTACGCCCGGCTGGCCCAGGCCCTCACCGCCGCCCGGTACGTGGTGTACGCCAACGACCACCGTGGCCACGGCCTCACCGCCGGCTCGCCCGAGCGCCAGGGCGACCTCGGGCCCGGGGGCTGGTCGGGCCTCGTGGGCGACATGATCGAGCTCGGCGCGCTGGCCAGGCGTGAGCACCCCGGGCTGCCGCTGGCCGTCATCGGCCACAGCATGGGCTCGTTCGCCCTCCAGCAGCTCCTGCTCGACCACAGCGCCGACCTCGACGCCGCCGTGCTCTCGGGCACGACCGCGGCCGACATCGTGGCCGCCGGCATCGACACCACCACGGAAGTCGACCTCAGCGCGTTCAACGCGCCGTTCGAGCCGGCTCGCACCGAGTCCGACTGGCTCAGCCGCGATCCCGACGAGGTCGACAAGTACGTGGCCGATCCGGCCTGCGGCTTCGGGCTGAACGCCGCTGGCGCCACCGGGATGGCCGAGGGGGCCGCCGCCACCGGCGATCCGGCCCGCCTCGCCGGCATCCGCCCGGACTTGCCGATCTACGTCGTGTCGGGCGACGCCGACCCGCTGGCCGGCGGCGGCCAGCTCGTGCAGCTCGTGGGCGAGCGCTACCGGCAGGCCGGCGTGCACGACGTGACCGTCGTGCTCTACCCGGGAGCCCGCCACGAGGTGTTCAACGAGACCAACCGCGACGAGATCACGTCGGCGCTCGTCACCTGGCTCGACCGGGTCACGGCCCGCTGACCGCGGTGGCCGCCCTCCACGACGTCGCCATCGTGGGCGGCGGCGTGGTCGGGTGTGCCATCGCCCACCAGCTCGGCCGCTACCGCCTGCGGGTGGTGCTGCTCGAACGCCATGTGGAGGTCGGCTTCGGCACGAGCAAGGCCAACAGCGGCATCATCCACGGCGGCCACCAGGCGTCGCCGGCCACGCTGAAGGGACGCCTCGAGTGGGAGGGCAACCAGCAGTGGGGGCCGCTGTGCGACGAGCTCGGCTTCGGGTTCCGCAGGGTCGGCGGGCTCACGGTGGCGCTGTCCGACGACGACCTCCCGGTGCTCGACCACCTCGAAGCCAACGCCGCGGCCAAGGGCGTGCCGGGCGTCGAGCGCTGGGACCGTGCCCGCCTGCTGGCCGCCGAGCCGAACCTCTCGCCCGACGTGGTGGCCGCCGTGCGCTCGGCCACCACCGCGGTGGTGAACCCGTACGAGGCGTGCTTCGGGCTGGCCGAGAGCGCCGCCCACCAGGGCGTGAAGGTCCGCACCGGCTCCCCGGTGCTGGCGATGGCCACCGACGGCGACGCGTGGACCCTCACCACGCCGCAGGGTCCGGTGGCCGCCCGCTTCGTCGTGAATGCGGCCGGCGTGGCGGCCGGGCGCGTCGCCGAGCTGGCTGGGCTCGACCGGCTGGTGGTGCACGCCCGCAAGGGCGAGGAGTACCTGCTCGACAAGCGCCTCGAGGGCCTCGTGCGCCACGTCGTGTACCCGTGCCCGTCGGCCACGAGCAAGGGCACGCTCGTGATCCCCACCTACGACGGCACGATCATGATCGGCCCCACCGCCGACGAGGTCGACGACCCCGACGACCTCACCACGACGGCGTCCGGCGCCGAGCGGGTGCTGGCGGCCGCTCGACGCCTGGTGCCCGGCATCAGCGAGCGCGACGTGATCGCCGAGTTCGCCGGCGTGCGGGCCGTGCTCGCCGGCGAGGACTTCCTCATCGGCCCCACGGAGGCGCCCGGGTTCCTCCACGCCGCCGGCATCCAGTCGCCGGGCCTCACCGCCGCGCCTGCCATCGCCCGTCTCGTGGCCGACCACCTCCGCGACGCCGGCCTCCTGCTCGAGGAGGGCGAGCGGCCGTCGCCGCTGCCCCGGCCGCTGCGCTTCGCCACGCTCACCGCCGACGAGCAGGAGCAGGCGGCCGCAGCCGACCCCGGCCACCGCCGGATCGTGTGTCGGTGCGAGCTCGTCACCGAGGGCGAGGTGGTGGAGGCCATCGACCGGGGAGCCCGCACCCTCGACGGCCTCAAGTTCCGCACGCGGGCCGGCATGGGCCGCTGCCAGGGTGGCTTCTGCACCACGCGCTGCATGGAGCTGCTGTCGCGCCACGCCGGCCTGGCTCCCACCGAGATCACCAAGCGTGGGCCGGGCTCGTGGGTGGTGTGCGAGCGGGAGGCGCCGACGTGATCGACGCCTCGCCTCGGATGCTGTACGAACGCTACGACGTGGTGGTGGCCGGCGCCGGCCCGGCCGGCCTCGGCGCCGCCGTGGCGGCCCGCCAGGCCGGGGCCGAGCGGGTGCTCGTGGTCGACCGGGAGGCCGAGGCGGGCGGGATCCTGCAGCAGTGCATCCACGCCGGCTTCGGCCTGCACCACTTCGGCGTCGAGCTCACCGGGCCCGAGTACGCCCAGCGGGTCCTCACCGAGGCCCTCGACGGCGGCGTCGACGTGCTCACGGATGCATTCGTGCTCGACATCGCCCACGACCGCCGGGTGCGGCTGCTCACCGGCGAGCACGGCGTGGCCACCGTGGCCAGTGGGGCCACCGTGCTGGCCATGGGCGCCCGCGAGCGCACCCGCGGTGCCGTGCGCATCCCGGGCGAGCGCCCAGCGGGAGTGCTCACCGCCGGCCTGGCCCAGCGGCTGGTGAACCTGCACGGTCTGTTGCCGGGCCGCCGCGTCGCCATCCTCGGCTCGGGCGACATCGGGCTGATCATGGCGCGGCGCCTCACACTCGAGGGTGTGGAGGTGGTGGGCGTGTTCGAGCTGCAGGCCCATCCCAACGGCCTCAGCCGCAACATCGTCCACTGCCTGCACGACTTCGACATCCCGCTGCACCTGTCGACCACCGTGGTCGACGTGCACGGGCGTGAGCGGGTCACCGGCGTCACCGTGGCGCCCGTCGACGACGACCTGCGGCCGCAGGCGCACCGGGCCTGGGAGGTGCCCTGCGACACCATGCTGGTGTCGATCGGCCTGATCCCCGAGAACGAGCTGTCACGCCAGCTCCGCCTGCGCCTCGACCCCGTGACGGGCGGTCCGGTGGTGACGAGCACCATGGAGACCTCGCGCGACGGGGTGTTCGCCTGCGGCAACGTGGTGCACATCCACGACCTCGTCGACTTCGTGAGCGAGGAGGCCGCGCTGGCCGGCGGCCACGCCGGCCGCTTCGCCACCGGCTGGCAGCCCCCGCACGACAACGTGCGCCTGCAGCCGGCCACCAACGTCGCCTACTGCGTGCCCCACACCGTCACCACCGAGCGCGACCACACGGTGTACCTGCGGGTGCGCCGGCCGCTCGAGCGCAGCGTGCTGCGGCTCAGCACGCCCGACGGCCGTGTGGTGCACGAGCGCAAGCTCCGCTACGTGGTGCCGGCCGAGATGGTGAACCTCCGCCTGCGCGCTTCGCTGCTCGAGGGCTTCCACGGCGACGCCCTCCTCGTCGAGGTGCTGCCCCGGTGACCGAGACCTTCACCTACCTGTGCATCGGCTGCCCGCTCGGCTGCCGCCTCGAGGTCGACGAGGCCGAGGGCGACATCGTGGAGGTGCGGGGCTTCTCGTGCCGGCTCGGCAAGGAGTTCGCCGTGCAGGAGCACACCGACCCCCGCCGCCTCGTCACCACCACCGTGGGCGTCGACGGCGCCCGCTGGCCCCGGCTCCCGGTGAAGACGACCGGCACCGTGCCCAAGGCGCTCGTGCGCGAGGTGTGCCGAGCCCTCGCCCACGTGCGCGTCCGTGCTCCGGTGCGCCTCGGCGACGTGGTGATCGCCGACGTGCTCGGCACCGGCGTCGACGTGGTCGCGACCCGCGACCTCCCCACCACGTCCTAGCTGGCCAGCTTCTCCGCCTCGTGGGGCGCCTCGGCCGGGGGACGGCCGACGAACTCGTCCATACCGACGTTCACGCCGAACAGGTCGGCCACCCAGTCGTAGGCCCGGGTGGGCAGCACCCGCAGCGGCAGCAGGTACCGGATGATCGGGGGAACGATCACGACGGCGTGGTCACGCTCGATGGCGCGGGCGATGCGGCCGGCCACCTTCTCGGGCGCCAGGATCGGCAGCAGCCACGGCACTCGCGTCCTCACCCCCTGGAACATCCCGGTGTCGACGTAGAACGGGCACACCACCGTGGTGCGGACGTGGCTGCCCTCGCGACGCAGCTCGGCCCGCAGCGACTCGTCGAAGCCGACGGCGGCGTGCTTGGAGGCCGAGTAGTCGGTCTGCTTGGCCACCCCCACCAGCCCGGCGGCCGACGCGACGGTCACGACGTGCCCCTCGTCGCGGGCCACCATGGCCGGCAGGAACGCCTTCGTCACCCAGTAGAGGGCGAGCGTGTTCACGTCGAAGGTCTTCGTGATCTGGCGCTCGGAGAGGTCGAGCAGCCGAGCGCCGCTCACCACGCCTGCATTGTTGACCACCACGTGGGGATCGCCCACGTCGGCTCGCACCCGCTCGGCCACCGCCGACACCATGGCCGGGTCGGACACGTCGCACACGTAGCCGCGGGCCTGACCCGTGCGGTGCAGCTCGGGCAGCACGGCGTCGAGCGCCTCCTGCTTCAGGTCCCACACCACCACGCGCGCGCCGCGGTCGACCAGCTCGAGGGCGAGCAGCCGGCCGATGCCGCTGGCTCCGCCGGTGATGAGGACGGTCTTGCCCTTCACGTTCGTCATGAGCGCACTCCTCGTGGTCAGCGCAGGCCGGGCAGGTGGCGGGCCGCCCGCAGCAGGGTGGTGGCGGTAGCGGCGAAGCGGGCGCCGTCGGCGTTGGGCGGTGCGGCGATGGGCAGGAGCCGCTGCACGGCGATCGTCTGCGACTCGGTGTACTTGAGGATCCCGTGGGCGCCGTGGCGGCGGCCGATGCCCGAGTCCTTGAAGCCACCCATCGGCGCGTCGACCGAGGCCCACGTGGCGGCGTAGCCCTCGTTCACGTTCACCGTGCCGGCCTCGAGGCGGGCGGCCAGACGCACGCCCCGCCTGGTGTCACGGGTCCACACGCTGAAGTTGAGGCCGTAGGGGCTGGCGTTGGCCCGCTCGACCGCCTCCTCGACGTCGGCCACCCGCGTCACCGCCGCCACCGGGCCGAACGTCTCCTCCTCGTAGAGCTCCATCTCGGGCGTCACGTCGGTGAGCAGCGTCGGCTCGAAGAAGCGCGGCCCGAGGTCGGGCCGGGCCTTGCCGCCGGCGAGGATGGTGGCCCCCTTGGCGACCGCGTCGTCGACGTGGCGCTGCACGGTGGCCAGCTGCTCGGCCGACACGAGCGACCCCATGTCGACGTCCCAGCGCAGTCCCGGGGCGACCCGCATCGCCTGGACGGCCTCGACGAGCCGCGGCACGAACGCGTCCCACAGCGACGCCTCCACGTAGATCCGCTCGGCCGAGATGCACAGCTGGCCGCCGTTGGAGTAGGCGGCCCGCAGCGTGCCGCTCACGGTGCGCTTCACGTCGGCGTCGGCCAGCACGATCAGCGCGTTCTTGCCACCGAGCTCCATCGACGAGTCGATCAACCGGGCCGCCGCCTGCTGGGCCACGGTGCGGCCGGTGGCGGTGCTCCCCGTGAACATGAGGAAGTCGGCCCCGGCGATCAGCGGGCCGCCCAGCTCACGGCCCGACCCGGTGACCACCTGCACGAGCCCCTCGGGGAGCCCGGCCTCCTCGAGCAGGCGGTAGGCCCACAGCGAGGAGTAGGGCGTCTGGGCGTCGGGCTTGAGCACGACCGAGTTGCCGGCCAGCAGGGCCGGCACGGCGTCGCTCACCCCGAGGGTGAACGGGTAGTTCCAGGGGGCGATGATCGCCACCACGCCCTTGGGGTGGTGGCGCTCCACCGCCTTCGTGAGCACCGGCACCGCCCCCTGGCGGCGCTTCGGGCGCAGGTGGGCCTCGGCGGTGTGGGCGTAGTAGCGCGACGCCACCGCCACGTCGAGCACCTCCTCGAGCGCGTGGCGCCGGCACTTGCCCGACTCGAGCTGGATGATGTCGAGGATCTCCCGCTGGCGCTGCAGCACGAGGTCGTGGAAGCGCAGGAAGATGCGGGCCCGCTCGGCCACCGGGCGGGCCGCCCACTCGCGCTGGTGGGCCCGAGCCACGGCGAGCGCGTGGGCCACGTCGTCGGCCGTGCAGCGCGGCGTGGTGCCGATCACGTCGCCGGTGAACGGCGTGTCGACGACCACGTCCTGCCTCGGGGCCACGGTGGTGACCTTCGTGGTGAGCCGGTCGAGCAGCTCGGTGGACACGGTGGCGCCCAGGGCCGACAGGTCGGGCCGCTGCATCGTCGTCGCCGGTCGGGTCATCATCGCCCCTCCTGTTCGACAGGGCGACGCGCGCCGTACCGCGACGGCGGCGCCGCCTCCGGCGACCGTACGCCCGGCGCGGCGTGGTGCGGTAGGGCCTTGCGGCCCTCAGCCGGCGCTGGGCGGCCAGGGCGGCCGGGGCACCGGGTGCAGCTGCTCGTAGGCCTGCGCCGCCCGCAGCACGAGGGCGTCGCCGAACATCGGGCCGACGAGCTGCAGCCCGATCGGCAGGCCGTTGGCCGTGAGCCCGCACGGCACGGTGACGGCCGGCTGCTGCGTGAGGTTGAACGGGTAGGAGAACGGGGTCCACCCGAGCATCGACTCGGGGGTCATCGGCCGGTGGCCGGCCGGTTGGGCGTCGAACGCCGGCACCGCCACCGACGGGGTGACGAGCAGGTCGAAGCGCTCCATGAACCGGCGCATGAACGAGCCGAGCTCCCCCCGCCGCAGCACGAGGCGCTGCACGTCGAGGCTCGTGAGCGCGCTCCCGAGGGCGGCCTGGGCGGCGAAGTCGGGGTCGGTCACCGCCTGCTGCTCGGGTGTGAGCGTGCTCCACAACGTCCAGGCACCCGTGAACCACAACCCGGTGCTGATGTCGATCGGGTCGGCGAAGCCGGGATCGACCTGCTCGACCACCGCTCCGAGCCCGGCCAGGTCGGCGGCGGCCCGGGCCACGGCGGCGGCCACCTCCGGGTGGACGGTGGCGTACCCGAGCGTGGGCGAGAAGGCCACCCGCAGCCCGGTGACCCCGTCGTCGAGGCCGTCGACGTAGCTGCGGTCGTCGTAGGGCAGCGACGTCCAGTCGCGGGCGTCGGGGCGTGACAGCACGGTGAGTGCCAGGGCGGCGTCGGCCACGCACATCGTGTGGGGGCCGAGGTGCGACACCGTGCCGAACGGCGACAGCGGGTAGGCCGGCACCCGACCGAAGCTCGGCTTCAGGCCGACGTTGCCGCAGAACGCGGCGGGGATGCGCACCGAGCCGGCACCGTCGGACCCGACGCTGAGCGGCGCCAGACCGGCCGCCACCGCCGCCGCCGTGCCGCCCGACGAGCCGCCTGGCGTGCAGGTGAGGTCCCACGGGTTGCGGGTGAGGCCGGTGAGCGGCGAGTTCGTCTCGGCCTTGCAGCCGAACTCGGGCGTCGTCGTCTTGCCCACCAGCACGGCGCCGGCCTCCCGCAGGCGGGCGGTGGCCGGCGCGTCGACGTCCCACGGCTGGGCGGGGTCGACCGTGCGGCTGCCGCGGCGGGTGGGCCAGCCCTTCGTGAGGATCAGGTCCTTGATCGACGTGGGCACTCCGTCGAGTGGCCCGACCGGCTCACCCCGGTGCCAGCGGGCCTCGCTGGACCGGGCCGCCTCCAGGGCCTCCTCGCCGGCGACGAGGCAGAACGCATTGAGGGCAGGGTCGCGCTCGTCGATGCGGTCCAGCACCGCCCGGGTCGCCTCTACCGGCGACGCCTCGCCCCGCCGGTAGAGGTCGAGCAGCGCGGTGGCTGTGGCGTCGGCCAGGTCGGTTGCCATGGCCCGATGCTCGCACGCGGGCCGGGCGGCCCTGGACCCTGCGGTGCCTCCGGGACGACACTGCTCGTGTCGCCGCCGTTCAGGAGGTCGCCATGTCGCGCCGTGTCCTCGTGCTCCTCGCCGTCCCCGCGGTCATCGCACTCGGTGGGCTGGCCGTGCTGGTGGTGGCGGTGCGGACGAAGTCGCCCCGGCTGCTCGGCGCCGTCCGCGCCGTCAACAAGGCGTGCTGGAACCCGCAGGCCATGAAGCAGGCCGGCCGGCCCGGCCAGTCGGTGTCGATCGTGCGCCACGTGGGCCGCACGAGCGGGCGCGCCTACGAGACGCCCGTCGGGGCCCAGCCCACCGGCGACGGCTTCGTGGTCGCCCTCACCTACGGCCTGCAAGCCGACTGGACGAAGAACGTGCTGGCCGCCGGGTCGGCCACCATCGTGCACGACGGCGCCGAGCACCCGGTCGTCGACCCCGAAGTCGTGCCGATCGACCGCTACCTCGACGCGTTCTCGCCCAGCGACCAGAAGGGCTTCCGGCTGTTCGGCATCCGCGAGTGCCTCCATCTCGTCATCGCGGACGCGGACTCAGCCGCCTGACCGCGAGGCGAACAGGTCGAGGCCCAGCGCGCGGGACAGGTGGGCCGCCACCCGCTGGCCCCGCACGCTGTTGCCGGCGGCGTCGAGGCGGGGCGAGAACGTGCCGAGCCCGCCCTTGCCCGGTGACACCGTGACGATCCCGCCGCCGATGCCGCTCTTGCCCGGCAGGCCCACGTCGCACAGCCAGTCGCCCGAGGTCTCGTAGAGGCCGGCCGTCACCATCACGGCCAGCACGTCGTGGCACACGTCTTCGTCGACCACCCGCTCGCCGGTGAGCGGGTTGACGCCGCCGGTGGCCAGCGTGGCGCCCATCACGGCCAGGTCACGGGCCGTCACCGCCACCGACGATTGGCGCGTGTAGCGGTCGAGGGCCTCGTCGGGATCGCCGCTGATGCCGCCGCGGGCGTTCACCATCTCGGCGATGCTGCGGTTGCGCAGGTTCGTGGCCGACGCCGAGGCGTACACCTCCTCGTCGAGCGTGAGCGGGTGGCCGGCGAAGCGCGACAGGCCGTCGAGCAGCAGCGCCCACCGCTCGCCGGCCGAGGTGCCCGGCACCATGCTGGCGGTGGCGATGGCTCCGGCGTTGACCATCGGGTTCGTACGGCCGTCGAGGCTCAGCTCCACCGCGGCCACCGAGTTGAACGGCCGCCCGGTGGCGTTCACGCCCACCTGCTCCCGCACGGCCTCGAAGCCGATGTGCTGGGCCACCAGCGCCAGCGTGAACGGCTTGGCCACGCTCATCAGGGCGAAGGGATGGTCGGCGTCGCCGGCGGTGTGGACGGCGCCGCTGGCGCCCACGACGCAGACGCCGAACAGCTTCGGCTCGACCCGGGCCAGAGCCGGGTAGACGTCGCTCACGCTGCCGTCGTCGATGGCGGCGAACCGGTGGTGAGCGTCGTCGACCACCCGGGCGACGGCGTCGGCCGAGGGCAGCTGCCCGGTGGACACGTGGCGGCCGGTGGATCCCATCCCACCATCCTGACCCGACCGGGCCGAGCGCGTGGTCGGCGCGGTCCGACGTGTCGACCGCGGTTGCTGGTGCCGCAGCGCAGGTGCTCGTGCACGGCTCGGGCCGGGGCGCTGCGGCTACTGGACCCAGATCGAGTGGGCCGACCCCTTCGAGCTGGCTGGTGGGCGACTTCCTCACGGCCTGACGCCGCCCGTCGGTCGGCCCCCTGTCGGGCGCCACCACGTGGAGCCGATGGGCTCGTGCGGGGATCGCTGCTGCCCGGCTAACCGTCCGTCATGGCACGGATGTGGCACGACCGATAGACCGTGATGTGCCGCCGGAGCTGTAGGTGCGACGCGTCACTCGAGCTCGAGTCGCTCGACCGGTTGTCCCGTCAGGTCGACGATGAGCTCGAAGTCCTTGTCGTGGTGCAAGACGGTGAGCTGTGCCAGCTCGGCGGTGGCGGCGATGAGGAGGTCGGGGATGGATGGTGCCCGGTGGTGGCCCCGGTCGGCGAGCGCGGCCTGCACCGTGACGGCCCGGTCTTCCATTGCTGGTGTGAGGTACTCGACGGGCATCGAGGACAGGGGCGGCCGCTCGATGCTGGCCCGCAGGTCGTCGGCCGAGCGTGCCGAAAACCCGATCTCGAGCCGGGTGACCGTGCTGATCCGGACCAGCCCGCGCTGGATACGCGAGGCCCACTCGGCTGCGCCGGGGCTTTGGGCGAGACGCACCAGCGCTGACTTGTCGATGAGCCAGGCGCTCATCGCCAGGCCTGGCTCATCACGTCGGCGTCGGCGAGGTCCGAGAACGTCGAGGCGAATCGCGACAGGTCGTCGATGGTCACCTCGCCTGCGTCGTCGCGCCGTTCACGGGCGAGGGCTCGGCGGAGGTACTCCGTGCGGGACAGGCCGGCTCGTTGGGCCTTCGCGTCGATGGCAGCCAGGACGTCGTCGGGTACGTCGCGGATCAAGATGTCGGTCATGGCGTCACCTCCACGTCTGCTATCGCACGATATCGCCTGGGCCAGGAGTCACCGACGTCGCCGGTGACAAGCCCGAAAACGGCAACAGCCCGAACCCCGATGAAGGTTCGGACCGTTTCCCATGTCTCGCGACATCACACGGAGCGGGCGACGGGAATCGAACCCGCGTTCTCAGCTTGGGAAGCTGATGTTCTGCCGCTGAACTACACCCGCGATGCGCCCGACAGGTTAGCCACCGGGGCGGCCCGGCTCCATCCGGGTCAGCCCGGGACCGGGCAGCGCTCGACGTCGGGGGTCACCCGGGCGTCGGGCTGCGCCCGTCCATCATCACCTCCTCCCAGACCGCGGGCTCGCGGTAGGTTCCGGCGCCGATGATCCTGTCCGACCGGTCGATCCGCGAGGAGCTGGCGCGCGGCCGCATCGTGATCGACCCGTTCGACGAGCGCAACGTCCAGCCGTCGTCGGTGGATGTGCGGATGGACCGCTTCTTCCGGGTGTTCCGCAACCACACCGCGCCGGTCATCGACGTGAAGCTCGACCTGGCCGGGCTCACCGAGCTGGTGGAGGTACCCGACGACGGGGTGTTCCTGCTGCACCCCGGCGAGTTCGTCCTTGGTTCCACCCTGGAGGTGGTGGGTGTGCCCGACGACCTCGTGGCCCGCCTCGAGGGCAAGTCGAGCCTGGCCCGCCTCGGGCTGCTCATCCACTCGACGGCCGGCTTCATCGACCCCGGCTTCAACGGCCACATCACCTTGGAGCTCTCGAACGTGGCCACGCTGCCGATCACGCTCTACCCCAACATGAAGATCGGCCAGGTCTCGTTCATGCGGATGACCACGCCCGCCGAGCACCCCTACGGCTCGGGCCGCCTGGGGTCGAAGTACCAGGGCCAGCGCGGCCCCACGCCGAGCCGCTACTTCGAGAACTTCCGCACCACCTGAGGAGGCCCTCGTGGCGATCCATCCGCAGATGCTCGACCATCTGCTCGTCCGGCCGGGCCACCGAGCCCGCCTCGACGAACGAGACACGCGCTGGATCGGCGGTGAGCTCACCGCCGACCTGTCGGAGCAGGAGCTGCGGGCTCGGGCCGAGGAGCGCCTCGGTGCCGCTCGCGCCGAGCTGGCCGAGGCCCAGGAGCTGCTCTACGCCGACAACACGTGGAGCCTGCTGGTGGTGTTCCAGGCCATGGACGCCGCGGGCAAGGACGGCACCATCAAGCACGTGATGTCCGGCGTGAACCCGGCCGGGTGCCAGGTCTTCAGCTTCAAGCAGCCGTCGGCCGAGGAGCTCGACCACGACTTCCTGTGGCGGGTGAACAAGGCGCTGCCCGAGCGGGGCCGCATCGGCATCTTCAACCGCTCGTACTACGAAGAGGTGCTGATCGCTCGCGTCCACCCGGAGATCCTCGGGCGCCAGCAGCTTCCCGACGGTGACCGGGGCCAGCGGTTCTGGCAGGAGCGCTACGAGAGCATCAACGACTGGGAGCGCCACCTCGACCGCAACGGCACCAAGATCGTGAAGATCTTCCTGCACGTGTCGAAGGACGAGCAGAAGGAGCGCTTCCTGGCCCGCCTCGACGGGCCCGACAAGCTCTGGAAGTTCTCCGCTGCCGACGTCCGCGAGCGCCAGCACTGGGACGCCTACCAGGAGGCCTACGAGGACGCCATCGCTGCCACGTCCACCGAGTGGGCGCCGTGGTACGTGGTGCCCGCCGACCGCAAGTGGGCCATGCGGGTGCTGACGGCCGGCGTGATCGTGCAGGCGATCAGGAGCCTCGACCTGCAGTGGCCCGAGGTGTCCGACGAGGACAAGGCCGGGTTCGCCGCCGCCCGGGCCCAGCTCGAGAACGAGGATCCCGCCCCGGCGACGTGACGGGGAGGGCGACGGGTGCGGCGCGCCGCCGCTGGTCAGTCGCCGGCGACGGGGGCGCTGTGCTCGTCGACGGCGAGCGGCGTGCCGAGACCAGCGGTGATGGTGCGCTCACCGCGCTCGATGGCCTCGAGGAGGTGCATCGAGATGTCGGCCACCCGCACCTCGTCCTCGTCCTTGCCCGCCCCCTTCACGCCGTCGTCGAGCATCACGTAGCAGAAGGGACAGGCGGTGGCGACGCGGGTGGCACCGGTGGCGATGGCCTCCTGGGCCCGCTCGTCGTTCACCTTCTTGCCGATCGTCTCCTCCATCCACATGCGGGCGCCGCCGGCGCCGCAGCACATGCCCTTGGTGCCGTTGCGAGGCATCTCGACGATGTCGATGCCCTTCAGGTTGCCGATCACCTTGCGGGGGGCGAGGTAGACGTCGTTGTGGCGGCCGAGGTAGCAGCTGTCGTGGTAGGTGACGCGCTCCTCGAGCGATGCCAGCGACACGTCGAGCTTGCCGGTGTCGATGAGCCACTCGAGGAACTGGCTGTGGTGCACCACCTCGTAGTGGCCGCCGAGCTGCGGGTACTCGTTCTTCAGCGTGTTGAAGCAGTGCGGGCACTGCGTGATGACCTTCTTCACCCCCATGCCGTTCATCATCTCGATGTTCGGCATGGCCAGCATCTGGAACAGGTACTCGTTGCCGCTGCGCCGGGCCGGGTCGCCGGTGCACATCTCCGACGGGCCGAGGATGCCGAAGTCGATCCCGGCCCGCGCCAGCAGCTTGGCCATGGCCTGGGTGACCTTCTTGTTCTTGTCGTCGAAGCTGCCGGCGCACCCCACCCAATAGAGGTACTCGTGGGAGAAGGCCTCCCCGGGGTCGACCACGTCGATGCCCTCGAGGCCCTTGGCCCAGTCGGCCCGCTCACCCTGGTTCATGCCCCACGGGTTGCCCTGGTTCTCCATGGCCCGGTAGGCGTTGCCGAGCTCGGCCGGGAAGTTGCTCTCCATGAGGGAGAGGTACCGGCGCATGTCGAGGATCTTGTCGAGGATCTCGATGTTGACCGGGCAGATCTCGTCGCAGGCCTTGCAGCTCGTGCAGCTCCAGATCTCCTCGGCCTGGATGCGCTCGAACAGCGAGTTGGCCGACACGGTGATCTCACGGTCGACACCGATCGGCGGCGACACCTTCGGCGAGCCGGTGGCCGCCATCACCTCGCCGGTCTTCAGCACGATCTCGCGCGGGTCGAGCGGCTTCCCGGTGGCGTGGGCCGGGCACACCGACGTGCAGCGGCCGCACATGGTGCAGGCGTCGGTGTCGAGCAGCTGCTTCCACGTGAAGTCCTCGACCACGGCGGCGCCGAAGGTCTCGAGCGACGTCTCGGTGAGGTTCGGCATGGCCTTCATGGCGCCCTTGGGGCGCTCACGGTCACGCAGGTACATGTTCAGCGGCGAGGTGAACATGTGGCGCAGCATCGTGATCGGCAGGATCAGCAGGAACACGGTGAACGCCACCACGTGCAGGATCCACTGCGACTGGTGCCAGGTCTCGAGCGTGTCCTGGGCCAGCCCGTCGACGAGGGTGGCCAGCGGGTAGCCGACGAAGCTCCACCGCTCGAAGTCGGGCGTGCCGTCGGCGGCGATGCGGAACATCTCGGTGGTGAAGCCGCTCACGCCGATGACGAGGAACACCGTGAGGATCACGAGGTGCTCGGGCTTGGTCTTGATGCGGATGCGGTAGGGCCGCTGCACATAGCGGCGAACGAACGCCCACACGATGCCGCTCAGGAACACCAGGCCGGCAGCGTCGCCGACGGCGGAGAAGCCCTGGTAGACGCCGCCGTGCAGGAACTGCAGGTCGGGCGGCAGCTGGTGGTTGAGCTCGAGCGTGGTGGTGACGCCGAGCAGCACCAGGAACCCGAAGTAGATGAGCGAGTGCATGATGCCGGCCGCGGGATCACGCAGGAGCGTCTGCATGTAGACGCCGGCGCGGAAGTCCTTCAGGCGGCGGCCCACGTTCTGCGGGGTCGTGCGGCGCCGGTCGGGTCCGCCGCGCTCCCAGTTCCGCACCCGGTTGGCGAAGGCGAAGGCGCCCCACACCAGCAGTGCCGGGACGACGGTGTAGAAGGCGACCTTCAGGGGATCCGGGATGCCGCCGAAGACGTGGCGGGTGATCCCCTCTTCCTCCTCCCATCCCGTGATCAGCGGCAAGACGCCCGACAGCAGCGTGAAGACGCCGAAGGCGATGCCGATGGCCAGGACGAGGTGGTGGGGCTTGAGCCGCTTCGGGGCGGCGTCGGTGGTGGGTTCCGCGTGCGCGCTCGTGCTCATGGCGACCCCGAACTTACTCCTCGGTCACTTGGGGTCCGATTCGCTCGGACCCGGGGCGACGTCAGCCGAAGTACTGGCGGTCGAACTCGCGGATCTTGGCGGCGAGCGACGCCATGATCTTGTGCCCGATCGCTGGCACCTCGTCGATCACTGCGGCGAAGTGGCGCTGGTCGAGGACGAACAGCGTGCACTCCGTGTCGGTGGTGACGGTGGCCGTGCGGGGGCCGTGGTCGAGCAGCGACAGCTCGCCGATGACCGCGCCCGGGCCGAGGGTGGCGACCTTCTTGCCGTTGCGGCGCACGGTGGCGCTGCCGGCCACGACCACGAAGGCCTCGCGGCCCATCTGGCCCTGGTCGACGATCACGTGCCCGGCCGGCACCGTGATCTCGTCGCCCGCCTTCGCCAGCTTCTCGAGGTCCTTGTTGGTGCATGCCGAGAACAGCGGCACGCTGCGGAGGTGCTCGAGGTACGCCGTGTTCTTCTTACCGACCATGCGGCGGACCATAGCCCCTGAGCAGCGGCGCTCGGGCAACCTCGTCGGCCGCGCTGACCTTCACCTTGCCGAAACATGAGGGAAACCTCGCCTCCTTACGGTCGCCGCCGTGGACGTCACCCTCGTGCGCTGGCCCCGTGAGGCCGAAACCCGTGACCGGCTCGCCGCCGAAGGTCGTCCTCGCCTGCTCCTCGTGGAGAACGGCGCGCTGCCGCCGCTCGTCGAGGACCCGCTGGAGGACTGGGTGCGCATCCCGGCGCCGGAGACCGACGTGCGAGCCCGGCTCGACTCGCTGCTCGTGCGCGCGCGTCGGTTCGACCCGGTCCTGCCGACGATCGACGACGACGGCGTGATCCGCCACGACGGCTCGTGGGTGTCGCTGCCACCGGTGGAGGCGCGGCTCACCCGCGTGCTGCTCGATCGCTTCGGTGCCGTCGTGTCACGCGAGGCGCTGGCCAGGGCCGGCTGGCCCGACGGCGCCCCGGGCCGCAACGCTCTCGACGTCCACGTCCTGCGGCTCCGGCGTCGGCTGGCCGGCGTCGGCCTTGCGATCCGCACCGTCCGCTCACGCGGCTACCTGCTCGAGGCGGCCCGCCGGGTCGCCCGGGAGGCCTGACCACCACCCCGGCGACGCCGGCCCGACCCGAAGGAGCCTCGAGGATGCTTCACCTCGTGACCGCCATCATCAAGCCCCACAAGCTCGACGACGTGAAGTCGGCCCTGCGCGACTCCGGCGTGTTCGGCATCACGGCCACCGAGGTGAAGGGCTTCGGGCGCCAGGGCGGCAAGACCGAGACCTATCGCGGCGCCGAGTACACCGTCGACTTCCTCCCCAAGGTGAAGCTCGAGGTCGTGTGCGACGAGGGCGACGTGGAAAAGGTCGTCGAGGCGATCGCCGAGTCGGCCCGCACCGGCAAGATCGGCGACGGCAAGATCTGGTCGTTCCCGGTCGACCGGCTCGTGCGCATCCGCACGGGTGAGCAGGGCGGCGACGCCGTCTGATCCTGCGCCGCGGGGCGTAGGTTCCCCCGCATGACGGTCCTGGTCACCGGCGGAGCCGGGTACATCGGGTCGCACACCGTGCGGCTGCTGCGGTCGCTCGGGCGTGACGTGGTCGCGCTCGACGACCTGTCGTCCGGCCACCAGGGGGCGCTGTTGGGTGCCCCCCTCGTGGTTGGTGACGTCGCCGACCACGAGCTCGTGCGCGAGGTGGTGCACGACCACGGGGTCGAGAGCGTCATCCACTTCGCCGCGCTCAAGGCGGCGGGCGAGTCGATGGAGCAGGCCGCCCGCTACCTGCGGGCGAACACCGGTGGCACGCTGCGGCTCCTCGAGACGCTCACCGATGCAGGCGTCGCACGGTTCGTGTTCTCCTCCAGTGCGGCGGTGTACGGCGAGCCCGTCCGCCTCCCCATGGACGAGGACCACCCGCTGGCACCGGCCAACCCCTACGGCGAGAGCAAGCTGCTCGTCGAGCGGGCGCTGCGCTGGATCGGCGACGTGCACGATCTCCCGTGGGTCTCACTGCGCTACTTCAACGCCGCCGGCGCCTCGAGCGACGCCGCCATCGGGGAGGACTTCCGCGTGGTGCTGAACCTCATGCCGCTGCTCATGAAGGCGTTGCTCGGCAAGAGCGGCCCGCTGCAGGTGTACGGCACCGACTACGACACGCGCGACGGCACGGCCGTCCGTGACTACGTCCACGTCGAGGACCTCGCGGTCGCCCACGTGCGCGCCCTCGAGCACCTCGAGCGGGGTGGTGCCAGCGAGATCGTCAACCTCGGCACGGGCACGGGCTCGACCGTGCTCGAGGTGATCGCCGCCGTCGAGCGGGCCAGCGGCCGGCCCGTCCCGTACGAGCTGACGGGCCGGCGCCCCGGTGACCCCGCCGTCGTGGTGGCCGACAACCGCAAGGCCCGTGAGCTCTTCGGCTGGTCGCCCGACCGCACGCTCGACACGATCGCCGCCACCGCGTGGCAGTGGCACTCGACGCACCCCGAGGGGTACGGCGTCTGAGCGGCCGCCGCTGGTGAACGGGCGTCTCGTGGCGCCGATTGCGTCACATGGCCGTCAGAAAGACGTTTCCCGCGCGTCATGGTCGGCTCACGGCCGAGAAACGACGGCTTCCTACCGTGCCGTTCGACCATCCGGCAGCGGGGGGCCCGACGATGTGCGCCGCCGCGGAGCCGACGACTGACACCGAGCCACGCGCTCGTTCCCAGGAGGTTCCATGAAACGCAAGTTGCTGGGCGGCACCGGCGTCGCGCTCGTCGCGGCGATCGCCATGGCCACGCCGGCGTGGGCTCAGGACGCCGAGGGGCCGACGGGGGCCGACGTCCAGGCCGTCCTCGACAACGTGTGGATCCTCGTGGCCGCCGTCCTCGTGATCTTCATGCAGGCGGGCTTCGCCCTCGTCGAGGCCGGTCTCACCCGAGCCAAGAACGTCTCCAACATCTTCATGAAGAACCTGATGGACTTCGTGGTCGGGGCGATCGCCTTCTTCGCCGTCGGTTACGCGATCGCCTTCGGCGGCGGCTTTGACGACTTCGGCGCCTTCTTCGGTGGGGGTGGCTGGTTCCTCGGGGACGAGGCCTTCACCTACGGCAACCTGAACAAGACGGTGTTCTTCCTGTTCCAGGTGGCGTTCGCCGCTACGGCGGCCACGATCGTGTCGGGCGCGATGGCAGAGCGGACGAAGTTCAAGTCGTACCTGGTGTACAGCTTCTTCATCTCGCTCGTGATCTACCCGGTGGTGGTCCGCTGGCAGTGGGGCGGTGGCTGGCTGTTCCAGCTCGACACGCCGTTCCACGACTTCGCCGGCTCGACCATCGTGCACATGGTCGGCGGTGTGGCGTCGCTCGTGGGCGCCGCTCTGCTCGGGCCGCGCATCGGCAAGTACGGCCCCGACGGCAAGCCGCGGGCGATTCCCGGTCACAGCATCGCCTTCGCGGTGCTGGGCGGCTTCATCCTCCTGATCGGCTGGTTCGGGTTCAACCCCGGGTCGTGGCTGGCCGCTGGTCCCGAGATCGGTGAGATCGCGGTCAACACCGTGCTGGCCGGAGCGGCAGGCGCGCTGGTGTCGATGGTCGTGATCTGGGCCAAGGTCGGCAAGCCCGACGTGGCGATGACCAGCAACGGCCTGCTGGCCGGGCTCGTGGGTGTCACCGCCGGCGCCTACGCGTTCAGCCCGATCGGCTCCCTCATCGTGGGTGCGCTCGCTGGCGCCATCGTGGTGTTCTCGGTGGCGTTCTTCGATCGGATCCGCATCGACGACCCGGTCGGCGCCATCTCCGTCCACGGCGTCTGCGGGGCCTTCGGGACGATCGCGGTCGGGCTCTTCTCGGCCAAGGAGGTCGACGGCATCGTCAAGGAAGGTCTCTTCTACGGCGGCGGCGCCGACCAGCTGATCAGCCAGATCATCGGCGTGGCCGCCGTGGCCGCCTGGGTCGGGGTGACGGCGTTCGTGCTGTTCTTCGCCATCAAGAAGACGATCGGGTTGCGGGTCACGCCCGAGGAGGAGGTGGCCGGCCTCGACGAGGAGGAGCACGGCGCCCCTGGCTACGCCGACGACACCGTGCGCAGCATCCCCTCGTGGTACCAGGCACCCGGCGCTCGCAAGGTCCCGGCCTCGTCCTGATCCACCCCGGTGCACGAGGGGGGCGGCAGGGCCGCCCCCCTCGGCGCGTCAGGCCTTCGACTGGTTGGCGACGGCCTGGGCCGCGGCGGCGATGGCCTCCTGGTCGCCGAGGTAGCGGGCGTCGAGCACCCGCAGATCGTCGTCGAAGTCGTAGCGGCGGGGCACGCCGGTGGGGATGTTGAGCCCGGCGATGTCGGCGTCGGAGATGTCCTCGAGGTGCTTCACGAGGCCACGCAGCGAGTTGCCGTGGGCCACCACCAGCACGGTGAGTCCGGCCCGCAGCTGGGGCACGACCTGGTCGTACCAGTAGGGGAGGGTGCGGGCGACGACGTCCTTCAGGCACTCGCTGGCCGGCAGCACCGTGGGGTCGAGAAGGTGGTAGCGGCGGTCGCTGCGCGGGTGCTCGGGGCTGTCGAGCTCGGCCGGCGGCGGCGGCACGTCGTACGACCGCCGCCACAGCTGGGTCTGCTCGGCCCCGTACTTCTCCGTGGTCTCCTTCTTGTTCAGGCCCTGCAGGGCGCCGTAGTGGCGCTCGTTCAGGCGCCAGTGGCGTTGCAGGGGGAGCCACGGCTGGTCCATGGCGGCCAGGGCGAGGTTGGCCGTCTGGACGGCCCGGGTGAGCACCGACGTGTGGGCGAAGTCGAACCACAGCCCCTCGTCGCGCATGGTGGCGCCGCCGGCGGTGGCCTCGGCCTCGCCCTTGACGGTGAGCGGCACGTCGTGCCAGCCCGTGAACAGGTTCATCTGGTTCCACAGGCTCTCGCCGTGGCGCAGGAGGACGCAGGTGGAGGGCATGCCCGCGACGTTACGGCCCCCGGACACCAGCGGCGGCACGGGCGGGGCCGACCCGAACGCCGCCGGTCGGGACGAACATGAGTCAGAACGACTCAGGATTTCTCACTGCGACGTTGCCATTCCAGCGAGCGCGGTCGTAGCATCCCAGGGGCACGCGTCCATCCCCTCATCGGAGGCACCCCCCATGCCCAAGGCCGTCGGCATCGACCTCGGCACCACGAACTCGGTCGTCAGCTTCCTCGAGGCGGGCGACCCGGTGGTCATCCCGAACTCGGAGGGCGGCCGCACCACGCCCTCGGTCGTCGCGTTCTCCAAGACCGGCGAGGTGCTCGTCGGCGAGGTCGCCAAGCGCCAGGCGATCACGAACCCCGACCGCACGATCCGGTCGGTGAAGCGCCACATGGGTACGAGCTGGTCGATCGACATCGACGCCAAGAAGTACACGGCCCAGGAGATCTCGGCCCGCACGCTCATGAAGCTCAAGCGCGATGCCGAGGCCTACCTGGGCGACACGGTCACCCAGGCCGTCATCACCGTCCCGGCCTACTTCGACGACGCGCAGCGCACCGCCACCAAGGAAGCCGGCCAGATCGCCGGCCTCGAGGTGCTGCGCATCATCAACGAGCCCACGGCGGCCGCGCTCGCCTACGGGCTCGACAAGGGGAGCCACGACGAGACGGTGCTCGTGTTCGACCTCGGCGGCGGCACGTTCGACGTGTCGGTGCTCGAGATCGGCGACGGGGTGTTCGAGGTGAAGTCGACCCACGGCGACACCCAGCTCGGCGGCGACGACTGGGACCAGCGGGTGATCGACTGGCTCGTCAACAGCTTCAAGGCCGCCCACGGCATCGACCTGTCGAGCGACCGCATGGCCATGCAGCGGCTGAAGGAAGCAGCCGAGAAGGCCAAGATCGAGCTGAGCCAGACCCAGCAGACCCAGATCAACCTGCCCTTCATCACGGCCACACCCGACGGCCCGCTGCACCTCGACGAGAGCCTCAGCCGTTCGAAGTTCCAGGAGATGACGGCCGACCTGCTCGAGCGCTGCCGCATCCCGTTCGAGCAGGCCATCAAGGACGCCGGCCTCGACAAGGGCCAGATCCACCACGTGATCCTCGTGGGCGGCTCCACCCGCATGCCGGCCGTGCAAGACCTCGTGATGAGCCTCACCGGCAAGGAGCCGAACAAGTCGGTGAACCCCGACGAGGTGGTGGCCGTCGGCGCTGCCATCCAGGCCGGCGTGTTGAAGGGCGAGGTGAAAGACGTCCTGCTCCTCGACGTCACGCCGCTGTCGCTCGGCATCGAGACCAAGGGCGGCGTGATGACCCGCCTCATCGAGCGCAACACCACGATCCCCACCAAGCGCACCGAGGTGTTCACGACCGCCGAGGACATGCAGCCGAGCGTGGAGATCCACGTGCTGCAGGGCGAGCGCGAGATGGCGATGTACAACAAGACCCTCGGGAAGTTCCAGCTGGTCGACCTGCCCCCGGCGCCGCGCGGCGTTCCCCAGATCGAGGTCACCTTCGACATCGACGCCAACGGCATCGTGCACGTGGCGGCCAAGGACCGCGCCACGGGCAAGGAGCAGTCGATGACCATCACCGGCCAGTCGTCGCTCAACAAGGACGACATCTCGCGCATGGTGAAAGACGCCGAGGCCCACGCCGAAGAGGACCGCCAGCGCCGCGACGAGGCCGAGACCCGCAACAACGCCGACTCGCTCGTGTACCAGACCGAGAAGGTGCTTCGCGACCAGGGCGACAAGGTGACCGCCGACGAGCGCTCCGCCGTCGAGGGCCCGCTCGACGACCTGAAGAAGGCGCTGGCCGGATCCGACGTCAGCGCCATCAAGGCCGCCCACGAGCGGCTGATGGCCGCCAGCCAGGCGTTCAGCCAGAAGCTCTACGAGGCCGCTGCCCGAGACGCCGGCGCCGCCGGCACCTCCGCTTCGGGCCAGAGCGGCCCGACCGGGGCCACCGGTGCCGCCGACGACGAGGTGGTCGACGCCGAGATCGTCGACGAGGGCAAGTGATGGACGCCGACATGATCGACGCCGAAGAGGGCGCTGCGGCGCCGGCCAACGACACCGGCGAGGTCGAGGACGTCGACGGTGCGGCCGTCGAGCACGACATCGACGCCCTCCTCGCCGAGCGCGACGAGTTCAAGTCGATCGCGCTGCGGCTCCAGGCCGACTTCGAGAACTACCGCAAGCGCCAGCAGACGTTCGCCAACGAGGAGATCGACCGGGCCACCGGCCGCCTCGTCGAGTCGCTGCTGCCGGTGCTCGACGCCTGCGAGGCCGGCTACGCGCACGGCGTCGACGGCATCGAGCCGATCTGGTCGGCGCTCATCGGCGCGCTCCAGCGCCAGGGCCTCGAGGCCATGGACGCCGCAGGGCAGGCCTTCGACCCCAACGAGCACGAGGCCGTCGTGCACGAGCCGGGCGACGGGGGTGAGCCGCAGGTGGCCGAGGTGCTGCGCACCGGTTACCGCTGGAAGGGCAAGGTGTTGCGGGCCGCCATGGTGAAGGTGAAGGACTGAGCGGCTGACGATGGCGCCGCAGCGGGAGTGGTTCGAGAAGGACTACTACAAGGTCCTCGGCGTGCCCGACGACGCCCCGGCCAAGGAGATCACCAAGGCCTACCGGAAGCTGGCCCGCCAGTACCACCCCGATGCCAACCCGGGCGACAAGGGGGCCGAGGAGCGCTTCAAGGACATCTCGGCCGCCTACGACGTGGTCGGCGACGAGGCCAAGCGCAAGGAGTACGACGAGGTCCGCAAGCTCGGCCCGATGGGCGGTGGCTTCGGCGCGAGCGGCCCCGGCGGGTTCTCGGGCACGTTCACCGAGGGCGACCTCAGCGACCTGCTGTCCGGGGTGTTCTCCGGCGCGGCCGGCCGCAGTAGGCGCCGGGGCGCCACGGCGACACGCGGTACCGGTCCGCTGCGGGGGGCCGACCTCAACGCCGAGCTCACGATGAGCTTCGAGGACGCGGCCCACGGGATCACCACCGCGCTGCAGCTGGTGAGCGACGCCGCCTGCTCCACGTGCCACGGCAACGGGGCCAAGCCGGGCACCACCCCTCGCCTGTGCCAGGCCTGTGGCGGCCGGGGCGTGCGCGACGACAACCAGGGGTTCTTTTCGTTCTCGAGCCCGTGCACCACCTGCCGGGGCACCGGCGCCATCATCGACGAGCCGTGCCCCACGTGCCGCGGCTCGGGCGTCGAGCGCCGGCCCCGCGAGGTGAAGGTGCGCATCCCGGCCGGGGTGGCCGACGGCCGCACGATCCGGCTGAAGGGCCGCGGCGCGCCGGGGCGCAACGGCGGCCCGCCCGGCGACCTGCTGGTGGAGGTGCACGTCACCCCGCACCCCGACTTCGCCCGCGAGGGCGACGATCTCGTCACCCACGTGCCGGTCACCTACCCCGAGGCGGTGCTCGGCGCCGACGTGCGGGTGCGACGGCTCGACGGCGCGCCGGTGGCGTTCAAGGTGAAGCCGGGCACCCATCCCGGCCAGCGCTACCGGCTGAAGGGTCACGGCATCGAGACCGCCAAGGGCAAGGGCGACCTCGTCGCGGTGGTCGACCTCGTGGTGCCGCGCGAGCCCGGTGGTGCCGAGCGGCGAGCCATCGAGGAGCTGGCCAAGTTCACGCCGACGCCGCGGACGGAGGTGGGGTGATGGCGACGTCGCGCAACCGGGCCGTCTACGTGATCTCCGTCGCTGCCGAGCTGAGCGGCATGCACCCGCAGACGCTGCGCATCTACGAGCGCAAGGGCCTGGTCGAGCCGGCCCGCACCGCCGGCGGCAACCGCCGCTACAGCGACGACGACCTCGAGCGCCTGCGCCGCATCACCGAGCTCACCGAGGCCGGCCTCAACCTCGCCGGCGTGAAGATGGTGCTCGACCTCGAAGCCCGCATCGCCCGCCTCGAGGCCGACCTGCACCAGGCGCGCGAGGAGGCCCGCCGGGCGGTCGAGCAGACCCACCGCACGTACCGCCGCGACCTCGTGCCCCTGAGCCAGGCCGTCGAGGTGTTCGGCACGCCCGGCCGCTCCCGCGGCTGACCGCCGTCGCTGGCGGTCAGAGCCGGATGCCCCAGGCCGCCGGTGGCGGTGGAGGTGGGTACCGGACCGACCCGCGCTGCACGATCCCGTAGGTGATGGGGCCCTCGAGGCCGAGGAACGGACACCCGGTCACCTCGGTGCGCAAGCGGAGCTCGTCGTCGCCCGGCGCGATCCAGCGCAGCTTGCCGGTCCGGATCCAGGGCCCGAGGTCGTAGTCGTTGTCGGGCGGCCACTCATCGACCTGTGCCCAGGCAGCGCTGCCGTCGCGCCGCCGCACGGGGTAGGTCGACGCCCCCCAGGTGTTGGCGCGGCGCACGTCGGGAGGGTCGCCCTCGGCGAAGTAGGTGATGGCGTAGCCGAGGTGGTGCCCCACCGGAACGGCCGAGAGCACGGCCACCACGCCGGGCTGCTCGACGAGTCGTCGTACGACGTAGGGCACCCCTGGTCCGGTGATCGCCTGGAAGGGGAACGACTCCACGTGATCGGCGTCGATGGCGAGCGCACCGGGCATGGCCAGCCAGGTGGACGGCAGGTCCTCCACCGGTCGCACGGGTGCGGCGTGGTCCCACCAGGGACCGTCGAGGCCCAGATGGTCGAGCGAGTGGAACGCCTCGACGCCGGTGAACGGACACCGCGCCAGACCGACGAACGGCAGGAGCCGGCGGTACGCGTCCCGCGTCGCTTCGTACTCCGCCTCGATCGCCCGCTGCTCGTCCGCAGGAGCGTCGGCGCGCCGGGCGTCGCGGCGACGGCCCCACCAGAAGGCCATGGCCACGAGGACGTCGTGGCGCACGGCGCGATCGAGGGCGGGGCCGCGGAAGCGCATCAGACCCCGAGCACGGCGACGGCCCGCACCCTGCCGCTCTCCCGGCACAGCCGGCGGCCGTGTTCGAGCAAGGCGATCATGTCGTCCAGTGTGCCTTCCACCGCGGCCACGACGACGAACCACGGCACGTCGGCCGGCGACCGTTCGTCGAGCGCCACGAGCAGCGCTTCGGCGCCGGCGTCGAGCTCGCTGATGCCGGCGGCACTCGTCGCGACGAACGCCGTCCAGTCGAGTCGGCGGGCTGCCGTCACGAGTGGAAGCCGGGCGAGCGTCTGGTTCCACGCATCTCGCAGCAGGGCCCGCTCGTCGTCGGGTCCGAGTGCCTGCTTGACCGCCCGGACGTCGGTGGCGACGAGCGCGACACCCCCCGACGCCCGCAGCCCCTCGTCCAGCGTGGTGGCCGTGCACCAATGGTCGCCGCTCACCGACTCGACCTCGGGGCGATGAGGAGGTACCTGCCGCTCGGCATGCCGATCGACGATGCCACGTTGGCGACTCCGTCACAGGCGCCGGAGACGGCACCCGAGAGGCGGCCACTCGTGCGGATGTCGACATCGCCGTCGATCATCACGTCGATGTCGCTCCGGGTCCCCTCGCCCTTGCCCACGGGGAGATCGGTGTCGACGTTGCGGCCGCGGCCCTCACCGCGGCTGCCGATGACGTAGAGCTCGGTCTGGAAGCGGTCGGCGATCGCCTGCAGCTCGGCCAGCTCCGCCGGCGTCAGGGTCTGCGGTCCGGGCACGGGCTCGTTGTGGCCGACCGGTCCCGTCGCCCGTCGCGGACCGGGACCGCGCCCGTGACCGCCGTCGTCGTGGTCCCCCGGCCCCCGCGGGGGGCGCCCCCCGGCATCGTTCTCGCCGAGGCCCGGCAGGCGGGTGCCCATCGGCGGGGTGACGTCGTCCCAGTCGAGGCCCGTGGCCGTGGTCGGTTCCGCGGGGTGCTCCTGCTCGCCGGGTGCTCCCGGCCGAGGCGGCCGCACCGTGGGCCGCTCGTCGGGTGGAGCGGTGGCCGCCTCGCCCGGCCGTGTGGTCGTGTCCGGTGCGGGTGTGGTGTCCGGCGGTGGCGTCGTGCCGGTACGCGCAGGGGCGGGTGCCCCGGTGTCCGCGGGTGCCACAGCGGTTGGTCCGGTCCCGGCACCCGCGGTGGCCATCGGTTCGGTCGTCGGAGTGGGGGCTGCGCCGGCGGCCTCGCTCGGCGGGCCGGGCGTTGGCCGGGCGCCCTCGCTGCCCGGCGGCGGAAGCGTCTCGCGCGACCATCCGAAGTCGATGTCGCGGTTCGGCCCGAAGCGAACCAGCGGCTCGCCGCCCGGCTGGTGGCGGGCGACGATGTCGTTGCGGATGTGCTGGTACTGCGGCGGCGCATCCCAGAACAGGTGGGCGCCGTGCTGCACGCCCATGTCGCCGTCGATCATCGCCTGCACGACCCGGTTGTAGAGGTCGAGCGGTGCCGGTCGCCCGTCGGGCGTGCGGATGTCGTAGATGTCGTGGTCGCCGGTGATGCCGCGCTCGGTCATGCCGCCCTCGGCGTCCACCAGCCGCACCACGCCGTGCTCGTCGACACCCATGCGGAAGCGGCCGCTGGTGTGATCCTGCTCGCTGATCGGCAGACCCAGGTTCGCCATGTGCTCGGAGAGCTGCCAGTACTCGTTGTAGCGCTGGACGTAGCGTTGCTCGATCCGGGCCCACGTGGCGTCGTCCATGCCCGGTGGCCGGGTCGGCACCTCGGGCTCGAAGTAGCCGATGAGGCCGACGTCTTCGGGCCGGGCGCCGAGGTGCACGTCGTCAGGAGTGATCGACTTGGCCTTGATGTCCTCGGGCTTGGGGACGTGACCGGCCTCCAGCAGGCGGGGCGCCTCTGGGTTCGTCGGCCGAACGTCGATCTCGACGCCGAAGAAGTCGCAGATCGCCTGGATCCGCTCGACGTTCTGGGCCGGCATGCCGAAGTCCTGACGGAGCCGGTCGGCGAGCGAGCGCGGGTCGCGGGCGCGGGCCTCGGGATCCGTGGCCTGGCGCATGCGCTCGCGAACGTCCTCGACGGGGAGGACCTGGCGCTCACCACTCTCCGGTGCCCTGGTGGTCTCTGGCCGGTCGGTGGCCCGGGTAGTGGCGCTCGGTTCCTCCGGCGGTCGCGTCGCCCCCTCGCCTTCCTCGGTCGGCCGTCCGGTGGTGTCGGGTTCCTCGGTCGCGCGGGGTCCGGTCGTCTCGTCGCCCGCCCCCCGGGTCGGTGCGCCCGGCTCGTCTGCCGGACTACCCGTACCGGTTCGGCCGTCGGGCCCAGCCCCTCCAACGGTCGTATCGGGCCCGGCGGGGGGCGCCGGTGGCGGCGTCTCGGGCGCGGTCGTCGCGGTGGTCGTGTCGGCCCCACCGGCGGGCGGGGTCTCCGGTGCGGTCGTCGCGGTGGTCGTGTCGGCCCCACCGGCGGGCGGGGTGTCCGGACCGGCCGCCGTGGTGCCTTCGCCGGCGCCTGTCGTGCCGGGGGTCTCGATGGTCGTCGTCGAGGCACCGGAGTCGCTGGCGGCGGTACCGCCCTCGGCTCCTGCGGTGTCCGGCCCCAGCAGCCGTTCCTCCAGGCGGGCACCTGCGGCCCGGATCTCGGGCTCGGTCACGTTGAACGCCATGCCGGTGTCGACGGCCCGTGCCCTGGCCCCCTCGGTGACGTGCTGCATGGCCGACTCGAACCGCCTCGACGACATCCCGATCGCAATGCCGGCGTTGAGGAGCAGCCCCTGGTCCCACGGGTGGCCCTCGCACACGTTCTGCACGACGCCGAGCCCGGTGCCGATCACGACCTGCGCGGCGCGGTTCACCGCGGTCTGGGTCATCGTCGCGCCGAGCGTCCGGCCGACGGAGGCCAGGGCGGCACCGCCGGCGCGTCCCATGATGGCCCCCGTCGCCCCGGCGCCGAGTGCGCCACCAAGCGCGCCGAAGGCGGCTCCGATCAGCATGTCCCGCCCGAGCCGACCCCAGTCGGTCGGCCGGTTGTTGATCGCGTTGTCGGTGAGGGTCGATGCCGCCACCGACGCCGCCCCGGCCAGCGCACCGGCAAGGATCAGCGCACCGATGCCCGTGCCGCAGATGGCGATCACGGCGATGGTCACGAGGAGCCCGACGATGAGTCCGGCCCAGAAGCTCGGGTTGCTCAGCGCCTCGCCGACCTGGCGCAGCTGGTCGATGAACCAGCCGTCGTTGGCCCGCCGACGAGCCCGCTCCATGGCGGAGTTGATGCGGGTGCTCAGGTTGTTGAGCGGTTCGTCGGCCCTTGTGCGGACGTCGTTGACGTGCGTGTCGAGCCGCTCACCGAACCGGGTGACGGCACCGGTGAGGTCGGTGTCGGCGCTCGTGTAGGACGTGCCGAAGCTCGTGCGGGCGCCCGTCAGCGTGTCGTTGCCGCGCGTGATGCTGTCGGACGCCATTGCCTCCAGCTGCTGGACGAGGCCGGCTGCCATCGACGCGAGCCCTCGGCTCCCAGAGGTGCCCTGCTGCTCCGCCTGCTCGGTCGCTTGTGTCGTGGCCTGCGTCAGGGTCTGGTGGATGGCGGCGGCCGACTGGGCGAACGCGGCGCCGATGGCGTTGCCGGCGGCGCGGGCCTGCTCGGCCGACGTGCCCAGCCCGGTCCGCAGCTGCTCGGAGGCCTGCTGTGCCAGCCGGCGCGCCATGCGCCGACGCATCTGACGGCTCGTCAGCTCGGCCAGGATGCCCTCGGCCGAAGTGCGACCGGCGGCGAGGGTGGCGTCACCACGCCGTCGCACGCCGGCCCTGCCCTGTTCGGCGCTCTGCGCCAGCGCTGCCTTGCCGGCTGTGGAGCGTGCCTGCATCGATTGGCGCAGTGTGCGCTCGAGCGTGGCCAGGCCGCCGAGCGTCGATCGTCCGACGTTGTCGACGGAGGTCGTGGCGGCCGTGAGCGTCGAGCCGAGCTGCGTGGCTGCGCTCGACAGGTTCGTGTCGAGCTGCTGGCGCAGGGGTGCCAGCTGGCGGCCCAGTCCGTCGGCCAGCGAGTTCGCCGCCGCGACGATGTCCGGGCGCACCTCGGTGCCGGCCCGAGAGAGATCGTCCGCCGTCGTGCCGAGCGCGTTCGAGATCTCGGTGGCCGTCTGGCTGGCTACTTCGCCGGCGGCCCGGCGCATGGCCGTGACGGCTTCGCTGTTCGCGTCGCTGGCGCCCGCGGCGAGCCGGCGGCCGGTGGCTCGCGCCTCCCCGGCCTTGTCGGACACGATCGTGCGGGCGGTGGTGGCGCGCTGGCGGCCGGCGGCGACGATGGCGTCGCCCTTGGTGGTGCCGAGCTCGCGGGCCCTGCGCTGCTCGCCTTCCACCAGGGTGCGGGCAGCGTCGCCCTGCGTCGTGCGGGCGGTTGTGAGGCGGGTCGTGGCCGCCTGACCGGCGCGCGTCAGTGAGGCCTTGGCACTCGTGACCGCCCCGCTGACGCGCTGACGAGCTCGCCTGACCGCCGTGGCGCTCTGGGTCAGCTGCGCCGCCGCCAGCTCGTCGATGCCGCGCTGTTGCTCGGCGAGGCGGGCGTCGATCGTTGCCAGGGCTTCGGCGATCGCGGCCTCCAGGCCCGCTGTGCCTTCGGTGTGGGCGGTGACGATCGGCTCGAGCGCGGGGTCGGGGGCTCGCAGCGCAGCGGCCGTCGCAGGCCCAGGGGTTGGGCCGGCCCCGCCGGGACCCCCGGTCGGCGTGGGAGGTGCGCTGGCTGCTGGTGCGGTCTCGCCGGCAGCGGTGCCATCCGTCGCCTCGTCGGTCGTGGCCTCGTCGCCTGCGGCATCGCTCGGCGTGCCGTCGCCGACGACCTCGGCGAGGTGCTGCTGCCCCGTGCCCGGGGTGTCCGTCGTCGCCGCTTCCCGGGCCGTTCGGCGGTTGGCCTCCGTCACCCGCGGGCCGAGCTCCTCGTCGACGGGCGACCTCGGGGGCGGCGGTGGCGTCGCCGGCCGGTCGATCGGTGGTCGTTCGGACCCCCGTGCCTCCGGGCCGAGCGTCGACGCCACGGCGGGGGGGTTCTCCACCGGGGCGGGCCGTTCGGCGCCGGGTCCGGCACCGGTGTCAGGCGGGGGACCCGTCGCGCCCGCACCTCCCGCGGGCGGCCCAGCGGGCGGTGAGGGTGCCGGCGGTGGCGAGGGTGGCGTCGACGGTGGCGCGCCAGCGGTACCCGTCGGCGCCCCGCCGCCGCCACCGTCCGACGCGCGCTGCTCCCCGTCGTCGGTCTCCTCCGATGCCTCGGAAGTCGCGGTGTCGCTGCGCAACCGCTGGACCATTGCCGCCGCAGCGCGATTGCCGGCCGTGTGCTGCGTGACGAGGATGCGGCCGGCCAGACCGGCGGCATCCTCGTCGGTGTGTGGAGGGGCGCGGTCGGTGACCTTCCCTGGGTACGCGTCGTGCCGACGCTCGTCCACCGTCCAGGGGATCTCGGTCGGGGGCAGGTCCGCAAGGTCTCGCAAGCCGGGGCACCCGTTACGGCAGTGCAATTGCCCGAACGGGCAGTCAGGAGCGCCCACTCGCGCCGCTCCGCCGGCCGGGGCGGCCCTCGCAAGCGGTTCGTACGATCGGTCCCGGTGGCTCCGAGGGCCGTGCCGTGACGGTCCGCGAGGACCGGTCGTTGGAGGAGGGCGGGCGCAGCACGCTCGTGCTCCCCGACGAGCGTGAGCGGGCGTCGTCCCGTGCCGGCTCCGGCGCCCAGCCGGCGCCCAAGTCGTCCGGCGGCTCGTGCGGGGGACCTGGTGCCTGCGGCTGCACCACGTGTGCGCCGAACGGGCTCGACCCCGCCAGCGAGTACCTCCTCGACCTGCAGGGCAAGGTCGGCAACCGGGCCGTGGTGCAGATGCTGCGCGAGGGCGAGCTGGCCGGCGGTCACTACCGGCCCCGCAACGAGCCGCTCGGCGGGCGCCGCGTCCAGCGGATGCGCGTCGACGACGAGCACGGCGGGCGCGACCTGCCGATCGGCACCGGGCCGAGCCTCGTGGAGGACATGGGGGCCAGGGCCGACGCCGTCAACGCCGACAAGCCGAAGCAGGAGGGCGCCGCCGCAGCACCGGCCGACGACGTGCCCTCGGCCAAGGGCGCCGGTGCGGCCGAGGCGCCCACCGCCGCGCCGGCCCCGCCGTCGCCCGGCCCGGCGTCGCCCAGCCCGGCCCCGGCGGCCCCCTCGCCCGCCGCGCCCACTGCGCCGGCCCCGGAGCCGGCA
>Ga0209594_1000006_pt1 | contig 223514 bp, 225 predicted proteins | sample AshMeaCrysSpring_FD_184126 | JGI IMG/M metagenome (GOLD analysis project Ga0209594, IMG submission 184126) | Groundwater microbial communities from Big Spring, Nevada to study Microbial Dark Matter (Phase II) - Ash Meadows Crystal Spring... | ecosystem: Environmental > Aquatic > Deep...
GGCCGGCGGCCGGGAAGCCCGGACGTCCTACGAGGTGCGCCTTGCCGCCCACGAGCCCGTCGAGGCCGCCTTGCTCGCCTGCCGGCTCGAGACCGGGCGCACCCACCAGATCCGCGTCCACCTGGCCGCCATCGGCCACCCCGTCGTCGGCGATGCCGCCTACGGCGGCGCCCGGCCCGGCCTCACGGCGGTCCGGCCGATGCTCCACGCCTGGCAGCTCGCCTTCGAGCACCCCGTCACCGGTGAGCGCCTCGCCTTCGAGTCGCCGGTGCCCGACGACCTGCAGGCGCTGCTGGCGTCGCTGCGCTGAGCGTCACCACGGGCGCCGCGCCCCGGGCCGTACCATGCCCGGCGATGCGGGTGTCGACGAGGGGTGACTACGCCAGCCGGGCGCTGCTGTCGCTCGCACTCCACCTCGACGCGGGCGGCCCCACCAGCGTGCGCGACATCGCCGAGCGCACTGGTCTGCCCCAGCCCTACCTCGAGCAGATCCTCCTGGCGCTCAAGGGCGCCGGCCTCGTGCGCTCCAAGCGGGGCGTCGGCGGCGGCTACGTGCTGGCCCGGTCGCCGGCCGACATCCGCCTGTCCGACATCGTGAGCGCCGTCGACGGTCCGATCACCGTGGGCGACTTCGGCGAGCCCCACCAGGACGGTGCCTGCGACCACGAGGGGCAGTGCGTGCTCATCGCGCTGTGGAACTCGGTCTCCGAGCACATGCGCGAGCACCTCGACGGCTTCACGCTGGCCGACCTCGTGGCCCAGGCGAGGGGTGAGCAGCCGTGGCCGTCGCGCCACCACCACTGAGCGCCGGGGCCGCGGATGGCGCGCCGGTCCCGGCCGTGGTGGACTCTGCGCCCGTGGGCGTCCCCCCCGTCCTTCCCGCCTACGGCGGCGCCTGCGTGGCGAACATCGTCCCGGCCCTGCTCGGCCCGGGAGGGACCGACGCCGTGCCGGACTGGATGCCGGCCACGGTCCGCGGGGCCCGCCAGGTCGTCCTGCTGGTGCTCGACGGCCTCGGCTGGGAGCAGCTGAGGCCACGGCGGGCGCTGACTCCCGAGCTGAGCGCCATGGACGGTGGCCCCGCCACCACCGTCGTGCCGTCCACCACCGCCACCGGCCTCACGTCGATCGCCACCGGGCTGACGCCCGGCGAGCACGGGGTGGTCGGCTACCGCATCGACGTGCGGGGCGAGGTCCTCAACGTGCTGCGGTGGGCGACCCCCGACGGCGACGCCCGCCGCCGGATCGTGCCGGGTGACTTCCAGAGCGTCCCGGCGTTCCTCGGCTCGTCCGTCCCGGTCGTGACCAAGGCGGAGTTCGCCTCGACGGGCTTCACGTTCGCCCACCTCGGTGGTTCCCGCCACGTCGGCTACCGCATGACCTCCACGCTCGTGGTCGAGGTCCGGCGGCTGCTGGCGGCGGGGGAGCGGTTCGTGTACGCCTACTACGACGGCATCGACAAGGTCGCCCACGAGTACGGGCTGGCCGAGCACTACGACGCCGAGATGGCGGCGACCGACCATCTCGTCGGGCAGCTGCGCCGCGCGCTGCCGCCCGGCGCCGTGCTGCTCGTCACCGCCGACCACGGCCAAGTCGACGTCGGCGACCGCATCGTGCATCCCGGGCCCGACGTGCTGTCGCTCACTCGCAGCCAGAGCGGCGAGGGCCGGTTCCGCTGGCTCCACGCCCGTGCCGGCGCCGTCGCCGACCTCCATCAAGCGGCCGAGGCCGCCCACGGCGACCTCGCCTGGGTGGTCACCGCCGAGCAGACGCGCGACGAGGGCTGGTTCGGTCCTCGCCTGAGCGCCGCCGCGGCCGCTCGCCTCGGCGACGTCGCCCTCGTGGCCCGCGAGCCCGTCTCCTTCGACGACCCGGCCGACTCGGGGCCCTTCGAGCTCGTCGCCCGCCACGGCAGCTGCACCCCCGACGAGATGTACGTGCCCCTCCTGGCCGGTCGCGGCTGACGCCCGGCATCATGGAGGGCCCCGGCCCGAGGAGCCCCATGTCCGACGAGCAGATCGAGATCCCCGAGGTCATCGCCGCGCCGGTGCCCGACCCCGGTGAGTCGAGCGACCGGGAGGCTGTCGAGCACCCCGCCAAGGTGATGCGCATCGGGTCGATGGTGAAGCAGCTGCTCGACGAGGTGCGCTCGGCCCCGCTCGACGACCACAGCCGCATCCGTCTGGCCGAGATCTACGAGACCTCGGTCGAGGAGCTGGCCCAGTCGCTGTCGCCCGACCTGCAAGAGGAGCTGCGCCGGCTGGCCCCGCCGTTTCGTGAGGGCCAGCCGCCCTCCGACGCCGAGCTGCGCATTGCCCAGGCCCAGCTCGTCGGCTGGCTCGAGGGGCTCTTCCACGGGATCCAGGCCACCCTGTTCGCCCAGCAGCTCGCCGCTCGCCAGGCGATGGAGCAGCAGGTCCGGGGCCAGCTCACCCAGGGCGCCCCGCCCGACGGTCGGCCCGGCACGTACCTGTAGCGACGCGCGCTAGGTTCTGCGCACCGAATCACACTGGTGTCATTCGTCCACAGACGGCTGTGGACAAGCTCGGACGCAGGGGAGGTGCGACGTGGCGGAGTCCTTCACCCACCTCCACGTGCACACCGAGTACTCGATGCTCGACGGCGCCTCGCGCCTCGACGAGATCGTGGCGGCGGCGGCCGCCGACGGGATGCCGGCCCTGGGCATCACCGACCACGGCAACATGTACGGCGTCCTGGAGTTCTTCAAGGAGTGCCAGCGCCAGGGCATCAAGCCGGTGGTCGGCAGCGAGATGTACATGGCCCACGACCATCGCAGCGAGCGTCCGAGCCGCCGGGGCCGGGTCGACGACACCGGTGGCGACGCCGAGGGCGGCAAGAAGCTCTACTACCACCTCACGGTGCTGGCCGAGACGAACCAGGGCTACCGCAACCTGATCCAGCTCTCGAGCCTGGCCTTCCTCGAGGGCTACTACTACAAGCCCCGCGTCGACTGGGAGCTCCTCGAGAAGTACCACCACGGCCTCGTCGCCACCACCGGCTGCCTCGGCGGCCACGTGCTGCAGTGCCTGATGAACGGCGACGAGCGCGGTGCCCTCGACAAGGCCGGCCGTCTGCAGGACATCTTCGGGCGCGACAACCTTTTCGTCGAGCTGCAGGATCACGGGCTGGCGGCCCAGCACGACACCAACCCGCGGCTGCTCGAGATCGCCCGCAAGCTGCAGGCGCCCATCCTCGCCACCAACGACAGCCACTACACGCACCGCGCCGACCACCTGGCCCACGACGCGCTGCTGTGCGTGCAGACGGGCGCCCTGATGTCCGACCCCAAGCGGTTCAAGTTCGAGGGCGACCAGCACTACCTGAAGCCGGCCCACGAGATGCGCCACCTGTTCCGCGAGCTGCCGGAGGCGTGCGACAACACGCTGTGGATCGCCGAGCGGGCCGACGTGAGCATCGACTTCGGCAAGCCGCAGCTGCCGGCCTTCCCCCTCCCGCCCGGGTTCGCCACCGACGCCGAGTACCTCGAGCACCTGGCCTTCGCCGGCGCCGAGCAGCGGTGGGGATCGCCGCTGCCGCCCGACGCCGTCGAGCGCCTCGCGTACGAGCTGAGGGTCATCGCCGACATGGGGTTCAGCTCGTACTTCCTCATCGTCTGGGACCTCATCAAGCACGCCAAGGACAACGGCATCCGCGTCGGCCCGGGCCGCGGCAGTGCGGCCGGATGCGCGGTCGCCTACTGCTTGCGCATCACCGACCTCGACCCGATCAAGTACGACCTGCTCTTCGAGCGCTTCCTCAACCCGAGCCGCATCTCCATGCCCGACATCGACATGGACTTCGACTCCCGCTACCGCGACGAGATGATCCGCTACGCGGCCGAGCGGTACGGCCGTGACCACGTGGCCCAGATCGTCACGTTCTCCACCATCAAGGCCCGGGCCGCCGTGCGTGACGCGGCGCGGGTGCTCGGCTACCCGTACAGCGTCGGCGACAAGATCGCCAAGGCGATGCCCCCGCTCGTCATGGGACGTGACACGCCGCTGCACGCCTGCCTCGACCCCCATCCGAAGTACGAGGACGGCTACAAGGCGGCCGCCGAGCTGCGGGCCATGTACGACGCCGACCCCGACGTGAAGAAGGTCGTCGACGTGGCCAAGGGGCTCGAGGGCCTGCGCCGCCAGGACGGCATCCACGCCGCCGCGGTGGTGATCACCCGCGAGCCACTCACCGAGTACCTGCCGGTGCAGCGCAAGCCCGAGCCCGGGCAGGCCCCCGAGCAGGCGCCGATCGTCACCCAGTACGAGATGCACGGCGTCGAGGAGCTGGGTCTGCTGAAGATGGACTTCCTCGGTCTGCGCAACCTCGACGTCATCACCGACGCCGTCGAGATGGTCCGCCGCCGCCACGACCCGTCGTTCGACATCGACGCCGTCGCGCTCGACGACGACGACACGCTGGCGCTGCTGCGACGCGGTGAGGGCATCGGGGTGTTCCAGCTCGAGGGCGGGCCGATGCGGGCGCTCATGCGCTCGCTCGCCCCCACCACCTTCGACGACGTCGCCGCCCTGGTCGCCCTCTACCGGCCGGGCCCCATGGCGGCCAACATGCACAACGACTACGCCGACTACAAGAACGGCCGCAAGCCCATCAGGTACCTCCACCCGGAGATGGAGGCGCTCCTCGGCGACACCTACTCGCTGATGATCTACCAGGAGAGCGTCATGCGAGTGGCCCAGAAGTTCGCGGGCTACTCACTGGCCGAAGCCGACAACCTCAGGAAGGCCTGCGGGAAGAAGATCCGGGCGCTGATCGCCGCGGAGCGCGAGAAGTTCGTCGCCGGCTGCGAGACGATGGGCTACGGCGCCGAGCTGGGCACGCGACTGTTCGACATCATCGAGCCGTTCGCCGACTACGCGTTCAACAAGAGCCACTCGTTCGGCTACGGGCTCGTCGCCTACCAGACCGCCTACCTGAAGGCGCACTACCCGGTCGAGTACCTGGCCTGCCTCCTCACGAGCGTGAAGTCGAACCTCGACAAGGCGGCCGTCTACCTCGCCGAGTGCCGGAGCCTGGGGATCAAGGTGCTCAACCCCGACATCAACCTGTCGGAGGCCGACTTTGCCGCCCTGGCCCCGGCGGAGGTGCCCGAGGGGATCGTGCTGCCGCCCGGCAGCCCGGGCGCCATCACGTTCGGCCTGTCGGCGGTGCGCAACGTGGGCGAGGGGCTCGTCGATCTGCTGCTGAAGGAGCGGGCCAACGGGCCCTTCACGACCTTCCACGACCTCGTCGAGCGGGTCGACCCGGCCGTGCTCAACAAGCGCACCGTCGAGTCGCTCGTGAAGGCCGGCGCCTTCGACTCGTTCGGCCACCCCCGCAAGGGCCTGCTCACGGTGTTCGAGCAGATCATCGACACCACCCTCACCCGCCGGCGCGAGCGCGACCAGGGGATCATGAGCCTGTTCGCCGACGCGGCCGGCGACAGCGGCTTCGACGAGCGCATCGCCATCCCCGACCTCGAGTTCGACAAGGTGCAGCGGCTGCGGTTCGAAAAGGAGATGCTCGGCCTCTACGTGAGCGACCACCCGCTGCTCGGCGCCGAGTGGGCCATCCGGCGCCGGTCCGACTGCAGCATCGCCGACCTGCGCGAGCGCGAGGACGGCCAGAGCTTCACCGTCGGCGGGGTCGTGACCTCGCTGCAGCGCAAGTTCACCAAGAAGGGCGACGCGATGGCGGTGTTCGTCCTCGAAGACCTGCAGGACGCCATCGAGGTGATGGTGTTCCCCAGGGTGATGGCCGACCACGGCCACAAGCTGGCCGACGACGCCGTGGTCAGCGTGCGGGGACGGCTCGACTCGCGCGACGACACGCCCAAGCTCATGGCCACCGAGATCACGGTGGTCGAGGGCATCTCCGACAGCGCGCCGCCGCTGAAGCTCCGCCTCCCGGCCACCGTCCTCACCGAAGATCGGATCTCGGTGCTCAAGGGCATCCTGTCCGAGCACCCGGGCGACTCCCGCGTGCTGCTGCACCTCGGCGACGGCAAGGTGCTGCGGCTGTCCGACGAGTTCTGCGTCGACGTCTCGCGCGTGGTCGGCGAGCTGCGCGTCGCCTTCGGACACGAGGCCGTGGTGGCCTGACCGGGCCGGCCACCGCACGCTGGGGCGTTGGGCGCAGCCGGCCGTGCGCCAGTAGGATATCCGACACCCGTCCGTCGCCCGGGCGGGGGTCCGTCCTGCAGCGCGCGAGACGCGCCCGAGCACCCTGGGGGCAAGAGGAAGCCATGGCGATCCAGGTCGACACGAAGGACTGCACCGCGCTCACCGACGCTGATCTGGCGGAGATGGCCGAGCTGCACGAGACGGGCGGCACCGCCTTCGAGATCGGTCAGCTCTCCAAGGCCAAGGAGGAGTGGGTCCTGTCGACGACGGCCCGCATCGACGGCAAGCTCCACGGCTTCTCGTTCTCCACGCTCGAGCGCATCGGCGGCACCCCGTGCGTGCTGCTCGGCCTGCTCGCCGTGAAGCGCTCGTCCAAGCGCGACGCGGTGCTCAAGGGTCTGATGGCCGAGGCCTACCACCGGGCCCTCATGGCGTTCCCCGACGAGGACGTGCTCGTCGGCACCCGCCTCGCCAGCCCGTCGGGCTTCGAGGCGTTCAAGGCGCTGACCGACCTCGTGCCCCGGCCGGGCCACAAGGCCGTCGGCGAGGAGCGGGCCTGGGGTCGCCGGCTGGCCAAGCGCTTCGCCATCGACGGCACCTACGACGAGCAGAGCTTCCAGGTGAAGGGCAACGGCAACCTCACGCCTCACCTCGACCACGAGTCGCTCAAGCCCGAGGCGATCGACCCCGCCGTGGCTGCCTTCTTCAAGGGGACCAAGCCGGCCAAGGGCGACGCCGTGATCGCCTGCGGTTGGGTGATGGCCGAAGACCTGCTCAAGCTCGGCCGCTCGCACTAGTGGACTTCGCCGAGCTGGTCCGGCGCCGCCACATGGCGCGGGCCTTCGAGCGTCGCCCCCTCGAGCCCGGTCAGCTCGATCGCCTCCTCGACGCCGCACGCCGAGCCCCGAGCGCCGGCAACGCGCAGGGCTGGCACTTCGTGGTGCTCGAGGGCGACGACACGGCCAAGTTCTGGGACGTCACCCTGCCCGCCGAGCGACGGGCGTCGTTCCGCTTCCGCCAGCTCCTCGACGCCGCGGTGATCGTGCTGCCCCTGGCCGACCGCCAGGCCTACCTCGAGCGCTACGGCGAGCCCGACAAGGCGGCCACCGGCCTCGCCGACGCCGACGCCTGGCCGGTGCCCTACTGGCAGGTCGACACCGCCTTCGCCACGATGCTCCTGCTGCTGGCGGCCCAGGACGAGGGGCTCGGTGCGCTGTTCTTCGGCGTCTTCAAGCAGGCCGACGAGCTCCTCGCGTCGCTCGGCGTGCCACCCGGCCTCGAGCTGATCGGCGCCGTCGCGCTCGGTCACCCGCTCCCGAGCGAGGCCGGCCGCTCGGCCGAGCGGGCCCGCAAGGAGCTCGACGCCGTCGTGCACCGCGGCGGCTGGCAGGTGACGCCGGCCGACGACGGAGGCGTCAGCCGGTCAGCTGCGCCATGAGCTCGTCGACCGCGGCCACCGGCGCCTGGCAGGCGTAGTCACGGCACACGTAGGCCAGGCCGTCCTTGCGGCCGTCCCACAGCGGCGAGGGGTAGGGCTCGCCCCACGCCAGCACGGTGGTGGGGAGGTAGGCCCGGTGCACCGCACCTACGAGGTCGGGCCGGTCACCCACGATGGCGACCTCGGTGATGCCGGCCCGTCGCAGGTCGACCGCGGCCAGCAGGTGGCCGAGGGCGGCCGGCGCCTGGGGGAGCACCGACGCGGCCAGCTGGAGGATGCGGTCGGCCTGGTGCTCGTAGCGCCGCTCGCCGGTGAGGGCCCCGAGGCGCTGGAGGCCGTAGGCCGCCATCGAGTTGGCCGCCGGCGTGGCGTCGTCGAGGAGGTCCTTCTGGCGCACCACGAGCTGCTCGCCGTCCTCGCCGGTGGTGTAGACGCCGCCGTGGTCGACGTCCCAGAACAGGTCGAGGAGCTGGTCGGCCGCCTCCCGGGCCGCCTCGATCCATCGGGCCTGGCCGGTGGCCTCGGCCAGCGCGGTGAACGCCTCCACCAGGGCGGCCACGTCGGCGGCCAGTGCGAGGTGGCGGGCGCCACCGCCGGCCTGCCACGAGCGCAGCCAGCGCCCGTCAGGCCGGCGCAGCTCGGCCAGCAGGAACTCGGCGTTGGCCACCGCGGCGGCCTGCCACGACGCGTCGCCGGTGGCGGCGGCCGCCTCGGCCAGCGTCGTGAGCATCAGCGCGTTCCACTCGGTGAGCACCTTGTCGTCGAGGCCGGGACGCACCCGCTGCTCGCGGGCGGCGAACAGGCGCTGGCGGGCCTCCTCGATGGAGGCCGGTCGTAGCAGGTCACCCCGGGCCGGCCGCAGCAGGATGTTGGCGCCCTCGAAGTTGCCGGTGTCGGTGACGCCCCACCAGGTGGCCGCCTGCTCGGCCAGCTCGTCGCCGAGCACCTCGCGCAGCTGCGCCGGTGTCCACACGTAGAACTTGCCCTCGTGGCCCTCGCTGTCGGCGTCCTCGGCCGAGTAGAAGCCGCCGGCTTCGTGGCGCAGGTCGCGCAGCACGTAGCCGATGGTCTCGTCGAGCACCTGGCGTAGCCGTGCCTCGCCCGTCACCTGCCAGGCGTGCAGGTAGAGGCGCGCCAGCAGGGCCTGGTCGTAGAGCATCTTCTCGAAGTGGGGGACCACCCACTGGGCGTCGACGCTGTAGCGGGCGAACCCCCCGCCGAGGTGGTCGTAGATCCCGCCGCTGGCCATCGCGTCGAGCGTGAGCAGCACCACCTCCAGCGCCCGCTCGCTGCCGTTCGACGCGTGCGACCGCAGGATCAGCTCGAGGTTCATCGTCTGGGGGAACTTCGGGGCCCCGCCGAAGCCGCCGTGCTCGGCGTCGACTCGCTGGGCCAGGGCCAGCAGGCCGCTGTTGAGCTGGTCGAGGCCGGGCACCTGCGCGGCGGGGGTGAGCTCGCCGGTGGCTGCGATGGCCTTCGTGAGCCCGTCGGCCTGGCCCTGGAGCTCGTCGCGGCGGTTGCGCCAGGCGTCGTCGATGGCGCCCATCAGCTGGAGGAACTGGGGCTTCGGGTAGTAGGTGCCGCCCCAGAACGGCCGGCCGTCGGGGGCCAGGAACACCGTCATGGGCCACCCGCCCCGACCGGTGAGCCGCTGGACCGCCTCCATGTAGAGCGCGTCGACGTCAGGTCGCTCCTCGCGGTCGACCTTCACGTTGACGAACAGGCGGTTCATGACCTCGGCCACCTCGCCGTCCTCGAAGCACTCGTGGGCCATCACGTGGCACCAGTGGCAGGCGGAGTAGCCGACCGACAACAGGATCGGCACGTCGCGGTCGCAGGCGGCGGCGAACGCCTCCGGGCCCCACGCGTACCACTCGACGGGGTTGTCGGCGTGCTGGCGGAGGTACGGGCTCGTCTCGGCCGAGAGTCGGTTCGTCACCCGGCCAACCTACCGAGGCCCCCGGGCTGGCTCAGGGGTCGAGGCCGGCGACCTCGTCGAGGACGTCGACGTCGTCGTTGTGGCTGTGCGTGAAGCCACGACGGCGCTCCTCGGCGACGGTGGTGGTGCTGCGGAACGCCACGATGTACGCCCGGCGCCACGAGTCGGCGCTGGTGTTGCCGCCCGACCCGTGCAGCACGCCCTCGCTGTGCACGGTGATGTCACCGCGGGCGATCGGCACCGGTCGCAGCACGTCGTCGGGGCGCAGGTCGGTGACGAGGGTGTGGCTGGCCGACCGGTCGCCGTGGAGTGGCCGGTGCGGGCGCAGCGGCTCTCGATGGCTGCCGGGGAGGAACTGGAGGCAGCCGTTGTCGAGCGTCGAGTCGTCGACGGCCAGCCAGCAGGTGGCCGTGCGGCGGTCGTCGGTGTCGATCCAGTACGCCTGGTCCTGGTGCCAGGCGAACACGGCGTCGTCGCGGCCCGGGTGCTTGGCCAGCAGCTGGTCGAAGTCGATCACCATGCCGTCGCCGCAGAGCTGGCGGGCGATGCTGGCTGCCCTCCGTTCGAACACGTTGCCCTGCCAGTCGGGCAGGTAGCGGCGGGGGACCATCACGTTGACGATCGCGTAGCCCGACGGGTCGGAGCCGTGCTCGCCGGTGGTCATGTCGTTGAAGTCCTTGCCCGGCACCGGGATCTCGCGGCGCAAGAAGCGGTCGTACACCGCCTCGATGCCGGCCAGCTCGCCAGGAGTGAGGACCTGGGGCAGGTGGACGTAGCCGTCACGGTGGAACGCCTCGACCTCCTCGGGGCGCACCATGTAGTCGTCGCCGTCGATGGGCATTCCCGCGAACGTAGCGGCCATCGGGCCCGGGAGCCCCGGCTACCGTGCGCCGCCATGGAGATCCGACTCGACGGGAAGGTCGCGCTCGTGACGGGCGCGTCGAGGGGCATCGGCAGGGCCATCGCGGCGTCGTACGCGGCGGCGGGGGCCAAGGTGATGCTGTCGTCGCGCAAGCAGGACGCCCTCGATGCCGCGGCGGCAGAGATGACCGGCGACGTGGCGACGTTCGCCGCCAACACCGGTGACGTGGCCGCCGGCCGGGCCTGCGTGGCGGCCACCATCGACCGCTTCGGGGGTCTCGACATCCTCGTGAACAACGCGGCGACGAACCCCTACTTCGGGGCCACGCTCGAGGTCGACGAGGGCCGCTACGACAAGACGTTCCAGGTGAACCTGCGCGGCCCGGTGTTCTGGACCCAAGCCGCCCACCAGCTGGCGTTCAAGGACACGCCCGGCGTCGTCGTGAACGTCGCGTCGGTGGGAGGGATGCGGGCCGAGTTCGGGCTCGGCGTCTACAACGTCACCAAGGCCGCGCTGATCCACCTCACCCGTCAGCTGGCCTCCGAGATCGGCCCTACCCGCGTGGTGGGCATCGCTCCCGGGCTCGTGCAGACCGACTTCGCCTCGTTCCTCGTCGAGAACTTCGGCGACAAGCTGGCCGCCTCGCTGCCCCTGAAGCGCCTCGGCGAGCCGCAGGACATCGCCAACCTGGCCACGTTCCTCGCCAGCGATCTCGCGTCGTGGATCACCGGCGAGACCTACGTGATCGACGGCGGCGCCGGGGTCCGCAGCGTGGCCTAGGCGCGGGCCGGCGCGGCGGCGCGGGCCTCGTCGATCGTGCGCTGGGTGATCACCGGCGATGCCGATGCACGCGACCAGGGAGAAGCAGCCACGGCAACGACGCCGCCACCGCCATGCCGGCGACGAGGCGGGGGTCACGCGTGAGCGTGGCGGCCAGCAGCGGCAGGGCCGCCGCGTTCACGCCGTCGCCGAAGTTGGAGATGGTCCCGGCCGTCCAGGGCGCCAGTAGCGGCCGCCGAGGTGCTGGCGCTCGGGGGCGGGGTTGCCGGCCGTCACCCGGCGGGCTCGCCGCGGAGGTCGGCCAGGGCGGTGCGGCGGACCTTGCCGAGGGCGGTGCGGGGGATGGCGTCGGCGACGACGAGGCGACGGGGGGCGCACCATGGCGGCAGCTCCGCCCGCACGTGGGCCCGGAGGGCGTCGAGCGTGGGCGGCTCGCGCCGGGGCACGACGAACGCCACGACCCGCTGGCCCCACTCGGGGTCGGGTTCGCCGGCCACCGCGGCGTCGGCGACGAGCGGGTGCCGGCGCAGGACCTCCTCGACGGGTTCGGGCCACACCTTCTCGCCACCGGTCACCACCACGTCGCCGCGGCGGCCGTGCACCACGAGGCGGCCGTCGACGTCCCACTCGCCGAGGTCGCCCGTGGGCAGCCAGCCCTCGTCGTCCTTGGGGTCGGTGCCGTCGCGGTACTCCCGCAGCAGCATCGGCCCGCGGAGCCACACCTCGCCGTCGACGATGCGGACCTCGACGCCGTCGAGTGGCACGCCGTCGTAGACGACGCCGCTGCCCGACTCGGTGAGGCCATAGGTGACGACGGCGTTGGGAGGCCGGTCGGCCGGTGGGCGTGCGCCGCCCAGGACGATCCGGCGGAACCGGCTCGGGTCGATGCGGCCCAGTGCCGTAGCGACGAGTGCCACCAGCGTGCAGCCGTCGTCGGCGGCGGTGCCGACGGCGGCGGCGTCGAAGGCAGGGAGCACCGTCAGAGCACAGCCGGTGTGCAGGGCGCGGGTGACGACCGCCAGCCCGCCCACGTGGGCCAGGGGCAGGCAGGCCAGCCAGCGGTCGGTGGCCGGGTCGACCTCGAGGCGGTCGCTGGTGGCGACGGCCGATGCCCGCACCGCCTCGTGGGTGAGCACGACGCCCTTGGGCTCGCCCGTGCTGCCGCTCGTGGCCACCACCAGCGCGTCGCCGATCGCCACCGGCCGGCCGCCGTCGAGCGGCTGCTCGCCCTCCGGGGTGACGAGCCGGGCCGGCGCCAGCGCGTCGAGGAGGCGCCGTCGCTCGGGGGGCGGCCGGCGGAGATCGAGCGGGAACACGGCGTCGCCGCGGTCCCACGCCCGTCGCAGCTCGTCGACGAAGGCGGGACCGCCGGGCAGGCCCAGCGCGACGAGCTCGGGCACGGCACCCCCTCACGGTCGGGACTTCGGGCGGAGGGTACCGGGGTGGCAGCCTGGGCCGGCCATGGCGACCAGGACCGCTCCGTGAACCGCTGGGTCGCCGGCGCCCGCCCTCGCACGCTCCCGGCCGCCGTCGTGCCCGTGCTGGTGGGCACGGCGTGTGCGGCCGGCGAGGGCGAGGTGGTGGCCTGGCGGGTGGCGGCGGCCGGTGTGGTGGCGCTCGCGCTGCAGGTCGGGACGAACTACGCCAACGACTACAGCGACGGCGTGCGGGGCACCGACGCCGAGCGGGTCGGCCCGGTGCGCCTCGTGGCCAGCGGCCTGGCGTCGGCCAAGGCCGTGAAGCGCGCCGCGCTCGGCTCGTTCCTGGTGGCCGCGGTGGCCGGCCTGGCGCTGGCCGCCGCGGCAGGCTGGGAGCTCCTGGGCGTCGGGGCGCTGGCCATCGCCGCCGGCTGGCTCTACACCGGCGGCCCCAAGCCCTACGGCTACTACGGGTTCGGCGAGCTGTTCGTGTTCGTGTTCTTCGGACTCGTGGCCACGGCCGGTTCGACGTACGTGCAGCTCGAGCGGCTCACCGGCCTGTCGCTGGCAGCCAGCGTGCCCGTCGGCTTCCTCGCCTGCGCCCTGCTGGTGGTCAACAACCTGCGCGACATCCCGACCGACCGGGTGGCCGGCAAGCGCACGCTTGCCGTGCGCATCGGCGACCGGCGCACGCGCGCGCTCTACGCCGGCCTCGTGGGTGGGGCCTTCGTGGTGGCGGTGCTGTGCGCCACCGCTCGGCCGGTCGCTCTCCTCGTGCTGCTGGCGCTGCCGCTCGGTGTCACGCCGGTCGGCATCGTGCTGCGGGGCGCCACCGGCCGCTCGCTGGTCGCCGTGCTGGCCGCCACCGGCCGCCTCCAGCTCGTCTTCGGCGCCCTCTTCGCGACCGGCCTCTGGCTGTCGACCTGACTCCTCGGCTGGGATGATGAGGGAATGGCCACCACCATCGACGATGCCCTGCGCGTGCTGCTCGACCCCGCCCTCGAACCGATCGTCGAGCTGGTGCTCACCCAGCGCGAGGGCGTCCTCGAGGCCCACGCCGTCGACGGCTCGGTGCGCTTCACCCGGGGCGACGGCGGTGCCTTCGACGAGCGCGAGGTGCACGGCCGCAACCCGCTCGGCGACCAGGCCACCGACCGCTTCTCGCCGCTCCACGACGAGGTGGCCCACCGCCACCCTCGCCGCCACCAGAACGCCTACCCGTTCGCCTATGAGCAGGCGGCCCAGGTGTGGGACCACGCCCACGCGCCCGACCTCGTGGTGCTGCACACGGCCGCGCACCACTGGGCCGACCAGGGTGGCCACATCGGCGAGCACGGCTCGATGGGGGCCGTGCAGGCTCGGGCCCCGTTCGTGATCGCCGGAAGGGGAGTGCGGGCCCAGGGCATGGTGCCGCGAGCAGCCCGCCTGGTGGACGTGGCCCCCACCGTGTGCGCCCTGCTCGGCACGGCGCCGCTCGCCGACGGGCGCCTCCTCGCCCGCCAGGACGGCGAGGCGCTGATCGACCTGCTCGACCCCAACGAGCGGCCCGACCACGTCGTCGGGTTCCTGCTCGACGGGTGCAACCCGAACGTGCTCTACGACGCGGCCACCCGGGGCGAGGCGCCGAACATCGCCCGGCTCATGGCGATGGGCACCACGTTCCAGCACGGCGTGGTGTCGAGCCTGCCGACCGTCACCCTCGCCAACCACACCACCGCCATGACCGGCTGCCACCCGGGTCACCACGGCATCCTCCACAACGCGTGGTGGGACCGCGAGCGACGCCAGCAGATCGTCACGAACTCGGCCGAGAGCTGGGCGACGGCCATGACGTTTCTCACGCCGGGCACCGAGTCGGTCCACGACGCCGTGCGCCGCACCTGGGCCGACGCCTTCACGGCCAGCATCAACGAGCCGGCCGACCTCGGTGCCGCCTACAGCACGTTCGACCTCATGCGCCGCCAGGTGCGCATGGGCTTCCCGAAGACACCGGACGGCCTGCCCCACGCGACCGAGCGCTTCGTGCGGCCGTTCAAGGACTACGCCTGGTACAGCCAGGTCGACCACCACGGCCTCGAGCAGTGCCTCGGCCTGCTCGCCGGCCGGTACCTCGACACGTCGTACCCGCTGCCCCGCTTCGTCTGGATGAACTTCACGCTCACCGACTCGGCGTTCCACGAGGGCGGCCCCCACAGCGAGATCGCCCGGGCCAGCATCCACGACACCGACGGCCGCATCGGCGACATCCTCGACGCCCTCGACCGCCGCGGCGTCCTCGACCGCTGCGCGTTCTACCTCGTGGCCGACCACGGCATGGAGGAGTCGAACCCCGACGTCACCGGCGACTGGGACCTCGCCTTGGCCGACGCCGGGCTCGACGTCCGGGACGAGGCCTACGGGTTCCTCTACCTGAACCCCTGACCGGCGAGGAACGCCCGCAGCAGCGCGAGGAACACCTCGGGCCGCTCGAGGTGGGCGGCGTGGCCGGCGCCGGGGATCACGGCGGTGGCGCCGTGCGGTGCCGCGGCCGCCATCCGCTCGGCTTCGGCCCGGAACCGCTCGTCGTGCTCACCGGCCAGGAAGAGCGACGGCATCGACAGGGTGCCCAGCCGGGGGAGGAGCCACGCCTGCGTGCCGGTGCCGGCGAGGCGCAGGCTCGACGCGAGGCCGGCGGCCGTGTTGCGGAGGCGGTCATCGAGCGCGGCGGCGTCGCGGGGTAAGCGAGCGAACAGCGGTTGGGCGAGCCACTCGTCGAGGAAGGCGGCCACGCCGACGGCTTCGAGGTGGTCGGCCCGGGCCTCGTCGGCGGCCCGGCGCGCGGCCCGCTCGGCGGGGTCCTCGATGCCGGGTGTGGCGCCGAGCAGCACGAGCGCTTGCACGAGGTCGGGCCGGTCGAGCGCCAGGTGCAGGCACACCCGCCCGCCGAGCGAGTAGCCGACGTACACGGCCCGTGCTCCCGCGTCGCCGAGCAGCGCGGCTGCGCCGGGCAGGTCGGCCTCGAGGGTGGCCGAGCCGCCGTGACCCGGGAGGTCGGGTGTCACCACCGTGTGGTTGCGCCCGAGGTCGGCCGCCAAGGTGGCCCACGACCGGCCGGTCTGGGTGAAGCCGTGGACGAGTACCACCCGCCCGCCACCCGCACCCGACACCTCGACGGCCAGCCCCACGCGGCCAAGATACGAGGCGATGCCCGCCACCGCCGCCGCCACGTTCTGCGCCACGCTCGTCGACGAGTGGGTGCGGGGCGGTCTCACCGACGCCGTCGTCGCCCCTGGATCGCGCTCGACGCCGCTCGCCCTCGCGCTCGCCGGCCACCCGGCCGTGCGGGTGCACATGCACCTCGACGAGCGCTCGGCGGCCTTCGTGGCGCTCGGCCTCGGCGTCGCCACCGGCCGGCCGGCGATCGTGCTGTGCACCAGCGGTACGGCGGCCGCCAACCTCCACCCGGCCGTCGTGGAGGCGCACCAGGGAGAAGTGCCTCTCGTCGTGTGCACGGCCGACCGCCCACCCGAGCTGCGTGACACCGGTGCGCCGCAGACGATCGACCAGTGGGGGTTGTTCACCACGTCGGTCCGGTGGTTCCACGACCCCGGTGTGCCCGACGACTCGGCGGCCGCCTCCTGGCGGGGCCTCGCCGCCCGGGCGCTGCTCGACGCCACCGGCCCGCGACCCGGCCCGGTGCACCTCAACCTGCCCTTCCGCGAGCCGCTGGTCGGCGAGCCGGGGCCGCTGCCGGCGCCCCGTGCCGATCGCTGGCACCGCCTCCTCGCCGGCCCGCCCTCGCTGCGCCCGGGGCAGCTCGACGACCTGGCCGCGGTGCTCGACGGACCCCGCGGGGTCATCGTGGCCGGCCGGGGCGCCGGTGACCCGGAGGCCGTTCACGCGCTCGCCGACGCCGCCGGCTGGCCGGTGCTGGCCGACCCGGTGTCGGGCTGCCGGCTCCCGCGCCCGGCGACGGTGGCCGCCTTCGACGACCTCTTGCGCCACGACGGCTTCGCCCGTGACCACACGCCCCAGGTGGTGCTGCGCCTCGGCGCCGCGCCGGCCTCCAAGGTGCTGGCCCAGTGGCTCGCTGGCTCCGGGGCGGTACAGGTGCAGGTGCACCCCACCGCGGCCTGGCTCGACGCCGACCGCACGGCGGCACTGCGGGTGGTGGCCGACCCGGCCGCCGCCTGCCGAGCCCTGGCCGGCCGGGTGGCCGGAGGCCGAGGCACGCCCTGGGCGGCGCGCTGGGCACGCGCCGAAGCGGCGGCCCAAGACGCCATCGACCGTGCCTTGGCGTCGCACCCCGAGGCGACCGAGCCCTCGGTGGCCCGGGCCACGCTGCACGCGCTGCCCGCCGGCGCCACCTTCGTCGTGTCGTCGTCGATGCCCGTGCGTGACGTGGAGTGGTACGGGCGGCCGCGCGACGGTGTGCGGGTCGTCGCCAACCGGGGTGCCAACGGGATCGACGGCGTGACGTCGACCGCGGTCGGCGTGGCGATGGCCGGTGGCGTGACGGCGCTGCTGATCGGCGACGTCGCCTTCCTCCACGACGCCAACGGCCTGCTCGGCGCGGCCGGGCGGGGGATCGACCTCGCCATCGTGTGCATCGACAACGGGGGCGGCGGCATCTTCTCGTTCCTGCCCCAGGCCTCGATGGTCGAACCGGACCGCTTCGAGCAGCTGTTCGGCACCCCCCACGGCGTCGACGTGGCCGCGGTCGCCGCCGCCCACGACGTCGCCTGCGACGAGGTCGTCGCGGCACCGGACGTCGCCGAGGCCGTCGCTGCCGCGGTGGACGCCGGCGGGGTACGCCTGGTGCGGGTGCGCACCGATCGGGCCGCCAACGTCGCGGTCCACGCCGAGCTGCACGCCGCCGTGACCGCCACGCTCGACCGCCGCGCCTGAGGCGGGCCCGAGCCCAACGGCCCCGGCCTCGGGGCGGGGCGGGCAGGGACCCAGGGCCCGGGTCGTCTCACCCGGACGAGGGAGGGAGCCGACCAGGGCTGGTGATGCGGACGGGACGTGGCTCATGGTCCTCTCACGTCATGAGGTCACCTCACCACTCTTCGCGCAAGGGACGGCTGCCCCTGGTGGCCGTCGTCGTGCTGGCACTCGGCGGCTGGGGGGTGGCGGTGGCGGTGGGTGCCGGTGCGGCGCCGACGACGTGCACCAGCACCGCCGACGTGGGGCGGGTCGTGCAGTCGGGCTACGGGCCGCTGCGGTGCGTGCAGGACGCCACCGGCTACCGCTGGGTGTCGAACCTGCCCGGCGGGGCGACGGGCGAGCTGCGCTGCTCGCTCGACGTCGACCTCGGACAGGTGACCGACTCGAAGTACGGCCCGCTCGCCTGCACGCTCGTCGGCGGCACGATCCGCTGGGCGTCGGCCCCGACGGCGGGGCCCGACTCCGCGCCGTCGGCACCGGGCACGAAGCCCGGCAGCGTCCGGGGAGCCGAGGCCATCGCCCGCCTGGGGGAGCGCCTCGACGAGGTCGCGGCGCGCAACGGGCTGGCGGCTGCACACCTCCGGGCCATCCTGGCCGACGACACGTCGGCCCACCTCGACGGGGCCGACCAGCTGTTCTACGTCGAGCCGGCCCCGACGGCCACCGAGCTGGCTGCGGCTGAGGCGGTCGAGGCCGAGGCGCCGACCGGCCAGACGTCGTCGAGCATGAGTGATCCGGCCACCACCGACGCCTTTGCGCTCCACAGCCGACCCGAGGCGTCGCGCACGATCTACCTCGACTGGAACGGCCACACCACCACAGGGACGTCGTGGAACAGCCTGAAGGGGATCGACCCCATCGTGTCGGCCCCGTTCGACGTCGACGGCAGCCCGACCACGTTCAGCGCCTCGGAGCGTTCGCTCGTGTCCGCGGTGTGGCAGCGGGTGGCCGAGGACTTCGCGCCCTACGACGTCGACGTCACCACCGAGGAACCGCCCCTCACCGACCTCGTGAAGAGCGGCTCCAGCGACCTGGCCTACGGGGTGCGGGCCGTGATCTCGCCGAGCTCGCAGTGGTACGGAAGCGCCGGCGGCGTGGCCTACGTCGGCTCGTTCAGCTGGAGCAGCGACACGCCGGTGTTCGTGTTCTCGAACATGCTGTCGAACGGGGAGAAGTACATCGCCGAGGCCACCTCGCACGAGGTCGGTCACGCCGTCGGCCTCGGCCACGACGGCTCGTCGAGCTCGTCGTACTACAGCGGCCACAACGGCTGGGCCCCGATCATGGGCGTCGGCTACTACGTGGGCCTGGTCCAGTGGAGCAAGGGCGAGTACCCGGGGGCCAACAACACCCAGGACGACACGACCGTGATGCTCCAGCACACGCCGCTCGTGGCCGACGACCACGGCGACACCGTCGCCACCGCCACGCCGCTGCCGTCCGGCGGCGCCAGCGGCGTCGTCGGCACCCGCACCGATGTCGACCACTTCGCCATCGCCTCCGGTGACGGCACGCTGACGGTGACGGTGGCGGTCGCAGTGCCGTCGGCCAACCTCGATGCCGAGGTGCGCCTGCTGTCGGCCAGCGGGGCGGTGCTGGCCAGCGCCGACCCGGCCGGCGCCGGCAACGTGGTGGTGAGCGCCCCGGTGAGTGCCGGTACGTACTACGTGCGTGTCGATGGCGTGGGTGCCGGCGACCTCACCACCGGCTACAGCGACTACGGCAGCCTCGGTGCGTACCGCGTGACCGCCACCGTGCCCGGCGGCGCGACGACCACCACGACGGCGGCGCCCCAGACGACGACCACGACGGCGGCGCCCCAGACGACGACCACGACGGCGGCGCCCCAGACGACGACCACGACGGCGGCGCCCCAGACGACGACCACGACGGTCGTCAAGAAGCGGGCGAAGGTGAAGTCGGTGACAGTCGCCGCTGGCACGAGCCGCTCGATCGTGGCCACCATCCAGCTCGTCGACGACGAGGAGCTGCCGGTCGCCAGCGCCACGGTGACCGGGTCGTGGAGCGGTGGCGTGAAGGGATCGACCACGGCCGTCACCGATGGCGCAGGTGTGGCGAGGGCCCAGAAGTCGGTGCGCCGCTCCACCACGGCGACGTTCACGGTGACCTCGGTGGTGCCGCCGGCCGGCTACGAGTGGGACGGGGTGGCGGTTGTCGGGAGCGGGTCGGTGACGGTGGCGGCCAAGTAGCGGCCGGTCAGCAGGCGCAGGCGTCGCCCTCGCAGGCGTCGCCGGCGCCGGCCGGCGCGCCGGTGCGGGCGGCCACCTGCTGGAGCACGCTCAGCATCGTGTCGGGGTCGTGGGCACCGCTGACCGCCCAGCGGCCCTCGAACACGAACGTCGGGACGGCGCTGATGCCGAGCTCGATGCCGTGACCGAGCTCGTGGCGGACTTCCTCGACGCCCTCGTGCGACTCGAGCCACGCCGCCACGTCGACGGCGTGGAGGCCCGCCTCGGCGCCCAGCGTGGCGAGCGTGGCGTGGTCGCTCACGTCGGCGCCCTCGCGGAAGTAAGCCTGCAGCAGCCGCTCGTTCACCCGGCTCTGCACCCCCTCCCGGGCCGCCAGCCACAGCAGGCGATGCGCGGCGAAGGTGTTGGCCCGCAGCGCCCGGTCGAGACGGAACTCGAGGCCCTCGGAGGCGGCGACGGCCGTCACGTGCTCGACGATGCGAGTGGCCTGCTCGGTGCCCCCGAACTTCTGCTCGTACACGTCCCGGACGGGCCGGGCGTCGAGGGGTGCGGTGGGGTCGAGCTGGAACGGCCGCCAGAGCACCTCCACCTCGCCGTCGAAGCGGGCCAGCGCCTGCTCGAAGCGACGCTTGCCGATGTAGCACCACGGGCAGACGACGTCGCTGTAGATCTCGACGAGCACGGCGGCACACGGTACCGAGCGATCGCGCCGATCCCTCCCGGCCCTCGGTCCTGCCGCGTCGGGACGTCAGGGCCGCACGAGGGCCGACAGCATGGCCTGCAGCTTGGCCTGCGTCTCGGCCAGCTCGGCGTGGGGGTCGCTGTCGGCCACCACGCCACCGCCGGCGAACAGCCGGGCCCGCGCCCCGTCGATCTCCGCGCAGCGGATGGCGACCGCCCACGTGCCGTTGCCGTCGGCGTCGACCCAGCCGACGGCCCCCCCGTAACGGCCCCGCTCGAACCCTTCGAGCTCGCGCAGCAGGGCCAGCGCGTCGGCCCGCGGGTGGCCGCCCAGCGCCGGCGTCGGCTGCAGGGCCTCGACGAGCTCGAGCACCGACGGCGGCGGCGACGACAGCCGCCCCTCCACTGCGGTGCCGAGGTGCTGCACGTTGGCGACGGTGACGATCGAGGGCTCGGGCTCCCAGTCGAGGTAGCTGCAGTAGGGGAGCAGCGTGTCGTTCACGACGTCGATCACCACGCGGTGCTCCACCTGGTCCTTGGTCGACGCGATGAGCTCGGCGGCCAGGCGGGCGTCGGTGGCGGGGTCGCCGGTGCGCGGCGCCGTGCCGGCGAGCGGGTGGGAGCGCACGAGGTCGCCGGCGCGGGCCACGAGCAGCTCGGGGCTGGCGCCGACGAAGCCGTCGACGAGGTAGCGGTAGCTCGACCCGAACGAGGCCCGCAGCCGCAGCAGCACGGCGTAGACGTCGAAGGGGCGGTCGGCCTCGACGACCACGTCGCGGGCCAGCACCACCTTGGCCAGGCGGCCGGCGCGCACCGCGTCGCGCCCGGCGGCGACGGCGGCGAGGTACGCGTCGGGGGCGAAGCCCGGCGCGATCCGGTAGCCGCCGGCGAACGGCACCGGCGGCGGCGGCCCGGCGAGGTCGTCGTCGGCGCCGTCGACGCGCGTCACCCACCGCGTGCCGTCGGCCGCCTTGCCGACCACCACCGAGGGGATCACGAGCTCGGCCGGCGCGCCCGGGAGGAACGGCAGCGCGCCGAAGGCCACCGGGCCGCAGCCGGGCCGGCCCACGGTGTCGTCGCGCTCGATCGACACCAGCCGGTCGCCCACCTGCTCGCGCAACACGCGGGCAGCGACGCCGCGCCCGGCCAGACCGACGCCGTCGCGCACGAACAGGTAGCCGTCGCCGCGGGCGACGCCGTTGAGGTCGAGATCGCGCTCGAGCGGGCGGGTGACCGCCCTCATCCGCGGGTGCCCGTGACGAGCTGGGTGATGCCACCCGACAGCAGGCGACGCTCGACCATCCAGAAGCCCGACCGGCGCAGGTCGTCGAGCATCTGCTCGGGCTCGGGCAGGTAGGCGACGCTGCGGGGCAGGTACCGGTAGGCGGCCGGGTCGGACAGGAGGCCGCCGACCTTCGGCACGACCTTGCCGAAGTAGACACCGTGGCCCCAGCGCAGCACCGGGTTCGGCGGCGTGGCGACGTCGAGCAGGGCGATCCGCCCGCCGACCCGCACCACCCGGGCCAGCTCGGCGAAGAACGCCGGCAGCTCCTTCAGGTTGCGCAGGGCGAACCCGCACGTGACGCCGTCGATCGATGCGTCGGGGAACGGCAGGCGCAAGATGTCGGCCTGGACCCGCGGCGCGCTGCTGCGGTCGGCGGCCAGCATGCCCAACGACAGGTCGACCGACAGGGGCACGAGCTGTTGGCGGCGCAGCTCGACGCACAGATCACCGGTGCCGCTGGCCAGGTCGGCGACCACCGAGCCGGGCGGGAGCCGCAGCGTGCGCACGGCGAGCTTGCGCCAGCGGACGTCGAACCGGAACGTCATCACCCGGTTCACGAGGTCGTAGCGCGGTGCGATGGCGTCGAACATGTCCCGCACCGCCTGTACCTTCTCCTCGCCGGTCGGCAGGGGCTGGTCGGGCGCGGGTATCGGCACGGGCGCCGAGGCTACCGACCGCCCGGGCCGGCCGGTGGGGCCGGATTGCCGGTGGCGGCGAGGCCTTCGCGAGACTGCGCCCGCCGGCGGGGGCCGGCCGGCGTGGACGAGGGGGACCCCGGTGATCGACTTCAGCTTCCCGCCCGAGGTGGACGAGGTCCGCCTGAAGGTGCGCCGCTTCATGGACGAGGTGGTGCGCCCGGCCGAGCAGGCCAGCGAGGGCGGCGACCGCGGGCAGTGGATCCGCACGATCGTCGACCTGCGGGCGCAGGCCAAGGACGAGTGGGGCCTGTGGCTCCCGCACATGCCACCGGAGTGGGGTGGCATGGGCCTCGGCCCGACGGCCATGGCGGCCGTGTCGGCCGAGGCGGCCAAGACCCGCATCGGCCCGTTCGTCCTCAACTGCCAGGCGCCCGACGAGGGCAACCAGCACACGCTGTTGCACTGGGCGACCGACGCCCAGAAGGAGAAGTACCTGCGGCCCCTGTGCGAGGGCACGGCCCGCTCGTGCTTCGCCATGACCGAGCCGGAGGTGGCCGGCAGCGACCCGACGCTCATCCAGACCCGCGCCTACCGCGACGGCGACGAGTGGATCGTCAACGGGCACAAGTGGTTCATCAGCGGCGCCAAGGGTGCCCAGTTCGCCATCCTCATCGCCCGCACGGAGGACGACCCGGACGTGCCTCAGGCCGCCAACACGGCGTTCCTCGTCGACCTGCCGAGCGAGGGGTGGAACGTGGTGCGCGACGTGCACACCATGAGCGGCGGCCACAACCACTGCGAGATCCTGCTGGAGGATCTGCGGGTGCCGCACGAGAACCTGCTCGGCGGCCAGGGCCAGGGCCACCTGCTCGGCCAGTACCGCCTCGGCCCGGCCCGCCTCGCGCACTGCATGCGCTGGATCGGCCAGGCCGAGACCGCCCTCGACATGATGGTCGACCGGTCGCTCAACCGGTTCAGCCACGGCAGCCTGCTGGCCGAGAAGCAGGGCATCCAGTGGCTCATCGCCGACTCGGCGATGGAGCTCTACCAGTGCAAGCTGATGGTGCTGCACGCCGCCTACAAGATCGAGCACGGTCTCGACTTCGTGGCCGAGGTGAGCATGGCCAAGCACCTCGTCGCCAACAGCCTGTGGCGGATCATCGACCGGGCCATCCAGGTGCATGGCGCGCTCGGCTACTCGACCGACACGCCGCTGGCCCACATGCTGCAGCAAGCCCGGTGGGCCCGCTTCGCCGACGGCGCCGACGAGATCCACCAGATGCGCATCGCCCAGCGCACCATCGCCGCCTACAAGGACTGGGGCAGCACCAAGAAGGCCACCGGCGACCTCCCCCTCTGAATCCGGGTGCGACCCGTTGGTAGTCTCCGACGATGCAGCGGCGCGACGGAGCGCGACGGTCCGAGGAGACGGTCGAGGCTGGGTCGGCGAGGACAGTGCGATCGGCGCCCGCGGCGTCACCCCTGTTGTTGCTGCAGGCGACCGCTGGCAACCGGGCCGTTGCCCACGCCGTCCAACGACGCCGGGCCGGTGACGAGCGGCCCACCACCCCGCATGTGCGCTTCGGCAGTCGGGGACCGGAGGTGGAGGAAGTCCAGGCCAGCCTCAACGCTGCCGGAGTCACCCCAGTGCTCGAGACCGATCAGATCTTCGGTCGACTGACGCTGGCCAACGTGAAGGCGTTTCAGGAGATGTCGGGCCTGGCCCCCGACGGCGTCGTCGGGCCGCTCACACGCGAAGCGCTGGCGCGCAGCAACAGCGGCGGCGCACCGACGCCGGCGGGCGAGGGCACCGACCACCGATCCGGCACGGGCCCGCCGACCGCCCAGCAGGTCGCCGGCATCCAGGCCCACCTGAACCCGGCGACGCCTGGTGGCGGTGTGATGGGTCCCTGGGACGGCGCCGGTTCGGACGCGCAGGCGCAGGCCAATCGCGATGCGCTGGCGGCCGAGCTCACGGCCGCGTTGGAGGCGATGGTGGCCCGGGCGCACCCGCGCGCCCAGGAACGCCAGCGCCTTCGGCATGTCCCGGTGCGCGACTTCGAGGGTGCCGGCAACCAGGCCAAGCGCTATGTCGATGCGACCTATGGTGGGCTCACGTCGGCGGCGGTGCTCACTCGGGCGCAGCGCCACCAGCGAGCCAGCTTCTCGTTCCAGGCCGGACGGACGCTGCTCGACACCACCGACCCGAGCCAGTACCAGGTGGACGTGGCCGACACCGCCGATTGGATGGCCGAGACCGGCAAGGACGCCAAGACGGCGACGCGCGCCCACAGCTTCGACAAGAGCCGAAGCCAGCAGGAGCGCTCGTTCTTGGACACGCATGTGCTGGCACCGTTCGTCGCTCGGCACCGGGCCCAGATCGAGCTCATGGACCGCTACTTGTTCGCCACCGCGTTCGGCGGGCGCGTCTGGATGGCCCCCGTGATCGAGGCGTCGACCGACTTCCCGGACACGCCAGGGGCCGATGGCTCACCGTCGCCGGCCGAACGGCGAGCCCGCTGGGGGGAGTGGGAGACACTCGTGCACGAGTACATCCACACCCTCGAGCACCCGGGCTTCTCCGACGCCACCCGCAGCCGCCGCATCATGACGGAGGGCTTCTGCGAGATGTTCACCAAGGAGGTGCTCGAGCAAGCGATCCCGGCCGCGAAGGCCGACAGCGACCCTGAGCTCCGCAAGGGCGTCGAAGGGTCGATGCCTGACGGTCGACCGTTCCCGGGCTTCCAGCCGACGCTCGTGCCCGACTACTCACCCGGCGCGTACGCCGAGTATCTCTCGCATGCCGAGGCCGTACGCGACCAGCTCGGTGCCGGCGGTCGCAACGCCGTGCGCGCCGCTTTCTTCACGGGGCATGTCGAGCTGATCGGGCTGACGCCGCGCGGAGCCGCAGCGACGCCGGCCGCCGCCGGTGACGACGAGCTCGTGGCCGTGCCGGAGGGCATCCGATCGATCGGGGCGCTCGCCGTGCTCACCGGCTCGTCGGAAGAGACCATTCGCCAGGCCAACGGAAACCTCCCGCAAGGCGCGCCGCTGCCGCACGGAATGGTTCGGGTGCCCGGCGTGCGCCACCACGTCGTTGTGGAGGCGCGCGATGGTCGCGAGCGCCAGACCGAGGGCCGCGCCGAGATCGCCGACCAGCACGGCGTGACGGAGGCAGCGCTGGAGCGGGCCAACCCGGGTGTTCGATGGGCGAGCCTGACGGCTGGGCAACGCATCCTGGTGCCGGTGCACTGACGATGGGAACCGACGCGCTCGAGCGGGTGGTGGCGGGTGACGTGTCTGGTCTGCGAGACCTGCGTGGCCTCCCACCAGGGCTCTCTGTCGACTCGCTCGCGGCTCGTTGGGGTCCCCCGGACCTGCCCGACGACCCCGACGCCCCGGCGTGGCTCGGTGACCAACCGTTCGCCGTCCGCCGGTACCGGCCGGAGGGAAGCCCCGCCACGGGTGTCCAGGTGTGGCACGACGACGGGGTGGTGGTGGCCCTGCAGTTGGACTTCCCCGCGTTCGACGCCACGGTCCTTCACAACGCGCTGGGAGACCCCGACGTCGTCACCTCGTCCGGTCTCGGGACGACGAACGAGCAGTGGATCCACGCGACGGCCGGTGTGCTCGCCCACGTGAGTCGCGTCACGGGTGAGGTGGTCACCCTGTTCATGGTCGCGGCTGGGAGCACTGCAGCGTTGGCAGCGTCGCCTGCCGCGCGCGCCGAGCGTCGCCGCTGGCCGCGACGCACCGGCGACCTCCCCCTCTGAGTGGTTCTGACTCCCAAAGTGGCTGCCCTGGCAGCCACTTTGGGAGTCAGAATTGGGGTGCGGCGGCGATGCGGGCGGCCCAGCGGTAGTCGGCCTTGCCGCTCGGGCTGCGGACCACCTCGTCGACGAACACGAACGCCTTGGGCAGCTTGTAGCGGGCGATGTGCCGGCCGGCCTCGGCCAGCAGGCCCGCCTCGTCGGCGACCCCGCCCTCGCGCAGCTGCACGACGGCCACCACCTCCTGGCCCCAGCGCTCGCTCGGGCGGGGGGCGACCAACACGTCGTAGACGTCGGGATGGTGCCGGAGCGCGGCCTCGACCTCCTCGGCGAAGATCTTCTCGCCCCCGGAGCTGATCGTCACCGAGTCGCGGCCGCGCAGCTCGACGGTGCCGTCGGCCCGCAGGACGGCCCGGTCGCCGGGCACTGCGTAGCGCACCCCGCCGACCACCGGGTAGGTGCGGGCCGTCTTCGCCTCGTCGCCGAGGTAGCCGAGGGCGAGGCGGCCGCTCTTGGCCAGCCAGCCCACCTCGGGGTTGCCGGCCTCGAGCACGCGGTCGAGCATCGACGAGAGCACGTGGTTGCCGGGCCCGAGCGGGAAGGTCCCGGTCGACACCGATCCGCCCGCCGAGACGTGCGACATCTGCCCGCCGGCCTCCGACGACCCGAGGCCGTCGACGATCATGAGACTCGGCAGCCGCTCGAGGAGCCCGGCCTTGAGCGGGGCCGACAGGGGCGCACCTCCCGACAGCACGACGGTGAGCGTCGAGAGGTCGTACGCGCGGCGGTCGAGCTCGTCGAGCAGCGGCCGGGCGAAGGCGTCGCCCACGATCAGCAGGAACGACAGCCGCTCCCGCTCGACCAGGCCCCACAGGTCGGCCGGGTCGAGCCGGTCGGGGTGGTCCTGCACGAACACCGTGCCGCCGGTGTGCCACGTGCGCAGGCTCATCCAGTGGCCGGCGCCGTGCATGAACGGCGGGGCCAGCAGGGCCCGCAGCGACGTCCCCCCGGCGACGGCCTCCTCCACGAGCTCGTCGAGGGTCGTGGCTGTGCGCGAGCCGCCGAAGCACTCGGTGAACGCGTCGCCCTGGCGCCACAACACCCCCTTGGGCATCCCGGTGGTTCCGCCGGTGTAGAGGATGTAGAGGTCGTCCGGCGACGGCTGCACCGGCGGTCGTTCGGTCGAGGCCGCTGCCAGCGCGTCCTCGTACCAGATGGCGCCCGGCAGCAGCGGATGATCGCTGCCGTCGGGCACCTGCAGCACGAGGCGTACCGACGACAGGTCCGGGAGCACGGCGGCCAGCACGGGCGTGAAGGCGCTGTGCACGACCACGGCGGCCGCCCGGGCGTCGAGCAGCAGGTAGCGGAGTTCCTCGGCGACGTAGCGGTAGTTCACGTTGAACGGCGCCACGCGGGCCTTGAAGGCGCCGAGCATGCACTCGAGGTACTCGTTGCCGTTGTGGAGGTAGACGGCCAGGTGGTCCTGTCCGCTCTCCCACGGCGCCAGCGCGTCCCGCTCGGTGTGGCAGCCGAGCCCGGCCCCGTGGAGCACGTTGGCCAGGCGTCGTGTGCGCTCGGTCAGCTCCCGCCACGTGAGGCGTCGGCCGCGGAACACCAGCGCGTCACGGTCGGCCAGTCGCGCCGCGATCGCCTCGTGCACCTCCCCCACGGTGTGCTCCACGGTGCCGCAACCTAGGGAGCGCCCAGGCCGGCGGCGAAGTCCGGCGGTCAGATGTAGGCGACGAGGACCGGCACCTGGCGGTCGGCGATGCCGGGCTGGAAGACCGTCACGAACCACGTCGCGCCGCTCTGGTCGGGCCAGCCCTTCACGAACGCTCCGCTGGCGCACGCCAGCGTCGCGCCGGCGGGGCCGCCGGCCGGCGGGATGGTGGGCGGCAAGGTCGGCGGGACTGGCGGCGGCGGGATCGTGGTGCTGTCGGGCGGCAGCGTCGGCAGGGTCGTGGGCGGGTCCGTCGGCGGTGGTGTGGGCGGGTCCGTCGGCGGCGGAGTCGGCGGCAGTGTCGGCGGCGGTGTGGTGGGCGGGTCGGTCGGCGGTGTGGTGGGCGGGTCGGTCGGCGGTGTCGTGGGCGGATCCGTCGACGAGGCCGCCGGGTCGAGCGTGGTCTCGGTGCGGGCGAGGCGGCTGGCGCCCACGGTGCCGAGGGGCGCGTTGCCGAGGGGGAGCACGCCACCGGGGAGCGGTCGGCACAGGTCGTTGCCGTCGAGCACGAGGCCGAAGTACGGCGGCCCGGCCGAGGCGACGGCCACGGGCACCGGTGCGCTCGTGCGCAGCAGCCGGGCCGGCGCCTGCGGGTTGGGCAGGCAGGCGACGAGGGTCGGGTCGAACGGAGCCACCTGGCACGGGTCGAGCACCTCGGCGGGCCCGGCGGCCGGCACCGTCTGGCAGCGCACGTAGCCGCTGCGGCCGCTCAGCACGGCGGAGGTCTCGATGCACGCTCCCGGCTCGGGGGCGCCCGACGAGGCGACGGCCAGGCCGCCGGGCGTCACGATCGCCACGGTGCGCACCTCGGTCGGCTTGGGGGCAGGGGCGGGGGCCTCGGCTGGCAGGGGCGGCGGCCGGTCGGAGCCGGGCACGAGCAGGATGGGGGCCGGGAGCTGGAGGTCGGCGGTGCTGAACCAGCCGTTGGCCACGTCGTTGGCGAGGGCCTCGTAGCGGCCTCCGACCACGCGGAGGTACTCCTGGTTCGGGTTGTAGGCGAGGATCGCCTTCACGAGCCCGTCGCGGGTGTTGAGGGTGAGCGAGCCGGCGGCTCGGCAGAGGTAGCGGCCGGCGGCCAGCGTGGCGTCCCAGATGTTGTTCGGGTCGTTGAGCCCGTCGCCGTTGCCGTCGGCACCGCTGCCGCGCCACGTGCTGGGGATGAACTGCATCGGCCCGACCGCGTGGTCACGCGCTGCGTCGAGGTCGAGCGCGCCCCCGTCGGTGTCGGGGCCGATCGGGATGCCGATGATCGGTGGTGTCGTGTTGCCGGTCTGGTCGATGCGGCCAGCGCCGTGGTTGCTCTCGGTCTTGCCGATGGCGGCCAGGAGCTCCCAGCGGATGCCGCACTCCGGGAACTCGAGGCGGGTGACGTCGGCCGCCCGCCGGTAGGCCTCGAAGGCGACCGTGGTCATGCCGGCGATGGTCGACGGGCCGAGGCGCACGACGAAGGCGTCGAGGGCCAGCTCGGCCAGCTTCAGGTCGTTGCGGGCGCTCTCGACCGTGGGCCGCACGCGGCCGATCTCGAGCACGAGGGCGTCACGGGCGGCGATGGCGTCGACGAGGTCCTGGTCGGCCAGCCCGCTCAACCGGTCGGCCTCGCTCATCCGACCCATCGTGAACGCCTGGGCGGTGCGCAGCAGCCCGAGGCTCCAGGCCCGCTCGTTCACGTCGCCGCCCGACACCGCGGCGGCCAGCGTGGCGGCCGTGGCGGCCGGGTCGGCGAACACGTAGGCGGCCAGTGCCTGGCGGCGGGTGCTGGCCACCAGCTCGGAGGAGTCTCGCCGCGTGCCGGTGGCCCGTTCGGAGAGCTGCTGCACGCGCTGCTCGGCCTCGACGAGCCGCACGTTGAGGGTCTGGACGCGGGCCTCGAGCTGTGAGAGCTGGGTGCTCAGGTCGGTGATGCGGTTGGCGAGGCCGGTGGCCGAGCCCGATCCGCTCGTGGGAGCGGGTGGCGCGGCGCTGCCCGACTGCGCGGCAGCGCCCCCCGACGTCAGGGACGTCGAGCCCACCGCCACCGCCAGGGCGGCCGCCACCAGCCGCGAGAAGCGCCGCATCGGCGTGCATCGTACGCGAGTGGCCCTCGGCGGCGGGGGGAGAGGTCCTCCCCCTGGTGAGGGATACAGTCCGCCCATGGCCGACCACCCCCTCGTCTTCGGTGCGTTCATCCCCCAGGGCTGGAAGATGGAGCTTGCCGCCATCGACGGCGCCGAGGCCAAGTGGGCCAAGGCGGTCGAGATCGCCGAGCTGGCCGAGCAGCTCGGCTACGACAGCGTGTGGGTGTACGACCACGTCCACAACGTGCCCCGGCCGGCCCACGAGGCCGTGTTCGAGGCGTGGACCGTGATGGCGGCCATCAGCCAGCGCACGAGCCGCGTCCGCCTGGGCCAGATGGTGGGCTGCAACTCGTACCGCAACCCGGCGCTGCTGGCCAAGATCACCTCCACGGTCGACGTGATCTCCGGTGGCCGCCTCGACTGGGGCATCGGCGCCGGCTGGTACGAGAACGAGTACCGGGGCTACGGCTACGAGTTCCCGGCCCCGAAGTTCCGCATCGGCATGCTTCGTGAAGCCGTCGAGATCGTGAAGCAGATGTGGACCCAGCCGGAGACCACCTACGAGGGCGAGTACTACCGAACGCACCGGGCCCACTGCGACCCCAAGCCGCTCCAGCGGCCGCACCCGCCCATCTGGATCGGTGGTGGCGGGGAGAAGCTGACGCTGCGGGTGGTGGCCGAGCACGCCGACTGCTCGAACTTCGGCGGCCAGCCCGACGAGTGGGCCCGCAAGCGGGAGATCCTGCAGCGCCACTGCGCGGCCGTCGGGCGCGACGAGGCCGAGATCCGCAAGACGTGGTCGCCCGAGCTGCTCGTGCGCAGCACCGAGGCCGAGATCGAGGCCGTCGGCAGCCGAAGCCTGTGGGGCGAGCCGCTCGAGAGCTGGAAGGCCGGCAATCTCGTCGGCACGCCCGAGCAGGTGGCCGAGAAGGTGCAGCGCTACCTCGAGCTCGGGTGCACCGGCTTCGTCCCCTGGTGCAGCGACTACCCCGACACCGAGTCGCTCACGCTGTTCGCCGAGCAGGTCGTCTCGCAGCTGCGCTGACGGCCTTTTCCCGCCCGGGCCGGCCGGGTGGCATGCTCGGCCCATGGCGACCACCATCAACGGCATCGAGGGCCTCAAGGCCGCAGTCGGCGAGCACCTCGGCCACAGCGACTACGTCGAGATCACCCAGGAGATGGTCAACCTGTTCGCCGAGGCGACGGGCGACCACCAGTGGATCCACGTCGACGTCGAGCGGGCCAAGGCCGGCCCCTTCGGCGGGCCCATCGCCCATGGCTACCTCACGCTGTCGCTCGGGCCGCGCCTGCTGCCCGAGATCCTGCAGGTGACCGGCATCTCGATGGGCGTGAACTACGGCGCCAACAAGGTGCGGTTCCCCTCGCCGGTGCCCGTCGGCTCGCGGCTGCGCTGCGGGGCCAAGCTGCTCGCCGTCGACGACGTGGCCGGCGGTGCCCAGGTGGCCATCGAGCTCACGTTCGAGATACTGGGTGCCAGCAAGCCGAGCTGCGTCGCCGAGGTGCTCTTCCGCTACTACTCGTAGCTACTTGAACCAGATGCGCTGGTAGTCGCGGCTCATCGGGTGCAGGAGGGCGGCCAGCAGCGCGCCGGCGAAGATGGCGTCGATGAGGATCGGGCCGCGGAACAGCCCGGTGATCCCGCCGGCCACCCACAGCACGAGCAGGGCCCGCAGCACCGACACGCCGATCCCGAGTCCGTAGCCCCACTTGCGCTCACTGGCGATGCCGACCGCGCCGCCGATGCAGCCGGCCAGCGCCAGGAGCCCGAGGCCGCCGCCGAGCAGGCTGTAGTAGCTGCCGAACAGCAGGCCGAAGACGCCGTTGAAGTAGAGCAGCCACACCGAGATCTGCAGCGTCTGGGGCTGCGACGGGTTGAACCAGCGGAGGCGCTCCACGCCGCCAGTCTGTCAGCCGCGCCGGCTGGATCCGCAGCGCGAGGTTGGCCCCGTCGAGTCGCCGGGTGCTACGAACCACCCCCCATGGGGGACTTCCTGACCGCGTACGCCGCCGCCGTGCCCGACAAGCTCGCCGTGATCGACGACCGCCCCGGCGGGTCGGTTCGCACGCTGACCTTCGTCCAGCTCGAGGAGCAGGCCAACCGGCTCGGCAACGTGCTGTCGTCGCTCGGCGCCGGGCCGGGCCGCAAGGTCGTGTGGTGCGGGCAGAACTCCCTCGGGGTGGTCGTGGCCATCAACGCCTGCCGCAAGATCGGCGTCACGGCGGTACCGCTCAACTACCGGCTCTCGCCGGAGGAGGCGACCTACGTCACCGACCACAGCGACGCCTCCATCGTGATCGTCGACGGCGACCACGCCGGCCTGTTCGAGCAGATCCGGGGCGAGCTCCCTCAGGTGCGCCAGGTGCTGGTGTTCGACGGCGTGCCCCGTGAGGGCCAGGATGACCTCGAGGCGCTGATGGCCGCGGCGCCGGCGACCGAGGCCACCGCCCCGACCACCGACGAGCCCGGCGCAACGATGATCTACACGTCGGGCACCACGGGCAAGCCCAAGGGGGCGCTGCGGCGCTCGGCCGGCGACCCGGCCGCCGGTGCCGCCTTGGTCGCCCTCATCGGCTACACCGCCGACGACGTCTACCTCACCACCGGGCCGCTGTACCACAGCGGGCCGCTCGGGTTCATGGGTATCGGCCAGCTGCTCGGCCAGACGGTGGTGGTCCAGCACCACTTCTCGCCCGAGGACTGGCTGCGCCTGGTCGACACCTACCGGGTCACGTCCACCTTCTCGGCGCCCACGCCTATCCGCATGGTCACCAACCTGCCGGCCGACGTGAAGGCCAGCTACGACCGCTCCTCGATGAAGCGCATGGTGGCGAACGCCGCCCCGTGGAGCCTCGCCCTGAAGCAGGCCTACCTGGCCGACTTCCCGCACGACTCGCTGTTCGAGGTCTACGGCTCGACCGAGCTCGGCGTGAACTGCGTGCTGGAGCCGGCCGACCAGCTCCGCAAGCCGGGCTCGTGCGGCAAGGCGGCGCCCGGTGTCGAGATCAAACTGTTCGACGACCTCGGCGAGGAGGTGACCGGCATCGGCCCCGACCACCCGGGCGAGCTGTTCGTGCGGTCGGCCGCGGTGTTCGCCGACTACTACAAGCAGCACGACAAGTATCTCGCCGACCAGAAGCACGGCTTCCAGACCGTGGGCGACATCGCTTACCGCGACGACGAGGGCTACTTCTACATCTGCGACCGCAAGAAGGACATGATCATCAGCGGCGGGATGAACGTGTACCCGGCCGAGATCGAGTCGGCGCTCGAGCACCACCCCGACATCGTCGAGGCGGCCGTGTTCGGCATCCCGTCGGAGGAGTGGGGCGAGCTGGTGCACGCCGAGGTGGTGTGCCGTGCCGGCAGCGACCTCGACGACGACGGCGTGCAGGCCTTCGCCCGTGAGCACCTGGCGTCGTACAAGGTGCCTCGGTCCATCCACTTCATCGACGAGCTGCCCAAGACCGGCAGCGGCAAGATCCTCAAGCGGGAGCTGCGGGCGCCCTACTGGGCCGGCCTCGACCGCATGGTCTGAGGCCTGCGACCGGGCGGTGGCGAGCGCCGCGTAGCCTGGCGCGGTGATGGACGAGCCACGGCGCGTGGTGCGGATCGGCACGTCGGTCGACGTGGCGCGCCACGACCCGCTCGTCGGCCTGCGGGCGCTGCAGGAGCGGGGGTCGCCGCGCTCGGGCCCGTCGCGCCGCAACGTCCGAAGGGTGGCCGCGGCGGTGCTCGTCGTGGCGCTGGTGGGAGCGCTCCTCGCCGGAGTAGTGATCGTCGTGCCGCGCCTCGAGCTGGCCTCGGTCACGGTGCAGGGCATCGACGACGGCGCCGTCGTCCGCCGCGACGAGCTCGACGACCTCGAGATCCGGGCCTCGGCCGACGGCGTGGCCGTCGGCGCGTTGGCCATGATGCTCAACGGGGAGCCATTGCAGGCCGCCGACGACGGCGGGGCCCTCGTCGCTCGCCCCGGCCCGCTCCTGCGCCACGGCGAGAACCGCATCGACGTGACCGTCGAAGGCATCGGCCCGTTCGGCGACACCACCGAGACCCGGATCTTCACGGCCTACCTGACCGGTCCCTCGATCGACGTGCCGGCCCAGCTGCGCAAGCCGGTCGAGGGCGACACGCTGGTCGTGCGCGGGCTGCTCGACGGGGCGGTCGGGGCCGACGTCGGCGGCGTGCCCGTCGATCCGGCCGCCGGCGCGTTCCGCGTCGAGCTCACGGCGCCGGGCACCGGCGTCCTGGTGCGGGCGATCGACGCCAACGGCACCATCGAGCAGCGCACGATCGAGGTCACCGACGACCCCGCTCGCCCGGACTACCCGTCGACCGGGGCGGTGCGTGTCGGCGCGGCCGCCTGGAACGACGAGCTCACGAGGGAGGCGGTGCTCGACCTCGCCCGCCAGGGGCGCATCAACGCCGTGGTGCTCGACGTGAAGGACGAGTCGGGCCGGGTCGGCTACCCGAGCCGGGTGGCGCTGGCCGTCGAGGCGGGGGCCGTGCGCTCGCAGTACGACCCGGCCGCAGTCCTCGGTGAGCTCGAGGCGCTGGGGGTCCGGTTGATCGGGCGGGTGGTGTGCTTCCTCGACCCGGTGCTCGCCCGCTGGGCCTGGGAACGCGGTGACCGCTCGATGGTGGTGCAGTCCGGTGACCGAGCCGCGCCGCTCGCCAGCGGCTACGGCGAGGCCGCCTTCACGAACCTGGCCGACCCGGCCGTGCAGCAGTACCTCGTCGATCTCTCGGTCGAGGCGGCCGGGCTCGGCTTCGACGAGATCCTCCTCGACTACATCCGCCGACCGGAGGGGAGCATCGACGCCATGGCGTTCCCGGGGCTCGACGTGCCCGCCGACGTGGCCGTCGCCCGCTTCGTGCGGGCGCTGCGGGCCGCCCTGGTCCCCACCGAGACCGAGCTCGGCGTGTCGGTGTTCGGCATCGCTGCCACGAGGCCCGAGCAGATCGCGCAGGACATCAGCCTGCTGGCGCCGCACGTCGACTACGTGGCGCCGATGGTGTACCCGTCGCACTGGGGGCCGGGGGAGTACGGCGTGCCCGACCCCAACCGCATGCCGGGCGACATCGTGGAGCGCTCCGTGGCCGACTTCCACACCGTCGTCGACGGCAGCGGCGCCGCGGTGGTGCCCTGGCTCCAGGACTTCTCCCAGGGCGGCGTCACCTACGGCGACACCGAGGTGCGGGCCCAGGTGGCGGCCGCGCTGCGCACCGGCTCGCCGGGCTACCTGCTGTGGAACGCCGGCTCGCTGTACCACGGCGGCGGCCTCGACCCCGCCTTCCTCGGGCCCTGAGCGACTACGCGCCCACGGCGTGGTAGCCGCCGTCGACCATCACCATCGAGCCGGTCGTCTTCGGGAACCAGTCCGACAGCAGCGCCACGGCGGCCTTGGCCACGGCGCTGGGGTCGGTGACGTCCCAGCCGAGCGGCGCCCGGTCGGACCACACGTCCTCGAAGCGGGAGAAGCCCGGGATGCTCTTGGCCGCCATCGTCTTGACCGGCCCGGCGGCGACGAGGTTCACGCGCACGCCCTGCGGGCCGAGCTCGCGGGCGAGGTAGCGGCACGTCGACTCGAGGGCGGCCTTGGCCACACCCATCCAGTCGTAGGCCGGCCACGCCACGCGGGCGTCGAAGTCGAGCCCCACGATCGAGCCCCCGCTGCCCATCAACGGCACGAACGCGTCGGCCAGCATTTTGAGCGAGTAGGCGCTCACCTCGATCGCCACGCTCACGTCGGCCCACGTGGCGTCCATGAACGTGCCGCCGAGGCACACGGCGGGGGCGAAGCCGATGGCGTGCAGCACGCCGTCGACGTGGTCCCACTCCTCGGCGACGGCCGCTCGCACCGCTGGCGCGTGCTCGGGGTTGGTGACGTCGAGCTCGAGCACCCGAACCGGCCGCGGCAGCTTGCGGGCGGTTCGCTCGGTGAGCGACAGGCCTCGGCCGGCGCCGGTGAGGACGAGCTCGGCGCCCTCCCGCTGGGCCAGCTCGGCGACTGCGAACGCGAGCGAGGCATCGGTGAGCACGCCGGTGATGACGAGGCGCTTGCCGTCGAGGATCCCCATGGGCGGGCAACCTACTGGCGGCGCCGGACGCCGGCGCCCGTCTGGGGCGCGCGGGGGTCCTGTGCAAGGCTGATCGCATGCGCATCGGCATCCTCGGAGGAACAGGTCCGGCCGGAACGGCCCTCGGCGCCCGGTTGGCGTCGGTCGGGTTCGAGGTGATCCTCGGCTCCCGGTCGAAGTACCGCGCCATGGAGTCGCGTGACGAGATCGTCGACCGCTGGCCCGACCTGCACCTCGCGGTCGACGCCGGCGACAACGAGGCGGCCGCCATGGCCCACGTCGTCGTGCTGGCCACCCCGTGGGACAGCGCCGCCATCACGGCGTCGTCGGTGTCCGATCACCTCGACGGCAAGGTGGTCATCTCGATGGCCAACGCCTTGGTGAGGCTGGGCAACGAGTTCCACCCGCTGGTGCCGCCCCGTGGCTCGGTGGCGGCCCACGTGCAGGCGGCCGTCCCGCAGTGCCGGGTGGTGGCGGCGTTCCACCACCTCCCCGCCAAGGAGCTCGGCCACATCGGCGAGCCGATCGACAGCGACGTCCTCATCTGCTCGGACGACCCGGAGGCCACCAAGGTGGTGGCCGAGATCGTGCGCAAGATCCCCGGATGCCGTCCCCTCGATGCCGGCGAGCTGCAGAACGCCACCGCCATCGAGGCGTTCACCGCCGTGCTGCTGCAGCTCAACATCCGCTACAAGACCCGCGTGGCCCCGAAGCTCACCGGACTCAAGCCGCACCTCTGATGGGTATGCGCCTGTACGACACGGCCCGCCAGGCCGTCGTGCCCTTCGAGCCCGGCGAGCTCGTCACGATGTACACCTGCGGCATCACGCCGTACGACGCGACCCACCTCGGTCACGCCGCGGTCTTCCTCACCTACGACGTTCTCCAGCGGCGCCTGATCGACCGGGGCCACCGGGTCCACCTCGTGCGCAACATCACCGACGTCGACGACTCCATCCTCGGCAAGGCCCGCCAGCTCGGCGTGCACTACCTCGACCTGGCGGCGGGGGAGGTGGCCCGCTTCCGCGCCGACCTGGCGGCCCTCAACGTGCTGCCCGCCTTCAGCGAGCCCCGGGCCACGAGCGCCATCCCCGACATCCGCGGGTTCATCGGCATGGTCCTCGACCGTGGCCACGCCTACCAGGCCGGCGGCGCCGTGTACTTCGACGTCACGACGTTCCCCCGCTTCGGCGAGGTGAGCCACTACGCCGAGGCGCAGATGCTCGAGTACGCCCGAGAGCGCGGCGGCAACGTCGACGACCCGCACAAGCGCCACCCGCTCGACTTCGTCCTCTGGCAGCCGAGCCTGCCCGACGAACCGGCCTGGGAGACGATGTGGGGGCCGGGCCGGCCGGGCTGGCACATCGAGTGCAGTGCTCTGGCGCTGCGGGAGCTCGGCACCACGATCGACCTCCACGGGGGCGGTGCCGACCTCGTCTTCCCGCACCACGAGTGCGAGCGGGCCCAGAGCGAGGCGGCCACCGGCGCGCCGTTCGTGCGCCACTGGATGCACGTGGCCATGGTCCGCAAGGACGGCGAGAAGATGTCGAAGAGCCTCGGCAACCTCGTGTTCGTCGACGCTCTCCGCAAGGTGCACGACCCGAGGGCCATCCGCCTCGGCGTGCTGTGGCACCACTACCGCCACTCGTGGGAGTGGCACCACGACCTCATGGAGACGGCCGAGGAACGACTCGCCCGGTGGTCCGAGGCGCCGGGGCCCGCCTCGGAGCGCACGATGGTGGAGGTGCGGGCCGCACTCGACGACGACCTCTCGACGCCCGACGCCATCGCGGCCATCGACGACGCCGTCGCGCGCGGCGAGGGTGTCACCGACGCGGCCGCGCTGCTCGGCGTCGACATCTGAAGTTTGCTTCTGCGTTCAGGTCGGCGATCAGGTGCGCGTAACCTGGGACGGTGGCCGGCAGGGACGTGATGGGGGGCGCGGGCAAGGCCCAGGACCGTGCGCGTAAGGTCGCGTCCCCGTTCGCCCGTGTGCTGTGGACCATCCGCACCGAGGGCTACGAGCGGTTGCCCGAGCACGGGCCGGCGATCTTGTGCCCGAACCACATCAGCTTCCTCGACTCGGCGTTCCTCATGCTCACCGTGCCGCGGCGCATCAGCTTCGTCGGCAAGGCCGAGTACATGGACTCCTGGAAGACGAAGTACCTGTTCCCGATGATGGGCATGATCCCGATCGACCGGGCCGGAGGCGACGCCAGCCAGGGCGCGTTGGATGCCGCCGAGTCGGTGCTGCAGCGGGGCGAGCTGTTCGGGATCTTCCCGGAGGGCACCCGCAGCCGTGACGGTGTTCTGTACAAGGGCAAGACGGGTGCCGCCCGCCTCGCCATGAAGGTGGGTTGCCCGATCTTCCCGGTGGGCATCGTCGGCACCGACCGGATCCAGCCGCCCGACGCCAAGGTGCCCAAGGTGCGGCGCGAGTGCAGCATCAGCATCGGTCGCCCGATCGACGTCCAGCGCTACCGGCGGCGGGCCGACGACCGCCTCGTGCTGCGCCAGATCACCGACGAGGTGATGTTCGAGATCCGGGAGATGACCGGCCAGCAGTACCGCGACACCTATGCCACGAAGCCGGCCAAACCGGCCGACGCGGTGGCGGTCACGGAGCCCCCAGCTGTCCTCGTGCCGGAGCCACTGCCCGTGTGACCGCGGGGCCCGCCGCCGGGCCCCGGCGTGTCAGTCGAGCGTGGCCGACACCTCCTTGGTGCTGTCGGTGCCGGCGACCACCTGCTCCTCGGTGAAGCGGGCCTGCTTCCAGTCCTTGCGGGAGAACCGCTCGGTGGCCTCGACGAACACGTCCGAGGAGGGGTCACCCGAGTTGCCGTACGTGAGGAACGTCCAGGCGTCGGGACCATCGGGGCCGAGCGCCACCGCCATCAGGAAGCTGGTGCCGTTGTCGATCAGGTAGCCGTCGGCGGTGAGCGCCGACCGGGGGGCCATGGTCGGCCCCCGCGTGATGCGGGGCTCGCTCGTCTCGGCGAAGCCGCCGTATCCGACGATGTTGGTGGTGCCGTCGCTGTTGGTGCCGCCGTGGATCGGCACGAGGGTGCCGTTGCGGTTGGCCACCTGCAGGTCGCCGAGGGGGGCGTCGAGCGCGAAGCCGGCCTTCTCCACGATCTGCACGGCCCGGCCGAGCTTCACGAGGATCGGGTCGGGACCGGTGGCCGGTGCCGGAGCGAGACCGCTCGGGGTGTCGACCGGACGGGCCGGGTCGAACGGCTCGGCCCAGAGGTTGCCGGCCTGGAAGCCGTCGGCGGTGGCGAAGCGCGTCGTGAACTCCCGCCACACGTGGGCCCCCCGGCTGTCGAGCTCGTAGGTGCCGTCCCAGGCGGCCAGCACCTCGCACGCTTTGGTGAGATCGACGGTGGCCGCCGGCAGCGGGTCGTCGGCAGGGACGTCGATCGAAGGCGTGGCCTGGCAGCGGGCCACCAGCTCGTCCTTCAGCGCCCGTGACGTGTACCCGCGGTTGGCCAGGGCCAGGTCCTTGATGTCGTCGATCGTGAGTCCGCCGGCGGCGGTGGCGTCCTGCAGCACGGTGGCGTTCTCGCGGGTGCGGGGCGACCGAGCGGTGCGCTGGCGGCCGTGGAGGATCGAGTAGTCGCCCTCGAGCACCTCGTCGGCATGGGGGAGCCAGAAGCTGTCGTTGGCGTTGAAGACGTAGTCGGTCCGCTCCACCTGGGGCATCTGGTCGTACGGGACCAGGCCCGGGTCACGCGCTCCCGGCTCGTCGACCCACTCGAACTGCGGGTCGCTCCCGTCGAGGAGGATCACGCCGTTCTGGGCGGCGATGCCGGCCAGGGGGTTCGTGGCCAGCGAGGCGTCGTAGGCGGCCTGGGCCTCGGGCGACAGCGCCGGCGTGGCCGAGGTGTCGGCGTACCACGCCCGGCCGTCGCGGCTGGTGGCCACCGTGTTGAACAGCGGGACCGCCTGGTGTTCCTCGTGAGCGGCCACGAACTCGTCGAAGCTGGCGGCCCGGTCCATGGCGACGTACTGCTCGACGAACTCGTCGTTGGCGAGGTTGGCGTCGCGGTAGGTGAGCACGGTGTCCTCGGTCCAGCCGACGCCCGGGAAGTTGATGACCGGCCCGTAGTGGCTCGACCACATGTCGCGCTGGACGGGCTGCGTGCTCCCGTCGGGCTGGAGCACGAGGAGGTCGACCTTCCTCTTCGTCATCTCCTTGGTGCCGCCGTCGTACTGGTAGGTGGTGGGCGAACCCGGTACGAGCTGCAGCTGGTACACGGTGAAGCGGTTGCCGGCCGACACGGTGTGCGACCAGGCGAACTCCTCGGTGAACCCGATGCCGATGCCGGGCAGGCCCGACAGCTGGGCGCCGTAGACGTTCAGCTCTCCCGGTACCACGAGGTGCGTCTCCCAGAACCGCAGATGGCCGATCCAGGGGAAGTGGGGGTTGCCGACCAGCATGCCCCCGCCGCCCGCGGTCACGTCCTTGCCGAACGCCCACGCGTTCGAGGCGGCCGGTGGCTCGCCGAGTGAGGCGAGTGCCTCGGCGGCGTCGTCCTCGTCGGTGATGCCACCCACCGCCGGGGGCTGGGCGGTGGCGATGTACGACACCAGGCGGCTGGAGCTGGCGTTCAGGGCGATCGAGCGGGCGTAGGTGTAGATCTCCCACGGCTCCAGGGGCTGTACCCACGGCTGGTTGCGGCACCAGCCCGGTACGCCCTGCGCGCCGACCTCCTCGAGGTAGGTGTTCCAGCCGGCGGCGAAGGCCTCGAACTGCTGCACGACCTCGTCGGGGGCTGCGGTCTCGAAGTCCCTCCGGGCGACGGTCACGATGTCGATGGCCCGCCAGGCCAGGTCGCTGTTGATCCAGCGGTCGTTGTCGCCGGCCCCGAGGAACTGCGACTTCTGGCCCTTGACGGTGAGCACCATGTCGGCGAGATCGCAGGCCCGGTCCTCGGCGCTGGCGTAGCCTTGGCCGAACTGGACACTGGCCACGTCCGGGCCGGTGATGTGGGGCACCCCGTCCTCGGTGCGCCGGATGGTCGCCCGCAGCTCGCCCTCGGCCAGCGTGGTGGGCGCGGCCGTGGTCTCGGGCGCGGCGGTGGTCGCCACCGTGGTCGCGGCGGCGGTGGTGGGGGCGCTCTCGTCGTCGTCACCGCTGCAGGCGGCGGCGAGTGCCAGGGCGAGGAAGGTGAACGAGAGGTGACGAGCGCGCATACAACAGGCATCGTGCCAGACCAGCGGCCGACGAAGGCCCGATCCGGCTCACGGGAATCACCCCGGGCGCCAGGGAGGTCACCGGTAGCCTCGGCGACGCTATGGCCGACATCACGATCTCCCTGCCCGACGGCGCCGCCAAGCAGCTCCCTGCCGGCGCCACCGCGCTCGACCTCGCCGCCAGCATCGGCTCGCGGCTCGCAAAGGCGGCGGTGGCCGCGGTGGTCGACGGCACCGAGACCGACCTCACGGCGCCGCTGCCCGACGGCGCCACGGTGAGCATCGTCACCGTCGACACCGACGAGGGTCGCCACGTGCTGCGCCACTCCACCGCCCATGTGATGGCCCAGGCGGTGACGCAGCTGTTCCCCGGGGCCAAGTTCTCCATCGGCCCGGCCATCGAGCACGGCTTCTACTACGACTTCGACCTGCCCGGCGGCCGCACGTTCAGCGACGACGACCTCGCCGCCATCGAGGCGCAGATGCGCGAGATCGTGAAGGCCGACCAGCCCTTCATCCGGGCCGAGATGAGCGCCGAGGACGCCCTGGCGCTGTTCGCCGACCAGCCGTACAAGTGCGAGATCATCGAGCGGGCGGCCGCCGCCGGTGCCGTCTCCGAGGACGCGGCCGAGGTCGGCCCGGGCGGCGCCATCAGCGTGTACCGCAACACCGACGACTTCGTCGACCTGTGCCGCGGCCCCCACGTGCCGAGCACCGGGCGCCTCGGCGCCTTCCGGCTGCAGAAGGTGGCCGGCGCCTACTGGCGCGGCGACGAGAAGCGGCCGATGCTCCAGCGCATCTACGGCACGGCCTGGGAGAGCGAGTCGGCGCTGAAAGAGCACCTCCACCGGCTGGCCGAGGCCGAGAAGCGCGACCACCGCAAGCTGGCCGTCGAGCTCGACCTCCTCAGCTTCCCCGAGGAGCTCGGCGCCGGACTGGCGGTGTGGCACCCGAAGGGGGCCATCGTGCGCAAGACGATGGAGGACTACAGCCGCGAGCGCCACGTGCAGGGCGGCTACGAGTTCGTCTACACCCCGCACCTGTCGAAGTCGAAGCTGTTCGAGACGAGCGGCCACCTCGACTGGTACGCCGACGGCATGTACCCGCCGATGGAGATGGACAACGGCGTGTACTACCCGAAGCCGATGAACTGCCCGATGCATTGCCTCATCTTCCGCAGCCGCCAGCGCAGCTACCGGGAGCTGCCGCTGCGGCTGTTCGAGCTCGGCAACGTCTACCGCTACGAGCGGGCCGGCACGCTGCACGGCCTGCTGCGCATCCGCGGCTTCACCCAGGACGACAGCCACATCTACTGCACCGAGGACCAGGCCGAAGACGAGATCCGCGGGCTGCTCGGCTTCGTGATCTCGGTGCTGCGGGCGTTCGGGTTCGAGGAGTTCGAGGCCCACCTCTCGACGCGTGAGCCCGCGAAGTCGATCGGCACCGACGAGGGCTGGGAGCGGGCGACCGAGCACCTCCGGCGGGCCCTCGAGGCCGAGGGCCTCGCTTACCGGGTGAAGGAGGGCGAGGCGGCGTTCTACGGGCCCAAGATCGACATCGACGTGCGCGACGCCATCGGGCGCAAGTGGCAGCTGTCGACCATCCAGTTCGACTTCAACCTGCCCGAGCGGTTCGAGCTCGAGTACGTGGGCGCCGACAACGCCCGCCACCGGCCGATCATGCTCCACCGGGCGCTGTTCGGGTCGCTCGAGCGGTTCTTCGGCGTGCTCATCGAGCACTACGCCGGCGCGTTCCCCACGTGGCTGGCACCGCTGCAGGTGCGGGTGCTGCCGGTGAGCGAGGGCCACGAGGTGTTCGCCCGGCGCATCGTCGACCGGCTCCACGTCCTCGGCTACCGGGCCGACGTCGCCGAGGCCGCCGACGGCCTCGGCAAGCGGGTCCGGTCGGCCAAGCTCGAGAAGATCCCCTACGTCCTCGTGGTCGGCGACGACGACGTGAAGGACGGCACCGTCGGGGTGAACGCCCGCGGGTCCGACCAGCCTGAGCGCGGCGTGCCGATCGACGAGTTCGTCCAGCGGCTGGCCGCCGACGTCGCCGTCGCCCACATCGGATGACCGGCCTCGACCGGCTGTGGGCCGGCTGGCGCACCGCCTACGTGGAGTCGGCCGCCGGCGACGACACCGCCGGCGAGGGCTCGGTGTTCACCCGCCTCCTCGCCAGCGGGGCGTCCGACGACGAGGTCAACATCGTGTGGCGCGGCGCCACGTGCTTCGCCATCCTCAACGCCTTCCCCTACACCAACGGCCACCTCATGGTGATGCCCTACCGGGAGGTCGGGAACCTCGAGGACCTCACCCCCGACGAGCACGCCGAGATGTGGGGCGCCGTCACCGACGCGGTCGTGGCGCTCAAGGCGGCGTACCGGCCCGAGGGCGTCAACGTCGGCATGAACCTCGGCCGGGCGTCGGGGGCGGGGGTGCCGGGCCACCTCCACGTGCACCTCCTGCCGCGCTGGAACGGCGACACCAACTTCATGACGGCGGTCGCCGAGGTGCGCGTGCTGCCCGAGACCCTGTCGTCGAGCGCGGCGCGGCTGCGGGCCGCCTGGCCGCGCCGCGCCGGGCACCCGTAGCCTCGCGCGTGATGAGCGACGACGGCCGGGTGGGCAACGAGGAGATCCGCGACGCGCTGCCCGACGACCTCGATGCCGCCGGCTTCGTCGGCCCCTACCAGTTCCCCGACAACAGCCGCCGCCGCATCCCGGGGGTGCTCTACCTCGTGATCGCCGGGCTGTGCCTGCTGGTGTGGTTCCTGACCCGCGACACCGACCCGGTCCTGGTGAACGACGGCTTCCTCCTCGCCGCCGCCCTGCTGGGCGCCGTCGGGCTGTTCAGCATCACGAGTGGCTGGCGGATGCACGTCGACGAGAAGCAGGCGCTCGTGGTGGCGACCGCCACCGTCGGGTTCCCGGTCGGCCACGCCAGCGCGCAACAGGTGTGGCGCGGCCTGCGCAGCCGTCCCACGTGGCGGATCCTCGCCTACTCGGTGGAGAACCCACCCCGCCGGCGGGCCCTGGTGCTCGTCGACGCCGTCGACGGCCACGTGGTGGAGCACCTCGTGGAGGAGAACCCCGAGCACGACTGGTCCGAGTCGACCGGGCAGGATCAGGTGAGCGACCCCACCGCCTGACCCTTAGGGTCCGTGCTCCAGCAGGCGTAGCAGCCGGCCGGCTTCGAGGGCGTCGTCCTGCAGCCGGCGGAGGTCGTCCTTGGTCCAGGCCTTGGCCGGCCGGGCCTCGATGGCATCGGCGATGGCGGCACCGGTGGCGTCGACCTCGGTGCCGTGGTCGACCCGGAACCAGTCGGCCACCCGGTCCATCAGGCGCTGCAGGTCGCCGGCCGGGCCGAGCGCGTCGACGGGTGCCTCGCCGACGGCCTCGTGGAGGCGGCGGCCGAACGACCGGAAGGCGACGGCCAGGTCGGAGGGGCTCGACCCGAGCACGGCGCTAGTGACCGGCCGCCGCGGCCAGCGACGCCTTGGCCTTGTCGAGCAGGTGGGCCGGCAGCACGTCGTAGCCGCTGTGCTCGGCGTGGAACCGGCCCCGGCCCCCGGTCATCGATCGCAGGTCGATGGCGTAGCGGATGATCTCGGCGGTGGGCACGTAGGCGGTGATCTCCTGCTCGCCGTCGCCCACCGGCTCGGTGCCCTGCACGCGGCCGCGCCGGCTGTTGATGTCGCCCATCACGTCGCCCTGGTACGCCGACGGCACGGTGACCTTCAGCAGCGAGATCGGCTCCAGCACCACCACACCGGCCTTGGCCATCGCCTCTTTGAACCCGAGCGAGCCGGCCATCTTGAACGCCATCTCCGAGGAGTCGACGGAGTGGTACTTGCCGTCGTAGCACTCGACCCGCACGTCGACCACCGGGAAGCCGTGGACGCCGCCGTGGCTCATGGTCTCCTCGATGCCGCGCTGCACGGCGGGGATGTACTGGCGGGGGATGGCGCCGCCGACGATCTGGTCGACGAACTCGAAGCCGCTGCCGCGCGGGAGCGGCTCGACCCGCAGGTTGGCCACGCCGTACTGGCCGTGGCCGCCGCTTTGCTTCTTGTGCTTGCCCTCGGCCTCGGCCTTGCCGGTGATGGTCTCGCGGTACGGCACGCGGACGTCTTCGGTGTCGATGTTCACGCCGAACTTCCGGGCCAGCCGCTCGACGGCGACGGCGAGGTGCGTCTCGCCGGTGCCGCGCAGGATCGTCTGGCGGGTCTCGTCGCTGCGGTCCACCCGCAGGGCCGGGTCTTCCACCATCAGGCGCTGCAGCGCGCTCGACAGCTTGTCGTCGTCGGCCTGGGTGCGGGCCTTGATGGCGATCCCGAGCACCGCGGGCGGCGAGGCCAGCGGAGCCACCTGCACCGGCGTGCCCTTCGGGGCCAGCGTGTCGCCGGTGCGGGTGTTGGAGAGCTTGGCCACCGCAGCGAGGTCGCCGGCCACCACGGCTCCCGTGGGCACCTGCTCCTTGCCCCGCAGGTGGAACAGCCCGTGGAGGCGCTCGGATGCGCCGGTGGCCGGGTTCACGAGCTGCTCGTCGGCCTTGATGGTGCCGGAGAGCACCTTGAACAGCGAGAGCTGGCCGACGTAGGGGTCGGCGATGGTCTTGAACACGTAGGCGAGCGGCTGGCCGGAGGCGTCGGGGGCGACCTCGGCGCCGCCGCCGGGGGCCTCCACGGCTACCGGCGGCCGGTCGGCCGGGGACGGCCCGATCTCGCACAGGAAGTCGGCCAGGCGGTCGACGCCGACGCCGGTGGTGGCCGACCCGAGCACCACCGGGAACACGCTGGCGTCGGCGACGCCGTGGGCCAGCGTGTGCTCGAGCTCTTCGAAGCTCGGGATGTCACCTTCGAGGTAGCGCTCCATGAGCGCGTCGTCGGCGACGACGATGCCCTCGACGAGGTTGTCGTGAACCTGGTGCTCGAGCTCGGCCAGCTCGTCGGGCACCTCCTCCACCGAGTGGGTGCCGTCGGGCAGGTAGAAGAACGCCTTGTCGGTGAGCAGGTCGGCGATGCCCCGGAACGAGGCCTCCAGGCCGATCGGCAGCTCGAGCGGCGCGATCCCGGCCCCGAACGTGTTGCGCAGCTGGGCCAGCGTGCGCTCGTAGTCGGCCCGCTCGCGGTCGAGCTTGTTGATGAAGATGATGCGGGGGATGCCGATGGCCGCGCACCGACGCCAGGTGAGCTCGGTGCCGACCTCCACCCCTTCGACCGCGCTCACGACGAACACGGCCAGGTCGGCCACCGACAGGGCGGCGTCGACGTCGCCCACGAAGTCGGCGTAGCCGGGCGTATCGATGAGGTTCACCTTGTGGCCCTGCCACTCGAAGGGCGCGATGGCGAGCGAGATCGAGATGCGCCGCTTCTGCTCCTCGGGCTCGGTGTCGGCGACCGTCGTGCCGTCTTCGACCCGACCCGCCCTCGGGATGGCGCCGGCCCGCGCCAAGAGCGCCTCGGCGAGCGTCGTCTTGCCGCTCCCGCCGTGGCCGACGAGCACGACGTTGCGGATCTTCTCGGTCGGGTAGGTCGTCACGTTCCCCCCTGGGCCCGTTGATGGTGTGGCCGCGCATCCTAGGCACCCGCCCCGGCGCCCCCACCAGGACGTCCGGCCCGTCCCGACCGGTCGCCGTGCCGTCGTCACGCCGAGGTCCGGAGGTAGGGTCGGCTCGATGTTCGACGGCCGGTTCCGCGCGCCCATCGAGCGTGCCGTGCGGCCTGTGGGCCAGGGCCTGCGCCGCACGGGCCTCACGCCCGACCACCTCACGCTGCTCGGCCTCCTCCTCGCGGTCGTCGCTGCCGTGCTGATCGGCCGAGGTGCCCTGCGGGGTGGCCTGCTCCTGGTGGTGCTGGCCGCCGTGCCCGACCTGCTCGACGGCGCCCTCGCCAAGGCCGGCGGCAATGCGAGCCAGCGGGGCGCGTTCTTCGACTCTGTCGCCGACCGCGTCACCGACGCCCTGCTGTTCGGTGGCGTGGCGTGGTACCTGCTCGGCACCGACCAGCCCTACGAGGCCATGCTCCCGATGGCGGTGATGGGTGTCTCGTTCCTCATCTCCTACGAGCGGGCCAAGGCCGAGTCGCTCGGGCTGCATGCCAAGGGCGGCCTCATGGAGCGGGCAGAGCGGATCATCCTGCTGTGCCTCGGGCTGCTGTTCGACTCGTTGCTCGTGCCGATCCTGTGGGTGATGCTCGTGCTCACGGTCGTCACCGCCGTCCAGCGCTTCGCCAAGGTCTGGAAGCAGGCCGTTGCCGCGCCCGTCGTGCTCGAGCGCCAGGCGGCCCGGCGCAGCCGGCGGGTGGCCCGCCGCAACGCCTGGGCGCACCGGCGCACCGAGCTCCGCCGCAAGCGGCCCGCCAGCTGACCCGCCCGTGCCCGACGGTCCCCTCGACGGCATCGGCCTTGCCGGGTACAAGCTGGCGTCGGTCGCCGCCCAGAACATGCCGGGCGCGGTCGCCTCGCTCGGCGCCAGCATGGCCGGGGTCGGCTTCGCCCAGGCCATGCGGGGCCGGCGCGACATGGTGGCCCGCCACCTTCGACGGGTGAAGGGGCCGTCGCTGCAGGGGCTGGCGCTGCGCCAGGCCGTGCAGGCCGCCTTCGACAGCTACGCCCGCTACTGGGTGGAGAGCTTCCGGCTGCCCGGCCTCAGCGCCGAGGAGGTCGACGCCGGGTTCGACTACGAGGGCTTCGAGCACGTGGAAGACGGGGTCGCCGCCGGCAACGGCGTGATCCTTGCCCTGCCCCACCTCGGCGGGTGGGAGTGGGCCGGGCGCTGGCTGGCCGAGCAGGGCTATCCCCTCACCGTGGTGGTCGAGCCGCTGCACCCGCCCGAGCTGTTCGAGTGGTTCGTCGAGTTCCGCCGCTCGCTCGGCATGACCGTCGTGCCACTCGGTCCGGAGGCCGCCAGCGCAGTCACCCGGGCGCTCAAGGCCAACGAGATCGTGTGCCTGCTGTGCGACCGCGACATCAGCGGCGGCGGCGTGGAGGTGGAGTTCTTCGGCGAGACCACCCGGCTGCCACCCGGCCCGGTGATGCTCGGCTACCGCACCGGCGCCCCGGTCGTGCCCACCGCCGTCTACTTCGCCGACCGTCGCGACGGCCACCACGCCATCGTCCGCCCGCCGCTGCACCTCGACCGACAGGGCTCGCTGCGCGAAGACGTCGCCCGCGGCACCCAAGCCCTCGCCACCGAGCTCGAGTGGCTCATCCGCCGAGCCCCCGAGCAGTGGCACCTGTTCCAACCCAACTGGCCCAGCGACCCGGGCTACGGCGACTGAGGCTTCCTCGCCCGTTCACACCGAGCACCGCCTCGGGTAGCAGCGCGTCGATGGTCTCGTCGATCCGTCACCGCCGAGGGTTCACGAATGGTCCGTCGAGGCGGATGCTCACGGGGCACGCATGGTGTTCGGGTGGTGGGAACCCGTTCGTGTGGGGGGGCCGCGCTGCGACCGCGACGCGACGAACGGGGAGGAGATCGACATGCGGACCATGTTGATCGGAGTTTGCGCGCTTGCGCTCGGGGTAGTCGTACCGGTCGGGGTCGCCGGGGCGGACCCGAAGCCGGCCGACGATGTCGAGGTAGTGCTCACCTGCGACGGAGACGACTACCCGATCACCACGGCCGGCAACGGCCGCTGGACACCCGCCCACGACCTGGGCAGCACCCTCGTCGGGGTGCCCATCGCGTTCGGTGAGTTCGAAGGCACCTTCACTCCGGATGGCGGTACCCCGGAGAGATTCACCGAGCCGGCCTTCGAGAAGCCGAACGCACCCCGGACGGCGAACCTGATCCTGACGTGCACGTACACCGTCGAGGGGCCGGTCCCGTACGGCTACGTCGAGGGCGAGGGCTCGGTGACGATCATGGTGCCGCGTGTGAAGCCCTGACCATGGCGGGATCCGACGAGACGCCGGCACCAGCTCCGCCGTGCGGCCGCCGCTGCCGCTCGACCGCCAGGGGTCGTTGCGCGACGGCGTGTAGACGAAGTGCCCGCACGGCGGCCGGGCAGGTGGACGCCGGCTCCGTGCTCGGTGACAGCTGACTCGCTGTCGTCGTGAGCGTCGTGTCCATCCGCTTCTCCGACCAGCCGGTGCACGACCGGCTGCGCGAGGCCGCCCGCCGCCAGCGCGTCGCCCTGTCGACGCTCGCCGAGCGTCTCATCGACGAGGGCCTCCGCTCGGAGGCGCATCCGATGGTGATCTTCCGGCCGGGTCCCGGTGGGCGGCGTCCGGTCCTGGTCGGCGGTCCGGAGGTCGCCGATGTCATCGGTGCGATCGTCGGCGGCGACGTGCCGCCGGTCGAGCGGCGGGACCGCGCCGCCGACCTGCTCGGCATCCCCGTGGTGTTGGTGGATGCGGCGCTGGGGTACTACGCCGACTTCACCGACGAGATCGACGGGGTGCTGGCCGAGCGAGCGCATCGGGCCGAGGAGATGGAAGCGGCATGGCGGAGGCAGCGGGCCGTGCTCGAGCGGTGAGGCTGCTGCTCGACGAGATGTACGCGCCCTCGGTCGCCGAGGCCCTGCGCGCCGAGGGCCACGACGTCGTCGCCGTCGCGGCCGAGCCCTCCCTTCGTGGCGCCGCCGACGAGGACCTCCTGGTGTACGCGGCGGGGGCGTCGTACGTCGTCGTCACCGAGAACGTCGTGGACTTCGCGGCGATCGCGGCCGGCTGGCTCACTCAGGGTCGCCCGCACGCCGGCCTGGCCTTCACGACCCCGAAGCGCTTCAACCGTGCCCGCCGTGCCTACCCGGGCAACCTCGTCGTCGCGCTCCGGGAGCTGGTGCGTGACCCGCCCGACCTCGGGTCGTCGGGAACGTGGTGGTTCTGACGCTTGCCGCGGCGATCGACCGAGCCATGCCGTCACGGCGTGGCTTCGGGTGGCGCGGTACGGGGACCTTCTGCTCTGAACGGGTGAGGGGCCGGAGCGCAGGGCCGGTGGCCGGCTCCTCACGTCCGAGGCCGCCGGTGCCGCGCTCGGCAGTCCGGCGTTGGCCGAGGTGTCGGTCGGCCGCCGGGTCGTCGACGACGGCACGGTGCTCGAAGGGGAGCTGCGGCTCCTGCGGGCCGGTGACCGGCTGCTCGTGCTGCGGACGGTGCCCGCCGAGCCGGTGCCCGAGGTCGACGTCCGCGAGTGCAGCCGGGCCGAGCTGCGGGTGCTCGTCGGCGCCTTCCTCCTGCTCCCGGCGCGGCCGGCCTCGGCCCACCTGGCAGGATCGGCGGCCTGACCGAGGCCGCGAGGGGGAGCCATGGGGGAGCTGGACGGGCGGGTTGCGATCGTGACGGGGTCGTCGAGCGGCATCGGGCAGCGCACGGCCGAGCGGCTGTCGGCGCTGGGTGCCGCGGTCGTCGTCAACTCGGCCTCGTCGGTGGAGGCCGGCCAGCAGGTGGCGGCGTCGCTGCCGGGGGAGAGCCTCTACGTGCAGGCCGACATCGCCGACCAGGCCCAAGGCCAGCACCTGCTCGACGCCACGATCGAGCGCTTCGGGCGCCTCGACATCCTCGTGAACAACGCCGGGTGGACGACGGTGGTGCCCCATCACGACCTCGACGCCCTCACCGACGAGATCTTCCGCAAGACCTTCGAGGTGAACGTGTTCGGCACGTGGTGGCTCACGAAGGCCGCCATGCCCCTGCTGCGCGGGTCCGACGACCCCAACGTCGTGATGGTCACCTCGATCGCCGGGGTGCGCCCGGTCGGCAGCTCGATCGCCTACTCGATGACGAAGGCGGCGCTGAACCAGCTCACCAAGCTGCTGGCCAAGTCGTGCGGCCCGGTGCGCGTGAACGCTGTCGCCCCCGGCCTGGTCGAGACCCCGTGGACGGCCGACTGGGGCGCCCAGCACCAGGCCGTGGCGGCGATGGCGCCGCTGCACCGCTCGGCGACGCCCGACGACTGCGCCGAGGCCGTGCTGGCGCTGGTGCGCAACCGCTACACCACTGGCCTCGTCTACGTCGTTGACGGCGGCCTCACGCAGGTGATGTAGGCGATCACCCCACCGGGGTGATCGCCCCGCCGGCGCGGGCCGAGCCGAGCACAGCGAGCAGCGTGGCCACGTTGGCCCGGCTGTCGTCGAGCGACACCCGCGGCGGTGTGCCGTGCAGCGCGGCATCGGTGAGGTCGTCGACCTCGTAGCGGTAGAGGTGGTGCGGTGCCTCCACGTGCACGGGGCGGAGCTGGTCGCCGGCCGGGCCGCAGAGGACGGTCTCGTGGTGGCCGGGCTTGAACGGCCGCTCGAGCACGATCACGCCCTCGCTGCCGACCACTTCGAGGTTCGTGCGGAACGGGGCTGCGAACGAGCTGTCGAACTGAGCGACGGCACCGCCCTCGAACGTGATGGTGCCGTAGCACCAGAGGTCGACCCCGGTCGGTCCCTCCACCTGCTGGGCCTGGGCGTGCAAGGGCGCCCGGCCGATGAGGGTGCGGGCGTAGCTGATGGGGTAGACGCCGACGTCCCACGCAGAGCCGCCGCCCATGGCCGGGTCGAGGCGGATGTCGTGCTCGGCGGTGAGCGGGAAGCTGAACGAGCCCCGCACGAGGCGCACCTCGCCGATGGCCCCCTCGGCGACGAGCTCCTGCACGCGCAGGGTCTGGGGGTGGTGGCGGTACATGAACGCCTCGGCCACCACCACGCCGTTGGCTCGGGCGGCCGCCGCCATCTCGTCGACCTCGGCCAGCGAGCACGCCAGCGGCTTCTCGCACAGGACGTGCTTGCCGGCCTCGGCGGCCCTCACCGTCCACTCGGCGTGCAGGTGGTTGGGGAGCGGGTTGTAGACGACGTCGACGTCGGGGTCGGCGAGCAGCGCCTCGTACGACGCGTGGGCGCGGGCCAAGCCGTGTTCGGCGGCGTAGTCGGCCGCCTTCTCGCCGCTGCGGCTGGCGACGGCGAACGCCTCGGCCCGCTCGCTCTCTCGCAGCGCCGGCAGCAGGGCGGCGTTGATGCGAGCGGTCGACAGCAGGCCCCAGCGCAGCGGTGTGGTCGTCATGCCCGGGACGGTAGCCCCGGCGGCCGGACCGTCAGGTGGTGCCGCCCTCGAGCCCGAGGGCGTCGTCGGGCGACACGATCTCGCCGTTCTCCACGAAGCCCTCGCGCTCCGACACCTGCACCTGGTCGAAGTCGCCGGTGCCCTGCGAGTCGAAGGCAAGGATCTCGACCTCGCGGCCGATGTCGGGGGTGCCGTCGCCGTCGAGGTCGACCAGAACGGTCTCGGTGCGGCGGGCCATGTCGGTGACGGCGTCGCCGTCGACGTCGACCACCGTGGTCTGCGCCCGCACGATGGTGTCGACGATGCCGTCGCCGTTCGTGTCGAGCCCGAGGATCTCGGTCTCGGTCACGGCGTCGACCTTGCCGTCGCCGTCGAGGTCGGCCTCCTCGGTGTGCACGACGTGCTCGATGGGCGTGCCTTCGGGCACGACCATGCTCAGGTCGCCGCGGCGCTCGAGGTCGGTGGACGGCGGGGTGTCGGCGTGGTCGGGCATGGGAGCGATCGTAGGGTCAGCAGGGGATGGCCGGTGGCCGGCTGGCCTCGGTCGAGTCGAGCAGGCGGTGGGCCTCCTCGGGCTCGATCGGCATGCCGGTGGTGTCGCGGCACAGCTCGACCATGATCCCGTTGGGGTCGACGTAGTAGAGCGACACGCACCAGTGGTGGTCGAGCTCCATGAGCGGCTTCACGCCGGCGGCGTCCATGCGGGCCCGCACCTCGTCCTGGCGCTCGGCGGTGGCCCGGAACGCGATGTGGTTCACCCACACGGGCACGCCGACGCTGCTCGACAGGTCCGAGTGCCAGCCCTCCTGCTCGCCCACGCCGTGCAGGTCGAAGAACGCGATGCAGCTGCCGTCGCCGGTGTCGAAGAAGACGTGGCGCAGGTAGGCGCCGTCGGGTCCGGTGGACACCTCGGTGTTCACGAGCGGGAACCCCATCAGGTGCTCGTAGAACCGGACGGTCTCGTGGATGTCGCGGCAGGCGTAGGCCACGTGGTGCAGGGACGGTGCGCTCACGGGGCGCATCGTGTCACGCGTAGGCGGCGAACAGCTCCTCGACGGCCTTCAGCTGGCCGCCGCTGGTCGACGACATCACGGCGATCGGCGTGGCGCAGCCGGCCTCCCGCCACGCCTCGAAGCCGTCGCGCACCTGCGTGGCCGAGCCGCTCAGCGTGCAGTCGTCGAGCCAGGCGTCGCTCATCAGCTCGGTGAGGCGGTCACGCTCGCCGGCCTCGAGGGCCCGCTCGATGGCCTCCATCTCCTCCACCCAGCCGAACTGCTTCCAGTAGTTGCGGTAGTTGGGTAGCACGACGTACCCGGTCATGGTGCGGCGGTTGACGGCCCGGGCCGCGTCACGGTCGTCGTCGATGACCGTCGGGATCATGTTGCCGACGAAGAACGGGCGGTCGGCCGGCACCCGGGCCCGCTGCGTGGCGAAGTGGGCCAGCGACGCGTTGGCCCACACGGCGCCGTCGGCCACCTCCACGGCAAGGTCCAGCATCTTGTCCCGCAGGGTCGCCAGCACCACCGGCGGCAGCGTGGCCTTGCCGGCCGACTGGCGCAGCGCCTCCACGTAGGCGCGGGTGTCGGACAGCGGCTTGCCGGTCTGCACGCCGAGGCGGCGGTTCACCGGGGAGTGGCTCACGCCGAGCCCGAGCGAGAACCGGCCCCCGCTCACCTCGCCGATGAAGGCGGCCGTGCGGGCCAGCTCCATCGGCTGCTGCAGGTAGATCGGCTGGATCGAGGTCCAGAACGGGATCGTGGTGGTGGCGTGGGCGAGGGCACCGCACAGGGCCAGCGCGGGGCCGAGGCTCGGGCAGGCGATGCCGCCGAAGCCGCGGCGCTCGGCCTCGACGGCGGCGGCCAGCACGGCCTCGCTCTTGCCGGGGGTGACGACGAGGGACAGCGCAGGGAGCACGGCGCCGCACCGTACGGGCTACCGTCCGGCGGATGCGAGTGGGGCTGGTCTGCCCGTACAGCCTCACGATCCCCGGCGGCGTGCAGGCCCAGGTGCTCGGCCTCGCCCGCGTGCTGCGGCGCATGGGGCACGAGGCGCGGGTGCTCGGCCCGTCCGACGGCCCGCCACCCGAGCCGTTCGTCACGCCGCTCGGCAACAGCATCCCTACGGCGGCCAACGGATCGGTGGCCCCGCTGGCCCCCGATCCGAGCTGCGCGCTGCGCACCATCCGGGCGCTGCGCGACGAGGGCTTCGACGTGCTGCACCTGCACGAGCCCCTGGCCCCGGGTCCCACCATGACCGCGCTCGTGATGCACCCGTCGCCGTGCATCGGCACGTTCCACGCGGCCGGCGACAGCTCGTCGTACAAGTACATGAACTCCCCGATCCGCTGGCTGGCCGACCGGCTCGACCTGCGGGTGGCCGTGTCGAAGGACGCGCTCGCGCTGGCCCGCGGCTACCTCGGCGGCGACTACGAGGTGCTGTTCAACGGCGTCGAGCTCGACCGCTACCGCTCGTCGCTGGCGCACCCGATCGATGGCCCCACCATCTTCTTCTGCGGACGTCACGAGCCCCGTAAGGGCCTCGAGGTGCTGCTCGAGGCGCTGGCCGCGCTGCCGCCCGATGTGCGGTGCTGGGTGGCCAGCGACGGGCCCGACACGGCCCGGCTGCAGGCCCGGTTCGCCGGCGACCCCCGCATCGAGTGGCTCGGCCGCCTGTCCGACGACGACAAGATCGCCCGACTCAAGGGTGCGTCGGTGTTCTGTGCGCCCTCGCTGCGGGGCGAGAGCTTCGGCGTGGTGCTCATCGAGGCGATGGCGGCCGGCACCCCGATCGTGGCCACCGACCTGCCGGGCTACCAGGCCGTCGCCCGCCCGGGCCTCGACGCAGTGATGGTGCCGGTCGGCGACGCCGCCGCCCTCGCCGAGGGGCTGCGGCGGGTGCTGTCCGAGCCGGCGCTGGCCGCCTCGCTGGTGGCCAACGGCACCGGACGGGCCGACGACTTCTCGATGGACACGCTGGCGGTGCGCTACGTGGAGCTCTACGAGAGGCTCCGCCACCCGGCCGGGTCACGAGCCTGGCCCGACGACCGCCGTAAGATGCGCTGATGGCCATCGGGCTCATCGTCGTCATCGTCGTCGTGGTGCTGCTCCTGCTGTGGGTCGCCACCACCTACAACGGCCTCGTCAAGCTCCGGAACCGGGTCGACAACGCCTGGGCCCAGATCGACGTGCAGCTCAAGCGGCGCCTCGACCTCGTGCCCAACCTGGTCGAGACCGTGAAGGGCTACGCGTCGCACGAGGCCCAGACCCTCGAAGCGGTCATCAGCGCTCGCCAGCAGGCGATCAGCGCCCAGGGGCCGCGGGCCGAGGCCCAGGCCGACAACGTGCTGAGCGGAGCCCTGCGCCAGCTCTTCGCTCTGAGCGAGAGCTACCCGGAGCTCAAGGCGAACACCAGCTTCCTGTCGCTGCAAGAGGAGCTCTCGGCCACCGAGGGCCGGGTCGCCTATGCGCGGCAGTTCTACAACGACGCTGTTCTCAAGAACAACACCAAGATCCAGCAGGTTCCCACGGTGTTCATCGCCAAGCCGTTCGGCTTCGGCGAGCGCGAGTACTTCGAGGCCGACGACGCGGCGCGTGAGGCGCCGCGCGTGCAGTTCTGACCGTCTCGTCGATGCCGCACCGCCTGGCGGCGAACCGCAGCCGCGCCCTGTCCCTCGTCGCCGCCCTCGTGGCGCTGGTGGTCGTCGGCGGCGCGCTGGTCGGCCTCGTCGTCGGGGCGGTCGCCGGCAGCATCGCCGGCGGTCTGGCCGTCGGCGCGCTGGCCGGGCTCCTCGTGGGTGGGGTCCTCGCGGCCGTGGCCTGGTGGCGTAGCGAGGACGTCGTGCTGTCGCTGAGCGGTGCCCGCCTGGTCGGCCGTGACGAGCAGCCCCGGCTCCACAACCTGGTCGACGGCCTGTGCGCCACGGCCGGCCTCCCGATGCCGCGCCTCTACGTGGTCGACGACCCGACGGCCAACAGCTGCTCGGTCGGGCGGGGTCCCGACCACGCCGCCGTCGTCGTCACCACCGGCGCGCTCGACCGCCTCGGCCGGGTCGAGCTCGAGGGCCTTGTGGCCCACGAGCTGAGCCACGTGCGCACGGGCGACGTGCTGCCGGCCACGCTGGCCGCCACCGTGCTCGGCTTCCTGCTGCCGGCCACCGGCGCCGCGCTGCGGGCCGTCGTCGGCGACGACCGGGAGCGCCAGGCCGACGCCGGCGCTGTTGCCCTCACCCGCTACCCGCCCGGCCTCGTCGACGCGCTCGAGAAGCTGCGGGCCGACGGCGCCTCCACGGCGGCCATCCGGCGGGCCACCGCCCACCTGTGGGCCGAGGCGCCCGACAGCGACCTCGGCGAGCGGATCGCCGCGCTGCGCGAGCTCTGAGAACGCGTAGGAGCGATCCGCAGGGCGGCCGTAGACTGACGCCCATGTCCGAACAGCCCGTGCCCACGTCGCAGCGAACCACCGGCAGCGTCCTGGTGAAGCGTGGCCTCGCCGAGATGCTCAAGGGCGGCGTCATCATGGACGTCGTCACGCCCGAGCAGGCCAAGATCGCCGAAGACGCCGGAGCCACCGCCGTCATGGCCCTCGAGCGGGTCCCGGCCGACATCCGGGCCCAGGGCGGCGTGGCCCGCATGAGCGATCCCGAGCTGATCGAGGGCATCAAGGCCGCCGTCACCATCCCGGTGATGGCCAAGGCCCGCATCGGCCACTTCGTCGAGGCGCAGATCCTCGAGGCGCTCGGCGTCGACTACGTCGACGAGAGCGAGGTGCTCACCCCGGCCGACGAGGCCCACCACATCGACAAGTGGAAGTTCACCGTGCCGTTCGTGTGCGGCGCCACCAACCTCGGCGAGGCGCTGCGGCGCATCAGCGAGGGCGCCTGCCTCATCCGCTCCAAGGGCGAGGCCGGCACCGGCGACATCATCGAGGCCGTGCGCCACCTGCGCTCGATCATCGGCGACATGCGCCGCATCACCCAGGCCGACTCGGCCGAGCTGTACGACTGGGCCAAACGCCTGCAGGCCCCGGTGCCGCTGGTGCAGGAGATCGCCGAGACGGGCTGGCTGCCGGTGCCGCTGTTCTGCGCCGGTGGCATCGCCACCCCGGCCGACGCCGCGCTGGTGATGCAGCTCGGCGCCGAGGCCGTGTTCGTGGGCTCGGGCATCTTCAAGTCGACCGACCCGGCGCCGCGGGCCAAGGCCATCGTCGAGGCCACCGCCCACTTCCGTGACCCGCACATCCTGGCCAAGGTGAGCCGGGGTCTCGGCACCCCCATGACCGGCATCGGCATGGACCAGCTCGACGTCCACCTGGCCGACCGGGGCTGGTGACCGGGCCGTCATGACCGCCGGGAGGCCGCCAGGTGGGCGGGCCGCGCATCGGGGTGCTGGCGTTGCAGGGCGCGTTCCGCGCCCACATCGACGCGCTCACCGCCGCCGGGGCTGACGCGTTCGAGGTCCGCACCCCCGACGCCCTCGACGGCGTCGACGGCCTCGTGCTCCCCGGAGGCGAGAGCACCACCATGTCGATGCTCCTCGAGAGCTCGGGCCTGTTCGAGCCGGTCGACGCGCTCGTCGCCGCCGGCACGCCCGTGCTCGGTACGTGCGCCGGCATGATCCTGCTGGCCGCGGAGGTGCTCGATGGCCGGCCCGACCAGCGCTCGTTCGGCGCCATCGACCTGCACGTGCGCCGCAACGGCTACGGCCGCCAGGTCGACAGCTTCGAGGTCGACCTCGCCGTCGATGGTCTCGACTCCCCGTTCCACGCCGTGTTCATCCGGGCCCCTCTCGTGGAGGCGGCCGGACCGGGCGTGGAGGTCCTCGCTCGCCACGACGGCCACCCGGTGCTGGCGCGCCAGGGGCACGTCACGGTGGCGGCGTTCCATCCCGAGCTGTCCGGTGACGGGCGGCTCCACGCACGCTTCCTCCAGGAGGTCGCCTGATGTCCGGCCACTCCAAGTGGGCCACGATCAAGCACAAGAAGGGTGCCGCCGACAAGGCCCGCGGCAAGCTCTTCGCCAAGCTGGCCCGCCAGATCGAGGTGGCCGCCCGTGAGGGCGGCGGCGACCCCACGGCCAACGCCACGCTGCGCACGATGGTCGGCAAGGCCAAGGCGGCCCAGATGACCAACGACGCCATCGACCGCGCCATCAAGCGGGGGACTGGCGAGAACGACGGCACCAACTACGAGGCCATCACCTACGAGGGCTACGCGCCCGGTGGTGTCGCCCTGCTCGTCGACGTGCTCACCGACAACCGCAACCGCACGGGCGCCGATGTGCGCTCGATCTTTTCGAAGATGGGCGGCTCGATGGCCGAGCCCGGCGCGGTGTCGTGGCAGTTCAGCCGGCGGGGCGTGGTGCTGGTGCCGAGGCGCTTCAGCGAGGACGACGTGATGACGGCCGCCCTCGACGCCGGAGCCGACGACCTCGTCGACGAGGGCGACGCCTGGCGGGTGACGAGCGAGCCGTCGATCGTCGACGACGTGCGGGCCGCGCTGGAGGCGGCCGGCATCGAGGTGACGTCGGCCGAGTCCACGATGATCTCGTCGGTCACGGTGGCTGTCGAGAGCGCCGAGGACGCCAAGAAGATCCTGCGCATCATGGACGCCCTCGAGGACAACGACGACGTCCAGGACGTCTACAGCAACTTCGACATCCCCGACGAGATCCTGGTCGAGGTGTCGGCCTGATCCCGGGTGGACCGTCGGGTCCCGACGCCCGCGGCGAGGGGTGGGATGCCGTGGCTCGCCACCCCGTCGACGAGCCGGTGCGCCCGCTGGGGTGCCCACCGGACGGCGCCTGGCCACGGCATGCTTGCCCGAGACCAGGGAGGAATGAACCGTGTCCATCATGCTTCGAACCGCTGCTGCTCTCGGCCTTGCAGCAGTCATGCTGCTTGCCGCCTGCGGCGACGAGAGCGTCGAGTCGAGTGGCTCCGGCGAGGGCAGTACATCCCTCGAGGGCACCCAGTGGGTCCTCGACCTGAGCACGCTCGAGACGGGCTCCACGGGCAGCGCCAAGGCCACCTTGCGCCTCCAGGACGGTGTCGCCACGGGCACCAACGGCTGCAACCAGTTCAACGGGGGTTACGAGACCGATGGTGACAGCCTGACCTTCGGCCAGCTCGCCACCACCGAGATGATGTGCACGCCGGAGCTCGACGCGGCTGGCCGGAAGGTGCTCGAAGGCCTCGCGGCCACGGAGACCTACGCGGTGGACGGCGCCACCCTCACCCTGCAGGGCGCCGACGGCAACGCCCTCCTCACCTACCAGGAGGCGTCGGCCGCCGGCCTCGTGGGCGAGTGGCAGATCATCGGCTACCTCGACGAGGCGAAGAACGCCTTCACGAGCACCCTCGCCGAGCCGGTGTCCACGATGACCCTCGCCGACGACGGCACGGTGAGCGGCAACGCCGGGTGCAACGACTTCTCCGGCAGCTACAGCGCCGATGAGACGAACATCGCTTTCAGCCCGCTCGGCATCACCCGCAAGGCCTGCTCGCCCGACGAGGTCATGACGCAGGAAGCCCTCGTGCTCGCCAACCTGCAGGCCGCCACGACGTGGCAGACCACCGCCGCTGGCGTCGACCTGTTCCGCGCCGACGGCACCCGCGTCGTCAGCCTCGCTCCACCAGCCTGAGGTCACGCCGGCAACGGGCCGGACCGCACCCGCCATCTCGGGATACGGTCCGGCCCGTGCGGTGACCCGGGGGTCGGCGTGATCCGCGCCGGCGTGCTGCGGCGTCGCTACTGCGAACCGGGTCGGGCTGCTCGCGAGGGTCGCACGACCTCCACGTCGGCGCTGGCGAAGTCGTCACCCGTGCACAGGACGGCAGAACCGGTGTCGGTCGCCAGCGCGTAGGCGAAGCAGTCGCCGAAGTTCAGACCGGCGGCATGGCGTCCCTTGCCGTAGCGGCGCCAGCCGTCGACGGCGAGATCGGCGGTCGGCCGGTCGACCGCCACGACCTCGATCTCGGCGTCACGAACGAACCGGTCGACGAGACCCCGCCCGGCCGGGCCGAAGCGTGCCTCGACGACGATGCCGACCTCGACGAGGGTGGCCGCTGACATCACTCGGCGGTCGGCCGCGTCGAGCGCGTCGACGAGCTCGTCGGCGCCGGGCTCCGACGTGAGGAGCGCAACGACCGCCGACGTGTCGACGACCAGCGTCATCGGGGGAGGCCTCGGTGGTCGTAGCCGACGAGCTCGTCGGGCGGCCGCTCGTCGAGCACCGGTAGCTCCGCCGCGTCGGACGCCAGCCGTCGCAGGCGAGCGCTGATGCTCAGACGATCGTGGCGGGCCTCACGCTGGAGCCGCTCGCGCAGGGCCACCAGGATGGCCTGGGTCATGTTCTCGCCGGTGGCCTCGGCCAGCTCGCGTGCCAGCCGGTCGGCCTCGTCGCTCTTGATGCTCAGCGCCATGGCAGAAGTCTAGAACTGCTGCTCGACGTCCTCACCAAGCGCCGCGGCTCACAACCCGTCGACGAAGGCGTCGAGGGCGGCGTTCACCTCGGCGGGCGCCTCCTGCTGCACCCAGTGCCCGGCGCCCGCGACGATCGTGCTGCCGCGGAAGTCGGTGCAGCCGGCACCGGTGTTGGCGAAGAGGTCGGCGCCGGGCACCATCGAGCGGACGAGATCGTGCTCGCCGCCGATGAAGCACGCAGGCCGGTCGACGGTCGCCCCGGCGATGTCGGCCGTGGCCGCCGGATCGAGCGCGACGGCCCGGTAGCGGTTGAACGCACCACGGAAGCCGCTTCGCTCGAACGTGCGGACGTAGACGTCGAAGTCGTCGTCGGTCATGAACGGGAGGGGCCCGGCCGGCGGGTCGGGCAGCAGCGACAGCAAGGTCGCGTCGCGCGGCCCTTCGGGGAGCAGGCTGACCGTCGCGCTCGCCGACCCTGCGTAGTACACGCGCCGCAGCGCGGTGCGGACGTCGGCCTCGAACTCCGCTTCGACCACGCCAGGGGCCTGGAAGCTGAGCATGTAGAAGAAGCGGTCGGCGTACACCTGGTCGAACAGGTCGAGCAACGAGAAGGGCCCGGGGGGCGTGAAGGGGACGCTCAGCCCGGCGACACCGCGCACCAGGTCGGGGTATCGGATGGCGGCGTGCCACGCGATCGGTGCCCCCCAGTCGTGGCCGAACAGGATCACGGGGTCGTCGCCGAGCGCGCGTGCCACCGCGGCGACATCGCCCGCGAGCTCGGTGAGCGTGTACCGCTCCACCTGCGGGGGTGACGAGCTCTCTCCGTAGCCGCGGACCTCGAGGGCGGCGACGGTGAAGCCCCGTCGGGTGAAGTGCTCGACCTGGTGCCGCCAGGAGCGCGGGAGCTCGGGCCATCCGTGGATGCACAGGATCGGCGGCCCGTCGCCCGACACCTCCACCCGCAGCGTGACGTCGCCGTTGGCGACCCGGCGCTCTCGAGGGACCGGTGCCATCACGGCGCTCCCGTCGACGCGGCGTCGGCGAGGAGCCGGTCGAGGTTGTCGAACGCCTGGTGGATGTGGCGTGCGTAGCGCATCAGCGCGGCCGTCACCTCCTCGTCGACACCGAGGCGCTCGTTGATCAGCGCGGCGACCGGGTCGAGGCGGGTCGTGGCGAGCCAGGCCTCCAGGTCGGGCTCCTGACGCCAGCGGTCACGCGTCTCGAAGCTCGTCCGGAACATCCTGAGCCAGTCGAGGGGCACGTCCGGCGGTGCGATCGGTGGGCACAGCCAGTTCTTGCGGTCGACGTCGTCGACGGTCGCCTCCACGTGGCCGATCAGTGCCGCGCTGAAGGTCGGCTGGCACGTCCGCACCCACTGCAGGGTGATGCGGTCGCCGTCGAAGATCGGCGTCGAGGGACGCTTCGGGATGCCGGTGGCGGAGCAGTCGACGTGCAGGGTGCGGGGATCGGTCGGGATGGTGCCGTGGTCGAGGGTGATCTCGTGCTCGCCGATCGAGGTGACGTGGCCGAGGCGCACGACGTCTCGGATCGTGCGCAGCAGCTCGAGCTCGCCGTCGCTCAAGATGGCGCAGTGGTACGCGGTCGGCGTGACGGCCGGATCGATGCGGCGGAGCTCCTCGGACGCTTCGAGCCGCGCGAAGAGGTCGTCGACGGTGGCCGACTCGGCGGCCGCCTCGACGGCGTCGGCCAGGCTGGAGCAGAAGCGGGGGAAGAACGCGGCGCCGGGCTGGAAGTTGGCCCGGTTGAGGGTCCACGAGTCGCGCGGGACGATCCAGCGGATGCGGTCGGGGTCGGTGCCGTGGTGGAGCAGCCACACGCAGGCATCCATCGCCGTCTTGCCGGCGCCGACGACGACGAAGGCGTCGAAGTCGGGAGCGAGGCGGGCCAGCGCGTTGGGAGCGACGCAGGTGGCGCCGGCCGCGACGTCGTAGGTCGGAGGCGTCGTCGACGGCACCCGCATCTGCGACCACGTCGCGTCGACGAAGGTGCTCGCCACCACCGTCTGGTGTTGGCCCGACAGCAGTGACGTGACCGTGCCGTCGTCGGCGAGGTCGCTCATCGGGAGGTAGGTCACCCGGCCCGAGGGGAGCAGCCGGCGCCGCATCACCCGGTCGAAGTAGGCGACCACCTCGGCCCCGGAGGCCAGCTCGTAGAAGCCGGCGTTGGGGCCGTGCTCGTCGATCGTGTCGCTGCCGAGGGGCTCGGAGCTCACGCCGTAGAAGGCGGACGGCTGGTGGAGGCGCACGTGCGGATAGGCGTCGTTCCAGTGGCCGCCCGGTTGTCCGTGTCGGTCGACCATCACGACCGTGGCGTCGCTCGACGCCACGAGCTCGTCGACGAACGCCATGCCGGCAGCACCGGCACCCCTCACGACGTAGTCGGCCGAGATCACTCGTTCGCTCATGGCGCGCCCCTTCAACTGCGGTCGGCCCCCACCGACGACTTCGGGTTCCTACCACAGCACGGTCACGTGCTCACCCGGCCGTCGGCCGGCCCGCTGGTTGCGGCGCGGGCGCTTGACCGCCGGGCCGCGTGGCGCGTCAATGACCTCTTCCTAGACAGTGGGGAGGGGACTCACATGGGGGGTGCAGAACACGTCAGCTTCGACGCGCCCGACGAGGTGCGCGAGATGCCACTCGGGCGCGCCGAGGTGGTCAACACGGCCGGCGGGGTGGTGATGCGGATGACCCTGCAGCCGGGCTGGCGGTGGTCGGAGCACGTCAAGCCGATCGCCGGTACCGATCTGTGCATGGCACCACACTTCCAATACAGCGTCTCGGGCCGCCTCGGCGTACGCATGGCCGACGGCACCGAGTTCGAGGTGGCTCCCGGCGAGGTGAGCCGGCTCGAGGCCGGCCACGACGCCTGGGTCGTCGGCGACGAGCCCGTCGTCGCCATCGACTGGGGTGGCGCCCACGTGTGGGCCAAGCCCAGCTAGGTCCGCGCGCGCACGTGTGAAGGCCGAGCCGGGGAGATGTCCTCCCCGGCTCGGCGCTCTTGCCGGTCGGATGGTCGGCCGCCCGCGCCTGGTGACGTGCGGGGTTATCGTGCGCGGCGCGCCGTGACCTGGGGGCGGCGCAGGGAGGTTGGCGCCGTGACCACCGCACCTGATGCAGCTGCCGTCGACGCGGAAGCCGTCGTGCGCGATCTGTTCCTCACGCCGGAGGGGCGGGCCTACCCGTACCCGCACTACCACCGGCTCCGCGAGGCGGCCCCGGTGTATCGCAGCGAGCAGCTCCAGGTGTGGTTGCTCACCCGCTATGACGACTGCCGCGCCGCGCTGCGCGACCCGCGCCTGCAGAAGCACTTCGTGGAGCGCCTCGACCAGCGGGCGCCGGGCTGGCGGTCCCGCCCCTCGCTCGTGTGGGCCAGCAAGGTGTTGCTCAACCTCGACGGCCCCGAGCACGCTCGCCTGCGCCGCCTCGCGGTGCGGGAGTTCACGCCGCGCATCGTCGAGGGGATCCGCCCGACGGTGGAGGTGATGGTCGACGACCTGCTCGACACGATGGAGCGTGACGACGTCGGCGAGCTGATGGAGGCCTTCGCGTTCAAGCTGCCGATCAGCGTGATCGGCACGCTGCTCGGCGTGCCGGCCGAGGATCGCCCGCAGTTCCGCGAGCTGGTCCAAGCGCTCACGGGCGTATTCGAGCTGACAGCCACCCGGGCGATGCTCGACGCCGCCGACGTCGCGGTGCAGCAGTGCAACGCCTACTTCGAGCAGCTCATCGAGACCCGCCGGGCCGACCCGCGCGACGACCTGTTGAGCCGGCTGATCGTGGCCGACGCCTCCGCCGAGGCCGAGGATGGCGAGGCCGACCGGCTCACCAACGACGAGCTGAACGCCATGTGCTCGCTGCTGTTCCTGGCCGGCTTCGAGACCACCACGAACCTCATCGGCAACGGCGTGATCTCGCTGCTGGCGCAGCCCGAGCAGATGGACGTGCTGCGGGCGCAGCCCGAGCTGTCGGTGCACGTGGCCGACGAGCTGCTCCGCCACGACGGCACCGTGCAGCTCGCCGCCCGCTACGCCACCGCCGACGTCGTGTTCGGCGACGTGACGATCCCGGCCGGCGACGGCGTCCTCGTGCTCCTCGGGGCCGGCAACCGTGACCCGGAGCGCTTCGCCGATCCCGACAAGATCGACTTCACGCGGCCGAAGCTCCAGCCGCTGTCGTTCGGCGGTGGCGTCCACTTCTGCCTTGGCGCGCCCCTGGCCCGCATGGAGGTGGAGGTGGTGTTCCGCAAGCTGGCGCAGCGGTTCGCCACGTTCGAGCTGAGCGACGAGCTGCCCGCCCACCGTGACCGGCTCACGCTGCGGGCGCCGTCGACGGTGCCACTGAAGCTGCCGTCACGACCCGGGCTCGGGGCCGGCATGGCGGCCCGGCCCGCCGGCGACGACGCCGACTGGCGGGCCGAGTACCGCCGCCAGATCGAAGCCGACGCCGCGCCCGCCGACCCGACCGAGCGCCTGGCCCGCCTGGCGCTGCTGCGCCGGGTGCCGCTGTTCGCGCCGTGCTCGGCCGCCGACCTGGCTCGCCTGGCCGACACCGCGTACCCGCTCGCCTTCGACCCGGGTGACACGCTGTGCGTGGAGGGTGCCGACGCGCCCGACTGCTACGTGATCGCGACCGGCGAGGCCGAGGTGGAGATGAGCGGCAGGCGGGTCGCCACCGTCGGCGCCGACGACGTGGTGGGGGAAAGGGGCCTGCTGCTCGACCTTCCCCGCGCCGCCACCGTGCGGGCGACGAGCCACATGGTCACGTACGCCATCTCCCGCGACCGCCTCCGCGAGGTCCTCGACGCTTCCCCGGAGCTGGCCGACGCGATGGTCGCCTCCGTCACCGCCCGCTACTCCTGACACCGATCCGCGCTTGGCGCGCGTCTGCGAGCAGACGAGGTTGCCTCGGGCGTACGGTGCGCCATGGCTGTTGCCTTCACGCCGCCGGGTCCAGGCTCGTGGCAGCTCGACCGTTCACACTTCCCCGAGGGAACCACTGCCATCTGCCAGTGGCTGATGGAGGAGTGCATGGAGGCGGGCATGCGTCAGGTCTTTGCCGAGGTCGGCGTGCCGGCCGAGTGCCTGCAGGCCCGCTTCGTCAACGGGTTCATGTACACGCGCCTGCGTCCACTGATCGGTGCCGACAAGCCGCCCCGTCGCCTCCCGCCCAGCGCCGTGCTGCGGGTCGCGACGCGCCTGCACCCGGCGTTCCGTGCCCGCACCCGCGCCGCGGCGGTCAGCCTGGCGGAGCACCCGGCCCGACAGGTGGCCGAGCGCTGGGCCCGTGAGCTGCGCCCGGCCCTGGCGGCCCGCACCACCGCGCTGCAGGCCGTGCCCTTGGATGAGCTCTCGGACGACGCGCTGGGCGAGCACCTCGGCGCGCTGCTCGACCATCTGCGCAGCTCGGTCGAGCTCCACTTCTGGTTGCACGGGCACGACCTCGGGCCGATCGCCCAGTACCTGCACCGGGCGCTCGGCTGGGGCCTCGACCCGGGGGAGGCGTTGGCTGCGCTGGCCGGAGCGTCGCCGTCGACCTCGGCGCCGGTGCGCACGCTCGTCGCACTGCGTGAGGAGCTCGAGCGGGTCGGTGCCGAGTACGCCACGCTCGACGAGGTGCGGGCGGCGTCGCCACGCGCGTCGGCGCTGCTCGACGAGTACCTGGCCGGGCGCGGCTGCCTCGTGGTGACGGGCTACGACCTCACGGCCCTCACCCTGGCCGAGCTTCCGGGCCTCGTGCTCGACGGCATACGCACCGCCGCGGAGCCGCCGGAGCCCGACCACGCCGCCGCCGCAGCGGCACTGCGCACACAGGTGGCGCCGGCCGACCGCTCCACCTTCGACGAGCTGCTGGGCGTGGCCCGGGCCGTGATGGACATGCGCGACGACAACGGGCCGGTCACCTACGAATGGCCGATCGGACTGCTGCGCCTCGCGCTGCTCGAGACCGGCCGGCGGCTCGTCGCGCAGGAAAGGCTGCACGACGCCGTCGACGTGCTCGACCTCACGCCGTCGGAGGCGCGGGAACCCTTCGGCCCGGGTGGCCCGCAGCCCGACGTGGTGGCCGAACGCGTCGCCAGTCGGAAGGCAAGTGCCGCCGTGGAGCCGCCGGCCACCCTGGGCGAACCCGAGCCGCAGCCGCCGCTCGCGGTGCTGCCGGGACCGCTGGCGGAGGCGGTCGCCATGGTGCAGACCGCACTCGTACACCTCGACATGGCCGGGTTCGATCGTGTCGACCCGCTCGCGGGCGCCGGCATCGGGGCGGACGTCTACCGCGGGCGGGCCCGCATCGCCGCCGACCCCGAGGAGGCCATCGACAAGCTCGAACCGGGCGACGTCCTCGTCGTGCGGGCCACCTCGCCGGCGTTCAACACCGTGTTGGCCATCGCCGGCGCCGTCGTCACCACGCACGGCGGGCCTCTGTCGCACGCGGCCGTCATCGCTCGTGAGCTCGGCCTTCCCGCCGTGATCGGGGCAGCCGGTGCCCTCGGCATCCCTGACGGTGCGACGGTGGAGGTCGATCCTGTCGCCGGGCGGGTGCGCGTCGTGGCGGAGGCGCCGGCCGCGGTCTGATGCCCGGTCCTTCGCGCCCAGCGGTCTCGCCCCTCGTCGACCCCCCCCGGGGCTGTGCCGCACCGAGCCGTCCGCTCGGTGGACGGCCTTGCCTTCTTCGATGATCCCGGTCGGTCCTAGGGTTGCAGCGTGACGAGCAATCGCTGCTGCGAGGGCGGGGAGGGATGGTCCTGATGGCGTTGGCCGTGGGCGACACGGCGCCCGACTTCAGCCTCCCGGGCACAGGCGGGCGCAGCTACTCGCTGTCGGAGCTCGCCGGTCAACCGGTGGTGCTCGTCTTCTACCCGGGTGACGACACGCCGGTGTGCACCAAGCAGCTCAACACCTACACCGACGACTTCACGCAGTTCGAAGACGTCGGCGCGCGGGTGCTGGCGATCAGCCCACAAGACGTCGAGAGCCACGAGCGGTTCGCGGCCAAGCACGGCTTCAAGTTCCCGCTGCTGGCCGACACCGACAAGAAGGTCGCGCAGGCCTACGGCACGCTCGGACCGCTCGGCTTCCCTCGGCGCTCGGTGTTCGTGGTCGACCGGGCCGGTGTCGTGCGTTACGCCCACCGGGCCATCGCCGGGCTCACCTTCCGCGGCACCGACGAGCTCGTGCAGGCGGTCAGGGAGGCCACCTGACGCCCCTCGAGGCGGTGACGCTCGCCGGCCGTCACGTCCGCCTCGAGCCGCTCGGGCTGCACCACGCGCCGGGCTTGGCCGCTGCCGCCGCCGAGGACCGCGCCACCTACGCGCTCACGCGTGTGCCCGACGGCGAGGTCGGTGCCGTCGAGTACGTCGAGGCGGCGCTGGCGGGGTGGCAGCAGGGTGTCGAGCTGCCGTTCGCGCAGGTGCGCGTGGCCGACGACCGGGTCGTCGGCTCCACCCGGTTCATGAATGTCGAGCGGTGGTCGTGGCCGGCGAGCGACGGCTCCCCCGACGTGGCCGAGATCGGGGCGACGTGGCTGGCCGCCTCCGCGCAGCGCACGCCGCTCAACACCGAGGCCAAGCTGTTGCTCCTGCGCCACGCCTTCGGGGTGTGGCGGGTGCAGCGCCTCTGGTTCAAGACCGACGCCCGCAACACCCGCAGCCGCGAGGCGATCCTGCGCCTCGGCGCCAGCTTCGAGGGCGTCCTGCGCCACCACATGCCGGCGTGGGGCCCGAACGGCGGGGTGCGCGACAGCGCGGTCTACTCCATCCTCCCGTCGGAGTGGCCCGGCGTTGAACGCCACCTCCTCGCCCGGCTCGGCAGCCGACCATGACTGCGGGGCCTCGCCGGAGTGCCGACCGACCGGCCCCGTGAGCGCTCCGACGGTCCGCGGCGGAAGCGGCCGGGCAGGGTAGGGTCGAACTCGTGTTCGTGCTCGGCATCGACCCGGGGCTCTCGCGCTGCGGCTACGCGTGCATCGAGTCGAGCGGCCGCCAGGTCCGCGCGGTGGCGTTGGGGGTGCTCACCACGCCGCCGTCCGACCCGCTGCCCACCCGCCTCGCCGAGCTGCGCCACGAGCTGGCCGGCCTCATCGCCGAGCTGCGCCCCCACGTGGTGGCCGTCGAGCACGTGTTCTTCCAGGTGAACGTGCGCACCGCGATGAGCGTCGGCCAGGCCAGCGGGCTGGCGCTGGCCGAGGCGGCCGCGGCCGGCTGCGAGGTGGTGCAGTACACGCCGAACCAGGTGAAGGAGACCGTCACCGGCTGGGGCGGGGCCGGCAAGGAGCAGGTGCAGCGCATGGTGCAGGCCCGGCTCGGGCTGGCGGCACCGCCCAAGCCGGCCGACGCCGCCGACGCAGCCGCGCTGGCGCTGTGCCACCTCGCCTTCGCGCCCCTGCGGGCGAGGCTGCGGGCGGCCACGTGATCGGCTCGCTGCGGGGGACGCTGCTCGACCGCTCGGCCAGCGGCGAGGTGCTGGTCGAGGTGGCCGGCGTCGGCTACCGGGTGGCCGTCACGGCGCGCACCCTGGGCGCACTCACCCCGGGCGCCGAGGTCTTCTTCCACATCCACCATCACATCAAAGAAGACGGCCAGGCCCTCTACGGCTTCCTCGGCCGTGACGAGCGAGTCGCGTTCGAGGCGCTGCTGTCGGCCCACCGCGTCGGCCCCGCCCTGGCCCTGGCGATCTTGGGCACGCACGGCCCGGCCGACCTGCGCCGGGTGGTGGCCGACGCCGACGTCGCCGCGCTGTGCCTCGTGCCCGGCGTCGGCAAGCAGACCGCCGCCCGCCTCCTCATCGAGCTGAAGAGCAAGCTCGACGTCCCCGAGCTCGACGTCACCCAGGTGCTGGCATCGGGCGGCGACGGCCAGCGCAGCTCGGCGGTGGCCGACGTGCGTGAGGCGCTGGCCGGCCTCGGCTACGGCGCCGACGAGATCCGTGACGCGCTGCGAGAGCTCCCGGCCACCGACGACGCCTCGAGCCTCCTGCGTGACGCGCTGCGGCTCCTCGGAGCGCGGCGTGCGTGACGAGCTGCTGTCGGCCGGCGCCGACGAGGTGGAGCGGGCCGAAGAGGCGGGCCTCCGGCCGAAGCACCTCGACGAGTTCGTCGGCCAGCCTGAGCTGAAAGAGCATCTCGGCGTGGTGCTCGAGGCGGCCCGCCGGCGCGGCCAGGCCGCCGACCACCTGCTGCTGGCCGGCCCTCCCGGCCTCGGCAAGACCACGCTGGCTGCCATCGTGGCCAACGAGATGGGCTCGCACCTGCAGGTCACCTCGGGGCCCGCGCTCGAGCGGGCCGGCGACCTCGCCGCCATCCTCACCAAGCTCGACGAGGGCGACGTCTTGTTCATCGACGAGATCCACCGGCTGCCCCGCCCGGTGGAGGAGATCCTCTACCCGGCGATGGAGGACTTCCAGCTCGACATCGTGGTGGGCAAGGGTCCGGCTGCCTCGTCGATCCGCCTCACGCTGCCCCGCTTCACCCTCGTCGGGGCGACCACCCGCACGGGTCTCATCACCGGGCCGCTGCGCGACCGCTTCGGCCTCGTCGCCCGGCTCGACTACTACGACTCCGATGAGCTCGAGGCCATCGTGGTGCGGGCCGCCGGCATCCTCGGCGTGCACATCGACCGGCCCGGCGCGGCCGAGATCGCCGGGCGCAGCCGCGGCACGCCCCGCATCGCCAACCGCCTCCTGCGCCGGGTGCGCGACTTCGCCGAGGTGCGCGCCGACGGCGCCATCGACCTGGTGGTCGCTCGTGACGGCCTGGCGCTGTTCGGCGTCGACGACCTCGGCCTCGACAAGGTCGACCGCGCCGTGCTGTCGGCCATCTGCAAGCAGTTCCGCGGCGGGCCGGTCGGGCTCTCGACGCTGGCCATCGCGGTGGGCGAGCAGCCCGAGACGGTGGAAGACGTCTACGAGCCGTTCCTCATCCAGCAGGGCCTGCTGATGCGCACGCCCCGGGGCCGGGTGGCCACCCCTGGCGCGTATGCCCACCTGCAGCTGGCGCCCCCGGCGTCACCAGGCGCCGTGCCGCTGTTCGAGTAGTGCGCCGAAGCGCGCACCGTTGGACGCCAGTTCCGGCCGCCGCGGTGCGCGCAACGCCGTGGTGACTGTGGTGGCTGGTGGGCTGGGCGCACACGGGCCACCGCAGTGAAGTCGCCCCCGGGGGACTGTGGTGGCTGGTGGGCTGGGTGCACACAGGCCACCGCAGTGAAGTCGCCCCGTTCCGCGGCGGTCGGTGCGCGGCGGGGCGGGGATCAGGTCACGGGGAGGTGCTTGGCGAGAAAGCCGGTGGTGAGGGCCCACGACGCCGCGGCGGCCTGCGGGTGGTGGAACATGGCCGCCTCCTGGTTGTCGAAGGCATGGCCGGCACCGGGTTGCACGTGGATCTCGACCTCGGGTCGGCCGGAGAAGCGGGCTTCGATCTCGCGGACCTGCTCGATCGGGATGTAGGGGTCGCTCTCGCCGAAGTGGAACTGCACCGGGCAGGTGATGTGCTCGTGCAGGTCGAGGAAGGCGGCGATGTTCGAGCCGTAGTAGCTGACCGCAGCGTCGGGGTCACCGTGGGCGGCCACCTGGTAGGTGAGGAGCCCGCCGAGGCAGAAGCCCATCACCCCGACCCGCCCGGTCACCTCCGGCAGGGCCCGCACCGCGGCCAGTGACGCCACGCAGTCGGCCACGCCGGCGGCGAAGTCGAACTTCGGCATCAGCCCGAGCGACGCCGCCAGACCGGCCTCGTCGTGCTCGGCCGCCCAGCGGGGCGCGATGCGCCAGAACACGTCGGGGGCGCCCACCACGTAGCCGAGCCCGGCCAGCCGCTCGGCCACCGACCGGATGTAGGCACCGACGCCGAAGATCTCCTGGAGCAGGAGGATGCCGGGACCCTGCTCGGACTCGGGCAGCCAGACGGAGAGGTCGAAGGAACCGTCGGCGACCGTGACGGTGTCGGTGCGTGTCGTGATGGGCATGGGGGCGGATCGTAGGCTCGCCCCCCGTGCTCATGGACGAGTTCGACTACGAGCTCCCGCCGGAGCGCATCGCCCAGCGGCCCCTGGCGCGCCGTGACGACGCCCGCCTCCTCGTCGATCGCGGCGAGGCGGCGCCCGACCACCGCGTGGTGCGTGACCTGCCGTCGCTCGTGCGCCCGGGTGACGTGGTGGTCGTCAACGACACCCGCGTGATCCCGGCCCGGCTCCTGCTCCACCGAGCCACCGGTGGGGCGGCCGAGGTGCTCCTGCTCGAGCCGGTCGACGGCGCCACCACGTGGGAGGCGTTGGTGCGCCCGAGCGCCAAGCTGAAGGTGGGGGAGCGGCTCCGGGCCGGCGACGTCGAGGTGGTCGAGCTGGGTGCGCCCGCCGGCGACGGCACCCGCCGGGTGACGCTGCTCGGCGACGCCTTCGCCGTGCTGGCCGACCATGGCCACGTCCCGCTGCCGCCGTACATCACCGAGCGGCTCGACGACCCCGAGCGGTACCAGACGGTCTACGCCCGCCGGCCCGGGTCGGTGGCGGCGCCCACGGCCGGCTTGCACCTCACGCAGGCCGTGCTCGACGCGCTCGTGGCCGCCGGCGCCTCGCTGCACCGGGTGGAGCTGGTGGTCGGCCTCGACACGTTCAAGCCGGTGGCAGTGGCCGACCCGGCCGACCACCACATGCACTCCGAGCGCTACCGCGTGCCGGCCGAGGTGCTCGACGCCTGCCGGTCGGCGCGGGCCGCCGGGGGTCGGGTGGTCGCCGTCGGCACCACGTCGGTCAGAGCGCTCGAGAGCGCGGCGGGCCAGGGGGAGCTGGAGGGGCGAACCGACCTGTTCGTGCGCCGCCCCTTCGACTGGCAGGTCGTCGACGTCCTCCTGACGAACTTCCACCTGCCTCGTACCACACTGCTCCTCATGATCGACGCGTTCGTCGGCCCGCGGTGGCGACGGCTCTACGAGACGGCACTGGCCGACGGCTACCGCTTCCTCAGCTTCGGCGACGCTGTGCTGCTCGACCGCCACGCCGGCTGACTCGTACCCTTCGGCGCTCCCATGACGTTCCCCGTCCGACTCCAGATCGAGGCCCGCGACGGCGCTGCCCGCACCGGCGTGGCCACCACCGCCCGCGGCTTCTATCGCACGCCGTGCTTCATGCCCGTGGGCACACGAGGCGCGATCAAGTACCTGAGCGCAGCCGACTACGAGCGCCTCGGGGCCGAGATCGTGCTCGGCAACACCTACCACCTCATGCTGCGTCCGGGCGCCGATGTGGTGGCCGCACTGGGCGGGCTGGGGGCCTTTGCCGGCTGGCCGGGCCACACGCTCACCGACTCCGGTGGCTTCCAGGTCTTCTCGCTCGAGCCCAAGGTCGACGACGACGGGGTGACCTTCCGCTCCACCTACGACGGCTCGTCGCACCGGCTGACGCCCGAGACGGCCGTGGCCACCCAGGAGCTGCTCGGGGCCGACATCCAGATGGTGCTCGACGTCTGCCCGCCGCTGCCGAGCCCACCCGAGGTGGTGCGCCTCGCCGTCGACCGCACCAGCGCCTGGGCGCAGCGGGCGCGCCACGCCCACACGCGGCCCGACCAGTCGCTGTTCGGCATCGTGCAGGGCGGGATCGACGAGGGGCTGCGGGCCCTCAGCGCCCGCCACACCGCCTCGCTCGGGTTCGACGGCTACGGCATCGGTGGCCTGAGCGTGGGCGAGACCCGTGCCGAGATGCTGCCGGCGCTGGCCGCCGCGCTGGCCGAGCTTCCCGACGGCCAGCCCCGCTACCTGATGGGGGTGGGCGACCCGGCCAGCCTCGTCGAGGCGGTGAGCCTCGGGGTCGACCAGTTCGACTGCGTCATGCAGACCCGCCTCGGCCGCCACGGCACCGCGCTCACGGGAGAGGGCAAGGTCCACCTCCGCAACGCCAAGCACGTCCGAAGCGACGAGCCCCTCGACGCCGAGTGCGGCTGCGACACCTGCGCCCGCCACAGCCGCGGCTACCTGCGGCACCTGTTCCAGGTGGGGGAGCCCACGGCGCTGCGGCTCGTGTCGTGGCACAACCTCGCGTGGACCCTCGCCCTCATGGACCGTATGCGCGAGGCCATCCGGACCGGCACCATCGCCTCGCTCCGGGCCGACGTGCTCACCGTCTGGGGGTGACGGCTGAGTAACCTCGCTCGACGGCCCCCCGCGCCATCCGCTCTCGTCCCCGAACGTCTGGAACCTCGATGGGTGCAATCCTCCCCCTGCTGCTGCTGCCGGTCCTCATGTACTTCCTCCTCATCCGGCCACAGCAGAAGAAGATGCGCGAGCAGCAGGCGCTGCTGGCCGACCTCGGCGCGGGCGACGAGGTGATGACGACCGCAGGGATCTACGGCTACATCAACGCCATCGAAGGCGACATGGTGTGGCTCGAGATCGCCGAGAACGTCGAGATCCGCGTGGTGAAGGCCGCCATCTCCCGCAAGATCACCGCCCCCGACGCGTCGGCCATGCCTCCGGCCGACGAGGAGACCGACGGCGGCACGGCACCCACGGCCTGACCCGCCATGCGCCGCTCCTACGTCATCTCTCTCGTCACCATCTGTGTGCTCGCCTTCGGCGGGCTGGCCTTCGTTCTCGCCGCCGGCTGGCAGCCGGCGCTCGGCCTCGACCTCCAAGGCGGCGCCTCCGTCGTGCTGCAGCCCGAGGGCGAGTACGACGACGACGCCCTCGACCAGTCGGTCGAGATCATCCGCAATCGCGTCGACGGCCTCGGCGTCGCCGAGCCCGAAGTGGTGCGCCAGGGCGATGCCATCGTCGTCAGCCTGCCCGGCGTCGAGAACCAGGACGAGGCGCTGCGCATCGTGGGCCAGACCGCCGAGCTGCAGTTCCGCCCGGTGCTGGCCGACGTCCCTGCCGCCCTGCTGCCGCCCGACGGGCTGACCTCCTCGACCACCGCGCCCGGCACCACGTCGGCCGACAGCCCCACCACCGCGCCCGGCACCACCGCACCGGCCGCCACCACGAGCGTGACCACCACCGCGCCGGCCACCCCCAACCCGGGGGAGAGCCGCCTGGGCCGCCAGACCGGCACCACCACCACGACGGCCACCACGGTCCCGAGCACCGGCCAGACCGAGCTGCCGACGTGCGCCAACGCGGCCGAGTTCGCGATCCCCGACGAGCAGGTGATCCTCCCGGAGTGCGACGACGACCGCGAGGTGGTCACCTACTACGAGCTGGGCCCGGTGTTCCTCACCGGTGCCGGCGTGGAGACGGCCGAGGCCCGCTTCGACCCCCAGACCGGCTGGACCGTGTCGCTCACGCTCAAGCCAGGCGAGGAGGGCATCGACACCTTCAACGTCTGGGCCGAGAAGTGCTACAACGGCGACCCCGAGTGCCCCTCCGACGGCGCCAGCCGTGGCCGGGTCGCCATCGTGCTCGACGGCATCGTCCAGAGCGCCCCGCAGATCAACGCCCCGAGCTTCGAGCGTGACCAGATCGTGATCTCGGGTGACTTCACCCAGAGCGAGGCCGAAGACCTGGCCCTCGTGCTGCGCTACGGCGCCCTGCCCGTGGAGCTCGAGCCCCAGGCCGTCCAGACGGTGTCGCCCACCCTCGGCGAGGACAGCCTCCAGGCCGCCGTGATCTCCGGCGTCGTCGGCGTGCTCCTCGTGGTGGGCCTGCTGTTCCTCTACTACCGCCGCCTCACGGTGGTGGTGCTGGCCGGCCTGCTCGTGTCGGCGGCGATCGTGTGGACGGTCGTGGCGATCCTGAGCGAGACCCGCGGTCTGGCCCTCACCCTCGCCGGCGTCACCGGCATCATCGTGTCGGTCGGCGTCACCGTCGACAGCTACGTCGTCTACTTCGAACGACTGAAAGACGACGTCCGCAGCGGCAAGACGATCCGCTCGTCGGCCGAGCGCGGCTTCAAGGGCGCCTGGCGCACGATCCTCGCCGCCGACGTGGTGTCGCTCATCGGTGCCGGCCTCCTGTGGTGGCTCACCGTTGGCTCCGTACGCGGCTTCGCCTTCTTCCTCGGCCTGTCGACGATCGTCGACATGATCGTCGCCTACTTCTTCACCCGCCCGGCGGTGGGCCTGCTCGCCCGCAGCCGCTTCATGGCCGGCGAGCGTGTGCTCGGCGTCGTGCCGGGCGAAGCCGTCCCGGTGTCCGGAGGTGCCAAGTGAACGACACGCCGAGCGCACCGGCCAAGGCCAGCCTGTGGCACCGCCTCTATCACGGCGAGACCACGTTCGACTTCTACGGCAAGCGCCGCATCGGGTTCATCATCTCGGGCGTCCTGCTGCTGCTCACCGTGGTCTCGCTGTTCACTCGCGGGCTCAACCTCGGCATCGACTTCGAGGGCGGCGTGGCCTGGGAGGTGCCGGCCTCGGAGACCTTCGACACCGACACCGCCGTTGCGGTCCTCGAGGACAACGACATCGACCCCACCGACGCCAAGATCCAGACGCTGCGCGGCCCCGACGGCGAGCGGATCCGAGTGCAGGTCGGGGTCCTGCCCATCGAGGTGCAGGCCGAGGTGCGTGACGACTTCGCCGAGGCCGCCGGCGTCGAGCCGCAGGAGGTCAGCGTCAGCTCGGTGAGCGCCACCTGGGGCGACGAGATCACCGAGAAGGCGGTGCGCGCCCTCGTCATCTTCCTGCTCGCCATCGCCGTGTACATCTCGATCCGCTTCGAGTGGAAGATGGCGGTCGGCGCGCTGGTGGCCGTGGTGCACGACGTGGTGATCAGCGTCGGTATCTACTCCATCTTCCAGTGGGAGGTGACGCCGGCCACGGTGATCGCCTTCCTCACCATCCTCGGCTTCTCGCTCTACGACACCATCGTCGTGTTCGACAAGGTGCACGAGAACACGAGCCGTCTGGCCACCGGCAAGTACACCTACGGCGACGTGGTGAACCTGTCGATGAACCAGGTGCTGATGCGCTCGATCAACACGTCGCTGGCGGCCGTGCTGCCGGTGCTGTCGATCCTCGTGCTCGGCTCGTTCTTCCTGGGGGCGCTGGCGCTGCGCGACTTCGCCCTGGCCCTCCTCGTGGGCTTGGCCATCGGGTCGTACTCGTCGATCTTCGTCGCCACGCCGGTCCTGGCCATCCTCAAGGAGCGGGAGCCCCGCTACCGGGCGCTGCGGGAGAAGCTCGGGCGCACCACCGACGTGGGCGCGGCGCGCGCCGACGCCAAGGCCATGGGCGCCGCCAAGCCAGCCACTGCGGCTGCAACGGCCACGGCCACGGCAGCCCCGCCGCGGCCGCCCGTGAGCGGAGCTGGCCTCACCCACCCGCCCCGGCCCCGCAAGAAGAAGAAGCGCTGAGCGTCCACCCCGGATCCCGGGCTCCCGGGCGGTAGATTCGCCAGGGTGAAGCCCGACGCGAGCTGGCTCGCGCAGCACATCCGTGACATCGCCGACTACCCCAAGCCCGGGGTGGTGTTCCGCGACATCACGCCGCTGCTGGGCCAGGCCGACGCCTTCCGCTTCGTCGTCGACGCCATCGCCGACCACTTCGCCGGCGTCGAGGTCGACCGGGTGCTCGGCATGGAGGCCAGGGGCTTCATCCTGGCGGCGCCCGTCGCCTACCGCCTCGGTGCCGCCTTCGTCCCGGTCCGCAAGGCCGGCAAGCTGCCGTGGGCGGTGGCCCGCGAGGAGTACGAGCTCGAGTACGGATCGGAGAAGCTCGAGATCCACCGAGACGCCATCCACCCCGACGAGCGCATCCTCGTGATCGACGACGTGCTGGCCACCGGCGGCACGGCGGCAGCCACCGTCCGCCTCGTCGAGACCCTCGGCGGCAAGGTGGCCGGTCTCGGGTTCCTCCTCGAGCTGGCGGTACTCGACGGCCGAAAGCAGCTCGTCGGCTACGACGCCGTGAGCCTGCTCACGCTCTGAGAGGCGGCGAGATGGCGACGGTCGACCGGGTGCTGCCGTGGCGGCGCACTGCGGCGCCGCCGTCGGAGGAGCTGGCCCCGCTCATCTCGTCGTACCGGGCCCGCCACCCGAAGGCCCCTGTCTCCACCATCACCAAGGCCTTCGAGCTGGCCGCCCAAGCCCACGAGCAGCAGTACCGCAAGAGCGGCGAGAAGTACATCAACCACCCGCTGGCGGTGGCCCGCATCGTGGCCGACATCGGACTCGACGACACCACGGTGGCAGCCGCCCTCCTGCACGACGCGGTCGAAGACACCGACGTCACCCTGGCCGACCTCGAGCGCTCCTTCGGTGCCGACCTGGCCGCCATCGTCGACGGCGTCACCAAGCTCGACCGCCTGCGCTTCGACTCCAGGGAGGAGCAGCAGGCCGCCACCATGCGCAAGATGCTGGTGGCGATGGCCAAGGACCTGCGGGTCCTGATCATCAAGCTGGCCGACCGGCTGCACAACATGCGCACGCTGGCCGCGCTGCCGGCCGAGAAGCAGGCCCGCATCGCCCAGGAGACGCTCGACATCTACGCGCCGCTCGCGCACCGCCTCGGCATGCAGGAGCTGCGCCAGCAGCTCGAGGACCTCGCCTTCGCCGCCCTGCACCCGAAGCGCTACGCCGAGATCGACCACATGGTGTCGAGCCGCACCCCCGAGCGCGACCTCTACCTGGCCAAGGTGGTCGCCGAGGTGAAGGCCCGCCTGGCCGAGCTGAAGATCGAGGCCGAGGTCACTGGCCGCGGGAAGCACCTCTGGAGCATCTACGAGAAGATGGTCACGAAGTCGAAGGGCTTCGACGACATCTTCGACATCGTCGCGATCCGGGTCATCGTCGATTCGGTGAAGGACTGCTACGCCGCCCTCGGCAGCATCCACGGCACGTGGAAGCCGGTGGTGGGTCGGTTCAAGGACTACATCGCGATGCCGAAGTTCAACCTCTACCAGAGCCTGCACACCACGGTGATCGGTCCTGACGGCAAGGCGCTCGAGGTGCAGATCCGCACCCGGGAGATGCATCAGCGGGCCGAGTGGGGGGTGGCGGCCCACTGGAGCTACAAGGAGGGCGGCGCGTCGGCCAACGACATCGCCTGGCTCAACCGCATCATCGACTGGCAGAAGGAGACGTCCGACCCGGCCTTCTTCATGGAGAACCTGAAGACCGACCTCGAGCAGGACGAGGTCTTCGTGTTCACCCCGAAGGGCAAGGTCATCATGCTGCCGCTCGGGTCGACGCCGATCGACTTCGCGTACTCGGTGCACACCGAGGTGGGCCACGCGTGCATCGGCAGCCGGGTGAACGGCCGCCTGGTACCGCTCGACCACGCGCTGCAGAGCGGCGACACCGTCGAGGTCTTCACCTCGAAGGTGGAGGGCGCTGCCCCCAGCCGTGACTGGCTGAAGATCGTCAAGAGCCCGAGGGCCCGCAACAAGATCCGCCAGTGGTTCAGCCGCGAGCGGCGGGAGGACGCCATCGAGGCCGCCCGCGAGGAGCTGGTGCGCGAGCTGCGGCGCGAGGGTCTGCCGGTGCAGAAGCTCCTCGGGGAGCCGCTGGCCAAGGAGGCGACCGCGCTCAAGTACGCCGACGTCGACGCGCTCTTGGTGGCCATCGGCGAGCACCACGTGTCGGCCCGCTCGGTGGCGCAGCGCCTCGGCCGCACGCTGCAGACCGGGGAGGCCGGCGAGCTGCTGCCGGCCACGGTGCAAAAGCGCCCCCGCCGCACGCGCGGCACCGTGGGCGTGCACGTGGAGGGGCTCGACGACGTGATGGTGCGCCTGTCACGGTGCTGCACGCCGGTGCCCGGCGACGAGATCGTCGGGTTCATCACCCGTGGCCGCGGGGTGAGCGTGCACCGCGCCGACTGCGCGAATGCAGTGTCGCTCGGGCACGAGCAGCACGCCCGCATGATCGACGTCGAGTGGGACGGCGACCAGAACCAGGCGGTGTTCGTCGCCTCCATCGAGGTGAAGGCCCTCGACCGCTCACGGCTGCTGCGTGACGTGTCGAACGCGCTGTCCGACCACCACGTGAACATCGTCGCCTGCTCCACCCACACCGGCAGCGACCGCATCTCCAAGATGCGCTTCGACTTCGAGCTGGCCGACCCCGGCCACCTCGACGCCGTCGTCCGCACCATCAAGAGCATCGACTCCGTCTACGACGCCTACCGCCTCGTCCCCGGCGGCGGCCGCTGAGGCGAGACCCGCTCTGCACGAGCGGTCGCCCGGATACGGCCACGCTCCTCGTCGCGCTGCTCGTGCGCGGCGGCGTGCACCGTGGGAGACGGATCCCGCCGCTGACGGTGCACGGCTCCACGCGGTGCCCGTTCCGCTTGGGAGCCACGTCGCGGTTCGTGCCGGGGGTACGTTGCCCGCCCGTGCCCGATGGACCGCTGACCGACGAGCTCGACGACGTCTTCCAGGCCGTGGTGCGGCGCAACCCGGGGGAGCTCGAGCTGCACCAGGCGGCTCGCGAGGTGCTGGGATCGCTCGGGCCGGTGCTCGCCCACCACCCGGAGCTGGCCGAGCGCCGCCTGCTGCACCGGCTGTGCGAGCCCGAGCGCCAGATCATGTTCCGGGTCGCCTGGCAGGACGACCGGGGCGACGTGCAGGTGAACCGCGGCTTTCGCGTGGAGTTCAACAGCGCGCTGGGGCCCTACAAGGGCGGGCTGCGGTTCCATCCGTCGGTGTGGCTCGGCACCATCAAGTTCCTCGGGTTCGAGCAGGTCTTCAAGAACGCGCTCACCGGCATGGCGATCGGGGGCGGCAAGGGCGGCAGCGACTTCGACCCGAAGGGGCGCTCGGACGACGAGGTGATGCGGTTCTGCCAGGCCTTCATGACCGAGCTGTACCGCCACCTCGGCGAGCACACCGACGTGCCGGCCGGTGACATCGGTGTCGGCACCCGCGAGCTCGGCTTCCTGTTCGGGCAGTACCGGCGCATCACGAACCGCTCCGATCCCGGGGTGATCACCGGCAAGGCCCCCGACTGGGGCGGATCGCAGGTACGCCGCGAGGCCACCGGCTACGGCCTCGCGCTGTTCGTGCAGGAGATGCTGAGCGGCCAGGGGCGGTCGCTCGACGGCGCCACGTGCGTCGTGTCCGGTGCTGGCAACGTCGCCATCTACGCGGTCGAGAAGGTCCACGACCTCGGGGGCCGGGTGGTGGCCTGCTCCGACTCGACCGGGGCCGTGCACGATCCGGAGGGGCTCGACGTGGAGCTGCTCAAGGAGGTGAAGGAGGTGGGCCGCCAAGGCCTCGAGGCGTACGCGCACCGGCGGGGCTGTGCCTTCGCTCCGGGCGCCCGACCGTGGTCGGTGCCGTGCGACGTCGCGCTCCCGTGCGCCACCGAGAACGAGCTCGACGGGGCCGACGCCCGCACGCTGGTGGCCAACGGCTGCCGGATCGTCGCGGAGGGCGCCAACATGCCGTGCACGCCGGAGGCGGCCGCGGTGCTGCGGATGGCCGGCGTGGCCTTCGCCCCGGGCAAGGCCGCCAACGCGGCCGGCGTGGCGACGTCGGCGCTGGAGATGCAGCAGAACGCCATGCGGGCCACCTGGACCTTCGACGAAACCGAGCGTCGTCTCGAGGCCATCGTCGCCGGCATCCACCGCTCGTGCCTCGACACCGCCGACGAGCTGGGGTCGCCGGGCGACTACGTCGTCGGTGCCAACGCCGCCGGCTTCCTGCGGGTGGCCCGGGCCATGCAGGCCCTCGGCGTCTTCTGAGCTGACGGGCCAGGACCATCGACCCTGGACCTCGTCGGCCGATCGGCGCGTGATGGGGGCGACGACAAGGACGGTGCCCATGGCAAAGCACCCGCACCTGCCCGAGAAGCCGGTCGTCGTTCCCCCGTCGGTCCTCGGTCACACGAAGCACCCCGAGTTCTCCGACCCGCGGGCTCGAGCCGACTGGCACACCCACGATCCCCAGCAGCGGCGAGCGGCTCCGGCGGCGAGCCCCAAGTACCTGCGCTCGAGAGGCCGCCACACCGGCTGACACCCCTCGACAGCAGGCCGGGGGCCGGGATCGAGCGGCTGGCCGCCGACGCCGACTGGATCACCTACCAGGTGGAGTCGTCCGAGCCACCCCGACCGTCCGACGCTCACGACACGGTCGATCCGCCAGGAGATCGTGTAGGACTGGCGCTGGCCCGAGCGCTCAGGAGGTCTCGTCATGGCGCTGCACCCGAACGGCGTGAACCACCTCGCCATCAGCACGCGCGACATCAAGGCCCAGATCGAGTTCTTCACCGACGTCCTCGGCGCCGAGCTGAAGGCCCTCTACTGGATGCACGGGGTCGACAACACCTTCCACGGGTTCGTCGAGCTGAGCCCCGAGTGCTACGTGGCGTTCGTGCAGCACCCCGACAACCCCGACACCCTCGAGCTCGGCGTCACCCATGCCGGCAACGCCGGGGGGCCGGTGGCCGCAGGGGCCATGCAGCACGTGGCCTTCAACGTCAACTCCTTGGACGACCTGCTGGCCCTGCGCGACCGCATCCGCAGCCGGGGCGTGCCCGTGATAGGGCCGATCGACCACGGCCTGTGCCAGTCGATGTACTTCGCCGGACCCGAAGGGCTCTCGCTCGAGGTCGCCTGTGGCGGCGCCATCGACGGCCAGGCCTGGGTCGACCCGGAGGTGGTAGCGCTGGTCGGCATCTCGGCCGAGGAGCTCGAGCGCTACCGCCGCCCGGCCGCCTACGAGCGCCCCGCCCAGCCGGTGCCACAACCGGCCCTCGACTGGTCCAAGCCGCAGCTGGCCTACCCCGAGGGCCGGCTCGAGCGCATCCTGGCGGTGCCCGACGAGGCGTTCTGGCACTCCGTCACGAATGTGGCCCCGGTCCCGGCGGCCGAAGCGGCCGGGTGATCTCGCCAGGGCCGTGACCTGGGCCTCCGGTAGCCTCGCCCCTCGTGCCCGAGCTCAAGGCGCCCATCGGCACCCGTGACGTGCTCCCGCCCGACAGCGCCCGCTGGCGGCGGTTCGTCGGCGTGTTCGCCGAGGTCGTGGGCGCGGCCGGCTACGGCCAGGTGGTCACGCCGATCTTCGAGGAGCTGGCGGTGTTCCACCGCATCGGCGAGGCCACCGAGATCGTCACCAAGGAGATGTACGACTTCGAGGACAAGGGCGGCCGCCGTATGGCGCTGCGCCCGGAGGGCACCGCCGGGGTGGTGCGGGCCTTCGTGGAGCACCGGCCGGCGACGCCCTGGAAGGTCTGGTACACGGGGCCGAACTTCCGTTACGAGAAGGCCCAGAAGGGCCGCTACCGCCAGTTCGACCAGGTGGGCATCGAGGTGCTCGGCGCCGACGACCCGTACTGCGACGTCGAGGTCATCGCGCTGGCATGGCAGTTTTACGCGGCGCTCGGTCTGCGCCAGGTCCGCCTGCTCGTGAACAGCCTCGGCGACGCCGGCGACCGCGGTCGCTACGCCGCCGCCTTGGCCGAGCACTTCGAGAGCTACGGCGACGCGCTGACCCCGGAGAGCCGCCACACGCTGCAGCGAAACCCGCTGCGCGTCCTCGACTCGAAGCGGCCCGACGACCGCCCGATGATCGAGGCCGCCCCGCTCATGGGCGACTTTCTCTCCGCCGCGGCCGCCGAGCACTTCGAGGTCGTGCTGGGCGGCCTGCGGGCGCTGGGCATCCCGTTCACGGTGGCTCCCCGCCTGGTGCGGGGCCTCGACTACTACCGACGCACGACGTTCGAGTTCGCGGCGGAGGCGCTCGACGCCGCCCAGAACGCCGTCGGGGGCGGTGGCCGCTACGACGGGCTCGTCGAGGAGATGGGTGGCCCGGCCACGCCCGGCATCGGGTTCGCGCTCGGGGTCGACCGCACGCTGCTGGCCTGCGACGCCGAGGGAGTCTTCGGCCTGCCGGCCGCCGACCTCGACGCGTTCGTGGTCGACACCACCGGTGGTGCGACGGCGCTGGCCCTCACCGCCGAGCTGCGGGCGGCCGGGCTGCGCGTCGACCGGGCCTTCGACAACCGCAGCATGAAGAGCCAGATGAAGGCGGCCGACCGCAGCGGCGCCGCCGTCGCCCTCATCGTCGGGTCCGACGAGCTGGCCGCCGGCACCGTCGTGGTGCGGCCGCTGCGCGGCGGAGGCGACCAGGTCGCCGTGCCCCGCGACCACGTGATCGACCACGTCGTGCGCACCGGCGCGACGCCCACCCCCTGAGGAACCCGATGAGCATGCGGACCCACTACTGCGGCGCCCTGCGCCCCGAGCACGCCGGCCAGACGGTGGTGCTGTGCGGCTGGGTCGCCCGCCGGCGCGAGCACGGCGAGCACCTGGCCTTCGTCGACCTGCGCGACCACACCGGGCTCGTGCAGTGCGTCGTCGACGGCGCCGCCGACCTGCGCAGCGAGTACGTGCTGCGCGTCACCGGCACCGTGCGGGCCCGGCCCGAGGGGACGGCGAACCCGAACCTCGCCACTGGCGACGTGGAGGTGGGCGACTGCACGGTGGAGGTGCTGAGCGCGGCCGAGCCGCCGCCGTTCCCGATCGACGCCCGCGCCGACGAGGTCGACGAGACGATCCGGCTGCGGTTCCGCTACCTCGACGTGCGCCGCGAGCGCATGCAGCGCAACCTCCGCGTGCGGGCCAAGGTGAACTCGGCCATCCGCCGGGCCATGGAGCGCCAGGGATTCGTGGAGGTCGAGACCCCGATGCTCATGCCCTCCACCCCCGAGGGTGCCCGCGAGTTCCTGGTGCCGAGCCGCCAGCAGCCGGGGTCGTTCTACGCGCTGCCCCAGAGCCCGCAGCTGTTCAAGCAGCTGCTGATGGTGGGCGGTGTCGACCGCTACTACCAGATCGCCCGCTGCCTGCGTGACGAGGACCTGCGGGCCGACCGCCAGTACGAGTTCATGCAGCTCGACGCCGAGATGAGCTTCGTCGACCAGGACGACGTGCTCGACGCGATCGGTGAAGCCGTGCTCGAGGCCGCCGAGGCGGTGCTCGGCGAGCGCCCCGGCCCGATCGAGCGGATGACGTGGCACGACGCCCTCGACCGCTACGGCGTCGACAAGCCCGACCTGCGCTTCGGCATGGAGCTGGTGGAGCTCACCGACGTGTTCGCAGCCACCGGGTTCAAGGCGTTCCAGGCCCCGTGCATCAAGGGCATCCGGGTGCCGGGCCGGGCCGACGAGCTCGGCCGCAACAAGCTCGACGCCCTCACCGACCGGGCCAAGAAGCTCGGCGCCAAGGGGCTCGTGTGGCTGAAGGTCACCGCCGACGGGCTCGAGTCGCCGGTGGCCAAGTTCCTCTCCGAGGCCGAGCAGGCCGAGCTGCGGGCACGGCTGGGCGCCGAACCGGGCGACGTGCTGCTGCTGGTGGCCGACGAGTGGCTGCGCACGTGCGAGGTGCTCGGCCAGCTCCGCAACGACCTCGGTCGGCCGCCGGTGCACCAGGGGCCGTACCGCTACCTGTGGGTGGTCGACTTCCCGATGTTCGTGGGCCTGTCCGACGACGGCAAGCCCAAGCCGGGCCACCACCCCTTCACGCGGCCGCACCCCGACGACGTCGACCGCCTCGAGTCCGACCCGATGAGCGTGCGCAGCCGGGCCTACGACCTCGTCCTCAACGGCTGGGAGCTCGGTTCGGGCAGCATCCGGATCCACGAGCCCGACCTGCAGCAGCGGGTGTTCGACCTCCTCGGCATCGGCCAGGAGGAGGCCAACCGCCGCTTCGGCTTCTTCCTGACACCCTTCCGCTACGGCGCGCCCCCGCACGGCGGGTTCGCGTTCGGCATCGACCGTCTCGTGGCGATCCTGGCCGGCGAGGAGAACATCCGCGAGGTCATCGCCTTCCCGAAGCCCCAGAGCGGGACCGACCCGATGACGAATGCACCGACGCCGGTCGACGCCAGGCAGCTGGCCGACCTCGGGCTCAGGACGCTGCCACCGCCGGCGTCGAGCTGACCTCGCCCTGGGCCAGGCGCCGCCGGCGCACCAGCTCGAGGGTGATCATGCCGGTCACCGTGAGCACGACGACGAACACGATGTAGGTGGTGGTCAGGTCGTCGCGAGCCAGCAGCGCGACCACGCCCAGGACGGCGACGCCGATCTGGGTGGGCCGGGCCCAGCGCCGGGCGAAACCGGGCAGGTTGGCGATGGCGACCAGCGCGGCGATGACGATGCCGACCACGAAGATCGAGCGGAACCCGGCCCGCATCGACCCGACGACGGTGTCGAACAGCGACGCCGCGACGTTCGAGGGAACGGTCTCCACGAGGGCGCTCAGGAAGGCCTGGCGGGCGACCGACAGGGCGATGGCAACCATCACGGTGACGAGCGCGATCGCGACGGCCAGTCGGATGAGCGCGGCCGGCTTCTTCGGCGCCACCAGCACCGAGAGGGCGGCGAGCAGGAGCGTGGCGACGAACAGGACCCACACGAACGTGTCGAGCTTGCCGACGAGCTCGCGCGCCGTCTCGATCTTCGCCAGCTGCTCGCCTTCGGCCAGCACGATCTGGGCGTCGACGTTCGACAGATCGAGGCGTCCGATGAACTCGAACCCCTGCTCGACGAGGTAGTCCTGCAGGTTCGGCAGCGCGACACCGAGGTCGAGCGTCAGCTGGCCGTTCTCGAGGTCGGTCGCCTCGAGGTCGGCGGTCAGCACCCCGCTGATCACCGTGTGCGCGGCCCGGTTGGCGGCTTCCCACAGCGTCCCGAAGGCCGGGCTGGCCGTGAAGCGTTGCGTCGCCGCGCTGATCGCGCCGTTGACGGCGGTGGTGATGGGGTCGATCGCCGGCGCCAGCTCGGGCGGGAGCAGCTCATCGAGGCGCGCCTGCACGTCGGCGGCGGTGATGAGTGCCGCGGCCAGCTGGTCGGCCACATAGGCCTGCACGTCGGGGTCGTCGGCCAGCGGGGCGATGGTGTCGACGTAGGCGTCGGTGTCGGTGAGCTGGGTGCGGGCCCAGCCAGCGACCACCGTGAGGGGGGCGAGCAGCGCCGCCACCACCAGGAACACGATCGACAGGACCAGGCGGCCGCGGCCACCCTTCGGCTTCGGGGCGTCGTCGCTCACGGCCGGCACGGTATGCGATCCGACCGCAGTGCTCGGGCACCCCCGACCAGCACGGGGATACCGTCGCGGCCCGTGGGCGCTTCCGACGACCTGTTCGCCGCCGCGGCCGGCGAGCGCCTGGCTCGCCAGGCGCCGCTGGCGGCCCGGCTGCGGCCGCGGTCGCTCGACGACGTGGTGGGCCAGGAGCACCTGCTGGCGCCGGGGCGGCCCCTGCGGGCGCTGATCGACACCGACCGGCTCACGTCGGTGCTGCTGTGGGGACCGCCAGGGGTCGGCAAGACCACGCTCGCCCGCCTCATCGCCGACGCCACCAGCAAGGCCTTCGAGCAGCTGTCGGCGGTCACCGCTGGCGTGAAGGACGTGCGTGAGGTGATCGAGCGGGCTCGCGACCGCCTCGGCCAACGGGGCCAGGGCACGATCCTGTTCCTCGACGAGATCCACCGGTTCAACAAGGCCCAGCAGGACGCGCTCCTCCCGAGCGTCGAAGAGGGCCTCCTCGTGCTCGTCGGCGCCACCACCGAGAACCCGTTCTTCGAGGTGAACCCACCGCTGCGCAGCCGCAGCACCTTGTTCCGCCTGGAGCCGCTCGGTGTCGAGGTGCTCGCCATCTTGGCCCGTCGCGGCCTCGGCGCCGAGGGCGCCACCGCCGACGACGATGCGGTGGCGCTGCTGGCCGCTCGCAGCACCGGCGATGGTCGCCAGCTCCTCACGGCGCTGGAGGTGGCCGTGGCGCTGGCCCGGGCCCGCCAGCCGTCCCGCCCGCCCCACGTGGTGCTGGCCGACGCCGAGGCGGCGCTCGGCACGCGGGCGATGCGCTACGGCGAGGACGACCACTACGACGTGACGAGCGCGCTCATCAAGAGCATCCGGGGCGGCGACGCCGACGCGGCGCTGCACTACCTGGCCCGGATGCTCGAGGCGGGGGAGGACCCGCGCTTCATCGCCCGGCGGCTCGTGATCCTGGCCAGCGAGGACGTCGGGATGGCCGACCCGCTGGCGCTGGTGGTGGCGGTGGCGGCCCACCACGCCTTCGAGCTCGTGGGCCTGCCCGAGGGGCAGCTGAACCTGGCCCAGGCCGTGGTGCACCTGGCGCAGGCGCCCAAGAGCAACCGCGCCGCCGCCGGTATCTGGGCCGCCCGCGCCGACGTGCGGGAGGGCCGGGGCGGCGAGGTCCCCGAGCACCTGCGCGACGGGCACTACCAGGGTGCGGCGACGCTCGGCCACGGCAAGGGCTACGAGTACCCTCACGACGACCCGACGGGATGGGTCGACCAGCAGTACGCCCCCGACGACCTCGTGGGGCGCCGCTACTACGAGCCTTCGGGCCACGGGTTCGAGGACGAGGTGAGGCGACGGATGGCAGCACGTGAGGGGGGCTCGTGACGGCGGGCGACCTGGCGCTCGTCCTGGCGACGGTGCTGTGCGTGCTGGCGTTCGTGGCGCTCGTGCTCGTGCTGCTGCGGGTGCTGGTGGCGCTGCGAGAGCTGCAGGCCGCCGTCGAGTCGCTCGACGCCAGGGTCGACCCGCTGCTGAACGAGCTGCGCGACACGATCACCGAGAGCCGCGAGACGATCGACGAGGCCCGTGACGACCTCGAGCGCTTCGACCGTGTCCTCGGGTCGGCCGAGGCCATCTCGTCGCACGTCGAGGGTGCGTCGAGGGTGGCCCGCCTGGCGCTCTCCACGCCGGTCATCAAGACGGTCGCCATCGGCTCGGGGACGTCGCGGGCGGTGCGGCGGCTGCGTCGCAAGGAAGCCCGCCGGGAGCGCAAGGACGCCCGATGAGCACCGGAGGAGCCCGGCCATGATCAAGCGTGTCACGTGGTTCGCCGCCGGTGCGGCGGCGGGAGCCGTCGGCATGGCGGCGGCCGGCCGCACGGTGAAGCGCAAGGCGGCCGAGCTGACCCCGGTCAACGTGGCCCGCAACGCCGCGTCACGGGTGAAGGCCCGCGGGTCTGATGTCGCCGCCGCGGTGCGAGAGGGCCGGACCCAGGCCAAGGCCAAGGAGGCCGAGCTCCGGGCCGTGCGTGACGGCAGGGCGCCGGCCGGCATCCCCGGCCTCACCGAGCCGGCGCCGCCGGGCACCATCGTCAACGTCGTCGTGCTCGACCCCCGCCAGGTGCCCGGCCTCGACGAGCGCCTCGACGAGGTCCGGGCGGCCAAGCCCGCCGGGCCGCGCCGCACCGCTCGCCGCCCCCGCTAGCGCGCCGCCCGCCACCTCGGCCGACGCCACCGTCGGCCGCGTGGGCCCTCGGTAGGCTGACCCGACCATGTCCGAGCACCTGCCCGCCGAACGTCCCGAGCCCGGAGCACCGTCGGGCACTGCCGCCCTCGGTGGCGGGGTGCCGTACTCGGCCGACGAGCTGCGGCGGGCGTTCGCGGGGTTCTTCGCCGACCGGGGCCACACCGTCGTGCCGTCGGCCAGCCTCATCCCGCACGACCCGACGGTGCTGTTCACCGTGGCCGGCATGGTGCCCTTCAAGCCGTTCTTCACCGGCGACGAGGTGGCCCCCTACCGGCGAGCGGTGAGCGTGCAGAAGTGCGCTCGGGCCGGCGGCAAGCACAACGACCTCGACGACGTCGGCCGCACCACCCGGCACCTCGTGTTCTTCGAGATGCTCGGCAACTTCAGCTTCGGCGACTACTTCAAGGCCGACGCGATCCCGTGGTCGTGGGAGCTGGTCACCGAGGTGTTCGGCTTCGACGGCGACCGGCTCTGGATCACCGTCCACCACAGCGACGACGAGGCCGAGCAGATCTGGCACGAGCAGGTCGGCGTCTCGATGGACCGCATCCAGCGCCTCGGTGACGCCGACAACTTCTGGCAGATGGGCGAGACGGGGCCGTGCGGCCCGTGCTCGGAGATCCACATCGACCGTGGGCCGGAGTTCGGCCCCGACGGTGGACCGCTCCACGATCCCAAGGGCGACCGGTTCCTCGAGTTCTGGAACCTCGTCTTCATGCAGTTCAACCAGGCCGCCGACGGCACCCGCACCCCGCTGCCTCGACCGTCGATCGACACCGGGGCCGGTCTCGAGCGCATCCTCGCCCTCGTGCAGGGCGTCGACTCGGTGTGGGAGACCGACGTGATGCGCCCGATGATCGACCTCGGGTGCTCGCTCACGGGCAAGACCTACCGGCCGGGGGACTACGACGACCGTGACAGCTTCAGCCTGCGGGTGCTGGCCGAGCACGCCCGCTCGAGCGCGCTGCTCGTGAACGACGGTGTGTTCCCGTCGAACGAGGGACGCGGCTACGTGCTGCGGCGCATCATCCGCCGCGCCGTGCGCCACGCCTACCTGCTCGGCACCGAGCGGCTCGTCATGCCGGCCCTGGTCGAGACCGCCATCGACGTGATGGGAGCGGCCTACCCGGACCTCGTGAAGCACCGAGACTTCGTCGTCGGCGTGATGACGAAGGAGGAGGAGCGCTTCCGCCACACGTTGCGCACCGGGCTCACGCTGCTCGACCGGGAGCTGGCCGACACCACGGGCGCCGCGCTCTCGGGTACCGCGGCGTTCACCCTGCACGACACCTACGGCTTCCCGCTCGAGCTCACCGAGGAGATCGCGCTCGAGCGAGGCGTCACCGTCGACAAGGACGGCTTCGCGTCCGAGATGGCCGAACAGCGCCGGCGGGCCAAGGACGCCCGCAAGGGAGCGGGCGCCGACGACGACCGCCTCGACGCCTACCGCGAGCTCGTCGAGCAGTTCGGCACCACGACGTTCACGGGCTACGCCGAGGAGCGCACCGACGGGGCGCGTGTGCTGGCCGTGCTCGGCGACGGCGACGACGTGGAGGTGTTCCTCGACCGCACGCCGTTCTACGCCGAGTCGGGCGGCCAGATCGGCGACACGGGCACCGTCACCACAGCGACCGGTGTGGTCGAGGTGCTCGACGCCACGTTCGCCCTGCCCGGTCTGCGCCGCCATGTCGGTCGGGTCCGTGAGGGCACCGTGCAGGCGGGCCAAGAGGCGACGGCCGAGATCGACGGGCCTCGCCGGGCGGCGATCCGGCGCAACCACACCGGCACCCACCTGCTCCACTGGGCCCTGCGCGAGGTGCTGGGCGAGCACGTGAAGCAGGCCGGATCGCTGGTGGCCCCCGACCGGCTGCGCTTCGACTTCAGCCACTACGCGCCCGTGAGCGGCGAGGAGATCGAGCGCATCGAGGCCCTCGTGAACGCCGAGGTGCTGGCCAACGGCCCGGTCACCGCCACCGAGATGGCCAAGGCCGACGCCGAGGCGCAGGGGGCGATCGCCTTCTTCGGCGACAAGTACGGCGACGTCGTGCGCGTGCTGCGGGCCGGCTCGGGGAGCCTCGAGCTTTGCGGCGGCACCCACGTCCGGGCCACCGGCGACATCGGCACGATCAAGGTGGTGAGCGAGGGCTCGATCGGCTCGAACCTCCGGCGTATCGAGGCCGTCACCGGCGATGCGTCGGTGGCGTTGCTCCAGCGCGACGAGCGTGCGCTGGCCACCGCGGCCCGCCTTCTCGGCACCACGCCCGAGGCCGTCGTCGAGGGCATCGAGAAGCGCCTCGACGAGATCCGCAGTCTCGAGGCCGAGCTGAAGGCGCTGCGGGCCAGGGCGGCTGCCGGCCGGGCGTCCGAGCTGGCGGCCGGAGCGGTCGACGGCGTCGTCGTGGCCCGCGTCGACGGCCTGGCCCCCAACGACCTGCGCGAGCTCGCCATCGCCGTGCGCCAGCAGCCGGGGATCCGTGCCGCGGTGCTCGGCGGCGTCACCGACGCCGGCGGTGTGTCGCTCAGCGCGGCGACCACGCCCGACAGCGGGCTGCAGGCTGGCGTGCTCGTGAAGGACGCCGCCAGAGCCGTGGGCGGCGGCGGGGGCGGCAAGGGCGACGTGGCGACCGCCGGGGGCAAGGACCCGGGTGCTCTCGACGACGCCCTCGCCATCGCCCGGTCGGCCGCCGGCATCGGCTGACCGGGCTGTGCGGGCGCTCGGCCTCGACCTCGGGAGCAAGCGCATCGGGGTGGCGGTCAGCGACCGCTCGGGCACCATCGCCACGCCGCGGACCGTGCTCCTGCGCAGCGGCGACCGGTCGCGTGACCATCTTGCCATCGCCGCCCTGGTGGCCGAGGAGGAGGCCGAGGTGGTGGTGGTGGGCCTGCCGCTGTCGCTCGACGGGAGCCTCGGGCCCGCTGCGAGGGCTGCCCTCACGGAAGCCGCCGAGATCCGTAGCATCGTGCCCGTGCCGGTGGAGACCTACGACGAGCGCCTCACGACGGTCACGGCCGACCGTGCGCTGATGGAGGCCCGCATGCGGGCCGAGGCCCGTCGGCGCCTCGTCGACAAGGTGGCCGCCGCCGTGATGCTGCAGTCGTGGCTCGACCGGCGGCACGAGGCGGGGCAGCCGTGAGCCGCCAACCGGTCCTCGACGACTGGCAGGTCGATCCCTGGGACGACCCGGTCGAGCTCTACGACTTCGAGGCCGAGCCGCCGCGCCGGGGCGGTGGGCCGGTGAAGTGGGTCGTCTACGGCGCCTTCGTCGTCGCCCTCGTGCTCGTGCTCGTGGCCGGCGCCACCGGCATGTGGGTGCTGCGCCAGGTCAACCCGCCCGGCGAGGCGGCCGAGGCCATCAACTTCACGGTGAACGCCGACGACACGGTCGAGACCGTGGGCGTGCGCCTGCAGGCCGCCGGTGTCATCACCTCCACCCGGGTGTGGGACTGGTACGTCGACCAGAAGGGTGGGCTCACGCTCACCCCCGGCTACTACACGGTGAAGCCTCGCGACACCATGGGCAACATCCTCGGCGTGCTGCGCACGCCGCCGGCCCAGACCTACGACAAGGTCACGTTCCCCGAGGGCTTCACGCTCGAGCAGATCGGGGCCCGGCTCGAGAACCGGATCCCGCGGCTGACGGCCACCGAGTTCTCCTCGGCGGCCACCAGCCTGCGGGTCGTGTCGAAGTACGGGCCTCCCGGCGGCACCTCCAACATGGAAGGGCTGCTGTTTCCCGACACCTACCAGATCGCCGGCAACGAGTCCGAAGAGCAGGTCCTGCAGCGGATGGTGACGCTCATGGAGCGCATCGGCGCTCGCGAGGGCCTCGACGAGGCGGGCGCCCGCCTCGGCTACTCGCCTTACCAGATCCTCACGATCGCCTCGATGATCGAGCGCGAGGCCAAGGTGCCCGAAGACCGGCCGCTGATCGCCCGCGTCATCTACAACCGGCTGTTCTTCGGGATGCCGCTGCAGATCGACGCCACGCTCTACTACGGCCAGGACCCCGAGCGGCCCTTCAGCGAGCTGAAGGCCATCGACTCGCCCTACAACACCTACCTCTACGGTGGGTTGCCGCCGACGCCGATCGCCATGCCGGGACGGGCCGCCATCCGTGCCGCCATGAACCCGGCCCCCAACCCCGATGCCAAGGACTGCCCCGGAGGCAAGCCCTGCGCCTGGCTGTACTACGTGCTGGCCGACGAGGAGGGGCGCCACGCGTTCGCCACCAACCTCGACGACCACGAGCGCAACGTGGCTGAGGCGCGCCGCCAGGGCCTCCTCGGCTGACGCCGGTTTCGCGCATGCCGGGCCAGCCGCCGATCTCCGGGGCCACGCTCGTCGCCGGCGTCATCGGCTCGCCCGTGCGCCACTCGCTGTCGCCGGCCCTCCACAACGCCGCCTTCGAGCACCTCGGGCTCGATTGGTGCTTCGTCGCGTTCGACGTGCCGGCGGGCAGCGCGGCGGCCGCGCTGAGCGGGGTGTGGGCGCTCGGGATCCGTGGCCTGTCGGTCACGATGCCCCACAAGGCCGACGTCGCCGACGCCGTCGACGTCGTCGACGACACCGCCCGGGCCCTCCACGCCGTGAACTGCGTCCGGCGGCTCGACGACGGCCGCCTCGAGGGCACCAACACCGACGGGCCAGGTTTCGTGGCCTCGCTGCGCGAGCGGGGCGTCGAACCGGCCGGGCTCGGTGTGGCCGTGGTCGGTGCCGGCGGTGCCGCCCGGGCCGTGGTGCGCGCCCTGGCCGATGCGGGCGCGGCAGCCGTGGTGGTGGTGAACCGCACGGCGAGCGCGGCGGCCACTGCGGCGGCGCTGGCCGGTGACCTCGGCTCGGTCGGCGGCCCCGACGCCATCGCCCGGGCCGACCTCGTCGTGCACGCCACCAGCGTCGGGATGGCGGGTGGCCCTGCGGCCGGCGACCTGGCGTTCGACCCCGCGCTGGTCCATCGCGGCCAGGTGGTCGCCGACCTGGTGTACCACCCGCTCGACACCGCGCTGTTGCAGGCGGCCCGGGCCCAGGGGGCCGTCACGGTCGACGGCCTCGGCATGCTCGTGCACCAGGCGGCCATCGCCTTCGAGCGCTGGACCGGTTGCGAGGCGCCGGTGGCGGCGATGCGGGCGGCCGCCGAGGCCGAGCTGGCGCGGCGGGCCGGCTGATCCGGCCCCCACCCCGACCGGCCGCGACCCCGCCGGTACCATGACCGGGTGCTCCGCTACCTGACCGCCGGTGAGTCGCACGGCCGCGCCCTCGTGGTGGTGATCGAGGGGCTGCCCGCCGGGCTGCCCATCACCGTCGAGGAGATCCAGGCCGAGCTGGCCCGCCGCCGGCTGGGCTACGGACGGGGCCCGCGCATGCGCTTCGAGGTCGACGAGCTGGTCCTGGTGGGAGGCGTGCGCCACGGGCGCACCCTCGGCTCGCCGGTGGCCATCGAGATCAGCAACACCGAGTGGGTTCGCAGCGACAAGTGGCACCAGGAGATGTCGCCGGCACCGGGCGCCACCGAGCGGCCGCTCACGCAGCCCCGGCCCGGGCATGCCGACCTGGCCGGCATGCAGAAGTACGGGTTCACCGACGCGCGCGACGTGCTCGAGCGGGCCAGCGCTCGCGAGACGGCGGCCCGGGTGGCCGCGGGCGCCGTCGCGAAGAAGCTGCTGTCGACGCTCGGCGTCGACGTCCTGAGCCACGTCGTTCAGATGGGCCCTGCCCGCTCCAAGGCTGTCGACCGGCCCACACCGGCCGACCTGGCCCGCATCGACGAGTCGCCCGTACGGTGCTTCGACGCCGCCGCCGCCGAGGCCATGGTGGCCGAGGTGGAGGCGGCCGCGAAGGCCGGCGACAGCCTCGGTGGTGTCGTCGAGGTCCTGGCCTACGGGGTGCCGGTCGGGCTCGGCTCCCACGTGCACTGGGACCGCAAGCTCGACGCGCTCCTGGCCCAGGCGATCATGTCGATCCAGGCGGTGAAGGGCGTCGAGGTCGGCGACGGGTTCGAGGTGGCGGGCCGGCGGGGGAGCCAGGCCCACGACCCGATCACCTGGGACGAGGCCACCGGCACCTACCGGCGGGAGAGCGCCCTGGCCGGCGGCACCGAGGGTGGCATCAGCACCGGCGAGCTGCTCGTCGTGCGGGCGGCCATGAAGCCGCTGGCCACGCTGAACCGGCCGACGCTGAAGACCGTCGACACGGTCACCAAGGAAGAGACCGTGTCGTTCAAGGAGCGCACCGACGTCACCGCGGTGCCGGCCATGGGCGTCGTGGCCGAGACGATGGTGGCCCTCGTGCTGGCGGCCGAAGCGCAGCGCAAGTTCGGCGGCGACTCCGTCGACGAGATGGTCCGCAACGCCGAGAGCTTCCGGGCCGGTCTCTGAGTGGGCCCACCCGAGCCGCCTCCCGGGGCCTCGCCGGGCGCCCGCCACGTGGTGCTCGTCGGGATGATGGGCTCGGGCAAGACGACCGTCGGCGAGCTCGTGGCCGCCCGCCTCGGGCGTGAGTTCGCCGACACCGACGACCTCGTCGAGACGGCCACCCACCGCACGGTGCGCGAGATCTTCGAGACGCAGGGCGAAGACGAGTTCCGCCGCCTCGAGGGCGTGCTGCTCCACCACGCGCTCGCCGTCACCGAGCGGGGGGTGATCGGCTGCGGCGGTGGCATGGTCACGCAGCCGGGGGCCCGGGCACTGCTGCGCGACGGCCGTGGCTTCGTGGTCTGGCTGCGGGCGGCCCCCGAGGTGCTGGCCGAGCGCCTGCGGGGTGCCACCGACCGCCCGCTGCTCGACGGCGACCCCGAGGAGCGGCTGCGCTCGCTGCTGGCCGAGCGGCAGGCGTGGTACGACGAGGTGGCCGACCTCGTGGTCGACGTGGGTGGCCGCCCGGTCGACGACGTGGTCGACGAGATCGTCGCTGCGGTGGCGTCGTGACGCTGCACCACGTGCTCGTCCCGCTCGGCGACCGGGCCTATGAGGTGCTCGTCGGCCCCGGTGCGCGCGCGGAGCTCCCGGGCCTGCTGGGGTCGGCCCGCCGCGTGGCCGTCGTCACCCAGGCCGGCGTGCCCTTCGACGTCGAGCTCCCGGTCGAGCACGAGCGCTTCGTGATCGGCGACGGCGAGGAGCACAAGCGCCTCGCCACCGTCGAGGAGCTGTGCCGGGGCTTCGCCCGCTTCGGCCTCACCCGTGCCGACGTCGTGGTCGGCGTCGGTGGCGGCCTCGTCACCGACGTCGCCGGCTTCGCGGCCGCCGTGTACCACCGCGGGGTGGCCGTGGTGCACGTGGCCACGTCGCTGCTGGCGATGGTCGACGCCGCCATCGGCGGCAAGACCGGCGTCAACCTGCCGGAGGGCAAGAACCTCGTCGGGGCGTTCTGGCAGCCGACGGCCGTGGTGTGCGACACCGAGCTGCTGGCCTCCTTGCCGGCACGGGAGTGGGCGTGCGGGCAGGGGGAGATGGCCAAGTACCACTTCCTCACCGGTGACGACCTGCTGGCGCTGCCGCTGGAGGAACGCATCGCCCGCTGCGTCGCCATCAAGGCCGAGGTGGTGGTGAGCGACGAGCGGGAGGGGGGCCGCAGGGCGGTTCTCAACTACGGCCACACGCTCGGGCACGCGCTCGAGATGGCCGGCCGCCACGACCTCCGCCACGGCGAAGCGGTGGCCATCGGGCTCGTCTACGCGGCCGAGCTGGCCCGCGTGCTCGGGCGCATCGACGACACCCGCGTCGCCCACCACCGCGAGGTCGTCGGCGCCTACGGCCTGTCGTCGAGCCTCCCCCCGGGCAGCGACCCCGCCGAGCTCGCCGGGCTCATGGCGCGCGACAAGAAGGCACTGCGCGGCTTCACCTTCGTGCTCGACGGGGCCGCCGGCGTCGAGGTGGTGGAGGGCGTCGAGCGAAGCGCCCTCGACGAGGCGTTCGCGAGGATGGTCCCATGAGCCGCCCCCTCGTGCTGCTGCTGCACGGCCCGAACCTCAACCTGCTCGGCCAGCGGGAGCCGGCCGTGTACGGCACCGCCACGCTCGACGACCACGTGGCGGCGGCGGCCCACGCCGCCGACGCGCTCGGGCTCGACGTCGAGGCGCTGCAGTCGAACCACGAGGGCGTGCTGGTCGACGCCATCCATGCCGCTCGGGGCCGCTGCGCGGCCATCGTCGTCAACCCGGGGGCACTCACCCACTACGCCTGGAGCCTGCACGACGCCCTGGCTGCCTTCGACGGCCCGGTGGTGGAGGTGCACCTGTCGAACCCCAACGCCCGCGAGCCGTGGCGCCACACCAGCGTGGTGGCTCCGGTGGCCACGGGCACCATTGCCGGCTTCGGCGGGCTCGGCTACGAGCTGGCGATGCAGGCCGTCGCCCGCCGCCTCGCCCCGTGACCGTCCCGACCGGCGTGGTGCCCGCCACCCTGGCGCCGCTGATCGTCAGCGGGCGCGACGACCGCGTGCGAGCTGCGCTGTCGACCCACGGCGCCGAGGCGCTCGTGGTGTCGTCGCTCACGAACGTCCGCTGGCTCACCGGGTTCACCGGCTCGGCCGGACGCGCGGTCGTGCTGCCCGACGAGGTGGTGCTGATCACCGACGGCCGCTACGGCGACCAGGCCGCCGACCAGCTCACGACGGCGGGGGCGGCGGCGCGCGTCGTCGTCGGGCGTAGCGCCGGCGCGCAGGACCAGCTCCTGGTCGACCTCGTGCGAGACGTCGGCGTGGTCGGCCTCGAGGCGGCCCACGTCAGCTGGGCCGACCAGCGCCGCTACGCCCAGCTGGTACCCGGCGTCGAGCTCGTGCCCACGGCCGGCGTGGTCGAAGGCGAGCGGGTGGTGAAGGACCCGGCCGAGGTGGCCCGGATCGAGGCAGCCGCGGCGATCGCGTCGGCCGCCCTCGCCGCGGTCTACGACCAGCTGTTCGGCGAGCCGTCGGAGCGGGCGTTCGCGCTGGCGCTCGACACCGAGATGCGCCGCCTCGGTGCCGACGGCCCGAGCTTCGACACCATCGTCGCCTCGGGGCCCAACAGCGCCCTACCGCACCACCGGCCCGGGGCCCGCCGCATCGTCGCCGGCGACCTCGTGGTCCTCGACTTCGGCGCGCTCGTCGACGGCTACCACTCCGACATGACCCGCACCGCCGTGGTCGGCGATCCGACCGACGAGCAGGCCGAGCTCCTCGCCGTGGTCACGGAGGCGCAGGCGCTCGGGGTCGCCGCCGTGCGGGCAGGGGTGGCGGCCGCCGAGGTCGACCTGGCCTGCCGCGAGCGCATCGAAGCGGCCGGCTGGGGCGACCAGTTCACGCACGGCACCGGGCACGGGGTCGGCCTGCTCATCCACGAGGCGCCATGGCTCAACGCAGCGTCCACCGAGGTGCTGGCCGAGGGGAGCGTGGTCACCGTCGAGCCCGGCGTGTACCGTGTTCCCTCCGGCGGCGCCCGGGTCGAGGACTCGGTGCTCGTCACCGCCGAGGGCTGTCGCCCGCTGACCCCCACGCCGAAGGACCTGTCATGCCTGCGATCACCACGAACGACCTGAAGAACGGCATCACCCTGCAGCTCGACAACGGCTTGTTCACCGTCGTCGAGTTCCAGCACGTGAAGCCGGGCAAAGGTGGTGCGTTCGTGCGCACCAAGCTGCGCAACGCCCGCACCGGTGCCGTCCTCGAGAGGACGTTCAACGCCGGCGTGCGCGTCGAGCAGGCCATCCTCGACAAGAAGGACATGTCGTTCCTCTACCGCGACGGCGACGACTACGTGTTCATGGACACCGTCACCTACGACCAGATGCTCGTGAACCCCACGGCCCTCGGCGACGCGGCCGACTACCTGGTGGAGGGCGCGGTCGCCAACCTGGCGATGTACCAGGGCGACATCGTCAGCGTCGAGATCCCGGCCTCGGTCGAGCTCGACATCACCGAGACCGAGCCCGGCGTCCAGGGCGACCGTGTGTCGGGGGCCCGCAAGCCGGCGACGCTGCAGACCGGCAAGGTCATCCAGGTGCCGCTGTTCGTGAACATCGGCGACCGGGTGCGGGTCGACACCCGTACCGGCGACTACATCACCCGCGTCTGACCGTGCACGAAGACCAGCGGTCCGAGGCCCGCGAGCGGGCCCTCGCGCTGCTCTACGAGGCCGAGGCCAAGGGCAGCACGGTCAGCGAGGTGCTGGCGGCGCTGCCGGTCCCGCCCGACCCGCTGGCCGTGCTGCTGGTCGAAGGCGTCGAGGCCCACCGGGCCCGCGTCGACGAGCTCATCGCCGCCCACGCCAAGGGCTGGACGATCGCCCGGATGCCGGTGATCGACCGGTCGGTGCTGCGGATCGCCACGTTCGAGCTCCTCGAGCGCCCGGACGTGCCGACAGCGGTCATCCTCGACGAGGCGGTCGAGCTGGCCAAGTCGTTCTCCACCGACGACTCCGGCCGCTTCGTCAACGGCGTCCTGGCCGCCATCGCCCGCAAGGTCCGGGCGTGAGCGCGGTCGGCCTCCGGCCGGTCGACCCCCGCGGGGTGCCACGGCGCTAGGGTCGCCGGCGACCGTGAAGCGGGTCCCGTGAGGCCCGAACGGCAGGAGACGACGTGAGCAGTCCAGCGCGACGACCGACGCCCCCCGGCGGGGGCGTCTTCCATGTCCGCACCCAGGTGCTCGGCCCCGACGACGTCCGCCGGGCCATCACCCGGATCGGCCACGAGATCGCCGAGCACAACAAGGGCCTCGACGGGGTCGTGCTCGTCGGGCTCCAGCGCGGAGGGGTGTGGCTGGCCGAGGCGCTCGCAGCAGCGCTGGCCCGCATCGAGCCGGCGACGCCCGTGCTCTGGGGGAGGCTCGACGTGAGTCTCTACCGCGACGACATCGGCCTGCGGCCGGTCGTGCCCGGGGCCGTCACCGACATCCCGGTGCCGCTCGACGGCGCCCACGTGGTGCTCGTCGACGACGTGCTCTTCACCGGTCGCACGGTCCGGGCCGCGCTCGACGCGCTGAGCGACTACGGCCGGCCCCGAACGGTGCAGCTGGCCGTGCTCGTCGACCGCGGGCACCGCGAGCTGCCGATCCGGCCCGACTACGTGGGCAAGAACCTGCCGACCAGCCGGGCCGAGACGGTGAGGGCCACCGCCGAGGGTGTCGTGATCGGCGAGCTCGTGGCCGGTGAGGAGGGACCGGCATGACCCGCGCCGCTGCCCGCCACCTGCGCTCGATCACCGAGCTGGGTGCCGACGGGATCATCGAGCTGCTCGAGCTGACCGACCACATGGTGGAGGTGAACCGACGCCCGATCCCGAAGGTGCCGGCACTGCGAGGCCGCACGGTCGTCAGCCTGTTCTACGAGGACTCCACCCGCACCCGTCTGTCGTTCGAGACGGCGGCCAAGCGGCTGTCGGCCGACACGATGTCGTTCAGCGTCGGCACCTCGAGCGTGAAGAAGGGCGAGAGCCTGCGCGACACCGTCGAGACGATCGAGGCCATGGGGATCGACGCCGTGGTCGTGCGGCACGCCTCGGCCGGGGTTCCCTGGCAGCTCAGCCAGTGGATCGACGCCGCAGTCGTGAACGCCGGCGACGGCTGGCACGAGCACCCGACGCAGGCCCTGCTCGACTGCTACACGATCCGCACCGAGCTCGGCCGGCCCTTCGAAGACCTCCACGTGGCCATCGTGGGCGACGTGAAGCACAGCCGGGTGGCTCGCAGCGACGTGCTGGCGCTGCGAGCGCTCGGGGCCCGGGTCACGCTGGTGGCCCCGCCCACGCTGCTGCCCCCGAGTCTCGAGGGCTGGGACGTGGAGGTGTCCCACGACCTCGACGATGTGGTGGCAACCGTCGACGTCGCGTACGTGCTGCGCATGCAGCTCGAGCGCCAGGAGCAAGCGCTGGTACCGACGCTGCGGGAGTACGCGACATGCTTCGGCCTCACGCCGGCCCGGGCCGCCCGGCTGCCCGGGCATGCGCTGATCATGCACCCCGGGCCGATGAACCGGGGGGTCGAGATCGCCCCGGAGGTCGCCGACCTCCCGAGGGCGGTCATCACGAAGCAGGTCGCCAACGGGGTGGCCGTGCGCATGGCCGTGCTGTTCTGGCTGCTGGGGTCGGAGCCGACTCCCTCGACGTCGGGAGGCGACGAATGAGCGACGAGACCCTGCTCCGCGGCGGCACGGTCGTCGACGCGACCGGCACCCGCCGGGCCGACGTGCTCGTGGCAGGCGGTGTCGTGCAGGCGGTCGGCGAGGGCCTCGACGCTCCCGCGGGGGTCCGCGTGCTCGACGCCGGGGGCTGCGTCGTGGCGCCCGGCCTCGTCGACTTGCACGTGCACCTGCGCCAGCCCGGGCGGGAGGAGGCCGAGACCGTCGAGACCGGGTCGCGCGCCGCCGCCCTGGGCGGGTTCACGTGCGTGGTGGCCATGCCGAACACCGAGCCGGCCATCGACTCGGCGGCCATGGTGCGCGAGGTGCAGGCGCTGGCCGCCACGGCGCTGTGCGACGTGGCGGTCAGCGGTGCCATCACCGTCGGCCGGGCGGGGGAGCGCCTGGCGCCGATGGCCGAGATGGCCGCCCTCGGCGTGCGGCTGTTCACCGACGACGGCACCGGCGTGCAAGACGCCCGCCTCATGCGCCGGGCGCTCGAGTACGCCCGCGGCCTCGGCGTGGTGCTGGCCCAGCACTGTGAGGACGCAGCGCTGGCCGGCGGCGGCAGCATGCACGAGGGGGCGTGGTCGAGCCGGCTCGGCCTCCCGGGTCAGCCGGCCGAAGCCGAGGAGGTGATGGTGCTGCGTGACATCGCGCTGGCCCGCCTGACCGGCGCCCGGGTGCACTTCCAGCATCTCTCCACGGCACGCAGCGTCGGCTTCGTCGCCCAGGCCAAGGCCGAGGGCCTCCCGGTGACCGCCGAGGCGACCCCGCACCACTTCACCCTCACCGACGCCTGCTGCGCCGGGTACGACCCCGTGTTCAAGGTGCACCCGCCCTTGCGGACCGGCACCGACGTGGCCGCCGTGCGCCAGGGGCTGGCCAGCGGCGCCCTCGACGCCATCGCCACCGACCACGCCCCGCACGCGCCGCACCTGAAGGAGCAGCCCTTCGACCAGGCGCCGCCGGGCATGCTGGGTCTCGAGACCGCCCTCGCCCTGGCGCTCACCGAGCTCGACCTCCCGATCGAGCACGTGCTGGCGCTGCTCTCGTGGCAACCGGCGGCCGTGCTCGGGCTGGCCGACCACGGCGGGCCGGTCGCGGCTGGTCGCCCCGCCCACCTCTGCGTGATCGACGCGGACGCCGAGTGGGTGGTCGACCCTGCTCGCCTGGCCAGCCGGGCCCGCAACACCCCGTACGTCGGCCGGGCGATGCGGGGCCGCGTCCGACACACACTGCTGCGGGGCGAGCCCGTCGTGGTCGACGGCGAGGCCACCCGATGACCCCCGCCCGATATGCAATAGAGTGCATGAGCATGCAGACGAGGGAGAGGGCGTGAGCATCGTCGAGGCGCAGCTCGTGCTGGCCGACGGCAGCGTGTTCGAGGGCGAGGCCTTCGGCGCGCCGGCCGCGGTGGCCAGCGGCGAGGTGGTGTTCAACACCGTGCTGTCGGGCTACCAGGAGGTCGTCACCGACCCGTCGTACGCCGGCCAGATCGTCACGTTCACCACCCCCCACATCGGCAACTACGGGGTGAACCGGGCCGACTTCGAGAGCCGCCGCGCCTACTGCCGGGGTGTCGTGGTGCGGGAGCCGGCCCGCCGCCGCAGCAGCTGGCGGTCCGAGGCCGACCTCGACGGCCTGCTGCGCTCGGCCGGCATCGCAGCGATCGGTGGCGTCGACACCCGCCGGCTGACCCGCCTGCTGCGCGACGCCGGCGCCATGCCCGGTGCGTTCGGCACGGCCGACGAGGCGACCCTGTTGACTGCGGCCCGCGCCGAGCCCGGCACCGACGGTGTCGATCTCGTCGCCACGGTCACCACCGCCGAGCCCTACACCGTGGGCCGCGGTCCGCTGCGCGTCGTCGCCTACGACTTCGGTATCAAGCGCACGATCCTGCGCGAGCTGGCCACCCTCGCCACCGTCACCGTCGTGCCGGCCGCCACCACCGCCGACGAGGCCCTGGCCCTGGCCCCCGACGGCGTGTTCCTGTCGAACGGGCCGGGCGACCCGGCCCTGGTCGCGGGAGCCGGCGAGGCCATCGCCAGCCTCCTCGGTCGGGTGCCGGTGTTCGGGATCTGCCTCGGCCACCAGCTGCTCGGCCGTGCCTTGGGCGCCACCACGGTGAAGCTGCCGTTCGGGCACCACGGCGGGAACCACCCGGTCCGCCACCTCGCCACCGGGCAGGTCGAGGTCACGAGCCAGAACCACAACTTCGCCGTCGACGCGTCGTCGCTGCCGGCCGGGGTCGAGGTGACCCACGTCAACCTGAACGACGGGGTGTGCGAGGGCCTGCGAGCCGCCAACCAGCGGGCGTTCAGCGTGCAGTACCACCCCGAGGCCGGCCCCGGGCCCCACGACAGCCGCTACCTGTTCACGCTGTTCGAGAGGGCGATGCGAGACCCGGGCGCGGTGTTCGGCCCCGGAGGGGTGGCGGTCGGCCCCACCGCACGCCCGCCTGCCGAGCCGGTCGGCCTGCCCGAGCCGGACGTGGCGCTGCCGGCGGGGGAGGTGGCCTGATGCCCAGGCGCACCGACCTCGAGACGATCCTGATCATCGGCTCGGGCCCGATCGTGATCGGCCAGGCCTGCGAGTTCGACTACTCGGGCACCCAGGCCTGCCGCGTGCTGCGCGACGAGGGCTACCGGGTGGTGCTGGCCAACTCGAACCCGGCGACGATCATGACCGACCCGGACTTCGCCGATCGCACCTACGTCGAGCCGCTGACAGCCGAGGTGCTCGAGCGGATCATCGAGCGCGAGCAGCCGGACGCGGTGCTCCCCACCCTCGGCGGGCAGACCGCGCTCAACCTGGCCATGGAGCTGCACGCCCGGGGCGTCGTCGGTGACGCCGGCATCGAGCTGATCGGCGCCAACGCCGAGGCCATCGCCACCGCGGAGGATCGCGAGCGCTTCAAGCAGGCGATGCTCGAGATCGGCCTGGCCGTCCCCCCGAGCGGCACCGCGAACTCGCTCGACGAGGCGATGGAGGTGGTCGAGCGCATCGGCCTGCCCGTCATCATCCGGCCCGCCTACATCCTGGGCGGCCGGGGCACGGGGTTCGCGTCGACGCCCGAGGAGTTCCGGCACCGTGCCGCCTACGGCCTCGACGCCAGCCCGATCGGCGAGATCCTGATCGAGAGCTCGATCGCCGGGTGGAAGGAGTACGAGCTCGAGGTCATGCGCGACCGGGCCGACAACTGCGTGATCATCTGCTCGATCGAGAACTTCGACCCGATGGGGGTCCACACGGGCGACTCGATCACCGTGGCACCGGCCCAGACGCTGTCCGACGTCGAGTACCAGGAGATGCGCGACGCCGCCTTCAAGTGCATCCGCCGGGTCGGCGTCGAGACCGGTGGCAGCAACGTGCAGTTCGCCGTCGACCCGGCCACCGGTGCGCAGGTGATCATCGAGATGAACCCGCGCGTGTCGCGGTCGTCGGCGCTGGCCTCGAAGGCGACCGGGTTCCCCATCGCCAAGATCGCGGCCCGCCTCGCCGTGGGGTACACCCTCGACGAGATCCCCAACGACATCACCCGCAAGACGCCGGCGTCGTTCGAGCCGACCATCGACTACGTCGTCACGAAGATCCCTCGGTGGGCGTTCGAGAAGCTGCCGGGCACCACCGGTGTGCTCGGATCGCAGATGCAGAGCGTGGGGGAGGCGATGGCCATCGGCCGCACCTTCACCGAGAGCTTCCAGAAGGGCCTGCGTTCGCTCGAGACCGGTCGCTTCGGGCTCAACTGCGACCCCGGCGAGGCCGAGTGGGACGCCCTCGACGACGACGCGCTGCTCGCTCGGGCGTCGGTGGCCACCCCCGACCGGCCCTTCCAGGTGGAGGCGCTCGCTCGCCGCGGCGTGGCGCTCGGGCGGGTGCACGATGCCACCCGCATCGACCCGTGGTTCCTCGACCAGATCGCGATGATCAGCGAGGAACGGGCCGTGCTGGCCGAGGTCGGTCTGGCCGGCATGGACCGCCGGCAGTGGCGGCGGGCCAAGCGCCTCGGCTTCTCCGACGCCCAGCTGGCCTACCTGTGGGGCGTCACCGACACGCAGGTGCGGGCGTCCCGGCTGGCCGCCGGGGTGCGAGCCACGTTCAAGACCGTCGACACGTGTGCGGCCGAGTTCGAGGCCGCCACGCCGTACCACTACTCGACCTACGAGGACACCGACGAGGTGGTGCCGAGCGACCGGCCCAAGGTGGTGATCCTCGGAAGCGGTCCGAACCGCATCGGCCAGGGCATCGAGTTCGACTACTGCTGCGTCCACGCCAGCTTCGCCCTGCGGGCGGCCGGGTTCGAGACGGTCATGGTCAACTGCAACCCCGAGACGGTGTCGACCGACTACGACACCTCCGACCGGCTCTACTTCGAGCCGCTCACGCACGAAGACGTGCTCAACGTGATCGAGGCCGAGCAGCCCGTGGGTGTGGTGGTGTCGCTCGGCGGGCAGACCCCGCTGAAGCTGAGCGGCCGGCTGCCCGAGGGCCTCGTGGTCGGCACCAGCCCAGCCAGCATCGACCTGGCCGAGGACCGTGAGCGCTGGAACGAGCTGTGCTCGTCGCTGCGCATCCCGCAGCCCCCCGGCGGCACGGCGACTGCGATCGACGAGGCGCTCGCCGTGACGGCCCGCGTCGGCTACCCGGTGCTCGTGCGGCCGAGCTACGTGCTCGGTGGCCGGGCCATGCGCATCGTCGACGACGACGCCACGCTCGTCGCCGCCATGCAAGAGCTGATCGGCTTCGGCAGCCTCGGCCGGGAGGGCGGGTTGTCGGCCGAGCGGCCCGTGCTGATCGACCGCTTCCTCGAAGACGCCACCGAGGTCGACGTCGACGCCATCCGCGACGCCACCGGCGAGGTGCTCATCGGTGGCGTGATGGAGCACGTCGAGGAGGCCGGGGTGCACTCGGGCGACTCGGCCTGTGCCATCCCGCCGCCGACGCTGCTCCCGTGGGTGGTCGAGGTGATCGAGGCCTACACCGCGGCCATCGCAGAGGCGCTCGACGTCCGTGGCCTCGTCAACGTGCAGTACGCGGTGCGCCAGAACCAGGTGTACGTGATCGAGGCCAACCCGCGGGCCAGCCGGACCGTGCCGTTCGTGGCCAAGGCCACGGGTGTCCCGCTGGCGATGGTGGCGGCCCGGGTGATGCTCGGTGCCACCCTGGCCGACCTGCGGGCCGAGGGCCTCCTGCGGCCGCCGGTGCAGGGTCGCCACGTGGCGGTGAAGGAGGCCGTGCTGCCGTTCAACCGGTTCCCGGAGGTCGACACCGCGCTCGGCCCCGAGATGCGCAGCACCGGCGAGGTGATGGGCATCGACACCACCTTCGGCCTGGCGTTCGCCAAGGCCCAGACGGCCGCCGGCACCCACCTCATCGACCGGGGCACGGTGTTCCTGTCGCTGGCCGACCGCGACAAGCCGGCCGGCCTCGTCGTCGCTCGGCGCTTCCGCGACCTCGGCTTCTCGGTGGTGGCCACCGCCGGCACCGCCGACCACCTGCGCCGGTTCGGTCTGGCCCCCGACGGCGTGGTGGCCAAGGTGAGCGAGGGTGCCGGCACCAGCGCCGTCGACCTGATCGCCGAGGGCAAGATCGATCTCGTCGTCAACACGCCGCGAGGCAGCGGCCCCCGCAGCGACGGCAGCCACATCCGCATGGCCGCCAACCTGCACAAGGTGAGCTGCCTCACCACCGTCGAGGCCGCCCTCGCCGCTGCCGAGGGGATGGCTGAGCGGGCGGCCGCCCCCCTCGAGGTCCGCAGCCTGCAGGAGTACCACGCCCAGGCGGCCCGATGACCGCGACCGCCTCCCCGCCCCCGAGCTCGCGTCGCCGCACCGACACGGGTTCCGGTCGACCTGTGTCGCAGCCGCCCAGGAGTGAGATCGGCCGACACGGGTCGACGCGAACTGGTGTCGGCGGTCGGCGGTGAGGCGCTGGCGGCGCGCCGAGCGGGTGCGCCGGGGGGTCGACCTGGCGGCCCGGGTGGGAGAGCTGGCACTGCGGGCGCCCGTGCTCACCGCGTCGGGCACGGCCGGCCACGGCGCCGAGCTGGCTCCCTACGGACGCCTGGGTGACCTCGGCGCCGTCGTGGTCAAGTCGCTGGCCGCCTTCGCCTGGGAGGGCAACCCGGCGCCCCGCCTCCACGCCGTCGAGCGCGGGATGCTGAACAGCGTCGGCCTGCAGGGGCCGGGGCTGGCGGCCTGGCTGGCCGGCGAGCTGCCGGAGCTGGAGGCGGCCGGGGCCACCGTGGTGGCCAGCGTGTGGGGCCGCACGGTCGACGAGTACGCCGAGGCCGCCGAGCTCCTCGCCCGTGCCCCGGCGTCGGTGGCGGCCGTGGAGGTGAACCTCTCGTGCCCGAACCTGCGGGGCAAGGGCATGTTCGCCCAGTCGGCCACCGCCACCCGTGAGGCGATGGCGGCCACGGCCGCCTGCTCGCGGCCGCGGTGGGCCAAGCTCACGGCGGCCGTCGCCGACCTCCCGGAGATCGCGGCCGCGGCGGCCGAGGGCGGTGCCGCCGCGGTGACGCTCGTGAACACCCTGCCCGCCATGGCGCTCGACCTCGAGACCCGCCGGCCGGTGCTCGGTGCCGGCGGCGGCGGGCTCTCGGGGGCCGGCATCCACCCGGTCGCGGTCCGGGCGGTCTGGGACGTCCACGCCGCCCATCCCGACCTGGCGATCGTCGGCGCCGGCGGCGTCTGGCGGGGGACCGACGCGGTGGAGCTGCTGCTGGCGGGCGCCTCGGCCGTTCAGGTGGGCACGGCGACCTTCGCCGACCCCCGAGCCCCCTGGCAGGTGCTCGCCGAGGTGGTGGCGTGGTGCGAGCATCGTGGCGTGCGGTCGATCGCCGAGCTCGTCGGCGCCGCCCACGACCGAGAGGCGCGCCCATGACCCCCGACCCGGTTCCGACGCTCGGCCCCGACCGGCTCGCCCTCGCCCTCGACGTCGACGACCTCGTGGGGGCCACCCGCCTGGCGCGACGCCTGAAGCCATGGTTCGGCGTGGCCAAGGTCGGCCTCGAGCTGTTCAGCGCGGCCGGGCCCGAGGCGGTCGGCGCAATGCGTGACCTCGGCTACCGGGTGTTCCTCGACCTGAAGCTGCACGACATCCCGACCACGGTCGGCCGGGCGGCGCGTGTGCTCGGTTCGCTCGGCGTCGACTACCTGACGCTGCACGCCACTGGTGGCGAGCCCATGCTGCGGGCCGGGGTGCAGGGGCTCCACGAGGGCGCCAGGGCGGCCGGGCTCGCACCGCCGGTCGCCCTGGCCATCACCGTGCTGACGAGCGACGTCGCCCGCGACGAGGCGGTGCTGCCGACACGGGTGCTCACGGCGGTCGAGGCGGGCTGCGACGGCATCGTCTGCTCGGTGCACGACGTGGCCGGGGCCCGGCGCTACGCACCCCGGCTCGTGGTCGTCACCCCCGGCATCCGCCTGCCCGGCGCCCCGACCCATGACCAGGCCCGCCCGGCCACGCCGGCCGAGGCCCTGGCGGCCGGCAGCGACCTGCTGGTCGTCGGCCGGGCCGTCACCCACGCCGACGACCCGGAGGAGGCGGCCACCGCGCTGTTCGGGGGCGGCCAGCGCCGCCCGGGGTGAGAGGCAGGCGCTATGGTGCCGCGCATGGCGAACCCTCCCGAACTGACGCCCGAACAGCGTGCCGCCGCCCTCGAGAAGGCCGCCGCTGCGAGGAAGGACCGCGCCGAGCTCAAGGAGAAGCTGAAGATGGGCTCGGTCACGCTGGCCGAGGCGCTCCAGAAGGCCGACACCGACGACGTGATCGGCAAGCTGAAGGTCGTCGCGCTCCTCGAGTCGCTCCCGGGTGTCGGCAAGGTGAAGGCCCGCCGGCTCATGGAGGACATCGGCATCAGCGACACCCGCCGCGTGCGTGGCCTCGGGCCGCAGCAGCGCCAGTCGCTGCTCGACCAACTGGGCTGAGCCCGCTCTGATCGTCGTCATCTCCGGTCCCGGCGGGGTGGGCAAGGGGACCATCGTGCGCGCGCTGCTGCGGCGCGACCCCAGCCTCTGGCTGAGCCGCTCCTGGACGACCAGGGTCCAGCGGCCGGGAGAGGCCGACGACGCCTACGTCTTCACGAGCCGGGAGGCGTTCGAGGAGCGCATCGCCCAGGGTGGCTTCCTCGAGTGGACCGAGTTCCTCGGCAACTACTACGGCACGCCGGTACCGGAGGTGTCGCCCGGCGTCGACGTGGTGCTCGAGATCGAGGTCGACGGCGCCCGCCAGGTGCGCGAGCGCCATCCCGACGCCCTGCTGCTGTTCGTGCTGCCGCCCTCGCGCGACGAGCAGCAGCGCCGGCTGCGGGGTCGGGGCGACCCGGAGGACAAGGTCGCGGCCCGCCTGCGCAAGGCCGACGACGAAGAGCCGGTCGGCAAGGCGATGTCGGACTACGTGATCGTCAACGACGACCTCGTCCGCACGGTCGACGAGATGCTGGCGATCCTGGCCGAAGAGCGGCACCGCCGAGCCGGCGTCGCCTGAGCGGCCGGCCGGTCGTCGCACCGGGTCGGCTGCTATCGTCTCTCCCGCTCTTGCGGGGCAGCGACGGCACCCTCGCACGACCGCCGACAGAGGAGACCCTGCATGACGCGTGGCAACGACTCGATGGTGAACCCCCCGATCGAGGAGCTCCTCGACCGGGTGGACTCGAAGTTCAGCCTCGTCACGCTGGCCGCCCGGCGGGCCCGCCAGATCAACTCCTACTTCAACCACCTCGGTGACAGCCTCGGCGCCGTCGTGCCGCCCCAGGTCACCTCGGTCGCCCGCAAGCCGCTGTCGATCGGGTTCGAGGAGATCGCTGCCGACAAGATCGTCCCGGTCGCGCTGGCCGAGCCCGACGACGAGGCCATCGCCGACGAAGGCTTCGACGACGCCGGCGAGTGACGTCGTGACGGCGCTGGCCGGGCGCCGCGTCGTGCTCGGCGTCACCGGCGGGATCGCCGCCTACAAGGCCGTCGAGGTCTGCCGCCGGCTCGTCGACGCCGGCGCCCACGTCGTGCCGGTGCTCACGAAGGCGGCCGAGCACTTCGTCGGCGCCACCACCTTCAGCGCGCTGGCGTCGGAGCCCGTGCAGCGGTCGCTGTGGGACGAGGAGTCACCCATCCCGCACACCCGGCTCGGGCAGACCGCCGATCTCGTGCTGGTGGCGCCGGCCACCGCCCGCCTGCTCGGCACCTTCGCCGCCGGCATCGCCGACGACCTCCTCACGGCGACGCTGCTGGCCACGCGGGCGCCGGTGGTCGTCTGCCCGGCGATGCACACCGAGATGTGGGAGCACCCGGCCGTCCAGGAGAACCTCGCCACTCTGCGCCGGCGCGGGGTGCACGTGGTGGAGCCCGAGGTGGGGCGCCTGGCCGGCGGCGACGCCGGCGCCGGCCGCCTCGCCTCGCCGGAGTCGATCGTCGCGGCGGCCGAGCGCGTCCTCGGCCCGGGCGACCTCGCCGGTTCGCACGTCGTGGTGTCGGCAGGAGGGACTCGGGAGCCGATCGACGCGGTGCGGGTCATCGCCAACCGCTCCAGCGGCAAGCAGGGCTACGCCCTGGCCGCCGAGGCGGCGGCGCGCGGCGCGCGTGTGACGCTGGTGAGCACGGTCGAGCGCCCGGCGCCGCCCGGTACCCAAGTGGTCGCCGTGGAGACGGCTGCCGAGATGCAGGCCGCCGTCACCGAAGCAGCCGCCACGGCCGACGTGGTGGTGATGGCGGCCGCCGTCGCCGACTTCCGCCCGGTCGCCCCGGCCCCCGGCAAGCTGAAGAAGGACGCCGGACCGCCGACCGTCACCCTCGAGCCGACCCCCGACATCTTGGCCGGGCTCGGGGAGGCCAAGCGCCCCGGCCAGGTGCTGGTCGGCTTCGCCGCCGAGACCGACGACCTCGTCGCCAACGCGGCCGGCAAGCTCGAGCGCAAGCGACTCGACCTGATCGTCGCCAACGACGTCGCCGCCGAGGGCGTCGGGTTCCAGCACGACACGAACGCCGTCGTGATCCTCGGCCGGCTCCCCGACGGGACCACCGGGATCGTGCAGAATGTCGCTCTTGCCGAAAAGCGGGCCGTGGCCCGCGCCGTGATCGACGCCGTCGTCGCGTGCCGTCGGCACCACCGCACCACCGCACAGGAGCAACCGTGAGCCGCAAGTGGACCTTCACGTCCGAGTCCGTCACCGAGGGCCACCCGGACAAGATCGCCGACCAGGTGTCCGACGCCGTCCTCGACGCGATCCTCCGTGAGGACCCCGAGGGACGGGTGGCCTGCGAGACGCTGCTCACCACCGGCCTGTGCGTCGTCGCCGGCGAGATCACCACGAACGCCTACGTCGACATCCCGCGGCTGGCCCGAGACACCATCAAGGGCATCGGCTACGACCGGGAGAGCTACGGCTTCGACGGCAACACGTGCGGCGTGATCGTCTCGATCGACGAGCAGAGCCGTGACATCGCCGGCGGCGTCGACGCCTCCGAGGAGGTCCGCACCGGCAAGAGCGGCGAGGACCTGCTCAATGCCCAGGGCGCCGGCGACCAGGGGATGATGTTCGGCTACGCCTGCGACGAGACCCCCGACCTCATGCCGCTGCCGATCTGGCTGGCCCACCGCATGGCCGAGCGGCTGGCCGAGGTCCGCCGCAGCGGCGAGGTGCCCTACCTGCGCCCCGACGGCAAGACCCAGGTGACGTTCGACTACGAAGACGGCCGGCCGACCCGCCTGCGGACCGTGCTCATCTCCACGCAGCACGCTCCGGGCATCGACCGCGACAGCGAGATCCGCCCCGACCTCGTGGAGGCCGTCATCCGGCCGGTGCTGCCCGAGCAGTTCGCCGACGACGACTACACGGTGTTCGTGAACCCGTCCGGCAAGTTCGAGCTCGGCGGGCCGCATGCCGACACCGGCCTCACGGGGCGCAAGATCATCGTCGACACGTACGGCGGCATGGCCCGCCACGGCGGCGGGGCGTTCAGCGGCAAGGACCCGTCGAAGGTCGACCGCTCGGCCGCGTACGCCGCCCGGTGGGTGGCCAAGCACGTGGTCGCCTCAGGCGCCGCCAGCCGGTGCGAGGTGCAGGTCGCGTACGCCATCGGCGTCGCCCAGCCGGTGTCGCTCATGGTCGAGACCTTCGGCACCCACACCGTCGACGAAGAGCAGATCGAGGCCGCCGTGCGCGAGGTGTTCGACCTTCGCCCGGCCGCCATCATCCGTGACCTCGAGCTCAAGCGGCCGAAGTACCAGAAGACGGCGGCCTACGGGCACTTCGGCCGCCAGGATCCCGACTTCACCTGGGAGCTCACGAGCAAGCTCGACGAGTTCAGCGCCGCCCTGAAGCGCTGAGCACGATCGCCCGCCGGCCCCGTGATCGTCCGGGTCCTGCCCGACATCCGCTCGAGCGACAAGACCTTCGACTACCTGGTCCCGGAGCCCCTGCGGGACCAGGTGCGCGTCGGGACCCAGGTGCGCGTCGAGCTGCATGGGCGACGGGTGGGTGCCTGGGTGGTGGCCGTCGACGTCGAGCCGCCCGCGGGCGTCGCGCTGAAGCCCGTCGCCAAGGTGACCGGGTGGGGACCGCCGGTCGACGTGGTCGATCTGGCCCGGTGGGCGGCCTGGCGGTGGGCCGGCCGCTTGGCCCCGTTGCTCGTCACGGCGTCGCCGCCCCACGCCGTGCGGGCCGTGCCGGCGCCGGCTCGGCGCCACGGGGTCCCCGCCGCACTCGACGAGCTGGCGCTGGCCGCGCTCGACCGGCGGCGCAGCGTCGTGCGTCTGCCGCCGGCCGCCGACGCCTTCGCCCTCGTGGTGGCGGCCGCCGCCCGGGGCAATGCGCTGGTTATTACCCCGTCGGTCGCGTCGGCTCGCCACCTCGCACTGCGCCTCGACCGGGCCGGACTGCCCGTGGCGCTGCACCCGCGCGACTGGTCGCGAGGGCTGGCGGGGGCCACCGTGGTCGGGACGCGGGCGGCGGCCTTCGCGCCGGTCGCCCACCTGGTGGCGGTCGTGGTGCTCGACGAGCACGACGAGTCCCTCAAGGAGGAGCAGACGGTGGGGTGGCACGCGCGCGACGTCGCGCTCGAGCGGGCCGCGCGCGCCGGCGTGCCGTGCGTGCTCGTGTCGCCGGTGCCCTCGCTCGAGGCGCTGGCCGCCGCCCCGCTCTTGACGCCGAGCCGGGCTGACGAGCGGGCCGGCTGGCCGATCGTCGAGGTGGTCGACCGCAGCCGCGACGACCCTCGCGACCGCTCGATCGTGTCGAGCGCCCTCGTCGCCCACCTGCGCGGTGACCGGCGGGTCGTGTGCGTGCTGAACACCAAGGGGCGCGCTCGGCTGCTGTCGTGCGCGGCGTGCGACACCTTGGCCCGCTGCGAGCGCTGCACCGCCGCCGTGCGCCAGGACGAGCCCGGCATGCTCGTCTGCCCACGATGCGACGCCCGCCGGCCCGCCGTGTGCAGCCGCTGCGGTGCCGGCCGGTTCAAGCTGGTGCGGCCGGGTACGGCCCGTCTGCGCGAGGAGCTCGAGGCGGCCGCTGGCACGACGGTCGTCGAGGTGGTGGCCGGCCACGAGGACGACGACGAGGCCCGTGTCCTGGTCGGCACCGAGGCCGTGCTACACCACGCCCGTTCGGCCGACGTCGTCGCCTTCCTCGACTTCGACGCCGAGCTGCTGGCGCCTCGCTACCGGGCCGAGGAGGAGTCGCTCGCGCTCGTGGCCCGCGCCGCCCGCCTGCTCGGTCCACGGGCCGGCGGTGGGCGCCTGCTCCTGCAGACCCGCCTCCCCAAGCACCCGGTGGTCGACGCCGTCCTCCTGGCCGACCCCGGCCGCCTGGTCGCCGCCGAGCGGGCCCGCCGGGAGGCCCTCGGCTTCCCGCCGGCCACCGCGATGGCATCGGTGTCGGGCCCCGCGGCCGCAGCGTTCGTCGAGGCCCTCGGTCGCCCCCTCGGGGTCGAGGTCCTCGGCCCCGCCGACGGCACCTGGCTCGTGCGGGCGCCCGACCACCGCACACTGTGCGACGCGCTCGCCGCCACACACCGTCCGCCTGGGCGCCTCAAGCTCGACGTCGACCCCCTGCGCCTCTGACCGCCCGTCTCACTGTGGTGGCGTGTGGGCCCTGGGCTCAGGAGGTGCCACGGTGCCGGGAAGGGGCGCGGTCCAGTCCTGGCGGCGGAGCTCGTAGAGAGCGATGCCGGTGGCCTGGGCGACGTTCAGTGAGCCGACCTTGCCCACCAGGGGGAGGTAGGCGACCACGTCACACGCGGCCAGGCAGGCCTTCGACAGGCCGTGGTCCTCGTGGCCGACGGCCACGCAGACGTCGTCGGGCAGGGCGAGCTCGTGGAGCGGCACGGCGCCCTCGGCGAGCTCGACCCCGACGACGGTGAACCCCGCCGCCCGGGCGGCGGCCACCCCCTCGGCGCCGGTGGGGACCTCGGTCCAGCGCAGGTAGCGCTCGCTGCCGAGGCCCGTCTTGCGGGCGCCGGCCGACAGGGGCGACGCCGTGGCGCCCGCCAGCCACAGGTGCTCGACGCCGTAGGCGGCGGCGAGGCGCACGATGGAGCCGACGTTGACCGGCGTCCCGACGCCGTCGAGCAGCAGTGCGATGCGGCGGTGGGTGCGCCGCCGCCACTCCCGGTGGAGGCGCTTCATGCCGGTCCCGTCGAGCTGACGACGGCCCCCGGGCTCGATCACGGTGCCGCCACGTCGAGGAGACGGTAGGCCTGGCGGCTACCCAGACGGGTGGCCACCCAGCCCTCGGCCGCCAGCCAACGGACCAGCGAGTCGGCGCCGAGGTGCTTCTGGACGACCAGCAGCGCGTGGGCGCCCGGGCCGAGCCGGGCGAGCCACGTCGTCAACAGCTCGTGGAGCGCGGCCTTGCCGATGCGGATGGGCGGGTTCGACCAGACCCCGGTGAAGCGGACGTCGCCGGGCACCTCGCCGGGTCGCACCGCGCGCACGTTGCCGAGCCCGTTGGCCCGGGCGTTGGCGGCGGTGAGGGCGAGGGCCCGCTCGTTCACGTCGACGGCCCACACGGTGGCGGCGGGGGAGCGGGCCGCCAGGGCGCACGCGATCGGGCCGGCGCCGCAGCCGAGGTCGAGCAGATGGCCCGAGGCTGGCGGCGGCGGTGCCTCGAGGAGGAGGTACTTGGTGCCGGCGTCGACCGCCCCGTGGCTGAACACACCGCGGTCGGTCCGCAGCCGCAGTGTGAGATCGGGCAGCGCGAGCACGACCTCGCGCTCGTCGGAGACCACCGACGGCTCCTGCTCGAAGTACTGCGACGGGGACACTGCCGGTAGCCTGCCAGGCCATGGGCGCACACGAGATCCGGGTCTTTGGCGACCCCGTGCTCAAGACACACGCAGCCGAGGTCACCGACATCGATGGCGCCCTCGTGCGCCTCGCCGGCGAGATGGTCGAGGTGATGTACGACGCTCCGGGCCTCGGCCTGGCCGCCCCCCAGATCGGCATCCAGAAGCAGCTGTTCGTCTACGACGTGGGCGACGGCACCGGCCCCAAGACGGTCGTGAACCCCACCATCGCCGAGTCCGACGGCGAGTGGGTCTACGACGAGGGCTGCCTGTCGATCCCGGGGCTCTACGTCGAGATCGCCCGGCCCAAGCGAGTGCACCTCACGGGCGTCGACCTCGACGGCAACGAGGTGAGCGTCGAGGCCGACGAGCTGCTGGCCCGGCTCTTCCAGCACGAGCTCGACCACCTGCACGGGGTGCTCATGTTCGAGCGGATGACCGCCGAGCAGCGCAAGGAGGCGCTCAAGGAGTGGCGCCGCCTCCAGCTCGAGCCGCCGGCCCCGAGCCGCCCGAAGAAGCGCCTGCGCCTGCTGTGACGGCGCTCGCGAGCGTGCCGGCCCACCCCCGGCGCCTCGTGTACCTCGGCACGCCCGCGGTGGCCGTGCCGACGCTTCGGGCACTGGTGGCCGCCGGCCAAGACGTCGCACTGGTGGTCACCAACCCCGACAAGCGCCGCGGGCGAGGGGGTGGGCTGGTACCGAGCCCGGTGAAGGCGGCGGCCGTCGAGCTCGGCTTGCCGGTGAGCGATCGTGTGGGCGACCTGCTGGAGGTGGGGGCCGATCTGGGCGTCGTCGTCGCCTTCGGGCGGCTCATCCGCCGGCCGGTGCTCGAACGGCTGGCGATGGTGAACCTGCACTTCTCCCTGCTGCCCCGCTGGCGCGGCGCGGCGCCGGTCGAGCGCGCCATCCTCGCCGGCGACCGCGAGACCGGTGTGTGCGTGATGCAGCTCGAAGAAGGTCTCGACACCGGTCCGGTGTTCTCCCGGGCCACGGTGCCCATCGACGACGGCGCCGACCTCGAGCAGCTGCGCGGCGTCCTCGTGGCCGCCGGCACCGACCTGCTCCTCGGCCACCTGCGCAACGGCTTCGGGGCGCCCGTGCCCCAAGAGGGCGAGCCCACCTACGCCGCCAAGCTGTCGACCGACGACCTCCGCCTCGACTGGTCGCGCTCGGCCGCCGAGCTGGCTCGCGTGGTGCGCGTCGGCGGGGGGTGGACGACCTTCCGCGGCCGGCGGCTCAAGGTGGTGCAGGCCCGGCCGGAGGCCGACTCGAGCGAGCCGGGCCTGCTGGTCGGCACCGCCGTCGGCACGGCCGACGGCACGTTGGTGCTCGAGCTCGTGCAGCCGGAGGGCCGGGCGCCGATGCCCGCCGAGGCGTGGCGCAACGGGGCTCGCCCACTCCCCGGTGAGCGCTTGGGCGACCCGGTGTGAAGCGCCAGCGCACCCCGGCGGCCGCCGAGCGCGACGCCCGCCATCTCGCCTACCAGGCGCTCGTGCGCATCGACCACGACGGCGCCTACGCCAACCTGCTCGTGCCGAAGCTGCTCGGTGCCAGCGCGCTCGACCGACGTGACCGGGCCTTCGTGACCGAGCTCGTCTACGGAGCCACCCGCATGCGACGGGCGGTCGACTTCGCCGTCGACCGGTTCGTCACCAAGGAGCCGCCGGCCGAGCTGCGGTCGCTCCTGCGGCTCGGGGCCTACCAGCTCCTGTTCACCCAGGTGCCGCCGCACGCCGCCGTCGACGCCACCGTGTCGCTGGCCCCCCAGCGCTCGAAGGCGTTCGTCAACGCCGTCTTGCGGCGGGTCGCGGCGACGCCGGTGCGCTGGCCCGACCTGGCGACGCGGTTCAGCTACCCCGACTGGATCGTCGAGCGCCTCACGAGCGAGCTCGGCCACGACGACGCCGTGGCGGCCCTCGAGCACATGAACCTCGCTCCTCCCGTCGTCGTCCGAGAGGACGGCTACGTCCAGGACCTGTCGAGCACCTGGGTGGCCGACCTCGTCGAGGCCGGGCCGGCCGACCGGGTCGCCGACCTCTGTGCGGCTCCCGGGGGCAAGGCCACCCGCCTGGCGGCTCAGGCCGGGTTCGTGGTGGCGGCCGACCGCCAGGAGCACCGGGTGCAGCTCGTGGTGGCCAACGCTCGGCGGACCACCGCCACCCGCATGGCCGCGCTCGTCGCCGACGCCACGTCGCCGCCGTTTCCCGAGGCCAGCTTCGACCGGGTGCTCGTCGACGCCCCCTGCTCGGGCCTCGGCGCGCTGCGCCGCCGCCCTGACGCCCGCTGGCGGGTGGAGCCGTCCGACGTCGACGAGCTGGCGGCGCTGCAGCTGCGGATCCTCGCTGCTGCCCGCACGCTGGTCCGTCCCGGTGGCGTGCTCGTGTACAGCGTCTGCACGCTGACGGCCGCGGAGTCGACCGACCACGACACCTTCGGCTGGGAGGCGCTGCCGGCGCCGCCGCCGCCGTGGCGCCCGTACGGCCGAGGGGCCCGGCTGCTCCCGCACCACGCCGACACCGACGGCATGGTGGCGCTGCGCTGGCTGCGCCCGGCGCAATAGGTTCGGGCCATGACCGATCTCCGAGCCGTCGGGCTGCAGGCCAAGGTGCTCACCGTCTCCGACGGCGTCGTCCACGGCACCCGTGACGACCGCAGCGGCATCGCCCTCGTCGAACGGCTGGAGGCCGACGGCTACGAGGTCGTGTGCCACTGGGTCGTGGCCGACGGCGTCGACAACGTGGCCGTCGCGCTGCGTGACCTGTGCGTGGGGTTCGCCGGGCTCGTGGTCACCACCGGTGGCACCGGCTTCGCCCCGCGCGACCTCACGCCCGAGGGCACCCGACAGGTGATCGACCGTGAAGCGCCAGGCCTGGCCGAGGCCATGCGGCTGGTGAGCCCGCTCGGGCGGCTGTCGCGCGGCGTCGCCGGCATCCACGACCGTGCCCTCGTGCTCAACACGCCCGGCTCACCCGCTGGCTGCGTCGAGCAGCTCGAAGCCGTCCTCGACGTGCTGCCCCACGCCCTTCGGCTCCTGGCCGAGCAGCCGACGAAGCACTGACCGCCCGCCACTAGCCTCGCCCGTCGTGCTGAAGCTCGTCCTCCCCAAGGGCTCGCTCGAGAAGGCCACCCTCGACCTGTTCGACGCGGCCGACCTCACGGTCAGCCGGTCGTCGTCGGTCGACTACAAGGCCACCATCAACGACCCACGCGTCGGCGAGGTCCGCATCCTTCGCCCCCAGGAGATCCCCCGCTACGTCGAAGAAGGGCTGTTCGACCTCGGCATCACCGGGCGTGACTGGGTGGAGGAGACCGGCAGCGACGTCGTGAGCCTCGGCGAGCTGCAGTACTCGAAGGCGACCTCGTTGCCCATCCGCGTCGTGGTGGCCGTCGGGGGAGACGCCCCGGTCCAGCGGGTGGAGGACCTTCCGCAAGGCCTGCGGGTGTCCACCGAGTATCCGGAGCTCACCCGGCGGTTCTTCGCCGGCAAGGGCATCGAGGCCGACATCCGGCTGTCGTACGGCGCCTCGGAGGCGAAGATCCCCGACATCGCCGACTGCATCGTCGACATCACCGAGACCGGCCGGGCGCTGCGGGCGGCCGGCCTGCGCATCATCGACGAGATCCTCGTCAGCTACACCGAGGTGGTCGCGCACCGGGCGTCGTACGACGACCCGGCCAAGCGTCACGCCATGCTCCAGCTCATGACCCTGCTGAACGGCGCCCTGGAGGCTCGCGGCAAGGTGCTCGTGAAGCTCAACGTGGGCGACGACGACTACCCGAAGGTCCTCGCGATCCTCCCGTCGATGAAGTCGCCCACCGTGTCGCAGCTCGCCAACGGCGGCTACGCCGTCGAGACCGTCGTCGAGAAGCGAACGATCAACACCCTCATCCCTGCGCTCAAGGACGCCGGTGCGTCCGACATCCTCGAGCTGCCCCTGTCGAAGATCGTGCACTAGTGCTCGGGGTCGTCACTGCGTTCGACGACCCCGTCGGTGTCGGCATCATCACCGCCGACGACGGCGCCGAGCTCGCTTTCCACTGCACGCAGCTCGTCGACGGCACCCGCACGATCGCGGTCGGGACGCGCGTGAGCTTCGAGCGGTGGCCGCGCCTGGGTCGCTACGAGGCCCGTCGCATCGGCCCCGCGTGACCACGAGCCCCCTGGCCGAAGCCGTCGCGGCGGTGGTCGCCGACCTGCAGCCGGGAGAGGTCGTGTCGTACGGCGAGGTGGCCGCGCTGGCCGGCTATCCGGGCCGGGCCAGGGCGGTGGGGAACGTGCTCGCCCAGGCCAGCGGCTTGCCCTGGTGGCGGGTGGTGGCCGCCAACGGGCGGCTGGTGCCCGGTGCCGAGGACGAGCAGGCTGCGCTCTTGGCCGCCGAGGGCGTGGTCGTGCGGGCCGGGCGCGTGCTGTGGCCGGACCCGGCCGGCTAGGACGAGGCCGAGCCGCTCGAGCGCACCTGCACGAAGGCCAGGCGCAGCTGGGCCAGCGCGTCGCGCAGCACCGGCGCATGCGGCTCGAGGCGGTCGCCGAGGCCGTCGACCAGGGCGGCCATGGCGTCGATGGCCAGCGCGGCCTCACCCAGCTGGGGCGGGCTCGTGCGCAGGTGGATGGCGGCCAGCTCGAACAGCCCCATGGCGTGGTTGGCGACGACCTCGCTGGCCGGCACCGACGCCACCCGCCGGCGGGCCTCCTCGAGCTCGGCCAAGACGGTCTCCTCGTCGAGCTCCTGGAGGTCGTCGAGGTCGTCGAGCCGATCGGCCAGCGCGTCGAGCTCGGGGTCGGGCCCACCCGATCGGTGGTCGGGAACGGGGTGCTCACCCCCGGGTGTCCACAAGCCGCTCACCTCGGCTACCCTATCGACCCACAACCGAGGGAAAGCGGGGCCCCACCGTGTGCGCGAGCAGCAACCGGGTCCCCACCTGGCCACCGCCGCCCGGCTCGTGCGCCAGGTCGATGTGCGATCGCCGATCCTTCTCGGCGCGCGGACGTCGGCTCTACGTCGGCGTCCATGTCCGTCTCGTGGGAGGATCGCCCATTGCGCAGGAGTGAACAGCCATAGCTACGCCCAGTGGCGCCAACGAACCTCGGATCAACGATCGCATCCGAGCCCGAGAGGTGCGACTCGTCGCACCCGACGGTCAGCAGGTCGGCATCACGTCCTTGCCTGAGGCCCTGCAGATGGCCCGTGAGCTCGACCTCGACCTCGTCGAGGTCGCGCCGATGGCCAACCCCCCGGTGTGCCGGATCATGGACTACGGCAAGTTCAAGTACGAGGAGGCCCAGAAAGCCAAGGAGTCTCGGAAGAAGTCGTCGAACATCTCCATCAAGGAGATGAAGTACCGGCCGAAGATCGGCCAGGGCGACTTCGACACCAAGACGCGCAAGGTCGGCGAGTTCCTGGCCGAAGGCCACAAGGTGAAGATCACGATCATGTTCCGTGGCCGCGAGGTGTTCCACCCCGAGCTCGGCATGAAGATCCTCGACCACGTGGCCGAGCAGGTGTCGACGCACGGGAAGGTGGAAGCCGCTCCCAAGCTCGACGGCCGCAACATGACCATGGTGCTCGCCCCAGAGAAGAAGGTGCCTTCCCGCAAGGAGAAGACCACCGAGGCCGCCGCCGACGAGACGGCGCCCGACGCCTGAAGCGGCGGCTCCGCCGCCAACGAGACGCCCCGCCGACTGCGGGGCGACGACGAAGGAACCAGCCATGCCCAAGATGAAGACCTCGAGCACCGCGTCGAAGCGGTTCAAGAAGACCGGCAGCGGCAAGCTCCGCCGTGAGCAGGCCATGCGCCAGCATCTGTTCGAAAAGAAGCCCTCCACCCGCACCCGCCGCCTTGCCGGCGACGTCGACGTGCACCCGGGCGACGCCAAGCGCGTGAAGCGCATGCTCGGCGAGCGCTGAGCACCGCAAACCACCCCTCGTCCCCCGTCTGAAAGGAGTTCCCGATGGCCAGAGTGAAGCGTGCCGTCGGTGCGAAGAAGAAGCGCCGCCAGGTGCTCGAGCGCGCCAAGGGCTACTACGGCAACAAGAGCCGGTCGGTCCGGGCTGCCAACGAGCAGGTCATGCGGTCGGGGCAGTACGCCTTCCGTGACCGCCGCGCCCGCAAGGGCGAGTTCCGCAAGCTGTGGATCCAGCGCATCAACGCCGCCTGCCGCCTCCACGGCATGAGCTACAGCCGGTTCATCGCCGGCCTGCATGCCGCCGGCATCGAGGTCGACCGCAAGGTGCTGGCCGACCTCGCCGTCACCGACGACGCCGCGTTCGCCAAGCTCGTCGAGGCGTCGCAGTCCGCACTGGCGGAGGCTGAGCCCCGCTGAGCGGGCTGACCGCCTCCAACCCGAAGGTCCAACGGCTGCGGCGCCTCCTGGGGCGCCGCAGTGCGCGTCTCGACGAGGGTGCCTTCGTGATCGAGGGGGCCGTGCTCGTGCGCGAGGCGCTGGCCGCTGGCCTGGCGCTCGAAGCGATCTACGCCGGGCCGGGCGCGCCCGACGACCTGCTGTCGGCCGGTGTGCCCGTCGTGCACCTGGCCCCTGGGGTCATCGAGAAGGTGGCGTCGACGGTGACACCGCAACCAGTGGCCGCCGTGGCACCGGCCGTCGACCGCCCGCTGGCCGCCCTGGCCGGCGCCACGTTCCTCGTCGTGGCGGCGGGCATCGCCGACCCCGGCAACCTCGGCACGATCCTGCGGGCGGCCGAGGCGGCCGGTGCCGACGGGGTGGTGCTCACCCCGGGCACCGTCGACCTGCACAACCCGAAGGTGGTGCGGGCGAGTGCCGGCGCGCTGTTCCACGTGCCGGTGGCCGTCGACGTCGCCTTGGCCGACCTGCACCAGCTCGGGGTCGACGTCGTGGCCACCTCGTCGCACGAGGGCCGCTCCTACCACGAGCGCGACTGGACGACTCCCGTGGCGGTCGTGGTGGGCAACGAGGCCCACGGTCTGAGCGCCGACGAGCTGGCCCAGTGCGACGACATCGTCACCATCCCGCGGGTCGGCCGGGCCGAGAGCCTCAACGTCGCCATGGCCGCCGCCGTGCTGTGCTTCGAGGTGGCCCGCCATCGGCGATGAGCCGCCCGACGGTCGTGCTGGTCGGGTCCCGGGGCCCCTCCGCTACCCTCGCCGCCCGATGATCGCCGACGTGCTCGCCGTTCGTGATGATGCCGTCGAGCGCGCTCGCGGCGCGTCGTCGCTCGACGAGCTGGCGGCGCTGCAGGCCGAGCTGCTCGGCAAGAAGGGCGCGCTGGCCGGCTTCAAGCAGCGGCTGGGCACCGTCGATGCCGACGAGCGCAAGGCGGCCGGCCAGGCGGTGAACGACGCGCTCGCCGCCGTGGGCGCCGCGCTCGACGAGCGCCGGGTGGCGCTGGCCGCCGACGAGCGGCGGCGGCGCCTCGAGGCCGAGCGCCTCGACCTCACCGAGGTGCGGACGCGCCCGACCCGGGGCCACAAGCACCTCGTCACCCAGGCCACCGAGCGCCTGGAGGACGTGTTCGTCGGCCTTGGCTTCACGGTGGCCGAAGGGCCCGAGGTGGAGACCGACTTCAACAACTTCGAGGCGCTCAACATGCCGCCGGCCCATCCGGCCCGCAGCATGTGGGACACCCTGTTCGTCGAGCTCGGCGCCCCCGGCTCGGTCGTGCTGCGCACCCACACCTCACCGGTACAGGTGCGGGTGATGCAGACCCAGCCACCTCCCATCTACATCGTGGCTCCCGGCCGTGTGTTCCGGCGCGACACCCCCGACGCCACCCACATGCCGGTGTTCCACCAGATCGAGGGTCTGGTGGTCGACCGCGGCATCACCTTCGCCGACCTGGCCGGCACCATCGAGGCGTTCACCCACGCCTACTTCGGCCCCGGTTTCACGTCGCGGCTGCGACCGTCGTACTTCCCGTTCACCGAGCCCTCGGCCGAGTTCGACATCCGCCGTCCCGACGGGTCGTGGCTCGAGCTCGGCGGCTGCGGCATGGTCCACCCGAACGTGTTCCGGGCGTGCGGGCTCGATCCCGAGGAGTGGAGCGGGTTCGCGTTCGGGTTCGGGATCGACCGGATGCCGCTCTCGCGCCATGGCATCGACGACCTGCGCGAGATGTTCACCAACGACGTCCGCTTCCTCGAGCAGTTCTGACCCCTCCCCGGAAGGCACCACCGTGAAGGTCCTCCTGTCCTGGCTCAACGAGCTGGCCCCCGTCGGGTCCGACGTCGACGCGCTGGCCGACCAGCTGAGCATGCTCGGCCTGGCCGTCGACGGGATCGAGCACGTCGGCGCGGCCGTCGACGGGGTCGTGGTGGCCAAGGTGCTCGGGTTGCGGCCGCACCCGCAGGCCGACCGGATCCAGCTGGTCGACGTCGACCGGGGCGACGGCGAGGCCCTCCAGGTCTGCTGCGGTGCGTTCAACATGGCCGTCGGCGACCTCGTACCGCTGGCCACGCTCGGCACCGTGATGCCCAACGGCATGGAGATCGCCCGGCGCAAGCTGCGGGGCGAGTGGTCGAACGGCATGCTGTGCTCGAGCCGAGAGCTGCATCTCGGTGACGACCACGCCGGCATCCTCGTGCTGCCCGACGGTCTCGAGCTCGGGGCCCCCGTGTTCGAGGCCCTCGGCGTCAGCGCCGATGTCGTGTTCGACCTCGACCTCACCCGCAACCGTCCCGACGCGTGGTGCCACCTCGGTGTGGCCCGTGACCTCGCGGCACATCGGGGCGTCGGGCTCATGGTCCCGTCGCCGTCGGCCACGCCGGCCGGGGCCCCTCGGACCGTTGGGGTGGAGATCGTCGACGGCGACCTGTGCGGCCGCTTCACCTCCACCGTGCTGACCGGCGTCGTGGTCGGCCCGTCGCCCCGGTGGATGGCCGAGCGTCTCGTGCGGACCGGCATGCGCCCGATCAACAACGTCGTCGACGTGTCGAACTACGTGATGCTCGAGCTGGGCCAGCCCAACCACCCCTACGACGCGGCGACCCTCGGCGGCGGCGCGTTCCGCGTGCGCCGGGCCCGCCCGGGCGAGGTGCTCGTGACGCTCGACGGCACCGAGCGACGCCTGGCCGGTGACGACCTGCTCATCTGCGACGGCCACGACGTGGCAGTAGGCCTGGCCGGCATCATGGGAGGCGCCCACACCGAGATCGGCCCCGACACGACGACGGTCGCCCTCGAGATGGCGTGGTTCCGTCCGGAGGCCGTCGCCAGCACCGCCGGTCGCCTCGGTCTGCGCACCGAGGCCTCGGCCCGCTTCGAGCGCGGCGTCGACCCCGCCGTCGCCGACCTGGCGATCGCTCGCTTCGTCGAGCTGCTCCGGGAGACCTGCCCCGACGTGCAGGTCGCTCCCGGTGCCGTCGACGCCCGGGGCGACCTGCCCGCGGCACCGACGGTCGGGCTGCGCACGAGCCGGATCAATGCGCTGCTGGGCACCGGGCTCACCGACGACGAGGTCGCGGGGCTGCTCGCCCCGATCGGGTTCACGGTGACCGCGGTCGCCCCCGGGCGGGCCGACGTGACCGTGCCGTCGTGGCGGCTCGACTGCGAGGTGGAGATCGACCTCGTGGAGGAGGTGGCCCGCCACTACGGCTACGAGCGGTTGGGGAAGACCGTGCCGACGTCGGCCCACCCGGGCGCGCTGTCGGAGCACCAGCGTGACCGGCGGCTGGTGCGCGAGGTCCTCGTCGGGGCCGGACTGGCCGAGGCGATGCCGAACCCGCTCCTCGGGCCGGGCGACCACGAGCGAGCCGGCCTGTCGGTCGACGCGATCGCGCTCCACAACCCGATGGCGGCCGAGGAGAGCCTGCTGCGGGCGTCGCTGCGGCCCGGACTGCTCAAGGCGCTCGGCTACAACGCCTCGCACCGCCGCAGCGGCATCGGCCTGTTCGAGGTGGGCCACGTCTACCGGCTGCCGGTGCCGGCCACGGCGCCGCTGCCCGACGAGCGCGAGGTGGTGGCGGTGGCGTGGGCCGGGCGCGATGCGCTGGCCGCGGTGGCCGTGTGGGACGAGGTGGTGGCGGCCCTCGGGATCGAGGGCGTGCAGGTCGTCGCGGCCGAGCCGTCGGGCCTGCACCCCACCCGGAGCGCGGAGCTCGTCGCCCCGTCCGGCACGGTGATCGGTCTCGTCGGTGAGATCGATCCCGACGTGGCGGCCGACCATGGCATCGCCGAACGAGTGGCGTGGCTCGAGGTCGACCTCGTCGACCTGCTGGCGCTGCCCCACGGCGAACGCCGGTACCGGCGGGTGAGCCGGTACCCGTCGAGCGACGTCGACCTCGCCTTCGCCGTGCCCGACCGTGTCAGCGCGGCCGCTGTGACGGGCGCAGTGCGGGCCGCCGCCGGTGACCTCCTGGCCGACCTCGCCCTGTTCGACGTGTACCGCGGCCCCGGGGTAGCCGACGGCACGCGCAGCCTGGCTTACCGGCTCCGGCTGCAGGCGGCCGACCGGACGCTGTCGGACACCGACGTGGCCGGCGTGCGACGCGCCTGCATCGACGCCGCGGCGGCAGCGGGTGCCGTGCTGCGCGGCGCCTAGTTCACCGTCACGTCGTCGGGGTAGTTGGCCAGCCAGGCCGTACGGCCGCCCTGGCGGCGCAGCACCTCACGCCACAGGTCGGCGGGGTCGGGGCCGAAGGCGTCGTGCCAGGAGAAGTCGGCCACGATCCAGGCACCGGCTCGGAGCTCGCCCTCCAGCTGCCGGGCACCCCAGCCGGCGTAGCCCTGGAACAGGCGCAGCGCCTCCAACGACGAGACGACCTCGAGCGGGTCGGCCGACAAATCGACGGTGCCGACCCGGTCGACCACCTCCACCACGAGCTCGGTCGGGTCGCTGCTGCGCCGGCGGCCGAGGCCGATCACGGCGTCGGTCTCCACCGGGCCGCCGCCGAAGTACACCTGCGGCTCGCTCAGGAACGGCGCCCAGCGGTCGAGGGGCTCGCCGACCGGTCGCTCGTCGGGGCGGTTCAGCACCACGCCGAGGGCGCCTTCGGGGCCGTGCTCGAGCAGCAGCACCACGGTCCGGTCGAAGTTCTCGTCGACCAGCGGTGGCGTCGCCACGAGGAGGCGGCCCTTGAGCGACCCGGTGCTCACCACTGCATCATGCCTCGGCGGCTAGGGCCGGCGGCAGCGGCCGGGCATGCACGACCACGAGCTCCTGCGTCGCCCGGGTCAGCGCGATGTACAGGAGCCGGGCTCCCGAGGGCCCGAGGTCGGTGAGGTCGGCAGGCTCGACCACCACGATGGCATCGAACTCGAGGCCCTTGGCGTCGGCAGCGGCGAGGACGGCGACGCTCACGTCTCGCCCGAGGTCGACGGCCTCGCCCGCGCCGAGGCCGTCGGCTCGCAGCGCGGCCAGGAGCGTCGCCGGCTCGCTCGGTACGACCACGCCGACCGAGGCGACGCGTGTCAGCAGCACCGTCACCTCGGCGGCGACGGCGGCAGCGGTGTCGGCCGTGGCGACGAAGCGGGCCGGGCGGTCGGTGAAGCGGACCGATGTCGTCGGTGCGACCGACGCGCCCGTGCTCGCCAGCAGGCGGTTGGCCACCTCGAGCAGCTGGCCCGGCACGCGGTAGCCGATGCGCAGCTCGGTTCGCTGGACCGCCTCGGGGTGGCCGAGGTGCGCTACGACGTCGTCCCACGACTGCTGCGCGCCGGGCGCGGTGGCTTGGCCCAGGTCGCCCAGCACGGTCATCGACACCCCACGGGCGCAGCGGCGCCGGACCAGGCGCAGGGCCATGGCGGACAGGTCTTGCGCCTCGTCGACGAGCAGGTGCCCGAACCGGCGGGGTCGTGCACCGAGGACGGCGTCGGCCTCGTCGACCAGCGGGACGTCGGCGGTCGTCCACGGGTCGGCCGACTTGCGCAGCAGCCGCCGCTGCTCTCCCGGGTCGAGCACCCCGTCGGCGGCGGCCGCCAGCACGGCGCGCGACGACAGCAGCCTGCGCACGACGCCGGCACCGGTGCCGGAGGGCACGACCTTGTCGAGCGCGCGTCGGAGCTCGGTGTTCGAGCGGACCTCGGAGAGCACGGCGTCGCTGACCTTGACGCCCTCGTTGCGGCGATCGAGCAGCTGGCGATGGGCTCGCCGATGCAGGTCGGCCAGGACCCGCTGGCGAGCGCCGTCGGCGGTGCGCTCCTCGCCGACGGCCAGCTCGAGCACACCGGATACCTCGCGGGCGGCCAGGCGAACAGAGCCCCAGCGAGTGCGGGCCACGATGTCGTCGTCCGGCGCCCGGAACCGCTGCCACACGGCGCGCCGCACGACCTCGGCCATGCGGGCGTCGCCCTTCAGCGCGGCCGTGACCGCGTCGTCGTCGCCTTCCGGGCGCACACCGCTCAGCCCGGCCACGGTGGTCTGCACGACGGCGGTCTCGCCGAGCGAGGGGAGCACCTGCGAGATGTAGCGGAGAAAGGCCCGGTTGGGTCCCACCACGAGGACACCGCCGTCACGCTCGAGGGCCTCTCGGTGGTCGTAGAGAAGCAGCGCGGCGCGGTGCAGCGCGATCGCCGTCTTGCCGGTGCCCGGGCCGCCCTGCACGACGAGCAGCTGGGCCAGCGGCGCACGGATCACCTCGTCCTGCTCCGCCGCGATGGTGGCAACGATGTCGCGCAGCTCACCCGTTCGCTCCCGGTCGAGCTCGGCCAGCAGCGGGTCGGCGATGCCGCCACCGTGGTGGGCGCCCTCAGGGTCGCTGAAGTCCTCGTCGAACAGCGCCGTGATGGACCGGCCCTCCACCGTGAAGCGCCGGCGCAGCTGCAGACCCTGCGGGTCGCGGTAGGTGGCTCGGTAGAAGGGCACGGCGACCGGTGCCCGCCAGTCGACCACCACCGGCTCCCCGGCGGCGTCGTCGACGTGGCGGCGCCCGATGTACCAGCGGTCGCCGTCGTCGGCGTCGATGCGCCCGAAGCACAGCGCGCCGTGCCCTGGCTCGAGCGCCGCTTCGTAGCGGCGGAGCTGGTGCCGGGCGGCGGCGATGTTGACGTCCGATGAGGCCCCCTCCCGCAGCAGCTCGACGAGCTCGGCGGCGCGGGCGCGCATGCGCTCGAGCTCGGTGTGGGCGCGGTCGAGTTGCCGCTGTTCGTGGGCCAGGTCGGTGTCCATGCGACGTCGCTCCCCCGGACGGACAGGAGAGCGTAGGCGCCGGTCGCCTACCGTGGCCGTCCGATATGTCGAAGGTCCTCACCTCCCTGCCCGTCGGCGAGCGCGTCGGCATCGCGTTCTCCGGTGGCCTCGACACCTCGGTCGCCGTCGCCTGGATGCGCGAGAAGGGCGCCTTGCCCTACGCCTACACCGCCGACCTCGGCCAGTACGACGAGCCCGACCTGTCCGGCGTGCCCGGCCGGGCGCGGCAGTACGGGGCCGAGGCGGCCCGGGTGGTCGACTGCCGGGCCGAGCTCGTCCACGAGGGCTTGGTGGCGCTGCAGTGCGGCGCGTTCCACATTGCGACGGCCGGCCACACGTACTTCAACACCACGCCGCTCGGTCGGGCCGTCACCGGCACGCTGCTGGTGCGGGCCATGCACGACGACGGCGTCGACGTGTGGGGTGACGGCTCCACTTACAAGGGCAACGACATCGAGCGCTTCTACCGCTACGGGCTGCTCGTGAACCCGAACCTGCGGATCTACAAGCCGTGGCTCGACACCGCCTTCGTGCACGAGCTGGGTGGCCGGGCCGAGATGAGCGCCTGGCTCACGGAGCGCGGCCTGCCCTACCGCGACAGCGCGGAGAAGGCCTACTCCACCGACGCCAACATCTGGGGTGCCACCCACGAGGCCAAGCAGCTCGAGGAGCTCGCGACGTCGATGGACATCGTGCACCCGATCATGGGCGTGGCCCACTGGGACCCGGCGGTGGCCATCGAGCCCGAAGTGGTGCGAGTCGGCTTCGAGGCCGGCTGGCCGGTCAGCCTGAACGGCGTGCGCTACGACGACCGCGTCGCTCTCGTGCTGGAGGCCAACGCCATCGGCGGCCGCCACGGCCTGGGCATGAGCGACCAGATCGAGAACCGGGTCATCGAGGCCAAGAGCCGGGGCATCTACGAGGCGCCCGGCATGGCCGTCCTCCACCTCGCCTACGAGCGGCTCGTCACCGCCGTGCACAACGAGGGCACCATCGACAACTACCGGACGATGGGACGCCGCCTGGGCCGGCTCATGTACGAGGGACGCTGGTTCGACCCGCAGTCGCTCATGCTGCGGGAGGCCCTCCAGCGGTGGGTGGGCGCCGCCGTCACCGGCGAGGTCGTCGTGCGTCTGCGCCGGGGTGACGACTACACGATCCTCGACACGACCGGGCCCGACCTCACCTACCAACCCGACCGGCTGTCGATGGAGAAGACCGAGGGCGCCTTCGGTCCGCTCGACCGCATCGGCCAGCTCACCCTGCGCAACCTCGACATCGAGGACAGCCGCCGCAAGCTCGACGTGTACCGCCGGGCCGGCTCCCTCGAGGCGGGCCACGCCGACGTCCGCGTCCTCGGTCCGGGGGAGTGACGTCGCGCCTCGCTGCATGATCATGCATCTGTGTGTATGATCGTCGGATGGCCCGCATCGGCATCATCGGCGCGTCGGGGTACACCGGAGCGGAGCTGCTCCGGCTCGTCGCCCAGCACCCTGAGCTGCGCCTCAGCTACGCCACGGGCGACTCCCAGGCCGGTACGGCGGTGGCCGACCTGTACCCCAGCCTGGCCGCCGCCTACCCCGACCTGGTGTTCGAGCCGTACGACGCCGATCGCGCCGCCGGGCTCGATCTGGTGTTCCTCGGCCTCCCGCACGGCGCCTCGCAGTCCATCGTTCCGGAGCTCGCCGGGAGGGTGGGGGCCGTGGTCGACCTGGCCGCCGACTTCCGCCTGAAGGACGCCTCGCTCTACCCGACGTGGTACGGCGAGGAGCACCACTGCCCCGAGCTCCTGGCCCGCTTCACGTACGGTCTGCCCGAGCTCCATCGCGACGAGATCAAGGCGGCACGGCTCGTGGCGGCGCCCGGGTGCTACGTGACGGCGGCGTCGCTGGCGCTGGCGCCCCTCGTGCGCAGCGGGGTGGTCGAGCGCACTGGCGTGATCGTCGACGCCGCCAGCGGCGTCAGCGGGGCGGGCCGCCCTCCCAAGGCGACCACCACGTTCTGCACCGTCGACGAGGACTTCACGGCGTACGGACTCCTGACCCATCGCCACACGCCCGAGATGGAGCAGGTGATCGGCGCCCAGATCCTGTTCACCCCGCACCTCGCGCCGATGAACCGCGGCATCCTCGCCACGTGCTACGCCCGTCCGACGGCGCCGACGTCGACGGCAGCGCTGCTCGACCACCTGCGGGCGGCCTACCGCGACGAGCCCTTCGTGGTGGTGAGCGAGCGGTCACCGTCCACGAAGGCCACGCTCGGCTCCAACACCTGCCACCTCTCGGCCCGGTTCGACGAGCGCACCGGCCACGTGGTGGTGCTCTCTGCGCTCGACAACCTCACCAAGGGCGCCAGCGGGCAGGCGGTGCAGTGCGCCAACCTGATGCTCGGTCTGCCCGAGACGGCCGGGCTCACCGCAGCGGGGGTGTACCCGTGAAGATCGGGCCGCAGCCGAGCCACGACGACGCGGCCCAGCGGGCCGCCACCTTGCTGGAGGCCTTGCCGTACCTGCGCCGCTTCAGCGGCAAGACGGTGGTGGTCAAGTACGGCGGCAACGCGCTGGCCGGCGCCGGCGACGACGACGCACTGGCGCTGTTCGCCGACGACATCGTGCTGATGCACTCGGTCGGGCTGCGGCCCGTCGTGGTGCACGGCGGGGGGCCGCAGATCAGCGACCTGATGCAGCGTCTGGGCAAGGTGCCGGAGTTCCGTGACGGCCTCCGGGTGACCGACCAGGAGACCGTCGACATCGCCCGCATGGTGCTGCGGGGCTTCGTGAACCCGTCGATCGTCAACGCCGTCAATGTCCACGGCCCGCTGGCCGTCGGCGTGGGCGGCGAGGACGCCGGGCTCATCACGGCCCGGGCCCGTGACCCGAAGCTCGGGTTCGTCGGCGACGTGCACGACGTGAACCCCACCATCCTGCAGCGCCTCTTGGCCCAGGACCTCGTGCCCGTGGTGGCCACGATCGGCGCCGACGCCGGTGGGCAGGCGTACAACATCAACGCCGACACCGTGGCCGGAGCGGTGGCCGAGGCGCTGGAGGCGGAGAAGCTCGTCTACCTGACCGACATCGAGGGGTTGCGCCGCGACGTCGACGACCCGGCCTCGCTCATCCGCCAGGCCACCGCCGACGAGCTGCAGGCGATGATCGACGCCGGTGAGCTGACGGGCGGGATGATCCCGAAGATCGAGGCCTGCGTGAGCGCCGTGCGAGGCGGCGTGCGGAGGGCCCACATCCTCGACGGCCGGGTGCCCCATGTGCTGCTGCTCGAGCTGTTCACCGACGCCGGCATCGGCACGATGGTGTCGCTGCGCCCGGTCGAGGTGGAGCCGTGAGCGGCCCGCTGGCGGCCGCGCACCGTGCTGCGGTGCAGGCGCCCGACGACCTCGACCACTGTCCGCTCATGCCGACCTACGGCCCGCCGACGGTGATGTTCGTGCGCGGTGCCGGCACCGAGCTGTGGGACGCCGACGGCCGCCGCTACCTCGACCTGCTGTCGGGGCTGGCCGTCACATCGCTCGGCCACAGCCACCCGGCGGTGGTACGCGCGCTGACCGAGCAGGCGGCCACCCTGCTGCACACCTCGAACCTGTTCGCCACGCCGAACGCTGCCGAGGTCGCCCAGACCCTCGACCGGCTCCTCGGCGGCGGCGGCCAGGTGTTCTTCTGCAACAGCGGCGCCGAGGCCAACGAGTGCGCGATCAAGCTGGCCCGCAAGTGGGGGGGCCGCGGCCGCCACGTCGTGGTGAGCGCCTTCGGCAGCTTCCACGGCCGCACGCTGGCCACCCTGCACGCCACCGGCCAGCCGCAGAAGCACGAGCCGTTCCAGCCGCTGCCCGAGGGCTTCCGCCATGTGGCATGGCACGACGTCGACGCGCTCGAAGCGGCCCTGGCCCCCGACGTGGCCGCCGTGCTGCTCGAGCCGGTCCAGGGCGAGGGCGGTGTCCACCCGGCCACGGCCGAGTACTTCGCGGGCGTGCGCCGGTTGTGCGACGAGCGCGGCGTGCTGTTCATGGTCGACGAGGTGCAGACCGGCCTGGCCCGCACCGGTGCGTGGTTCGCCCACCAGCACCTCGGCGTGGTGCCCGACGTGGTGACCATGGCCAAGGCCCTCGGCAACGGCGTGCCCATCGGCGCCTGCTGGGCCCGCCGTGAGGTGGCGGCCGCCTTCCAGCCCGGCGACCACGCCACCACCTTCGGCGGCACGCCCATCGCCACCGCGGCGGCCCGGGCCGTGCTGGCCGAGATGGAGCGCATCGATGCGCCGGCCACCGCCGCCCGAGCCGCGGCCCGCCTCAGCGCCGCGCTCGTCGCCGTGCCCGGCGTGCGGGAGGTGCGCGGGGCCGGCCTGCTGCTGGCGGCCGAGCTCGCCGCCGTCGATGCCCGCGACGCGTCCGCTGAGCTGCTGCGCCGAGGCGTGGTCGTCAACGCCGTCACCCCGACGGCGCTGCGGCTCGCCCCGCCGATCACGATCACCGACGCCGAGATCGACGAGGCCGTCGCCGCGGTGGCGGCGGTGCTCCACGACCTGCGCCCTGCCGAGGAGCCCGCATGACGGTCCGCCACCTGCTCGACATCGACGACCTCACGCCCGGCGAGGTGCGGGCCGTGCTCGACCTCGCCGACCGCCCGGACCGCCCGCCGCTGCTGGTCGGGCGCGGGGTGGCGCTGCTGTTCGAGAAGCCCAGCGCCCGCACCCGCCACAGCACGGAGATGGCCGTCGTGCAGCTCGGAGGGCACCCGATCACCGTGCGGCCCGACGAGGTCGGCCTCGACCAGCGGGAGTCGGTGGAGGATGTCACCCGCACCCTGGCCTGCTACCACGCCGCCCTCTGCGCCCGGGTCTTCGACCACCGACACCTCGAGCGCATGGCCGCGGTGAGCAGCGTGCCCGTGGTGAACCTGCTGTCCGACCGGGGCCACCCGCTCCAGGCGCTGGCCGACCTGCTCACCCTGCGCCAGCACACCGGCTCACTCGACCTGCGCATCGCCTGGGTCGGCGACTTCAGCAACGTCGCCCGCTCGCTCGCCCTCGGTGCCTCCCTCGTGGGCGCCACGTTCGCGTTCGCCGGCCCGGAGGGCTACGGCCCGTCCGCCCACGACGTGGCTCGGGTCGTCGAGCTCGGCGGCCGCATCGACGTCAGCACCGACCCCCGCGAAGCGGTCGCTGGGGCACAGTGCGTCACCACCGACACGTGGTACTCGATGGGGCAGGAGGCCGAGACGGCCGAGCGGCGGGCCGCCTTCGCCGGCTACACCGTCGACGAGGCTCTGCTCGACGCCGCAGCCGCCGACGCGGTGTTCCTGCACTGCCTGCCGGCCCACCGCGGCGAGGAGGTGGCCGCCGCCGTCATCGACGGCCCACGATCGCTCGTGTGGCCCCAGGCGTCCAACCGCATGCACACCGCCCGTGGCGCGCTGGCCTTCCTGCTCGAGGCGTCGGCATGAGCAAGCCCACCAAGACGCAGCGCCAGCACGCCGTGGCCCGGCTCATCGGCGCCCAGCCGGTGACGAGCCAGCTGCAGCTCGTCGACCTGTTGGCGTCCGAGGGCATCGACGCCACGCAGGCCACGGTGAGCCGTGACCTCGAGGAGCTCGGTGCCGTGAAGGTACGGGTGGGCGGTGGCGACACCGTGTACGCCATTCCCGAGTTCGAGCCCGACCGCAAGGCGCCGGTGGACCACCTGCGGCGGGTGCTGGGGGAGTGGGTCGCCGAGGTACGCCACTCGGGCAACCTCGTCGTGGTGCGCACGCCTCCCGGCTGTGCCCATGTGGTGGCGAGCGCCCTCGACCGCGGCACCACGCCAGGCCTGCTCGGCACCGTCGCCGGCGACGACACGCTTCTGTGCGTGGCCGAAGAGCGCACGGGTGGCGCCCGGCTGGCGGCGACCCTGCGTGACCTCGCCGGGCTGGCCCCGGGGCGCTCGTGAGCGGCGGCACCCTCTGGCACGGTCGCTTCGCGAGCGGCCCGGCCGACGAACTGATGGCCTACACCGCCAGCCTCCCCTTCGACCGCCGACTGGCGTCCGACGACATCGTGGGCAGCCGGGCCCACGTGCGTGGCCTGCACCGCGCCGGCCTGCTCACCGACGACGAGCGCACGGCCGTGCTGGCCGCTCTCGACACCGTGGCCATCGAGCTCGAGGTGGGCTCGTTCACGTTCGCTCCGTCGGACGAGGACGTCCACACCGCTGTCGAGCGGCGGGTGACCGAGCTGGCCGGCGCGGCCGGGGCCAAGCTCCACACCGGGCGCAGCCGCAACGACCAGGTGGCGACCGACCTGCGCCTGTGGTGCCGGCGTGAGCTGCGCGAGGTGGCCCGTCGCGTCCTCGCGCTGCAGCAGGTGCTCGCCTCGCAAGCCGACGACGCCGGCGCCGCCTACCTGCCGGGCTACACCCACGTCCAGCGGGCCCAACCCGTGCTCCTGGCCCACCACCTCCTGGCCCACGGCTGGGCCTTGGCGCGTGACGTCGACCGGCTCCTTGCGACGCTCGAACGCCTCGACGTCAGTCCGCTCGGCGCCGGCGCCCTGGCCGGATCGTCGCTGCCGCTCGATCCGGCCTACACCGCCGAGCTGCTCGGCTTCGCGGCGCCCTTCGACAACAGCCTCGACGCGGTGAGCGACCGGGACTTCGTCGCCGAAGCCCTGTTCGACCTCGCCCTCCTCGGCGTGCACCTGAGCCGACTCGGCGAGGAGTGGGTGCTGTGGACCAGCGAGGAGTTCGGCTTCGCCCGCCTCGACGACGCCTACGCCACCGGCAGCTCGATGCTGCCGCAGAAGAAGAACGCCGACATCGCCGAGCTGGCCCGCGGCAAGTCCGGGCGCCTGGTCGGTCACCTCACGGGGCTGCTCGTCGTGCTCAAGGGCCTGCCGCTGGCCTACAACCGTGACCTCCAGGAGGACAAAGAGCCCCTGTTCGACGCCGTCGACCAGATCCGCCTCGCCCTGGCCGCTCTCACCGGGATGATCGCCACGGCCACCTTCGCTCCGGAGCGGATGCAGGCGGCCGCCGACGCGCCCACCTCGGCGGCCACCGACCTGGCCGAGCACCTCGTGCTGGCGGGGATGCCGTTTCGCGAGGCCCACGCGGTGGTCGGTGCGCTGGTGCGCGAGCACCTGGCGACGGGCCGGCCCCTCGCCGAGCTGGCCGCCGCCGACCCCCGCCTCGGGGAGGAGGGAGCCGCGCTGCTGGCGCCGGGGGTGGCGGTGACTCGCCGCACGACGCCGGGCGGTGGCGGGCCCGGGCCGGTGGCCGAGCAGCGGGCCCGGTTCGCCGATCGCCTGGCGGCGGACGCCGACCGCGTGGCCAGGGGGTGACGTCGGGGCCCTGCACGACGAGGCTTCGCTCCCCGGCGTCGCGTGCCCGACTCGTGGTGGCCGCCACCGCTTCGCCCTCCGTCTCGCCCCGGACCAGCTGGCCGCCGAGCTGGCCGCCGGGGCCGACGTGGGACCGGCGGCGCCGGCGGTGGCGCTGCCGTAACGTCGAGCACATGGCCTACCGGCACCCGGTGCGCGTGCGCTACGGCGAGTGCGACATGCAGCAGGTCGTGTTCAACGCCCACTACCTCGCCTACGTCGACGACGCCGTCGACACCTGGCTGCGGGCCTCGCTCGGCTCCTACGAGGACCACGGCTTCGACTGCATGGTGAAGAAGGCGACCATCGAGTGGCAGTCCGCCGCCCGGTTCGGCGACACGCTCGAGCTCGACGTGGGCGTCACTCGGTGGGGTACGACGAGCTTCGACGTCGGCGTGGTCGGGCGGGCGCCCGACCGTGACGTCTTCACGGCGACGCTCGTCTACGTGAGCACCACGCCCGGGGCCCCGGTGCCGGCGCCGGTGCCGGCGGCCGTGAAGGCTGCGCTCGGCGCGGTGTGAGGCCGCTGCCCCGCCGCTTCTACCGGCTCGACAGCCGAGAGCTGGCGCCGCTGCTGCTCAACAAGGTGCTGGTGCTGGGCCCCTGCCGGGCCCGCATCGTGGAGGTGGAGGCCTACGGCGGCACGGACGACGCCGGGAGCCATGCCTTCCGCGGTCGCACCGCGCGCAACGCCGCGATGTTCGCCGACGCGGGCCACCTCTACGTGTACTTCACCTACGGCATGCACTGGTGCGCCAACGTCGTGGCCGGCCCGGCCGGTGATCCGGGGGCCGTGCTGCTGCGGGCCGCGGCCCCCGTCGCCGGCCTCGACGCGATGCGGGCCAGGCGGCCGACGGCCCGGCTCGACCGGGACCTGTGCCGCGGCCCGGCCCGGCTGAGCGCCGCGTTCGGCATCGACGGCCGCCTCGACGGCGCCGACCTGGTCGACCGTCGAGGGCCGTGGCTGGCCGACGACGGCACGCCACCACCCTCCGAGCCCGGGGTCTCCCGCCGGATCGGCCTGACCCGGGGTGCCGACCACCCGTGGCGCTGGTTCGTGCCCGGCGACCCGCACCGGTCCCGGCCGGGCTGATCGCCGCAAGGCGACCCACTCGCCCCGCCCCTTTGCTCGGGCGCTCAGCGGCCGCACCGTGCCAGCATGCTCGTGATGGAGCTGCTCGCCGAACTCCGGGCCCGGGGCCTCGTGCACGACTCGACCGACGCCGATGTCCTCGGCGCGCGGCTGGCCGCCGGCGGCGTCGGCGTGTACGTGGGCTTCGACCCGACCGCCGACAGCCTGCACGTCGGCCACCTGCTCGGCCAGGTCACGCTGCGGCGCTTCCAGCTGGCCGGGCACCGCCCGTTCCCGCTCGCCGGTGGAGCCACCGGCATGGTCGGTGATCCGAGCGGGCGCAGCGAGGAGCGCAACCTGCTGACGCGAGAGGCGCTGGCGGCCAACGTCGACAAGATCAAGGCCCAGCTGCGCCGGCTCCTCGACTTCGAGCCCGGGCCGTGCCAGGCGACGCTGGTCGACAACGCCGACTGGACCGAGCCGATGGGCGTGCTCGAGTTCCTGCGTGACGTCGGCAAGCACGTGACCGTCAACCAGATGGTGGCTCGCGAGAGCGTGCGCAGCCGCATGGACGGCCAGTCCGGCATCTCGTACACCGAGTTCAGCTACATGCTCCTGCAGGCCAACGACTTCCGCCACCTGTGCCAGCACCACGACGTGGAGCTCCAGATGGGCGGCTCGGACCAGTGGGGCAACATCGTCGCCGGCATCGACCTCATCCGGCGCACGCTCGGGCGCACGGCCCACGGTCTGACGTGGCCGCTGCTCACCAAGGACGACGGCACCAAGTTCGGCAAGACAGCCAGCGGCTCGGTGTGGCTCGACCCGGCCCGCACGAGTCCCTACCAGTTCCGCCAGTTCTGGGTGCAGACCGACGACGCCGAGGTGGGGCCGTACCTGCGCCAGCTCACCCTGCGGCCCCTCGAGGAGATCGAGGCCGTCCTGGAGGCCCATGCAGCCGCGCCCGAGCACCGCCGCGCCCAGCGCCTGCTGGCCAACGACCTGACGGCGCTGGTGCACGGCCCCGAGGAGGCCAAGGCGGCCGAGCAGGCCGCCGAGGTGCTGTTCGGCGCCGATCCGACGGAGGCCTCCGCCGAGGCCCTGGCCGTCGTGAGGCGGGAGGTGCCCTCGACGGAGGCGGTGACGTCCGATCTCGACGACCTGGTCGGGCTCCTCGTGCGCACGGGGCTGGCCACCTCGAACGGCGACGCCCGACGGACCCTGGCCCAGGGAGGGGTGCGGGCCAACGGCCAGCGTCTCGACGCCTCCAGCACGCTGGCCGGGCTCGAGCTGCTCGGCGGGCGCTACGTGCTGTTGCGCAAGGGCCGCACCACCTATCATCTCGTGGACCTCGGCGCAGGGTGAGCCCGCCGAGAAATCTCCGTGGGTGAGGTTGACGCCCATCGGCAGGTTCGATAGTTTGTCTTCCCGCCCCGGAACGCCGGTTACGGCTGGTCCGGGTGAGCACCTCCGCTCCAAGCGTGTGCTCAGAGCCTGTGGCTCCTTGAAAACGGAAGAGAGGACGAAGAACGCCAGTGCGGGCGATCGTCAACGGCGACCCCTTGGGTCGCTGCCCGCGATCGCACGTCAATTCTGCGCCTCGGTTCCGACCGAGGCGCACGCCCGGGCGATGGTCACCATTCGATGATCGTCGTCCGAGCTCTCCGGTTTGCCACCGCAGTGCGGTGGCGGATCTCGATGGAGAGTTTGATCCTGGCTCAGGACGAACGCTGGCGGCGTGCTTAACACATGCAAGTCGAACGGGGTCCATCCAGTGGCAACACTGGTGAAGATCTAGTGGCGAACGGGTGAGTAACACGTGAAGAACCCACCCCGATCTCAGGAATAACAGTGGGAAACCACTGCTAATACCGGATGCCCTCGCATGGCCACCTGGCCGAGTGAGGAAAGGGTTACCGGATCGGGACGGCTTCGCGGCCTATCAGCTTGTTGGTGGGGTAACGGCCTACCAAGGCATCGACGGGTAGCTGGTCTGAGAGGATGATCAGCCACACTGGGACTGAGACACGGCCCAGACTCCTACGGGAGGCAGCAGTGGGGAATCTTGCGCAATGGGCGAAAGCCTGACGCAGCAACGCCGCGTGCGGGATGAAGGCCTTCGGGTCGTAAACCGCTTTCAGCAGGAACGAAAATGACGGTACCTGCAGAAGAAGGTCCGGCTAACTACGTGCCAGCAGCCGCGGTAATACGTAGGGGCCGAGCGTTGTCCGGATTCATTGGGCGTAAAGAGCTCGTAGGCGGTCGCGTAAGTCGGGTGTGAAATCTCCGGGCTCAACCCGGAGGGGCCACCCGATACTGCTCGACTCGAGTCCGGTAGGGGAGTGGGGAATTCCTGGTGTAGCGGTGAAATGCGCAGATATCAGGAGGAACACCGGTGGCGAAGGCGCCACTCTGGGCCGGTACTGACGCTGAGGAGCGAAAGCGTGGGGAGCAAACAGGATTAGATACCCTGGTAGTCCACGCTGTAAACGTTGGGCACTAGGTGTGGGCTCTAACCAACGGAGTCCGTGCCGTAGCTAACGCATTAAGTGCCCCGCCTGGGGAGTACGGCCGCAAGGTTAAAACTCAAAGGAATTGACGGGGGCCCGCACAAGCGGCGGAGCATGTTGCTTAATTCGAGGCAACGCGAAGAACCTTACCTGGGCTTGACATGCAGTGAAAAGCCGTAGAGATACGGTGTCCTTCGGGGCGCTGCACAGGTGGTGCATGGCTGTCGTCAGCTCGTGTCGTGAGATGTTGGGTTAAGTCCCGCAACGAGCGCAACCCTTGTCCTATGTTGCCAGCGGGTAATGCCGGGGACTCGTAGGAGACTGCCGGGGTCAACTCGGAGGAAGGTGGGGATGACGTCAAGTCATCATGCCCCTTATGTCCAGGGCTGCAAACATGCTACAATGGCCGGTACAAAGGGCTGCTATCCCGCGAGGGTGAGCGAATCCCAAAAAGCCGGTCTCAGTTCGGATTGGAGTCTGCAACTCGACTCCATGAAGCCGGAGTCGCTAGTAATCCCGGATCAGCTACGCCGGGGTGAATACGTTCCCGGGCCTTGTACACACCGCCCGTCACACCACGAAAGTCGGCAACACCCGAAGCCGGTGGCCCAACCGCAAGGAGGGAGCCGTCGAAGGTGGGGTCGGTGATTGGGGTGAAGTCGTAACAAGGTAGCCGTACCGGAAGGTGCGGCTGGATCACCTCCTTTCTAAGGAGCTGTCCTCCGTCCCACCGGCCGCTCGGCCGGAGGTGCCACGGAGCAGATCCCTAGTTGGTGCACTGGCGTGCCCGTCCTCGAGTCGCCTGGTCGTCGAGATTCAGTTCTCCGGCTGGTCGGGTCGAGACCGAGCACCGAGTCCTCTCTTCCGTTTTGAGGGAGTCACCGCCAGCGTCGAGCCCACAGGGCTCCGCTGCGACGGCCACTCACTCACCGCCCCTTGAGAATTGCAGAGCGAGCACGAGCATCTGAGAAGTACTACAAAGAGTTCATTCCAAGCTACAAAGAGCCAACGGTGGATGCCTTGGCGTCTCGAACCGAAGAAGGACGTGGGTGACTGCGAAAAGCCACGGGAAGCTGTCGACCGAGCGTTTGATCCGTGGATGTCCGAATGGGGAAACCCGGCACCCGTCATGGGGTGTCACCCCGGTCTGAACACATAGGACCGGAGGAGGGAACCAGGGGAATTGAAACATCTCAGTACCCTGAGGAAAGGAAAGCAACCGCGACTCCCTGAGTAGTGGCGAGCGAAAAGGGAAGAGGCCAAACCGTGCCGGTGCCAAGCCTGGTGGCGTTGCCGGTATGGGGTCGTGGGACTCGATCGATGGGGCACCAGACCCATCACGGAGTTACCAAGCTGATGCGTAGGAGAAGCGTTCTGGAACGGCGCGCCATAGAAGGTAAGGGCCCTGTATCCGAAACGTACTCAGCCTCCGTTCGATGTTCCCAAGTAACGCCGGAACCGTGAAAGCCGGCGTGAATTTGCGAGGACCACCTCGTAAGCCTAAGTATTCCGAGACGACCGATAGTGAACCAGTACCGTGAGGGAAAGGTGAAAAGCACCCCGGGAGGGGAGTGAAATAGCACCTGAAACCGTTGGTTTACAAACAGTCAGAGCGTCGTCGGCGCAAGCCGGCCGCGATGGCGTGCCTTTTGAAGAATGAGCCTGCGAGTTATGGTACGTGGCAAGGTTAACCCGAGAGGGGGAGCCGGAGCGAAAGCGAGTCTGAACAGGGCGTTCAGTCGCGTGCTATAGACCCGAAGCCAAGTGATCTACCCATGAGCAGGCTGAAGCGGGGGTAAGACCCCGTGGAGGGCCGAACGGACGTCAGTTGAAAATGGCGCCGATGACTTGTGGGTAGGGGTGAAAGGCCAAGCAAACTTGGTGATAGCTGGTTCTCTCCGAAATGCATTTAGGTGCAGCGTCGCATGTTCAGTCATGGAGGTAGAGCACTGGATGGGTTAGGGGGCCCACAAGCTTACCGACCCCAGCCAAACTCCGAATGCCATGACTCCAGAGTGCGGCAGTGAGACCACGGGGGATGAGCTTCGTTGGTCGAAAGGGAAACAGCCCAGACCGCCAGCTAAGGCCCCAAATTCTGGACTAAGTGGAAAACGATGTGGGATTGCACAGACAGCCAGGAGGTTGGCTTAGAAGCAGCCACCCTTGAAAGAGTGCGTAATAGCTCACTGGTCGAGTGGTCCTGCGCGGACAATTCAACGGGGCTCAAGTCCAGAGCCGAAGCTGCGGGTTCGTGCCTTGCGCACGAGCGGTAGGAGAGCGTCGATGCTGCAGCGAAGCGGCGGGAGAACCCGTCGTGGAGCGGTATCGAGTGAGAATGCAGGCATGAGTAGCGAGAGAGGGGTGAGAAACCCCTCCGCCGAAAGCCCAAGGGTTCCTGGGGAAGGCTAATCCTCCCAGGGTGAGTCGGGAGCTAAGGCGAGGCCGAAAGGCGTAGTCGATGCACAACCGGTTGATATTCCGGTACCACCGTGTCCGCGCCCAGTCCAATGCCGGGTACTAAGGGGCTGCCTTCGGGCGAACCGACCCACCGGTTGCGGATAGCTGAAGGGGGACGCAGGAGGGTAGGTGATCCCAGGCGATGGTTGTCCTGGGGTAAGCGTGTAGGGGGAGGGCGATGAGAGTTGCCCTCGTAACCCTGAGACGTGATGCCGATCCGCTTCAGGAGAAGTCACTGATCCCATGCTGCCAAGAAAAGCCCAGCAGTGAGTTGACACGGTGCCCGTACCCCAAACCGACGCAGGTGGGCGGGTAGAGAATACCAAGGCGATCGGGAGAACTGTGGTTAAGGAACTCGGCAAATTACATCCGTAACTTCGGGAGAAGGATGGCCCCTGTGCGTGTAGCCGCTTGCCGGCGAAGCGTGTGGGGGTGGCACAGACCAGGGGGTAGCGACTGTTTACTAAAAACACAGCAGCGTGCGAAGTCCTAAGACGATGTATACGCTGTGACGCCTGCCCGGTGCTGGAAGGTTACGGGGAAGGGTTAGCCGCAAGGCGAAGCTCTGAACCTAAGCCCCAGTAAACGGCGGCCGTAACTATAACGGTCCTAAGGTAGCGAAATTCCTTGTCGGGTAAGTTCCGACCTGCACGAATGGCGTAACGACTTCCCCACTGTCTCAACCACAGACCCGGCGAAATTGAAGTACGAGTAAAGATGCTCGTTAGGTGCAGAAGGACGGAAAGACCCCATGGACCTTTACTATAACTTGATGTTGGGTTTTGGTCTGAATTGTGTAGGATAGGTGGGAGACTTGGAAGCCGGCACGCCAGTGTCGGTGGAGTCGCCGTTGAAATACCACCCTGTTCATGCCGGGACTCTAACTCGGGCCCATCATCTGGGTCGGGGACAGCGTCAGGCGGGTAGTTTGACTGGGGCGGTCGCCTCCTAAAGAGTAACGGAGGCGCTCAAAGGTTCCCTCAGGCTGGTTGGCAATCAGCCGTCGAGTGCAATGGCACAAGGGAGCTTGACTGCGAGACCTACAAGTCAAGCAGGTGCGAAAGCAGGACATAGTGACCCGGCCGTGGCGTGTGGAAGCGCGGTCGCTCAACGGATAAAAGGTACCCTGGGGATAACAGGCTAATCTTGCCCAAGAGTCCATATCGACGGCAAGGTTTGGCACCTCGATGTCGGCTCATCGCATCCTGGGGCTGAAGCAGGTCCCAAGGGTTGGGCTGTTCGCCCATTAAAGCGGTACGCGAGCTGGGTTTAGAACGTCGTGAGACAGTTCGGTCCCTATCCTCTGCACCCGGAGGAGCGTTGAGGAAGGCTGTCCCTAGTACGAGAGGACCGGGACGGACGCAGCTCTGGTGTGCCAGTTGTCCTGCCAAGGGCACGGCTGGTTGGCCACCTGCGGAAGGGATAACCGCTGAAAGCATCTAAGCGGGAAGCCTGTTCCAAGATGAGCGCTCCCACGGGGTCAACCCGGTAAGGCCCGTGGCTAGACGACCACGTTGATAGGCCGGAGGTGTAAGCGCAGTAATGCGTTCAGCCGACCGGTACTAATCGGCCGAGGGCTTGGATGTTCTCTTGCTCGTGCTCGCTCTGGAGTTCTCGTGGGGACCCACGTTGACAACTCACAGTTTTCCGGTGGCCATAGCGGCGGGGACACACCCGTTCCCATTCCGAACACGGCAGTTAAGACCGCCAGCGCCGATGGTACTTGGGGGTAGACCCCCTGGGAGAGTAGGACGCCGCCGGATTTCTCTCGAGGGCGCCCCCGGCTTGCAGCCGGGGGCGCTCGTCGTTTTCCTTCTCACCACCTAGGATCGCCCGTCATGCCCAAGGACCCCGACGACCACGCGCGCCCGGCGCGCGCCGGTAGCGCTGGCCGCAGCTCGCGACCGTCGCGTGGCGGCCCCAGCGCCGCCAGCGGCCGATCCGGGCCGAGCGGGGCTCGAGGCAGCGCCACTGCGAAGAGCGGTCGCCCTGCCACCGGTGGCACTGGCGGCTCCTCCCGGGGAGCAGGTGCCGCGGGTGCCGGACGCACCGGGTCACGCCGTGCGACCGGCGACCCTGGCCCTGGGGGATCCGGCACCGCCAGGCGGTCGGGCGCGCCCAAACCCGCCTCCCGAGGTGCAGCCAGCTCATCGGCGGCTCGGCGCACGGAGTCGGACGGCCGGCCGGCCCGGTCGGGTGCGCCGCGGTCGGCCGGCGCAGGCGGCGCGACGCGGGCCCCCGGCCCGGGTCGAGGGTCTGGCACGGCGGGCGGTTCGGCGGGGCCTCGGCGGTCTGGTGCGGGGTCGGCTGGTGGTGCGGGCCGGTCGGCTGGTGGTGTGGCGGGGTCCCGGCGCGCGGGTGCGGGGTCGGCTGGTGGTACGGGCCGGTCGGCGGGTGGTCCCGCGGGGCCTCGGCGTGCGGGTGCCGGCTCGGCTGGTGGTGCGCCCCGCTCGGCAGGCGGTCGGTCAGGCGCGGCCGCGGATCGTCCGGCCGGGGCGGGGCGGCCTCGGTCGGCGGGTGGCCCGGCGGGTGCCAGCACGAGCAGGCCCGGCCGGTCTGGGCGGCCGACGGACGGGGTCGCTCGTCGCGCGGGAGCACCGTCGGGTGCCGCAGCTCGTACCCGGAGCTCGGCGGGCACGCCGCGGCCGGCCGGACCGGCGCGTCGGCCCGGCCCGCGCACGCCCGAGCGCGATCGACAAGACACCGGCCAGGGCGGCCCTCGGCGGCCCTCGGCGGCCGACCGGCGTCGCGCTGCCGGCGACGACGACCGTGCACGGCGAGGCACCGGGCGTGGTCCCGACCGAGGCGGCCGCTCGGAGCGCCCGGCCGGTGCGGCGCGGCGGCGCCCGACCGGGCGCCGCACCACGGTGGCGCCCGGCGACGCCCGCCGGCCCGCCGACCGCGGTCCGTCGCGGCGTCGCCGCGAGGGCGGCCCCATCGTGCTCGGGCCGCCGCCGGCCTGGGAGCCGGAGGTCTGGATCGACGAAGGTCCGGTGCGCGTCGCGGCGCAGGATGCGGTGGCTCGTGCCACGCCGCCGGCGCCGGCCCGTCCGGCCCGGCGGGCCTCGCTGCCGCCCGACGTGAAGGCCGAGCTCGAGGCCACCGCCGGACCACGCCGGGCAGCCCGGCTCGAAGAGCGGCTCGATACGGCGCGGCGTGCGTTCGAGCGTGACCGCTACCAGGACGCCCGGCGATTGCTCGTGGCGCTGGCCGACGAGGCGCCGGCCGCGGCGTCGGTGCGCGAGCTGCTCGGCCTCACCTACTACCGCCTCGAGCGATGGAAGCAGGCGGCCGCCGAGCTGGAGGTGTTCCGCCAGCTCACGTCGTCGGTCGACCAGCACCCGGTGCTGATGGACTGCTACCGGGCCCAGCGCCGCTTCGGCGCCGTCGGTGAGCTGTGGGCCGAGCTACGGGCCGTGTCGCCATCGCCGCCCGTGCTGGTGGAGGGCCGGATCGTGATGGCGGGTGCGCTCGCCGACCAGGGTGACCTGGCCGGTGCGATCTCGCTGTTGGAGCGGGCCGACAAGACGCCGGCCAAGGTCCGCGCCCACCACCTGCGGCAGTGGTACGTGCTCGGCGACCTCTACGACCGGGCCGGTGACGCACCGCGAGCGCGCACGCTCTTTCGCCGGGTGCAGGCTGTCGACGCGGACTTCGCCGACGTGGGCCGGCGGCTCTCGACGCTGGGCCGCTGACGCCACGTACTCGCGCGCACCCCCCTCGTAGGGTGGGCGGTGCTTCCCCCTGCGACGGCGTCGACGACGCCGGATGGAGGAGGTCGCCATCGTGAACATCGCCGTAGTGCGCGGGATCCTGAGCCGGCCGCTCGAGCGCCGGGTGCTGGCGTCGGGGGCCACCGTCGCCCAGCTCGACGTGACCGTCGTGGTCGACGGCGCTCCCAACGAGACGGTACCGGTGGCGTGGGTCGACGCCCCTGCCGCCGTCGACACCTGGGAGCCGGGCGACGAGCTCGTCGTGGTCGGGCGGGTCCGCCGACGCTTCTTTCGGACCGGGCAGGGCACGGCCAGCCGCACCGAGCTGGTCGCCTCCTCGGTCGTGCGGGCGCGTGATCGGCGCCGGGTCCGGGCCCTGCTGGCCGCCGCCGCCGCCGAGCTGACGAGCTGATCTCGCCGGACGGACCGACGTCGGGACGGTTCGGGACGTCGGTCCGTGCCCCGCCCCCGCTGGCCGGGGGGTACGCTCCGCCGAGTCCCCCACCGCGCCCGCGCGCTCGGGCGCCGATGCCAAGGAGTTCGCCCGTGGACATCCAGAGCCTGCTCGGTGATCAGGCCGAGAGCCTCCTGACGCACACCTCGAAGACCCTGCCGAAGGACGAGCTGGTGCTGCCGGGCCCGGACTTCCTCGACCGCGTCTTCCAGCAGTCCGACCGGACCCCCAACGTGCTGCGCAACCTCGGGCTGCTCTACGGCACCGGTCGTCTCGCCCACACCGGCTATGTGTCGATCTTCCCGGTCGACCAGGGGATCGAGCACTCGGCGGCGGCGTCGTTCGCGCCGAACCCGATCTTCCTCGACCCCGTCAACATCGTGCGCTTCGCGTACGAGGCCGGGTGCAATGCCGTCGCCACCACCTTCGGTGTGCTCGGCATGGCGAGTCGGCACTTCGCCCACAAGATCCCCTTCATCGTGAAGATCAACCACAACGAGCTGCTCACCTACCCGAACCGGTTCGACCAGGTGATGTTCGGCAGCGTCCGCCAGGCCTTCGACCTTGGCGCCTCCGGCGTGGGCGCCACCATCTACTGGGGCTCCGACCAGTCGACCCGCCAGCTGCAGGAGGTGGCCGACGCGTTCGCCGAGGCCCACGAGCTCGGCATGTTCACGGTGCTGTGGTGCTACCTGCGCAACTCGGCGTTCAAGGTCGACGGCGTCGACTACCACACCTCCGCCGACCTCACCGCCCAGGCCAACCACCTCGGTGTCACGCTCGGGGCCGACATCATCAAGCAGAAGCTGCCGACCAACAACGGCGGCTACAACGCGCTGGCGGGCTACGGCAAGACCCACAAGCTGGTCTACGAGCAGCTGACCAGCGACCACCCGATCGACCTCTGTCGCTGGCAGGTCGTCAACTGCTACAACGGCCGCGTCGGGCTCATCAACAGCGGCGGCGAGAGCAAGGGCGCCAGCGACCTTGCCGAGGCCGTCACCACCGCTGTGATCAACAAGCGGGCCGGTGGCCAGGGCCTCATCGCCGGACGCAAGGCCTTCCAGCGCCCGATGAGCGAGGGCATCGCCCTCATCAACGCCATCCAGGACGTCTACCTCGACGAGAGCATCACCATCGCCTGATCGACACCGTGGTGCACGAGGGGGCGCCGCAGGGCGCCCCCTCGTCGCGTCGCAGCGGCCGATGACCTTCGTCCCACCGGGTCGGGACGGGCGCTGCCGCAGGATCGCGCGGGCCAGCGTGTACGGTCGACCGCACATCGCATGCCGTCATGCAAGGGGGAATGACCGTGACCGACACCGTCCGCCGGGGTGTCCCGGCGGAGCCGCTTCCCCGGGTCGTCCTGCGCTTCGCCGGCGACTCCGGCGACGGCATGCAGCTCACCGGCGACCGCTTCACGTCCGTGAGCGCCCTGTTCGGCAACGACCTCTCGACGCTGCCCGACTACCCGGCCGAGATCCGCGCGCCTGCCGGCACGGTGCATGGCGTGTCGTCGTTCCAGGTCGCCATCTCCGACCACGACATCACCACGCCTGGCGACGCGCCGAACATGCTGATCGCCATGAACCCGGCCGCGCTGAAGGCCGACCTCCCGCGGCTCGAGCGCGGCGGCACGCTGATCGTCAACAAGGACACCTTCGAGCCGCGTGACCTCGAGAAGGCCGGTTACGCCACCAACCCGCTCACCGACGACAGCCTCACGGGCTACAAGGTGGTCGAGGTGCCGATGACCTCGCTCACCAAGGAGGCCTGCGTTCCCCTCGGCGTGAAGCCCCGTGACGCGGACCGCTCGAAGAACTTCTTCGCCCTCGGCCTGATCTCCTGGCTGTTCAGCCGCCCGGTCGAGCCCACGCTCGAGTGGATCGACGAGCGCTTCGCCAAGGCCGACCTCGTGCGCCAGTCGAACCGCGCCGCCTTCATGGCCGGCTGGAACTACGGCGAGACCACTGAGCTGTTCGACCACCCGTTCCAGATCCCCCCGGCGCGCCTGCCGGCCGGCGAGTACACGAACATCAGCGGGAACACGGCGCTGGCATGGGGTGTGGTGGCGGCCGGTCAGCTGGCCGGGCTCCCGGTGTTCCTCGGGAGCTACCCGATCACGCCGGCGTCGGACATCTTGCACGAGCTGGCCAAGCACAAGAACTTCGGCGTGCGCACGTTCCAGGCCGAAGACGAGATTGCGGCGGCCGGTGCCGCGCTGGGCGCCGCGTTCGGCGGGCACCTCGGCGTCACCACCACGAGCGGTCCCGGCCTGGCGCTGAAGAGCGAGACGATCAGCCTCGCGGTGAGCCTGGAGCTGCCGTTGCTGGTGATCGACATCCAGCGCGGCGGACCGTCCACCGGCCTGCCGACCAAGACCGAGGCGGCGGACCTGAACCTGTCGCTCTACGGACGTCACGCCGAGGCGCCGCTGCCGGTGGTCGCGGCGTACTCGCCGTCGCACTGCTTCGACGCCGCCATCGAGGCGGCCCGCATCGCCATCACGTACCGCACCCCGGTGGTGCTGTTGTCCGACGGCTACCTCGCCAACGGGTCGGAGCCGTGGCGCGTGCCCGACCTCGCCGCGCTGCGCCCGATCCCCGTCGACTTCGCCACCGAGCCGAACCACGAGGCGCCCGACGGCACCCCGGAGTTCTGGCCGTACCTGCGCGACCCGGTCACCCTGGCCCGCCCGTGGGCCGTGCCGGGCACCCCGGGCCTGCAGCACCGCATCGGTGGCATCGAGAAAGAGGATGGCTCGGGCAACATCAGCTACTCGCCCGAGAACCACGACAAGATGGTCCACCTCCGGGCGGCCAAGATCGCCGGGGTCGACGTGCCGCCGGCCGTGGTGAGCGGTCCGGACGAGGCCGAGCTGCTCGTGGTCGGCTGGGGGAGCACCTGGGGTGCGATCGACTCGGCCGTCGAGCGCCTCGGGCGCGAGGGCCGCACCATCGCGTGGGTCCACCTCACCCACCTGAACCCGCTGCCGGCCAACCTGGGCGAGATCCTGCACCGCTACCCGACGGTGGTCGTCCCCGAGCTGAACCTCGGCCAGCTGTGCCGGCTGCTGCGCAGCGAGTACCTGGTCGACGCCCGTCCGATCACCAAGGTGCGGGGGCTGCCCTTCAGCGCCGACGAGCTCATCACCGCGTTCCGGGAGGTCCTGGCATGACCGACGTGGCAGCACCCACCACCCGCAAGGACTGGGCGACCGACCAGGAGCCCCGCTGGTGCCCGGGGTGCGGCGACTACGGGATCCTCGCCGCGGTGCAGTTCCTCATGCCCGAGCTGCGCGTCAAGCCCGAGAACACGGTGTTCATCAGCGGCATCGGCTGCAGCAGCCGGTTCCCCTACTACATGAACACCTACGGCATGCACTCGATCCACGGTCGGGCGCCGGCCATCGCCACGGGCCTGGCCGTGGCCCGCCCCGACCTCGACATCTGGATCGTCACCGGCGACGGCGACGGGCTGTCGATCGGCGGCAACCACCTGATCCACATCCTGCGCCGGAACGTGAACGTCACGATCCTGCTGTTCAACAACCAGATCTACGGGCTGACCAAGGGCCAGTACTCGCCCACCTCGGAGATCGGCAAGATCACCAAGAGCACGCCCTACGGCTCGATCGACCGGCCCTTCAACCCGCTGAGCGTGGCCCTCGGCGCGGGTGCCACCTTCGTGGCCCGCACCCACGACCTCGACCGCAAGCACATGATGGCCACCTTCCGGGCCGCCCACGACCACCAGGGTGCGTCGTTCGTCGAGATCTACCAGAACTGCAACGTCTTCAACGACGGGGCGTTCGAGGACGTGACCGGCCGCGAGCACCGCGACGAGCGCCTGATCGATCTCGTCCACGGCGAGCCGATCCGCTTCGGTGCCGAGCGCGAGCACGGGGTCGTGATGGGGGCCGACGGGCTGCTGCGCATCGTCGACGTCGCCGATGTCGGTGTCGAGGCCCTGGTGGTCCACGACGCCCACCGTGACGACCCCGGCCTCGCGTTCGCGCTCGCCAACCTGTCGACGAGCGTCCACGAGCCGACGCCGTTCGGCGTGTTCCGGGCCGTGCGCCGGGCCGAGTTCTCGGGGGAGGCGAGCCGCCAGCTCGCCCGGGCCGCCGAGCAGAAGGGCCCGGGTGACCTCGGGCGGCTCCTGCGCTCGCTCGGCACGTGGACGGTCAGCTGACCGCCGAGCGCAGCACCAGGCCGGTCCTCAGCTTCGGCCAGAAGAACGTCGACTTCGGCGGCATCAGCACCCGCTGCTCGGCTGTGGCCTCGATGGCAGCCACGCCGACCGGGCGCAACAGCACGCCCCACGTCGCCTCGCCGCCGGCGACGGCGGCGAGGATCCGCTCCACGCCGTGCTGGTAGCGGACCTCGTGGGGCAGCCCGGCCAGCGCGTGCGAGAGCCGTGCGGAGTCGAGGTCGGCCACCCCGGGAAAGGCGTCGGGGCGGGGGACGAGGAACGTGCCGCTGCCGTCCGGGTGCACGAGGCACAGCGCACCCCTGGCCTCCAGCTCGGGGAGCACGCTGGTCGACACGGGGCCGGCCTCCACGAGGTGGAAGCAGCGGCCGAGGTGGGTCGGGAGGTCGCCGTCGACTTCGCTCAGCAGGCGGTGGATCGCCTGCACGTGGAGCTGGTGGTCGACGAGCTCGACGACGAAGGCCAGCGTCTCGTCGTAGGGCCCGGGGTGGCCGAGGCGGGCCCGCTGCTCGCGTCGGAACGTGCGGGCCACGTCGTAGCGGTGGTGCCCGTCGGCGATGACGACCGGTGCGGCCCCAACGGCCCGGGCGATCGCGTCGACGCGCTCGGCGTCGTCGATGCGCTCGAGGGTGTGGGTGACGCCTCCGTCGACGAACGAGCCGAGGGGTGTGGCCGCCGGGTCGAGCAGGTCGTGGAGCCCCGTGGCCAGGCTGAGCCCCCAAACGGGTGAGAGGTTGATCCCGGTGGCGTGGGTCAGGTCGAGGCGATCGGTGGTGGCCTTGGGGGTCGTCTGCTCGTGCGGGAGGACGTCGGCCGCCGGACCGGCCTCCTGTACGTCGAGGCCGCCGAGCACGCCGGTCATGCCGCGGGTGACACCGGCCTCGTCGGCGAAGGTGAGGCGGTAGAGGTAGAGCGCCGGCGCGGGGTCGGTGCTGAGCACCTGGTCGGCCTGCCACCGCCGGACCAGCGCGGCGGCCCGCTCGTAGCGCTCCGGCCCGTCCTCCTCCAGCGGCACGTCGACGTGGACGATGTTGTGCGGATGGCGGTTGGCCAGGGCCGCCCGCTCGGCATCGCTCAGCACGTCGTACGGCGGTGCCGTGACGGCGGCGAGGTCGGCGGTGGCGTAGCGGATGCCGCGAAACGGCGTGAGGCGGGGCACGGCCAGAAGGCTGGCACACTCGGCGGGTGCACCCACCGGTGATCTGCGACCTCGACGGCGTGCTGTGGCTGGCCGACCAGCCGATCGCGGGCGCGGCCGAGGCGGTGGCCCGGCTGCGGACGGCCGGCCGCCGGGTGGTGTTCGTGACGAACAACTCCTACGCGCCGGTGGCCGACGTGGAGGCCAAGCTGGCCCGGATGGGGGTGCCGGCCGAGGGCGACGTGGTGACGTCGGCCCGGGCGGCGGCGTCGCTCGTGCACGCCGGTGAGCGGGTGCTGCTGTGTGGCGGTCCCGGTGCTGAGGAGGTCCTCGTGGCGGCAGGCGCGACGGTGGTGCGGCGGGACCCGTCGCCGGTCGACGTGGTGGTCGTCGGCTTCCACCGTGACTTCGACTACGAGGAGATGGCCCTGGCCGCCCGGGCCGTACGGGCCGGCGCCCGCTTCGTCGCCACCAACGACGACGCCACCTACCCCACGCCGGACGGGCCGATCCCCGGCAACGGGTCGATCGTCGCCGGCATCGCCGCGGCCGCGGGCGTGTCGCCGACCGTCGCCGGCAAGCCCTACGAGGCGATGGCCGCCGTCGTGCGCGACGTGCTGGGCGCGGCGGCCGGCTCGGCCGTGATGGTCGGCGACCGGCCCGACACCGACGGCCGGTTCGCGGTGGCGCTCGCCGCGCGCTTCGCGCTGGTCCTGTCGGGCGTCACCGTCGCCGGCGACCTCCCGGTTGATCCCAGCCCCGACCTGGTGGCCGCCGACCTCGCGGAGCTGGCCGATCGGCTGCTCGGCGCCTGACGGGCCGGGTGCGCGTTCAGCGCAGGGCGGCGTCGAGCAGGGCCAGCGTGGCGGCCCAGCTCGCCTCGGCGGCCTGCTCGTCGTAGTTGGGATAGCCGGGCCAGGTGTAGCCGTGGATGGCGCCGGGGAAGATCCTGACGTCGACGTGGTCGAGGTCGTCGACGGCGTCGAGGAAGCGCTGGTGCATGGCGATCGACTGGATCTGGTCGGCGTCGCCGATGCCGAGGAACAGCGGGTGGCGGAGCTGGTGGGCGCTTCGGTGCGGCGAATCGGGGGTGTCGTCGGCGAGGAACGAGGGATGCCACCCTGCCCCGACGACGACGCGGCTCGGGAGGCGCAGCATCGAGCGCACGACAGCCCGGGCACCGAGGCAGAAGCCGATGACGCCCAGCGGCTGGTCGGTCGGCACGGCGCAGGCCGCCAGCGCGACGTCGAGGTCGTCTTGGATCTGGTCGTCGGTCATCGACACGACCCAGCGCATGAGCGTGGGGCGGGCCTCGGGGTCGTTGGCCAGCTGCTCGGGCTCGTAGTGGAGCAGCCGTCCGTGCCGGTGGTGGAGGTCGGGGGTGACGACCCGGTACCCGTGCCCGGCCAAGCGGGCCATGAACGCCTTCGTCGCCGGCCGGATGCCGGGGGCGTCGATGAAGAGCCCGACCGTGGGCCAATCCCGGCCGCCCTCGGGTGCTCCCACCGGCTGGGTGACGACGACGGCCATCGGACCGTCGTCGGTCGCCGCGTCGACGATCTCGGTGCTGACCTCCACCACGCCAACCTACTGATCGGCGAGACCGGGGCGGGACAGGGCCGGCCACCCCCGTCGGGGCGGGCCGACGAGCAGGCCGACGGCGGCGCCGAACACGAAGCCGGCCACGTGGGCCACCCAGGCGATCCCTTCGTTGGGGCTGGTGAAGAACTGGAGGACGAACCACACCAGCAGCACCCACCGGGCCTGGATCGGCAGCCAGATCACGACGAGCGGGAACAGGATCGTGGAGACCCTGGCGCGGGGGTACCACACGAGGTAGGCGCCCATCGTGCCGGCGATGGCACCCGACGCGCCCACGACCGGCACCGTGGCGCCCCAGTTGGCGAGGGCGTGCCCGAGCGTGGCCACCACCCCCGCCGCCAGGTAGAACGCGACGAAGGCGACGTGGCCGAGACGATCCTCGACGTTGTTGGCGAAGACCCACAGGAACAGCAGGTTCCCGCCGAGGTGCAGGAGGCTCCCGTGGAGGAACAGCGACGTGAGCACCGCGAGCCACACGCGCTTGCCCTCGGCGAACGGCTCGCTCCCGACCGGTGACGTGCAGATCTCCGCGGCCGCGCCCGGTGGCGCGACGGTGCGGAACACCTGGCACGCGCTGAGCGGCGACCCTTGCTGGAGCTCGGCCGGGATGGCGGCCCGCTCGAAGCTGAAGCGGAGATCGTCGGCGTCGTCGGAGAACGGCGACGGCTGCACGACGAAGTAGACGATGACGCAGGCGATCAGGATCGCGATCGTGACGATCGGCGTGCGAGACGTCGGGTTGTCGTCTCGCAGGGGTATCACGGTCGGCGACGCTACCGAGCGCTTAGCCTGGGAGGACATGGCCAATGATCCCCGCCTCCAGCGTCTCATCGACTCGGGCGCCGACGTCACGCAGATGACCCGTCGCCGGGCCGAGTCGATCGTGAAGGACCTCGTGCGAGCCGGGGAGGTTCGTGTCGAGGACGCCCAGGCGGCGGTGCAGCAGCTCATGGACCGTGGGCGCAAGGCGTCGGAGGACTTCAACGCGCGGGTGCAGGCCGAGGTGGCCCGCCAGCTGCGCGTGCTCGGCGTGGCGACGCGCCGTGACCTCGAGCGCCTCGAGGCCCGCATCGACAAGCTGGCCAAGGCCAAGGCCAAGGAGAAGGTCCCGGCCAAGGCACCCGCGGCCGAGGCCGCCAAAGCCCCCGCCAAGGCAGCCAAGCGCGCCAAGGCCACGACCGCCAAGGCCACGACCGCCAAGGGCGCCAAGAAGGCCAAGGCGCCGGCGGCCAAGTCGGCCGGCGCCGCGCCGGCCTGACGTCGGTCGGTGCGGCGGGTCGCGTGACGCGCCGGCGCCTCGACGTCGAGCTCGTGCGTCGTGGCCTGGTGGCCAGCCGGGCTGAGGCGGTCGCCGTGGTGGAGGCCGGACGGGTCACCGTCGGTGGTGCGCCGGCGCTGAAGGCCTCCCGACTCGTCGACCCGGGTGAGCCGGTCGTCGTGAGCGGTGCGCCGGCACGGTTCGTGAGTCGTGGCGGCGAGAAGCTCGACGGCGCCCTCGAGGCGTTCGGCATCGACGTGGCCGGAGCGGCCGTCCTCGACGCCGGCGCCTCCACGGGCGGGTTCACCGACTGCGTGCTGCAACGCCACGCTGCTCGGGTGGTCGCCGTCGACGTCGGTCACGGCCAGCTCCACCCGAAGCTGCGCAGCGACCCCCGGGTGGCGGTGTTCGAGCGGCTGCACGTGCGCGACCTCCGGCTCGAGCACACGGGCGGACCGGTCGACGTGGTCGTGGCCGACCTGTCGTTCATTTCGCTGCGGTCGGTGCTCGATCCCCTCCTCGCCGTGTGCCGTCCGGGTGCCATCCTGGTGCTCCTCGTGAAGCCACAGTTCGAAGCCGGACGCGCCGAGGTGTCGAAGGGACGGGGCATCGTGCGCGACCCCGCGGTGCATGCGCGCGTGCGGGCCGACGTCGACGCCGCGCTGCGCGAGCGTGGCGTCGTGGTCGAGGGCTGGGTGACGTCTGCGCTGAAGGGCACCGACGGCAACGTCGAGTGGTTCGTGCACGGCCGAGCGCCGGAGCCGGCGCCGTGAGGCGGGTGCTGATCGTCGCCCACCAGCAGCGTGACGAGGCCATCGCGCTGGCCACCGAGGCGGCGGCGTGGTGTGGGGCCCACGGTCACGAGGCCTGGATGACGCCCGAGGACGCCCACCCGCTCGGGCTCGACGAGCTGGCCGGCGACCGGCCGCCGTCGGAGGCCGACTTGGCGCTGTGCCTCGGCGGTGACGGCACGATGCTGCGCACCGTCGACCTCCTCGACGGATCTGGTGCTCCGGTGATCGGCGTGAACGTCGGGCTGCTCGGCTACCTCACCGAGGTGGAGCCGGCCCACCTGACCGACGCCCTCGCCCGGTTCGAGGCCGGGCAGTACCGCCTCGAGGAGCGCATGCTGCTCGACGTGACCGTCGCCCAGCGCGACGGGCGCCAGGCGACCAGGCGGGCCCTCAACGAGGCCGTGATCGAGAAGTGCGAGAGCACCCACACCGTCCGCCTCGTCGTCAGCATCGACGGAGCGGTGTTCACGAGCTACGTGGCCGACGGGCTCATCGTGGCCACACCGACGGGTTCCACGGCCTACTCCCTGTCGGCGCGCGGTCCCATCGTGTCGCCCCGGCACCGGGCCGTCCTGCTGACACCCGTGTCGCCCCACATGCTGTTCGACCGCTCGCTCGTGCTGGACCCCGACGAGGAGGTGCGCATCGAGCTGGGCGGCCACCGCCCGGCCGACCTGGCCGTCGACGGCCACCACATCGCGTCGCTCACCGAAGGCGACGTCGTCACGTGCCGGGCGTCCGACCGGGTCGCCCGGCTGGTGCGCTTCGGCGAGCGTGACTTCCACCAGATCCTGAAGGTCAAGTTCGGCCTGAGCGACCGGTGAGCCCGTGCTGACCGAGCTGCGGATCGCCGACCTCGGCGTGATCGCCGAGCTGCACCTGCTGCTCGGCCCGGGCATGACGGCGCTGACGGGTGAGACCGGTGCCGGCAAGACGATGCTGGTCGAGGCCATCAGCCTCCTCGTCGGCGGCCGGTCCGACGCTTCGATGGTCCGAAGGGGCGCCGAGGAGGCGCGCATCGAGGGCCGGTTCGTGGTCGGCGACGACGAGGTGGTGGTGGCTCGCGTCGTCCCGCGCGAGGGGCGCTCGCGCGCCTACGTCGACGGGCGCCTGGCGACGGCGGGGGCGCTGGCCGACGAGGGTGGGCGGCTGGTCGACCTGCACGGCCAGCACGCGCACCAGAGCCTGCTCGGGGCGGCGACGCAGCGACGTGCCCTCGACCGGTTCGCCGGAGTCGATCTCGCGCCGCTGCGCTCGGCCCGGGCAGCCCTGGCCGAGATCGACGCCGCGCTGGCCTCGCTCGGCGGCGACGCCCGGGCCCGGGCCCGGGAGGTCGACCTGCTGCGGTTCCAGGTGGCCGAGCTGACGGCGGCCGGTCTGCACGACCCGGACGAGGACGAGCGCCTGGCTCGCACCGAGGACCTCCTCGCCGACGCGCTGGCCCACCGGGAGGCGGCGGCGCGCGCTCATGGGGCGCTCAGCGACGACGGCGGGGGCCTCGATGCCGTGCGCGCCGCGCTGGCCGTCCTCGCCGGCCGGGCCCCGTTCGCCGCGCACGAGGCCAGGCTGCGGGCGGCGGCGGCCGAGCTCGACGACCTGGCCCGGGAGATCCGCGATGCCGGCGAGGCGGTGGAGGACGACCCCGAACGGCTGGCTGCCGTACGCGAGCGGCGACACCTGCTCCACGAGCTGCGTCGCAAGTACGGCGACACGCTGGCCGACGTGCTGGCGTTCCACCGTGGCGCGGCCGAGCGCCTGGCCGAGATCGAGGGCGACGAGGGGCGGGTCGCCGAGCTCGAGGCCCGTCGCGCCGCGGCTCGGGCCGACGAGGCGGTGGCGGCCGCCGCGGTGGCCGAGGCCAGGCGTCTGGGAGCGCCCCGCCTGGCCGCCGCGGTGCGCCAGCACCTGCGAGAGCTCGCCATGGCCGCGGCGCGCGTCGAGGTGGCCGTCGACGGCGCCGACCCCGCCGACGACGTGACGTTCCTGCTCGGCGCCAATCCGGGCGAGCCGCTGCTGCCGCTGGCCAAGGTGGCGTCGGGCGGCGAGCTGGCCCGCGCCATGCTGGCCCTGCGCCTCGTGCTGACCGAGGCACCCGAGACCCTGGTGTTCGACGAGGTCGACGCCGGCATCGGAGGTGAGGCGGCCCTCGCTGTCGGGCGCTCGCTGGCCGAGCTCGGCCGCCGTCACCAAGTGCTCGTCGTGACCCACCTGGCCCAGGTGGCCGCCTACGCCGACACGCAGGTGGCGGTGCGCAAGGCCGTGGTGAAGGGGCGGACCGTGGCGTCGGCGTCGGTGGTGGCGGGCGACGAGCGGGTGCAGGAGCTCGGGCGGATGCTGTCGGGGCTGGGCGACTCCGACCCGGCCCGCCGCCACGCCGAAGAGCTGCTGGCCGCCGCCCGCCGCGGCTGAGGGGAACGGCCGACTAGAAGAACGTGCCGCACCAGGGAGCGACCGGCGAGTGGAAGAGGCGGTCGGCCGCCCGCACGGCCGACGGCGGGCCGTCGACCCGCCCGGCGGCCGCCAGCGCCGCGAAGGGCACGCCACCGAGGTAGGTGGCGCCCAGCGCGGCCACGTCGAGGCGCAGTGACGCTGCTGCCTCGGTGGGCCGGGCGCCATCGCCGTCGACCTCGTACGACCCGGTGTTGGCGGGCAGGAGGGCGTCGTGGACGGCCAGCACCACCGGCTCGCCGTCGCCGTACACGCGGCTGGCCAGGGCCTGCTCGACCCGAGTGAGCCGCAGCCAGATCTCGTCGCGCAGCGTGGTCCGCACGGCCCGGTGGTCGGTGGCCCGCCAGCGCACGGCATCGTCGAACGGGCGCAGGTCGGCGACCACGGTACCGACGAGGTCGAGGTCGAGCACGTGGTGCCACAGCGCGGCCTCCACCTGCGGATCGGCTCCGAACAGGTCGTGGACCCGGAGCTTGTGGCCGGCGTCGTCGTGCCAGCGGTCGGCCTCGGCGACGGCGTAGGCGACGTAGCCGTCGGGCTGGCCGCCCGGTCCGTCGTGGACGGCGAACCACCAGCCTTCGTCGGCCCGCTCGTCGGTGAGCATGCTCACCCAGCGGCGGTGCTGCCAGTCGGGTCGCCGCACGTTCCCCGGGCGCCACTGGGCGACCCGGTCGTGCAGCGCGGGAAAGGTGGCCACCGCCTCGTCGCGCGACACCAGCCGCAGCGGATCGTCGTCGGGACGCGGGAACCGGGCGCGTTGGCGGGCGATCTCGAAGTCGACGGCCTCGTTGGCCATCCCGTAGCCGAACCGCCCGTAGATGACCGCCTCCGAGGCCCGCAGCGTCGCCACCGGCTCCCCGCGAGCGGCCGCGTCGTCGAGCTGGGCCCGCATCAGCGCGCTGAGCAGACCTCGACGGGTGTGGGTGGGCAGCACGCCGACGCGGGTGACGCCGGCCATCGGGACCTGGTGACCACCGGGCACCGTCATGGAGTACTCGAAGACGCCCGCCGTGGCGACGATGCGGCCGCCCTCGACGGCCACGTGCGTTCGCCCTCGGGCGAACGTGTCGGTCCAGGCGTCGCGGCGGGCCGCCGGTGGCGGTGGGAACAGCAGCGCGGTGCCGAAGGCGAGACCGGCCGCGAGCAGCTCGTCGTCGGCGGCCAGGCGGATGTCAGCGGTCATGCGGGCAGCCTCGCACGGCCCCAGCGCGTGCGTCCGCGAGACGGCGCCGGGCCCGCGCTACCCTCGGCCGGTACCACGACGCAGGAGGTCAGCCCCCCCGTGGCAAAGCACATCTTCGTGACCGGCGGAGTCGCCAGCAGCCTCGGGAAGGGGCTGACGGCCTCCTCCCTCGGCCGGCTGCTGAAGATGCGGGGGCTGCGGGTGACGCTGCAGAAGCTCGACCCCTACATCAACGTGGATCCGGGCACGATGAACCCGTTCGAGCACGGCGAGGTGTTCGTCACCGACGACGGCGGCGAGACCGACCTCGACCTCGGCCACTACGAGCGGTTCATCGACGAGAACCTGGGCCGGTCGTCGAACGCCACGACGGGCTCGATCTACCAGGCAGTCCTGGCGGCCGAGCGCCGGGGCGACTACCTCGGCCGCACCGTGCAGGTGATCCCGCACATCACCGACGAGATCAAGCGGCGGGTGCGGCGCCTGGTCACCGACGACGTCGACGTCGTGATCACCGAGGTGGGCGGCACGGTCGGCGACATCGAGATCCTGCCGTTCCTCGAGGCCATCCGGCAGTTCCGCAAGGAGGTCGGCCGCGACAACGTGTGCTACGTGCACGTCACGCTGGTGCCGTTCATCGGGCCGTCGGGCGAGCAGAAGACCAAGCCGACCCAGCACTCGGTCACCGAGCTGCGCAGCCGGGGCATCCAGCCCGACGTGATCGTGTGTCGCAGCGAGAAGGCGCTCAGCGAGTCGCTGAAGCGCAAGATCTCGAACCTGTGCGACGTCGACGAGCGCGCCGTGGTGAACGCGGCCGACGCCCGCAACATCTACGAGCTGCCGCTGGTGCTGCACGACGAGGGGCTCGACGACGAGGTCTGCCGCATCCTCGACCTGCCCGGCCAGCCCGACCTGTCGGCGTGGGAGGCCCTGGTCGAGCGCATCGAGCATGCCACGGCGCCCGTGCGCGTCGGCCTCATCGGCAAGTACGTCGACCTGCCCGACGCCTACCTGTCGGTCGTGGAGAGCCTGAAGCACGCCGGCTTCCACCACGGCGCCAGGGTGGAGATCGACTGGGTCCAGGCCGAGGACGTGGAGGGCCTGCTCGGCGACGGTCGCCTGCGCGACCTCGACGGCATGGTGATCCCCGGTGGCTTCGGCATGCGCGGCATCGAGGGGAAGGTGGCAGCGGCCGGGTTCGCCCGCGAGCACGGCATCCCGTGCCTCGGGCTGTGCCTCGGGATGCAGGTGATGACCATCGAGTTCGCCCGCCACGTGCTCGGCATGGGCGGGGCCAACTCCACCGAGTTCGACCCGTCGACGCCGTACCCGGTGATCGACCTGATGGACGCCCAGCGCGACGTGGTGGACATGGGCGGCACGATGCGCCTGGGTGCCTACTACGCCGTCCTGGCGCCCGGCACCAAGGTGCACGACGCCTACGGCGAACCGGTCGTCAGCGAGCGCCACCGCCACCGCTACGAGTTCAACTCCACCTACCGCAGCCGCTTCGAGCAGGCCGGCTTCGTGTGCAGTGGCACGTCACCCGACAAGCGCCTCGTCGAGTTCGTCGAGCTGGCCGACCACCCGTTCTGGGTCGGCACGCAGGCCCACCCCGAGTTCAAGAGCCGCCCCGACCGGCCCCATCCGCTGTTCCGGGAGCTGGTGCGTGCGGCGCTGGCCCGCCGTGACGGCCGCAACCCGCACATCCCCTTCGACGGCGCTCCGAACCCGCTGCAGCGCGTCTGAGCGCCGTGTCCGACACCGGGTTCCGCCACCTGGGCGACCGCGAGGTGTTCGCTGGGCGGATCTGGCGGGTGGTGGTGGCCGACTTCGAGCACGGAGGGGCGACGTTCACCCGTGACATCGTGCGCTCCCCGGGCTCGGTCGGCGTGGTGCCGCTGCGCTTCGACGCCGAGGGGAACCCCTCGGTCGTGCTGGTGGCGCAGTACCGGCCGGCACTCGACCGCGTGGTGCTCGAGGTGCCGGCCGGCATGCGCGACGTCGACGGCGAGCCGGCCGAGGACACCGCCCGGCGGGAGCTGCAAGAGGAGGTCGGGCTGGCGGCGGGGGTGCTCGAGCCGCTGACCGCGTTCGAGCCGTCGGCCGGCATGACCGACAGCGTGTGCACGCTGTTCCTGGCCACCCACCTCACCGAGGTGCCCGACCAGCGCCACGGGCCCGAGGAGGACGCCATGGAGGTGGTGGTGCTGCCGTTGGCCGACGCGGTGGCCCGGGCCGCCTCCGGCGAGATCACCGACGCCAAGACCGTGATCGGGCTCCTCCTCGCCGAGCGGTGGCTCGTGCAAGGCGACCGGGGGCGATGACGGCCACGACGGCGCCCCTGCCGCTCGTCGCCGAGGAGTTCCTCACGTGGCTGGCCGTCGAACGGGGCCGGTCGGCCAACACGCTGGCTGCCTACCGCCGTGACCTCGCCACCTACGTCGCGTGGCTCGGGGGCCGACCGCTCGAGACCGTCGAGGAGGCCGACGTCGAACGCTACGTGGGCAGCCTGCGGGCCGAAGGTCGGGCGGCGTCGTCGGTGGCCCGAGCGCTGGTGAGCGTGCGGTCGCTGCACCGGTTCCTGGCCGAGGAGGGGATGGTGGCCGCCGACCCGGCCGTCGGCGTGGAGCCGCCCCGGGTACCGCTCGGGCTCCCGAAGCCGCTGGCCGAGGCCGAGGTGGTGGCACTGCTCGACTCGGTGGTGGGCGAGGCACCGGCCGACCGGCGCGACCGGGCGGTGCTCGAGGTGCTCTACGGCACCGGCATGCGCATCGGCGAGCTGTGCGGGCTGTCGCTCGGTGACCTCGACCTGACCGGGGGCCTGGCCCGCGTGCTCGGCAAGGGTGCCAAGGAGCGACTCGTGCCGCTGGGCCGCCTGGCCCGGGAGCGCCTGGGGGAGTGGCTGGCACCGTCGGGGAGGGGCGCCCTGGCCCCCGAGCGCTGGGCCCGCCGAGGCGACGCCGAGGCGGTGTTCTTGAACGCACGAGGCGGGCGGCTGACCCGCCAGGGCGCCTGGCTCGTGGTGAAGGGCCGCGGCGACCGCATCGGTCTCGGCGACCGGCTGTCGCCGCACGTGCTGCGCCACTCGTGCGCCACCCACATGCTCGACCACGGCGCCGACATCCGCGTGGTCCAAGAGCTCCTCGGTCATGCGTCGCTGTCGACGACCCAGGTGTACACGAAGGTCTCGCCCGAGCGGCTGCGGGCGGTCTACGAGGCGGCGCACCCCCGCGCCGGGGGGCGGCGGTGATCCGTCTCGACCGCTGGCTGCACCTCCAGCGGCGCTTCGTCGGCTCGCTGTCGTCGACCCCCCCCGACCCGGCCGACGAGGTCTGGGCCCTCGGCTGGCTCGCGCCGGCCGAGCAGGCGCGGTGGTGGCGGCTCGACGTGCGCGACCGCCGCCATGCCGTCGCCGTCGCCCACCGAGCGCTCGCCCAGCTGGGGCGGGAGCCGACGAGAGCCGAGGTGGCCGGGTTCTTGCTCCACGACTGCGGCAAGGTGGCCAGCGGGCTCGGCACCGCCGGTCGGGTGCTGGCGACGCTGCGGGGGAGCGGCCGGCCGGGCTCGCGGACGGCGACCTACCACCGGCACGAGGCGATCGGGGCAGCCTGGCTCGCGGCCGACGGCAGCGACCCGGTGACGGTGGCCCTGGTGGCCCGCAGCACCGAGGCTCCCGCCGACGCCCTCGCGGCCCTCCAGGCCGCCGACGACGCCTGAGCCTCGGGGTCAGCCGGGAGGCAGGAAGCCGAGGCTGCGGTGGGCCCGCGCGAGGGTCTTGGCCGCCACCTCGCGGGCCTTGTGGGCGCCGACAGCCAGGAGGCGGGCGACCTCACCGGGGTCGGACGCCAGCTCGTGGTAGCGGGCCTGGATGGGCGTGACGAGCTCGACGACGGCCTCCCCGGCGGCCTGCTTGAGCGGGCCGTACTGCGCGAACTCGCCGGCCAGGCGCTCAGGGTCGGCGCCCGTGCAGGCGGCGAGGATGTCGAGCAGGTTCGACACCCCCGGCTTGGCCTCGCGGTCGTAGCGGACCTCGGTCTCGGAGTCGGTCACCGCCCGCTTGAACTTCTTCATGATCGAAGCGGGGTCCTCCAGGAGGCCGATCGACCCCTGCGGCGACTCGGCCGACTTCGACATCTTGTTGGTGGGGTTCTGCAGGTCCATCACCCGGGCGCCGGCCTTGGGGATGGTGGCCTTGGGGACCACGAACGTGTCGCCGTAGCGCTGGTTGAAGCGGATGGCGATGTCACGGGTGATCTCGACGTGCTGGCGCTGGTCGTCGCCCACGGGCACCTCGTCGGCGTCGTAGATCAGGATGTCGGCGGCCTGCAGGGCCGGGTAGGTGAGCAGGCCGGCCGAGATGAACCCGCCGTGCTGCTTGGCGCTCTTGTCCTTGTACTGCGTCATCCGCTGGAGCTCGCCGATGGCGACGGTGCACTCCATGATCCAGCCGAGCTGGGGGTGCTCGGGCACGTGGCTCTGGACGAACACGGTGGCGACCTCAGGGTCGAGGCCGACCGCGAACAGCGTGGTCGCCAGCTCGAGGGTCTTGGCCCGCAGCGTGGCCGGGTCCTGGGGGACGGTGATGGCGTGCAGGTCGACGATGCCGTGGAACGCGTCGTGGTGGTGCTGGTGGCGGACCCAGCTCGCCAGCGCGCCCAGGTAGTTGCCGAGGTGGACCTCGCCGGTCGGCTGGATGCAGCTGAGCACTCGGGTCATCCGGGGCAGGGTACCGAAGGTCCCGCGGGCCCGGTCTGGCAATGCCACCGCAGGTGGCGGGCCATCCGCCGGCCCCGAGGGGGCCTCCGGTACCGTGGCCCGGATGGCGATCGAGGTGTCGACCCCCGTCTACGAGGGCCCGTTCGACCTGCTGCTGCACCTGATCCTGAAAGAGCAGGTCGACTTGTACGAGGTGTCGCTGGCCGGCATCGTCGACGCCTACCTGGCCGAGCTCGACCGGCGTGAGCGCCTCGACCTCGAGGTCGCCACCGAGTTCCTCCTCATCGCCGCCACGCTCGTCGAGCTGAAGGCTCGTCGCCTGCTCCCCGGGCGCGAGACGGTCGAGCTCGACGAGGAGCTGGCGCTCTGGGAGGAGCGCGACCTCCTGCTGGCCCGCCTCCTCGAGTGCAAGACCTTCAAGGACGTGGCGGCCGTGCTCGGCCGGCTGCAGGAGCAGGCCGGGCAGTCGTTCCCCCGCACGGCCGGCCTCGACGAGCGCTTCGCCGGCCTCCTGCCGGACCTGCTGGCCGGTGTCACGCCCGAGCGGCTGCGCGACGCCCTCGTGCAGGCCGAGCTGCCCAAGCCCGTGCCACGGGTCGAGCTGTTCCACGTGTCGGCGGTGCGCTTCACCGTGGCCGAGGTGGTCGCCGAGCTCACCGAGGAGCTGCCGGCGATCGGCACGGTGTCGTTCCGGCGCCTCACCGCAGGCTGCGTCGAGCGCATCGAGGTGATCGTGCACTTCCTCGCCCTCCTCGAGCTGTTCAAGCAGGGGCTCGTCGAGCTCGACCAGGTGGTCACCTTCGGCGAGATCGAGGTCAGCTGGACCGGGGGTGTCGACCTGGTGCCGGTCGGCGCCGTCGACGACTACGAGGGCTGACCGTGGCCGACCAACCCGAGCTGGCCGACGAGAGCGGCCACCGCGACGCCGAGCACCGGCGGGCCATCGAGGGGATGGTGCTCGTGGCCACCGAGCCGGTGCCGCCCACGCTTCTGGCCCAGCTGCTCGAGATCCCGGTGGTGGAGGTGGAGCGGCTCTGTGGCGTGCTGGCGGCCGACTACGACGCCGCCGGCCGCGGCTTCCAGCTGGCCCGGGTGGCGGGCGGCTACCGCTACCAGACCCATCCGGCCGTGGCGCCGTGGGTGGAGCGGTTCGTGCTGGAGGGCCAGAGCGCCCGGCTGTCAGCGGCCGCCCTCGAGACGCTGGCCATCGTCGCCTACAAGCAGCCGATCAGCCGGGCCCAGATCGCGGCCGTGCGAGGCGTCGACCCCGACGCCGTCCTGCGCACCCTGCACGGCCGGGGCTACGTCACCGAGGTGGCACGTGACCCCGGCCCGGGCCAGGCGGTCCTGTGGGGCACGACGCCGCTGTTCCTCGAGAAGCTGGGGCTCGACTCGCTGGCCGACCTTCCGCCGATCGCTGCCTTCGTGCCGGGCGCCGAGGTGGTGGAGGCCCTCGAGCAGGGCCTGCGGGTGACACCGCCCGCTGCGTCGCCGCCCGCTGCGGATGCCTGAGCTCCCGGCCCGCCGCCGGCGGGTGGTGCCGCGTCGCCCGGCCGGCCACGACGTGGAGCCTCGACCGCCGCTGCCCCCCGACGGTGTCCCGGAGAAGCCGCTCTGGGAGCAGTGGGCCGAGCGCAACGCTGCGCTGCCGCAGGGCGAGCGGCTCCAGAAGGTGCTGGCGACCCGTGGCTACCGCAGCCGGCGCGCCGCGGAGGAGCTGATCGAGGCGGGACGGGTCACGGTGAACGGCGAAGTCGCCGTGCTCGGGCGTCGCGTCGACCCCGCGTCCGACCGCATCGAGGTCGACGGGATCCCGCTGCCGACCGAGCCCGACCTCGTCTACTACCTGCTGAACAAGCCGGCCGGCGTCGTGACGACGGCCAGCGACACCCATGGCCGCCCGACCGTGGTGGCACTGGTGCCCGGCGAGCCCCGCGTGTTCCCGGTGGGCCGGCTCGACGCCGACACCGAGGGGCTGCTCGTGCTCACCAACGACGGCGAGCTGGCCCATCGCCTCACCCACCCGAGCTTCGGCGTGGACAAGGAGTACGTCGCCGCCGTGCGGGGGACCCCCAGCGGTGGTGTCCTGCGCCGCCTGCGCGAGGGCGTCGTGCTCGACGACGGCGTCACGGCCCCGGCCAAGGTGAGCCAACCGACCCCGGGGATCCTGCGCCTCACGATCCACGAGGGGCGCAACCGCCAGGTGCGGCGCATGTGCGACGCGGTCGGGCACCCGGTCGAGCGGCTGGTGCGGGTGCGCATCGGCCCCCTCGTCGACACCGACCTGGGCCCCGGGTCCTGGCGGGAGCTGGAACCCGAGGAGGTGCGGGCCCTCTACGAGGCCGCCCGCCCGCGACCCTGACACCGGTACCATCGCCCGCCATGTCGCTGCAGGCCTTACGGGGCGCGACCACCGTCGACGAGGACAGCCCGGAGCAGATCACGGGGCGGGTCGGCGCGCTCATGGCCGCCCTCTACGACCGCAACGGCCTCGACAACGACCAGGTGGTCAGCGTGATCGTCACCGGCACGGCCGACCTGCGGTCGTTCCATCCGGCAACGGCGGTACGGGCGTTCGGGCTGGCCGACGTGCCGATCCTGGGGGCCCAGGAGATGGACGTCGACGGGGGGCTGTCGCGGTGCGTGCGCGTGCTGCTCCACGTCGACACCGACCGGTCCCGTCACCAGCTGCGCCACGTGTTCCTCGAAGGGGCGCGGGCGCTGCGCCCCGACCTGACCGACGATGCCTGACCGGCGGGCCAACGTCGTCGGCCTCGGCCTCATCGGGGGCAGCGTGGCGGCCGCACTGCGTCAGCAGGGCTGGCGCGTCCACGGCCACGACCTCGACCCCGTCCGCCTCGACCAGGCGCTGCACCGTGGCCTGATCGATGCCGGCGGCCTCGACTCCGACGCCGAGATCACCGTCGTCGCCACCCCCGTGCAATCCGTGGTGGGGGCGGTGCGGGAGGCGCTGGCGGCGACGGCCGGGCTCGTCACCGACGTGGCCAGCGTGAAGGCGCCGGTGGTGCGAGCGGTGGCGGATCCCCGGTTCGTCGGTGGCCACCCGATGGCCGGCAGCGAGCTCGAAGGCCTCGACGGTGCCGACCCGGCCATGTTCGAGGGCGCGGTGTGGGTGCTGACGCCCGGCGAGGTGACGACCGACGAGGCGTTCGCCGCGGTGGCTTCGGTGGTGTCGTCGCTCGGGGCCGAGGTGGTGGCCCTCCCGCCCGAGCGCCACGACGCGCTGGTCGCCGTCGTGAGCCACGTGCCGCACCTGGCCGCGGCCACGCTCATGAACCTGGCCGACAGCCGGGCCGAGGAGCACGCGGCGCTGCTGCGGCTGGCCGCGGGGGGCTTTCGCGACATGACCCGCATCGCCAGCGGGCACCCGGCCATCTGGCCCGACATCTGCTCGGAGAACCGTGACGCCATCGTCGGCGCCCTCGATGGGCTGATCGCCGGTCTCGGCTCGGTGCGCGAGATGGTGGCCAGCGGCCACCGTGACGCGCTCGTGAGCATGCTGGCCCGAGCCCGGGTCGCCCGGGCCAACCTGCCGCTGCGGGGCGGAGCCCGGCCCGAGAACCTGGCGGAGGTCCGCGTGCCGATCGCCGACCGGCCGGGCGCGGCCGCCGAGATCTTCACGCTGGCCGCCGAGCTCGGTGTCAACGTGTACGACTTCGAGGTCGCCCACTCTGCCGAGAGCGCCACGGGCGTCCTCATCCTGCTGGTCGAGGCGGCCGCCACCGACTTGTTCCGGGGCGGCCTCATCGCTCGTGGGTACCGCCCCGGCGTGCAGCGGCTGGCATGACCGAGCCCTTCCCCGTGGTGCCCCTGGCCGTCCCGCCGGACGCCGAGCTGGCCGTCCCCGGGTCGAAGAGCATCACCATCCGGGCCCTGCTGGTGGCCGCGCTGGCCGAAGGGGTCTCGCGCCTTCGTGGTGTGCTGCACAGCGAGGACACCGCGGCCATGGCCGGGGCCCTGCGGTCGCTCGGCATGGATCTGGTCGACGACGGCGACGATGTCGTCGTCCACGGCACCGGCGGCACCATCCCGGTCCTCGAGGCGACCGTCGACCTCGTTCGTTCGGCGACGAGCGCCCGGCTGCTGCTGGCGGCCGTCGCGCTGGGTGGCGGCCGCTACGTGGTGGACGGGCACCCCCAGCTGCGGGCACGGCCGATGGGTCCAGGCATCGCGGCCCTGCGCTCGCTCGGCGCCGCGGTCGACGAGCTGGCGGAGCCCGGCTGCCTGCCGGTCGCGGTCCACGGCGGTCCGCTGGCCGGCGGGACGGTGCTCCTGCCCGGCGACGTGTCGAGCCAGTTCGTCTCCGGGCTGCTCATCGCCGGTGCCTGCACCGACCGCGGTATCGCGCTCCGCCTCACGACCGGTCTGGTGAGCGAGCCGTACGTCGCCATGACGCGGGCGGTGATGGCGGCGTTCGGCGTGGAGGCCGACGGCTTACGGGTCGCGCCGGGCCGCTACCGAGCCACCGACTACGCGGTGGAGCCCGACGCGTCGTCGGCCTCCTACCTCCTCGCCGCCGCGGCGGTGACCGGTGGACGGGTGCGGGTGCGAGGGCTCGGCCGGCGCTCGATGCAGGGCGACCTCGCGTTCGTGGACGTGCTCGAGCGCATGGGCGCCGCGGTCACCTGGTCCGACGGTGGCGTGGAGGTGCGGGGGACCGGGACGCTGCGCGGCGTCGAGGTGGACCTGTCCGCCTTCTCCGACACCGCGCCGACCCTGGCCGCCGTCGCCGCGCTCGCCACGACGCCGACGCGGGTCACCGGCGTCGGCTTCATCCGGCGCAAGGAGTCCGACCGCATCGGCGCCGTCGTCACCGAGCTCCGGCGCTGTGGTGTCGACGCCGAGGAGGAAGACGACGGCTTCGTGGTGCGACCATCGGCCCCCCACGGTGCCGTGGTGCAGACCTACGACGACCACCGGATCGCCATGGCCTTCGCGGTGCTCGGGCTCGTCGTGCCCGGCATCGTCATCGCCGAGCCCGGCTGCGTGGCCAAGACCTTCCCGGGCTTCTGGGGAGCGCTCGACTCCCTTAGGGTGCCGGGCCGATGAGAGTGATCGCGATCGACGGGCCGGCCGGCAGCGGCAAGTCGACCATCGCCAAGGCCCTCGCCCACCGGCTCGGTCTGCGCTACCTCGACACGGGCGCGCAGTACCGGGCCGTCACCTTCGCGGTGTTGCGCCGGGGCATCGACCCCGACGACGCCGCCCAGGTGTCGCGGCTGGTCGCCGACGTGGAGCTGCGGGTCGACGAGGCGGGCGTCACCGTCGACGGCGTCGACGCCACGCTCGAGATCCGAGGTCCGGTCGTGACGCGCGCCGTCAGCACGATCGCCGCCAACCCGGTGGTGCGGGCCGAGATGCGCCGCCGCCAGAAGGAGTGGGCGGCCCAGCACGACGGCGGTGTCATCGAGGGCCGCGACATCGGCTCGGTGGTGTTCCCCGACGCCGACCTCAAGCTCTACCTCACCGCGTCGGCCGAGGTGCGGGCGCAGCGGCGCCACCGTGAGGTGCTCGACCTCGCCTACGAGGAGGTGGCGGCCGGCATCGCCGAGCGCGACGCCCGCGACGAGAACCGCACCGACTCGCCCCTCGTCACCGCCGACGACGCCGTCGTCATCGACACGAGCGACCGCGCCGTCGACGAGATCGTCGACGAGATCCTGGGGCTCCTCGCCGCGCCGCCGTGAGCGCCACCGGCTGATGACCAAGGTCAAGGCTCGCATGGCGGGGGACACCCGTGCCGCTCGGATCACCTACGCAGTGGCCCGCGGCGCGCTCGTGATCCTCAGCATGATCTGGAACCGGCTCACGGTGGAGGGCAAGGAGAATGTGCCGGCGACCGGTGCGTTCGTGCTGGCGCCGGTCCACCGGTCGAACATGGACACGCCGTACGCGTCGGCGACCACTCGCCGCCGCATCCGGTACATGGGCAAGGACTCGCTGTGGAAGCGTCGGTGGGCCGGCTGGGTGCTCACCGCCGTCGGTGGCTTCCCGGTGAGCCGGGGCAGCCTCGACCGTGAGGCAGTGTCTCGCGCCCTGACCGTGCTCGAGCGGGGCGAGCCGGTGGTGGTGTTCCCCGAGGGCGAGCGCAAGAGCGGACCCCTCGTGCAACCGCTGTTCGAGGGAGCCGCGTACCTGGCCGCCAAGGCCCAGGTCCCGATCCTGCCGGTGGGCATCGGCGGCAGCGAGCGGGCCATGCCCAAGGGGGCGAGGTGGATCCGGCCGGCCAAGGTGCACGTCGTCGTGGGTGAGCCCATCGCACCGCCGACGCTGCGAGCCGGCGGCCGCATCGACCGTGACGCCAACCACGCCGTGACCGAAGAACTTCATGCCCGACTGCAGGAGCTGTTCGACCGGGCCCAGGTGCGGGTCGGCCGCTGACCGTCAGCCGCCGAGGAAGGCGGCGAGCGCGTCGGCCAGCATCGCCGGGTCGGCCGCGCCGCACAGCTCGCGGGCCGAGTGCATCGACAGCTGAGCGCAGCCCACGTCGACGGTGCCGATCCCGAGCCGGGTGGCGGTGAGCGGTCCGATGGTGCTGCCGCACGGCATCGAGTTGCGGCTCACGAACACCTGCAGCGGCACGCCGGCGCGCGTACAGGCGTCGGCGAACAGGGCAGCGGTGGTGTCACTCGTGGCGTAGCGCTGGTTGGCGTTCACCTTCAGCACGGGACCGCGGTTGGGGAGCGGGCGGTGGCCGGGCTCGTGGCGCTCCGGGTAGTTCGGGTGGACGGCGTGGGCCATGTCGGCCGACGCGCAGGCCGACGCGGCCATCGCCTGGCGCAGGTCGGCCCGGGTGCCGCCCCGGGCCTCGACGACGCGCTCCAGCACGGCCTCGAGCAGCGGGCCGGACGCGCCGGTCGTCGATTCCGAGCCGACCTCCTCGTGGTCGAACAGGGCGACGGCGGCGACGTGCCCGACCGGGTCGGCCGCCAGGAGTGCGGTGAGTCCGGCCCAGCACGACACGAGGTTGTCGAGGCGGCCGGCCGCCAGCAGCGACCGATCGGGGCCGAGGAGGGCCGGCCGGGTGAGGTCGTGGAACATGAGCGTCCACGCGGCCACGTCGCTCACGGCCACGCCGGCGCGCTCGGCGACCCACGCCGCCGCCTCGCCGTCGTCGGGGGTGCCGAGGCCCCAGACCGGGGTGAGGTGCTGCTGCTTGTCGAGCTGTAGGCCCCGGTCGTTCACGTCACGGTCGAGGTGGATGGCCAGCTGGGGCACGCGGGCGACGGGTTCGTCGACCAGCACCAGCCGATGGCTGCCGTCTCGGAGCACCACCCGGCCCGACAGGCCGAGGTCGCGATCGAGCCAGCTGTTGAGGAGCGCGCCGCCGTAGACCTCCACCGCGAGCTGGCGCCACCCGTGGCCACCTGTGTCGGGCCGCGGCTTGAGGCGCAGGTTCGGGCTGTCGGTGTGGGCACCGACGAGCCGTACCGGCGCGGCCGGCCCGGCGCCGGTCGACCGCCAGGCCACGAGGGCGCCGTCACGCACGACGTAGCAGCCGCCGTCGACGTCGGACCACCGCTGGCGCTCGTCGAGGCGGCGGAACCCCCCGCGGTCGAGCAGCTCGGCCGTCGAGGCGACCGCGTGGTACGGGGAAGGCGAGGCAGCGAGGAAGGCGAGCAGCCCGTCGGTGCGGGCGTCGGCACTCATCCGCCGAAGAGCCCGACGGGCAGGCCGGTGCCGCGCAGGTGAGCGGTCTCGTTGAGCGTGAGGATGCTGCGCTCGCCGCTGCGAGCGGCGGCGATGCGGTGGATCGACGTGTAGTTCGGGTAGAAGAACCCGGTCGGGTCGTCGAGGCCCAGGAGGTGGGTGAGGTAGGCGTTGATCACCCCACCGTGGCACACGACGGCCACCCGCTGCCCGGTGTGGTCGCCGACGATGCGCTCGACGGTGGCGGTGACGGTGGCACGGAACTCGTGCGGGTCGATGCCGAGGTCCTGGTGCCACGTGCCGTCGAGCATGGCCTGCCAGTCAGGGTGGTTCTCGGCCTTCAGCTGCTCGACCGGGATGTAGGTGGCGTGGTGGCGGTCGTACTCGGCCACGCCCTCCTCGGGCCGGATCTCGACACCCTGGCGGGCGGCCAAGGGTGCCGCGGTCTCCATGGCTCGCCGCATGGGGCTGGCGTAGACGGCATGGAGCCGCTCGTCGGCGAGGTAGTCCGCGAGGTGGCGGGCCTGGTGGTGGCCGGCCTCGGCGAGCTCCGGGTCGGCCGGCCCCTCGGCCTCCTCGACGCGCACCGGGAGGGCATGACGGATGAGCAAGAGCTCCATGGCTGCGCTAGATAGCAGTCATGGCTCGACGGACCAAGATCGTGGCAACCCTCGGGCCGGCGTCGGACGCCCGCGAGGTGCTGGGCGACCTCGTGCGGGCCGGCGTCGACGTGGTGCGCCTGAACCTCAGCCACGGCGACCTCGACGACCACGTGGCTCGCATGCGGGCGGTGCGGGAGGTGGCGGCCGAGCAGGGCCGAGTGGTCGCGGTGCTGGCCGACCTGCCCGGGCCGAAGGTGCGCTGCGGGCGCTTCGGCGACCGTGGCGTGCACCTGGCCACCGGCTCGACCGTGACGCTGCGGCCCGGGCGAGGCGAGTGCGACGAGACGACGGTCTACGTCGACTACGACGGGCTCCTGGCCGACGTGGCCGTCGGCGACACCGTCATCGTCGGCGACGGCGGCATCACGCTGACGGTGGTGGAGGTCGACGCCGACCAGGCGGCGGCGACGGTCGTGACCGGCGGCCGGGCGACCGGGAGCCCCGGCTTCCACATCCCGAGCGAGCGGCTGCGGCTGGCGACGCCGACCGACGAGGACGTTGCGCTGCTGCGGCGGCTGATGGCCGTCGACGACACCGTCGACTTCGTCGCCGTGTCGTTCGTGCGCACGGCCCACGACCTGCGCGAGGTCCGCCGGCACCTGGGCGACCGTGGTCCCCAGGTGGTGGCCAAGATCGAGACGGTGCCGGCGGTCCAGCACCTCGACGAGATCCTCGACGAGGCAGATGCCGTGATGGTGGCCCGCGGCGACCTCGGCATCGAGATGCCGCTCGAGGCGGTGCCGAATGCGCAGAAGCGGATCATCCGGGCCTGCGTGGCGAGCGGCGTACCGGTCATCACGGCGACGCAGATGCTCGAGTCGATGATCAACTCGCCGTCTCCCACCCGGGCCGAGGTGAGCGACGTCGCCAACGCCGTGCTCGACGGCACCGACGCCGTGATGCTCTCGGGCGAGACGGCCATCGGCCACGACCCCGCCCTCGTGGTGCGCACGATGGGCCGCATCGCCGAGCGGGCCGAGGCCGATGCCGACTACTCGCAATGGGGTGGGCTCCTCGCCAAGCGGCTCCGGTCGTTGGCCCGCCCGACCCCGATCACGCAGGCGATCACCCACGCCGCCTGGCAGGCCTGCCAGGACCTGGGTGCCGAGGCCATCTTGTGCTCGACCCGCAGCGGGTTGACGGCCCGGGCGATGGCCCGCTTCCGGCCTCGTGCGACGCTCGTCGGGCTCAGCCCCGACGACCGCACGGTCCGTGCCCTGGCGCTCGTGTGGGGCGTGACGCCTCGGCTCGTGCTGCCGTCGTCGTCGACCGACGACATGGTGTGGCACGCCGTCGAGACGGCGGCCGTCGCTGGTGACGTCGCCCAGGGAGCCGTCGTGGCCGTGCTGGCTCGCTCGCCGCAGTCGCCGGACGACAGCACGGACGTGCTGCGCTTGGTGCGCGTCGGGTGAGCCTGGCCCAGCTCGAGACGGGCCCGGCCGGGGCGCCCCTCGTGGTGCTGGTCCACGGCTCGATGGATCGCATGAACGGGATGGCCAAGGTGGCCCGCCGTCTCGACGGTGACCTGCGGGTGCTGCGCTACGACCGGCGCGGCTACGCCGGCTCGCTCGGCCTCGGCGGCCCCTTCACGGTCGAGGCCCACGTCGACGACCTGCTCACCCTCCTCGACGAGCGCCCGGCCGTGGTCGTCGGCCACAGCTTCGGAGGGGTCGTCACCCTGGCGGCGGCGGCCCGCCGTCCCGACCTCGTGCGGGCCGTGGCGGTGTTCGAGCCCCCGCTGTCGTGGCTGGCGTGGTGGCCGGGCGACTCGGCCGGCGCGCACGCGGTGGCCGCCGGCCGCGACGGCGTGGCAGACGAGGCGGCCGAGCGCTTCTTGCGCCGGCTCGTCAGCGACCGGGTGTGGGAGCGCCTCCCGGCCGCGACGAAGGCCGAGCGGCGGGCGGAGGGGGAGGCACTCGTGGGGGAGCTGGGCGACCTGCGGGTGGCGCCGCCGTTCGCGCCGGCCGCGGTGACGTGCCCGGTGCGGGTGGCCCGGGGCGAGCACGCCCGCGCCCACCACGTGCGGGCGGCCGAGTTGCTGGCCGGCTGGTTCTCGACCACCGTGGTCGTGCTGCCCGACGCCCACCACGGCGCCCACCTGAGCCACCCGGACGAGTTCGCCGCCTTCGCCCGCACCGCGGTGGAGGCAGCCGGCTGATCAGGGCGTGGTGGGGGCCTCGTCGCCGCCGGGCAGGTTCACCCGCACGGTGCGCCCGAAGATCGTGCAGGTGGTGTCGACGTCGACCCCGTCGGCCGCCACCTCGGCTTGGACCCGGTCGGCGCACTCGGCCAGGGAGGCGCGCTGGCTCCACACGAGCCCGGCGAGCACGCTTGCGATCACGAGGCTCACCAGGCGCACGACCGCGGCCTTCACGACCAGCGCCGCCACGACGGCCAGCACGACGAAGGCCACCGCCAGCGCAGCGGCGGCCGTCAGCGCATCGTCCGACGTGACCCCGAGCACCATGGGGCGAGCCTACGGAGCGGTCCCTACGATCGGGTGGCATGTCCGACGCCGACGCCAGCCGCCCGATCCAGCTCTCGCCGCAAGGGCCGCCGTCGACGGTGCTCGACGCCGAGCCGGAGGTGGCCCGGGCGGCGCTCCAGGCGGCCCTGGCTCGCCCGGAGGGCGAGCGCCGCGACGCGGTGGCCGAGGTCGTGGCCCGCTTCCCGCGCTTCCTCGACGGCTGGGCCCGGCTCGGCGACCTCGCCCGCGACGACGTCGAGGCGTACGCCTGCTACCGGGTCGGCTACCACCGGGGCCTCGACCGGCTGCGCCAGAGCGGCTGGCGGGGTACGGGCTACGTGCGCTGGGAGCACGAGACCAACCGCGGGTTCCTCCGGGCGCTGCGCGGCCTCGGCGCAACCGCGGCACGCATCGGTGAGGACGACGAGGCCGAGCGGGTCCACCACTTCCTCGCCCAGCTCGACCCGTCGGGCGTACCCGAGCGCGGCTGAGCGACCTGGCAGCCTGGCGACCCTGTGCCGACTCGTCGCGCCACCGGTGTCGCCCTTGTGGTGCTGGCCGCCTTCGCCTACTCGCTGTTCGCCGTCTTCGTGAAGACGGCCTACGACCGCGGCCTCACGCCCACGACGCTGTTCACCTGGCGGTTCCTGCTGGCCCTGCCGGCAGCCTGGGCGGTGGCAGCCCTTGCGGGCGAGGCGCGGTCTCGTGAGCTCCCACGCCGGGCGCTGGTCCTCAACGGCATCCTGTTCGGCGCGGTGGCGCTGAGCGCGGTGGCCGCGCTCGAGCGGCTGCCGGCCAGCCTCTACATCGTCGTGATCTACACCTACCCGGCCATGGTCACGCTCGTGGGCGTGGCACGAGGCGAGCGACCGGACCGCACGACGTGGTGGGCCCTGGCGATGGCCACCGTCGGGGTGGTGCTGACCGTTCCCGACGTGCTCGACGGGTTCGGCAGCGTCGACGTCGTCGGGCTCCTGCTGGCGCTCCTGAACGCGGCGCTGTACGCGGCGTACATCGTGGTGTCGGGCCACCTGTTGGTGGGTCGACGCTCCCTCCTGGCCGCGGCGGCCTGGAGCATCACCGGGTCGACCCTCGTCGCCGTCGGCCTGGCGGCGGTCGGGACCGTCGACGTCCCGCAGGGCGCCGGGGCGTGGGGCGCCCTGGTGGGTGTCGCGGTGGTGTCGACGGTGCTGGCCGGCGCCACCTTCCTCGGTGGTCTGGCCCGGCTCGGCCCGACCGACGCGTCGATCCTGTCGACGGTCGAGCCGGTGCTGGCCATCGTGTGGGCGGTCGCGTTGCTCGACGAGGTGCTCGACCCGCTGCAGCTGGCCGGCGCCGGGCTGGTCCTTACCAGCCTCGTGCTGCTGCAGCGTCCGCGATCCCGGCGCAGTGTCACCGCCGTGGCGGCCGAGGCCTTCCCGTGACGGCGTGGTCGGCCGTCGTGCTCACCGGGGGTGCCAGCACCCGCATGGGGCGGGACAAGGCGCTGGTTCCCCTCGCGGGCGTCCCGATGGCTCGCCGGGTGGCCGATGCCGCCGCCGCCGCCGGTGCCACCGAGGTGCTGGCGCTCGGGGGCGATCTCGACCGCCTGCGGGCGATCGGCCTCGACGCTCGCCCCGACGAGCGCCAGGGCAGCGGTCCGCTCGGCGGCCTCGTCGGGGCGCTCGAGGTGGCTGCCGCCCCGGTCGTCGTCGTCGTCGCCTGCGACCTGCCGTGGCTCACGGCCGACGCCGTCGCTGCGGTCGTGGCGGCCCAGCCGGGCCACGACGCCGCCCTCGCCCGCACCGACCGCCTCGAGCCCCTGTGCGGCGCCTGGCGGCGAGCCGCCGCGGCGACGCTGCGGGCCGCGTTCGACGACGGCGAGCGGGCCATCCACCGGGCCGTGCGGCGCCTCGACGTCGTGACGGTCGTCGTCGACGCGGCCGTCCTGCGCAACGTCAACCAGCCGGCCGACCTCCCCGACGACGGGACCGTCGGCCGGTAGCCTCAGGCCCACCGTGACCTGGACGAACCCGTGAGCGACGACGCCCGTTGGGTCGACGACCCCGCAGCACTCGACGACGTGATGGACGAGCTCCTCGCCGAGCCCCGCTACGCGCTCGACACCGAGTTCCACCGGGAGCGCACCTACCACCCCCGCCTGGCCCTCGTGCAGCTGGCCTGGCCCGGCGGCACGGCGATCGTCGACCCGCTGCCGCTCGACGTGCGCGCCCTGGCCCGCCTGTTCGAGGGCCCCGGTCTGGCCGTGCTCCACGCCGCGCAGCAAGACCTCGACGTGCTCACCCGCTCGGTCGGCGCGGTGCCGGCCCGGCTGTTCGACACCCAGCTGGCCGCCGGGTTCCTCGGCCACGCCACGCCGTCGCTCACGAACCTCGTGGCGGCCGAGCTCGGCGTGCGGCTGCCCAAGGGCGACCGGCTGAGCGACTGGCTCCACCGGCCGCTGTCGGCCGACCAGCTCACCTACGCCGCCGCCGACGTGGCCCACCTGCTCGAGCTGCACGATCGGCTGGCCGACCAGCTGGCCGCCCGCGGTCGCCTCGACTGGGCGCTCGAGGAGTGCGAGCTGCTCCGGACCCGGCCGACGGGGGCCGGCGACCCACGGCACGCCTGGCTGCGGCTGAAAGAGGTCCGGACCCTGCGCCCGAAGGGCAAGGGGGTGGCCCGCGCCGTGGCCGCCTGGCGGGAGCGGCGGGCGGCCAGCGTCGACCAGCCCGTGCGCACCGTGCTGCCCGACCTCGCCATCCTCGGGTTGGCGCAGCGGCCGCCCCGCACGATCGACGAACTGAAGCGCACCCGCGGCATCGACGACCGCCACACCCGGGGCAACGTGGGCCACGAGCTGCTGGCCGCCGTCGAGGAGGGGCTCGCGGACCCCGTGGCCGACGACGGGCGGGGCGACGACGAGCTCGACCGGGCGCTGCGGCCGGCGGTGACCCTGGTGTCGGCATGGGTGAGCCAGCTGGCGCGCGACGAGCGCATCGACACCGCCCTGCTCGCCACCCGGGCCGACCTCGAGGCGCTCCTGCGCGACGACCCGGACGCCCGTCTCAAGCAGGGCTGGCGGGCCGCCATGGTGGGCGACGGCGTGCGGCGCCTCGTCGACGGGCGGGCCGCCCTCGCCTTCGACGGCAAGGGAGGCCTGCGGCTCCTCGACGTCTAGGCGCGCGGGCGCAGGACCAGACCCTGGTCGGGCCGGACGACCCCCGTGAACGGCCCGGTCGCGCCGTCGCTGGCGACGACCACGTCGGCCGGCCCGGGCAGCGCGACCGAGCGGGTGGCGTCGGCGGCCGACACGAGCACCCACCAACGGTCGTCGCCCACCGCCCGCTCGTAGCCGAGGACGCCGTCGGGCACCTCGGGGAGCCAGGTGAACGTGCCCCGGCGCAGGGCTGCCTCCTCGTGGCGCAGCGCCAGGAGGCGCCGGTAGAGGTGCAGGATCGACGCCTCGTCGGCCTGCTGCGCCTCGGCGCTGTGGGCGGCGGCCTGCGGCGGGAACGGCAACCACGGGGTGGCCGGCCAGCCGTGCCCGTCGGCCGTCGTCCACGGGAGGGGAGCCCGGCACCCGTCGCGCCCGCCCGGGTCGACCCGGGCCTGCGGTGCTACGACGGCGTCCTCGAGGCCGAGCTCTTCTCCCTGGTAGACGAACGGTGTGCCCCGCAGCGTGAGCAGCAGCACGGCGGCGGCCCGGGCCCGGGCCTCGCTGCCGCCGTAGCGGGTGCGGTGGCGCGCCAGGTCGTGGTTCGACAGCACCCAGGTGGGCCAGGCCCCGATCGGGTCGTGCTCGGCGTGGGTGCGCTCGATGCGCTCCCGCAGCGCGGCGGCATCCCATGGCGCGAAGGGGAACGGGAAGTTGAAGGCGAGGTGCAGCTCGCCCGGGCGCACGTACCTGGCCATCCGCTCGGTGGACAGCAGGAACACCTCGCCGAGGAGCAGCCGGTCGGGGTACTCGTCGATGACCCGGCGGATGCCCTCGATGAGGGGGTGGGTGCGCTCGCTGTCGTTCAGCGAGCAGTGGGGGAGCCCGGCCAGCTCGGGGGGGTCGTCACGGTCGAGGTCACGCCCGAGGCCGTGGACCACGTCGACCCGGAACCCGTCCACCCCGCGGTCGAGCCAGAACCGCAGGGTGTCGTGCATGGCCGCGACGACATCGGGGTGGTCCCAGTTGAGGTCGGGCTGCTGGGGGAGGAACTGGTGCAGGTAGCACTGGCCGGTCGCCTCGTCGACGGTCCAGGCCGGGGCGCCGTCGGTGAACGCCGACAGCCAGTTGTTGGGCAGCTCGCCGTCCGGGCCGACGTCATGCCACACGTACCAGTCGCGCTTGGGGCTCGTGCGCGACGACCGGCTCTCGACGAACCAGGGGTGCTGGTCGGAGGTGTGGTTGGGCACCCAGTCGAGCAGGACCTTGAGGCCGCGGTCGTGGGCCGCCGCCACGAGGGCGTCGAGGTCGGCCAGCGTGCCGAAGAGGGGATCGACGTCGCAGTAGTCGGCCACGTCGTAGCCGGCATCGGCCATCGGTGACGGGTACACCGGCGACAGCCACACGGCGTCGACCCCAAGCCACGCGAGGTGGTCGAGGTGGGCGGCGATCCCACCGAGGTCACCGATCCCGTCACCGTCGGTGTCGGCGAACGAGCGGGGGTAGATCTGGTAGACGACGGCGTCGCGCCACCAGGGGGCGGGTGCATCGGCGCTGGTCACCGCAGTGGCCTCCGTTTCCCCGCCCCTGCATGGCGCCGACGGCGCCCGGCGGGGAGGCGTCCGTGGACCGTCACGCTACGTCGCCGCCGGAGCCGCCGGCAGCAGCGGCGTTCCCGGCGAGGCCCAGGTCCGGCCGGTACACTCGTTGGCAATGTCACCTCGATAGCTCGGAGCACGACCGTGAAGAAGGGTCGCCATCGGCGCTTCGAAGAAGCGCGAAAGCTGAAGCAGGCCGGTCCGGAAGCCTTCGGGTGGGTCCGGGACGACGGCCACAAGTCCCTTTCCGAGGACGACGAGTACGCCGCGCTGGCGGAGAAGTACGGCGTGACCTTCGACGAGGACGAGGACGACGAGGACGACCGCTAGGTCGGCGCCCCGAGCGGGCCAACGATGATGACCACCCTTCCCCCCAGCTCCCTTCCCACGTCGCGCGCCGACGTCCGCAACGTCGCACTCGTCGCCCACGTCGACCACGGCAAGACGACGCTCGTCGACGCCCTCCTGCGCGCTACCGGCGTCTTCCGGGCCAACCAGCAGCTCGTCGACCGGGTCATGGACTCCAACGACCAAGAGCGCGAGCGCGGCATCACGATCCTGGCCAAGGCGGCCTCGGTGTCCTACCGCGGGGTGACCGTCAACCTCGTCGACACCCCCGGCCACGCCGACTTCGGCGGCGAGGTCGAGCGGGCGCTCACGATGGTCGACGGCGTGCTGCTGCTCGTCGACGCCGCGGAGGGTCCGCTGCCCCAGACCCGCTACGTGCTCTCCAAGGCCCTGGCCCGAGACCTGCCGGCGGTGGTCGTGGTCAACAAGGTCGACCGCGGCGACGCCCGGGCCGACGAGGTGGTCGACGAGATCTACCAGCTGTTCCTCGATCTCGACGCCGGCGACCACCACATCGACTTCCCGATCGTGTCGGCCGTCGCCCGCGAGGGCCGGGCCGTGGTCGGCGTCGGCATGCCGGCCCCCGACGACGACCTCACGTCGCTGCTCGACACCATCCTGGCCACGATCCCGCCGCCGTCGGGCGACCCCGAGCGGCCGCTGCAGGCGCTCGTCACGAACCTCGACGCCTCCGACTACCTCGGCCGGTTGGCGATCGGCCGGGTGCACCAGGGTGTGCTGCGCCGGGGCGACACGGTGGCCCTGCTCGACGAGGAGACGGCCGAGGGCCAGCCCCCGGTGCGACGGCGCCTGAGCCAGCTGATGGCGTTCCAGGGGATCGGCCGGGTGGAGGTCGACGAGCTGCGGGCCGGCGACCTGTTCGTGCTGGCCGGGTTCCCCGAGGTGGAGATCGGTGACACGCTCGCCGACCCCGTCGATCCCCAGCCCCTGCCCCGGCTCACCGTCGACGAGCCGGTGATCCGCATGACGTTCGGCGTCAACACCTCGCCGCTGGCCGGGCGCGAGGGCCGCTACCTCACGTCGCGCCACCTGCGCGAGCGCCTCGAGAAGGAGATCCTCGGCAACGTCTCCATCCGCCTGGGCGAGACCGACTCGCCGGACGTCATCGAGGTGGCCGGGCGGGGCGAGCTCCAGCTGGCGGTGCTCATCGAGGGCATGCGCCGGGAGGGGTACGAGCTGCAGGTGAGCCGACCCGAGGTGATCACCCGTGAGATCGACGGCCACCGCCACGAGCCCCTCGAGCGGGGCGTGTGCGACGTGCCCGACGAGCACGTGGGCACCGTCACCCAGGCCCTGGCCCCCCGCAAGGGACGGGTCACCGACCTGCGCCCCGGTGACACCGGTCGGACGATCATCACCTTCGAGGCGCCGGCGCGCGGGCTCATCGGCTTCCGCTCGCTGCTGCTCACGGCCACCCGGGGTACGGCGCTGCTGCACCAGCACCACGCCGGCTGGACACCGTGGGCCGGCGACCTCCCGCACCGGATGGGCGGTGCCATGGTGGCCGACCGCCTCGGCGAGGCGACCAGCTACGCCCTCGACAACCTCCAGCAGCGAGGCGAGCTGTTCGTGGGCCCCGGCATGCTCTGCTACGAGGGGATGGTCGTCGGCGAGAACGCCCGGCCCGACGAGATGGTCGTGAACGTGGCGCGCGCGAAGGAAAAGACCAACATCCGCACCCATAGCCACGACGAGACCGCGAAGCTGGCCCCACCGAAGCTGCACTCGCTCGAGACGGCCATCGAGTTCATCGCCGACGACGAGCTGGTCGAGGTGACCCCCGGCCACATCCGGATCCGCAAGCGGATGCTGGCCGAGAGCGACCGCCGACGGGCGGCCAAGCGCAGCGGGTGACCTAGCGGCGCACGGCCGGGTGGGGGAGGTACGACGAGGCCCGGCGGGCCTCGATCTGGCCCACCAGCAGGTCGTAGACCGCCTCGCCGACCATCTCCACCAGCTCGTCGCGCAGGTACCGGTAGACGGGCTGCTCGCCGACGAAGGCCTCGTGGCTGTCGAGGCACCACCAGTGGAACTCGAAGCCGCCCTCGCCCCAGTCGCGTCGCTTCCACTCCCGAAGCATCGACGTGACGTGGCCGTAGTCGTCGGTGTGGCTCTCGAGTCGGATCGGGAGCTGCCAGCAGACGTCCGGCTTCCAGTCGATGAAGCGCTCGCCGGCCGCCAACGCGGCCACGTGGAAGGCGCACCCGGCGCCGCCGACGAAGCCGGGGCGGTTGAGGAAGATGCAGGCGTCGTCGAGCACGCGGGTCTGGTGAGAGCCCTCGGCGTCGAGCTCGTACCAGCCGTCGCGCTCGCCGGCCTCACGGTGCTGCCAGTACTCGTCGGTGAGGCGCGACACCGCTCGCACCACGCCGGCGAAGTCGTCGGTGTCGGTGAAGTGGGCACCGTGGGTGCAGCACCCCTGCATCAGCTCGGGCGACGGGCCCGTCAGGATGCCCTGGCAACCACGGCCGTAGATGCACGACCAGCGCGACGTGAGGAACGTGAGGTCGAACACCCACGTGCGGTCTTCGTCGGGGTCCTCGAACGAGAGCCACTCGTGGCGATCCTCGACGGACGGCGCGGACATGGGGCGTCACCCTAACGCCGGCGGCGGTACGGTCCGGGGCCGTGGAGGCGTTGCTGCGGGAGCTGCGAGAGGCCCTCGGCCCCGACCGCGTGCGGGCCGGCCACGTCGAGCTCGGGCTCTACGGGCGTGACGCCTCGAACATCGCCGGCCGGGCGGGCGCAGTGTGCTTGCCGACCTGCACCGAGGAGGTGCAGGCGTGCGTGCGGGCCGCCCGGCGCCACGGCGTGCCGTTCGTCGCCCGCGGCTCGGGCACCGGCCTGGCCGGGGGCGCGGTCCCGCTCGACGGTGCCCTCGTCATCGCCACCACGAAGATGGACCGTCTGCTGTCGGTCGACGTCGACGATCGCGTCGCCTGGGTGCAGCCCGGCATGCTGAACCTCGACCTCTCGCGCCAGGTCGCCCATCTCGGGCTCCACTTCGCCCCCGACCCGTCGAGCCAGCAGAGCTGCTCGATCGGCGGCAACGTCGCCAACAACTCGGGTGGTCCGCACTGCTTGGCCTACGGCGTCACCTCGGCCCACGTGCTGGCCGTCGAGGTGGTCCTGCCCGACGGCGAGGTGACGGTGCTCGGCGGGATCGACCCGGAGCCCGACGGGCTCGACCTGCGCGGTGCGTTCGTGGGCAGCGAGGGGATGCTCGGCATCGCGACGAAGGTGGCGGTGCGGCTCACCCCGAACCCGCCCGCAGTGCAGACCGTCCTGCTCGACTTCGCCGACGTCGACGCCGGCGCCGCCACCGTGTCGGCGATCATCGCCGCGGGGATGGTGCCGGCCGCCATCGAGATGATGGACGCGCTCATCACCCGGGCCGTCGAGGAGTTCGTCCACGCCGGCTTCCCCATCGATGCCGCCGCAGTGCTGATCGTCGAAGTCGACGGCCTGCCCGACGGCGTGGCGGCCCAGACCGAGCGGGTGCGCCAGATCGGCCTCGCCCACGGTGCCCGGTCGGTGCGGATCGCCACCGACCCGGCCGAGCGGGCCGCCATCTGGAAGGGCCGCAAGAGCGCCTTCGGGGCCATTGCCCGCATCAAGCCGAACTACTACCTCCACGACACCGTGGTGCCGCGCTCGGCGCTCGTGGCCGTGCTGCGCGAGGTCTACGAGATCGCCCGTCGCCACGACCTCATCGTGATGAACGTGTTCCACGCCGGCGACGGCAACCTCCACCCGCTGCTCGTGTTCGACGCCCGTGAGCCCGGCGTGCTCGAGCGGGTCCACGCCGCCGGCGAGGAGATCGTGCGGGTCAGCGTGGCCGCTGGCGGCGTGCTGTCGGGGGAGCACGGCATCGGTCTCGAAAAGCGCGACTACATGCCCCTCGTGTTCTCGCCCGACGACCTCGACCACCAGCGCCGCCTGCGCGACGCGTTCGATCCCGACCACCTCGCCAACCCGCACAAGGTGCTGCCCGAAGGCTCACGCTGCGGTGACCTCCAACACGTCCCGGCCGGCGCATGGATCTGACCGCGTTCGCCGAGGCGGTCCGGGGCGACGACGCCGTCACCGTGACCGGCCTCGGCACGAGGGGCGGGCCGGTGCCGGGCGCGCGAGACGTCGTCGCGCCGGCGGCGATCGAGGAGGTCGCGCCGGCCGAGATGACCGTGCGGTGCGGCGCCGGCACCCCGGTCGACGAGCTGCAGGCCGCGCTGGCCGACGTCGGCCAGATGGTGGCGCTCCCGAGCGGCGGCACGGTCGGAGGCGCCCTGGCGGTGGGTCGCAGCGGGGTCGGGCGCCTCGGGCACGGGCCTGTGCGCGACACACTGCTCCAGCTGCGCTACGTCGCCACCGACGGCGCCGTGGTGACGGCCGGTGGGCCGACGGTCAAGAACGTCACCGGGTTCGACCTGTGCCGGCTGTTCGTCGGCTCCCTCGGCACGCTCGGGTTCGCGGGCGAGGTGATCCTGCGGACGCGCCCGCTGCCGGCCTGCACCCGCTGGGTGGCCGGGCCGGCCGACCCCTTCGCCCTCGTGCGGCGGCTGCACCGCCCGACCGCCGTGCTGTGGGACGGGGTGACGACGTGGGTCTGCCTGGAAGGCCACCCGGCCGACGTCGAGGCCGAGGCGGCGGTGACCGGCTTGTCCGAGGTCGACGGCCCTCCGCCGCTGCCTACCGGCGGACGGGCCTCCCGGCCGCCGTCGTCACTTCGGTCGCTGCCCTGGACCCCGGGCACGTTCGTCGCCCAGGTGGGCGTCGGCGTGGTCCACACGCACGAGCCGGTCGAGCCCGAGGCACCGTCTGCAGAGGTCGTCGAGCTCCACCGTCGCCTCAAGGCGTCGTTCGACCCGGCCGGTCGCCTCAACCCCGGCATCTCGCCGCTGCGCTCGGCGCTGAGCTCCCGCTGATCCCGGTCGCCGAGCCGGCGCCGGGCGGGCGCGTCGCCCGCTACCGTCGCCCGTGCATGTCCGACCGCCTCGTGCTGCACGTGCTCGACGACGAGCTGGCCAGCTGCGTGGCCTGCGGGCTGTGCCTGCCGCACTGCCCGACCTACCGCGTGAGCGGCGAGGAGGCTGCCTCACCCCGCGGCCGCATCGCCGCCATGAAGGCGGTCCAGTGGGAGGGCGCTCCGGTCGACGACGACTTCGTGCGGTTCATGGACGCCTGCGTGCAGTGCCGGGGCTGCGAGGCGGCCTGCCCGTCCGGTGTGCCGTTCGGCCGCCTGATGGAGGGGACGCGCGAGGCGCTCACCGAGGCCGGCCGGCTCACGTCGTGGCCGGTGCGTCTGGGTCTCAAGACCCTCGGCTACCACCGAGCCGTCCTGGCGGCCACGAGCGCACTCGCGGTCGCCCAGCGGGCCCACCTCGTGCCCAAGCGCCTCGGTCTCCCCGTGCTGCCGGTGCGCCAAGACCGGTTGCGGGCCAGCGGCGGCGACGTCTGGCTGTTCACCGGCTGCGTGATGGACGCGTGGCAGCGCGACGTCCACCGGTCGGTGCAGCGGGTGGTCGAGGCGACCGGCACGACCGTGGCGCTCCCGGGCGCAACGGCCGCCTGCTGCGGCGCGCTCCACACCCATGCCGGTCTCACCGGCGATGCCCGCCGCCTGGCCGCCCGCGCGATGGCGGCCATGCCCGGCGAGGCGCCGATCCTCGTCGACTCGGCCGGCTGCGGCGCGCAGCTGAAGGACTACGGCCACCTCGTCGGCACCGCGGAGGCGGAGCGCTTCGCCGCTCGTGTCGTCGACGTGCACGAGTGGCTGGCCGCGCACCTCGACCGGCTGCCGGAGCTGCGCCGGACCCGGCTGCGGGTGGCGGTGCAGGACCCGTGCCACCTCCGCCACGTCCAGAAGGCCCATCACCACGTCCGCACCGTGCTGTCGACGGTGGCCGACGTGGTCGAGCTCGACGACGAAGGCTTGTGCTGCGGGGCCGGCGGCGCGTACAGCGCGCTGCACCCTGATACGGCAGCGGCCATTCGCGACCGAAAGCTGGCCGCGGTCGAGCGCTCCGGCGCCGACCTCGTCGTGAGCGCCAACCCCGGGTGCGCGCTGCACCTGGCGGCGGCGGGGGTCACCGTGAGGCACCCGGTGGAGCTCGTGGCGGAGGCGTTCTAGATGGCAGGGGAGTTCCACGACATCGCCGCCCGGCTCGAGGTCATCGCCGAGGAGCTGGCCGACCTCGCCATCGTGCGGCTGCGGGAGTCGATCGACGCCGGCGGGCGAGAGCTTCCCGTCGACGAGCGTCGCCTCACCCGCGCCCGCCGGGCCGTGGAGAAGGCCATCGGGATCCTCCGCGAGCCCGACGACTCGTGATCAGCAGCGGTTGAGTGCGTCGATGAGGCGGCGCAGCTGGCCGTAGTGGCGCTTGGCGAAGTGCAGCCCGATGCGGGCCCGGTCGAGGGCGTCGTCGTCGTCGACCTCGTCGGGGAAGGCAGGGACCACCTCGATGCGCCCGGTGGCGCACAGGTGCCCGAAGTCCCGGTTGAGCGCCTCGAGGGTGGCGTCGTCGGGGGCCCGCTTCACCCGGATGACGAGCACGTCGCCGACGTAGCGCATCGAGTCGTAGTTGGCGTAGAAGCTCGTGATCTCGTGGGTCGCCTCGGCCACGTCGTCGGTGATGCAGAACAGCTCGCGGTCGACGGCGTCGACGAGCCCGCGCGAGACGAGCTCGTCGGCGATGAACCCGTCGACATGGCGCCAGTAGGTGCCGCCCGGGACGTCGAGGAACACGATCGGGACGGGCAGACCCTTGCCGGTCTGGGTGAGGGTGAGCAGCTCGAAGGTCTCGTCGAGCGTCCCGAAGCCGCCGGGCAGGCACACGAACGCCTTCGACTCCTTCACGAGCATCAGCTTGCGGGTGAAGAAGTACTTCATCGAGACGAGCTTCTCGTCGGCCGCGATGATCGGGTTGGCGGACTGCTCGAACGGCAGGCGGATGCTCACGCCGAAGCTCTGCTCCCGCCCGGCCCCCTCCATGCCGGCCGCCATGATCCCGGGACCGGCTCCGGTGACCACCATCCAGCCGTCGGCGGCCAGGGCGGCGGCGACTGCCCGCGCCTGGTCGTAGGCCGGGTCGTCGGGCTCGATGCGGGCCGAGCCGAAGATGGTGACCATGTCGCGGCCTCGGTAGGGGCCGAAGGCTCGGAACGCCGAGCGCATCTCCTTCAGCGCGGCCGCGGCGATCTTCAGGTCGAGCGTGTCGGCGCCGTCACCCGCCAACCGTGTGGCCGTGGCCAGCACGTCGAACAGCAGGTCGTGGTCACGCTCGGCCCCGGCGGCGACGAGCAGCTCGTCGATGCGGCGGTCGAGCTCGGGGGAGCCGGCGCTGCTGCGCCGTCGGCGGCGGTCGGACATGACGGGACCACACTACGGTCGGATGCCGTGATCGCCTGCGCCCGCTGTGGCCGGCCACCGGATCCGCCCTCCGACGACGTCCCGTTCGACTGGATGGTGGAGCGTGACCGTGGCCGGGTCGTGGGGATCTGCCCGGCCTGCGCCCGTGAGAACGCTCGCGCCATCGAGGGCAAGCTCGACCAGGCTTGGTGGTAGGGCGCTAGCGCAGACCGGCGGCCTTGGCGTCGAGGGCGCCGAGGAGCTCGTCGAAGCTCTTCTGGAACGACGCCACGCCCTCCACCTCGAGCGTACGGGCCACGTCGTCGAGGTCGACGCCGACGGCACCGAGATCGCGCCAGGTGGCCTCGGCCTCGTCGAGGTCGGCGTCGACCCGCCGAGCCAGCGTGCCGTGGTCGGCGAAGGCGGCGACGGTGGCGTCGGGCAGCGTGTTGACGGTGTCGGGGCCGATCAGCTCGTCGACGTAGCGCGTGTCGGGGTAGGCAGGGTTCTTCGTGGACGTGCTGGCCCACAGCGGCCGCTGCACCCGAGCGCCCCGGGCGGCGAGCGCCTCCCACCGGGGGCCGCTGAACGTGCGCCGGAACTGCTGGTAGGCCAGCTTGCCCTGGGTGACGGCCGCCTTGCCCCGCAACGCCAGGGCCTCCGGGGAGCCGATGGCCTCGAGCCGGCGATCGACCTCGGTGTCGACGCGGCTGATGAAGAACGACGCCACGCTGGCCACACCCGACAGGTCGCCGTCGGCGGCCTCGAGCCCGGCGAGGTAGGCCTCCATGACGCTCTGGTAGCGGTCGAGACTGAAGATGAGCGTGACGTTGATGGAGCGCTTCTCGGTGATCATCTGCTGCACCGCCGGCACGCCGGCTGCCGTGCCGGGGATCTTCACCATGAGGTTCGGGCGGGCGATGCGGGTGTGCAGCTCACGAGCGGCGGCCGCCGTCCCGGGCGTGTCGTCGGCGAGGTCGGGGGCCACCTCCACGCTCACGAACCCGTCGTGGCCGTGGGATGTCTCGTGGAGCGGGGCGAACACGTCGAGAGCGCCCCGGATGTCACGAAGGACGAGCGACCAGTAGGTGCCGAGGTCGCTGCCGCCGCCCCGCACGAGGTCGCTGAACTGTTCGTCGTAGTCGGGCGAGCCTTGGATCGCCTTCTGGAAGATCGTGGGGTTCGACGTGAGGCCGCGGATGCCGCCGTCGACGAGCCCGGCCAGCTGGCCGCTCGTGAGATAGCCCCGCTTCAGGTTGTCGAGCCATGGGCTCTGGCCGTGCTCCTCGTAGAGGCGGATGAGTCGGTCCATGCGAGGTCCCCTCTCAGGTGGCCGTGACCAGCGCGCTGGCGCGGGCCACGACGTGGTCGACGGAGATGCCGAGGTTGGCCAGCGCCACCGGCCCCGGTGCGCTGGCGCCGAAGCGGTCGATGCCGATGCTGTCGTCGGCGAAGCGGGCCCAGCCGAACGTGCTGGCCGCCTCCACCGACAGCACCGGCACACCGGGCGGCAGCACGGCCCGGTGCTCGTCGTCGGGCTGGGCCAGGAAGCGGTCCCACGACGGCATCGACACCACCCGGGCCGCGACCCCCCGCTCGGCCAGGACGGCGGCGGCCTCGACGCACAGCGCCACCTCGCTGCCGGTGGCCAGCAGCACCACGGCGGGCGCCTCGGCGTCGACGACCACGCCGGCGCCGGTGCACACCGCCGACCCGTCGGTGACGACGGGGATGTTCTGGCGGCTGAGGACGAGCGCGGTGGGGCCCGGGTGGGTGACGGCGTCGGCCCACGCCATGGCCGTCTCGTTGGCGTCGGCCGGGCGCACCACGTGGAGGTCGGGGACGGCCCGCAGGGCGGCGAGGTGCTCGATGGGCTGATGCGTGGGGCCGTCTTCGCCGAGCCCGACGCTGTCGTGGGTGAGCACGTAGATCGCCTGGAGGCTGCTGAGCGCGGCCACCCGCAGCGCTGGCTTCAGGTAGTCGGAGAACACGAAGAACGTGCCGCCCACCGGCAGCACCCCGCCGTGGGCGGCCATCCCGTTGAGGACGGCACCCATCCCGAACTCGCGGATGCCGTAGGCCATCTGGCGGCCGTCGGGGTGCTCGGGGCTCTGGCGGGCGTGGCCGTCGAGCTTGGTGCCCGTGTTCGACGTGAGGTCGGCCCCGCCGCTCAGCAGCCCGGGCAGGGCGGCGGCGGTGGCGTTCATCGCCTTGCCGATGGCCACCCGGGTCGCCACCGACTGCCCGGCCTCCCACCGGGGCAGGGCGGCCGTCCATCCCTCGGCCGGGCCCTGCCAGCAGGCGTCCCACGCCGCCCGGTCACCCGACCAGGCGTCGAGGCGGGTCTGCCAGGCGGCCCGAGCCGCCGCCCCGCGCTCCCCGACGTGTGCGCGGTAGGCCGCGACGAGGTCGGCCGGTGCGAAGAACGACTCGTCGGGCGGCAGGCCGAGGAGTCGCTTGGTCTCGGCGATCTCCTCGGGCGGGAACGGCGAGCCGTGGGCGTCGGGCGTGTCGGTGAACCGTGGGCTCGGCCAGCCGATGTGGCTGCGCAGCACGACCAGGCTGGGGCGGTCGTCGGCGGCCATCGCCCGCCGGAGGGCCGCCTCGAGGGCGTCGAGGTCGTTCGCGATCTCGCCGGCCTGCTCGACGTGCCAGCCGTACGCCTCGAAGCGTCGCACGACGTCGTCGCTGCACGACAGCTCGGTGGTGCCGTCGATGGTGATGGCGTTGTCGTCGAAGACCACGACGAGGCGACCGAGGCCGAGGTGCCCGGCCAGCGACGCCGCCTCGTGGCTCACGCCCTCCATCAGGTCGCCGTCGCTGGCCAGCACGAACGTGTGGTGGTCGACGATCTCGGCGCCGAAGCGGCTGCGCAGGTAGCGCTCGGCCACCGCCATGCCCACGGCGTTCGCGAACCCTTGGCCGAGCGGCCCCGTGGTCACCTCGACGCCGGCGGTGTGGCCCCGCTCGGGATGGCCCGGGGTCGCCGAGCCCCACTGGCGGAACGCCCGCAGGTCGTCGAGCTCGAGCCCGTAGCCCGACAGGTACAGGGAGGAGTACAGGAGGATCGAGGCGTGGCCGCAAGACAGCACGAAGCGGTCACGGTCGGGCCACGACGGGTCGGCCGGGTCGTGCTTCATCACCCGCCCGAACAGCACGTGGGCCAGGGGCGCCAGGGCCATGGCCGTGCCCGGGTGGCCGCTGCTGGCCTGGCGGGGTGCGTCCATCGCCAGCCCGCGCACCACCTCGATCGCTCGCTGCTCGTCGAGGGTCACTCGGCACCTCCCGGGTGGTGGTCGGGGTCGCGGAACACGGCCAGGCTGGCCGTGAAGCCGTGCAGTGCGTTGCGCCGGCCGACGGGTCCGAGCTCGCCGGCGCAGAACATGCCGGCCAGCGGGACCGCTCCGGTGGCGGACCGCACGGCGGCGGCGTCGTGGTGGGGGTCGCCGAACATGGCCGAGCCCCGGCCGCTGCAGGTGAAGAGCAAGACACCGCCGGCGGGGCCGGAGCGGGCCAGGTCGGCGCCGACGAGCGCTCGCAGGTCGTCGCCGGCGGTGGCGGGGTCGCGCAGCTGGAACTGGACGGTGGCGCCCACGGGCACCACCTCGCCCACGGCCACCGCGCCACGCTCGCGGTCGGCGCCCATCACGGTGCGGACCAGGAAGTCGCCGCGGCCGAAGTCGAGGAGGTGCTCGTCGGCCACGATGCCGCAGTGGAGGCCCTCGCCCGCAAGTGCCCGCTCGGCGGGGTCGAGGGCCTCGACGACCTCGAGGAGGCGCTCGAGGGCGGGCCGGCCGGCCAGCTCGAGCAGGACGTTGCCGTCGGAGCGGGTGACGATGAACGGCTGGCCGATGGGGCGACAGCCCTGCGACACGACGGTCGTCGGGGCCACGTCGGCGTCGAGGAGCACGCCAACGGCGCCGTCGTCGGCGATGTCGCCGTCGAGCACGAGCCGGTTCGTCCCGGGTCGGTGACCGGCGCTGGCCAGGCCACCGATCACCGTGAGGTCGGGCACGCGGGTCGCCAGGCCGCCGAGGGCGGCACCGACCGGGAACGAGAACGGGTCGGCGAGGAGCAGGAGCGAGCGGGCCGTGGACGCCTCGTCGGTCAGACCGGTGAGGCGACGGCCGCCGTCGCCGTCTTCGACCCGCAGGCGCACCGGCGCGACACCGCCGGCCAGATGGCCGGCCCACAGGGCGAGGGCGGCCCGGTCCTCGACCCCTCGCTCTCCCGCCACGACGGCGGCCGCGGTGGCGCCGAGCAGATGGCCGGGCCGCAGCAGCGCTCGCACGGCGCCGGCGAGGTCGTCGAGGGCACCGGCCAGCGGCGCGGTCACGAACAGCACGGCGAGGTCGGCGCCGGGACCGACGGCCTCGAGCACCGCCCCGGCCGCCTCACCCACGGCGTGGGTGGGGAGCGGGTGCTCGGAGGAGGCGGCGGCGAAGGGCACCGGCTGGCCTCAGGCCGGGGGCAGGAGGGTGAGCGGGACGAGGTGCCAGGGCCCGCGGTCGAGGCGGCAGCGGGCCACCACCTGGCCATAGTCGTCGAACGGCAGCTCACCCCGCACGAGCCGGTAGGTGAACTTCCCGGACTCCACGGTGAACGGCGACACGTTGCGGGCCACTTCCTGGTCGTCCTTGGTGAACACGACCTCGAAGATCCCGCTGCCCTGCTCGTCGGGCGGGCACCAGATGAGGGCGACCAGGTGAGGGGTCACCACGACCGGGACGGGCGACGGCGCTTGCATGGAGAAGAACACACCCGAGAGGTCGAGGCGGGTCGGCGCGCCCTGCCGCAGCTGGAAGTCCTCGACGAACAGGGCGGCCACGATGTGCATGGCCCGCGACCGTACCGCCCTCCGGCGGCGGTCCGGCCGCCCGGAGCCCTCAGGCCGACCGGCGTTCGGCCGACTCGCCGCCGGCGCCCCCCGGCGCCAGCACGACCTTGTTCAACCGCACCCGCACCAGGCCGACCGAGCGCAGCAGTGCGATGAGGTACCAGGCGGGGTCGATCTCGCCTCGGTGCAGCGCCAGCTTGGCCGAGGTGGGGGCGGCGTGGTGGTTGTTGTGCAGACCCTCGCCCGAGGTCAGCAGGGCGAGCCACTGCAGGTTGGTGGCCGAGTTGGCGTACGGGCGCTTGCCGAACGTGTGGCCGATTGCGTTCACCGCTGCGTTGAGCATCAGGTAGGAGACGGTGTGGCTCACGGCTGCGACCATGCCGTAGACCGGGCCGAGCGCGACGACGAGCACCGCGATGCCGATACCGAGGCCGAGCCAGGCCCGGTCGAACAGCACCCGGTCCCAGCGATCGGGCGGCAGGTCCCGTGCGTACCGGGGCACCGACTCCGGGTCACGGGCGACCCGCCGGTACAGCGCGGCGTTGGTGAGCTGGACCCGCACCCACCCGAGCTGGGCCGGGGAGTGGGGGTCGGCCGGCTCGTCGGTGAACGCGTGGTGCTTGCGGTGGACGGCCACCCACTCGCGCGCCTTGAGCCCGGTCGTGATCCACAGCAGGAAGCGGAAGGCGAGCGCGGCCGCCGGGCGCATGCTCAGGGCCCGGTGCGACAGCGCACGGTGGAGGTAGATGGTGGTGAACAGCGTGGCGACCTGGGCGACCAGGAAGCCGACGACGACGGCGACGAGGAACAAGGGCACGGACCGGACCGTACCACCTACCGACCGGTAGGTAGGACAGGGGACCGGGGTAGGGTGGTCCCTGTGAGCGAGCCGGGTGGGACCCACGAGGGCCGCTCGACGCGCGAGGCGATCCTCGACGAAGCGCTGCGGTGCTTCGCCGAGCAGGGCTACGAGGGCACCTCGCTCAACGACATCGCGGCGGGCGTCGGCATCCGTCGGCCGTCGCTGCTGCACCACTTCCCCTCCAAGGAAGCGCTCTACCGGGAGGTGTTCGAGCGACGGCTCTCCGACTGGTTCGAGCGGCTCGAGGGCGCGGTGGGGTCGCAGCTCCAGGGCTGGGAGAAGGTCGACTTCGTCGTCACGGCCGGGTTCCGCTTCTTCGAAGACAGCCCCGACTTCGTCCGCCTCATGCGCCGGGAGGCGATCGACGGTGGGGCCCACCTCGGCATCGACCTGGCGGCGGCGCTGCGGCCGCTGTTCGATCGGGCCGTGGGCTACTTCGAGCGGGAGATGGCCGCCGGGACGTTCCGCTACCACGACCCCCGCCAGCTCGTGCTCACGGGCTACGGCGCGCTGCTCTCGTACTTCTCCGACGCGCCCTTCCTCGGCGGCCTGCTCGACGCCGACCCGCTCGACGCCAAGGTGCTCGAGGCCCGCCTCGACCACCTGCGCGAGTTCTTCCACGCCGCCCTCGTGACCTGAGCGGACGATTCGCTCGGGCGAAGGCCTTCCTCGTACCGTGCGTCGCCATGCCGAGCGTGCGAGTGGGAGACCTGGACGTCGCGTACGAGGTGCAGGGGTCGGGCGACCCCTTCCTCCTGGTGCACGGCACGACCACATCGCGGGCGTGCTGGGACCTCGTCCACCCGGGCCTGTCGCCGCACCACACCGTGCTGCTGCCCGACTTCACCGGGTCCGGGGAGACGCCCGACGGCGGCCCCGACCCGCTCGAGCTCGACCACCTCGTCGAGCAGATGCTGGCGGTGGCCTCCGACGCCGGTGCCGACCGCTTCCACGTGGCGGGCTGGTCGCTGGGCGGTGTCGTGGCCGCCGCGGTGGCCGCGGCGGCGCCCGAGCGCGTCCGCACCCTGGCCATCGTGAACGGCTGGGCCAAGGCCGATCAGCGGATGGTGTTCACGTTCCGCCTCTGGGAGCGTCTCATCGAGGAAGGCGGCGACCTGTTCGCCCGCTACGCCTTCGCCGACGGGCTCACCGCCGGCGCCTTCGAGGCCTTCACGGCGGCCGGCGTGGAGGGTCTCGTCCCGGCGATCGTCACGGCGCCCGGTTCCCTGCGCCACCTCGACCTCGACCGCCGCATCGACATCGGCCCGCTCCTCGGATCGATTACCGCGCCCGCGCTCGTGGTGGGCGGCGTGGAGGACCGCTGGGTCGACGTGTGCCACAGCCGCGACCTGGCCGAGCGGATCAACGGCGCCCGGTTGGTGGAGCTGGCCTGCGGTCACCTGACGCTCACCGAGCAGGCCGGCCCCCTCACCGCGCTGCTGCTCGACCACGCCACACGCGGCTGACCTGCACCTTCCCGAGGGGCAGCCGGCCGGTACCGTTGCCGGCCGTGCCTGGTACCCGGACGCTCTCGGAGAGCGACTCGAAGGCCCTGCTGGCGGCGTACGGCGTGCCGGTGGTCGACGAGCGCGTGGTGGCCACGCCCGACGAGGCGGTGGCAGCGGCCTCGGCCCTCGGCCTGCCGGTGGTGGTGAAGCTCGGCGGCGACGCCATCGCCCACAAGACCGAGCGGGGGCTGGTCCGCCTGCGGCTGGGCACCGCCGACGCAGTGCGGGAGGCGGCCGAGGCGCTGCTGGCTGCGGCCGGTCCCGACGACGGTGCCGTCCACCTGCTCGTGGCTCCCATGGTGCACGGCAACCGCGAGCTGATCGCCGGACTGGCGTCGGACCCGCAGTTCGGCCCCACGGTGATGCTCGGCGTCGGCGGCGTGCTGGCCGAGGCGGTGGCCGACGTGGTCTTCCGCCTGGTGCCGATCACCCGCCTCGACGCCCACGAGATGATCGACGACCTGACCACCCAGGCCCTGCTCGGACCGTTCCGGGGCGAGCCCGCTGTTGACCGCGAGCGGCTGGCCGACGTGCTGTGCGGCCTGTCCGACGCCGCGGTGGCCCGCCCCGAGCTGGTGTCGGCCGACCTGAACCCGCTCATCGTCCAAGCGGGCCGACCGGTGGCTGTCGACGCGCTGGTGGAGGTGCAGGCGTGAGCGTGGCCCGTGACCGCTTCGACGCGCTGTTCGACCCGGCCGGCGTGGTGGTGGCCGGTGCCTCCACCCACCCGGGCAAGTTCGGCTTCGTGTCGCTCCACAACCTCCTGGCCAGCGGCTACGAGGGGCGGGTGTTCGGTACCAACCTCCAGGGCGAGACGGTGCTGGGCGTCCCGACGGTGGCGTCGATCGACGAGTTGCCGTCGGGTGCGGCCGACGTCGTGTTCGTCTGCACGCCGGCGTCGGCCAACCCCGACCTGCTGCGGGCCTGCGCCCGCAAGGGCATCCGGGCCGCGTTCATCACGTCGGCCGGCTACGCCGAGGCAGGCGAGGAGGGCCGGGCCGCCGAGCGGGAGCTGGTGGCGCTGGCCGACGAGCTCGGCCTCCTCCTGGCCGGTCCCAACGGCCAGGGCGTCGTGAGCACGCCGGCCCGGCTGTGCGCCCAGATCGTGGCGCCCTACCCGCCGGCCGGGCGCATCGCCGTGGCCAGCCAGAGCGGCAACTTCGTGTCGAGCTTCATGAACTACGCCGTCCAGACCGGGATCGGCATCAGCCGGGCGGTGTCGGCCGGCAACGCGGCCATGGTGACGGTGGCCGACTACCTCGACTACTTCGCCGACGACCCGGCCACCGCCGTCGGGCTCGCCTACGTGGAGGGCATCGCCGACGGCCGGGGCTTCTTCGATCGGCTGCGGTCGGTGGCGGCCCGCAAGCCGGTGGTGCTCGTGAAGGGCGGCGCCACCGAGGGCGGCCAGCGGGCGGCGGCCAGCCACACCGGTGCCTTGGCCAGCAACGACCGGGTCTTCGACGGTGCCTGCCGGCAGGCGGGCGTCACCCGGGCCGCCACGGTGGAGGAGGCCTACGAGGCAGCCGCCACCTTCGCCACCCAGCCGCTGCCGGCCGGCCCCAACGTGGTCGTGATGACGACGGCCGGGGGGTGGGGCGTGGTCACCGCCGACGCCATCACGCGCGACCGCGACCTGCGCCTCCTGCCGCTGCCCGACGACCTCCGGGCGGCCATCGACCCGAAGCTGCCGCCCCGCTGGAGCCGCGCCAACCCGGTCGACCTGGCCGGCGGCGAGACTCGCGACACCATCCCCGAGGTGCTCTCGCTGATCGCCGAGCACCCGGACGTGCACGCCGTGGTGTATCTGGGCCTGGGCATCCAGTCGAACCAGGCCCGCCTCATGCGCCGGGGCCGCTTCTACCCCGACCACGGCCTCGACCGCATCGTCGCCTACCACGAGCGCCAGGACGCCCGGTTCGCCGAAGCCGCTGCCGAGATCTCCGAGAGCACCGGGAAGCCCATCCTCACCGCCACCGAGCTGGCGGTGGCCGACCGCGACAACCCCGGCCCGGCCACCGTCCGGGCCACCGGGCGCCTGTGCTACGCGTCGGCCAACCGGGCGGTCACCGCGCTCGGCCACCTCTACCGCTACGCGCGCTTCCGCCAGCGGCGCGGGCTCTAGACGGTGGCCGCCCGCCCCGGCTCCCTGGCCGTGCTCGGCGCAGCGGTGGTCCTCCCGGCCGCCGCGCTGGCATGGTTTGCCTCGTCGCAGGCCGACGAGGCCGCCTCCGGCGAGCCGGCCGCCGCGGTGGCCGAGCCGGCACCGGGGCCGAGCGTGGCCACGCCGCTGTTGTCGAGCCGGCGGGTGCCGGGTGTCGTCACCGGGCAGCTGGCCTCCGGTCCGATGGTGGCCGCGCTCGAGCCGATGCGAGCGCAGGTGAACGACGAGAGCTGCCTCGTGGTGGAGGTGAGCGGCCGCCCGGTGTTCGACGAGGACGGTGGGCGGGCCCCCATCCCCGGCTCGAACCAGAAGCTCCTCGTCGCCGCCGTGGCCCTCGAGCGCCTGGGGGACGACCACCGCTTCACCACCGAGGTGCGGGGGGCGGCGCCGATCGACGGCGTGGTCGACGGTGACCTCGTGCTCGTCGGGGGCGGCGACCCGCTCCTGTCGACGCAGACCTACCTGGCCGAGGCGGCCCGCCAGCTGCGCTACGTGCCAACCCCGGCGACGTCGATGGAGGCGCTCGCTGACGCCGTGGTGGCCAGCGGCGTGCGTCGCGTCACGGGCACCGTGGTGGGCGACGAGTCGCGCTACGACACCGAGCGGGGCAGCGACGGCTGGGGGAGCGACCTGTTCGCCAACTTCGAGGTGAGCTACCTCGGGGCGCTCATGGTCGACGACGGCTTCGAGGCGGTGCGCCCCCTGCGCCTCTCGCGCGAGCCGGCCACCCACGCCGCCGCCGTGCTGGCCCGGCTGCTGTCCGAGCGCGGGGTGGTGGTCGGGGGCGCCCCGGCCGGGACCCCGGCAGCGCCGGTCACCCTCGGGTCGGTGTCGTCGGCGCCGCTTCGCGAGGTGGTCGGCGAGATGCTGCGCGAGAGCGACAACGTGACCGCCGAGCTGCTGTTGAAGGAGATCGGCCACGCCGCCACCGGCGGGCCCGGCTCGCGCCTCGGTGGCCTGGCCGCGGTCACCGAGACGCTGCAGGGCTGGGGCATCCCGCTCGACGGCGCCGCCTTCTTCGACGGCTCGGGCCTCGACCGCCGCAACCGGGTGTCGTGCCGCACGTTCGCCACCCTCCTCGATCGCTACCCGCCCGGCACGCCGCTGGCCGACGGCCTGGCTGTGGCCGGCCGCACCGGCACGCTCACCCAGCGCTTCCAGGGCAACCCGGTGGAGGGCCGGCTCCTCGCGAAGACGGGCACGCTGTCGAGAGTGAAGGCGCTGAGCGGCCTGCTCCCGACCGAGGGGGAGCCGCCCGTCACGTTCTCGCTGCTGCTCAACGGCGCCAACGCCGCCGGCGACTCGTTCGGCCTCTGGGACGCCTTGGGCCGGGCCCTCGGCCAGTACCCCTACCGGCCTGACCTCAGCGCCTACGGCCCCCGCCCGCCCCAGCCGGGCGCCTAGACCAGCGGCCGCGGCAGCGTGGTCGGGTCGATTGCCCGTCGTCCCTGCCGGCGGGCACTGGGTCCCCGTTACGACGAGCGCAGGGCCAGCGCCCTACGGTGCTCGCTGTGGCGGTGCTCCCGATGTTCCCCCTCGGCTCGGTGCTGTTCCCCGGGGCCGTGCTCCCCCTGCACGTGTTCGAGCCGCGCTACCGCCGGCTCGTGCGCGACTGCCTCGACGGCGAGCGGGAGTTCGGGGTGGCCCTCATCGAGCGGGGGAGCGAGGTCGGCGGGGGCGACGTGCGCACGACGACCGGGACCGTCGCCCGCCTCGTGGAGGTCGTGGAGCTCGACGACGGCCGCTACGGGATCGTCGCCGTGGGCACCCGGCGGGTGCGGGTGGTGGCCTGGCTGCCCGACGACCCGTATCCCCTGGCCGACGTGGAGGACTGGCCCGAGGAGCTCGACGCCACCGACGACGAGCTCTCGTCGGTGCTGACGCCGGTGCTGGCCCGGCTCCGGCGGGTGCTGGCGATGGCGGCCGAGCTGGGCGAGCCGGTGGCTGCTGCGGCCACGGAGGTGAGCGACGACCCCGTGGTCGCCTCGTACCACGCGTCGGCGCTGGCGCCGCTCGGCCCGGCCGACCACCAGCGCCTCCTGGCCGCGCCCGGTCCGGCGCGTCGCCTTGCGCTGCTGGCCGACGATCTCGCCGAGGCCGAGGCGCGCTGCTCGTTCCTGCTCAGCTGACCTGCTAGGACATCAGGCGTGGCTGCACCGATCGGCTCGGGGAAGAGCGGCGTCAACGGCGTCGTCGACCTCGTCAAGGCGTACACGAAGCAGGAGACGCTCGGGCCCCTCAAGGGCGCCGGCCGGTGGCTGGGGGCCGGTGTCGCCGGCGCACTGTGCATCGGCATCGGCCTCGTGCTCCTGTCGCTCGCGTTGCTGCGGCTCCTACAGGAGGAGACCGGCGACGTGTTCGACGGCAACTGGTCGTTCGTGCCCTACGTGATCACCCTCGTCGTGCTGCTGCTGTTCGCCGCCATCGCCCTCACCCGGGTGCGCAAGCCGACGCTGCAGAAGAAGGGATCGAACCGATGAGCGCTGCGGTGCCGGGCGAGACGCGCATCACGCGAGACGACATCGAGCGCGAGCTGCGCAAGCTGTCAGGCGGCGTCACCGACAAGGTGCGCAGCGAGAAGCAGAAGATCGTCACCGGCGTGGTCGTCGCGGTCGCGGTGGTCCTGGTCGTCACCTACGTCCTCGGACGTCGCGGTGGTCGCAAGCGCACCACTGTGGTCGAGATCCGCCGGCTGTAGCCATGGCCCGCTCCGGTCGCCCGGTCCCGCCGCCCAGGTACCCGTTCCCTCGCTGGAACGCGCTCAAGTGGCGGCTGAACCCGCTGAAGCGGCTGCAGTACCGGGCCTACACGTCTCGCGGCACCGCGCCGGTGTGGGGCTACGTCCTGCTGGCCTTCGCGGTCGGGCGGGCGCTGAAGCGCCTCAACGGACCCGAGCGCCTGGCCATCGACCGGCTGAAGCCGGGCGACCAGATCGTCGTGCGCACCATCCCCATGGGCAGCCGGGCCGAGCGCAAGGCCGCCCGTTCGTCCTGACGGCGGCGCCGCCGCTCGCGAGACTGGTGGGGTGAAGGTCGTCCTGCGCAACCCGCGACGCGACATGGAGCTGGCGGGGCCCATGCGCGTGCACGCCCTCCTCGATCGCCTCGAGCTGAACCGGGAGTCGGTGCTCGTGATCCGCAACGACGAGCTGGTGCCGGGCGACGCGCTGCTGGCCGACGACGACGTGGTGGAGGTCCGCCCGGTGATCTCCGGCGGGGCCGTGGCCCCGTGAAGTGCACGGTGTGCAAGGGCCCGGCCGTGATCGACCTCGCCCGCCACAACGCCCACTTCTGCACGGACCACTTCCTGCGGTTCTGCCGCGACCAGGTGGTGAAGGCGGTCGACGAGTTCGCCATGATCGCCCCGGGCGAGCGTGTGCTCGTGGCCGTGTCGGGTGGCAAGGACAGCCTGGCCCTGTGGGACTTGCTGCTCGAGCTCGGTCACGAGGCCGACGGCTTGTACCTCGGGCTCGGCATCGGCGAGTACAGCGACGAGTCGGGCCGCTACGCCCGTGCGTTCGCCGCAGCCCGCGGTGTCCGGCTCGTGGAGATCGACCTGCCGGCCGACCACGGCTTCGACGTGCCGACGGCGGCCAGGGCCACCCGGCGGGTGCCCTGCAGCGCCTGTGGCCTCTCGAAGCGTCACCTGTTCGACCAGGCTGCCCGCGAGGGGGGCTACGACGTGGTCGCCACCGGCCACAACCTCGACGACGAGGCCGCCGTGCTGTTCGGCAACGTGCTGCGCTGGGACGAGGCCTACCTGGCCCGCCAGCTCCCGGTGCTGGCCGCCCGCGACGGGTTCCCCCGCAAGGTCAAGCCGCTCGTGCGCCTGAGCGAGCGGGAGATGGCGGCCTACTGCGTGGTGCGGCGCATCGACTACCAGGTCGAGGAGTGCCCGATGGCGGTGGGGAACAAGCACCTCGGCTACAAGGAGGCGCTGAACGAGGTCGAGCTGCGCTCGCCCGGCTCGAAGCACGCCTTCTACTTCGGGTTCCTGGCCCGGGCCGCCGAGCGCTTCGCCGACGCCGCGCTGGCCGACGGCGGCGTGCTCGGGGCCTGCGAGCGCTGCGGCGCCCCGACCACCAACGACGTGTGCGCGTTCTGCCGGCTGTCGGAGAAGGCGAGCGCCCACGAGCCGGTGCCGGTGCCCCGCCCGAGGACCCGCCGGTGAGCGGCCCGCTGCGCTACGGGGAACGGGTGCTGCTCGTCGACACCAAGAAGCACCACTACCTCGTGACCTTGTCCGAGGGCAAGGAGTTCCACAGCCACAAGGGGATCGTGCGCCACGACGACCTCGTGGGCCGTGACGAGGGCATCGTCGTGGCAAGTACCCGTCAGCAGAACTACACGGTGCTGCGGCCGACGTTCGAGGACGTGGTGCTCCTCATGCCCCGAGGAGCTCAGGTCATCTACCCGAAGGACATCGGGCCGATCCTGGTCAGGGCCGACATCGGGCCGGGGGTGCGGGTGTTCGAAAGCGGTGTCGGGTCGGGCGCGCTGTCGATGGGGATGCTGCGGGTGGGAGCCCGCATCGTCGGCTACGAGCTGCGCGACGACTTCGCCAACCGTGCCCGCACGAACGTGCACGAGTTCCTCGGCGAGGAGGCCCTCGACCGCTACGACGTGCACCTGCGCGACGCCTACGAGGGCATCGACGCGGCGCACGGCCCCTTCGACCGAGCGGTACTCGACCTTCCGGAGCCGTGGCGAGTGCTGGCCCACCTGGAGGGGGTGCTGGTGCCGGGGGCCTCGTTCGTGGCCTACACGCCGTCGATCGTGCAGGCGGCCCAGACCCGCGAGGCGCTGGCGGCGGGACCGTGGGCCGAGCCCCGCACCATGGAGGTGCTCGTGCGCACCTGGCACGTCGACGGTCTGGCGGTGCGTCCCGACCACCGGATGGTCGCCCACACGGGCTTTCTCACCAGCGGTCGCTTCCTCGGCGGCGCCGTGGCCGCCCACGACGCTTGAGCCCTACTCGGCCTCGATGAAGATGCACTCGCCGGGGCACTCCTCGGCGGACTCGATGACGGCATCGAGCTGGCCGTCGGGGATGTTCGCCATGCCCTCGGCACCTTGCGGGTTGCCGTGGGCCGTCGCGAACACCTTGCTGCCCTCCTTGACGTAGGCGAGGCCGTCGTCGAGCAGCGTGAACACGTCGGGAGCGATCTCCTCGCAGAGGCCGTCGCCGGTGCAGAGATCCTGGTCGATCCAGACCTTCATGGTGGGCCTTTCGTGGGTGACGTCAGGGTCGAGCGGTGGTGATCGATGGCGAGGGTAGCGCCGCGACCTGGACGGAGTTTACACGGTGAAGCCGGTGAAAACGTGGATCGGCCGCACTGCTCGGAAGGTCACGTCGTGCGCCGCGGGCACGGGTAGCGTGCCCACGAGACGCCCGAGGAGGTGAGCCGTGTCCGACGCCGAGTACGAGCGCCGCCTGGTGGCGTACGCCGAGGAGCTGGCCGAGCTGCGCGAGCAGAGCAAGGCCCTCGAGGAAGAGGTCGTTGCCCTGCGCCGGAAGCTGGCCGACGCGCCCAAGCGGGTCCGCACGCTCGAGGAGCGGCTGCTCGAGACCAAGGGCCAGCTGGCCCAGGCCGTCAGCCAGAACGAGAAGCTGAGCTACACGCTGCGGGAGGCGCGCGAGCACATTGCGACGCTGCGCGAGGAGGTCGACAAGCTCACGCAGCCGCCGTCGGCCTACGGCACGATCGTCGGCAAGAACGACGACGGCACCGTCGACGTGCTGGCGAGCGGGCGCAAGATGCGGGTGTCGGTGCACCCCGAGATCGACCTCGACGTGCTCGAGCGCGGTGCCGAGGTGGTGCTGAACGAGAGCTTCAACGTGATCCTGGCCCGCGAGAGCGACGGCCAGGGCGAGGTGGTCAGCGTGAAGGAGACGCTCGACGACGCCACCCGCTGCATCGTGGTCGGCCGGGCCGACGAGGAGCGGGTGTGCGAGCTGTCCGACGCGCTGCGCGGCCTGCGCCTGCGCCCCGGCGACACGGTCCTCATGGACCCCCGCACCGGTCTGCTGATCGAGAAGCTGCCTCGTCCCGAGGTGGAGGACCTCCTGTTGGAGGAGGTGCCCGACGTGAGCTACGCCGACGTCGGCGGCCTCGACGGCCAGATCGAGGAGATCGCCGACGCCGTCGAGCTGCCCTTCCTCTACCAGGAGCTGTTCGCCGAGCACCGGCTGCCGGCCCCGAAGGGGATCCTCCTCTACGGCCCGCCGGGTTGCGGCAAGACGCTCATCGCCAAGGCGGTGGCCAACAGCCTGGCCAAGAAGGTGGCCGAGAAGACCGGCGACACCAAGGGCCGCAGCTACTTCATCAACATCAAGGGCCCGGAGCTGCTCAACAAGTACGTCGGCGAGACCGAGCGCCAGATCCGCCTCGTGTTCCAGCGGGCCCGGGAAAAGAGCGAGGAGGGTTGGCCGGTCATCGTGTTCTTCGACGAGATGGACTCGATGTTCCGCACCCGCGGCTCGGGCATCTCCTCCGACATGGAGTCGACCATCGTGCCGCAGCTGCTGGCCGAGATCGACGGCGTGGAGGGGCTGAAGAACGTCATCGTCATCGGCGCCACCAACCGTGAGGACCTCATCGACCCGGCCATCCTGCGACCGGGTCGCCTCGACGTGAAGATCAAGATCGAGCGACCCGACCGGGAGGCCGCCGCGCAGATCTTCGGCCGGTACCTCACCACCGAGATCCCGCTGGCGGCGACCGAGGTGCAGCGCCTCGGCAGCGGCGACCCGGACAGCGCGGTGCGCGAGATGATCCGCCGCACCGTGGAGGAGATGTACCGCGAGGACGACGAGAACCGCTTCCTCGAGGTCACCTACCAGAACGGCGACAAGGAGATCCTCTACTACAAGGACTTCTCGTCGGGCGCCATGATCGAGAACATCGTGCGCCGAGCCAAGAAGCTGGCCATCAAGCGCCTCATCGCCGGCGGCGAGCGGGGCGTGTGCACCGACGACCTCGTCGCCTCGATCAAGCAGGAGTACAAGGAGCACGAGGACCTGCCCAACACCACGAACCCCGACGACTGGGCGAAGATCTCGGGCAAGAAGGGTGAGCGGATCGTGTTCATCCGCACGCTCGTCACGTCGGCCAAGGAGTCCCCGGAGGGCGGCCGCGCCATCGAGCGCGTGGCGACCGGCCAGTACCTCTGATGTCCACGATGTCGACGTACGGCCGGTTCACCGTCGCCTCCGGGTGACGGCACGCGAGCGCGCGCCGGTAGGGTCCGGCCGTGGCCATCCACAAGGTGTGCGGCATCGAGACGGAGTACGGGATCATGGTGCGCGGCGGCGATCCCAACCCGGTCGCGGCCTCGTCGGTGCTGATCAACTCCTACATGGCCATGCTCAACCGCAAGGTGGGCTGGGACTTCGAGGACGAGACCCCGGGCAACGACGCCCGTGGCTTCATGCTCGACGGCCTGCTGCCCCCCGACGTCGAGACCCACCTGGTGAACACCGTGCTCACCAACGGGGCCCGCTACTACGTCGACCACGCCCACCCCGAGGTCTCGACGCCCGAGTGCGCCGACGCCCGGGAGGTGGTGGTGTTCGACCGGGCGGCCGAGGTCGTCCTGCAGCGCTCGATGGAGGCCGCCCGGGCGGCGCTGCCCGACGGCGCCGAGATCGTGGTCTACAAGAACAACTCCGACGGCAAGGGCAACAGCTACGGCTGCCACGAGAACTACCTCATGGCCCGCGACACGCCGTTCGGTCGCATCGTCGCCCACGTGACGCCGCACTTCGTCACCCGCCAGATCATCTGCGGGGCCGGCAAGGTGGGCGTCGAGCTGGCCGGGACGTCGTCGGCCGACGTGCCCTACCAGCTGTCGCAGCGGGCCGACTTCTTCGAAGAGGAGGTCGGGCTTGAGACGACCCTCAAGCGCCCGATCGTCAACACCCGCGACGAGCCGCACTGCGACAGCCAGAAGTACCGGCGCCTCCACGTGATCGTGGGCGACGCCAACCTGTCGGAGGTGGCCACCTACCTCAAGGTCGGCACCACCGCCATCGTGCTGGCGATGATCGAAGACGACGTCGTGCCGGCCGACCTGCAGCTGGCCGCGCCCGTCGCGTCGATCCGCGAGGTCTCGCACGACCCCACGCTCACCCGCACGGTTCCCCTGCGCGACGGCCGCCGGATGACGGCGCTCGAGGTGCAGTGGCGCTACCTCGAGCTGGCCCGCAAGTACGAGCGAGAACGCGGCCTCGACAGCGTCGGGGAGCAGGTCGGCGCCGACGTCCTCGAGCGCTGGGAGGCCACGCTCGGCTCGCTCGAGCGGGACCCGATGTCGCTGGCCGACCAGCTCGACTGGGTGGCCAAGCTCCGCCTGCTCGAGGGGTACCAGGAGCGGCACGGCGTCGCTTGGGGTGATGCCCGCCTGCGGGCCATCGACCTGCAGTACCACGACATCCGTCCGGGGAAGTCGCTGTCGGCGCGTGCCGGGCTGGCCCGGCTGACCGGCGACGACGAGGTGCACCGGGCCGTCTCCGAGCCTCCGACCACGACCAGGGCGTACTTCCGGGGCCGCTGCCTGCAGCGCTGGCCCGAAGACATCGTCGCCGCCAACTGGGACTCGATGGTGTTCGACGTCGGCACCGACCCGTTGCGCCGGGTGCCGATGATGGAACCCCTGCGCGGCACGGAGGCGATGGTGGGTAGGTTGATCAACGAGTGCAGCACCGCCACCGAGCTGCTGCAGAGACTCGGGAGCTGAGCGAACCTTATGGCCGAACGGACGCAGAAGCAGAAGCAAGCGCCGCAGCGCACCGACGAGGTCGTCGACGACGCTCCCGCCCAGACCGAGCGGGGTGAGAAGCTCAAGGCCGAGCTCGACGACCTGCTCGACGAGATCGACGAGGTCCTCGAGGGCAACGCCGAGGAGTTCGTGAAGTCCTACGTCCAGAAGGGCGGCGAATAGCCCCGATGGCGATGCCGTTCTTCACCCCGGGAAACGATCCGGGAGCGAGCTTCGCCGACCTGCTGCGCCGGATCGGCGTCGACGCCTTCCCGGCGCCCGGAGGGACCCTCGACGTCCCGCACGCCACCACCTGCGTCGCCGTGCGCTACGCCGAGGGCGTGGTGATGGCGGGCGACCGACGGGCCACCTCCGGCAACCTCATCAGCCATCGCACCATGGAGAAGGTGATGCCGGCCGACCGCCACAGCGGCGTGGCGATCGCCGGTGCGGCCGGCCCGGCGATGGAGATGGTGAAGCTCTTCCAGCTCCAGCTCGAGCACTACGAGAAGGTCCAGGGCAAGGCCCTCAGCCTCGAGGGCAAGGCCAACCAGCTCGCGATGATGGTCCGCGGCAACCTGCAGGCCGCCATGATGGGCATGGTCGTCGTGCCGATCTTCGCCGGCTACGACACGCTGCGCCGGATGGGACGGTTGTTCACGTTCGACGTGACCGGCGGCCGCTACGAGGAGCGCGACCACATGGCGACCGGCTCGGGCAGCCTTCACGCCGGCACCGTGGTCAAGGTGGGCTTCCGGCCCGACATGACCCGCGACGAGGCCGTCGAGCTGTGCCTACGAGCCCTCTGGGAGGCGGCCGACGCCGACAGTGCCACCGGTGGTCCCGACCCACTCCGCAAGATCTACCCGACGGTGGCCACGATCACCGTCGGCGGCTTCGAGCGGGTCGCCGACGAGGAGCTGGCCAGCCGGTTCGCAACGATCGCGGCGGCCAAGGAGGAGCAGCTCGGATGAGCATGCCGTTCTACGTGGCGCCCGAGCAGGTGATGAAGGACCGGGCCGACTATGCCCGCAAGGGCATCGCCCGCGGCCGGAGCCTCACGGCCCTGGTGTGCGCCGACGGCGTCGCCATCGTGGCCGAGAACCCGAGCAACACCCTGCGCAAGGTGAGCGAGATCTACGACCGCATCGCCTTCGCCGGCGTCGGCAAGTACAACGAGTTCGACCAGCTGCGGGTGGCCGGCATCCGCGCTGCCGACCTCACCGGCTACCAGTACAGCCGCGACGACGTCGACGCCCGGACGCTCGCCAACAACTACGCGCAGATCCTCGGCCAGGTCTTCACCCACGAGATGAAGCCGATGGAGGTGGAGATCCTCGTGGCCGAGGTGGGACACGAACAGGGCGACGACCAGCTCTTCCACATCCTCTACGACGGCACCGTCATGGACGAGAAGCGCTTCAGCGTGCTCGGCGGCGACGCCGACGCCATCGACCAGCGCCTCGACGAAGCCTGGCGTGAGGGCCTGGCGCTCGCCGAGGCCGTGCGCCTGGCCGTGGCCGCGCTGGCCGGGCCCGAGCGAACGATCGCCGCGGGCGACCTCGAGGTCGCCGTGCTCGACCGAGGCAACGGACGCCGCCGCTTCCGCCGCCTCGAAGACGGCGCGCTGGCCGCCCTGCTCACCGACGCCGGCTGACCGTCGGGCTCAGACCCCGAAGCTGGCAGGCACCGATGTGGGGCGACTGCGGACTGCTGAGGGCCGAGAGAGCATCCTCCACCGGCCCAGCCGCCCTCGACGCACGGCTCCGCTCCGCCGCCACTCCCGGTTCACCGGCACGACATCGGCGGCTGGGCGATCTCAACGGCGCAGCGGTGCGTGAACTGGGCTTCGAGTGATCCGCCCGAAGATGCCCACACCGACTGTTCACTGCTCGGCTCCGGGACGTCGCCCGACTCGTGGCAGGATGCCCAACTCGTGGACCCTTCGAATCCCCATGACGGCGTGGTCGGTCGCCGGACCGCGGACTCCCTCCTGTCGAGCGTCTACGAGCAGCAGGTCACCCTCACGGGACAGGCCGACCTCAAGGCGAACATCATCATCACGGCGTCGTCCCTCGCGCTGTCCATCAGCGTTGGTCGCGGCTGGCAGGACAACGAGCTGCGACCAACGGTCATCGTGCTCGCGATCGGAGTGCTGGCCGCTCTCACCTTCGCCGTGCTGGCCGTGCTCCCGAAGTTCTCCACCCGCCCCACCTCGCTCGACAGGGCCGAGGGGGGCGACCTGCTGTTCTTCGCCCAGTTCGCCCGGCTGCCCCTCGACGCGTTCCAGCGCGACATCGCCGCCCTCCTGCGCGACGACGCCGCCATCCACCACGCGATGACCGCGAACATCCACGCGCAGGCGACCTACCTGCTACGCCAGAAGTACCGGTACCTCAAGCTGGCCTACTTGTCGTTCCTCGCCGGCTTCGGTGCCGCCAGCCTGACCCAGCTCATCACCGTCGTGTCGTGAGTCGCGCGCCGGCAGGCGCACCGGCGCGACCCGACGGGATCCCGACCGATCGGCCCCCAGTGCCCCGGCTGGTGGTGGTCCTGGCTCAGAGCTCGACGCGCTCGGGCTGCTCCTGCGGCGGCGGTTCGGGCGTGTCGCCGGCGACCACCCGGGCGATCGACAGGCCGGCCAGCGCAAGGAGTGCCACCAGCACGCCCACGAGGAGCCACGCGTTGCCGGGGCGAGGGAGGGCACGGGCGAGGAGCTCGTCGCCGGCGTCGGCCTCGAGCTCCTCGACGTCGTCGAGGAGGTCACGTGCGGTGTCGAGCATCGGCTCCTCGACGTACACGTGGACGTTGCCGATGGGGTAGGGCCCGTCCACGCCGCCACGCAGCTCGCACACCACCCCCTCGGTGCCGAGGCGCGCTGCGAGCACCTTGGCCTCGAAGGCGCTGGTGACCGTGGTGAGCCGCACCATCCGCACGCGCTCCATGGGCGCCAAGCGTACGGGCTCCAGCGGCCCGGTGGGCGGTCGCACACCGTAGGGTGGTCGCCGTGGAGCGCCGCATCTTCGGGTTGGAGAACGAGTACGGCGTCACGTGCACCCTGCGCGGCCAGCGGCGGCTCAGCCCCGACGAGGTGGCCCGCTACCTGTTCCGGCGGGTGGTGAGCTGGGGGCGCAGCTCCAACGTGTTCCTCGCCAACGGCGCCCGCCTCTACCTCGACGTCGGCAGCCACCCGGAGTACGCGACGCCCGAGTGCGACTCGATCTACGACCTCGTCGTGCACGACAAGGCGGGGGAGCGGATCCTCGAGCAGCTCCTCGAGTCGGCCGAGCACCGCCTGCGCGAAGAGGGCATCCGCGGCGTCATCTACCTGTTCAAGAACAACACCGACTCGGCCGGCAACAGCTACGGCTGCCACGAGAACTACCTCACGAGCCGGCGCGACGACCTGAGCCACTACGCCGAGGTCCTGATCCCGTTCTTCGTGAGCCGCCAGATCTACGCCGGCGCCGGCAAGGTTCTGCAGACGGCCCGCGGCGCCATCTACTGCATCGCACAGCGGGCCGAGCACATCTGGGAGGGCGTGAGCTCGGCGACCACCCGCAGCCGCCCGATCATCAACACCCGCGACGAGCCCCACGCCGACGCCGAGCGCTACCGGCGGCTCCACGTGATCGTCGGTGACTCGAACATGAGCGAGTACACGACCTTCCTGAAAGTCGGCGCCACCGCCATCTTGCTGCGCATGCTCGAGGATCCCACCGTGGTCATGCGGGACATGACGCTCGAGAACCCCATCCGCGCCATCCGCGAGATCAGCCACGACATGACCTGCCGCCGCACGGTGCGCCTGACCAACGGCCGCGAGGTGAGCGCCCTCGACATCCAGCGGGAGTTCCTCGACCGCGCGCTGCGCTACGCCGACACGAAGGGCTTCCCGCCGCTCGAGCAGCGGGCGCTGCAGATGTGGGAGCACTGCGTGTCGACCCTCGAGCGCGATCCGCTCGAGCTCGACCGGGAGATCGACTGGGTCGTGAAGTACAAGCTCCTCGAGGCGTACCGGGCCAAGCACGACCTGCCGCTCAACCACCCGAAGATCGCCCTCATGGACCTGCAGTACCACGACGTGAACCGGACCCGGGGGCTCTTCTACAAGATGCAGGACCGCGGCTTCGTCGAGCGGATGTGCACCGACGCCGACATCGACGCCGCCATCGACACGCCGCCCCAGACGACGCGGGCTCGCCTGCGGGGCGAGTTCATCCGCCGCGCCAAGGAGCGCAAGCGCGACTACACCGTCGACTGGGTGCACCTGAAGCTCAACGACCAGGCGCAGCGCACCGTGCTGTGCAAGGACCCCTTCCGCAGCCGCGACGAGCGCGTCGAGAAGCTGATCGCGAGCCTGTGACCGCATGACGACCACGGCTCCCGACGGTCGACCGACCGACGACCCCACCCCGCCGTTGCCGGGTGCCGCGCTGACGCGCTCGCCCAAGCCGGCCAAGAAGCGGCGCAAGGGCGGGTGGCGCGGCGTCGTCGAGTGGGTGCTCGTGATCGCCGGCGCGCTGGTGCTGGCCATCGTCATCCGCACCTTCCTGATCGCGGCGTTCTACATCCCGTCGGGGTCGATGCTCGACACGCTCCACGAGAACGACCGGGTCCTCGTCAACAAGCTGAGCTATCGCCTCCACGACGTGAACCGCGGCGACGTCGTCGTGTTCGAGCGGCCGCCCAGCGAGCCCGACAGCTCGATCAAGGATCTGATCAAGCGGGTCGTCGGCCTCCCGGGCGAGACCGTCGAGGTCCGCGACTGCAAGGTCTTCATCGGCGACCGCGTCGTCGAGGAGCCCTACCTCTCGCGGCCCTGGACGCGCACCTGCACCTTCGGTCCCATCCAGGTGCCGGAGGGGCACGTCTTCGTGATGGGCGACAACCGCGACGACTCCGAGGACAGCCGGGTCTTCGGGCCGATCGACGAGGACCTCATCGTCGGGCGGGCCTTCGTGATCATCTGGCCGCCCAGCAACGTCGGCTGGCTCTAGCCCTCGATCGACTCGGCCTGGAACGCGTCGACCATGCGGTCGACCCAGTCGCTGAACACCCCGTCGATGCCCATGCGCAGGGCGTTGCGCAGCACGTGGTCGAACTGCAGGTCCCAGGCCAGCGTGTAGCGGCCGAACCGGTGGAAGAGCGTGGTGAGCCCGCCCGTCCAGTCGGTGTGGTGCAGGTTCACGGCGTCGACGCCCGCGTTGCGCAGGGTCGCCGCCCGTCGCTCCGGCCCCTCCTTCATCCGGGTCAGTCGAGTCGAGTCGACGAGCTTGACGTCGGGGTCGAGCCGCCGCAGTGCGGCCACGACCGTCCAGTCGTGGCACAGCCACAGGCCGGGCAGGAGGTCTGGGGCCGCCTCGCGGACGATGGCGATGATGCGCGGTCCGGTGGCGGGGTCCTTCAGGTCGATGGACAGGTGGTAGCCGTGGCCGCAGGTGGCCAGCAGCTCCTGGAGGGTGGGGATGTGCGGCGGCAGCTCGGCCCGGCGGACCTCACCGATGGGCCGCCGGCGGACCCGGCCCCGCACCACCCCGTCGTGGTCGAGCACCACCTCGCCGTCGGCAGTCAGCCAGGCGTCGGTCTCGAGCCCGGTCGCGCCCAGACGCAGCGCGAGGGTGAACGCCTCGAGCGTGTTCTCGGGTGCATGGCCCCGCGCCCCCCGATGGGCGAACCCGACAGGGGGCAGGAGCAGGGAGGGGAGCCGCTGCTGCACCCCCCGATGATGCCCGAGTCCGGGGTGCGCCGGGGAGGGCCGGCCCGCGGTCCCTACACTGGAGGCGTGTTCAACCTGCCGACCGGCGGCGAGCTGCTGATCATCCTGCTCGTGGCGCTGATCGTGCTCGGGCCGGACAAGCTGCCGGAGGCGATGCGGAAGTTCGGTCAGTTCTACGGCGAGGCCCGGCGCATGGCCACCGGGTTCACCTCGGAGCTGAAGTCGGCCCTCGACGAGCCGAAGACGGCCTTCGACGAGATGGCCGGGAGCACCAAGCGCCTGGTCGACGACGCCCGCTCCGGGCTGCTGGGGACCGGTGAGCCCGTGCTGGCACCGGGCGAGCGGGTCGTGCAGCCCCACGCCGCGGACGTGGAGCTCCCGGGCGAGGACCTGTCCGACGTGGAGCTCCCGGGCGAGGACCTGTCCGACGTGGAGCTCCCGGGGGAGGACCTCGCCGACGTCGGCGCGGCCGAGCTGGCCGACGACGACGCTCCCCCCGACGAGCCTCGGGAACGCTGAGTGGTCCGCCTGCGCCGCCGCGCCCGTGAGCGCGTCCGCTCACCCGAGGACACCGCCACCCTGGCCGAGCACCTCGGCGAGCTGCGTGACCGGCTGATCAAGTCGATCCTGGCCCTGGCCGCCGGCGGTCTCGTGGTGTTCTTCGCCTACGACCAGGTCCAGAGCTGGCTGGCCGGGCCCTACCGAGACGTCTGCCAGGCCAACCCCGACTTCGGCTGCACCGGCGACTTCCTCATCACCGACCCGCTCGACGGGTTCGCCACCCGCATGCGGGTCTCCGGCTACGGCGGCTTCATCCTGGCGCTGCCGGTGATCCTGTGGCAGGCATGGCGGTTCGTCGTCCCCGGCCTCCACCCGAAGGAGAAGCGCTACGCGGTGCCCTTCGTGCTGGCCGCCACCGTGCTGTTCCTGTTCGGTGCCGCGGTGGCCTGGTTCACACTGCCCAAGGCGCTCGAGTTCCTCGTCTCGTTCTCGGGCGAGTCGGTGACCGCGGCCTTCAACCCGGGCCGCTACGTACGCCTGGTCACCTTGATGATGGTGAGCTTCGGGCTCGGCTTCTTGTTCCCCGTGGTGCTGGTGTTCCTGCAGCTGGTCGGCGTCGTCACGCCACGGGCGCTGTCGTCGGCCCGGCGCTACGCGCTCGTCGTGATCGTGGTGGTCGCAGCGGTGATCACCCCGAGCGGCGACCCCTACAGCCTGCTCGCCCTGGCCGTTCCGATGTACGTGTTCTACGAGCTGTCGATCCTCATCGGGTGGCTCGTGGCCCGCCGGCGGGCCAAGGTGGCCGCCCGCTCGGCCAGCCCGTCGCCGGCCTGATCGACCGCGCCGGCCGGCGCGTCCAGCACACTGGGGGGATGCGCGCCGAACGCGACGCCCTGCTGGCGCGGTACGAGTTCCCGCTCGACCGCTTCCAGTTCGAAGCGATCGACGCGCTCGACGACGGCCGCAGCGTGCTCGTGGCGGCACCGACCGGCTCCGGGAAGACGGTGGTGGCCGAGTACGCCGTGGCCCGAGCCCTCGCACAAGGGAAGCGGGCCTTCTACACGGCGCCCATCAAGGCGCTTTCGAACCAGAAGTACCACGACCTGACGCGCATTCACGGTGCCGACCAGGTCGGGCTCTTGACCGGGGACAACTCGGTCAACGGCGACGCCCCGGTGGTGGTGATGACCACCGAGGTCCTGCGGAACATGATCTACGCCCGCTCGGGTGGGCTGGCCCACCTGGCCGTCGTGGTGCTCGACGAGGTCCACTTCCTCCAGGACGCTTACCGCGGCCCGGTGTGGGAGGAGGTGATCATCCACCTCCCGTCGAGTGTGCGCCTCGTGTGCCTGTCGGCGACGGTGTCGAACGCCGAGGAGCTGGCCGACTGGATCACGACCGTCCGGGGGCCCACCAGCGCGATCATCGAGACGACGCGGCCGGTCACGCTCCAGAACCTCTACCTCCTCGGTGACAAGGGCTCGGAGCGGCTGCTCCTCCTGCCGACCCTGGTCGACGGGCGGCCCAACCCCGACGCCTCCCGGCTCGACGACGAGGCCGTGCGCGGATACCGGGGCGGTCCCCGTCACCCACGCGCCCGCCGACGGTTGTTCACGCCGCGGCGCGACGAGGTGGTGGAGCTCCTCGACGAGCACGGGATGCTGCCGGCGATCTACTTCATCTTCTCCCGCAACGCCTGCGACGAGGCGGCCACGTCGTGCCTCAACGCCGGCCTGCGCCTGACCACCGGACCCGAGCGCGACCGCATCCGCGAGGTCGTCGACGACCGGCTCGGCGGCATGGATGACCGCGACCTCGCCGTGCTGGGCTACGGCCGCTTCCTCGCCGCCCTGGAGGCGGGGATCGCCAGCCACCACGCCGGGATGGTGCCGCCGTTCAAGGAGGTGGTGGAGGCCTGCTTCGTCGAGGGGCTCGTGAAGGTGGTGTTCGCCACCGAGACGCTCGCCGTCGGCGTCAACATGCCGGCCCGCACGGTGGTGATCGAGAAGCTCTCGAAGTTCACGGGCGAGCACCACGCGTTCCTTACGCCGGGGGAGTACACCCAGCTCACCGGGCGGGCCGGACGCCGCGGCATCGACGACCTCGGCCACGCCGTCGTGCTGTGGAACCCGTTCGTGCCCTTCGACCAGGTGGCCGCGCTTGCGTCGAGTCGGTCGTTCCAGCTGTCCAGCGCCTTCCGGCCCACGTACAACATGGCCGCCAACCTCGTGCGGTCGTACAGTGCCGAGCGGGCCCACCACCTGCTCAACCTGTCGTTCGCGCAGTACCAGGCCGACCGTGAGGTGGTGCGCATCGAGGCGCGGCTCGAGCGGCGCACCGAGCTGCTCGCCCAGCTCCGCGAGCTTGCCGTCAGCCCGTTCGGCGACCTTGACGAGTACCGGCGACTCGCGGCCGCCGGCCAGGAGCGGGCGCGCGCGGCCGGCAACCCTCGCGACATCGAGGCCGCTCTGGGCCGCCTGCGCCCGGGCGACGTGGTGGTGCTCGAGACCGGCAAGCACGCCGGCCGGGTGGCCATCTTGTCGGCGGCCAACCGCAAGGGCGGAACCGTGAAGCTGCGGGCCATCACGCCCGGCCGGGTGCAGCTGCCCCTCGGCATTCCCGACTTCCGCGAGCCACCCCGGGTGGTGGCCCGCATCGACCTGCCGACGCCGTTCACCCCCAACCGGCAAGGGTTCCAGCGCGAGGTGGCCCGACTGCTCGAGCGGGCCAAGCTCGGCCCGGCCGCCCCGGCCCCGGCTCGCTCGCACCCCGAGGTGCTGGCCCACCCGGTCACCGAGGATCCCGACCTCAAGGAGCGGCTGCGGGCGGCGGTGCAGGCCGAGCGGGTCACCCGGGAGGTCGACGACCTGTCGGCGCGGGTCCGCAGCCGCAGCGAGAGCCTCGCCCGCCGATTCGACCGGGTAGTGCGGCTCCTCGAGCTGTGGGGCTACCTCGACGGATGGTCGCTCACCGACGGCGGCGAGCGCCTGGCCCGGCTGTTCCACGAGTGCGACCTCCTGGTCGTCGAGTCGCTCCGCCAAGGCCTGCTCGACGACCTCGATGCGCCGACCCTGGCCGGGTTGGCGTCGGTGTTCACCTACGAGCACCGCAGCCCGGAGCCGCCGGCGCCGCCGTGGTTCCCCGACCAGCAGGCACGGCGACGGTGGCAGCGCATCGAGGCCCTCGCCCGTGAGCTGCGCGACGCCGAAGACGCCGCCGGCCTTCCCGTCACCCGTGCCCCCGATCCGACGTTCGCGGCGGTCGCCTACGCCTGGGCCGCCGGGGAGGGCTTCGCGGCTGTCGTGGAGGATGAGGAGCTCTCCGGGGGCGACTTCGTCCGCAACGTGAAGCAGCTGGTCGACCTCCTGCGCCAGGTCGCGGAGGTGGCACCGAGCGCGCCGACGCGGGCGGTCGCCGTCGAGGCGGGCGAGCGCCTGTTCCGCGGCGTCGTGGCGTCGTCGACCCGGCTCGAGCCCGGCGAGGCGAACGAGGCCGCCCCGACGGAGGCCGAGTGACCGTCGAGCGGGGCCAGCCGTGGGGCGCCCGCGGGACCCTGCCCGCGCACGCCGTGGTGGTGCGCACCGACGCCGAAGCCCGCGCTGCGGTGACGACCGCCCGCCGGGCCGGCGCACCGGTGCCCGCGCTCGGTCTCCTCGGCGGTGACCTGTGCCGCACCTGCGGTGGCCGAGGCGACGAGGCGCGGCTGCGAGGCGCCGACGCGGCGGTGCTGCCGGCCGACCTCGGCTCGGTGCTGCTCGACGGGCGCCAGCACTGGTTCGTCGCCCACCTGGTGGCCCGCCGGTCGTGGTGGCGAGGCCGCGTGGTGGCGGCCATGAACGCGCAGTTCCTCGGACCGTGGGACGTGGCGCCTCGAGCGCACCCCAACGACGGCCGCCTCGACCTCCTCGACGTCACCATGGGCACCGCCGATCGCTGGAAGGCGTGGCGCCGGCTGCCTCGCGGTGCTCATGTGCCTCACCCCGGCATCGCCGAGCGCCGGCTGGCGGCCTGGCAGGAGCGCTTCGACCCCCCGTTGCGGGTGTGGCTCGACGGCGAGCCCATGGGTGAGGTCCGCCACCTCAGCCTGCGGGTCGAGCCGGACGCGCTGACGGTCGTCGTCTGAGCGTCCCGAGGGGTCCGGTACCGTGCGGCCGATGGACGCCTGGATCCTCGACGAGTCGCCCGGGACGTATCGCTGGGGGAGCATCGCCGAACCCGAGCCGGGACCGGGCGACGTGCGGGTGCGCGTGGTGGCGAGCGCGCTCAACCACATGGACCTCTGGGTCACCCGCGGCCTGCCCGTGCCACCGCTGCCCCACGTGCCCGGTTGCGACGTGGCCGGCGTCGTCGACGCCGTCGGCGAGCAGGTCACCCACGTGGCCGTCGGCGACGAGGTGGTCGTGAACCCGGGCGTGTCCCCGGTCGAGGAGATCGTCGCCCTCGGCAACGACAGCCCGATGGGGCCCGGCTTCATGATCTACGGCGAGCACTGCTGGGGCGGCCACGCCACCTACGCGGTGGCGCCCGGCCGCAACGTCGTGGCCCGCCCGGCCGGGCGCACGTGGGAGCAGTGTGCCGCCTACCCGCTGGCCTACCTCACCGCCTACCGGATGCTGCGGCGCGGGCGGCTGGCCGCCGGCCAGACGCTGCTCGTCGTCGGCATCGGCTCGGGTGTGAGCACCGCTGCCCTGGCCCTCGGCCGGGCCATGGGGGCCCGCGTGGTGGTCACCAGCCGCAGCGCCGGCAAGCGTGAGCAGGCGCTGGCGCTCGGCGCCGAGGAGGCCTTCGACTCGGCCGCCACCCGCTGGCCGGTGGAGGCCGACGTGGTGGTGGAGAGCGTCGGGCCGGCCACGTGGGACCAGTCGGTCCGCTCGCTCAAGCCCGGCGGGCGCCTCGTGGTGTGCGGTGGCACGAGCGGCCCGAAGGTCGAGCTCAACCTGCCCCGGCTGTTCTTCAAGCAGTACGAGGTGATCGGCTCGACGATGGGCAGCTATCTGGAGTTCGCCGAGGTCACCACGCTGGTGGCCCAGGGGCTCCCCGTCCAGGTCGACGAGGTGCTGGCGCTGGCCGACTACGAGCAGGCGCTGGCCAAGCTCGAGCGGGGCGACCAGCTCGGCAAGATCGTGCTGCGCCACCCATGACCACCACCGACGATCTCAAGCGGCGGGCGTGCGACATCGTCGACCGCCATGCCGACGCCCTGGTGGCGCTCTCGCGTGACATCCACGCCCATCCCGAGCTCGGCTTCGAGGAGCACTACGCCCACGAGCGCCTCACCGACGTGCTGGCCGAGGCCGGCCTGCCGGTGGTGCGTCACGCCCACGACCTCGAGACGGCCTTCGTCGCCGATGCCGGCCGCGACGGCCCACTCGTCGCCGTGCTGTGCGAGTACGACGCCCTGCCGGGGATCGGCCATGCCTGTGGCCACAACATCATCGCCACCGCCGGCCTCGGCGCCGGCCTGGCCCTGGCGGCGCTGGCCGCCGACGCGGGGGGCCGGGTTCGCCTCCTCGGCACCCCGGCCGAGGAGGGTGGCGGCGGCAAGATCCTGCTCGCCGACCGCGGCGCCTTCGACGGCGTCGACGCGGCGATGATGGTCCACCCGGCCGACGCCGACCTGCAGTGGATGACCACGCTCGCACTCCAGTCACTGGAGGCCGTCTACGAAGGCCGCGCCGCCCACGCCGCTGCGTTCCCCTGGGACGGCCGCAACGCCCTCGACGCGGCCGTGCTCGGCTACGTGAACGTGGCCGCGCTGCGCCAGCACCTCCACCCGGGCGAGCGGGTCCACGGTGTCGTCCTGGAGGGGGGCGACAAGGCCAACATCGTCCCTCGGCGGGCGGCCATGTCGTGGATCGCCCGGTCACCGACGCTCGAGGGCCTCGCGGTGCTCAAGGGTCGGGTGCAGGCCTGCCTCGAGGCAGGCGCCACGGCCGCGGGATGCTCCTGCGACGTGACCTGGGCTTCGTACCACTACGCCGACGTGCGCGACAACGGCCCGATCGCTGCTGCGTTCGCGGCCAACGCCAGCCGCCTCGGGCGCACCGTGGCCAGGCCGGCGCCCGGGCACGAGGTGGTGGCCTCCACCGACATGGGCAACGTGAGCCACCTCGTACCGTCGATCCATCCGATGCTGCAGGTGGCGCCGGCCGGCACCCCGATCCACACGCCGGAGTTCGCCGTGCACGCGGCGTCGCCGAGTGGCGACAAGGCGGTCGTCGACGGCGCGAAGGCGCTGGCCATGACCGCGATCGACCTCTGGGTCGGCCCGTCGCTGGCCGAGGCCCAGGCCGCGTTCGCCGCCGGGTAGATCCTCCATCGGCGGGGTACCCGTCGGTAGGGTTGGCCGCCGTGACTGCGTACGTCCCCGAGGAGTTCACCGACGCGGAGGCGGACATCCTGCGGCGCTACGTCACGAACCTCGACGGCCCGGTGTTCGCACTGGTGAACCTGCCCGAGGTGGTCAAGGGCGCCCTGTTCGCCCGCTACTCGCGCAGCCCGAAGAGCCTGCGCCGGCTGTTCCTCGACGAGTTCGTCGGCGACCTCGACATCAGCGGCGACGCCACCGTCGACGCCACCGTGGGGCTCCGGCGGGCCGAGGAGCTCTACGAAAAGGTGTTCTTCGAGTACGGCGACGACTCGGTCGCCCAGCTGGGCGGCGTCCACCTGGCCTGCGAGCAGGCCTCGAACCTGCTGACCAAGGTGCTCGAGTGGGGCCGGCTCATGAGCTATCTCGAGCAGAGCACTCGCTACATCGCCTACGACGCCCGCCTCGGCGGGCGCTACCGCTTCTTCCGCGACCCCGCGGTCCTCACATCGCCGCACGGCACCCGGTACGTCGGCGACATGGACCGGCTGTTCGACACCTACGCCGCGCTGGTGCCTCGGGTGACCGAGCACGTGCGGTCCGTCACGCCCAAGCAGCCCGACGACTCCGACTTCGTGTACCGCCAGGCCATCCGGGCCAAGGCGCTCGACGCCGTGCGGGGCGTCCTGCCGGCGGCATCGCTCAGCAACGTCGGCATCTACGGGTCCGGGCAGGCGTTCGAGTCGCTCCTGCTGCGGCTGCGCACCCACCCGCTCCCGGAGGCCCGCCACTACGCCGACCTCATGCTCCACGAGCTGCGCAAGGTGATCCCGAGCTTCCTGCGCCGCGTCGACCTCCCCGAGCGGGGCGGCGCCTGGAGCGACTACCTGGCCGACACCCGTGACGCCACCGCCACCCTGGCCGCCCGGCTGCTCGGCGACGTGGAGCCCGACGACACCCCCTCGGTCGTGCTGACCGACTGGGATCCCGACGCCGAGGTGAAGCTCGTGGCGGCCGCGCTGTACCCCCACACCCACCTGCCCGACCACCAGGTGCTCCAGCGGGCCGAGCAGCTGGCCGCCCACGAGCGGGTCGCCGTCCTGCAGGCCTACGTCGGCGAGCGCCGCAACCGCCGCCACAAGCCGGGTCGGGCCTTCGAGCGGGCCGGCTACCGCTTCGACGTGCTGTCCGACTACGGCGCCTTTCGCGACCTCCAGCGCCACCGCATGCTGACGATCGAGTGGCAGCGGCTCACGCCGCACCACGGCTACGTGCGCCCGCAGCTCGTCGACGATGCCGGCGCCCGCCCGCAGTTCGACGAGGCGATGGAGCGCTCGGCCGGCCTCTACCACACGCTGCTGCCCGACTTCCCCGAGCAGGCGGCCTACGCCGTGGCGATGGCCTACCGGGTCCGCTACGCGATGCAGTTCAACGCCCGCGAGGCGATCCACCTGCTCGAGCTGCGCAGCTCGCCCCAGGGCCACCCGGCCTACCGCCGCGTCGCCCTCGAGATGCACCGGCTGATCGCCGAGCAGGCCGGGCACACCGCCGTGGCGGCCGCGATGTCGCACCTCACCCGCGAAGCCCCCGAGCTCGAGCGCCTCGAGGCCGAGCGGCAGGCCGAGCGGCGACGCCTCGGCGGCTGACCGCCACGGAGCGCGGTCGCTCGCCGGCTACGGCGTGATCCGGTCGGGCACCCCGTATGATGCCGCCCCGCGCGGGACCCCGACCCGCCGACGAAAGGTTGTGCGGTGGCTGACGACGACATCGTCGAGGAAGCGGAGTTCGAAGAAGAGCTCGACGACGACGAAGAGATCGAGCCCGACGACCTCGACGACGAGGTGCTCGAAGAAGACGACGAGTTCGCCCTGGTCGACGACGACGAGGACGCCGTGGTCGTCGACGAGGAGGAAGAAGAAGACGAGTCCGCCGGGCCCCGGCGCCCGGCCGGTGAGGACGAGGACGACGACGAGGACCTCGTCGATCCCGACGACGTGGAGGCCGACCTCGACACGATCCTGAAGGACCGCCTCGTGGCGGCCGAGGACGAGCCCGAGGAGGACGAGGACGAAGTCGAGGTCGACGACCGCGGCGATCCCGTCGATCGCATCCAGCCCAAGCGGCCGGGGGAGTTCGTGTGCCAGTCGTGCTTCCTCGTGAAGCACCCGAGCCAGCTCGCCGACGCCAAGCGGCGGCTCTGCGCCGACTGCGTGTGATCACGCCGGCCGGCGGCGAGGGCGCCAAGCGCCCGCTCGACCGCCTCCTCGACGCGTGCCTGTTCGTGCCGGCCGGCTTCATCGCCAACTCCCGCGAGCTCGTGCCCGACCTGGCCGAGAAGGGACGGGAGCAGGTCGACCTCCAGGTGCGCATCGCCCGCATGCTCGGGCAGTTCGCCGTGCAGATGGGCCGCAAGGAGCTCGACAAGCGGTTGGCCAACCTCCGATCGCCCGCCCCGGGGATGGCCGCAGCGCCCGCCCCGGCACCGCCGACGGCGAGCGCGGCCACCGACGGTGACGACCAAGTCATCCCGGTGCGGAGGGAAGGCGAAGGCGGGTCGCCCGACGACCTGGCCATCCCGGGCTACGACAGCCTGGCCGCGTCACAGGTGGTGCCGCGCCTCGACGGGCTCGACGCCGACGAGCTGGAGGCGGTCCGGCGCTACGAGGAGGCCCATCGCGCCCGCCGGACGATCCTCGGCAAGATCGCCCAGATCCAGGGCGGGTAGATGGTCGACGAGGAGGCCCGGCCGGCCGGGCCGGGCGATCTGGCGGCGGTGGCGGTGCTGGCTCGCCAGCTGCGGGCCGAGCTCGACGGCCAGCGCGGCGCCGAGCTGTGGCGCCTCGAGGCGCGGCCGGAACCGCTGGAGACAACGCTGGAGGAGGCCGACGCCGTGGTGGTCGGCACGCTCGACGATCTCGTGGTCGGCTACGCCGTGGTCCACGACCGGACGTTGCGCGACGCCTCCGTGGTCGCCACGGTGGAGGAGATCTACGTGCTGCCCGAGGCCCGTGACCTCGGGGTGGCCGAGGCGATGCTGACCCGCGTCCTCGCCGACGCCCGTGCCCGCGGCTGTCGAGGCGTCGACGGCCGGGTGCTGCCCGGCCTGCGGGAGGGAAAGAACCTCTACGAGCGCTTCGGGATGTCGGCCCGCTCGCTCACCGCCTACCGACCGCTGTGACGAGCCCGCCGCGCCCGGAGGTGTGCGTCGGTGCGGTGGTCGTGCACGACGGCGCCCTGCTGCTGATCGAGCGGGGCCGCGGCATGGCCGTCGGGTCGTGGAGCATCCCCGGCGGCCGGGTCGAGTCGGGTGAGTCGGTGACCGAGGCCGTGGTGCGGGAGGTCGCCGAGGAGACCGGTCTGGCCGTCACCTGCGGGCCGTTCCTCGGGTGGGCCGAGCGGCGCGACGACGAGCACCACGTCGTGATCCTCGACTTCCTCGCCACCGTGGCCGACCCGGCGATCGCCCGCGCCGGCGACGACGCCGCGGCCGTGGCCTGGGTGCCGCTCGGCGAGGTGGCCGCCTACCCGGGCCTCGTGCCCGGGCTGGCCACCTTTCTCGCCGACCACGGCGTCATCGGCTGAGCTCAGCGGCCCTTCCACTGCGGCGGACGCTTCTCGATGAACGCCGTGAGGCCTTCGGTGAGGTCCTCGCTCGACATCACCGCACCCATGGCGGCGTCGGTCATCCGCTTGAGCGCGTCCTCGTCGGCGTACTCGCTCGCCAGCACCACCTTGCGGCTCTCCCACACGGCCAGGGGCGCCGCCTCGCACACCGTGGCCGCGAGGGCGAGGGCCTCCTCGACGGCTCGGCCCGGCTCGACCAGCCGGTTGACGAGCCCGAGGTCGTAGGCCCGCTGCGCCGACAGCGGCACGCCGGTGAGGATCGCCTCCATGGCGGCGCTGCGCCCGATGGCCTTGGGGAGCCGGAAGAGCCCGCCGGCGCCGGCGATCAGGTTGCGCTTCACCTCGGCCAGGCCGAACGACGAGCGCGTGGTGGCCACCACGAGGTCGCACGCCAGCACGATCTCGCAGCCGCCGGCGGTGGCCAGGCCGTCGACCGCGACGATCACCGGCTTGCGTCGGTCGCGGTAGGCGAAGCCGGCGAAGCCGCCCTTCCTCGTGGACAGCGTGGCGCCCTGACCGCTGTTGATGGCCTTCAAGTCGGCGCCGGCGCAGAACACCGGCCGCTCCTGGCCCTCGGTGTTGGCCCGCAGGACGCCGATCCACACCTCCGGATCGTCCTCCATGCGGTCGATCGCGGCCTCCATGGCCGTCGCCACGTCGCCGTTCACGGCGTTGCGGGCATCGGGACGGTTGAGCGTGATGAGCGCGACGCGCCCTTGGACCTCGTAGTCGACCATGGCGGCGCAACGTAGCGAGCCGCCGGGGGCGCGGGCGAAACGCCGGGGGATCCGTGACGGCCGAACCGGTCACCGGTACGGTGCGCGGCGGAGGCAACGTCGATGGAACCGTCCGGTGGGCACCTCGGGTGCCCGTACTGCTGCACGTACGAGGTCGACCGGCTGTTCGTCGCCACCGTCCACCTCGACGCCTGCCGATGCCGGGCGTGCGGCGCGTCGTGGGACGAGGAGCCCGAGAGCGGCACCTTCCGGGGCCGGTCGACGGCCCAGTCGGCCCTCGTTCGCCAGGAGGCCTGAGGCCGCCCTTGCCATGATGGCCGCATGACGACGTCGCGGCGGGTGCCGGTGTTCGACCTCGATGGCACGCTGCTCGACTCCGACGACGCGCTCGAGCGGCCGTTCGTCGCGCTCGGCGTGCGCCGGGAGGACATCCGCTTCGGTGAGCCGGTGGCCGAGGCGTGCCGGCGCCTGGGCGTGCCGGTGGAGGCCTACGTCGGCGGGTACGACCCCGCCCTCAGCCGACCGTTCCCGGGCGTGCTCGAGCTGCTCGAGCTGCTCGAGCGATGGGCGGTGTGCTCGAACAAGCACCCCGTCGCCGGGTACGCCGACCTGGCTCGCTGGGGCTGGGCGCCGGAGGTGGCGCTGTTCTCCGACGCCTTCGGCTGGGCCGACAAGGAGCTCGGCCCCGTGCTCGACGAGCTCGGCCTGGGCGCCGACGACGTGCTCTACGTGGGCGACAGCCCCCACGACCGGGCGGTGGCCGAGCGAGCCGGGGTGGCCTTCGCCGTGGCGGGCTGGAACCAGCGGGCCGCCGGGCTCGGCGGCGGGATCGTGCTGCGCGACCCGGTCGAGCTCCTCGAGCTGCTCGAGTAGGTCAGCTCGCCGGGTCGTCGAGCGCGTCGGCCTCGGTGATCGGCGTCTCGTCGCCCGGCTCCACTGGAGCCTCGACCGCCGGCCGCTCGTCGTCGGCGACGGTCACCGTCACCTCGGCGGTCGCGGCCGCAGCATCGGCCACGTCGGTCTCGGTCGCAGCTGCCTCGACCACGAGCGCTTCGGTCACGGCCGCTTCGGCCGTGGGCGCATCGGTCACGGCCGTCTCGCTTGCGGGGGTCGGGGCCGGCGGGGCGGGACGCGCGGGCGGCGGCTTCGGCGGGGACGGCCGGCGGGTCTGCGGGCGCGGCGGCCGGGGGGCGCGGGTGCCGGGCGGCGGCGGCTGAATGCCGAGCTGCTTGGCGATCTCGGGCACCAGCGACGCCAGGCGGGTGGCGGCCACCTTGACCTCGTCGGGCACCACGGTCGGCACGGACAGCGCGGTGACCGTGGCGTGCACCGGCGAGTAGGCCACCGCTTCGATGACGGCGACCCACCGCTCGCCGGTGGTCTCGGCCGTCAGCGACGCCGACGCCGCCTGCGACAGGCGAGCGCCGAGATCGGCCGGGAAGCGCACGCCGGCCTTCGGCGGCCGCGACGACAGCCGCAGCGCGCGTACGGCGCGCCCGACGCCGAGCGCGGCGTCGATGTCGGCCAGCCACTCTTGGTGCTCCTTGTCTTGGCGGACCGCCAGGCCCTCGCGCAGCTGCGTGGCGAGCTCGCGGGTGCGCTCGTCACGGGCGACGGCGGGGTCGTCGGAGCGCGTCACCACGGCCCGGAGGTCACGCAGGTCGAGCTCGTCGAGGGTGGCCTGGGCGGCCGTGGCCTCGTCGAGCCACTCGGCGACCCGCACGCGCGGCAGCAGGTCTTCGGCCAGCGCCAGCACACCGCCGGCCTTCACCTCCGGCTTGCCCTCGGCCTTCAGGCGGGTGTTCTGCTCCTGCAGCGCCTCGCGCACGGCCGGTATGCCACCGCGCACGAGCTGCTCGGCGATCGGCTGGTGCTCGTCGGGCAGCGAGGCCAGCAGCTCCTGGCGGTGGTGGCGGCCAGGGCGCAGCCGCTTGGGCTTCGGCCGCTGGGGCAGCTCGGGCACCGGCGGACGGGGCGGGCGGTCACGCCGAGGGCGCTCGGCCCGCGCGCCGTCGCCGTCGGGGCGCGGTGGCCGCTCGGCGCGGGGCGGGCGGTCGCCTCGGGCCTCGCCGGGGCGGCCGTCGCGTCGTGGCGCACGGTCGCCGGGCGGGCGGTCGCCGCCGGGCGGGCGGTCGCCGCGCG